>Ga0310826_100058_pt1 | contig 204447 bp, 173 predicted proteins | sample WT_ome_FD_201306 | JGI IMG/M metagenome (GOLD analysis project Ga0310826, IMG submission 201306) | Sorghum-adapted microbial communities enriched on wild type (WT) sorghum from Joint BioEnergy Institute, Emeryville, California, United... ... | reverse complement strand
CCCCGCAGGTGAATGTTATCTTGTTTATGTCATTCGCCTTCGGGGGTGTATTTGCCTGCTTTTTCTCGCATTTTCATCAGTTGATGATCACGGAATCAGGAGTCAATTTTTTAACTAAAATCTTCAATTTTGGCCTATTCACGAGCTGTTGTAGTCGATTTTTCGACTATATTGCTTTAGCCCCCGGCAGGCATCCCGCGGGCGGCGTCAACAGGACGCTGGAAAGGGCACGGCTAGCCGTCCGGCGAAATATCGGCCATGGCCTGGGCAGACTCGGCCGCAGCAACATCCGCCGCGGTATGTGCGAACACGTCCGCCGGGACGCTGGCGAAATCCGCCGCGGCGTTCGTGCCAGCGTCCGCCGGGATGTTCGCGATGTCCTCCGCGGGACCCGCCGCCACCTCCGGCCCGGCGCCGGCCTCGCCAAAATCGGCCAAAACGGGATTGAGCGCGGGCGCGGCCGCGACGCGGAGGAGAAAATCCGCCACCCGAAGCTTGTAATCCTCCGCATGGGTCCGAAACATCATTTCGTGATCCGCCCCCTCCACGATCCACAGTGCCGAGTCGGGATGCAGCTGGGCCTGGGCCACTTTTTCCGCCAGTTCGGGTGAAGCCTTGGCGTCGCCGGTGCCGTGAATGAGAAGCATCGGAAACGGAAACGCCGTCGTCCGGATGGCCTCGTCCGGGATCTGTTCCAGACGCACGCCGCTCCACATCGGCAGGAACAGTTGGACGAGCGCCGTCGAAGTTTTGGACGGGGTCATATAGCGCGAGAGGTTGTCGCGAATGGATTCCGACGTCGGCACAAACGTGCTGTCCAGGATCATGCCGTCGATCTCGCGGGGGTCGCTTTGCAGCGCCGCCTGCAACGCGGTCCCCGCACCCATCGAGAATCCCCACACGACCAGTTTTTCCGAGCCGGACCCGCGGGCGAAGCGGAGCGCCCCGAGCAGTTCCCGGGATTCCTGCACCCCGCCCGTCGCCGGCCGGCGACGGGTCGGGTCGGCAAACCCGTAATCGAACATCAGCACATTGTAGCCCAGCCCGTGCAGCCAGCCGGCCACATCGTACATGGGCACCCAGAGTTCCTCGCGGTTGGTGCCGTATCCGTGGCTGAGCACGACGGTACGGTCCGAGCCGGAATGCGGGGCCGGAATCCACCAGCCGTTCACCAGGGCGCGACCGTCCGAGCTGGGAAACGAAACGTCCCGATAGGGCAATTCTTTGGCGGCAAACGGATTGGAGTTGAGCGAAACGATGGGGGGATAGGCGAGCAGCCAGGCGATCACCGCGTGGAAGCCGACGAAAACCGCGAGCACGATGCCGACGAGGGACAGCGACAGGATGGCCGGATACGCGGCCTGGCGCCACGGACGGTGCCGCCGGCGGGCCGGGGCCGTAACGGATACCGGGGCGGGACGGACGCTTCCTTCCAGTTGCAGACGCGAAGTCGTGATGTCCATGAGAAGCCCCTCCCGTCGGTTGTGTAAGCGTTTTTCCCCTATTTTTATCGTACTGTCCGCCGGGATAATTCGTCAATTGTACCGGCGGAAGGAAAAATCGGCCAAATCGCCGGGGAAGCGCGTTTGTCATGCGGGGACGGGATGCGCTATACTGGTTTCACAGAGTGAAACCGGATTTCGGGCTCCGGCCGTCGCGGCCGCAAGAGGCGGCTATCCGCCAACGCCAGAGACAGAGAGTTTTTCACCGGGAGGGGAGAACCTGTCATGGAGGAAAAGCGCACGGTCCGCGCGGTGGAAAGGGCGCTGGACATTTTGCTTTGTTTTCGTCACGGACGGGAATGGGGGCTCACGGAACTGTCGCAGCGCGTCGGCCTCCACAAAAGCACCGCGCACCGGCTTCTCGCCACGCTCGAGGACAAGGGGTTCGTCATGCGGGACGAGGCCACGGAAAAGTACCGGCTCGGTCTCAGCCTGCTGGAGCTGTCCGCCCATCTGACGATGGACGACCTGTCGACGGTGCTGCTTGGCGAAATGGAGAAGCTGCGCGACCGGCTGGGAGAGACGATCAGCCTGTATGTGCGGGACGGCAACGAGCGGGTGCGCATCCAGGCGGTGCAAAGCACGCAGGCCATCCGCCGCGTGGCTCCGGTGGGCGCGAGGATGCCGCTGTTCGTGGGGGCTTCCAGCAAGGTGCTGCTGGCCTATGCCGAACCGGAAGTGCGGGAAGCGGTGCTGGACGACCCGTCCTGGCCGGCTTCGCTGGACCGGGAGGCTTTCGTCCGGCAGCTCGAGGACATCGCCAGAGCCGGCTACGCCACCAGCATCGAGGAGCGCGAGCCGGGCGCGGCCGCCGTCGCCGCGCCGATCTTCAATCGGTCGGGCCGGCTGGTGGCGGCCCTGGCGGTCTCCGGTCCGGCAAACCGGCTGACGCCGGCGGTCATGCGCAAGTATGCGCCAATGGTGATGGAAGCGGCCAGACGAATGGGGACGATGCTGGGGTGATCCCGTTTCCGCCGAAAATTCATGGCGGAAGCATTCAATCCGTTGACAGGGGAGCTTGGAAGCGCTTATAATGATATTGGAAACCGGTTTCCATGGAAATGAAGGAGTAGGCAATGAACATATCCGATATCGCCAAGAAAGCCGGTGTCGCCAAATCGACCGTATCCAAGGTGCTGAACAATTATAAAGGGGTGAGCGAGGAGACTCGACGCAAGGTGCTGGCCGCGATCGAAAGCTCCACCTATACGCCCAGCGCGCTTGCCAAGAGTCTCACGACGGGAAGATCGAATCTGATCGGTCTGTTTGTGTCGGAAGACCTGCTGGAATCGTTCATCGTTCACGTGTACTGGAGCGAGATTGTCGCCGGCATCCGGGAAGCGCTCGTGAAAGACAAGTACCACGTGCTGATGTTCGCCGCCAGCCCGGATGAAGATTTCCTGAAATTCGCCCAGGAGTATAGAGTCGATGGCGTTATCATGCTCGGAGACTATCCGGAGCCGGCACAAGTCCGGAATCTGCTGAACAGCGGCGTTCCGTGCGTCGTGTTCGACCGGAACCTGTCCGGCCGCCGCGTCGGGTATGTCTCTTCGAACGACGTGCGAGGCGCCGAGCTTGCCGTCCGGCATCTGATCGGACAGGGGCACCGCAGAATCGCGCATATTTCCGGTCCGAGCTGGAGCTACGAATCCGCCAAACGGATGCAGACCTATCGGCGGGTAATGGAAGAACACCATTTGCCGGTGCCCGATTCCTACGTCTGCATCGGGGAATATTCCGTGGAAAGCGGGGTGGAGCTGGGCCGCCGTCTGCTGGCGCTGCCGGAGCCGCCGACGGCTGTTTTCTGCGCGGCGGATACGATTGCCGCCGGTGTCATTCAGGCGGCAAAGGATTGCGGGGTAGATGTGCCGCGGCAGCTGATGGTCGTCGGATACGATGATTTGCCCTTGTGCGAGTATCTGCAGCCTCCGTTGGCTTCCATTCGTCAGGAACGCAAGGCGATGGGCCATATCGCGGCCGCTTCCGTACTGGCGATGATTCGCGACAAGGAACTTCCCCCTCCGGACCATCATGTGGATGTCCATCTGATCGTACGCGAATCCGCCCGGTTGCCGTGACCGCCGCTTGCGGCCATCGATTCCGCCGCCGAAAGGGATTTCCGGAAAATGTGGTGGAACCGGGAAGGCATTGTCCGTTTCGGTTGGAAATGCGGATTTTTTTCGTCAATTGTGGAAACCGGTTTCCATAGGGGAAGCCGGTCCCATCTGAATCTCTATCTTTTCTCGGCCAAAATGAAAAAGGGGTGACTTGAAGGTGATGAAAAAACGTCTGCTTGGCATTTGCGCCATGGTGCTCGTTCTGGGGATGGTGGCCGCATGCAGCGGCAAAACGGCGTCTCCGTCCGGAAGTTCTCCTTCCGCTTCAACTCCCGCTTCAACCGGGACCGCACAGGGGTCCACCGCTCCGGCCAACGACAAACCCTATGCGGGGCAAACCGTCAAGATGCTGATGCCTCCCTGGTACAAATTCACGCCCGACTTTTTCGAAAAGTTTACCGCTGAAACCGGCATCAAGGTGGAAGTCGAGAACATGAAGTTTGGGCAAATCCATGACAATATCGTGACGACTTCCGCCGCCGGCTCCGCACCCGCGGACATCGTCGACATCGACTGGTCGTGGGTCGGCCAGATGGGCTCGGCCGGGTGGTACCACGATCTGACGGACGTGTTGGACGAACAGATCAAGAATGATATCGGCATTCTGAACGTGTTTACGTATCAGGGCCGCGTCGTCGCGCTTCCGTTCTTCAACGATTTCCGCATTTCGATGATCAACGCGGATCACGTCGGCGATTTGCCGGTCGACACGCTGGAGAACGTGATCGATACCGCCAAGAAGATCAAGGCTTCCGGCAAGGACGAATATCCAATTGTGACGACGCTGGAAGCCGGCGAAAACACGACCCATGAATGGATCCTGATGACCAAGGCGCTCGGCGGCGAGGTGTTCGACGACAACTGGAACCTGTACCTGAAAGACAAAAACTCGCCTTCCTACAAAGCGCTGTCGTATATTTTCGAAATGTTCAACAGCGGCCTCATCGATCCGAGAGCCCTCGGCATTCCGTACGAAGAAGTGATCGAGTCGTTCAAGGCGGGGCGCGGCTCCATCAAGATCCTGGCCGGACCGGGTCAAATCGACGAAGCGAGCAATCCGGAAACCTCCAAGATCAAGGATTTCGTCAAGGCGATCCTCGTTCCCGGCGACGGCACGCACCACACGACGACCGCAATGCCGGAAGGGATCATGATTCCGGCCCGCGCGGAACACAAGGAGGCCGCCGTCGAGCTGCTCAAGTGGCTGGCGTCCAGCGAGATCATGAAAGAGACGTTCAAGACCCAGGGCGGCATTTTCCCGACGCGCAACTCGGTGATCCGGGAGCTGTTCGAATCGGGAGACCTGCCGCACGGGGACGTGTACGCCAAACAACTGGAGGACGTCGAGCCGATTTTCCCGCAGGGACAGCCTTCCTGGTATTCCGAATTCTCCGAGGCGGTTTACACGGCGATCAACCGCGGTCTGAAGGAGAACTGGTCGGTGGACAGAACGGCGGAACTGATCATCGAGGCGACGGAAAAGATCGAAAAAAGCTGATCAGGCGCCGTTTGCGCGGCTGGGGGTGAAAAATGTTGTTCAGGCGGCATCACGCGCGGTATGGAGACGCCTATCTGCTGATAGCGCCTTTCGTGCTGCTCATCGTGTTGTTCGTGCTCATTCCGTTTGTCCTGTCGATGGTTTTCAGCTTTCAAAACATGACGCTCACCGACCCGGACAACATCCGATGGATCGGCTTCAAGAACTACGAAAAGCTGTTTACCGATCCGAGCATTCGCCGCGTGTTGGGCAACACGGCCTTCTACGTCGTCGTCACCGTGACGTTCGAAATGTTGTTCGGGCTGATGGTCGCCCTGCTGCTCAGGCGCAACTTCCGCACCCGTTTTCTGGTGCTGGCCGTCATGATTCTGCCGTGGGCGCTCCCCCCCGTCGTGGGGGGAGTGACCTGGCGGTGGATTTTTCACCCCCAATACGGGATTGTGAACGTGCTTTTCGAGCGTTGGGGCTGGATATCGGAATATAAGCTCTGGACAGCCAACAAGTGGATGGCGCTTCTCCTCGTCTGCCTGATCGTCGTGTGGAGGAATCTGCCTTACGTTTCCCTGATCATGCTTTCGTTTCTGCAGCAGATTCCCGCGGATCTGTACGAATCGGCTGCGATCGACGGCGCCGGCAAATGGCAGCAATTCCGCCGGGTGACGCTTCCGCTTCTTTTGCCCGGCATCACGATCGCGATCAGCATGGCCACGATGACGTCGATGAACCTGTTTGACGAGCCGTATATCATGAACCAGTTCTCCCTGGACACGATGTCGGTCACGATGAAAAACTACACGGTTGCATTCCGCGACCTGAAATTCGGATACGGGATGGCTATCTCCATGATGGTGACGGTGCTGACGTTGCTGATCAATTTTTCCTACATCAAGTCCATGTACAAGGAGGAAGCGGCGTGAAGCGGATCGGAAGCGTCGGATTCGCCGCGGCCTTGCTCCTGCTGGCGGCTTGGTCGCTGCTTCCCGTCATTTGGACGGCCATCACGAGCATTTCCAAGGTGCAGGATCTGACCGCCATTCCGCCAAATATTTTCCCCGATTCGCCGGATTTCTCCAGCTATGGAAAGCTGTTCGGATTTGACCCGAAAAGCTGGGACGTCTGGACGACGATGAAGCAATCGACGGTCAACAGCCTGATCGGTTCGGTCGGGGGAATGGTCGTCGTCACCTTCCTCGCGCTGCTTTCCGGCTATGCGTTCGCCCGCGTCAAGTTTCCGGGCCGCAACCTGGTATTCTTTGTCTGCATCGCCACGATGGCGTTGCCCGGCTACGCGGTCATGATCCCGCTTTACCGGCTGATGATGGAGTTGCATCTCCTGAACACCTATCCCGGGATCATTCTCATCTTCAGTTCCGCGTATGCGCCGATTGCCGTTTGGCTGATGAGGGGCTTCGTCGCGGGATTGCCGCGCGAAATCGAGGAGTCCGCGACGATTGACGGCGCAGGCCGGTGGCGGATTCTGATGTCGATCGTGTTTCCGCTCACGGCTCCGGGTCTGGTCGCGGTGGCGATCATCACGTTTCTTGGCTGTTGGAGCATGTTCGTCACCGTTATGGTATTCTCGCCTTCTCTGAAAACCCTGAACGTTTTCATTTCGGAGTTTGTCCTGAAAACCTCCATCGACTATCCCATGATGTGCGCGGTTGGCGTCATCAGCATGATCCCGCCGATCCTGATCGTGGCGTTTTTGAACCGCTATCTGATAAGCGGATTGATGCTGGGCTCCATCAAAGGATGACGTCCGGAGCCAAAAAACGCGGTTTCGCGGCCGGCGGCGCGCCAGCGGGTCATTGATCCACGATTGGAAAGAGGAGTGGGGAGTCTTGTTGTTTATGGGAATGGATGGAGGAAACAGCAAAACGATTTGCGTCATCTCCGATGAGACCGGCCGCGTGGTCGGCGTTGGCAGAAGCGGAAACGGCAATTACCAGAACGGCATCGGAGAGATGACCCGCAACATCAACCGCGCGCTGGAGGAAGCGATCCAGGCGGCCGGCGCGAACAAGGCGGACATCGTCGCCGCCTGCCTCGGCCTGGCCGGGGCGGATCGGCCTTCCGACTATGAAATCCTGAACCCGATCGTAGCGGAGATGGGCCTTCCCCGCTACCGCGTCGTGTGCGACACCTATATCGGCCTGCGCGCGGGAGCCGACCGGTTGCACGGCATCGTGCTCGTGTGCGGGGCGGGCACCAACGCGATGGGCCGCAACCTTCGCGGCGAGGAGCTCCAGTTGGGCGGCTTCGGCTACCTGTATGGAGATTTCGGCGGCGGACAAATGTTGTCCGAAGAAGTGTTCCGCGCCGTCATTCGCGCCGACGAGGGCCGTGCGGAGCCGACGTCGCTGACCGCCCGGGTGCTGCAGAAACTCGGGTACGCGAGCGTGGAGGCGATGAAGTACGAATTCCTCGACCACGGCCTGAAGGTGCCGGTCGATCTGGTTCAGGTGCTGTTCGACGCCGCCCATGAAGGCGACGCCACGGCGATCAGCCTGCTCGAACGGCAGGGCGAGGAGCTGGCGATTTCGGCCCGGACGATCATCGACCGGCTTGGCATGCACGGGGAGACATTTCCTGTGGTGCTCACCGGCAGCATTTTGACGCGGGCCAAAGGGGAGCCCTGGACGGTTCGTCCGCTCCGGGAGATGTTGTCGCAATGCGCACCCCTGGCACGGATCGTGAAGCTGGATGTGGAGCCGGTCTTCGGCGCGCTGCTGGAAGCGATGGACGCCGCCGGACACGTGCTGACCCCGGACCAGTTGAATGAATTGCGCCGTCAGTTGGCCATATAAGGAATCATCCGTTTTGTGAACAGGAGGATGGGCCGTGACCGAAGTCGCGGCAGCCAAGCCGCTTGTGATCGCGCACCGGGGCGCCTCGGCCGATGCGCCCGAAAATACGTTGGCCTCGTTTCGTCTCGCGATGGAGCAAGGCTGCGATGCGATCGAATTGGACGTTCATGTCAGCGCCGACGATGAGCTGGTCGTCTGCCACGACGAGACGCTGGAACGGACGACCGACGGGACCGGCCGAATCGCGGATATGACGGTGGCGGAATTGAAACGTTTTGACGCGGGCGCCTGGTTCGGCGAGGAATATCGCGGCGAGCGTCTGCCGCTCCTCAAGGAAGTGCTGGAGCTGGTGCCGCCGCATATCCAGCTCAATGTGGAGATCAAAAGCTTCCGTCATCCGCGTGTGGAACGGCTGGTTGTCGATCTGCTCGAACGAACGGGACGCACGGGCAGCGTTTTTCTTTCTTCTTTCGGACACGAATGCATGGTCCGTTGCAAACGATTGGCGCCTTCCCTGCGGGTCGGGCTGCTTTACGAGGAAGAAGAATGGTTCGATTTTGAAGCGTTCGAAGCCATAAGCGGCATTTCCCTTTATTCGTTGCACATGTATCACGGGATACTAAACAAGGATTTCGCGGCAAAAGCTTTGCGGCGCGGGATTCAGGTCTATCCATGGACGATCGACGATCCGCGGCTTATGCTGGAGGCCAGGCAAGCGGGTGCGACAGGCATTATCACGAACCGTCCGGGCCTGTTGCGAAGGCTGTTGGACGGCGACAACGGACCGGACGACGTCCGGACGGCGCCGCTCGGACCTGATCCCGAACAAACGAACGGAGCGTGAGACGATGGGTTCGAGGTTGCGCTGCCGGGAAGACGGGACGTTCACCATTGTTCAGTTTACGGATCTTCACTGGCAGAACGGGGAACCGGACGATTTGCGGACCCGCGATTTGATGGAACGAATTCTGGACGCCGAGCGGCCCGACATGATCGTCTTCACGGGCGATATCATCTACGGCAGGGGATGCGTCGATCCGCTCGCTTCCGTGCGCGACGCGGTCGCTGCCGCGGCGGCCAGCGGCCTGCCATGGGCGGCGGTGCTCGGCAATCACGACGGGGAAGGGACGGCGACCCGGCCGGAGCTGATGAAGACCCTTGCGGAGCTTCCGGGATTCGTGCCGGGATCGGGCGCCGAAGGGGTGGACGGCGTCGGCAATGCGGTGATATGCGTGGAAGACACCTCCGGTGCGCCAATGGCCGCGCTGTTTTTGCTGGATACGGGAGATTACGCCCCCCTGCCGTCGTTTGACGGCTATGACTGGATTCGCCGCAGCCAGATCGAGTGGTTTCTCGCGCAATCGCACCGGCTTCGCGATGGGAACGGAAACCGGTCCGTTTCGTCGCTGGTGTTCTTTCACATTCCTTTGCCCGAACATGATCAGATCTGGAAGTCGCAAATTTGCTACGGCAGCCGTCACGAAAAACCGGGCTGCCCGCGGGTCAATTCCGGCTTTTTCTATGCGATGCTGGAAGCGGGGGGCGTCATGGGGGCGTTTTGCGGCCACGATCATCTCAACGACTATTGGGGTGAGCTCGGCGGTATCCGCCTTGGCTACGGCCGCGCCACGGGTTACCAAACGTACGGGTGGAAAACGTATCCCAAAGGAGCCCGCGTATTCCGCATTCGGCCGGGAGGCGAAGGCTTCGACACCTGGGTGCGGCTGGACAACGGCGAAACGATCCCGGAGCCCGCGGCGCACTATCCCCCCGGCGCCGGCAAAAGATGATGCGGGAGGCGAAGCTGGGGATGGCGAAACGAACGGATGGCGGATTGAAAATCGCGGTAATCGGCGGCGGTTCCTCCTACACGCCGGAAATCGTGGAGGGGCTCATCTCGCGATTCGAGCGGTTTCCGGTACGGGAACTGTGGCTGGTCGACATCGAACCCGGCAGGTCCAAGCTGGAAATCGTCGGGGGATTGGCAAAACGCATGGTGGAGCGGGCGGGTCTTCCGATCGACGTCCGGTTGACCCTGGATCGCCGCCGTGCGATCGAAGGAGCCGATTTCGTCCTGACGCAGATTCGCGTCGGCCAACTGGAAGCCCGCAAATGGGACGAGCGCATTCCCCTCCGGCACGGCGTCATCGGCCAGGAAACGACGGGACCCGGCGGAATGATGAAGGCGCTCCGCACGATCCCGGTCATTCTGGACATTTGCCGGGACATGGAGGAACTGGCGCCCGAAGCGTGGTTGCTCAACTTTACGAATCCGGCGGGAATGGTCACCGAAGCGGTCACGCGTTTTTCCAAAGTGAAGGGCGTGGGGCTGTGCAATGCGCCGATCAATCTGCTGAAATGGCTTGGCCGGAAATACGGCGTGCCGACGGAGCGGGTGTACGTCGAATTCGTCGGTCTCAACCATCTGCACTGGGCCACGCGGATCGTGATCGACGGGGAAGACAAACTCGCCGAAGTGCTGGAACAAGGGGAAGAATATGCCGGCAAAAACGTCCCGGAGATGATGTGGGATCCCGATTTCCTGCGCGGGTTGGGCAGTTTGCCGTCTTACTATCTGAAATATTACTATTTGACGGATGCCATGCTGGCCGACCAAATGGCGTCGATGAAGTCGCACGGGACCCGGGCGGAAGTGGTGCAGCGGGTGGAGGAAGAACTGTTCGAACTGTACCGGAATCCGGAATTGCGGGAAAAACCGCCGCAGCTGGAACGCCGGGGCGGCGCGTACTATTCCGAAGCGGCGGTAAATCTGATGGATTCCCTGCATAACGACAAGCGGGACATCCAGACGCTCAACGTGCCGAACGGCCGAACGCTCGATTTCCTGCTGCCGGACGCCGTGATCGAGGTGAACTGCGTCGTGACCGGCCGGGGACCGATCGCGTTGCCGGTATCGGTGGTGCCCGAACAGGCGAAAGGCTTGATCGCCGCCGTGAAATCCTACGAGCGGCTGACGATTGAAGCCGCGCTCACCGGGGACCGGTCGATCGCGCTGCAGGCCATGGCCAGCCATCCGCTGGTGCCCTCGGTGTCGACAGCCAAGGTGCTTCTGAACGAGATGCTGGAGCAAAACAGGGAATACCTGCCCGCCTTTTTCCGATAAAAAAGCCAAGACACCCGCGTCCCGACGGTTCTCCCGAACCGGGGAAGCGGGTGTCGTTCTTGCATAGGCCTTACGTTTTCGGCGGCAGCCCGCGCAGGAAGGCAAGGGCCTGCTGCAGGCTGGACACCGGGACGAGACGGGGCGACAAGTTATACTTCTGGACGGCTTCCTCGGCTTCTTTCCAGTTGCCCAACCCATCCTGCTCCACGTAGGGGACGAGGAAATAGTCCGCTTTTTCCCGGTGGGCGGCCATCAGCTTGTAACGCACCCAGCCCACCTGGCCCACCGATCCGTCCGCTGAGATGGTGCCCGTGCCGGCGATGCGGTACCCCCGGGTCAGGTCTTCCCCGGTCAGATGGGCGACCAGCTCGAGAGTCATGATCAGGCCGCCGGACGGACCCGAGGTGTCGGAGAAATCCAGCGAAACCGGATCGGGGGGCGTCACCTTGATGACCGGCTGTTGCAGAAAGCCAATGCCGGTCCGGCCGTCGCTCAGCCGGATGAGCGGCACCTCGGCCTCGAACGGCTTGCCTCCCCGGGTGCCGGATACGCGCACGGTGTCGCCCGGCGTCTTGTCCTGCAAGAGATTCGACAGTTCCTCCACCGTGCGGGCCGGCCTGCCGTCGACGGCGGTGATGATGTCGCCTTCCTGAAGACCGAACTCCGGGGCTTTGGTCGTCTCCAAAAATTGATAGATGAGGATACCGGTCTGTTCCACCTGCAAAGGAACGCCAATGGCATCGTAGGCGGCGATGATCGCTTCCGCCACCGCGTTGTCGCGCATCCACACGTTCCGGTTGTAGTATGCCTCGTAGTTGACCGTCCCGCCCGTCGCCTGTTGCAATTTGAGGACTTCCATGCGCGGATGCAGCCAGCCGTACAGCAGGAAAAGCGTGTTGGGGCGGGGATAGGTCATCACGGTGGTGTAGAGGAAGGAACCTTCTTCCTCGAGCGGCTTGCCGGTTACGATCCGGTCGTGCACCGGTTCCGCCGTTCCCGCGCCGTACATGATGTAAGGCCAGCGCCAGCCGGCGGCGGCGGCGCCCAGAACGGCGGCGACAAGGGCGGTGACGACCAAAGGGTTGCGCAAATGCCGAAGAATTCTGGTTAAGGGCAAGGCCGCTCACCTCCAGATTCCCATTATAGCGCATTATAGCGCAATCTCGCAGGCACCCACAAAACCGGCGGAAATCCGGGGCATGGCCGGAAACGGGTGAGCCGATGCGGTGCAAGGATAAAAAAGCCCGCATCAAGACGGACGCGGGCTTGGTTCTCATGATTCCGCCGGCGCGCCGGGTTCGGGCGGAGCCGGGTGAACCGCTTCCTCCAGAAACCGCTCCAACTCGCGATCATACTCGCCTCGCCGTGCTTCGTCCCATCCGAGCCGTTCCGCCATGGCGGCCGAGACGGCATCCTTCCATTTCAAGACTCCGGCCCGGTCGAAGTATAGCATCCCCGTGCGCCGAATCCAGAAATCCGCCGGTTTCACGGCCATTTCCGCTTCCATGCTGTAGAGCAGCTCCGCGGCCAGCCCCGGAGGCAGGCCGTGCCTGTTGGCCAGATCGCGGGACGCCGCCGCCAGCCGGAACAGCCGGCGGGCGTTGGACCCGTACCGCTTCGCGATGCGGGCGGCTTCCTCTTCGCCGAGTCCCGCCGCGACGCCCTCGGGAATTTGCCGGCGGACAAACGCCTCGAATCCGGCGCCGCCCCCCACGTCGCCGCCGGAAATCGGCAGCGTGCGGGTGCGGCAGGGCGGCAGCGCCGGCAGGCCGTCCGCTTTGCGCTTCACGTCCACCAGGTTGACGACTTTCTCGGCCATTTTACGGTAACCGGTCAGCTTGCCGCCCGCGATGGAGATGAGACCGGAAGGCGAAACGAAAATTTCGTCCCGGCGGGAAACTTCCGAAGGACTTTTCCCTTCCTGGCGAATGAGCGGACGCAGCCCCGCCCAGCTGGACTCCACGTCGCGGGACGTCAGATTCAGCGACGGGAAGATGAAATTGGCGGCATTGAGCAGATAGATGAGATCTTCCGCCTCCATCACCGGATGGGCGGGATCGCCCCGGTAGTCCGTGTCGGTGGTGCCGACGTAGGTTTTGCCGTCGCGGGGAATGGCGAACACCATCCGGCCGTCCGGCGTATCGAAGTAGACCGACTGCCGGAGCGGGAAGCGTTCTCCGTCGAACACGAGGTGGACCCCTTTGGTGAGGCGGAGTGTCCTGCCTTCCCTGGACCGGTCCATGTCCCGGATCGCGTCGACCCAGGGACCGGCGGCGTTCACCACATGGCGGGCGCGGATTTCATGGCGTTCGCCGCCGATGCGGTCCCGGACCACCGCTCCCACGAGGCGGCCGCCAAGGTACAGAAGCGATTCCGCCTCCGCGTAATTCACCGCGAGCGCGCCGCATTCCACCGCCCTCTTCAGCACTTCCAGCGTCAGGCGGGCGTCGTCGGTGCGATATTCCACATACAGGCCGCCCCCCCGCAGCCCTTCCCGCTTGAGCAGCGGCTCCCGCTCCAGCGCCTCCCGCGGGCTGAGCATGACGCGGCGTTCGCTCCGCTTGACGCCCGCCAGCCGGTCATAGAGCGTCAGGCCCAGCGAGGTGGTCACCCGGCCGAGGGAACCTCCCTTGTAAAACGGCAGCAGCATCCATTCCGGCGTCGTGACGTGCGGCCCGTTTTCGTAGACGACCGCCCGCTCCCGCCCCACTTCGGCGACGACGCCGAACTCCAGCTGTTTCAGATAGCGCAGGCCGCCGTGGATCAGCTTGGTCGAACGGCTGGAGGTACCGGCGGCGAAATCCTGCATTTCCACCAGCGCAGTCCGCAGCCCGCGGGTGGCGGCATCGAGGGCGATGCCCGCTCCGGTGATGCCTCCGCCGATGACAAGCAGATCGACGGGTTCCCGACTCATGGCCTGCAGCACCCGTGTTCTGTCCCATGCCGCAAACGGCACGCGCGATCCGTTTTCGGCGTCCGATCCGTTCGCGTGTCCGCCGTTCAAACCCGCGCCGCCCCGCCGAACGTCTTCCGGGTGCGTTTCCATGCGTTCCATGATGTCAGCCTCCTTTTCGGTGAAAAGAAAAAACCGCCATCCGCTTCGCCTCTCCGGCGAACGCCAAATGAACGGTTTCTCACGATCTCCAACCGGGTATGAACTTTTTCACGACCATTATATCACTTTGACGATCCGCCCGCCAGCCCGCTTCTCGCACCCGGTTTTCTTTTCATTGCCAAGCGTCATGAGGGTGTTTATAATAGCGATAACCATACGCTTTTGTGTTATATATGATGGATTTTCCGGTCCGTCGATGAGAGTTGGGGATGGATGATGAACCAGGACACCAACGCCAAAACCATCAGCTACGCGCTCAAAACCAAACCGGTCATCACCTCCATCGTGTCGGACAACGATCTGGAACCCGTGCTCCGGACCACGTCCAACATCGTGTTTCTGCTGACGGGGAACATCTTCACGCTGAAAGGGATCACGGAGCGGGTGCAGGATGCCGGAAAACTCATGTTCGTCCATCTGGATCTGATGGAAGGGTTGGGGAAGGACGCGGAGAGCGTCCGGTACCTCGCCGAGATCATCAAGGTGGACGGCATCGTGACCACGCGCTCCAACATCATCATGGCGGCCCAGAAGTGCGGACTCATCACGATCCAGCGCCTGTTCGTGTTCGATTCCGTTTCGCTGGACAACGGCATCCGCATCATCAAAAGCTCCCGGCCGGACGCCATCGAAGTGCTGCCGGGCATTGTCGTTCCGCGGGTCATGGGCCGGTTGCGGCAGGAAATCGATCTCCCCGTCATCGCCGGCGGGCTCATTTCGGACCTGAACGACCTGAAAAGCGTCCTCGACCACGGGGCCATCGGCGTTTCGACTTCTTCGAAGGCGCTCTGGAAATGGCAGGATGAGCAAGGCAAAAATTAACTTGTCGGATCTGTAATTTTCCATTATGATTGAGTGTAAATAATTAACAAAGAATAACGTCAACCGAATAGCAAAGGTAGAGATTGCGGAGAAGCCTTTTGCTGAATTGGAAGACGCTTTCGGTTTCCGGGAGCGTTTTCGGCAAAAGGCTTTTTGATTTTTTTCGAGGAAGGAAGGTGCTTTGATTGAGGGGCAGCGGTTTGGATCACTTTGCAGGATACATTTTCGATCTGGACGGCACGATCTATCTGGGCGACCACGCGATCGAAGGCGCCCCCGAGACGATTCGGCACCTCAAGTCGCTGAACCGGAAACTGCTTTTTCTCACCAACAAGACGATCGAGTCCCGCGAATATTACGTGAAAAAGCTGTTGCGGCTCGGCATCGAAGTGACGATCGACCAGCTGCTCAGTCCGGCGGTGGTGACGGTCCGCTATCTGCGTGCGCATTACCCGGACGCCAAAGTGTATGTCATCGGGGAAAAAGTGTTCAAGGATGAACTGAAACAAGGCGGAATCCGGTTCGCAAGGTCGCCGGACGAGACGGACCTGGTGGTGATTTCCTGGGACCGGGATTTCCATTACCGGCATCTCAACGACGCCTATCAGGCCATCCGGCGCGGCGCGGAAGTCATCGCCACCCATCCGGACCGCACCTGTCCGGTGCCGGGCGGCGCCGTTCCCGACTGCGGAGGCATGATCGGGGCGGTCGAAGGCGTGACGGGACGGAAAGTGGAGGTCATCATGGGGAAACCGTCGCCGATGATGGCCATGGCCGCGTTGGAAATTCTGGGGGTGGAGGCGTCCTCCTGCCTAATGACCGGCGACCGTCTGGAGACAGACATTCTGATGGGCCGGCAGGCGGGAATGAATACCGCCCTGGTGCTGACCGGAGTCACCAAAAGGGAGGATCTGCAGCGATCGGACATCGAGCCGACATTCGTCCTGGAATCCGTCCGGGATATCCTCTCCTTTAGGGAGCGCGGGAACTAGAACGGCCCTGGGGCCGGCGAGGGGAGGCACGCCGCGGTTGTATACCATATCGTTGGACATTGGCACCATGGTGCTGCGTTTGCTGTTGTCGGCGCTGCTCGGAGGTCTCATCGGATGGGAAAGGGAGCGGCGGAACAAACAGGCGGGTCTGAAAACCCATCTCCTCGTTTCGGTCGGATCCACGCTGATCATGCTCACGTCCATCTACGGATTTGACGGCCTGCTGCTCAACCACCCGAACGCCCGGTTCGACCCGGCGCGGCTCGCGGCGCAGGTGGTGAACGGCATCGGCTTTCTCGGAGCAGGCGCCATCATGCGCCGCTCCGACAACATCATCTCCGGCCTGACCACCGCCGCCACCCTGTGGGCGGTGGCCGCCATCGGCCTGGCCATCGGATCCGGGTTTTACCTGCCCGGCATCATCACCACCGTGATCGTGCTGCTGAGCAACCTGCTCCTGAACCGGCTGGAATCCCGTTTCTGGTCGTCGGCCAAACGCGCCGTCAACCTGAAAGTCGCCCTGCTGGTCCGGCGGCCGTCGACGGAACTGGAGCCGATCAACGCGGTGTTCGGCGAATTCAACATGAAGATCCGGCAAATGCGGATCACCCGGGAATCGGAGGAAAGCGAAGACAAGGACGGGGACGGGGTGCTGCTGGAATACGACATTCACGCATCCGGCGACAAATCGCTGCATGAGATGGTCCGCCAGCTGTGGGCAGTGAAGGGAGTTTCCGACGTCCGGATCAACTGGGGCGGATGAAACAAGCCCGCATCCCGAAGGATGCGGGCTTTGTTTTGGGAATTCGCTTTTCTTTTCGCGTCAGCCGGCTTTGAGCATTTGCCGCAGCACCGTTTGCAGGATGCCGCCGTTACGGTAGTAGTCGACTTCCACCAGGCTGTCGAGGCGGACGGTGACCGGGAATTCGAAGGTCGTGCCGTCTTCGCGGGTGGCGGTGACGGTGACCGTTTGCCCCGGCTGCACGTCGTTGCCGAGCCCCTTGATGTCGAATGTCTCGCGGCCGGTGATGCCGAGGGATTGCCAGTTTTGTCCGTTCTGGAACTGCAGCGGCAGCACGCCCATGCCCACCAGGTTGGAGCGGTGGATGCGCTCGAAGCTTTCGGCGATGACCGCTTTGACGCCGAGCAGGTACGTGCCCTTCGCGGCCCAGTCGCGGGAGCTGCCGGTGCCGTATTCCTTGCCGGCGATGACGATGAGGTTCGTGCCGTCCTCGCCGTACTTCATCGCGGCGTCGTAGATCGGCATCACTTCGTCCGTCGGCAGGTACTTGGTCACGCCGCCTTCGGTGCCCGGCGCCACCTGGTTGCGGATGCGGATGTTGGCGAACGTGCCCCGCATCATCACTTCGTGGTTGCCCCGGCGCGAGCCGTAGGAGTTGAAGTCTTCCCGCTTCACGCCGCGCTCGATCAGGTATTTGCCCGCCGGGCTGTCGGTGCGGATGCTGCCCGCCGGCGAAATGTGGTCCGTCGTGATCGAGTCGCCGAGCAGGGCCAGCACGCGGGCGCCGGCGATGTCGGCGATGTCGCCGGGCTCTTCGCCCAGGTCCGTGAAGAACGGCGGGTTCTGGATGTAGGTCGAGTTCGGATCCCATTCGTACAGCTCGCCCTGCGGCACGGGGATCCGGTTCCAGCGCTCGTTCTGCGTAAATACATTGGCGTACTTCTTGCGGAACATGTCCGGCGAGATGACGGATTGAACGGCCTGTTGCACTTCTTCGTTCGACGGCCAAATGTCCTTCAGGTACACCGGCTTGCCGTCCTTGCCGATGCCGATCGGTTCCTTGGCGAGGTCGATGTCGACCCGGCCGGCGAGGGCATAGGCGACGACCAGCGGCGGCGAGGCCAGGAAGTTGGCCTTGACCTGCGCGTGCACGCGGCCTTCGAAGTTCCGGTTGCCGGACAGCACGGCCGCCACCGTGAGGTCGTTGTCGGCGATCGCCTGGCTCACTTCATCCGGCAGCGGCCCGGAGTTGCCGATACAGGTGGCGCAGCCGTAACCGGCGACATGGAAACCGAGCTGCTCCAGATAGGGCAGCAGGCCGGCTTTGGCCAGGTAGTCGGTGACGACCAGGGAACCCGGCGTGAGCGAGCTTTTCACGTAGGGCGGCTTCTTCAGGCCGAGTTCCACGGCTTTTTTGGCGACAAGGCCGGCGCCCAGCATGACGCTCGGGTTGGAGGTGTTCGTGCAGCTGGTGATCGCGGCGATGACGACGGAACCGGTGCCGATTTGGCTCGTTTGGCCGTCCGGATGTCGCACGTCCGCCTTCTGCGCGATCTTTTCCTCCGACAGGCCGTATCCGCCTTTGTCGATGGGCGCGCGGATGAGTTCGTTCCATTTGTCCTTCATATTGGTGAGTTCCACGCGGTCCTGCGGGCGCTTCGGGCCGGCCAGGCTCGGCACGACGGTGCCAAGGTCCAGCTCGATGACGTCCGAGAACACCGGATCCGGCGTGTCGTCGGTGCGGAACATGCCCTGCGCCTTGTAGTAGGCTTCCACCAGGGCGATGCGCTCTTCGTCGCGGCCGGTGAGGCGCAGGTAATTCAGCGTCTCCTCGTCCACCGGGAAGAAGCCCATCGTCGCGCCGTATTCCGGAGCCATGTTGGCCACCGTCGCACGGTCGGCGAGGCTGATGTTGGACAGACCCGGGCCGTAGAACTCCACGAATTTGCCGACGACGCCTTTTTTGCGCAGCATTTGCGTGACCGTCAGCGCCAGGTCGGTGGCCGTCGCGCCTTCCGCGAGCTTGCCGGTCAGCTTGAAGCCGACCACTTCCGGCATCACGAAATACAGCGGCTGCCCGAGCATGCCGGCTTCCGCCTCGATGCCGCCGACGCCCCACCCCAGCACGCCGAGACCGTTGATCATCGTCGTGTGGGAGTCGGTGCCCACCAGCGAGTCGGGGAACACCTCGGTGACGCCGTTTTTCTCTTTGGTGGCGGCCACGGTGGCGAGATATTCCAGGTTTACCTGGTGCACGATGCCCGTCGCCGGGGGCACGGCGCGGAAGTTGTCAAACGCCGTCTGCGCCCAGCGAAGGAAGCGGTAACGCTCCTCGTTCCGCTGGAACTCCAGCTCCATGTTGGTCGTGAGCGCGTCGGGCGTGCCGAAGGCGTCGACCATGACGGAGTGGTCGATGACGAGATCGACCGGCACCAGCGGATTGATGCGCTTCGGATCGCCGCCGGCTTTCTTCACCGTGTCGCGCATGGCCGCCAGGTCGACGACGACCGGCACGCCGGTGAAGTCCTGCAGCACGATCCGCGCCGGGATGAACGGAATTTCCTTGTCTTCGCGCTTGTTCGCCCAGTTGGCGAGCATTTTGACGTGGTCCAGCGTGATCGCGCGTCCGTCGAACTGGCGGACGGCGGCTTCCAGCAGCACCTTGATGGAAAACGGCAGCTTCGAAACGGGGCCGAGCCCCTGCTCTTCCAGCGCCTGCAGCCGGTAGTACCGGTAGGACTTGCCGCCGGACTGCAGATCGGCCTGCACGTTGTACGGGAACGCGGACATGATGGCATAACCCCCTGCCTCGGTGGTGTTTCATAGAGTGAAACTGAATTTCAAAAATTAAAACTGTACACTACCAGTATATTGTTTCGTCCCGTTCGTGTAAAGATGCGGAAAGTTCGGGCATCCGGCGGAATCGCAGGTGGAGGGCGGTGTGGAGGTTTGGATGACAGAGTGGCCTCCAACGGGGCGGCGGTGATCCGACGGTGGTCAGGAGGCAATCCCTACAGCGGCTGCAGGAACGCCGGTATGATGGGGGCAAAGGATTATAGTCGAAAATTCGACTACAGAAGCCTGCCCGGCAGCCGAAGTTGAGGTTTTTAGTTGAAAAATCGACTAAAAAGCCAGGGCTGGAAAAGCCGGGGGCTCATTTTAGTTGAAAAATCGACTAAAATGCTGCAATTGGGGGATTCGAAGAGTAAATGTAGTCGATAAATCGACTATATTTTCCAACGGACCGATGTTCGACCGCGGTTGAAGTGATGCCCGCCCCATCCGTCCGTGCTCCACCCGCGCCGCGGGCGGCATGAAGGCCGATGGACCGAATGCCCGTATGCCCGCCCGGCTTGAAAGCCAATGGACCGAATGCCCGCACCCGGAAAGTTTTAATACGTGGAACGCCGGCATAAATCTGAAATGTAGTGCGGATTTTCGGAACCGGGAGTGGGGCCGATGGCGGCAAGTCAACCGTGGAAGCAGGCGCTGGCCGATTACGTAAACGCGCTGAACGAAGCCTGCGTGCGGGAGGACCCGCAGCCGCTGGACGCGGTGCGGGATCCGGAGCACCGCCAGAGGCTCGTTCGCCGGCTGAACACGGCAGCGCAGCGGAACCGGCTGGCGGGCATCGCGCCGGTGCGCAGCGAACTGCGGGCGAAAATCGTGCGGCAGGCGGCCGGGGACCGGGAAGCGGCGGTGGATGTGGAACTGCACCACATCCGATCCTGGAAACAGCGGGAGAAGCCGTGGCTGGAAGAGCGCATTGAACGCGAGCGCATCCGTTTCGTACGCATGGGCCGGGTCTGGCGGCTGGACCGGATCGAACCGCTGGCGTTGGAGCAGGAATCCGTATGGCTGGAAACGGAAGCGGAAGCGGAGGCGGAGGGCGGCGCGGTTTTTCCGGTATACGGGCGCGGGCCCGGCGTGGCTTCGGCGCCGTATTTTCATCCGCAGGCGGTCCGCAAGTTCCGTTTGTATACGGGAGATTGGGATGCATATCGCGGCATTCCCTACCGGCGCGAGGATGCGGTCGCCTACGCCGACCTCTGGTGGAACAAGAGCAACCCGGAATACGAAACGTTCGAGGTCAACTGTACGAACTACGTCTCGCAATGTCTCTTTGCGGGCGGCGCACCGATGAACTATACTGGGAGAAGGGAATCGGGCTGGTGGTACAAGGGCCGGCAGGGCGGCAGGGAGTGGTGGAGCTACAGCTGGGCGGTCGCCAACGCCCTGGAGGGATACTTGTCCCGGCAGCGCGCTTTCGGCCTGCGGGCGGAGCGCGTCGCATCGCCGTACGACCTCACCCTCGGCGACGTCATTTGCTACGATTGGGACGGGTCGGGGCGCTACCAACACACGACGGTGGTGACCGGATTCGCGCCCGACGGCGCGCCGCTGGTCAACGCCAACACGGTGAGCAGCCGCCGGCGTTATTGGGACTACCGGGATTCCTACGCCTGGACGGAGGCGACGAAATACGCCTTTTTCCACGTGGCGGATGAATTTTGAACGAGGGAAATCTGGACATTCGGAGGTTGGGGAATGGGGCGGAAAATTCGCGTCGGCCTCGTTTACGGAGGACGCTCGGGAGAGCACGAGGTTTCGCTGCAAACCGCGCTGTCGGTGGCCCGGGCTTTTGATTACGACCGCTACGAACTGATTCCGGTTTTTATCGATAAACAGGGAAAATGGACTTCCGGCGCTCCGCTGCTGGCGCCGCCGGAATCGGTGGACCAACTGAAGTTTCTGCCCGGGGCTGCTCCCGAAAGCGAAACGCGGCCGGAGACGGGCGCATCCGCCATCGTGCCCATCGTGCGGGGCATGCTGGCCGAAGCGGGCCGGGAAGAGGACGGTCCGGCCGTTGACGTGATGTTTCCGCTTCTGCACGGCACCTTCGGCGAAGACGGCACGATCCAGGGATTGTTCGAAATGGCGGGCGTCCCTTACGTGGGCGCCGGCGTGCTCGCCTCCGCGGCCGGGATGGACAAGGTGGTCATGAAGCAGCTTTTTCTGCAGAACGGCCTGCCGGTGGCGGACTTCATTTATTTTACGAAATACGAGTGGAACAAGGACCGGGAGCGGATCATCGCCGGGGCGGAAGAGCGGCTGGGCTATCCGTGCTTCGTCAAGCCGGCCAATCTCGGTTCCAGCGTCGGCGTCTCCAAGGCGCGCGGGCGGGAGGAGCTGGCCGCGGCCGTCGAAAAAGCCCTCCAGTTCGACCGCAAGGTGATCGTCGAGGAATTCGTCGACGCCCGCGAGATCGAGGTGAGCGTGCTGGGCAACGACGAGCCGCGCGCGTCCGTGCCGGGTGAAATCGTCAGCTCCAACGAATACTACGACTATAACGCCAAATACGTGGACGGCAAATCCGTCATGATCATTCCGGCGGAGATTCCGCCGGAGACCGCCGAGGAAGCGCGCGACATGGCCATCCGGGCGTTCCGCGCCATCGACGGTTCGGGGCTGTGCCGTGCCGATTTCTTTTTGCGGCGCAGCGACGGGAAGCTGCTGATCAACGAGGTCAACACGATGCCGGGTTTCACGCAGTTCAGCATGTACCCGCTACTGTGGAAGGAGTCCGGTCTGTCGTACCGGGAGCTGCTCGACGAGCTGATCCGGCTGGCGCTGGAGCGGTTCCGGGAGCGGCAGTCGCTTAAATATGACGAAAAGGATTAAGAAATTCGGTTGCGCGGGCATCCGGGTCCGACGGATCGAGGGGACGGAACGGTGGAGCGGACGGAAGGAGCGGACCGCATGCGAATCGCCATTCTCGCGGACGATTTGACCGGGGCGGGCGACACGGGCGTGCAGATGGCCAGATGCGGGTTGACGGCGATGGTGCTGCTGGATTGGAGGAAATGGCCGGGGACGCCCGCCGACGCCGTCGTGGTCGACACCGACAGCCGCTCCCTGGGCGCGGAAGAAGCCTATGGCCGTGTGGCGGAAGCATGCGGCCTTCTTTTGCGGGAAAATTTCTCGATCCTTTACAAAAAAATCGACTCCACCATGAGGGGCAACATCGGCGCGGAACTGGACGCCGTTTGCCGGCATGTCCGGCCGGATTTCGTCATTCTGGCGCCGTCGTTTCCGGACGCCGGCAGGGTGGTCCGCGGCGGGCATATGTACGTGCACGGCGTTCCGCTTCATGAGACGGACGCGGGACGGGACCCGAAAAATCCGGTCGCCTGCTCCTATTTGCCCGATCTGCTCCGTAAGCAGACGGATCAACCGGCGGCGGTGGTGACGGCGGAGGAACTCGGGGGAGACGACGCGGCGCTGATGGAAAAAATGCGGCGGTGCCGCGAGGAGCGCATTTCCTGCCTCGTGTTCGATGCGGAAACGGACGCCGATTTGAGGCGCATCGTCGACGTTGTCGGGCGGTCGGGATACCGCGTCGTGTGGGCGGGGTCGGCGGGGCTGGCCCGCGCGCTGGCCGAAAGCTGGTCCCGGCCCGCAAGACGGGACAAGCCATCCCTGCCAAGCCCCGCCGGTACGGTGTGCATCGCGGCGGGCAGCGTCAACGCGCGGTCCCGGCGCCAGCTGGACGCCGTCCTGCGCCTGCCTGGCGTGACCGGCATCGAAATGCGATCCGAATTGGTATTGGAGGACACCTCCAAACGGCGGGAGCTGGACCGCCTCGGACGGGCGGCGGAAGAAGCGATGCGTTCTCCGCCGCGGGCGCTGGTACTGTATTCGTCCGGAAACCCGGAAGACGTGGAAAAAGCGCGTCGGACGGGAGACGAACTGGGCATGGATGCGGGGGAAATCAGCGACGCCATAAGCCGCGCGCTGGGCGAATTCGCGGCCGGAGTCGTCGAACGCTTTGGCATCCGCCATCTGGTGCTGACGGGCGGAGATACGGCCAGGCAGGTGTGCCTTCGCCTGGGGGCGCTGGCGATCGAACTCGTCGATGAGCTGCAGCCCGGCGTGCCCGTCGGAAGGCTGTGCGGCGGCGGGGAACGGTGGGTCGTCACCAAGGCGGGCGGTTTCGGCAGTGATCAGGTGCTTTGCGACGCCTTGCGCTTTTTCCGGAAGGAGGACGAGACGTGAGACCGGTGGTCGGCATTACGATGGGGGACGCGGCGGGAATCGGTCCCGAGGTGATCGTCAAGGCCTTGCGTCGTGAAACGGTGTACCAAATGTGCCGTCCCGTGGTGATCGGCGATGCCAAAATCCTGCGCCGGGCGGCCGGCATCGCCGGAGCGGACGGCATCCCGGTCCGGGCGATCCGCGACGTCGGGGAGGCCCGTTTCGTCCACGGCGAAATCGACTGCCTCGACCTGGATCTTCTGCCGGAGGACCTGCCGTTTGGCCGATTGAGCGCGGCGGCCGGGGATGCGGCGTTCCGCTTCATCGAGAAAGCCGTGGAACTGGCCCTGCGCGGCGACATCGACGCCATCTGCACCGCCCCCCTCAACAAGGAAGCGCTGCATCTGGCGGGGCACCGGTTTCCGGGGCATACGGAGATTTTGGCCGAGCTGACCGGCACCGCCGATTACGCCATGATGCTGGCCACGGGAAAGCTGAAAGTGATTCACCTGACCACGCACGTGGGGCTGATCCGGGCGATCGAAATGATCGATCCGGAACGGACCTACCGGGTGATCAGGCTGGCCCATGAAACCTTGCAACGGGCGGGGGTGAGCCGGCCGCGCATCGCGGTGTGCGGCATCAACCCGCACGCGGGAGAGAACGGGCTGTTCGGCAACGGGGAAGAGGAAACGAAGCTGGCTCCCGGCATCCGCCGGGCGGCGGAGGAAGGTATCGACGTCTCCGGCCCGCATCCCGCGGATACGCTGTTTTACCGGGCTGCGCGCGGCGATTTCGACGTCGTCGTCGCCTGCTACCACGACCAGGGGCACGCGCCCGTGAAGGTGCTCGGCATCGAAGAAGGGGTCAACATTACGGTGGGCCTGAAAGGAGGCATCGTCCGAACCTCCGTCGACCACGGCACCGCCTTTGACATCGCCGGCAGGAATCAGGCGGACGAACGGAGCATGGTCGCCGCCCTGCGCGCGGCCGCCGAGCTTGCTCCGCGGCGTGAACCGCGCGGGCAGGGTTGAAGGAGCAGGCGCAGCTTCGGATCAGGCGCGACTTCCGTGCGGGGGAAATGGTCCCCCGACGCAAAGTGCGGTATAATGAAGCAGACAAACAAGGAGGTAACGGATAGCCATGAGCGGTTTGTTGAAAGGCAAAAACATGTTGGTCATGGGCGTGGCCAACGAGCGCAGCATCGCCTGGGCGATCGCGCAGTCGCTGCAATCCCAGGGTGCGCGGCTGATCATTACATACGAAAACGAACGGGTGGAAGAGCGAGTCCGGCGGCTGACGGAGACGGTGCCCGACGCGCTGGTGCTTCCCTGCAACGTCGCCAGCGACGGGGAAATTGAAGCCCTGGCGGCCCGCCTGAAGGACGAAGGCGTCGTTGTTCACGGCATCGCCCACTGCATCGCCTTCGCCAAAACCGAAGAACTCGAAGGCGATTATGTCAACACTTCCCGCGACGGATTCGCCCTGGCCCACGACATCAGCGTCTACTCGCTGACCGCGGTGGTCCAGCGGCTGTACCCGTTGATGACGGAAGGCGGCAGCATCGTGACGATGACCTACCTCGGATCGCAGCGGGCGGTCCGCAACTACAACGTCATGGGCGTGGCCAAGGCGGCGCTGGAAGCGTCCGTGCGGTATCTGGCCGCCGACCTGGGCCCCAGGGGCATTCGCGTCAACGCCATTTCCGCGGGACCGATCCGCACCCTGGCGGCGAAAGGAATCAAGGATTTCAACTCGATTCTGCGGCAGGTGGAGGAAAGGGCGCCGCTTCGCCGCAATACCGAAGCGGCCGAGGTCGGCGACACGGCCCTGTTCCTCATGAGCGACTGGGCTCGCGGCATCACCGGCGAAGTCATTTACGTGGACAGCGGCTATCATATTTTGGGAGTGTGACGGGACCGGGCAGCCATGGACATTGTGAGCGTCGCGACGCTGCTCCTGGTCGGGATGGCGTCGGCCGTATTCGGAAGCATCGTCGGTTTGGGCGGCGGCGTCATCATCGTGCCGATCCTGATGCTGGGGGGACAATGGCTTACGGGGGAACCGGTGAGCGCCCCTACGGCGGTGGGCACCTCGCTGGCCGTGCTGATTTTTACGGCTCTGTCTTCCACAATGACATATGCGCGTCTTGGCACGGTGGACTGGAAAAGCGGGTGGCTCTTCTTCATCACCAGCGGTCCGGCGGCGATGGCGGGCGCCCGATGGGCGAACGCGGTGTCCGACGGCCCTTTTCAACTCGCCTTCGGCTGTTTCATCCTGGTGATGTTCGGGCTGATGGTGGCCAGGGAACGTCTTAAGCCTTGGAACATCCGGTGGCCCATCACGCGAAGTTTCCGCGACAGGGCCGGCAATGTTTACTCGTATGGTTACAACATCTGGTCCGCCCTGCTGATCGGCGCGGGCGTCGGGTTTGTTTCGGGGCTGTTCGGGATCGGCGGCGGTTCGCTGTTCGTTCCGCTCATGGTGCTCTTGTACCGGTTTCCGCCCCATGTGGCCACCGCCACATCCATGTTCGTCATTTTGCTTTCCTCGCTCTCGGGAAGCGGCATGCACCTTTGGGACGGCAATATCGATCCGATCATGCTGCTGGCGCTGGCGCCCGGCGCGCTGCTGGGAGGCCGCCTCGGGGCCCGCATCGCCGCGCGGCTGACCGGTCGGCAGCTGATGTGGCTGCTCAGGATGACGCTGCTCGCAATGGCCGGATTTTTGATCTTCCGGGGAATCCAGTCGATGTGACGCCCGCTTGGCGGTTTCGCCCGATCTTGTCCATTCGGCGCCGCCCGGGGGCGGCCGCGCAACCGCAAGCTCGCCCGGACGTATATTCTGCAAGGAGAAACAGCAAGCGGCACTAAAACATTACGCCCAAATTCCACATCGGCCGGCGGGAAACCGGCATGAAGACGAAGGAGGTCGCCATGGACGACAACCGTCCGGAAACGATCGTCGGCAGCAAGAGTTTCACCGCGGTCGCGGTGAACTGTGCGGCCAAAGCCGGCGAATACATCAAAATGAAACTCGGCACGACGGGCCAGCCCGGTTTCAAATATTCGCGGCAGGATCTGGTGACCGAAGCGGACAAAGGGGCCGAGCGGCTCATCCGCAACCTGATCGCCACCCATTTCCCCCATCACGCCTTTCTGGGGGAAGAAGGCGTCGAACCTGGGCCGGAGGCGTCCGCCGCGGCGCTGAAGCAGGCGATCGAAGCCGAATACCTGTGGATTGTCGACCCCATCGACGGCACCACCAATTTCGTACACGGCTTTCCGTTTTTCGCGGTGTCGATCGCGCTGGCGAGGAACGGGCAGGTGATCGTCGGCGTGGTCTACGATCCCGTGAAGGACGAGCTGTTCGTGGCCGAACGCGGCAAGGGCGCCTACGTCCGCGGCAAGCGGTTGAGAGTGTCCGCCGAGCGGACGCTGGGGGAAAGCCTCCTGGCCGCGGGATTTTCGGCGGATCCGGAGATGTTGCTCCTCAACGCCTGGGAGGTGGCGGAACTTGCGCTGAAGGTGCGCAACCTGCGCGTCTGCGGCTCGGCGGCGCTGCACCTGGCCTATGTGGCGGCCGGGCGGCTGAGCGGGTTCTGGGAACACGGCCTGAACGCGTGGGATCTGGCCGCGGGCTCCCTGCTCGTCGAGGAAGCGGGAGGCCGCGTGACCGATTTGAGCGGCGAGCCGTTCAATCTGCGGGTGCGCAACGTGGCGGCCAGCAACGGGCTGATCCACGACGAAATGCTGGCGGCGCTGCGGAACGTGAAAGCGTAAAGATTTCGTGCGCGGCGAACCGTGCCGGCGAAGTGCGCCTGGCGAAACCGCCCCTATTCCGGTTTCATTCAACCGCCCTGGACCAGGGCGGTCTTATTTTTTGCCCTGGCCCAGCAGGCGGAACGCTTCTTCCGCGGCTTCGAGGGTGTCGTCAATGTCTTCGTCGGTGTGCGCCACGGTCAGAAACCACGCCTCGAACTTGGACGGCGCCAGGTATACGCCGCGCTCCAGCATGAGCCGGAAAAACCGCGCGAACATTTCCCCGTCCGTGTCCTGCGCCTCCGCGTAGTTGGTGACCGGATGATCGCAGAAGTGCGTGGAAAACGCCCCGCCGATCCGGTTGATGGTGAGCGGCACCCCGTTATCCGCCGCCAATTTCGCCAGCCCGTCCGTCAGGCATGAGGCCAGGGCCGACATCCGCTCGTAGACGCCGGGTTCGCTGAGCACCTCGAGGCACGCCAGCCCCGCGGCCACGGAAGCCGGATTGCCGGCCATCGTGCCGGCCTGGTAGGCGGGTCCGAGGGGCGCAACCAGCTCCATCAGGTCGCCGCGTCCGCCATAGGCGCCGATGGGCAGGCCGCCGCCGATGATTTTGCCGAGGGCGGTGAGATCCGGCCGGATGGCCGCGTGGTCGGGGAACTCCGCGTAGTTCTGCGCGGCGCCGTAATGGAAGCGGAACGCCGTGATCACTTCGTCGTAGATGACCAGCGCGCCCGCGTCGCGGGCCATCCGGCATACGCCTTCCAGAAAGCCGGGCTTCGGCATGACCATGCCGAAATTGCCCACGATGGGCTCCACCAGCACCGCCGCCGTCTCGTCCCCCCAGCGCTCCAGCGCGAGCCCAAGCCCGTCCAGGTCGTTGAACGGGACCGTGACCACTTCCTGCGCGATGCTCGCCGGCACGCCGGCGCTGTCGGGGACGCCGAGGGTCGACGGACCGGAGCCCGCGGCGACCAGCACCAGATCCGAATGGCCGTGGTAGCAGCCGGCGAATTTGATGATCTTGCTGCGGCCGGTGGCGGCGCGGGCGACGCGGATGGCGCTCATCACCGCCTCCGTGCCGGAATTGACGAAGCGCACCTTGTCCAGCGACGGGATCGCTTCCTTGAGGCGGCGGGCCAGCTCGATTTCCCCTTCGGTGGGCGTGCCGTACAGCGTGCCGTTCCGTGCCGCCCGCACGATGGCTTCCGTCACCCGGGGATGGGCGTGGCCGGTGATGATCGGCCCGAAGGCGGCCAGGTAGTCGATGTAGCGGTTGCCGTCCACATCCCAAAAATAGGCGCCTTCGGCGCGGCGCATGAAGACGGGGGCGCCTCCGCCCACGGCCTTGAAGGAGCGGGACGGGCTGTTCACGCCGCCGGCGATGTGCCGGAGCGCTTCCCGGTACAGCTTTTCGGATTCGTCGTGTCTGGTGATTTTTTTCAACAGGGGTCCCTCCGGTAAAGCGATCGCCAATCGGCGGCGGCCGGCAGCGGGGCGGTTCGGCGCTGTTTGGCGCCCGGCATCCCGCCGGCCTGACGGGGCGGTTCCGCGCTCTTCGCGTCATGCGCCCGCGTCCTGACGGGACGGTTCCGTGCGCTCTCGCGTCATGCGCCCCGCGTCCTGACGGGACGGTTCCGCACTCTCGCGCCCTGTGCCCCGCCGGCCCGACGGGCGGTTCCGCGCTCCTCGGCGCCCATCGGCACACCGGCCCGGCCGGTTCGCGTTCATCGCTTTTCTTGTAACTTTTCATTGTAAATTGTAAGATGACAGCGAAAGAATGAAAAATCAAGTTCTGGAGGAAACCATGCCGGCCATCGAAGTCGAACGATTGCGCAAGACGTTCAAAGTGCCCGTCCACCGCGAAAGCCTGAAGGGAGCGCTGCTCGATCTGTTCAGGCGCCGGTACAAGGAAATCGTCGCGGTGCGGGACATCAGCTTCCGGATCCCGCAGGGGGAAATTTGCGGTTACATCGGAGAAAACGGAGCGGGCAAATCGACCACCATCAAAATGCTGGCCGGCATTTTGGTGCCGACATCCGGGCGGGTGGAGGTGGCGGGCTTCGTGCCCTGGCGGGACCGCGAAACCTTCGTCCGGCGCATCGGCGTCGTGTTCGGCCAGCGCAGCCAGCTTTGGTGGGACATCGGCGTCATCGAGTCGTTCCGCCTGCTCCGCAAGGTGTACCGGGTCGGCGAGGCGGATTTCCGCCGGCGGCTGGACGAGCTGACGGAAACGCTGCAGCTGGCGGACCTGCTGAACCGACCGGTGCGCAAACTCAGCCTCGGCCAGCGCATGCGGTGCGAACTGGCGGCGGCGCTCCTGCACAATCCGTCCATCCTGTTTTTGGACGAGCCCACCATCGGGCTGGATATCGTGGTCAAGACGCAGATCCGCGAGTTCCTGAAAAAACTGAACCGGGAAAACGGCACCACGATTCTGCTCACCACCCACGACCTGCAGGACATCGAAGCCCTCTGCTCCCGGGTCATCATGCTGGACGACGGGCGGATCATCTACGACGGCAGCCTGGAAGAGCTGAAGGAGCGGTGGAGCAAGGGGCGGGAGATCCGGTTCCGCTTTGCCGCGCCGGTGGCGCCGTCCGAGCTCGCCACCTTGACGGAAGGGCTGCCCGTCCGGTGGACGGCCGCGGACGAGGAATCGGCCAGGCTCTGGGTGCCCCGCGACATCCACGTATCCGACGTGTTGAGCCGCTTGGTGGGATCGCTGCCCATCCTCGACATGAGCTTCCAGGAGACGGGCACCGACGAGATTGTCCGCGCCATCTACCAGTCGGGGAGCGCGTCGGTTCCGGCCGCGGCGGAGGCGGGGGAAGCGCAGGCGCCTGCCGCACCGGCGGACGGCGGCGAGGCGTCGCGCGCGGCGGACGGCGGCGGAGAGGCGTCGCGCGAAGAGCCGGTGGAGGCGCACGTCCGTGGCTAGCGCGTATCTGGATTTCATCCGTATCCGTTTTCTGACCATGCTCGCCTACCGCGTCAATTATTACAGCGGCATCGTCGTGTACGCCCTCAACATCGGGGTCTACTACTTCCTGTGGAAGGCGATCTACGGGGACGCTTCTTCGCTCGCCGGCTTTTCCGCCGCCCAGATCACCACCTACGTCGCGGTTTCGTGGATGGCCCGGTCTTTTTATTTCAACAACCTGGACAGGGAAATCGCGAACGAGATCCGGGACGGCAGCGTCGCCATCCAGATGGTCCGCCCCTATTCCTACCTGCTGGTCAAATTGATGCAGGGTTTCGGGGAAGGGCTGTTCAGGCTGCTCATGTTCATGCTGCCCGGTCTCGTCGTCGTCATGCTGCTGTTTCCCCTGTCGCTGCCCGGGGAGCCGTGGCGGTGGCTGGTCTTTTTCCTCATGATCGGGTTCAGCTTTCTGATCAATTCGCAGCTCAATCTGCTGACGGGCCTGTGCGCGTTTTTCCTGGAAAACAACGAAGGCGTCATGCGCTTCAAACGGGTGCTCGTGGACCTTTTGTCCGGGGTGGTGCTGCCGATTTCCTTCTTTCCCGGATGGGCTCGGACCGCGCTGGAGTGGCTGCCGTTCCAGGCCATCGCGTACTTGCCGGGATCCGTGTTCACGGGCGCGCTGAACGGCCCCGAAGTCGGCTACGCCATCGGCGTGCAGGCCGCCTGGAGCGTCGCGCTGATCCTTCCGATCCTGCTCATGTGGCGCGCTGCGCGGCGGCGGATGTTCGTGCAGGGAGGATGAGCGGTGGGCATGGACAAATTGCTTTTTTCCCTGTCGCTTTTCAAGGAGTATCTGGCCAATTATCTGAAAACGAAAATGACCTACCGCGCCGACTTCTGGGTGGAAGTCCTGTCCGACCTCATGTTCAACGCCGCGAACCTGATCTTCATCTTCGTGGTGTTCCGCCACACGGCGGCCCTGGGCGACTGGAGCGAGGCGGAAATCATTTTCGTGTACGGCTATTTCATGATCCCCTACGGCATTTTCTCCTGCTTTTTCAGCCTGTGGGATTTCAGCGAGCGGTATATCGTCAAGGGAGAAATGGACCGGGTGCTCACCCGGCCGGCCCATAACCTGATCCAAATCATGCTGGAAAACATCGATCCCCCCCAGCTGGCCGGCTCCCTGGTCGGGTTCATCATCATGGTGTCGGCATGGGTGTCATTGGGGCTGCCGCTGGACTGGTACGATCCGCTGGTGCTGATCGTGATGGTGCTCGGATCGGTGATGGTCTACGCGGGCATCTACGGGGCGCTGTCGGCCGTATCGTTTTTCACCGATTCGCCCACGGGAATCACGCCGCTCATCTGGAACATCCAGAACTACGGGCGGTATCCCATCGAGATTTACAACCGCACCATCCGCTTTTTCCTGACGTGGGTGCTGCCGTTCGCGTTCGTCGGGGTGTACCCGGCGTCGTTTTTCCTGGAACGGCACCAGAACTTTACGATGGCCTGGCTCACGCCGGTGGTCGGGGCGGTGGCGCTGTTTGTCGGCCTGAAAATCTGGAACTTCGGGGTGCGGCGCTACCGCGGCGCGGGATCGTGATCGGCTCCGTTTCGGGGATTGTCATCCTTCGGCATATCCTTCGGCGGGTCCGTGCCCCCGTGCCGGGATCGGGATAATGTCGGAGCGTGCGATGCACCGAATTTTACGGCAGGCGATTTTTAGGTAGAATGATTAGAAAAATAAGGAAGGAAGGGATGACGATGTCCGCTCCCGTCGTGGGACAGCCCGCGCCGGATTTCGAACTGGAATCGGGCGATGGAAAAAAAATCCGCCTCAGCGACTTCCGCGGACGCAAGGTGGTGCTCTACTTTTATCCCCGCGACATGACGCCGGGCTGCACCCAGCAGGCCTGCGAGTTCCGCGACGCCTGGGAAGAGTTCAAAAGGCTGAACGCGGTGGTGCTTGGCGTGAGCGCCGATTCGGCGGAGTCCCATGCGAAGTTTGCCGCAAAGTACGATCTGCCGTTCCCGCTTCTGTCCGATCCGGACCACAAGGTGTGCGAAATGTACGGCGTCTGGAAGGAAAAAAGCATGTACGGAAAGACGTTCATGGGCATCGAGCGCTCCACGTTTCTGATCGGCGAAGACGGCACGCTGCTGCGGGAATGGCGGGGCGTGCAGGTGCAGGGTCACATTGGGGAGGCCCTGGCCGCCGTGGCGGGCGCATCCGGCGCGGGTTCGGAATTTTAGTCGCTTTTTCGACTATATCGATGTTCGGAACCGCCTGATCGAGGCTTTATTGTCATTTTTTCGACTCCAATTAGGCCTCGGACCGGTTGGATGTGTCCATATGGTCGATTTTTCGACCCAAAAGTTCAAAATGGCGGGTGGCGTCCGTCCTTGTAGTCGATTTTTCGACCATATTGCCTTTTGGAAGGGTGTTGCGGTGTTGCCTTTCGGAAGGGTGTTGCGGCGTTGCCTTTCGGAAGGGTGTTGCGGCGTTGCCTTTCGGGGTTGCGTTGCGGCGAATCGGGGTGAAGCGGGCCCCCGCCTTGACGCTCAAAACGCCGCGCGGCTATAATAGCTTCATTCTTGAACCGGGAGGGTTCGGTTTCCTTGGAACGTTCGCACCACGAATGGATCGCCGTGCTGGATTTCGGCGGCCAGTACAACCAGCTGATCGCGCGGCGCATCCGCGATTTGGGGGTATACAGCGAACTTTTGCCCTACAATATTTCTGTGGAAAGACTGCGCCAGAATCCGCCCAAAGGCGTCGTCTTTTCCGGCGGTCCCGCCAGCGTTTACGCGGAAGACGCGCCGATGCCCGATCCGCGGGTGTACGAGCTGGGCGTGCCGATCCTCGGCATCTGCTACGGCATGCAACTCATGGCGCACCAGCTTGGCGGGAGCGTCGAGCCGTCGGACAAGCGGGAATACGGCCGGGCGGACATCGAATTTGCCGCGGATTGCGACCTGGTGCACGGCCTTGACCGGGTGCAGACCGTGTGGATGAGCCACGGCGACCGCGTTGCCTCGCTGCCGCCGGGATTCGTCGTCACCGCGAGCACGGCCCACGCGCCCGCCGCGGCGATGAGGGATCCGGTCCGCCGTTTTTACGGGGTGCAGTTCCATCCGGAAGTCCGCAATACGGTTTACGGCAACGAGATGCTTCGCAATTTCCTGTACCGGATCTGCGGCTGCCGGGGCGACTGGACGATGGAATCGTTCATCGACGAGTCGGTGCGGGATATCCGCGAAACGACCGGCGACCGGAAGGTGCTTTGCGCGCTCTCCGGGGGCGTCGATTCGTCCGTCGTGGCCGCGCTCGTGCACCGGGCCATCGGCGACCGGCTGACCTGCATGTTCATCGACCACGGGCTGCTCCGCAAGGGCGAGTCGGACAGCGTCATGGCCACCTTCGCCGGCCGGTTCGACATGAACGTGGTCCGGATCGACGCGAGCGAAAGGTTTTTGTCCAAGCTGAAAGGCGTCACGGATCCGGAACGGAAGCGGAAGATCATCGGCGAGGAGTTCATCCGCGTTTTCGAGGAAGAGTCGGCGAAGTTTGCGGATTTCACTTTCCTGGCGCAAGGCACCCTGTACACCGACGTCATCGAGAGCGGCACCGCCACGGCGCAAACCATCAAGTCGCACCACAACGTGGGCGGCCTGCCGGAAAAGATGAAGTTCAAGCTGCTTGAACCGCTGCGCATGCTGTTCAAGGATGAGGTCCGGAAGGTCGGCGAGGAGCTCGGCCTGCCGGAGGAAATCGTCTGGCGCCAGCCGTTCCCGGGGCCGGGGCTGGCCGTGCGCGTGCTTGGTGAGGTCACGGAGGACAAGCTGGCCATCGTCCGCGAATCCGACGCCATCCTCCGGGAGGAGATCGCCAAATCGGGCCTGCAGCGGGAGATATGGCAGTATTTTACCGCTCTGCCCGACATCCGGAGCGTGGGCGTCATGGGGGACGGCCGCACCTACGCCCATACGGTCGCCGTCCGCGCCGTCACCTCCGTCGACGGGATGACCGCCGACTGGGCGCGCATTCCGTACGACGTGCTGGAACGCATTTCGAACCGCATCGTGAACGAGGTGCCGGGCGTCAACCGGGTCGTGTACGACATCACCTCGAAACCCCCCGCCACCATCGAGTGGGAGTAGGCCGAGACCGGGCGGGGGCGGCCCTTTTGAAAGGAAGCGGGTCATGGCGCCCGCAGTCGAAAAAATACGTTGACATGTTCCGAGGCGTGCCACTAGAATGGTGATGTAATGCCGCTGAAAGCGTTTTACATACTGCATTGGAAGTTTCAACCACATTTTTTGGCCAAGGCCAATAAGGAGGATTTCGGTCACAAATGGATCGGTTCTTCAAGCTGAAAGAGCTAGGAACCAACGTCCGCACGGAGATCATGGCGGGGATCACCACGTTCATGACGATGGCGTACATCCTCGCGGTGAACCCGGCCATTCTCAGCGGGGCGGGACTCGAGGGGTACAGCGTGTTCCTGGCAACGGCGCTGGCGGCCGGCATTTTCACGATCCTCATGGGGTTGTTCGTCAACTTCCCCGTGGCGCTGGCTCCGGGCATGGGGCTGAACGCTTACTTCCTCACGGTGGTCCTTTCGTCCAATGGGGAGATCACGCCGCAGATGGCGCTGACCGCGGTGTTCATCTCCGGTCTGATCTTCATCGTGCTGACCGTCACGAAGATCCGCCAGCTGCTGGTCGTCGCGGTGCCGGATGCGCTCAAGCACGCGATTACCGTCGGGATCGGCCTGTTCATCACGATCATCGGCCTGAAAAACAGCGGCGTGATGTCGATCGTGCTGCTCGACGACGGCAGCTCGCTGATCACCATGGGCCATCTGTCCGATCCTTCCGTTTGGCTGACCCTGCTCGGCCTGGCGCTCATCGCCATCCTGATGGTGCTCAAAGTCAGGGGCGCCATCCTGATCGGCATTCTGGTCACGGCGCTCATCGGCGCCATCCCCGGCGTGGGCGTCACCGACTTCTCCACGCTCAAGTCTGGGAACTGGGTGCCCGATTTTTCGCAGCTGAACTTCTGGCACTTCGACTTCGCCGGCCTGCTCACCGTGGGCATCCTGACGGCGATCGCCACATTCACCTTCGTGGAATTGTTTGACACCTTCGGCACCCTGGTCGGCACCGCCAACCGCGCCGGGCTTCTGAAAGACAAGGATGCCGGGCAAAAACGCATCGGCAAAGCCATGCTCGTCGACGCGGTGTCCGTCAGCGGCGGCGCCATGCTGGGCACGAGCACGGTGACGGCCTACATCGAGAGCAGCTCCGGCATCGCCGAAGGCGGCCGCTCCGGTCTCACCTCGGTGACCACCGGCGTGCTGTTCCTGCTGGCGCTGTTCCTGGCGCCCGTCGCGCTGCTCATTCCGTCCCCGGCCACCAGCGCCGCGCTCATCGTGGTCGGCGTGCTGATGGTGCAGATGATCCGGGAAATCGACTTCTCCGACATGGTCATCGCCGTTCCGGCGTTCCTGACCATCGTAATGATGCCGCTCACCTACAACATTGCCAACGGGATTTCGTTCGGCATCGTGTCCTACGTCCTGCTGGCAGTGGTGGGCAATCTGGTGTCCGGCAAGAAGCACAAGATCCACTGGCTGATGTGGGTGCTGTTCGTACTGGTCATCCTGCGCTACGCGTTCCTGGGCGGAGAATGATTCAAGCGATCAGCGATAGCGGATTGCCTGTGGAAAGGCCCGTCTCCCTCGCGGAGGCGGGCGATTTTTTTCGCCGGGCAAAGGGAGCGTTGGAGGAGAAAGGCGGGCGTTGAGATGCCGGGAGGAGGGCGGAGGATGAAAGCGGGTGCGTGTTTGCAATGGCGGAAGGGATTTGGGCGAAAAATAGGTCTAATGGAACGGTATCGGCGACGAGTTCGGACTTGGGGCCGGGCGGCGGCGTACAGGGGGCATGCGGTTGAGCGGAAACAAGAGGCGGGCGAAAATCCGAACATTTTTCCCTAATAAGACCAAAGCGTTCGTCTTTGTTTGACAGAAGAATCGGATTGGAGTACACTTGTTACGGCAAGCAAAGAACGAAGCGGGAAAAATGCCGAATGATAGATGCAGAGGGCGCCGGCATCGCGCCGGGTCCGCTTGTTTTTTTGGAGAGCCGGTTCGCGCAAAAAGGAAGGGTGAAACCATGTCGGCACTCGTCGGCGTCATCATGGGCAGCGTGTCAGACTGGGAAACGATGAAGCACGCGTGCGACGTGTTGGACGAACTGGGGATTCCCTACGAGAAGAAGATCGTTTCGGCGCACCGGACGCCGGATTACATGTTCGAATACGCGGCCGCCGCCGCGGCGCGGGGAATCAAGGTGATCATCGCCGGCGCCGGCGGCGCGGCCCATCTGCCGGGCATGACGGCGGCCAAGACCGTCCTGCCCGTCATCGGCGTGCCCGTCAGGTCGCAAGCCCTGAACGGGCTCGATTCGCTTTTGTCCATCGTGCAGATGCCGGGCGGCGTGCCCGTGGCCACGATGGCCATCGGCACCGCCGGCGCGGTGAACGCGGGGCTGATGGCGGCGCAGATCATCGGCGCCTTTGATCCGGCGGTGCAGGAGCGCGTCGCCGCCAGGCGGGAGCGGATCGCGAAAGCGGTGCTGGAAAGCGGGGAGCCGTCGTGAGCGAAAGCGGCGCGGCACGGGCCGATTTGCGCGGGAACGGGCCGGCGCGGGAGCCCGGGGAGCCAAGGCGGATTTTGCCCGGGGCTACGATCGGCGTGCTGGGCGGCGGACAGCTCGGACGGATGCTCGTCCACGCCGGAAGCCGGATGGGCTACCGCTTCGCGGCCCTGGATCCCGACCCGCAGGCGCCGTGCGGCCAGGTGGCGGAGCTGATCGTCGCCCGTTACGACGACCTGGCGGCGGCCCGGGAGCTGGCCCGGCGCGCGGACGTGATCACCTACGAGTTCGAGAACGTCGACGCGGGCGTCGCCGCCGTGCTGGAGGCCGAGTCTTACGTGCCGCAGGGAAGCGCGCTGCTGCACACGACGCAGCACCGGCTGCGGGAGAAGCGCGCGGTCGAGGCCGCGGGGGCCCGGGTGGCGCCGTATGCCGTGATCACGGGGCTGGACGGGCTGCGGGAGGCGGCGGAGCGGCTGGGCCTGCCCGCCGTGCTCAAGACCGCGGAAGGCGGCTACGACGGCAAGGGGCAGCGGGTGCTGCGGCGGCGGGAGGATCTTGAGCCCGCATGGGAGGAACTGTCGCGCGCCGGCGGGGTCCTCGTGCTGGAAAAATTTATCGATTTTGAACGGGAAATTTCGGTCATCGCCGCCCGCCGGCCGTCGGGGGAGGTGCGCGCCTTCCCGCCGGCGGAGAACGTGCATGTGAACAACATTTTGCACCTGTCCATCGTGCCGGCGCGGATTCCGGACCGGCTCCGGACCGAAGCCGAGCGGCTGGCCGTGTCCATCGCGGAATCCCTGGGCGCCGTCGGGCTGATCGCGGTGGAGATGTTCGTCGGCAGCGACGGCACGCTGTACGTCAACGAGCTGGCGCCCCGGCCGCACAATTCCGGGCACCATACCATCGAGGCGTGCCGCACTTCGCAGTTCGAGCAGCACATCCGGGCGATCTGCGACCTGCCCCTCGGCGATGTGTCGCTCCTGACGCCTGCCGTCATGGTGAACGTGCTCGGGCAACACATGCCGGCGGTCCTGAAGTGGATGGAGCGGCCCGATGAAGCGGCGGAGCGGCTCGGCGTCGCGCCGAAGGTGCACCTGTATGGCAAGGCCGAGGCCAGGCCCAACCGCAAAATGGGCCACATCAACGTGCTTGCCCCAAACGTCGACAACGCCCTCGAGTGGATCGCCCAATCGAACATCTGGAAAGGATGAACGTCATGATCGACCGGTACAGCCGCCCCGAGATGCGGGCCGTCTGGTCGGAGGAAAACAAGTTCCGCACATGGCTGGAAGTGGAGCTTTGCGCCTGCGAGGCGTGGGCCGAGCTCGGCCGCATCCCGCGGGAAGACGTGGAGGCCTTGCGGCGCAACGCCCGTTTTGACATCCAGCGCATTTACGAAATCGAACAGGAAACCCGCCACGACGTCATCGCCTTCACCCGCGCCGTCTCCGAAAGCCTCGGGCCGGAGCGGAAATGGGTGCACTACGGCCTGACCTCCACCGACGTGGTGGATACCGCACTGGGGTGTCTCCTCAAGCAGGCCAACGCCATTCTGGAAAAGGACCTTCTGGATTTTATCGAAGTCCTTCGCGAGCAGGCGATCCGCCACAAGCACACCGTGATGATGGGCCGCACCCACGGCGTGCACGCCGAGCCGACCACCTTCGGCCTGAAGATGGCCCTTTGGCACGAGGAAATGAAGCGCAACCTGGAGCGGTTCCGGCGCGCGGCCAGGGACGTGGAGTTCGGCAAAATTTCCGGCGCCGTCGGCACGTATGCGAATATCGAACCGTTTGTGGAACAATATGTGTGCGGCAAGCTGGGCATTTCCCCGGCGCCCATTTCCACCCAGACGCTGCAGCGCGACCGGCACGCGGCGTACATGGCGACGCTGGCGCTCATCGCCACGTCCCTCGACAAGTTCGCCACGGAGATTCGCGCGCTGCAGAAAAGCGAGTTTCGCGAGGTGGAGGAGCCTTTTGCCAAGGGCCAAAAAGGGTCCTCGGCGATGCCGCACAAGCGCAACCCGGTGGGCTGCGAGAACATCAGCGGGCTGGCCCGGGTCGTCCGCGGCTTCATGGTGTCGGCCTACGAAAACGTGCCCCTCTGGCACGAGCGGGACATTTCCCACTCGTCGGTGGAGCGCGTCATCCTGCCGGACGCCACGATGCTGCTGGATTACATGCTGAACCGCTTCGGCGGCATCATGAAGAACCTCACGGTGTTCCCGGAAAACATGAAGCGCAACATGGCGCGCACGTTCAACCTGCCGTTCTCCGGCCGGGTGATGACGAAGCTGATCGACAAGGGCTTCAGCCGCGAAAAAGCGTACGACACGGTGCAGCCGCTGGCGATGCGCGCCTGGGAGGAGCAGCGGGATTTCCGCGCCATCGTGAAGGAAACGCCGGAGATCACCGATGTGCTGAGCGAGGCGGAAATCGACGATTGCTTCGACCCGTCGTGGCACCTGAAACACGTTGACGCGATTTTTGAACGGCTCGGGCTCGGGTGAGGCGTCCGGACGGATGGCCGGGTGGCCAGGCCGCGGCACCGCGGCGGCTTGCCGGATCAGGCGCTTGCCGAACCGGTGTTTGCCGGAACCCGTCCGGCCGTCCGCTCCGACGACGCGTGACCGCCCGAATTGCCGACGCCGACCGAAGGAGGCTCCCATGGCAATCGCAAGCGAAGCGCTGTCCACCGCCGAAGGGCTCGTGCGCGCGCCGCTCGTCCGCAAGGGCAAGGTGCGCGAGCTGTTCGACCTGGGCGAACATCTTCTGATCGTCGTCACCGACCGCATTTCCGCGTTCGACCACATCCTGCGGCCGCCCGTGCCCGACAAGGGTCGGGTGCTGAATGGCCTGAGCGCGTTCTGGTTCGAGCGCACCCGGCACATCCAGCCGAACCATTTCATCCACGCCGACGCCGCCCGCCTGGGTGACATCCTTGACCGGGAGCGGCTGGCCGGCCGCGTCACGGTGGCGCGCAAGGCGCAGCGCATCGACGTCGAGTGCGTCGTGCGCGGCTTCATCACCGGCGGCGGCTGGCGGCAGTACAAGGAGACGGGCAAAGTCAACGGCATCGGGCTGCCCGGGGGACTGCGCAAAAACGACCGCCTGCCTGAGCCGATTTTCACCCCCGCGGCCAAAAACGACGCCGGCCACGACGAGGACATCACCTTCGACGAGCTCATCCGGCGCGTGGGCCGCGAACTGGCCGAGGAATTGCGGGCCAGGAGCATTCGCCTCTACGAGTACGGACGGAAATTCTGCGAGGAACGGGGCATCATCCTGGCCGACTGCAAATTCGAGTTTGGCTGGATCGACGGGGAACTGACGCTGATCGACGAAATGTTCACGCCGGACTCATCCCGTTTTTGGGCGAAGGACAAATACGCTTTGGACATCGAGATCGACAGCATGGACAAGGAGCCGGTGCGCGCGCATCTGGCCGCGTCCGACTGGGACCGCGCGAGCCCGCCGCCGCCCCTTCCCCCGGACGTGGTCGCCGCCACGGCGGCGCGGTACCGGGAAATTTACCGGCGGATCATCGGTACGGATCTGCCGTAGCACCGGCCGGCGGAAACCGCCTGGGCGCGCCCAGGGGGGCGCCAACGGACGCAAGGCATGGCATAACGGGGAGGAAAACCATGAAAGCGACGGTTTATGTGACCATCAAAGCCAACGTGCTCGACCCGCAGGGCAACGCGGTGCGCGAGGCGCTGCACGCCCTGGGCTTCGGCGAAGTCGGCCGGGTGCGCATCGGCAAGTTCATGGAGCTGGACCTGGACACCGAAGACCGGGCGCAGGCGGAAGCGCGCGTCCGGGAGATGTGCGAGAAGCTGCTGGCCAACACCGTCATCGAAGACTACCGCTTCGAACTGGAGGGCTGACGGATGCGCTTCGCGGTCATCGTGTTTCCCGGCTCCAACGGCGACATCGACTGCTACAAGGCGGTGGAGGACGCCATCGGGCAGCCCGTCGATTACGTATGGCACACGGCCACGGATCTTTCCGAATATGACGCGATCCTTGTCCCCGGGGGTTTTTCGTACGGGGACTACCTGCGCTGCGGCGCCATCGCCCGGTTCGCTCCGGTGATGGACGCGGTGCGGCGGGCGGCGGACGAGGGCAAGTTCGTGCTCGGCATTTGCAACGGCTTCCAGGTGCTGACCGAAGCGCGGCTTCTCCCGGGGGCGCTCATCCGCAACCGGACGCTGAAGTTCATCTGCCAGCTGGCGGAGATTCGGGTGGAAAACAACCGGACGCCCTTCACCCTGGACTACGAAGAAGGCGAGGTCATCCGCATCCCCATCGCCCATGGCGAAGGTTGCTACTACTGCGACGAGGAGACGCTGGCCCGCCTGAAGGCGGAAAACCGTATTATGTTCCGTTACGTTAACGAAAACCCCAACGGTTCCATCGACGATATCGCCGGCATCTGCAATGAACGGGGCAATGTGCTCGGCCTCATGCCCCACCCGGAACGGGCCGTGCATCGGTGGCTCGGTTCCGAAGACGGCCGGCGGATGTTCACGTCGCTTTTGCGCGCGTATGAGGCGCGGCGGAGGGAGGTCACGGTATGACGCACGGCACGACACACGGCGCGGCGCAGCGAACGGCCGCCGCGGAACCCACCGCGGAGCAGATCGGGGAACACAAAATCTACCGGCAGATGGGCCTTTCCGACGACGAGTACGCGCTGATCTGCCGGCTGCTCGGCCGCAAGCCCAACTATACGGAGACCGGCGTGTTCAGCGTCATGTGGTCCGAGCATTGCGCCTACAAAAACTCCAAGCCGGTCCTGAAAAAATTCCCCACCACCGGCCCCCGCGTGCTCGTGGGACCGGGGGAAGGCGCCGGCGTCGTCGACATCGGCGACGGCATGGGCGTCTGCTTCAAAATCGAAAGCCACAACCACCCGTCCGCCATCGAACCGTACCAGGGCGCGGCCACCGGCGTGGGCGGCATTCTGCGGGACATTTTCTCCATGGGCGCCCGGCCCGTGGCGTTGCTCAACTCGCTGCGCTTCGGAACGCTCGACAACCCGCGCGCCCGATACCTGTTCGAAAACGTGGTCGCCGGCATCGCGGGGTACGGCAACTGCGTCGGCATCCCCACGGTGGGCGGCGAAATCATGTTTGACCCCAGCTATGAAGGCAATCCGCTGGTCAACGTCATGTGCGTCGGCCTCATCGACCATGACCTGATCCAGAAAGGCCGCGCGGAAGGTGTCGGGAACGCGGTGTTCTACGTGGGCCCGGCGACCGGGCGGGACGGCATCCACGGCGCCACCTTCGCTTCCGGCGAACTCACCGCGGAATCGGAATCGCAGCGGCCGGCGGTGCAGGTGGGCGACCCGTTCATGGAAAAACTCGTCATGGAAGCCTGCCTGGAGCTCATCGAGAGCGGCATCGTCGTCGGCATCCAGGACATGGGGGCGGCCGGGCTCACCTGCTCCAGCTCGGAGATGGCCAGCAAGGCCGGAAACGGCATGGAGCTGAACCTGGACCTCGTGCCGCAGCGTGAACCGGACATGACGCCGTATGAAATGATGCTGTCCGAATCGCAGGAGCGGATGCTGTTCGTCGTCCGTCCGGAGCACGAGGAGCAGGCCCGTGCGATATTCGCCAAATGGGGCGTGCCCTGTGTGAAGGTCGGCAGGGTGACAAACGACGGCAGGCTGAAGCTGTTCCACCGCGGGGAACTGGCCGCCGACATCCCGGTGAGCGCGCTGGTGGACAACTGCCCGGTGTACCGCCGGGAGCCGAAAGTGCCGGAGTACTATGTGAAAAACGCTGACGTGGACACCGCCCGGTACCCGGAAGTGACGGATCTGGCCGGCGCCCTCGAGAAGGTGCTCGGCTCCCCGACCGTCGCCAGCAAGGAATGGGTGTACCGCCAGTACGACCATACGATCCGCACCGAGACGGCGGTGCCTCCCGGTTCCGACGCGGCGGTGGTCGCCATCCGCGGCACGCGCAAGGCCGTGGCGATGACCCTGGACGGCAACGGGCGCTACGTGTACCTGGATCCCGAAACCGGCGGGCGCATCGCGGTGGCGGAGGCGGCGCGCAACGTGGTCTGCTCCGGCGCGGAGCCGCTCGCGGTGACCGACAACCTGAATTTCGGCAATCCCGAGAAACCGGAAATGTTCTGGCAGCTGGAGCGGGCCTCCGAAGGCATCGCCGACGCCTGCCGGCGCCTGGGCACGCCGGTCATCGGCGGCAACGTGAGCCTTTACAACGAGAGCGAATCCGGCCCCATCCATCCGACGCCGGTCATCGGCATGGTCGGATTGGTGCGGGATGTGGACCATATCACCACGCAGCCGTTCAAGCGCGAAGGCGACGTGGTCATCCTGCTCGGCGAGACGAAGGCCGAGCTTGGCGGCAGCGAGTTCCAGCATGTGATCCACGGCGTGACGGAAGGCCGGCCGCCGCACATCGATCTGGACAAGGAGAAGGCGCTGCAGGACGCCCTGCTGGAAGCGATCCGCGCCGGATGGATCGCCTCGGCCCACGACCTGTCGGAAGGCGGGCTTGCCGTGGCCCTGGCGGAAAGCTGCATCACCGGCGGCCTGGGCGCAGAGGTGTCGCTGGAGACGGACCTTCGCCCGGATATCGCGCTGTTCAGCGAAAGCCAGTCGCGGGTGATCATCTCGGTGCGGCCGGAGCATGCCGGCGAAGTTCTGCGGCACTTTGAAGCGATAGGCGTTCCGGCGGCGCGGCTTGGCGTGGTGAAAGGAGCGAACCTGGCGGTTCGCGCGGGCGGCAAACCGGTGATCGACGTCCCGGTGGAAAAACTGACCCGCGTATGGAAGGATGCGATCCCATGTCGGATGCGGTAAAAGCGGTTGTGGCGAAAACGGCGGGGACGAGGACGGAAGGTCCCGGAGCGGAAGACCAGCCGGAAGACCATCAGGTCAAGCGCGAAGCGAAGTTTTGGACCGGGCCGTTCTACAACGCGGGAGCCCTGCATGACGACCCGTTCGACAAGCTGAAGGAAGAGTGCGGCGTGTTCGCCGTGGCCGGCCATCCCGACGCCGCTTCCCTTTGCTATTACGGTCTGCACGCCCTGCAACACCGCGGACAGGAAAGCGCGGGGATTTGCGTGGCGGGCGAAGAGGGATTCCATTTTCACCGCGGCATGGGTCTGGTGAAGGAAGTGTTCACCAGCGACGTCCTCCGGTCCCTGAAAGGGACCCGCGCCATCGCCCATGTCCGTTACTCCACCTCGGGCAAAAGCGAACTCGTCAACGCGCAGCCCCTCGTGTTCAACTACCGGGGCGGGGAGCTGGCGCTGGCCACCAACGGCAACATCGTGAACGCGGGTGAGCTCAGGCAGCGACTGGAAAAGGCGGGGTCCATTTTTCAGACGACCAGCGACACGGAAGTGCTGGCGCACCTCATCGCGCGCTCCGAACACGACGATTTCGAGCGGGCGGTGAGAGACTCGCTGCGGCAGCTCGTCGGCGGATACGCGTTTCTCATCATGACCCGGGACAAGCTGATCGCCGCACTCGACCCCAACGGGCTGCGGCCGTTCGTGATGGGACGGCTTGGCGACTGCATGCTGCTCGCGTCCGAGACGTGCGCCTTCGACGCCATCGGGGCGACCTGCGTCCGCGACGTCCAGCCGGGAGAAATGATCGTGTTCGACGGGCGCGGCATGCGCACGGAGCGGTTCGCGGAACCGGAGCGGCGGGCGGTCTGCTCGATGGAATTCATCTATTTCGCCCGGCCGGACTCGGACATCGACCAGATCAACGTGCACACCGTGCGCAAGCGGATGGGCCGGCGCCTGGCGATGGAATCCTTCGTCGACGCCGACGTGGTGACCGCCGTGCCGGATTCCGGCGTTTCGGCGGCCATCGGCTTCGCCGAGCAAACCGGCATCCCCTACGAGATCGGCCTGATCAAAAACCGCTACATGGGCCGGACGTTCATCGAGCCCAGCCAATCGCTGCGGGAACAGGGCGTGAAAATGAAACTGTCCGCCGTGCGCAAGGTGGTGGAAGGCAAGCGTGTCGTCATGATCGACGATTCCATCGTGCGCGGCACTACTTCGCTGCGCATCGTCAACCTGCTCCGGGAGGCCGGCGCGAAAGAGGTGCATGTGCGGATCACGTCCCCGCCGTACATGAATCCGTGTTTTTACGGCATCGACACCCCGGACCGGAAAGATCTCATCGCGTCTTCGCACACGGTGGAGGAAATCCGGCGCAAGATCAACGCGGACTCCCTCCATTTCCTGAGCAAGGAGGGGCTTCTGGAAAGCGTCGGGCGGTCAAAGACGGAATACAACGGCGCGCTGTGCACGGCGTGTTTTGACCATGACTACCCGACGGAAATCGGGACGGAGCCTTCCTTTTCCTGCGGCACGAAATAACCGGGTTCGGCAATTTCCGGTCGATCTTACATTGTTCCCGGCGGTACCGGGAGGAGGGAATCGGTTTGTCGGAAGCGTACAGACGGGCGGGTGTGGACATCGCGGCGGGCAACGAGGCGGTGGAGCGGATCAAAAGGCACGTCCGGCGCACCGCGCGGCCGGAGGTGCTGGGCGGGCTCGGCGGTTTCGCCGGTCTGTTCGGCCTGGACAAGAGCCGCTACGAAGACCCCGTGCTCGTCTCCGGGACGGACGGCGTCGGCACGAAGCTGAAGCTGGCGTTCGCGATGGACAGGCATGACACCATCGGCATCGACGCGGTGGCCATGTGCGTCAACGACATCGTCGTGACGGGAGCGGAGCCGCTGTTTTTCCTCGACTATGTGGCGTGCGGCAAGCTGGTGCCGGAGAAAATCGAGGCCATCGTCGCCGGCGTGGCGGAAGGCTGCGTGCAGGCGGGCTGCGCGCTGATCGGCGGGGAAACGGCGGAGATGCCGGGGATGTACGCCGAAGGCGAGTATGACATCGCGGGGTTCGCCGTCGGGGTGGTGGACCGGAAAAACATCATCGACGGCTCCGGCATCCGCCCGGGCGACGCGGTCATCGGCATGGCGTCCAGCGGCGTGCACAGCAACGGCTACTCGCTGGTGCGCAAGCTCTTTTTGGAGGACAAAGGCTTCCGGCTCACAGACCGCCCGGAGGCGCTGGGCGGCGCCGCGCTGGGCGACGTGCTGCTGGAACCGACGCGGATTTACGTAAAGCCGGCGCTTCGCCTGATCGAAAGCGTTCAGGTGAAGGGCCTGGTACATATCACGGGCGGCGGGTTCATCGAGAACATCCCGCGCGTGCTGCCGGAAGGCGTGAACGTGGAAATCGCGTACGGCAGCTGGCCGGTGTTGCCGATGTTCCGGCTCATCCAGGAGCTGGGGTCGATTTCGCACCGCGACATGTTCACGACGTTCAACATGGGCATCGGCATGGTCGCCGTCGTGCCCGCGGAGCAGGCGGACGAGGCGATCCGCGTCCTTGCCGGGCTGGGCGTCGAAGCGTTCCGCATCGGCGTGGTGACGCCGGGAAGCCGGACCATAACGTTTGCGGGGGTGGACCTCTAGGTGGCGAATCTCCAGGTCGCGGTGTTTGCGTCCGGCAACGGCTCGAACTTCCAGGCGCTGATCGACGCCGCTCGGGAGGGGCGGCTCGGGGCGGACATCCGGCTTTTGGTGTGCGACAAGCCGAACGCGTTTGCGGTGCGGCGGGCGGAGGCGGCCGGGATTCCGGCGTATGTTTTTCGGCCGCGGGACTATCCGTCGCGTGAGGCCTATGAAAAGGAAATTTTGGCGGAACTGGAGCGCCGGGGCATTGAACTCGTGGTGCTGGCCGGCTACATGCGGATTGTGACGAGCGTGCTGGTGGACGCCTACGCCGGGCGCATGGTCAACATCCACCCGTCGCTGTTGCCGGCGTTTCCCGGGGTGAACGCCATCCGCCAGGCGCTGGACTACGGCGTGAAAGTCACCGGCGTCACCGTGCATTTCGTGGACGGCGGCGTGGACACGGGGCCGATCATCGCGCAGGAAGCGCTGGCGGTGGAGGAGAACGATACCGAAGAGACGCTGGCGGAGCGCATCCACCGGGTCGAGCACCGCCTGCTGCCGGAAGTCGTGCGGAAAATCGCGGAAGGCCGCGTCCGGCTGGAAGGCCGGCGCGTTTGGGTCGAGTGACCGGCATGGCCGGGGCGGCCGGAGCGCGGGACGCCGCGGCGTACCGCAGGTCGCGTTCCGGCGGCGGTCCGGCATGCCTGGTGCACCATTATCAAGTTGGGGATGGGAACGATGAGCGAAGCTTATGAAATCAACCTGAGGTACGGAATGAATCCGCACCAGAAACAGGCCAGGCTGACGGCCGGCGGGAGGCCCCTGCCGATCCGGGTGCTGAACGGCGAGCCCGGCTTCATCAATCTGCTGGACGCGCTCAACGGGTTCCAGCTCGTTCGCGAGCTGCGCCGGGCCACGGGACTTCCGGCCGCCGCTTCCTTCAAGCACGTCAGCCCGGCCGGCGCTGCCGTCTGCGCGCCGCTGACGCCGGAGCTGGCCAAGGCGTATTTCGTGGACGACATGGAGGATCTGTCCGAACTGGCGGTGGCCTACGCCCGAGCCCGCGGCGCCGACCGCATGTCGTCCTTCGGCGACGCCGCGGCGCTGAGCGACATCGTCGACGTGCCGACGGCGAAACTTTTGAAGCGGGAAGTGTCCGACCTGGTCGTCGCGCCGGGGTACACCGACGAAGCGCTGGAGATTCTGAAGGAGAAAAAGGGCGGCAAATACCTCATTCTCCAGATCGACCCCGACTACGTGCCGGACCCCGTCGAGACGCGCACCGTGTTCGGCCTGACGCTGCAGCAGGAGCGCAACGACGCGGTGCTGGACGAGTCCGTGTTCGAGACGATCGTGACGGAGAACAAGGAACTGCCGGACAGCGCGAAGCGCGACTTGCTGGTGGCGCTCATCACGCTCAAGTACACGCAGTCCAACTCCGTCTGCTATGCCCTGGACGGCCAGACCATCGGCATCGGCGCGGGCCAGCAGTCGCGCATCCATTGCACGCGGCTGGCCGGCGACAAGGCGGACCGCTGGTTTTTGCGGCAGCATCCCATCGCGCTGAACATGAAGTTCCGGGCGGGGCTTCCCCGCGCCGAGCGGAATAACGCCATCGATCTGTGGCTTGAAGAAGTGCTCACCCCCGTGGAACAGGCCAGCTGGGAGCAATACTTCGAAGAAGTGCCGCCCCTTCTGACGCCCGAGGAGAAGCGCGAATGGCTGAAAGGGCTGCAGGGCGTCTCCTACGGTTCCGACGCGTTCCTGCCGTTCCGCGACAACCTCGACCGGGCCAGCCGCAGCGGCGTGCGCTACGTCATCCAGGCCGGCAGCTCGGTGCGGGACGAAGAAGTCATCAAGGCGGCCAACGAATACGGCATGGTGATGGTCTACTCCGGCGTCCGGCTGTTCCATCATTGATTCATGCCGGGATCGGGGCCGGGATCGGATGCGGTCCCGCGCCCGGGCCCGGACCTTGCGTGAAGGGAGAACGTTGCCATGACCCATCGCGGAACCCTGGCCGCCGCGGCGGAGGCGAACATCGCGTCCCTGCGGCAAAACCGCTACCCCGGCAGGGGCATCATCATCGGCATGACGCCGGACGGCAACCGGATGGTGCAGGTGTACTGGATCATGGGCCGGAGCGAGAACAGCCGCAACCGGATTTTCGCGGCGGAGCCGGACGGCAGCGTCCGCACCGCGGCGCGCGATCCGGCCAAGCTGGCCGACCCGTCCCTCATCATCTACTATCCGGTCCGCCAGGTGGACGACGCCCACATCGTGACCAACGGCGACCAGACCGACACCATCGCCGGGGCGATCGCTTCAGGCGGCACCTTCGAGGACGCGCTGCGCACCCGCACCTTCGAACCGGATGCGCCCAACTACACGCCGCGCATCTCCGGCATCGTCCGGCTCGGCGATCCGGCGGCCGCCTACCGGCTGGCGATCCTGAAAACGAATCTGGGCGACCCCGCGCAGACGCAGCGGCATTTCTTCACGTATGAAAAGCCGCTGGCGGGCTTTGGCCACCTCATCCACACGTATGCCGGCGACGGCGATCCGCTGCCGTCCTTCGAAGGCGAGCCGAAGCCCGTCCCCCTCATGGACGACGCGGAGGAAACGCTGGAATACTACTGGCGGCTGCTGGACGAGGACAACAAAATTTCGCTCCTGGTCAAGACGATTCCGCTGGACGGCGGCAAGGCGGAGATCGTAATCCGGAACAGGTGATCTTTTCACCATCCCAAAAGGAGGAAGTGCCAACGTGAACGTTTTGGTCGTCGGCGGCGGCGGGCGGGAGCACGCCATCGTCTGGTCTCTGGCGAAAAGCGGCAAAATCGCGAAACTGTATTGCGCTCCCGGCAACGCGGGCATCGCGCGGATCGCGGAGTGCGTGCCGATCGGCGTGATGCAGTTCGACGAGCTGGTGCGGTTCGCCCGGGACAACGGGATCGATCTCGTCGTCGTCGGACCGGACGATCCGCTGGCGGCGGGCATTGTCGACGCCTTCGAGGCGGCGGGCATTCCGGCTTTCGGCCCGAACAAGGCCGCCGCGGAAATCGAAGCCAGCAAAATTTTCACGAAAAATCTGCTCCGCAAATACGGCATCCCCACCGCCCGGTACGAAACGTTCGACGATTACGGACAGGCGCTGGCCTATCTGAGAACGCAGCGGGCTCCCATTGTCGTGAAGGCGGACGGCCTCGCCGCCGGCAAGGGGGTCACCGTCGCCCGCACGATGGAAGAAGCCGAAGAAGCGCTGCGACTCATGATGATCGACCGGGTGTTCGGCGACTCCGGCACGAGGGTCGTCATCGAGGAATATCTGGAAGGCCAGGAAATGTCGATCCTGTCCTTCGTGGACGGGGAAACGGTGCAGCCGATGGTGCCGGCGCAGGACCACAAGCCGGTGTTCGACGGCGACCGGGGGCCGAACACGGGCGGCATGGGCACGTACTCGCCGCTGCCGCACATCGATCCGTCGATCATCGAAACGGCCGTCGGGCGGATCATCAGACCCACGGCCGCCGCAATGGTGCGCGAGGGCCGGCCGTTCCGCGGCGTGCTGTTTGCCGGTCTCATGGTGACGAAGGACGGCCCGAAGGTGATCGAATTCAATTCCCGGATGGGCGATCCCGAGGCGCAGGTGGTGCTGCCGCAGCTGGAAACCGATCTGCTCGACATCATCCTGGCGACCATGAACGGCTCGCTGGACCGGATCGACATCCGGTGGAGCGGCGAGGCCGCCGTCTGCGTCATCATGGCGTCGGAAGGGTATCCGGGTTCCTACCCGAAAGGGCGGAAAATCGAGGGGCTCGAGCAGGCGGAAGCGGCCGGGGCGCTGGTCTTTCACGCGGGCACGGCGTTGGACGAAGGCGGCAACCTGGTCACCGCCGGGGGCCGGGTGCTCGGCGTGGTGGGCCGCGGCCGGGACATCGCGGAGGCCCGGCAAAAGGCCTACGAAGCGTGCGGGATGATTCGCTTCGAAGGCGCCCACTATCGGAAAGACATCGCGATGAAGGCGCTGGCCGGACAAAAGCCGGAGGCGGCCCCCGGACGGTGATCCGATCGGGCGTCTGAACCGAAGCCGGGTGTCAACCGTGCCGGTGTCCCCGGTCAAACGATACCCGGCGGAATCCGGGCGCTGCCGCCGTCCGGACGGCAACCCGGCGCCGGACATGCCGGGCGTCTCCGCGGACGGCGGCATGCCTGGCGCCCCAACCGGTGCCGGGCGAAGCGGGACGGGAGTCTGCCGTTCAATCCCGGCCGGCCAGCCGGTCCCATCGCAAAGCCACGTAGAAAAGTGCCGCCAGCGCGACGATCGCCGCCAGCAGGGTCACCGGCTGCTCGGCGATCCAGGACGCAAGCGTGCGCATGATGATTCCCTCCTCGCCATCACGGCGTTTCACTGCCTCTTTGTTAGGATTCCTCCAAAGCGCAGGCAAGAATTCCGGTCAGCCTCAGACATTTGAAGCGGGCGGGATGATCCACACCTTGTCCTGTTTGTCAGATTAACTTGCGTAAATCTGCGCGTTATGACGTCCGGAAATTACAATAATGGCGAAAACCATCTTGAAATGGGAGATTATCTCCTATTTTTTTATTTTTTATGGAATAAAATCCAACAAACAAATTGAAAAGCCGATAGGTTATGTTACCATGATAAACAACCTCGCAGTGTTATAAAAATTTTGCAAAACCGGAGGCTTTCGCAGCATGAACATGGAGAGGTGAGAAAATGTTCGATGAAAGGGTCGACATGACAGGCACCGGATCGGTCAAGTGGGAGTTGGCGGAGAAGTTGTTCAACGTCGAGGGGCTTACGCCCATGTGGGTGGCGGACATGGACTTCCGCGGGCCCCAGGCCGTCATCGAGGCCCTGAAATGGCGAGCGGAGCTCGGGGTCTTCGGCTACACCATGCAGCCGGATTTTCTGTACCAGGCGGTGGTCGGCTGGCTGGATCGGCGGCATGGCTGGCGGACGGAAACGGAATGGATCTGTTTTTCGCCCGGGGTGGTGACCGCCCTGAAGGTGTCGGTGCTGGCCTTCACCGAACCGGGAGACCGGGTGATCATCCAGCCTCCGGTCTATCCTCCCTTTTTCAAGGTGGTAAAGGAAAGCGGCAGAGAGCTCGTGTACAATCCGCTCCGGCTCACCGGCGACGGGAAGTACGAAATGGACTTCGACGATCTGCGCCAGAAGGTCGCCGGAGCCAAAATGCTGATTCTGTGCAGTCCGCACAATCCGGTCGGACGCGTCTGGAGCGAAGTAGAACTGAAAAATTTGGCTGAAATTTGCGAAAAGTATGAACTTATTGTCGTATCCGACGAAATCCATTCGGATTTGATCCTGAAACCCCATCGGCATCGTCCCCTGCTCCAGGTCGCGCCGCACCTTGCGGACCGTTCGGTTGTGTGCGTGGCGCCCAGCAAGACGTTTAACATGGCGGGAATGGCCACGTCGTTCATCTTCATCCCGAACCCGGATCTGCGCGGGAAGTTCAAGGCGGTCATGGAGAAAGACCACCATCCGGTCATCAATCCGTTCTCCCTGATCGCCGCGGACGCCGCCTACCGGCACGGCGACGCGTGGCTGGACCAGGTGCTGGAATATATCAAGGGCAATGTGGAATACCTGGACGAATATGTCCGGCGCCATCTGCCGTCCATCAGGGTGATCAAGCCGGAAGGAACGTACCTGGTCTGGCTCGACTGCAGGGGACTTGGCCTTGCGCCGAAGGAACTTCAGGATTTCATGCTCGGGAGAGCCAAAGTCGCGCTGAACGCGGGCGACAGTTTCGGCAAGGAAGGCGAAGGATTCATGCGCATGAACGTGGCCGCCCCCCGCGCCGTGCTGGAAGAAGCGTTGCGAAAAATCGGATCGGCCGTTGAATCGCTGGCCGCCACGAAGAAGGGGGAATGATCCATGAGGAAAAAACGGAAGCTGGCGGGAAGCCTGATGTCGGTGGTTCTGCTGACGGCGCTGGTGCTGGCGGCGTGTACGGGGGGCGGCGGTTCCGGGTCGGAAGGGAATTCTTCCCCGCCGCCGTCATCGGCGCCGGGATCGTCCGGCGGCGGCGCGGATGCGGGCGCGCCGGTGCCGGGCGGCGAACTCGTCTTCGCCCTGGCGACGAGCCCGTCCGGCCTCGACCCGAACTTTGTGCCAGGCGCGGTGGACTACCGGGTGATGCGCGCCATTTACGACAGCCTGGTGGTGCAGCTGCCGGACCACACGTTTGCGCCCTGGCTGGCCGAATCATGGACCGTTTCCGAGGACGGCAAGACGTACACGTTCAAGCTGCGCGAGGACGTGAAGTTCCACGACGGCACGCCGTTCAACGCGGAAGCGGTGAAGTTCAACTTCGACCGGATCGTCGATCCCGCCACGGGGTCGCGCTACGCGATCTCGCTGATCGGGCCGTACGAGTCGTCGGAAGTGATCGACGAGTACACCATCGCCGTGCATTTGAAGACCCCCTACGAACCCTTCCTCAACTCGCTCAGCCAGGCGTTTCTGGGCATCGTCTCGCCGGCCGCCGTGGAGAAGTACGGCGAAGCGTTCATCCAGAATCCCGTCGGCACCGGGCCGTTCAGGTTCGTGCACTGGAAGCCCAACGAAGAGGTCGTCCTGGAGCGGAATCCCGACTACAACTGGGGGCCGTCCAACGCGGAACACACGGGCCCGGCCTACCTCGACCGGCTGGTATTCAAGATCGTTCCCGAAGAAGCCACGCGCGTCGGCAGCCTGCAAAGCGGCCAGCTGCATGTCATCGAAACGGTCCCGCCGCAAATGATCGACATGCTGAACGCGGATCCCAACCTCAAGACGATGCAAATGGACTCCACCGGAGCGCCGCACATCCTGATGCTCAACCAGAACAGGGAGCCCTGGAACGACGTCCGGGCTCGCCAGGCGGTGCAGACCGCCATCGACATGGACACCATCGTGCAGACCCTGTACCTGGGCCATTACAAGCGCGCGTACAGCCCGCTTACGCCGACCACGCTGCATTACAACGCGTCGCTGGAAGGAAAGTCGACGTACGATCCGGACAAAGCCAGCCGGCTGCTCGACGAGCTCGGCTGGACGACGGGGCCGGACGGCGTTCGCCAGAAGGACGGCAAGAAACTCACGCTCCGCTATCTCGAAAGCTCGCCCAACCGCGAGAAACGGCAGGATATCGCCACGATGATCCAGCAGCAGCTGAAGGCGGTCGGCATCGACGTCCAGCTGGAAATCCAGGCGTCCAACAGCCTGCTCGCCATGCTGCAGGGCGGCGACTACGACCTGGCCGGCACCAGCCTGGTGTCGGGAGACCCGGATGTGCTCCGTTCGATCTTCCATTCCGGTTTCCGGCCGGATCCCGCCAAGTTCGGCTTCAATCTGGGCCAGCTGAACAGCCCGGAAATGGACGAAAAATTGACGGCGGGTCTGGGAGAATCGAATCCGGCCAAGCGGGAAGCCATCTACAAGGAGCTGCAGGAAGAAGTCATCGACCAGGCGCTGGGCATGCCGACATACGTGTATCCCTACATCCTCGCGATGAACAAGAACGTAAACGGCGTCCATTTCGACGCCCTGGCCTATCCCGTGTTCTACGAAGCCTGGATCGCGAAATGACTGGCTGCGGGGAGATGACACCATGGCGGTTGCGATCGTTCGCAGGTTGCTCATGTCCATTGCGGTAGTTTTCGGTTCGGTGTCGCTGGTGTTTTTCATCATGCGCGTGCTTCCCGGCGATCCGGTGCAGGTGATGCTCGGGGGCGCCACGGTGGATGAGCAGACCCTCGAAAACATCCGGCGCCAGCTGGGGTTTGACCGTCCCCTGTACGAGCAGTATTTCTCGTACCTGGGGGATTTGCTCAGGGGCGATCTGGGGCGGTCGTCGGTATCCCGGGAGGAAGTGGCGGACATCATCTCCGCCCAGTTCCCGGCCACCCTGACGCTGACGCTGGCCAGCGTGCTCGTCTCCGTGATGATCGGCGTACTGCTCGGCGTCATTTCGGCGATCCATCGCAACCGGCTGACCGATCTGATGATCCGTGTCATCAGCCTGTTCGGGATTTCGATGCCGAGCTTCTGGACCGCCATGCTCCTCATCCTGGTTTTCTCGGTGCATCTGAAATGGTTTCCGGCCATGGGCGGGGGCACCTTCCGGCACCTGGTGCTCCCGACCCTGGCGCTCGGGATCATCGGCGCCGGCTACATCACGCGCATGGTGCGCAACAGCATGCTGGAGGTCATCGGCGAACCGTACATTCTCACTTTGCGCGCCAAGGGGTTGTCGGAACGGATCGTCATGTACAAGCACGCGCTGCGCAACGCCCTGATCCCGGCCATCACCATGATCGGCCTGCAGGTCGGGGAACTGCTGGCGGGCGCGGTGATCATCGAGACGGTGTTCGCCCGGCAGGGGCTGGGACGGGTGATCGTCGACGCCATCATGGCCAAGGACATGTACGTGGTGCAGGGCGCGGTCGTCTTTACCGGCATCATTTACGTGACCGTCAACCTGCTGGTGGATTTGACCTATTCGTTGATCGATCCGCGGGTTCGCAAACATGCCTAGGAGGTTCCCATGAAATATCTTCTGAGAGCGGATAAGGTCCTGACCGGAAAACGGGGGGAATTCATCGACAAGGGCGCCGTCCTGGTCGAAGGCGAGAAAATCGTGCGGGTGGGCACGCAGCAGGAAATCGGGGAGGCGAAGGAGCCTGGTGTCAAAGTGCTGGATTTCCGCGATTGCACCCTGATGCCCGGCATGATCGACGCCCACGTCCATCTCGGCTTTGACGGCAGCGAAGACCCGGTGGCGCACATGAAAGCCGCCGACGACCGCCAGCTGCTGGTGACGATGCTGCACAACGCGAGGCTGCTGCTCAAGTCCGGCGTGACCACGGCGCGGGAACTCGGCGCGCGCGGTTTTCTGGATCTCGCCGTGCGGGACGCGATCCACGCCGGACTGGCCCTCGGCCCGAACCTGCTGGTGTCGAACCGGCCCATCACTTCGACGGGCGGCCATTGCTGGTTCATGGGCTGCGAGTGCGACAGCGTGACGGACGTCAAGCGGGCCGTGCGCACCCACGTCAAGGCCGGCGCCGACCTCATCAAGGTGATGCTCACCGGCGGCTTCATGACGAAAGGCTCGGCCCCGTGGTACTGCCAGTTCAGCCTGGACGAGATGAAGGCGGCTGCCTACGAGGCGCATCGCCTGGACAAAAAGATCTCCGTCCACGCCCACGGCACCGTCGGCATCGATTACGCGGTCGAAGCCGATGTGGACACCATCGAGCACTGCAGCTGGGTCATGCCCGGCAACCGGATCCACTACAAGGAAGAAACGGCTTTGCGCATCGCCGAAAAGGGCATTTACGTCTGCCTGACCACCAATGTCGCCTGGGGCCGGTTCGCCATGAGCCAGGAACGCTTCGACGCGATCCGGCGCATGCGGGAGCTCGGCGTGAAATTCATCGCCGGCACGGACGCCGGCATCAACCTCGTCCCGCACGACAAGTACGTGGCGGGCCTGGAAGTCATGCAGAAGTTCGGCATGACCAACGAGGAAATCATCGAAAGCGCGACGATTCTGGCGGCGGAAGGGTGCGGGATCGATCATCTCACCGGAAGCCTGGAACCGGACAAACAGGCCGACATCATCGCCGTGCAGGGCGACCCGCTGGCCGACCTGTCCGCGCTGTGGAACGTGAAGTTCGTGATGCGCAAGGGGACCATCCCCGATTTTTCCTTCCAGTAACTCCCGCGAAGGGTCCGAGGTTTGGAGGGAAGCGAAATGCAACTGCAACAGGTGCAGGAAGCTCCGGCGATGGAGCGGGAACGGCCGGAGGCGTCCGGGGCGAAAAAAGCGAAAAACTTCGCGAGGAAGAAGTTCACCCTGTCCAAACTGGTCCTGGCCGCCGCCGGTCTGTACATGGCCTTTGTGGTGCTGTGCGTGCTGTTTCCCCAGTGGATCGCGCCTTTCCACCCTACCCAGATGTTCACGGACCGCGTCCTGAAAGCGCCGAGCGCGCAGCATTGGTTCGGCACCGACTATTTCGGCCGGGACATGTTCAGCATCGTCGTCTACGGCAGCCGCAACTCGGTGATCATCGGCAGCGTGTCGGTCCTGCTGGCCGCCGCCGCGGGCGGCATCATCGGGTCGCTGGCAGGGTATCTGGGCGGGGTGATCGATCAGGCGCTCATGCGGTTCATCGACGTGCTCATGACCATCCCGAGCATCCTGCTGGCGCTGGCGATCGCCGCCGCCCTCGGGCCGAGCATGTTCAACATGATCCTGGCCATCAGCATCGCCATCATCCCATCCTTTGCCCGCGTGATGCGCGGACAGGTGCTGGCCATCCGGGGACGCCCGTACATTGAGGCTTCCCGGGCGATCGGGATGTCCCACGCGGAAATTTTCTTCCGACACGTGCTGCCCAATTCGCTGAGCCCGATCCTGGTGATGGGCACCGTCAGCGTCGGGGTGGCGATCCTGGTCGGTTCCGCGCTCAGTTTCCTCGGCCTGGGAGCCGAAACGGGGAATCCGGACTGGGGCAAGATCCTGTCCCAGGGCCGGGGCTACCTGTCGGTCGCCTGGTGGATCGTCACGTTTCCCGGGCTGGCCGTCACGCTGCTGGTGCTTTCCGTCAACATCATCGGCGACGAGCTCCGGGACCGCTTCGACCCGCGCAAATCCGGGAATTGAGCCACAGGGAGGAAAACACCATGAGTGCGCATCCGCTGCTGGAATTGAAAGACCTTTCGGTCGGCGTCCGCACGCCCAAGGGGTTTCTCGTCGTGACCGACGAGGTGACGATGCGGATCGATCCCGGCGAAACCGTGTGCCTCGTCGGCGAATCGGGAAGCGGCAAGACGATCACCTCGCTGTCGATCATGCGGCTGACGGATTACAACGGCGGCGTGATCGCGGGGGGCGAGATCCTCTGGAACGGACGGGATCTGGCGAAGGCGAGTCCGCAGGAACTGCGCTCCCTGCGCGGGAATCGGATTTCCATGGTTTTTCAGGAACCGATGACCGCGCTGGATCCGGTGTTTACCATCGGGCACCAGCTGACGGAAATCATTCTGCGGCACAAGAAGGTGTCCCGCAAGGAAGCGTGGCTGCAGGGCGTCGAGCTTTTGCGGCGCGTCGGCATCACGGAGCCGGAGATCCGCATGCGGCAATATCCGGGTGATTTGTCGGGCGGCATGCGGCAACGCGTCATGATCGCCATCGCCCTGGCCTGCAACCCGGATCTGCTTATCGCCGACGAACCGACGACGGCGCTGGACGTGACGATCCAGGCGCAGATTCTGGCGCTGCTCCGCGAGCTGAAGGCGGAATACGGCATGTCGATCCTGCTCATCACCCACGACCTGGGCATCGCCGCCGAGATGGCGGACCGCGTCGTCGTGATGTATGCGGGCAAAATCGTCGAGCAGGCGGACGTTTACCGGCTGTTCAAAAAGCCGTACCATCCCTACACCATGGGGCTGCTCAAATCGGTCACCTCTCTGGAGAGCGATCGCAGCAAACGGCTCTACTCGATCGAAGGATCGATTCCCAATCTGAACGAATGGCCGTCGGGCTGCCGTTTCCATCCGCGGTGCCCGTTCCGGACGGAGCAATGCGTTTCCGCGGAACCGCCGCTGCGGGAAGTCGACGGGCGGCTTGCGGCGTGCTGGCACGCGGAAGCGCTGGCCGCCGCGGATGTGTGGAACACGGGGGAAGGCATAGGCGGCGCGGCGGCCGTGGAGATTTCCGCCGGCGATCCGGCGGAAGCGGAAGACGGCGTTCTAACGGACGCCGGTTCCGCCCGCGAGCCCCTCATGGTGGTCGAACGATTGAAAAAGTACTATAAAATCAAGCAAGGGATCCTGGGCGAAAGGAAAATCATCCGGGCCGTCGACGACGTGACCTTCGAGATCCGGCGCGGGGAAACGTTCGGGCTGGTGGGCGAATCCGGCTGCGGCAAGTCGACCCTGGGGCGCGTGCTGCTCAATCTGGAGAAAGCCACCGAGGGCCGGGTGCTGTTCGAAGGCCGGGACCTGACGTCGGCTTCGCCGAAGGAATTGCGCGAGGCGCGCAAGCAAATGCAGATCATTTTCCAGGATCCGTACAGCTCCATCGATCCGCGCTGGAAAATCGGCAACATCATCGGCGAACCGCTGTGGGTGCACGGGAAGATGACGGGAAAGGCCAAGCGCGAAAAAGTGGAGGAACTGATGCGCATGGTCGGTTTGAGTCCCGCGTGGTACGACCGGTACCCGCACGAGTTTTCCGGCGGCCAGCGGCAGCGGGTCGGGATCGCCCGGGCGCTCGCTCTGCAGCCCAAGTTCCTGCTTTGCGACGAACCCGTTTCGGCGCTGGACGTTTCCGTGCAGGCCCAGGTCATCAACCTGCTCCAGGATTTGCAGGAACGGCTTGACCTGACGTACCTGTTCATCGCCCACGGTCTGTCGGTGGTCCGGCATGTGTCCGACCGCATCGGCGTCATGTATCTGGGCAAGATGGTGGAAATCGCGGAAACGGAAGAGCTGTTCCGGCATCCGGCGCACCATTACACGAAGGCGCTCTTGTCCGCCAACCCGGTGCCCGACCCCGGCCGGCGGCGGAATGCCCATACGCCGATTCAGGGGGAATTGCCTTCCCCGACCAGGCCCCCTTCCGGCTGCCGGTTCCACACGCGATGCCCGGCGGCGACGGAGCGTTGCAGGCAAGAGGTGCCGGAGTGGCGCGAAATCGGAAAGGATCATTTCGTCGCCTGCCATCATCCGGCCTGAAACCCGGCCGCGTGCCGGAAAGAGGAGGGATCGCGTCACTTCTGACGCCGCGCCGTGATGGAACAGACAAAGAGCAAATCAAACGAAAAAATCTGGACCCGCTATATCCAGCTGGTGGATTTTCTTGCGGAAGTGCTGGGACCCAATTATGAAATCGTCCTGCACGACATCTCCGATCCCAACCATTCCATCATCGCGATCCGAAACGAGTACGTGAGCGGGAGGACGGTGGGCGGGCCCGTCACCGATCTGTCGCTGCGCATCCTGAAAGACGGGGAATTGCAAAGGAAGCCGTTTATCACGAACTATACCGGCATCTCGAAAAACGGCAAAAGACTCCGCTCCTCCACCTATTTCATCCGCGACGACGAGGATCGGATCGTCGGCCTTCTGTGCATCAATTTCGACACCGACATTCTCCGGAAACTGGCGGATGCCGTCCAATGCATCGTCGAAATCAGCCAGTTGCGGGATATTGAAGTCGGCGATCTGGGCTATTCCGAAACCTTCGCTCCGACGGCCGAGGAGCTCACGCTGAACACCATCCGGAATGCCGTGGAACAGCGAAAGGTGACCCCCGGACGCATGACGAAGGCGGAGAAGATGGAAATCGTCCGGGAATTGAACGAAAAGGGCATTTTTTTGCTCAAAGGGGCGGTGGCGGAGGTGGCCAAAGCGCTCGAGGCTTCGGAAGCGTCGATTTACCGGTATCTCAAGGAAAACAAAACGAATTCGAATGACCTGAACGGCCCTGCCGAGTTCCCCTCCCACATGAACGGGGGACATGTTTCATGAAATTTTCCGCCGTGTGGTCTTCCCTGGAAAACCGAAACTTTCGGTTTGTCTGGATTTCGGCCGCCCTGTCCCATTCCGGCAACTGGGCGTACCTGGTCGGCGTCGGCTGGCTGCTCCAGACGCTCAGCCAATCGCCCTTTTGGGTCGGGTTCAGCCTGTTCGCTTCCCTCTTTCCCGTCGTGGTCATCGGCCCGTACGCCGGCGTGCTGGCCGACCGCTTCAATCGCCGGAAAATTTACACGCTGGCCCAGATGCTCAGTGCCGGTGCGGCCGGACTCCAGCTCGCCGTCAACCTGGCGGGAGAGCCGCCCCTGTGGCTGGTGGTGGCTTGCTCGCTGTGCTTTGGCGTCGCGTTCAACATCCAGATGGTCATGGCCGCCTCGATGGTGCCGGTCATCCTGGACTACGACAAGCTGCACAACGGCGCGTCCCTGATGGGGGTGGTGAGCCACGGCGCGGAGTTTTTCGGCGCGGTGCTGGCGACGCCGCTGATCGCCTTTCTCGGCCCCGAATCGGTATTCGCCCTGGTGACCGTCCTGTACGTGGCCGCCGCCTTCTTCTCGTCACGGGTCAAAATTCGGGAGGATTATTTGATCGCTCCGCGATCCGGCAAAGATTCCGTGATGCGCTCGCTGGCGAACGGATTTGCCTACATCCGGTCGCGACCCATCGGGCTCCTGATTCTGTTGGTCGGTCTGCACTGCGCGCTCACGATGTCGTACAACGGACTGCTGCCTTCCTATGCTTCCGAGTACATCCAGCCGGCCCAGGGGGCGCAGGACGTCCACGGAGACCATGCGAACCATGCCGCCGCCTCCGTGTCGGGAGCGTCGGGAGCGCATGCGCACGGCGGCGCGTCTTCCGCGGGCGGCGGTCTGTACGGGAGCATCATGACGGCGGTGGGGCTCGGCGCCTTGCTGGGCAACCTGTCGAGCGCGGGGGTGTCCAGCGGACGATTCCAGCGCTGGATTTACGGCGCGTCGGCGATCGGCAGCGGTCTTTCGCTGTGCCTCCTGTTCCTTGCCCGCTCGCAGGGGTTGGCTCTTGCGTCCGCCTTGCTCGTGGGAGCCACGCAGGCCGTGTTCATGGCTTCCAGCAACGCCTTCGTCATGCAGCGCACCGATCCGGGGTATCAGGGCCGGGTATCGAGCGTGTACGTCATCATCGCGGCAGGGATGATGGCGGTCTGCAATCTGGCCTACGGATCGCTGGGCACCTTCATGCATCCGTCCGTCCTCATGATCGCCGCGGGCCTCGCGTTTGCCCTGCTGTTTGCGGCCATCGGCCTGATGTCTTCCCTTCGCTCCATCCTTCGATCGCCGGAGGCTCGTTCCGAATCCCTGGCGTCATGAGGAAAGTCCGGGTCAAAATACGCAAGCCGCCCCGACATACCGGGGCGGCTTGTTCGTTCGCCGTCAGCCGCGCGCGATGGCTTCCTCCAGCCACAAAATGCTGGTGACGCCGCGGGGGTAGTATTTGCTGGCAATGATTTTGCCCGCGAGGATCTGGTCGCTCCAGCTCCAGATCGACAGCTCGGGGTGGGTCAGCCAGGCGACGTGCGCCGCGTCGGCGGCCCGGCCTTTTTCGTCCCACGGCAGGCCGAGAAGATGCCGGGCGACGAACTGGCACAGATAGATTTTGCTCAGCCACGAGTTGTCGCTGGTGGACGAAATTTTCCAGCCGCCGTCCGGGAACAGGCAGACGCCCTCGACCAGCACCGTCTTCAGATGGCGCTTCAGGTCCCGGATGTAGTCGCCGAATCGTCCGTTTTCGTCCAGCGCTTCCCGGCAGCCGGCGTAATACGGGAACACGAGTCCCTCGATGGCCGGAATGATGCGGGAATCGTTGCCCTCGTCGATGACGGCGGGGATGTAGCCTTCCGGTTTCATCCGGGAAACGATGGTGCGCGCGCACCGCTCCGCCTGTCCGCCGGCCAGCGCGGCCAGATCGTCCCGCCCGGCTTCGCGCATCAGCTTCTCCAGCGACACATAGGCGGCCCAGCATTTGCCGGCGAGATAGAGGTTGTTCCGCGCCTGGCCGAGCGAGGCATCGAGGCTGTCATACGTGGTGATCTCCGCTCCGCCCATCACCCGCGTGCTGTCCAGGCCCATCAGACCGTTGCGCTGCGCCGGATCCGGATGGTCGCGGTTCACCATGCTGTGCAGGCATTCGGCCAGCACGTCCAGGTTCGCGGACAGCCAGGCGCGGTCGCCCGTCTGTTCCGCGTACACGGCCGCGCACAGCACCCAGTTGACCAGCTGCTCATGGGTCATGTGCGAGAAACATCCGCTGATCCCGTACAGTTCATAGACGGAATGCCCGGGACGCGAAAACGCGCCGGCGACCCCCATGTCATGCGTGAAGCTGATGCCGCCTTCGTGCGTCTCTTCCTGTCCCGGAAAACGCACGCGGTCCCGGTAACTGTAGCGGCGGACGAACAGGTCGAGTTCGTTCCGGACGGTCCAGGGGTTCATTCTCAATTCGTAAAAAAGCTGGTCGACGGTCAGGTCGAACGTGTTCATCATCCGGTACTCGCCTTCGCTCACCACCCAGACCGGACGGCCGTCCGCGTCGAACAGCTGCGTGTTGCCGTAGTAGGAGCGGATGGCGTGGGCCATCATGAACTTCTGGTCGTCGCTCAGGGCGGTGTCGTCGATCATCCGGTTGGCCCGCAAGGCCAGTTCGACGCGCTCGTCGAAATGTTGGAGCGTGTACCTGGCCACGGCTTCAATGTTGGGGAACCACCGGGTATACATATAGGAAGCGTCGATGCCGGTGGTGACGATGCCGCCGCGATAGAAGCAGATCGCAAACCGGAACGTCTTCCGGACACCCGCGGGAACGTCCATCACCAGCGAGGCCACGGTGCCGAGACCGAACGTCCAGTTTTCCTCGTGGACGGCGTCCAGAATGTTTTCCATGCTGAAATGCTGCGCCGACCGCACGTCCGGGTCCAGGGAAGCGATGGCCGTGATCCGGCCCTGGCCGACGCCCTTCAGATCCGGCGCCGTGTCGTCCAGCCGCCGCATCGCGCTGTACGGATCGCTGCCCTGATAGCCGAAAAACGCCCGACGGGACCTTTCGCCCTGGGTGTTGTCGACGGTCAGTTCGGCGACGATGGCCGGCACGAGCGCCCGCTTCAGTTCCTCTTCGCCCGCCGTGTCCGGGTCGGGGACCGGCAGCACGGGCGAATACAGCGTGAACGTCAGGTCCCCCGCGCTCCAGGTGTCGGTTGAAAGCCGGAAGTCCCGGGACACCTCCTCCCGCGCGAAAGGAACCATACGGCGTTTCGCGCCGCCGGTGTCGTCCGTTCTTTCCACGTCGTACCGCTTGCTTTCATCCTCCACCGATCCGAAAAAAGGCAGCGCCTGAAACACCTTCCCGTCCCGCGACTCCACCCCGATGAACACGTTTTGCCCGGGCGGACGGGCCATTTCCAGATCGAATCCGCCGGAGCCGCCGGGATAGCCGAGGGTGAAGCTGGCGTAGGCGCCGATCGGCGAATGATGGGCGTTGAAAAACCGGTTGAACATCCGCGCTCCCTGCTCCTTTCTCGCTTGATCATCTTGCAAAGATGGATTCGTTCCTTAGAAAAAGGATAAAAAGAAGCGGAGGCAAAAAGGCATGGGCAAATTGCGCCCGATTTTGGGCAAATAAGGCGATATGCGGAAACCGGGAGCAATAGTGGTATAATGGTACGAGAAAAATTCGGCGTTAGGTCGGCGGGAGAAAGTCCGGGCCGAGTGCCGGCGGAGGAAACGAAGGTGCACAGCATTGGACCGGCGGATCCGATGGATGAGGTCGTAGACAACCGGTGGATGCCGGACCTTGACATATCGTTTCGCCTGTATGCCGTGCATCGGCGCAGGGTGCGGGCGGCATGGAGCTATCCCGAGCATGCGCACGGGGTATTCGAGGTCAATGTGGTGACGCACGGTCTGCAGCGGATGAAGGTGGCGGGCAAGGAATGGCTGCAGCGTCCGGGGGATGTGCTGTGGCTTTTGCCCGGCGTGCGCCACGAGAGCCTCGGCTCTGCGGACGGGAAAGAGATGGAGTATTTCTGCATCCATTTCGCGGTGGACGATTTGGCGCTGCGCCGGCGGCTGTACGGGTTGACCCGCGTGCTCTACGAGCGCGGCTCGGAGCTGGAACGCCGTCTCCGTCCGGCTTTGGAGAGGTTTCTGGCGGAGACCGCGCCGAAGGGGGCGGCGGACAAGCCGGAGGCGGCCGCAGGCGGAGCCGGCGCGGGCTTGGGCGAAGCGTTCGGGGTGGAGGCAAGTCGGTCGAGGGGCTGGGTCCCGGAACCCGGCGTGACGCCCGGACCGGACGCGGCCGGGGTGGACCAGGCCGGTGTGGCACCTGGCCTGGATGATGCCGGGATGGACCAAGCCGATGCGGCCAAACCCGGCGCGGCGCCGGGCAAAGACGCGGGCGGTGCGGATGAGGGCGGCTTGTGGGCGGCGCTCACGGCGGGGTTCGCTTTTTTCGCCGCGTTGCATGAAGTGGCGGCGGGACTTCCGCCTGAGCCCGCGGCGAAGGCGGGAAGCGCCGTGGAGCTGGCCCACCGTCTGGCGGCCGGCATCGAGCGGATGGCCCTCGGGGAACATCCCGGCGACGGGGACAAAACGCTGCGTACCCTCTCCGCCCAGCTGGGCTATTCTCCGGCGCACTGCAACCGGGTGTTCCGCCAGACTTACGGCATGTCGCCGCGCAGGTACCTGACCCTGCTGAAGTTGAATCACGCCAAGCGGCTGTTGCAGGACCCCTCCCGATCGGTGGAGGAAATCGCCGAGGCGCTCGGGTACGGCGACGTCTCCCAGTTCAGCAAGCAGTTCAAGCGTTGGACGGACCTGTCCCCCAGCGCCTACCGGCAACTGTCGCATTGAGGGGAGCGACAGGCGCCGTCGGAGCGGCGGCGCATCCGGGCTCTTGGCACAACTTTTCGCGCGGACGGAGGAATCGAATTTGCGACCTTGGTGGAAACTTGCGTTAATGACGACAGCTATTGCCCTGGTGCTCGCCGCGTGCGGAGGCAAAGGGAAGCAGGCCGAACCCGAACCGGCGCCGACCGAGACGCCGACGCCGATTCCGACGCCGATCGAAACGCCGGAACCCGCCAGCCCGACACCGGCTTACGTGGCTCCGCTGACCGGGATGCCCCTGGAGCAGCCGCCGGCGTTCCGGCCGTTCACCGTCATGATCAACAACTATTCGGCGGCAAGGCCCCAGTCCGGTCTTACATATGCCGACGCCGTATGGGAAGTGCTGGCCGAAGGGGGCATCACGCGACTGATGGCGGTGTTCCACAGCCGCGACTTTGCCGACCCGATCGGCCCGATCCGCAGCATCCGGCCTTACCTCATCGACCTGGGCGAAATGTACGGCGGCGTGCTCGTCCACGCCGGCGCCAGCAACGACGCTCTCGCCATGCTGCAGCATTCGGGGAAAGCCGATCTGGACGAAATCTACAACGCGGGGGCGTATTTTTACCGCGACAAATCGCGCAAGGCGCCGCACAACCTGTATTCCACCCTGGAGAAGCTGCGCGAGGGCGTAAGAAAACGCAAGTTTCCCGAGCAGGTGCCTGTGCCGAGCCTGCCGTTTTCCGCCGACCCGCCTCCCGGCGCGGCCGACGCGGCGAACATCGAAGCGTGGTTTTCGCTGAAAAGTTACGTCGTTTCCTACACCTATGACACGGCCACGGGGCTGTACACCCGGTCCGTCAACGGCGAGGTCCAGCTCGACAAAAACAACGACCAGCCCCTCACCGCGGCCAATCTGGTTTTTTTGCGGACCGCGCACCGGGTGTACGACAAGGAAGGCCGGTTGGAAATCGACCTGTATTCGGGGGGAGAGGCGCTGCTTTTCCGGGGAGGCAAGGTCATCTCCGCCGAATGGACGAGGGAGAAGGGCGACATGATCCGGATTCGCAAAGACGGGAAGGAGCTTCCGTTTGCCCCGGGCACAATATATTACCATATTATGCCAGGTTCGTTAGAAGAACATGTAACATTTTCGTAGATTGTTTACCAACCGCCCGGCGTGATATGATAAAAAATGTTGAAATTTGCGGTCGAAGGGAGTTAATCCGGTGTTCCGGAAAAAAGACGTGTTTTTTTCCGCGCTGGAAGCGATGTCGGACACCATCGTCCGCGCCGCGAATCACTTTGCGGAGAGAATCAAGAACGATCCGGGCGATCTGACCGCTTTCGCGCGGGAAATGAAGGAGTTTGAACGCGAAGGGGACAAGCATGCGCATCTCATCATCACGGAACTGAACAAAACCTTCATTACTCCGATCGACCGTGACGACATCATCGCCTTGACAAAGGTCATGGACGACGTTCTGGACGGCATCGAGGCGTGCGCTTCCCGCTTTGACATGTACCGGATCCACCGGACCAACGAGTGTATCCGGCGATTTGGGCAAAATCTGAAAATGAGCGCGGAGGAAATCCGCAAGGCGATTTCGCTTCTGACCCAAAAAAAGCTGCAGGAAATCCAGCCCTACTGCATCAGGCTGAACGAACTGGAAGACGAAGGGGACGAATTGATGCGCCAGGGCATCAGGGAATTGTTCCGTACCGTGCGGGATCCGATCGAGCTGATCAAGTACAAGGAACTGTACGAGCGGCTGGAGGAAACGACGGATTCCTGCGAAGACGTGGCCCACGCCCTCGTCTCGATCGTCATGCGCAATTCCTGAGTGCCGGACAGGGGACATTCGATTCATGGACGCTTTGTTTTTTACAGTCCTGGTTACTGTTGTTTTGGCGCTGGCTTTCGATTTTATCAACGGCTTTCACGACACCGCCAATGCCATCGCCACTTCCGTGTCGACCCGGGCGCTCTCACCCCGCCAGGCGATCGTTCTGGCCTCGGTGATGAACTTTGTGGGCGCGCTGATGTTCACCGGCGTGGCCAAAACCATCGCCGACGGCATCGTCGATCCGTTCGGCATGCAAAATGGACTGCTCGTGGTAATCGCCACCCTTATCGCCGCCATCATCTGGAACCTGATCACCTGGTGGTTCGGCATCCCGTCCTCGTCCTCCCACGCCCTGATCGGAGCTCTGGCGGGCGCGGGGATCGCGTCGGCGGGATTCGGGGGCATCAATTTCGGCGGTTTCACCAAGATCGTCATCGGGCTTATCGTTTCGCCGGTTCTGGCTTTTGCCCTCGGGTTTTGCATCATGTATGCATTCAAGCGGATTTTCGCCCGCTTCGCGCCGTACAAGCTGAACAAGGGGTTCCGCGGCGGCCAGGTGCTGTCGGCGGCGTTCCAGGCTTTCACGCACGGCACCAACGACGCGCAGAAGGCGATGGGCATCATCACGCTGGCCCTGGTCTTCGCCGGATACCAGGAAGAAGTCGAGGTGGCCCTGTGGGTCAAGGTGCTGGCGGCCATGGCGATTGCGGCCGGAACGGCTATGGGCGGGTGGAAGATCATCAAGACGATGGGCACGAAGATTTTCAAGATTGAACCCATCAACGGTTTTTCCGCGGATCTGGGATCGGCGACGGTCATCCTGTCGGCGACGCTGACGCATCTTCCGATCAGCACCACGCACGCCATCACCTCGTCCATTCTCGGCGTCGGCACCGCGAAACGCTTCGCCGGCGTCCGGTGGAACGTGGCCGGACGTATCGTCGCGGCATGGATCATCACCATCCCGGTGTCGGCTTTGCTCGGCGCGATTACATACGGAGCCATCATGCTGTTCCGTTGAACGTCCCGATCCGCCGCCGCACATTAGGCGGCCGGACTGGAACGCAGGGAGGAAACCGTACTACAATGGAAGTAAGCGAACAGGTGAATCGCTTCGCGCGGGAGGCCGGCAGATGATTGTCGCGGCACACCGGGCCAGATCATGCGTGGAACTGGTACAGTCGTTCCGCCAAGGGATGCCGAAAGGGCGCGGCGAGAAGCTGCGCTTCTCCGGCGTCGGAGAGCGGGACGTTTACAATATTACCGCCCCGTTCCTGGATGAAGGCGAATGGGTGATCGCGGGGCGTGTGGAGCATCGGAACGACGAGCGTTCGCAGGTGATGTTTTTCATCGAACGGGACGGCGTATGGGTGCCCCGGGAGGACGCTCCGGTTTTCCCGCTGCAGGATCCCTTTTTCACTTTCATCGGGGGAGAACTCGTATTCGGCGGCGTGGAAGTGGAGTTCGATCCGGACGATCCGTATTACATCACGACGTGGCGGACGGTGTTTTATCGGGGACGTCGCGTAATGGACCTGAGGCGGTTTGCGGTGGGTCCCCCGGCGATGAAGGACATCCGTCTGGTGGAAATCGGCAGGAACAGGATCGGGATGTTCACGCGTCCGATGATCGTGGGGAAAACCCGCGCCGTGATCGGCTACACGGAAATCGCTTCCCTGGAGGCGCTCACGGCGGAAGCGATCGAACGGGCGGACCTCCTGATCGGGCAATTCGCGCCCGACGAATGGGGCGGCGGCAACGAGGCGATACTGCTGCGCAACGGCTGGATTGGCGTTCTCGGCCATATCGCGTATATGGATGAAGCCAACTACCGACATTATTATCCGATGACCTTCGGTTTTCACCCGGATACGAAGCGGCATACGCCGATCAAGCTGATCGCCACCCGGGACATGTTTCCGACGGGACCGGCGAAGCGCCCGGACCTGGCGGACGTGCTGTTCAGCGGCGGCCTGTGCCGGAACGGGGACGGCACCGCCACGCTCTACACGGGCGTGAGCGACGCCGAGGCGCACCGCATCGTCATCGAAGATCCGTTTCTGGAATATGAAGCGTTGTGACCAAAGGCGCCGGAACGCGGAAAGCCCGCACCGGCGCCCGTTTTTTCGGGTCGGCCAGGCAGGCCGGGAGGATGGGCGGTTTGGCGGCGGCGGAGCCGGGCGGCTTGCGAGGGTCGACTGGACTGGCCGGACGAGTCGAGCCTACGGGAGATAAAGACCGTGCGGCGGGAGATCGACGGTGTCGTCGTGGTCGGGAACCCGGAAGCGGTCCCGGGTCCGGGACCCGGTTCGTTTCCCCTGCGGGCCGGACACGGCGCGCACCCGCGCATAGCCGCTTCCCGATCGGCGGCCGGCTACCGGACGTCTTCGGCTGGATCCGCCGCGCCGGGGATGGATGCCGCTCCGCCCGGCCGCGCTCCGGCGGCGCCTGCGCTGTCCGCCGCCGCGTTTTCTTCTGCGGCGCGGGGGCTCGGCATCTTCTTCCGCGTCCGGAGTGCTGCTCTTTTTGGCCAGCAGCAAACGCATCAGCGGGGCGAGCTGCTGCATGGTGCCGAACAGCCGTTGCATTTTTCCGATCGTGTTCAGGATGCCATCGAGACCGCCCATCCGGTCGATAAACGTCTTCAGCTGCCCCAGGTTGAACGGCAGGCCGAAAAGTCCGCCGCCCCCGCCGTAGCCCTGGCCATAGCCGCTCGAAGGTCCGCCGAAAAATCCGCCGCCCCCGCCGTAGCCCTGGCCATAGCCGCTCGAAGGTCCGCCGAAAAATCCGCCGCCTCCGCCGTACCCGGGGCCGCCGTACGGTCCTCCCACGGGGCCCTGGAAATCGTCAACGCCCGGATACCCCCCGCCGCCCGGAGGCTGACGATCCGGCAGCCAGCCGCGGACTGCGGGCCATTTGTTGTTGTCCATGGCGTCACCTCACACCCTTCTTGGTGACAGCGTATGTGCGGATGTGTGTCCGCGCATGGACGGATGCCCGGCCTGGTCGAAAAGTCGCGGGCGGCGACGCACTGGGCCGATTTACTTCGGTGAAGCGTGAATACTGTAATGCTTGAAGAAACGCAAGAGTCAGCGTACAATAAACATTGAAAATATCGCCGCCGGAGGGGCTGCCCATGCAACTTGCGAAGCTGAAAGACAAGACGATCGACCAGCTTTTCGAGGCCATTCTGACCCTCAAAACCGTGGAAGAATGCTATCTGTTTTTCGACGATCTGTGCACGGTGAACGAGATCCAGGCCCTTTCGCAAAGGCTTGAGGTGGCCCGCATGCTGGGATGCGGCTATACGTACAGCCGGATCGAGGAGGAAACGGGCGCCAGCACCGCGACGATCTCGCGCGTGAAGCGCTGCCTGCTGTACGGCAACGACGGATACAAGCTGGCCCTGGAGCGCCTGGGACGTTTCGGCCCGGGCTCGGACGGCGCCGGCAGCTCGCAGGATACGGACAGTCCCGAGCGTTGAGCGTGGACAGGCCGGCGCTTGCGAGACGTACAAGGCCGGCCACGCACGGGGCCCATTCGGCCGCCGGACCCGGTTTTGCGCCGGGTGTCCGGCGTTTTTGTTTGTTTTCATGGGAATTTCCTTGTTGCCCGCAGGACGGGATTTCCGTATGATACAAGTATCCCAAAAGGTGGGAGGAACTTCCGTGCGGAACTGGAGGTCCGTCCGCTTCCGGCTGGTGCTCGGGTTTCTGGCGATCCTGTTCCCCCTGGTCCTTTTTATGCTGTACATCAACATGTACGCCATGCGCATCGTGCAGGAACAGATCACCGCGCATTACAGCTCCCTGCTCAAGGAACAGCTTGCGCACCAGGACCGCCTGATGAAATATGGCATCGACTACTTGTCGCAGCTGGAATTCGAGCCGGATCTGCACCTGATTCAGAGCCTGTCGCCGGGGGATGACGAATACGAACTGGCGAAGATCCGGCTGCATCGTCGTTTCACGCTGGATGTAAACGCATTCAGCCTGATGGATACCCTGTTTTTGTATACGGAAAAGGAAAACGATCTGCTCTTCGCCACTACGCTCAGCTATAACGCGGAGGCAAAGAGTGAGGCGCTCCTGCGCCGGGTGGAGGAATCCCGTTCGGGCGCGGCCGCCGTCGGGCTGGCCGAACGGCGGTGGGATTTTCTCGCGGTGGGGGATACCGAGTTTTTGGTGGCAACGGTTTCCCTCGGAAGCGGCGTCATCGCCGGGGTGCTGGTGGCGGTCGACGAGTTGCAGCAAATGCTGGGCAATTTCGACGTCGGGCCCGGCGGCGGCTATTTTCTGGCGGACTCGGAAGGACGGCTCCGTTCCCGGAGCGATTTTCCGCCCGTCGGGAGCGAAGCGTTCCGGCGCACGGCCATCGCCTCGGAAGGGGTCGCCTACGGCATCCTGCATGAGGGACAGTCCTACATCGTCATCTCGCAGCGGTCGCAGGAGGCGGATTTGCATTTTGTGCTGGTGACCACCCGGTCGCATCTGCTGAAAAATTTGCCGTTTTTCCAGAAAATGATGTACTTCTGGATTCCGCTGGCGGCGGCGGTCTTGCTGGCGCTGTATCTCGGTTTCTTGCAGCGCGTCATGTTCCGGCCGCTGGCCCGGCTCATCCAGGGCATGCGGCAGATCGGCCAGGGGAATTTCCAGGTCCGTCTGCCGGTCGATGCGGAGAACAACGAGTTTTCCTTTGTCAGCGGCACGTTCAACCGGATGGCGGAACAGATCGAGAAGCTGAAAATCGACGTGTACGAGGAGCAGCTCCGCCTGCAGGAAGCGGAGTACCGCCACCTCCAGATCCAGATCAACCCGCATTTTTACATGAACAGCCTGAATATCATTTACAACCTGGCCGCCCTGAAAGACTACCGTTCGGTGCAAAAGCTGTCCCTGCATTTGGCCGAATACTTCCGCTTCCTGATGCTGTCCCACCGGACGGTGGTGCGGCTGGAGGACGAGATCCGTCACATCCGGCACTACCTGGAGATCCAGAAAATGCGCTATGTCTCGAAGCTGGAATACGAGATCCGCGTGGACCCGGCGCACGAGGCGGTGCCGGTGTCGCCGCTGATTTTGCAGCCGTTTGTGGAAAATTCGGTGATCCACGGGTTTGGCGGCCGGAAGCCGGACGGGGAACCCTTCCGCATCGTGATCCGGTCCGAGGACGATCCGGCGGACCCCGGCATGATCCGGCTGACCCTGGCCGACAACGGCCCGGGTTTCCCCGCAGCCTTGCTGGAGACGCTGAACAACGGCGCGGAATTCGGGCCGCAAGGCCGTGAGCGTGTGGGCATCTGGAACGTGCTCCGGCGGTTCCGGATGCTGTACGGCGGGGAGGGGGGCATCTCGTTTCGCAACGAGCCGGAGGGCGGCGCGGTGGTGGAGGTGCTGCTGCCGGCCCGCAGCGCCAATGTGGAGCGGTTTGAGAGTTCCGCCGGATGACGGGAAAAAAGCAGCCTTGAGGGGGCCCAAAGGTTGCGCGGCAACCGGACATGGAGGAGGTAAGCGGGATGCTGACCATGCTTGTGGTGGACGACGAACTGTATGCCCTGCAGGGAATCACCCGCGGCATCGATTGGAGCGATATGCCGTTCTCCGAGATTCTGGAGGCGGAAAGCGCGGAAGAAGCGATGCGGCTCATGACGGATCACCCCGTCGATCTCGTCATTTCGGACATCGAAATGCCGGGCGCGGGCGGTCTGGAGCTGCTCCGCTGGATTCACCAGCGCGGCATCTCGGCGGTGACCGTGTTCCTCACCGGGCACGCCCGGTTCGAATACGCGCAGGAAGCGTTGCAGCACGGCTGCTTCGATTACGTCCTGAAGCCGGTGGACCACGAAGCGCTGAAGGACGTGGTGCGGCGGGCGGTGCGGGAAATCGAGGAGCGGCGCCGCCAGAAGTCGTTCGAGGAGATGCTGGAGACGTACCGCCGGCAATGGGAGGAGCAGCTGCCCGTTCTGGTCGACCGGTTCTGGCAGGAGCTGCTCACGGGCCGCGTCGCCGATCCGCCGGAGAGGCTGAACCTGCGGCTGCGGCAGCTCGGCCTGCCGCTGCAGGCGGACAGCCCGGTGTTGCCGGTGCTGCTCAGCGTGGAGCTGTGGGACATCGAGCTGGACGCCCGGGACGAGCGCATCATGGAATACGCCCTGCGCAAGGCGGCATCGGAAACGATCCTGGGCGACAGGCCGGGCACGGTGCTGCAGGATGTGGCGGAGCTGAGCCTGGTGCTGCTGTACCATCCGGACGGCACGGAGCCGGGCCGGCGCCGGCTGCTGGAGGATTGCCGCCGATTTGTCAGCGCGTGCGCCGCCTATTTTCACTGCCGGCTTTCCTGCTACGTGGGCGAAGCGGCCGCACTGGGCGGCCTTGCGGACGAAGTGGCCCGGCTGCAGCAATTGGAAAGCGCCAACATGGTCAGCCGGCAAACGGTCATCGACGCGGCGGAGCACCATCCGGCGGAAAACGACCTTTCCGGTGCGGGCGGCGCCGCGTTTCCCCCGCTGCCATTCATGGAATGGGGCGTGCTGCTTGATATCGGCGAATATGGGGATCTGTCCGCCCGCATCGGCGCGGCGCTGGATGCGCTGGCCGGCGCCCAGGCGGGCCGCGGGGGGATCGAGACGTTCAGATACGGCTTTCTTCATATGCTGTACCAGTTTGCGGCGCGCCGGGGATGGCCCGCGGAGGATGTTTCGGCCCTTCCCGGCATCGGCGACGCGCTGGGGGCACGGACGCTGCCGCAGCTCCGCCAGGCCGTCCTCCGGTCGCTGGAGGCGGTGGCGGAAACGGCGCGCGACCGGCAGCGGGAGGGCTCGGCGGTCATCGCCAAAGTGCAGTCTTTTATCCGGGAGCGGCTGCAAGGAGAGCTGAGCAGGGACGACATCGCCGGCGCGGTGTATTTGAATCCCGCCTATGTTTCGCGGCTGTTTCGCAAGGAAACCGGCATGTCCCTGACCGAGTACATCGCCCGGGCGCGGATCGAGGAAGCCAAACGCCTGCTGGTGGAGACCAACGACAAAATCAGCCACATTGCGGAATCGGTGGGTTACGTTCATCTGTCCTATTTCGCCAAGCTGTTCCGGAAAGTGACAGGGCTGACCCCGCAGGAATACCGGAAGAAACACCGGCCGTTGGATTGAGCGCGCAGGCGCTCTTTTTTTTGTCTTTTGCCGTCTTCCATGTCACCGGAGTGTCAAAAAAGTCACCCCAGTAGATAGAAGCGATGTCGGAACGGCCCTAAAATGGGAACCGAATCCGGAACGGCACCCGGAACCCAAGCGGACATCTTCGGACGGAAAGGAATGGGTTGCGAATGACACCCCGATCTCCGGTGTCCCCTCCGATTCCGAAAGCGGGCGCGAACGCAGCAGAAGCCGCAGCCGCGGTATCGAAGAGGAATGCGACAAGCCGGGTGCTGGTCCATTTCCGCAAATTCGGCGCTTTTTACATCATGATGGCGCCCACCATTGTTTTTTTGATCGTGAACAACTACATTCCGATGATCGGTTCGCTCATCGCCTTCAAGAACATCAAGTTCGCCTACGGCGAAACGCTGGTGCAAAGTTTCCTGAGGAGCGAATGGGTCGGGTTCAAAAACTTCGAATTCCTGTTCCGGACCACCGACTCCTGGATCATCACGCGCAACACGGTGCTGTACAACGCGGTGTTCATTTTCCTCAACACGGTGATCGGCATCGCCTTCGCCATCATGTTCAACGCGATGCGCAACAGGCTGCTGGCAAAGTTTCACCAGACGATGATGTTCCTGCCGTTCTTTCTCTCCATGGTCATCGTGAGCTATCTGGTCTACGCCTTTCTTCAGCCGGATCTGGGCCTGCTCAACCGGGTCATCCTGCCGTTCTTCGGGATTGACAACACGACGGACTGGTACTCGGACCCGACCTGGTGGCCCGTCATCCTGCCGATCATCAACACGTGGAAAAACATCGGCTATTACGCCGTCATCTACCTGGCCGCGATCATCGGCATTGACAAGGAATATTACGAGGCCGCCATGATTGACGGCGCCTCGCGGTGGCGGCAGATCCGGATGATCACGATTCCGCTTATCCGCCCCGTGATCATCGTGATGGTGATGCTGCAGGTCGGCAGAATCTTTTATTCGGATTTCGGGCTGTTCTTCCAGGTGACCCGCAACTCCGGGGCGCTCTACGATACGACGCTGGTCATCGACACCTATGTGTACCAAAGCTTCATCGGCGCCGGCGACATCGGCATGTCGTCCGCCGCGGGCCTCTATCAGGCCGCCGTCGGATTCGTGCTGGTGGTTCTGGCCAACCTGGTCATCCGCCGGATCAGCAGGGACGACGCCCTGTTCTGAGCGGGTACAGTTCGGACATCAACGGAGGGAACGCGACCCATGTCACAGCTGCAAGCGGCCGTCCGACGCAGGACGGAGATTCCCGCGGTCAATCGCATATCGGGCACCGCCAACGCGGCGATCAACATCTTTTTCGCGATCTACACCCTGCTGTGCGTGTTTCCGCTGGTGGTGGTGGTCATCGCCTCGTTTACCGACGAAAAAACGATTCTGGTATCCGGCTACAGTCTGATGCCCGAGGTGTGGAGCCTGGAAGCGTACCGGTTCCTGCTTCAGGACTGGTGGGCGGTGGTGGACTCCTACCTGATCTCCATCGCGGTCACCGTCACCGGCACCATCGTCGGACTGGCCATGATGTCGATGTACGCGTACCCGATTTCCCGGCGGGATTTCCCCCTGCGCAATATGTTCGCCTTCTTCCTGTTTTTCACGATCCTGTTCAACGGCGGTCTGGTGCCCTTCTATCTCGTGTACACGCAGGGGCTGCACCTGCAGAACACGCTGGTGGTCCTGATCCTGCCGATACTGGTCAACGGTTTTTTCGTGCTGCTGATTCGGACGTTCTTCGCCAACACGATTCCGAAGGAGCTGTTCGAGTCGGCCAAGATCGACGGGGCCGGGGAATGGCGCATCTTCACACAGATCGTGCTTCCCCTGTCACTGCCGGCCCTGGCGACGGTCGGGCTGTTCACCACGCTGAACTACTGGAACGACTGGTTTCTGAGTCTGCTGTTCATCAACGACACGGAAGCGCCGGTGACCATCCAGTTCCGCATGTACAAGACGCTTCTGGACATCCAGTACCTGAGCGCAAACGCTTCCGCCTATTCCGCCATTCTCGCGGCCAACCCGAACTTCACGATTCCGGGCGAAACTGCGCGGATGGCGATGGCGGTGGTGGGGATCGGGCCGATCATTTTTGCGTATCCGTTCTTCCAGCGGTATTTCGTGCACGGGCTGACGGTCGGGGCCATCAAAGGCTGAGGATTGGGCTCATTCTGGCTTAGGCCGGTTGAGTATAAAAGATTTTTGAAAGGGAGGCCAAACTTCATGAACATGCGAGGCAAGCCAAGGAAGTTGTTCTTGTGGCCGCTGGCCGCGCTGCTCGTGTTGACCATGGCGCTGTCGGCCTGCGGCAGCAAGGAAAGCGGAGAAGGGACAACGTCGTCGCAGTCCCCGTCATCTTCCCCGGCGCCGTCCGGGACGTCGGCGCCCAGTCCGGAAGCGTCGAATCTTCCGCCGTACGAGCTGACGATCTATTTCCCGGGTACGCCGCCGAAAGACGAAAAGCTGGTCGAAGAAAAAATCAACGAATATCTGGTGCCGAAGATCAACGCGACCCTCGACATCCGGATGATCGACTGGGGGCAGTACGACAACAAGATGAACCTTTCCGTCTCCAGCCGCGAACCGATGGACATCATTTTCACCGCGTCCTGGAACGGGCACGCCACCAACGTGGCCAAAGGAGCCTACCTGGCGCTCAACGATCCGAACGGCCCGCACGGCAATCTGCTGGAAAAGTACGGCCAGGACATCCTGAAGGCCCACGATCCGGAGTTCCTGAAAGGCGCCCAGATCAAGGGACTGAACTACGGCGTGCCGGCGCTGAAGGAAACGGCCGAACAGGGCGGCATCCTGTTCCGCAAGGACATCGCCGACGAGCTGGGCCTGACGGACCGCATCTTCGCCGCGCAAACGCCGGCCGATCTCATTCCGATCCTGGAAGAGGTCAAGCAAAAAAGACCCGATCTCGTTCCGCTTCATCTGAAGCAGGGGGAAACGTTCAACGCCCACTATTTCGCGAAATACGACTTCATGGGCGACAACGAAGTGGAAGGAACCGTCCTGAAAGACGGCACCGAGGCGGTGGTGAAGCCTTCCATTGAACACCCGCGGTACCTGGAAACGCTGCAGGTGACCCGCGAAATGTACCAGAAGGGGCTCATCAACAAGGACGCCGCCACGTCGCAATTGTCGCCGCAGGACGCGCTGCGCAAGGGCAACGTGTTCATGATCGTGTCTCCGCTGAAACCGGGCAAGGACGCGGAGATGGTCGCCGGTTCCTCGCTGGAAGGCAAAGTGGTGCAGCACGGCATGACGACCATCACCACGTCGACCGGCGAGGCGACGGGCTCGATGCTGGCCATTTCCTCGACCTCCAAGGATCCGGCCCGGGCGATGATGTTCATCAACCTGCTGTTCAGCGACAAGTACCTGAACAACCTGATCAACTTCGGCATCGAAGGCGTCCATTTCACGCGCAACGGAGATATCATCTCCCGCACCGATCAAAGCGCGAACTACAGCATCGGCGCCACCTGGATACTGGGCAACCAGTTCCTCAACTACATCTGGGACAGCGAAGCGCCGGACAAGTGGGAGCAGTTCAAGAACTTCAACCAGGGTGCGCATTACTCCCCGGCGTTCGGGTTCACCTTCGACATCGAGCCGGTCAAGTCGCAGGTGTCCGTCCTCAAGAACATTTACAAGGAATATGTGCCCGGTCTGGAAACCGGCACGCTGGATCTGTCGAAGGCGGAAGAGTTCTTCGCCAAGCTGAAGGCGAACGGCCTGGACGAAGTGATCCAGGAAAAGCAAAGACAACTCGACGAATTCCTCGCGTCGAAAAAGTGAGGTTGCGTGAGGCAGGCCGCCGCAGCACCCGTGGGGTGCGCGGCGGCTTTTTTGGTTGGCGGAAGACGGGCTGCCGGGCTTTTTCCCAAAAGGCCGCTTTCATGAGAAAATAAATATTCCTTTGTCTTTATTGGATGCGGAAGCGGAAGGAGGAGCCGCCATAATTGTCCGATCCTTCGATCCCATCGTCGATGCGCGCACCAAAGTGCTGATCCTGGGAACGGACCCGGCCGTGGAAAGGGTGTATTTCAACGGAAGCACGGCGGAATCAGTGTTTCGCCGGCTCGTGCACGTTAAGATGAGGATCAGGGAAGGACTCGGCTTCCACAGGCTGCCTTCTACCAGTCCAGCCAACGCGATGCCGTTTGAGGCCAAAATGGCCGAATGGAAAAAAATCGTGACACATATTTAATAGAAATAAGTCGTCTGGGCCGCCGTCAAAACATCTTCCGGGTATGGGCCGTTTGGCCGCGGCGCATATGGCGGCGTGAAAATTTCTTTGCTATCATTAGTGAGCAAAGGAAGCTGCCTGCTGACCGGCGGGATGGCTTTTTGGGTTTCGCCGAATGCGGAAGGAAGGAGGAGCGCGGCGCTTGCGACCGGGCGTTCTCGTCATCAGCCACGGATCGCGGGAAGCGGTCTGGGTGGAACGCGTCGAAGAGGCGGTGCGGGAAGCCGCTTTTTTGCTGAGTGAACGGACGGGCGCCGGCGTTCCGATGGAAGCGGCGTATCTGGAGCTGGTGGAAGGCCGGCTCATCCAGGACGGCGTCGACCGGCTGGAAGCGGCCGGCGTGACCGACCTTCTTGCCATTCCGTTTTTTATTTCTTCCGGCAGCATGCATGTCCGGGAAATCGGCTGGGCCCTGGGCGCCTGCGATAAACCGGAGGGCGGGACGGATCTGGAGCCGGTGCGGCTTCGCGCGCGGCTCACCTACGGCAGGCCCGTCGACGACGATCCGGAAATCGCGGACGCCCTGCTGGACAAAATCGCCCCGTTCTCGGCCGATCCCGCGAATGAGGCCGTGCTGCTCATCGGTCATGGCAACGCGGAGCCGGAAATGCATCGGGCATGGCTGCGCGGGATGGCCGGTCTTGCGAAGCGGGTCCGCGCGGGGGGCGGATACGCGGCGGCGGACTTCGCCCTGCTCAAGACGGACGATCCAGCGGAGAAGGCGGAGTCGCTGCGGTGCGGCCGTCCGTCGTGCCGGGTCCTGGCCGTACCGGTGTTTTTGAGCGAAGGATATTTCACAGCCCAGGCCGTGCCGCGGCGCCTGCAGGGCGTGCCGTGCGATTATGCGGAAACGGCCCTGCTGCCGCATCCGAAGCTGGCGGAATGGATCGCGCGCCAGTCGGCGGAATGGCTGGCGCAGCTGAGGTGAATTGTCGGCCGGAAGAGGCGGACCGCCGAGACGGATATCCGCAAGGGAGGCGGAACGGGAGGAATGAGGGACGGTTGAACATCATGCGAGCGCGGCTGATCTATAATCCGACGTCGGGGCGGGAGGAAATCCGGCGTCGTTTGCCATATATTCTGCAACGCCTGGAAAAAGGGGGCATCGAAACGTCCACCCACGCCACGGAGGGCCCGGGTGACGCCCGGCAGGCCGCGTCGGAGGCGGTACAACGCGGCTTCGACCTCGTCATCGCCGCCGGCGGGGACGGCACGCTGAACGAGGTGGTCAATGGCCTGGCCGGGCATGAAAAACGGCCGATGCTGGGCATTTTGCCCTACGGAACGAGCAACGATTTCGCCCGGGCGCTGCGCATTCCGCGCCGCTGGGACAGGGCCTGCGACATCATCGTGGAGCGGCACATCCGCCCGGTGGACGTCGGTCAGGCGAACGGACGTTATTTTGTCAACGTTGCGGGAGGCGGGTACCTGACGGATCTGACCTATGAGGTGCCCAGCCGGCTGAAGACGATGATCGGCTACCTGGCCTACTACGTGAAAGGGGTGGAAAAGATTCCCCAGCTCCGGCCGACGCGGATGCGCGTGCGCGCGGAAGGCGTGGGCGAGCTGGAGGGCGATTACCTCATGTTCCTTATCGCCAACAGCCGGATCGTTGCCGGGTTCGATCGTCTGGCGCCGAACGCGGCCGTCGACGACGGAAGGTTCGACGTGTTCATCGTCCGCAAGTGCAACCTCGCCGATTTTCTCCGCCTGGCCACGCTGGCCCTGCGGGGCGAGCATGTGAAAAGCAAGCGGATCATCCATTTCCAGACGAGCCGGATCGAGGTGGAATCGGATTCGAAGGTCCAGCTCAACCTTGACGGAGAACTGGGCGGAGTCTTGCCGTGCACGTTCCGGGTGCTGCCGTCGCATCTGAACATATGTGTCAGCCGCGCCGTCCAGGGCAAAGCCGAAGGGAAAACGTAGAGCGGAATCCGGCCCCCAGAATCCGGCATGCTTGCCTGAATGCGTTCAGGATGCATGCCTTTTGTTTTTTCGGAAGAAAACATGACAAAATAAGTGGCATTTCGACATCGATGTGCCATGATAAAAATTGGGTGCAAAACCCAAATTATAAAAGGCGATGGGATCGGAGGTCCCAATCCCATGAATCCGAGCGCGGAATCCATTCAGCTTTCCCTGAATCTGGCATGGATCCTTCTGGCGGGCATCCTCGTGTTCGTGATGCAGGCGGGGTTCACGCTGCTGGAAGCCGGTTTTACCCGCGCCAAACATTCCATCAGCGTGGCGATGAAAAACGTCGCCGACATCATGGTGGCCATCCTGCTGTTCTCGACGATCGGTTTTCCGATCATGTTCGGTGATACGGTGAACGGCTGGTTCGGCACGACCGGATTTTTTTTCTCCGGCATGAATGACGATCCCCGGAAGTGGGCGTACTTGTTCTTCCAGATCGTGTTCGCGGGCACGGCCGCCACCATCGTTTCCGGCGCCATCGCGGAACGGGCCCGGCTGATCGCCTACCTGATCGGCACGGCGATCGTTACGGTTTTCGTCTATCCGGTGGTCGGCCATTGGGCTTGGGGCGGCGGGCTCAACCCGAACCAGCAGGGTTGGCTGGCCGAGCTCGGCTTCATGGATTTCGCGGGTTCGTCGATCGTCCACTCCGTCGGCGGATGGATCGCGTTTGCGGCGGCGATCGTGATTGGCCCCCGGGTCGGCAAATACGGCGAGGACGGCTCGATCCGCCGCTTCACGCCGTCGAACCTGATCTTTGCCACGCTCGGGACGTTTTTGCTGTGGTTTGGATGGTTCGGCTTCAATGCGGGTTCGACATTGACCGCGGGCCCGGAAATCGCCCTGATCACGTTGAACACGGCGCTCGGCGGCGCGGCCGGCGGTTTCGCGGCGATGACGGCCAGCTGGGTCGCCGAACGGCGGCCAAGGGCGGAAGACATGCTGAACGGCGTCCTCGGCGGACTGGTGTCGGTCACGGCGGGGTGCAACGTGCTGCCGCCGCTCGGCGCCGTCCTTGCCGGGATGCTCGGCGGCCTGATCGTATTCGTATCGGCACGTTTCATCGACGCCGTGCTCAAGGTGGACGATGCGGTGGGCGCGATCTCGGTCCACGGCGTCTGCGGCGTGTGGGGGACGCTCGCCGTCGGCCTGTTCGGCAACGCCGAAATGCTGGCGGCCGGATCCCGATGGGCGCAAATCGGCGTGCAGGCGCTCGGCGCGGTGGTCGTGTTCCTGTGGGCGTTTGGGACGGGCTATCTCATTTACCGGCTGCTGGGGAAAACGGTCCGCCTTCGCGTGACACGGGAAGACGAGATGATCGGCCTCAACATCTCCGAGCACGGCGCAAGGACGTCCCTGCTCGACACCGTTCAGGCGATGCACGAGATCGCCGCCGAGCACATCGACCTCACGCGCAAGCTCGACATCGAACCGGGCGACGATACCGAGGAGCTGAACCGCTCCTTCAACCATCTGCTGGACAGGATCGCCCAGCTGGTCGGCCAGGTGAAGGGGCAGACCGGGCTGGTCCATTCCCGTTCCCAGCTGGTCATGGAACTCAGCCGCCGGCTGGACGGCAATTCCGCCCTTCAGGACGAGTCGGTCCGGCATACCTATGAATATTTCCGTCAGGCGCAGTCGCGGATGCAGGCGGAACTGGAGGCGGACCGCCGGACCATCGCCGCGTTCGAGAACGCCCTGGCGCTCATGAACGAAATTTCCGCGGAGATGCGGGCGGTGCGCGAACGGATGAACGCCATGGCGTCCGGCATCGGCGTTCTGGAAGCCCGCCTCGGCGAAGCGGGCGAGGCCGCGCACCGGCTGGGCGGCGCGATGTCGGACATCGCCGCCTCTTCGGACGAGAGCCGGACGATCATCGCCGAAATCGGCCGCATCTCCACGCAGGTGGGGCTCCTGTCGATCAACGCCGGCATCGAGGCGGCGCGGGCCGGGGAATTCGGCGCCGGCTTTGACGTGGTCGCCCGGGAGATCAAGAATCTCGCGGAGCAGACGAAGCGGGCCGCCGGCAATATCCGGGAGCTCCTGGAGCGGATGGAGGAGGCGGTGGCCCACGGCGGCAGAAGTACGGCGCACTTCGGCGAGACGTTTGAATACTTGAGCGGCGAGCTGGTCCGCATGTCCGGGGAAATCCGCAAGGCGGCCGGCGCGGTGGAGGCGATGTACCGGAACGCGCAGGGGTTCATGGCGGAAGCGGGACAACTGCGGCTGAGCGCGGCCGAAATGAAGGAAGCGAGGGAGCGCCAGTATGCCGAACTGGAGGCCCTGATGGACCGCCTGCGCCGCGTGCTGGAGCAGATCGGGGAGAACCGGTCCTTCTCGTCGCAAATCAGCGAGCGGATCATGGAGCTCAAGGGCCAGAGCGATTCCCTGGACGAGATGAAGAAAAGGTTCAAGACCCCGGACGAGGTGGTGCATTGACGGGGGCCGAAAATCCGAATTGGGACCGGCAACAATAATGGCAATGGAAGCCGCCGCACGATTACGGTGCGGCGGCGGTTGATTCTACGGGGCTTTTTTGTTGATTTTCCTCATGATTCTGGTATAAGTATTAATTATAAGTCTGATATATACGCTTCTCTAAAACGGACATGGGGAGTCGTTGCGAATGAAGATTTCTTTTTTGGTTCTGGCGCATAACAATTTTATTCATTTGCAGAGACTCCTCGATGCCCTGCAAGATCCCGATGTTCATTTTTATATTCACTTTGATAAAAAATCAAATATCGACATCGGTGACTTCGAGCGAGAAGACGTGACCGTCCTTTCCGACCGAATCGATGTCCATTGGGGCGGGTTTTCCATCGTGGAAGCAACGATGAAACTTTTGAATGCCGCCTATCCGTCAAACAGCGACTTTTACCTGTTGCTCAGCGGTACTCATTATCCGGTCAGAAGTAACGCGTACATTAAAAAATTTCTTTTGGAGCATCATGATCACAACTTCATCACCGTACTTCGCATGCCGCATAACAGCAAACCGCTCAGTCGACTGGAAAATTTCTTCATCGAAGGCGGAATTCGGCCATCGAAACCGGGCATACGTCCGATTATCATTTCCGCAATAAATTATGCAATCAAAAAATCCGGGTACAAACGCCGTCTTCCCGCCGCATATTCCAATTATGAATTGTACGCGGGAAGCCAATGGTGGGGATTCAACCATTCATTCGTTGCGTACTTGATTGAATTTTTAAGAAACAACAGGGATTTCGTGAATTTTTACAGACACACTTTGATACCGGATGAAATGTTTTTTCACACCATCATCATGAATTCCCCATTCCGAAACACTGTCAGAAACACCTTTCATTACGCAGATTGGTCCATCGGAAAACCTCCATATCCATCCCTTATTGAGGATATTCATTTGCCGATTCTCGCCAGAGAAACATTTTCAAACGATCCTTACGGAGAGCATGAACTATTGTTCGCAAGGAAATTTGATGATCACAGTTCCGCAATCATAAAAAAAATCGAAGAATTCCGCCGCTCTCGTTGAATTGGATTGTTCGCTCGGAATCTCCCCGGATGCTTATCCGTGCGGAAGGCGCAGGTAGGCTGAGGGATGGATGGGTCTACAACGGACTTTAGTACGATGTGCTGACACTTGGCATCCACATCCCTGGTCCGATATTGCGACCAACACGGCGGTCCGTGGGACTAGGCCGCGAGTAGGCAGAAACTAGTCCGAATGCCGTTCTTTTTACTTGTGAAGATGTTTAATATAATGAATTCATATCATGAATGAAAAAACTGTCGGATTTTGAGAAGGAGATCGACCATGCCGCCGATCGCGCCGTTGAAATGGGATGGTCACACGCACAGCAAATACTGTCGTCACGGGCATCCGGCGGAACTGCCGCTTTATCTCGAACGGGCTGTGGAACAGGGTTTTGAGCGGTATACGGTGAGTGAGCACGCACCCCTGCCGGACAAGTGGATCGATGACCCCGGTCTCATGGCGGAGCTGGCCATGCCGGAAGAACAGCTACCGGCATATTTTTCTTACATCCGGGACATGAAAGCCCGCTACGCGGACCGGATCGAAGTGACGGTCGGACTGGAACTCGATTACCTGCACGGACGCGAAACTTTCGCCGAACGGATCGTGGAGCGCTGGGCGGATACGATCGAGGATGTGGTCGTGTCCGTGCATTTTTTACCGGGAAAGGGCGGCATGCGCTGCGTCGACTTCACCCCGGAAGACTTCCGGGACGCGTTTCTCGGCTATTACGGCTCGATGGACAAAATCGCGGAAGCGTACTTCGACCATGTGGAAGCGGCCGTCGATTGGTCGGCCCGGCTGCCGATGCGCAAGCGGCTGGGACACGTCAACCTGATCGGGAAATTTTCCCGCGTGCTGCCCCCGGTGGATGAGGCGTATATCCGCCGGCGCCTGGAAGGGCTGCTGCCGAAGGTGAAGGCGGCCGGATTGGATATTGACGTCAATGTGGCCGGTTTCCGCGTGCCCACCTTCGGCCAGGCCTATGTGCCGGAATGGTTCATCCGGGCCTGCCTGCGGGAAGGGATCGGACTGGTGTACGGTTCGGACGCCCACAGGCCGGAGCATGTCGGAGCCGATTGGGAATGGTTTGAACGGATTGTCGGCAAAGAGGGGGAATGCGATGATTGACATCCACACGCATATCTTGCCGGGAATGGACGACGGCGCCGGAACGATGGACTATGCGGTCCGGATGGCCCAAGCGGCCGCGGCGGAAGGCGTGACCGACCTCATCGCCACGCCGCACCACGGAATTTATACAAACCATGCATCGGCGGTCCTCGAACGGACGGCGCTGTTGAACGAAAGGCTTCGCGCCGAGGGCGTCCCGCTCGTCGTGCATGCCGGACAGGAAATCCGGGTGTCCGGCGATCTTTTGGACGACTGGGACCGAGGCAAGCTGCTTACGCTCGCCGGGTCCCGGTACATGCTCGTCGAAATGCCCCACAGCCGCGTTCCTTCCGGACTGGCCGATCTGTTCCACGAGTTGGCGGTGATGGGCATCACGCCGATCCTCGCGCATCCGGAGCGAAACGGCGAAATTCTCCTGCATCCGGAAAAATTGGACGAACTGCTCGAACTGGGCGCCTATGCCCAGGTGACGACCCATTCCCTGCTCGGTGGTTTCGGATCCCGGGTGGAAAAATTGTCCTGGCAGTTGTGCCGGTCGGGCAAAATCCATCTCGTCGCGTCCGACGCCCATAATCTGATTGGCCGGAATTTCCGGATGAAAGAGACGTTCGACCTGATCGGACGGGAGCTGGGCGAGGAGCGGAAAGCGTATTTTCTCGAAAATGCGCGTCGGGTTCTGGCGAATGAAGAAATGGCTCCCGCGCCGGAAGAAGGGAAAACGCCAGGGGGAGTGTCCGGAGTTTGGCGGGGACTGTCGATATAATGTCAAATCTTGCAACCTTAAATATACCAATATGCTCTGTAGTTTGATATAATGATCATACTAAAGCTGCGGCGGAAAAATTCAAAGGCTCGAGGTGGTCCGAACGTGAGCGTTTATTTGAGCAAACCCAGAAAAAAGCTAACGGCTGTGTTGCTTGCCTTGCTGCTGGCTGCCACGGCCGGACTCTTCCCCGTCGGAACGCCAACACCGGCGCATGCGGCCTTGAACAGCGCGTTTCTGGACCGCTGGAACGAACTTCATGCCGCCATGGACCAGGACCAGCGGAATGCGGTCCGGGCCATGAGGGATGAGATTCAGGGTCTTGACCCCAACGATGTCACGACCATGCTTCAACCCGTCTTCACAGCCATGAATGTGACGGATTCGAGTGACAAGAGCACGCTGGTCAATGTTTTCTTTGCCTTCACCAATCTGATCTATGATCCGCAAGCCTCGGCCATTGAAGACGCATGGGATACATACGGCGATTTCCTGCAGGATTTTGCGGCTCCCGGCAAGACGCTGACCATAAACGGCATCCTTGATTTTCTGCTGGGTTGGGAAAATGCGATGCTGGGCCAAATCGCTTCGCTCAGCCCTCTTGATTTGTTCCAGTTGCTGGCGGATTCCAGTGCCCGCAGAAATCTGATCGCGAATACCCTGCAGACCGCCATCAACGCCAAGCCCAACGACGCGGTCAGCCGGACCATCACGCATCACGGACTCATCCATCCGATCGCCGATGTGATGGATTCGCTGCAAAGCACATTGACGACTGACACCGCCGCTTTTCTTGCTTTGGCTCAAGCTTATCTGGATACGGTGGACCAACCCGGCGGAGGAGGAACAACGCCGCCTCCCGCGCAAGACACGCCGCCCGTCATGCCGCCGGCGCCGCCAGCGAAGCCGTTGCCGTCGCTGGAAGAAGTGAACAATAAAATCGACGAGGTCGCCAAGACCATTGGAACGGTGCCGCAGGAAGAGGTTCTGAACCTGATCGAAGAATTGGTCGCCACCGCCGTCGCGACGATTCAGAATATCAACGTCTTTGACGAATCGATGAAGACCGTGTCCGACGGCACGGTGACGGTCACCGTCAGCGGCGGGCAAATCCTCGAAACGATCAACCAAATCGCCCAGATCAAGCAGAACCTGGAACAACTCATTGAAGAGGCCGGCGTCGAAATCGAAACGCCGCAAGTCGTCCTGACCGTTGAGATCGGGGACGTGGAAGAAACCAACCTCGATGTCAAACTTCCGGCCGAAATCGTTCAGGCGGCTCAGGAAGCCGGGATTGCGGGCCTGGAAATCAAGTCGGACGTCATCACCGCGACGATTCCGGTCGGCGGCCAGTTCAGCGGGGATGTCGACTTCAAGGTCGGCACGCGGGACACGACGGAGGTGAATGTCGAGACGAATCTGCGGGTCGCGGCGAAAGTGTATGAACTGGCGGTGGACATCGACGGCGAACCGGTGACGGAATTCGATCCGCCGATTCTGCTGCGCATCCCGATCAGCCTGGCCGGCAACGTCGACGTGGATCTGTTGTCCGTCGCCAAGATCGTCGACGGTGGATTCATCTTCTACGGCGGGTATGTGGAAGGCAACGAGATCGTGGAAGCCCGTGAATCCCTTTCCACCTACACGGTCGTGGAAAACAAGGTCGCGTTCAACGATACGGCCGGCGTCCGGTCCTGGGCCGGCCGCGCGATCGAAGTGATGGCCGCCAAGGGCGCCATCGAGGGCAGAGGCGGCGGCGTGTTCGATCCGGGCAGCAGTGTGACCCGCGCCGAATTCGCCAAGATGCTGGTCAAGGCACTCGACCTGGAGAGCGCGAAGGCGACAACCAATTTTGCAGACGTCAAATCCACCGATTGGTTCGCGCCGTATGTGGCGTCCGCCGTCAAACACGGCATTATCCAGGGGCGTTCGGCCCAGATCTTCGATCCGCACGCGAAGATCACCCGCGCCGAAATGGCGACGATGATCGCCCGCGCCCTGAAAGTGAAACAAAATGTGAAAGCCCCCGCCGATCTGGACGGCGCCTTGAGCGATTTCGCGGACGCGGACGACATCCACGCCTCGCTCAGGGAAGGCGTCGCCATCGCGGCGGACAAAGGTCTCATTGTTGGTTACGACGGCAAGTTCCATCCGAACGACAACGCTACCCGGGCCCAGGCGGCCGTTGTGTTGTACCGGACGTTCCAATATAGACCGTAAGGAAAGAGAAAGAAATTAAAGCGTTCCATTCCCCCTTATCCTCCTCACCCCGCAAGGGAGGAGGATACATCTTTCTTTTTGTGGGAGGTTAGGGGTGCAGCCGGTACAGGAGGGAGAAGTGTGTCGAACGAGTTGGAGTTGAAGGACTACCTTCGGATTATCCGCAAACGGCTCAGATTGATCGCATCCGTGGTAGCCTTCACCTGCGCCTTGACGGCGTTGGCCACCTTCGTTTGGATGGATCCGGTCTATGAAGCTCACACCAAACTCATCGTCAACAAAAAAATGGAAAACGCAGTTTCAGAGGGACAACTGGACCTCAACACGGTCAACCTGAACATCCGCCTGATCGACACCTACAAGGAGATCATCAAGACGACGGCAATCATGGATGATGCGGTCAAAGCTCATCCCGAGTGGCGTCTGACTTCGGAAGAACTGATCCGTCGCATCCGTGTCAGCTCGGTCAACAACACCCAGGTGATGACCGTATCCATCCAGGACCGGTCCTATGAAAGGGCGGCGGCCATCGTCAACGCCGTATCCAGGGCGTTCATCGAGAAGATTCCGCAATACATGCAGGTGGACAACGTCTCGACGCTGGCGGCGGCGGACCCGGCCAAACGGCCCGCGCCGGTCAATCCCAAACCGGTGCTGAACCTGGCGTTGGCCTTTGTGATATCACTTCTGCTTGGCCTTGGCATCGCCTTTTTGCTGGAATATTTGGACGACACCATCCGCACGGACAATGATGTGGAAAGGCATCTGGGATTGCCGACATTGAGCATGGTCCCCCGGGTGGAGACAAAAGAACTGCAAACCAGGAGGAAGTCCGAATACGTAAGCCCTGGGAGAGAACAGCATGCCGAAGCACGCATCCCGTAACAGAAAACAACGTCCCGTCATCGTCCATGAGAATCCGAAATCGCCCGCCGCGGAAGCTTATCGTGTCTTGTGGACAAATCTCCAGTTTTCGGCGGTCGACGGAACGCTTCGCAAACTGACGGTCACTTCGGCCGGTCCCGGCGAAGGCAAATCCATGACCGTTTGCAATTTGGCGGCCATTTACGCGCAGGCGGGACAAAAAACCTTGATCATCGATGCCGACATGCGCCGGCCGGCCATCCACCATACCTTTTTCATTTCCAATCGTTTTGGTCTCAGCCATGTGCTGTCGAATCGATGCGAAGCGCATGAAGTCATATCGGAAACCTTCGTTTCCAATTTGTACGCTTTGCCGTCGGGAGTCATTCCGCCAAATCCGGCGGAGCTTCTTGCCTCCAATAGAATGAAAACCCTGCTGGATGAGCTTGAGCATGATTTTGACGTGATCCTGCTGGATACGCCGCCCGTTCTTTCATTGGCCGACGCCCAAATCGTTTCTGCCCAATGCGACGGTGTGCTCCTGGTCATCGACTCCGGCAGGACCAAAATCCAGATGGTGCAGAAGGCGAAAGAAAAGCTGGAAATGGCCGGTGCGCGCATCCTTGGGGCCGTGCTGAACAACGTCAAACGCGTCGACGGGGAGTATTACTATTACTACTACTACAATTACGGTCAAGGGAAGTAAATACATCCTCGGCAGGTGTGATTGATGGCGCAAGGCAAAAAATCGGCGGGGCTGTTTATACTGGACCAGATCATCATTTGGTTCAGCATCGCCGTATCCTACCTGATTCGGTTCAACGGCAATATCCCCGATACATATTACCCGCAAATGGCGGTTTACGGCCTGTTTTCCTCGTTCTTTATCGGCATCAGCATGGTCCGGTTCGGCATGTATCGCCGGATTTGGCAATATGCGGGCCGTAAGGAGCTTGTCGCGGGGTGCAAAGCCGTTTTTATCGGAGCCACGTTGGCGTACATTGCGACGTCCATCGTAGATCCTTTGCACGTGCCTGTCTCCGTGGGCGCTTTCAATGCCGAAAATTTGCTGCTTCTGTTGGGCGGCGTCAGGTTGGCGGATCGGATCTTCACGAAGCGGACAAGCCATTCCGGCGGGGAAAAAATCAATACCCTCATCTTCGGAGCAGGTGCCTGCGGAGCGGTGATCGCCAAGGAAATCCTGCAGTCGACGGATCGCAAACTGGTTGGCTTCCTGGACGACGATCCCGGGAAACTGCATTACCGGGTGCTCGACGTCCCCATATTGGGGAACCGCTGCGATCTGGTGCGCGTAACGAAAGAGCTTGGAGTGCGGGAAATCATCATCGCCATTCCGTCCGCACCCCGGAAGACCATCTCCGAAATCATCAACCTCTGCATTCCCACGGGCGCCAAGGTCAAGAAGATTCCGAATCTGGGCGATCTGATCTCCGGCAAGGTGTCCATCGGCACCGTACGCGACGTGGATGTGGAAGATCTTCTCGGCCGGGAACCGGTGGTTACCGATCTGGAAGAGATCTCCGGATATTTGCAAGACAAAATCGTGCTCATCACCGGCGCCGGGGGGACGATCGGATCGGAGCTTTCCCGTCAGATTGCGTCTTTCCGCCCGGCCAAACTCCTTTTGGTGGGGCATGGAGAAAACAGCATTTTCTCCATCGCGGAAGAGCTGCGATACAAGTACCCGGGGCTGAATTTCGAACCCATTATCGCCGATATCCAGCACCGCTCCCGGATGGAAGAGGTGTTCCGGGTCAACCGGCCGCAAGTCGTGTTTCACGCCGCCGCGCACAAACATGTGACGTTGATGGAAAACAACCCCGCCGAAGCGGTCAAAAACAATGTGTTCGGAACGAAAAATGTCGTCGATTGCGCGGAGAAATACGAAGCGGAGCGGTTTGTGCTCATTTCCACGGACAAGGCCGTGAACCCCACCAGCATCATGGGGATGACCAAACGGCTCGCCGAGATGTATATCCAAAGCATGGACGGCCACAGCAAGACCCGTTTCGCCGCCGTTCGTTTCGGCAACGTGCTCGGCAGCCGCGGCAGCGTCGTTCCGCTTTTCAAGGAGCAAATCGCCCGCGGAGGCCCCGTCACCGTCACCCATCCGGACATGGTCCGCTATTTCATGACCATTCCGGAAGCCGTTCAACTTGTCATCCAGGCCGGCGCCTACATGAACGGCGGGGAAATCTTTGTCCTCGACATGGGCAAGCCCGTCCGCATTCTTCAACTGGCCGAAGACCTCATCCGCTTGTCCGGCTTCGAACCCTACGTGGACATTCCGATCGAATTCATTGGCGCACGTCCGGGAGAGAAGCTGTTCGAGGAACTGTTGTTCCATGAAGAAGAAGTCACGGCTACGAAACACGAGCGAATTTTTATCGGCAAACTGAACGGCATAAGCAAGCAGGAAGTGGAAATCAGGTTTAGAACGCTGGAAAATCTGATTTTTGTGGAGAAAAAATCGGTTCAGGGGATATTGGAAGACTTGGTCGACGCTTCGATCAAATACCAGAAATCCTATGATGTCGCCAACCAATCCTAAGTCATATGTCGGAGACTTTGCATGAAAATATTGTATGTTTCAACAATTTCAAATACGATAAACTCTTTTCTGGTGCCTCATATTCAGTTTCTGGTGAAACAGGGCCATCAAGTGGATGTGGCGTGCAGGGTCGTCAGGGACATGGATGTCCGATTGACGGAACTGGGCTGCAAGTTTTACGACATTCCTTTTGACCGGGTTCCATGGAAGCTGCAAAATATATCGGCATACAGAAAACTGAAAGAGATCGTTGAAAAAGAACAATACCGCATTGTGCATACCCACACGCCTGTGGCATCCGTGTGTGCAAGATTGGCCTGCCGGAAAAGCAAGGCCGCAGTCATATACACCGTCCACGGGTTTCATTTCTATAAGGGAGCTCCCGCAATCAATTGGTTGATTTATTATCCGCTGGAGCTTTGGCTGTCCAGATATACGGATGTTCTGGTTACGATCAACCGTGAGGATTATGGGATCGCCCAAAAACGATTCCATTGCCGGCGGGTGGAATATGTTCCTGGCGTCGGCATCGACATTGCGAAATTCCGGGATGCCGTGGTGGATCGGCCGGCAAAGCGAAGAGAACTGGGTATTCCGGAAAACGCCTTTGTGGTGTTGTCCATCGGCGAGCTGAACGCCAACAAGAATCATGAAACGGTGATCAAAGCGATCGCCCGGCTGCGTGATCCAAAGGTATACTATGTGATCTGCGGCACGGGCCCTTTGGAAAGCCGATTGAAGCAAACTGCGATGAACCTGGGAATCCCGGATCAAGTTCGATTGCCGGGTTATCGTACAGACATTCCGGAACTTTGCAAAACGGCAGATCTTTTTGTGTTCCCTTCATTTCGGGAAGGTTTGCCCGTTTCTTTGATGGAAGCGATGGCCAGCGGTTTGCCGGTGATATGTTCCGATATCAGAGGCAATCGGGATTTGGTGAGCGGCAATGAAACCGGTTCTTTGGTAAAACCCAATGATGTGAACCGGTTTTGTCAAGAGATCAAAGATTATATCCATCGTGATGTTGCATCGGACATACAACGCCGGGATATGCATCGGTATTCCACCGAGAATGTGATTCGGTTGATGAAAGAAATATACTCCAGCCTGAATGTTTCCTGAATTGAGCAAACCAGGGGAAGACCGGCCATGAATCGGAAAGCATATTTGTGGGTGGCGACAATTCATCTGTTATTTCTGCTTTATTTCTTGTTGACGTCTGTCTTCTTTTATCTTGCCTTGCAGCAAGGGAACAATGGCGTTACATTCAAGTTCCTGGGAGGCGGCGACGACGGCTATTTTTATTGGGTCGAAGCCCTGAAGGTAGCCGACGGCGATGAAGCGACCCTGACATCCATATATCCACTTTTAATTGGAAATCTCATCAAATTTACAGGTATTGAAAGCCCCTTTTTGATTCGGGTATTCAATTTTATTGGGTTTATTTTGTTATATATTATCTCTTTGATTTTACTAAAATATTTCCATAAAATGGATTTATTGAATGAGAAAACGAAAGTAAATGAACATTTGAACTCTTATTTGCTGCTGACAATTTGTTATTTCCTCTATGTAAGCCTGGTCATGAACCTGAATTTGTCCATTATTCGGGATGTGTGGATTTATTCGTTTTACTTGATGTCCTTGACAATTGCCATCTTGCTTTTATTCAACCATAAGGCCAATAAAATTTTTTGCCTTGCATTGCTGTTGCCCAGTCTCTGGTTTTTGGGAGAGCTGAGAGGTTACGCTTTGGTTTCATTCATTGCAAGCATCACCCTTTTCTTCGTATATCGAAGGTTTTTGCAAACAAGAAAATCTGTAATTCTCGCGTTGATTGCATTGCTGGGAACGTTTGGGGCTTATTACACGTTCTTTATGGATCAAAAAATATTTTACCTTAACAAGTCTCTCAGAGATGCTTTGAATTACAGGCATTCGGCTTTCATTGACACGCACGGGAGCCAAATGTGGATTCGATTGGATGAAGGCAACTACTTTACGTTTCTGTTTAATTATGTTCACAGCTATGTAGGCAACATGATCGGACCCTTACCGTGGCATATCGTCAGTCTAAATACTCTGTTCATATTTTTGTTTGAATCCATTCCAATGATGATGATTTTGCTTTTTATTTATCGTAACCGTCACCGGTTGACCGAACCGTTGAGATTTGCTTTGTTGCACTCCTTTATGTGGTTTGGATTCATCGCCATTACCAATGACAATCTTGGTACAGCAACCCGATTGAGAGCGGTAGGATGGATTCCCATTCTGCTCGTTTTTGCCAAATTGTATGCGGATCATGCGGCTGAAAGACGCCAAGCTTCTCAACTATCGCCGACAGGAAAATGGAAGTGACCAAATTGTATAAAATCCTTTTTGTCCGAAGCGCCAAAGCATTTCTGCCCGAAATCGACGCCTACGTTTCGTATTTTAACAATACGGGGCGTTTCCGGGCTTTTGATTCAGCCCAGTCCGAAGCCAGCCCGTGGTCAGGTGAATATGACGTCGTATGGGAATTCAAGGGATTTGGCGGAATCAAAAAGGGGAACAAACGCTTTTTATTGGTCCATGAGTATGCCTCTTTGTCGACGGGCACGCTGCCGCATCTCAAAAATTTTCTGAAGGCAAAGTTCAACCCCAGACCCGACCTTCGGGTATTTCTGAACGAGGAAGTCAGGAGCGGTTTTCTGTTTCGCGACAATATCGACTTCTGCTATCGCGATATGGGAATCGACCCGCGTTTTCTCGAAGCGCGGAGCGATCGCAAGGAATATGACTTTGTCTATGTCGGCGCGGTCTCCAGGTCGCGGGGGATTGACAATCTTCTGGCCGTCATGAACGAGAAGAAAATGGGCAGGCTGTGCCTGATCGGGAGTGTGGATCCGGACCTTTACGAACGGTACAGGAACAACCGGGACTTCATTTTTACGGGGAAAATTCCTTACGCCCAGGTTCCGGAAATCGCTTCGAAAGCGGTGTACGGCATCAATTACATCCCGGACCTGTATCCTTACAATTTGCAAACTTCCACCAAGTTGCTGGAGTATTTGGCTTTGGGGCTTCACATCTTGACCACTGATTACGCCTGGGTCAGAAAATTCGAACAGATCCACGGATGTTCTTTTTACAAACTGCGGAAAACATCGGATTTCGACATGAGATCTATTTCTGAATTTCCTCATTATTGCAATCTCAACACTGAAAATTTTTTGTGGGACAAGATTATTAGGGAATCAAAAATTGAGGAAAAATTGTTTTCGTTGTTAAAGTAACGGTCCGGGTGATTTTTCATGATCAGTATTATCATCCCAGCTTACAATGTAAGCGATCATATCCAAAAAACTTTGCACTCCGTCCTGTCACAAAACCACGATTTTTTTGAAGTCATCCTTGTCGACGACGGCTCCACAGACAATACCCACGAGGTTGTTCAAAAATTATTGGTTGAAAATCAGCCGAAAAACGTCAAAGTCATCAGAAAAAAAAACGAAGGTGTAAGTTCGGCGAGAAACAGGGGGATTGAGGAAGCAGGCGGAAAGTACATCTTGTTTTTGGATGGAGATGACCTGATTTCTCCGAATTTGGTCGAACACTTGATGCCTGTTTGCAACGAAAAAGAACCGGATATCATTTGTTGGGGGTATGATATAGTAACTGAAGACATGGAAATGCTTCTTAAATATGAAGAGAAGTATGCTTATGAATACCAAGAAATGTCGGGCGAAGCGGCCTTGCAAAATATGCTTCAATACAGATATATGCATATCTGTATGGGGAACGCATTATATAAAAAAGAACTTTTGGCTCGTGAAAAAATTAGGTTTAACGATGGTTGCACCAATGGTGAAGATCGGGAATTTATTCTAAAATGCCTTGCCATGTCAAAAAGCGTAATCTTTTTACCCCAAACTTTGTTCTATTATGTTCAACGAAAGCGTTCAGCCACAAAAAGCTTTAATATGAAGCGCTTCGAGGCGATCGCGGCCGTAGAAAGAGCTTCCCGATTTGTCGAAGAAAAAAATCCGAAGCTTTTCTCGAGATTAGAGACTCAGTTTCGGTATGAACTTATATTGGAACAATTTTTATACAATTTTAATACATGCTACGATCATTTGCTGACACAACAGGGACTGAACTACAGGAAAGCCAGGCAACAATTGCTGTATGAATTGGAAAGCCATTGGCCTGGGCTTTACAATCGGATGATAAATTTAATGAAAAACTATAGTGGGAAGAATTTAAAGTTTGTGTTTAGAATAAAATGTTTCCAAATTTCGCCCTGTCTGTACTTTTGGTTGTTGAAAATAAAAAAAACCGCTTGATCAGAAAAATAAAGGAGTAACAAGGATGGCAAAAGTGGGAATATTGACTTTTCATTGCGCGGACAATTTTGGTGCTGTATTGCAAGCATACGCGCTAATGAGAAGTATAAAAAAACGGGGTATGGATGTTGAGATAATTGATTTTTGTCCTTTGGAAATTGTTCACCCATATACACAGTTTGTGAATTTCAGGTACTCGTTGAAAGAACGGGGTATACTTAGAACCATTAAAGATGCAATGGTAAGATGGATTGACTATCGCGCTATTAAGCGTAGAAGAATGAACTTCAAAGCGTTTAGAGACCAATATTTTATATTATCATCACGAGCTTATCGGACGAGGGAGTCTTTGATTCGCGACAAACCAATTTATGACTTTTATATAACAGGAAGCGACCAAGTATGGAATCCTGATTTTTCAAAATACCTTGAAGGCACATATTTTCTGGATTTTGTAGAAAAACCCGCCACAAAGATTTCTTATGCAGCGAGTATTGCAAGAAAAATTAATGATGATGATGTTGATGCTAAATACTTTAAAAAATACATTGGTGATTTTGAGTATATTTCAGTAAGAGAAAAATCCTCAAAAGAATTTGTTTCCAAATATGCAAACTGTGAAGTGGCAGTAACGCTAGACCCCACATTATTGCTGGTTCAAGATGAATGGAATGAGATAATTCCTGATGAATCTCCTAGGTTCAAATATGTGCTGGTATATGATATATTTAGAGACCCTGTGACAGTTGGAGTTTCTAACTTAATTGCCAAAGAGCTCAATTGCAAAATTATAAGTTATTCACTCAAAAAGGGATTCATTAATTGGTACCGATCCTTTTCAGCTGATAATCCTGCCCAATTTCTTGGCTTGGTTAGAAATGCGGAATTTGTGATAACCAATTCTTTTCACGGCACCATTTTTTCCGTTATTTTTAACAAACCCTTTTTCACGATACCTCACCCTACACGGGGAAATCGAATGATCGATTTGTTAAACGATTTGCATTTGGATGATCGTATTATAAGTAGGATTGAGGACGTTAAAGATAGAGACCGAAATATATCGTTTGAAGATGCATATGGAAAATTATCCCAATTAAAGGCTCAATCCATTCATTTCTTAGAAAAATCGCTGGGAATGAAAAACTAACGTGCGTACGAAAAGGTTTTTTCTTAACACGATTTCCACAATTTTATACCAAGGTGCATTGATGATATCCGGTCTCATTACGCCTTGGGTATTTCTCAATTATTATGGCTCCCAGATGAACGGACTCATATCTTCCATTTCCCAGCTTATTGCTTTGTTGGTGATTATTGAGGCGGGCATAACACACGCCACCGTTAACGCTTTGTATAAACCGCTGGCGGAAAACCATCACCGAAAAATTAACGGCATCTTGTCTGCCGCTAATTTGTCTTATAAAAACGCAGGGTATTTGTTCCTGCTTTTTGTTTTCATAACCGGCACGGCATATGCCTTTTATATTCAAGTCGATTTTCTCAGCAATCCCCTGTACATAATCATAATAGCGTTCATTTTGGGCGCCAATGCCATAATGGAATTTTTTGTTGCTGCTAAATACAGGGTCTTGTTGGCAGCAGACCAACGAACCTATCTGATTGCCTCGGCTTCTCTCATTCATACTATGATATATACGATCATGGTCGTTCTTATGGGCACCATGAAAGTTAACATTGTGGTATTGCTATTGATTAGCTACGCTGCAATTATAATAAAACCTGTCATTCTTGTAAGTTATGCGAGGAGAAATTATAAGTATTTGGATTTGAAAGAAGCTCCGGATCGACAGGCGCTTCACAAAAGATGGGATGCGCTATATTTGCAAATTTTAGGGACCATTCAGCAGACGGCGCCAATTGTTATTCTGACGGTTACCACAAAAAACTTAATGATTGTCAGTGTCTATACCATTTTCAATATGGTCCTTATTGGAATCAATGGGTTAACGGGAATATTTACGCAAGGACTGTATGCCTCTTTCGGAGACGTGCTGGCAAAAGGTGAAACTGGCGTATTAAAGAAAGCCTATAAAGAATTTGAGTTGTTTTACTACTCTATTATCGCCGTTGTATTTTCAGTGGCATTTATCTCCATCATGCCATTTATTCAGCTGTATACAAAAGGGGTAAACGATATTGATTACAATAATGAATTGCTGGGTTTCTTATTTGTCTTGAATGGTCTTCTTTACAATTTGAAAAATCCTCAGGGCATGTTGGTCATCTCGGCAGGTCTGTTTAAAGAAACCAAATGGCAGACGACCATACAGGGCATCATTCTGGTGGCCGTGGGTTTTGCTTTGGCACCTTATTACGGTATTGTCGGAGTGTTGATCGGGGCCATCCTGTCCAATCTTTACCGTGATATTGATTTGCTGATCTTTATTCCGAAAAAAGTGACGAAATTGCCTATTCGAAACTCGGTATACAGAATTCTGGGAATTTTTCTTGTTGTACTGGCTTTATATGTAACTTCAAGTTTCGTCGATGTAAATTCGGAAAATATCTATGAATGGGTATATCATGCGTGTATGTGGGCGGCATTTGCATTTTTAGTGGTACTCACGCTTAATTTGATTTTCGAAAGGGATTCGTTCATGGGGATAGTCAAGAGGATAGGAATAGTTTTGAAAAAATGATCATGGAAGTGAATTTCAATGAAACGACGATTGAAGAAAATTTTGCCCGATCCCTTTATATGGTTGTTAAGAAGTATCAAAATCACACTGGAACTGATTTTCATGTACAGTGTGGATATGATTCGATTTAACAGAACATTGGCGATTTACAATAGACGATACAGTCAACAAAAATTACGAGCCGTCATGACTTACTACTATCATGTAATCGAAAAAGGTTTAAGCCATCCAAATACCAGGCCGGGTTTTGGAAAAGAAGCTTTGGACAATCTTTACAAAGCGCTTGAGGATTATAAGAACTCAGGGTACTCACTGGACGATGCACGTTATAAAACAAGCATTTCTGTGATACAGAGTTACATTTCGTATCACGAATCGATTAAGTTTGACGTTCATGATATTATGGTCAGATTTAGCAAGTTCTTGGATCAGGAGTCTGAAACAATAGGCGGAGTAGACTTAATTGAAAGAAAAAACATCAATTATGATGGGAAGAATGCGGGATTTGACGATTTGGCAAGACGGAGAAGAAGCGTGAGAGCGTTCTCCGACCGGCCGGTAGATACAAAATTGATTGAAGAAGCCATCGCGATTGCCATGAAGACTCCGTCCGCATGCAATCGTCAACCTTGGAAGGTATATGTAATCAAAAACAAAGAAATTCAAAAGCAAGTTTTGGAATATCAACGCGGTTTCAGAGGATATGAAAATTCTATAGACACCTTATTGATGGTAGCTGTTGATAATAGATGCATGTTAAGTGCAAGGGAACGGAATCAAGGTTTTATTGATGGCGGCTTGTTCGCGATGTCCCTGTTATATGCGCTGGAGTACGTAGGTTTAGCCGCATGTCCGCTTAATGCTGCATTGTCTTATAAAAGCGATAAAAGGATTAGACGAATATTAAGCATTCCTGCTTATGAAAATATTATAATGTTTGTAGCGGCAGGAAATTTTCCCGAACGATACAAAGTTCCCAAGTCACACAGGGATAACTACAAAGACATATGCAAATATGTGCAATAGTTAACCTCTCGTTTGGAGGTTGAGCCTTGAACTTCCTAATCACAGGCGGAGCAGGGTACATCGGTTCGCATACATGCGTGGCATTGATGGAGCGGGGACATTCCGTTGTTATCGTGGATAACCTCGCAAACAGCGAACGGAGCGTGCTCGACAGGCTCCAACAAATAAAAAAACAAAAAATTGACTTCTACGAGGTCGACGTGACGGATGAAACTTCTCTTGAGGATGTCTTCAATGGAAATCAAATTGACGGCGTAATACATTTTGCCGGCTACAAGTCGGTGAGCGAATCGGTACAAAAACCTTTGGAATACTACCGGAACAATGTGCTGAGTACCATTGTATTGCTTAGATGTTGCTTGAATCATGGCGTAAAGCGATTTGTATTCAGTTCATCGGCCACAGTTTACGGCGACTATTACAGGCCCTTGACCGAAGACTTGCCTCTCCGGCCGACCACCAACCCATACGGGGAGACCAAGGCGATCTGCGAGCGAATTCTGATCGACATGGTTAAGGCACATCCAGAATTGGGTGTGGCGATCCTGCGCTATTTCAATCCCGTCGGAGCCCATGAAAGCGGATTGATCGGCGAGGCTCCCAGCGGGACTCCCAACAACCTGATGCCTTATATCACCCAAGTGGCCAAAGGGAAACTGGACAAGCTCAAAATATTCGGCAACGATTACCCCACCGTGGACGGTACGGGTGTACGGGATTATATCCACGTGATGGATCTCGCGGAAGGCCATGTAGCGGCATTGGAACATCTTGATAAAGGCGTACATATTTACAATCTCGGCACCGGACAAGGAACATCGGTATTGCAGCTGGTAAAGACTTTCGAGCAGGTAAACGGAGTAACAATCCCATACGTCATTGTGGACAGGCGTCCCGGCGATGTGGCAATAAGTTACGCCGATGTGTCCAAAGTGGAGCGGGAGCTGGGGTGGAAGGCAAAGCGCAGCCTTGAAGACATGTGCCGCGACGCGTGGCGGTTTGAACAAATGCGTGATTGGTGAACGATCTATGGCATTGAAACGCGCGATGGATCTGGTCATTTCGTTGTCCGCCATCATCATTCTCAGTCCGGTGATGGCAATCGTCGCCATCATTGTCCGTCTTGCGATCGGAAGCCCCGTCATTTTCCGGCAAACCCGCGCCGGCTGGCATGGGAAACCGTTTGAAATTTATAAATTCAGGACGATGACCACGCAAACCGACGCCGAGGGCAACCTTCTCCCGGATCACCTGAGACTGACACGAACCGGGATATGGCTGAGAAAACTAAGCCTGGACGAGCTGCCCCAGCTATTCAACGTGGTGAAAGGCGACTTGAGTCTCGTGGGCCCGCGCCCGCTGCTGATGGAATATGTGCACCGCTACACGCCGGAACAGGCGCGCCGTCTCGAAGTGAAGCCGGGAATCACCGGATGGGCCCAGGTGAACGGCCGAAACGCGATCAGCTGGGAAGAAAAGTTCAGGTTGGACGTCTGGTACGCGGACAATCGGTCGCTTTGGCTGGATCTCAGAATTCTTTTGTTGACGGTATGGCAGGTAATGACCTCCCGCGGAATCTCCGCCGACGGGCATGCCACGATGCCGGAGTTCAGGGGACAGTCTGTCCTGGACAAGGATTAAGAAGGGGACGAATATGCTGAAATGGCTTCTGGGTCAATTTTTTCGGGTCGGCGGATTCCATGGGGCGACGGTTCTCATGGTATACAGGACCGGAAACTTTATATATTACCGCGTCCACATCCTTGTGCTAAGGCAAATCATGCTGTTTTTCTACTACTTTGTGGATTATTTGCTGGTCAGAACATTGCTGAATTGTGAAATCCCCGCAGGATGCCGGATTGGACGCAATCTGCGGTTGCCTCACGGCGGCAAAGGAATTGTCATCGATAAAAATGCCGTCATTGGGGACAATGTGACGTTGTTTCATCAAGTCACCATAGGGCGGCAGATGTCTGACAAACACGGTTCTCCCGTGATCGGCGATGATGTCTTGATTGGTACGGGCGCAAAAATTGTGGGGCCCGTAACCATTGGCGACCATTCCAAAATCGGAGCCAATGCGGTAGTGGTCCGGGACGTTCCTCCAAACTCGACGGCAGTGGGAATTCCGGCGAGAATCATCGTTATTGGCGAGAATTTTGAAGCGGCGACATCGGATGAAACGACGACAGAAAATGTCGGGGAAGGACATGTGGAATGAATCTTCTGTTCACCAGCGCCGGCAGGCGCGTTTCATTGATCCGCAGTTTCAGGGCCGCATTGCAAAAATTGAATCTGGACGGCCGCATTGTTACCGCCGACATGGGCCGGACGGCTCCGGCGGCGTTCGTCTCCGATGCCCATGAAATTGTGCCGCGGGTCACCGACCCCGCCTATATCCCCGCTCTGCTCGACATTTGCAAGGCCTGCCGCATCCGGATGGTAATTCCGCTTATCGACACGGAACTTGAGATCCTTTCACTGCACAAACCCGAATTTGAGCGGCTGGGTGTGACGCTGCTTGTTTCTTCTCCGGAAACGGTCAGGATCTGCTCCGACAAGCGCAACACAGGGCGCTTTTTTGCCGATATCGGAGTGGGAACTCCGAAGATATATGATTCGGATACTCTTCGGAAATCTTCGGAGCTTCCCTTCCCCCTGCTCATCAAACCGGCGGATGGCAGTTCAAGCAAGGGAGTCACCAAAGTCAGGAATCGAAAAGAACTGGAGTTTTTCCTGGACTACATCCCCAATGCGATGGCGCAGGAATTTGTGACAGGGCAGGAATACACCCTTGACGCCTGGGTGGATTTTGCCGGCAAGGTGCGGTCGGTTGTCCCGCGCCTGCGCATGGAAACGCGGGCCGGTGAAGTCAGCAAGGGAATGACCGTGAAAAATCTCCGCCTGATCGAGAAGACGAAATATGTGGTGGAATCGCTGCCGGGAGCGGTGGGTTGCATCACGGTTCAATGCTTTGTGACCGAACAAGGCGACATCAAATTCACCGAGATCAATCCCCGGTTCGGCGGGGGTTTTCCGCTTTCCTGCGCGGCAGGCGCCGATTTTCCCAAATGGATTTTGCAGGATCTTCTGGGCCAGCGGAACGAGGAAGAATGGAACAACTGGAAAGACGGCGTCGTCATGCTGCGATATGACGAAGAGATCATCGTATCACGGGAAGATATTCAATGATACGGGCCATCGTGTTTGATCTCGACGACACTTTGTACCCCGAGCGGGAATATGTCCTTGGCGGCTTCAAGGCCGTTGACCGGTGGGTGGCGTCGGAAACGGGAGCCCGCGGCTTTTTCGAGGAAGCCTGGCGTCTGTTTCTTGAAGGGCACCGGGGAACCATCTTCAACGAAGCACTGTTGCGTATGGGGGTGCCGTTTGACGACCGGTTCATCCTGGAGGCGGTAAGAGTTTACCGGGAACACCCGCCGGAAATCCGACTTTTTGCCGATGCCGAATGGGCCTTGATCCACTTTCGCCAATCCGCAAAAATGGGGTTAATCACGGACGGGCACCAAATCGCCCAGCGCAAAAAAATCCAGGCGTTAAACATCGATTCGTTTTTCGATGAGATTATTGTAACGGATGAATACGGTCGAGAGCATTGGAAACCAAGCCCTTTCGCCTATCGGCGTATTATGGATGCGTTCCGGGTGCAAGGCCATGAATGCGTCTATATCGGCGACAATCCGGCCAAGGATTTTATTGCAGCCCGTCAGCTGGGTTGGCGAACGGTGCGTGTTGAACGTCAGTCCGGCGTCCATCGACATTCGGCCGGACAACCGGTCTGCGACGCGGATGCGGTGATACCCGATCTGTATCGATTGCCCGAAGTTCTGGACCCGGGGAAGGAGCGACGGTAAATGGACACGAACAAGCGGATCTACCTCTCGCCTCCGCACATGAGCGGACTGGAACAACAATTTATGGCCGAAGCGTTTGAAACCAACTGGATCGCACCGCTCGGGCCCAACGTGGACGCGTTCGAGCGGGAAGTGGCGGAGCTGGTCGGCACCCGCGGCGCCGTGGCGCTGAGTTCCGGCACGGCCGCCATCCATCTGGCGTTGCGGCTGCTCGGGGTGACCGCCGGCGATATTGTTTTTTGCTCCACCCTGACGTTCGTCGCCAGCGCCAATCCCATCCTGTATCTCGGCGCCAAACCCGTTTTCATCGACTCGGACCCCGAAACCTGGAACATGTCGCCGGCGGCGCTGGCCCGGGCGTTCGAAGACGCGGAGAGAAACGGCCGGCTGCCCAAAGCCGTCGTCGTGGTCAACCTGTACGGCCAAAGCGCCGATTACGACAAAATCGGGCGCATCTGCAACAAATACGGGGTCCCCGTCGTCGAAGACGCTGCGGAGTCTCTTGGGGCTACATACAAGGGCAAAATGAGCGGGTCGATCGGAAAGTACGGCATTTTTTCATTTAACGGCAACAAGATCATCACCACCTCCGGCGGCGGGATGCTCGTGTCCGACGATCCGGAGGGGCTGGACAAAGCCCGTTTCTGGGCGACCCAGGCGCGCGACCCGGCGCCGCACTACCAGCACAGCGAAATGGGCTACAACTACCGGATGAGCAACGTCCTCGCGGGAATCGGCCGGGGACAGCTTCGGGTGCTTCGGGAGCGGGTCGAGGCCCGAAGGCGCATCTTCGAGCGGTACCGGGAGTTATTGAAGGACGAGCCGACGGTGTCGTTCATGCCGGAGGCCGATTTTGGCAGATCCACCCGCTGGCTGACCGTGATGCTGCTTGATCCCGGAATCAGCGGCAAGCTGAAGCCGGCGGATCTGGTCCGGCATCTGGAGACGTACAACATCGAATCGCGGCCGCTTTGGAAACCGCTCCACCTGCAGCCCCTGTTTGCCGACGCGCCGTATTACCCCCATACGGCGGACCGCGACGTCTCGGCGGAATTGTTCGCGAGGGGCGTTTGTCTGCCGTCGGGGTCGGCCTTGACGGAAGAGGAGCAGGAACGGGTGGGAGACTGCGTCCGGGAATGGCTCCATGCCGCGGTGACCGTACGATAGAAACTTGTCAAAGGATTGATTGCGCATTTGAAAGGGACGATGGGACAAGAGCGCGTCGCGGGACGGAAAATCTTCTGGTTCTACGCGGTTCCGTTGATTCTTTGGATGGCGTTCATTTTCCTGATGTCGTCGCAGCCCCACGAGAAGCAGAATCTCCAGCCGCTCATCGGAGAGCGTGTGCCGGAGGAATTCGTGAAAGAAAACTTCTCGTGGGTTCGTTTTAACTACGGCGACGGGGAAGTCAGCATCCGTGAATTGGGCGTGCCCGCCTTCATCGAATTTTTCGTGCGCAAGGCTGCCCATTTCGCGGAGTATTTCATCCTGGGCTGTCTGGCTTTCCGGCTGCTTCGCGTGTGGATGGGGAACCGGCGGTCCGTCGCGTGGCTTCTGGGGGTTTCGGCCCTGTTTTGTCTTTTTTACGCCGCAACGGATGAATTCCACCAAAGCTTCACTCCGGATCGAACGCCCATGGCGGCCGATGTGCTGCTGGACGCCGTTTCAGGCTGCATCGGAGCCGCCGTTTATGCCGCAGCGGCACGCCGGGGGAAAACGCGGAAAAAATACGGCTGACCGGGAAGGAGACTTTCCTCTATGAAGCGAAGAAAAAGATGGCGGGTTGTTTTGATTGTATTGGGCATATTGGTAGTGGTAGCCGGTGCCGGTTTATACGCGTTCGATTATGCGTTCAACAGGTTGATGGGGTCCCTGGCGGAAAGCATCCTCGAGGAGACGGATTCGCCGGGCCAGCCTTTGGAAACGCCTGTCGGCGGGGGCGGGACCGGAACCGATGCTTCCCGCGGGGAACCGGGCGGAACCGGTGAGAACCCGGTTTCCTCCGCGGGAGAAGCAGGATCGTCCGCGTCCGAACCCCAAGGCGGCGGTTCCGGAGCGGGCCCGGCCGGTCCGGGGTCCGCGGAAGGCGGATCATCCGGCAGCGCCGGCGGCGGATCGTCCGACAAGCCGTCGGAAACTTACATCGCCGAAGTTTCCGCGGACAAATTGCAGCAGCTTGAGAAACGCGTAACCTTTTCCGAGAAAACCGCCGTCACTTCGATTTTGCTCCGCCATCTGGGCGCCGCCGACATCCGGCTGTTCCGGGAGTTGGCCGGTGACGGACTGTCGGTGGAGGACAAGCGGACAATGAAAAAGGTTTTGTTGGACAAACTGACGCCGGAAGAATACGACAAGCTGGTCGCCATCGCAAAGAAATACGGTCTTAGCGAAGGCAAGACCTATCAGGAATCGATCAGTAGCCTGCAGTAGTCCGGCAGCCGGGAATCGGCTGCGAATGGTTGCCGGGGAAGAGCAGCCCGAATGTAGTGGATATCCTAAAAAAACTGCCGTTCGCCGGCGTGCCGGCTCGGCATGGAAAATAAACCAAGGTAAAGGAAGGATGCCAATGGTCGGGTATATTCTCCTCGCCGTTGCGGTCATTCTCGTGATCTACGGAATTTACGTTTACAACCGGCTCGTCAGGATGCGCAACTGGGTCAGGGAAGCGTGGAGCCAGATCGACGTGCAGCTGAAGCGCCGCCACGACCTGATCCCGAACCTGGTGGAAACGGTCAAAGGGTACGCCAAGCACGAGCGGGAGACGCTGGAGCGGGTCATCGAAGCCCGCAGCCGTCTGCTCAGCGGTTCGCCGCAGGAGCGGATGCAGGCGGACAACGAAATCCAGCAGGCGCTCAAGTCGATTTTCGCGCTGGGCGAAGCGTATCCGGACCTGAAGGCGAACCAGAACTTTCTGCAGCTGCAGGAAGAGCTCACCACGACGGAAAACAAGGTGGCTTACTCCCGCCAGCTTTACAACAAAACGGTGGCCGACTACAACACGCTGCGGGAGCAGTTTCCTTCCAACCTGATCGCAAACATGTTCAATTTCAAGGAAGAGCAGCTGCTCGCCATCCCCGAAGAAGAAAGAAACGCTCCGACCGTCAGATTCTGATGGCGGTCGGAGAGGAGGCTGGCCATGCTCTACCGGCAGATTGAACAAAACAGGCGGAAAACGGTGCTTCTCGTGCTTCTGTTCGGTTTGCTGGTGCTCGTGACGGGCGCCGCCATCGGCTATTTGAACGACGGCGACCCGGTGACGGGGCTGGTGCTTGCCGCCATCTTTCTGGCGTTTTATCTCCCCGTCACCTGGATGTCGGCGAGCCGGCAGGTGCTCGGCATGGCGGGGGCGCGGCCCGCGAGCCGGGAGGAGTATCCGCAGCTTTACAATATCGTGGAAGAGCTGTGCATTCCCGCGCGGCTTCCGATGCCCAAAATTTACATTGTGGACGACCCTTCGCCCAACGCCTTCGCCACCGGCCTGAAGCCGGAGAAAGGAGCGGTGGCGTTCACGACGGGGCTGCTCAAGCGGCTGAACCGGGAAGAGCTGGAAGGAGTCGCCGCCCACGAGCTGGCGCACATCCGCAATTACGACATCCGCCTGATGACCATCAGCATCGCGCTCATTTCCGTCATGATCGTCCTGGCCGACATCGGCGTCCGCATGCTCATGGTGCGGCGGGGCGGCAGCAACCGGAAGGGATCGGGGTCGAACCCGGCGATCCTCATCGTGGCCCTCGTGCTGGTCATTCTGGCGCCGATCGCGGCCCGGATCGTACACTTCGCGATCTCGCGGAACCGCGAGTATCTGGCGGACGCCACCGCGGTGGAATTCACCCGCAATCCGGCCGGCCTGAAAAATGCCTTGCTCAAAATTGCGCAAAGCGACCTCGACGTGCAAAAGGCCAAGCAGGCCACCGCGCCCCTGTATTTCGCCAGCCCGTTCAGCAAGGAGCGAAAAAAACGCCGCGCCGGCTTGTTCGACACGCACCCGCCCATCGAGGCGCGCATCGAGCGGCTGGAACGGATGTGAAGCGCGCGAAAGGCCCGGTTAGCCGGGAATCTCCAGCCGCTTCGTCACCAGGAAGGGCAGCGTTTCTTCCCGGTTTTTGTACCGGGCGTTCATGAACCGGAAATTCACGTACAGATCTTCATTTTCAAAGTCATATTCCGGGGGAACCGTAAAGGCGAACCGGACCGGTTCATCCGGGGGAAGGGGGTCCAGCGTGCCCTCCAGAATCCGGATCGGGAGTTCCGGAGGATTGCCCAGCCTGACATGCACGCGGCTTCCCGTGCTTCCGTTTTCGCTCCAGGAGGTTTCTTCCACAATCGTCACGGAAGCCACGCCAAGGGAAGTCAAAGCGAGGGTGCAGGCGCTGCGGTTGGTGACTTCCGCCGTGACGAAGACGGATTCGTCGGGCTGTTTTTCCGCCTGCAGCAGGCGGATGGGAATCTGGTCCTCCGCCACGTCACAGGATGAACGGGAAGAAAACTGATGGTACCCGTAAAGAATCGCCGCCGCTGCGATGATCAGGATCGCGGCGGCACCGATCCTGGCCCGTCTGTCATGCGGCAAGGCGGTTCGGCACTCCTTTCATTCGGGTTGCCGGATCGGCACGGGCCCTTCCACACAAGAGAATACCATAAGCCCCGTCTTCCACAAATGCCCTTGTTCGCGTCGGCATCGGCCTTGCGTGAAACAAGGGCATTTGGCGTTCTTGGCGTTCCCCGGCCGGACATCAATTGTTCACGGACCGGGGAGAAGGAAGATTTCCCCTCGAACAGGAAACATTAAATGCGCAGAAACGCTGGCGGCACGAAAGAAATATGCGGGTGGCGCGCGAGGAGAGGAGAGTCCGTCATGTGGCACGCCAAAACGATCGAGGGAACGCTTCGAGAACTTGGTGTCGACGCCGGGACGGGACTGTCCGCGGAAGAAGCAAGGAGACGGCTGGAGCGCCACGGACCAAACCGCTTGGAAGAAGAGAGCGGGAAGGGACTGTGGTCCCTTTTTCTTTCCCAATTGAAGGATATGTTGATCTACGTGCTGCTGGGCGCCGCCATCATCACGCTGGTGGTCGGCGAATATGTGGACACCGCGGTCATCCTGCTGATTGTGCTGCTCAACGCGGTGATCGGGATGATCCAGGAGCACAAGGCCGAAAAGGCGATCGAGGCGCTGCAGCAGATGGCCTCCCCGAAGGCCGTGGTGCGCCGGGACGGCAGAATCGAGGAAATCGACGCGGACCGCGTCGTTCCCGGCGACATCATCCTGCTGGATGCGGGCCGGATCGTTCCCGCCGACCTCAGGCTGATCGAGTCCGCGGATCTGCGGATCGAAGAGTCGGCGCTGACGGGGGAATCCGTTCCGGCGGAGAAAGACGCGCGGACCGTGCACGCCGATCCGGACACGCCCGTGGCGGACCGGACGAACATGGCGTACACGTCCACCCTGGTGACTTACGGCCGCGGCGTTGGGGTGGCCGTGGCTACCGGCATGGGCACCGAGCTGGGGAAAATCGCCGGCGCCCTCAAAGAGGAGTCGGCCGGTCTCACCCCGCTGCAGAAACGCCTGGAGGAACTGGGGCGAACCCTCGGGTTCGCCGCCATCGGGGTTTGCGCCTTGATCTTCTTGGTCGCCTTGCTGCAGGGACGGGAGCTGTTCGAGATGTTCCTCACTGCCCTCAGTCTGGCCGTCGCGGCGATCCCCGAAGGCCTGCCGGCGATCGTGGCCATCGTGCTCGCTCTGGGCGTGGCCAGGATGGCCCGGCGCGGCGCCATTGTCCGCCGGCTGCCGGCGGTGGAGACCCTCGGTTCTGTCACCGTCATCTGCTCCGACAAGACGGGGACGCTGACGCAGAACAAAATGACCGTGACGCGGCTGTACACGCCGTACCGGTTCCGGGACGCGGCGCCGGGCCGGGCGGAACCGGCCGGCGCGGCTTCCGGGGCTGTAAAGAATCGTGACGGATTACCCCAAAAAATCGTGCTGCTGGAAATTGGGGATTTCCAGATTTGGAGACAGGCTTTACAGGGAGAGGCAGGCGTGATAGGCTTGCTAGCCCGCGATGATTCCTTTCCCATCGCCCCTTCGCGAGAATCACGCCAGTAGAGGCTCCCTGTCAAGCCTGTTGTCATTTTTCCAGCGAGTGTTGAATAACTGGAAGATGATTGACGATTTTTTGGGGTAATTCTGCGTGATAAAAAACACGGGGCTCATGTGGCCGGCAGTGCGCCTTCCGAGGGGTCTTTTTCCGGCGTTTCTCCTGCCGTCGGCGCGCCTTCCGACGCCACTTCTCTGGACGCCGCGCCCGTCCCTTCCGGCGCTGTCCTCACCGATGGCGAGCAGCGGCTTCTTAAAGCGTTCGTGCTGTGTTCGGACGCAGCGATTGAAGACGGAAGAGGGACGGGCGACCCGACGGAAGTGGCCTTGGTGGAGGCGGGCTGGCGATTTGGCCTGCGCAAACGGGAGCTGGAGGCGCGCCATCCCCGCGCGGCGGAAAGGCCGTTCGACTCCGACAGGAAGCTGATGTCGACGGCAAGCCACATCGACGGCGGTTTCCGGATTCACGCCAAGGGCGCGCCGGACCGGCTGCTGGACATCTGCACCCACGCGCTGGTCGACGGCCGGGCGGTTCCCCTCACCGGCGAGCTCAAAGCGGAAATTCTGCGGGCCGTGGAGGCCATGTCGGACGACGCTCTGCGGGTGCTGGCGGCCGCTTGCAAAGACGTGGAGAACGTCCCGGACCCCGGGGAGATGGAAGCGGATCTTGTATTCCTCAGCCTTGCCGGCATGATCGACCCGCCCAGGGCTGAGACGCGGGAATCCATCCGCGAGGCGAAAGCGGCTGGCATCCGCCCGGTCATGATCACGGGCGACCACCAAAGCACTGCCCTGGCCATCGCCCGGCAACTCGGCATCGCGGAGTCTCCCGACGAATGCGTGACCGGTGCGGAACTGGACGGCCTGTCCGAAGAGGAGCTTCGCCGGCGGACCGGTCGCCTCAGTGTGTTCGCCCGGGTGTCGCCGGAGCACAAAGTCAAGATCGTCAAAGCGTTCCAGGCCGAAGGCCATGTGGTTTCCATGACGGGCGACGGCGTGAACGACGCGCCTTCCCTCAAGCACGCCGACATCGGCGTCGCCATGGGAATCGCCGGCACGGACGTGGCCAAGGGCGCCAGCGACATGATCCTGACGGACGACAATTTCGCCACCATCGTGCGGGCCGTCCGCGAAGGGCGGACCATCTACCAGAACATCAAGAAATCGGTCACTTTCCTTCTGGCCTGCAATCTGGGGGAAGTGCTGGCCATTTTCACCGCCATCGCGTTTTTTGGCCGCTGCCGCTGCTGGCGACCCAGATCCTCTGGGTAAATCTCGTCACCGACTCGCTGCCGGCCATCGCCCTGGGCACCAATCCGGCCGACCGGGATGTCATGCGGCAGAAACCGCGGAATCCCGGGAGAGCTTCTTCGCCCAGGGCGCGGCGTGGCGCGTCGCCGCCGGCGGCGCGCTGATCGGCCTGGTCACGCTGGCCGGCTTCTGGTGGGGGCTCAGCCAGGCCGGATACAGCCCGGGGGCGAAGGGAATTCCGGAAGACGCGCTTGCCTATGCCCGGACCATCGCCTTCGCCGTGCTCACCGGCTCCCAGATGATGTTCGCCCTGTCCGTGCGGAGCCCGTCCGAGCCCGTCCTGCGGGCCGGGCTCTTCCGCAACCGGCTGCTCGTCGGCGCCATCGCGGCCAGCTTCCTTCTGCAGGTGGCCCTTATTTCCATGCCGTTTACGGCGAATCTTTTCCATCTGCGGCCCATGGGTCTCACCGAATGGACCCTGGCCGCCGCGCTCAGCATGGTGCCGCCGCTGGCGAACGAAGGTCTAAAACGGATCTTGGCCAGATAGAAATAAACATAGAAATAAACAAGGGATGAAATTCATGTTGACCAAACGGCCTTTTTCAATATAATTAAATCCAGATGTCCGGACAACCGCATAACTGGACGGACGGAATTTTTACAAAGGATGAATTTTTACAAAGGATGATCGCCATGGAAGACAACGCATTGCACTTGCCGGTAAACGCCAAAAATCTGGTCAACGGTCAATGGGTCGGAACCGATCAAACCATCGAAGTCTACAATCCCGCGAACAAACAGCTGGTGGGAACGGTTCCGGCGGCCGGGGCTTCCCTGGTGGAGGAAAGTTTGCAAGCCGCGGCAAAAGCGTTTCCATCCTGGTCGCGTTTGACGGCGCAGGCGCGTGCCCGGTTGTTGCGCAAAGCGGCGCAAATCGTCCGGGAGCGCAAAGAGCACATTTCCCGCCTTTTGACCATGGAACAAGGAAAACCGCTGGTGGACGCGCGCAAAGAGGTCGAAGAGGCGGCCTATGTTCTGGAATATTTCGCCGAAGAAGGAGTCCGCATCTACGGTGAAATGATTCCCGTCGATCAACCCGCCGCGCGTTCGCTGGTGATCCGCCAGCCGGTGGGGCCGATCGCGGCCATCACGCCCTGGAACTACCCGGTGTCGCTGCTGGCGTGGAAAGTGGCGCCGGCCCTGGCGGCCGGATGCACGGTGGTCGCCAAACCGGCGACGGAAACGCCGCTTTCGCCGATCGCCTATATCCAATGCCTGGCGGACGCGGGAATTCCGGCAGGGGTGGTCAACATCGTCACCGGACGGGGATCGACGGCAGGCGACGCGCTGATCGGAAGTCCCCTGGTGAAAAAAATCGCCTTTACCGGTTCGACGGAAATCGGAAAAGAAGTCATGCGCAAAGCCGCGGACCATCTGTCACTGGTCTCCCTGGAACTGGGCGGGCATTCCCCGTTCATCGTCATGGCGGACGCGGATCTCGAACAAGCCGCCCAGGACGGCGCCAGGCGCGCCTTCCGGGCGATGGGGCAAAACTGCAACTCGGTCAACCGGATTTATGTGCATGAATCCATTTACAAGCGTTTTGTCGAATTGCTGGTGGAATTTTCATCCCGCTTGAAGATGGGCGACGGATTGAAAAACCCCGATATCGATCTTGGACCGATGGTCAACGAACAAGGCATCCGCCGGATCGAAGACCAGGTGCGGGACGCGCTGGAGCACGGAGGCAAGCTGCTGCTCGGCGGCAAAAGGCCGGACGCGCCCGAGCTGCAAAACGGCTATTTCTACGAACCGACGATCATCGCGGAAGCCGGACCCGGCGCCAAGGTGCTGCGCGAAGAATCGTTTGCGCCGATTGTGCACGTGCAGCCCTTTGCCACCACCGAAGAGGTCATCCGGCTGGCCAACGACGATCCGTACGGACTGGTGTCCTACCTGTACACCAACGACTTGTCCAACGCGATTCTGATTTCGGAAGCGCTGGAGTCGGGCACGGTGTGCGTGAACAACACGGTCGGCAGCACGGTGGAGGCGCCTTACGGCGGCTGGAAAGCGAGCGGCATCGGCGTCGAGCTCTCCCATTACGGCATTGAGTCTTACACGCATCTGAAGCATATCCGGTTGCAATTGAGGGGCCTGTGAGGATGGAGCGCATGTTCCGCGTGCTGGTCGCTTCGGGGTCTTTCGGAAAAGCGGATCCCGAACCCGTCCGGATGCTGGAAAAAGCGGGGTGCGAACTCGTCCCCAACGAGCTCGGGCGTCCGCTGAAGGACCGCGAAATGGCGGCGATCGTGGCCGAGAAAGGGATCCACGGGATCATCGCCGGACTGGACGAAGTCGGCCCGTTGACCCTCGGGGCGTCCGATACGCTTAAGGCGGTGTCCCGGCACGGGACGGGCGTGGACAATATCGACTTCGACGCGGCCCGGCGCCATGGCGTCGTCGTCACCAACACGCCTTCGACCAACGCTTCGGGCGTGGCCGATCTCGTGCTGGGCCTCATATTGGCGCTGTTCCGGAGGCTGATCGAGGTTCATCGCCATGTCCAGGAGGGCCGGTGGGAACGCCCGACGGGATTGGAATTGGGCGGAAAGGTGCTGGGCATCGTCGGTTACGGGCGGGTGGGAAGGCTGGTCGCCAAACGGGCCCTGGCCTTTGACGCCCGCGTCCTGGCATACGATCCGTATGTCCGCGAGACGGATGACGAACGGGTCACCCTGTGCCGCTCGCTGGACGAACTGCTGGCGCAGTCGGACGTCGTCACGCTTCATCTTCCGAATACGCCGGAGACGGTGGGGCTGATCGACGCGGCGGCAATCGCCAGGATGAAGCCCGGCGGTTTTCTGATCAACACGGCCCGCGGGGAGCTGGTCGACGAACGGGCGCTGGCCGAAGCCGTGCGGTCCGGCCGGCTGGGCGGGGCGGGCGTGGACGTCTATCGGCAAGAGCCGCCCGCGGATTCTCCGCTCATCGGCGTGCCGGGCATCATCACCACGTCCCACATCGGGGCGCTGACTGACCGCTCGCTGAAGGAAACCAGCCTCATTTGCGCGCAAAACCTTCTGGCCGTGCTGAACGGGGAGCCTTGCAGCCATATCGTGAACAAATAAGGGGATGTGGGAGATGAACATCGGCGGCGTCATTTGCGCCCTGCTCACGACGTACGACGATTCGGGAACCCGCGTGGATGCGGAGCGGCTGAAGCGCCACGTCCGCTTCTTGCTGGATCGCGGCATCCACGGATTGTTTGTGACGGGAACCGCGGGCGAAGGGCCGCTATTGTCCCGGGAAGAGAGGATGCAAGTCTTGTCCGCCGCCGTGGAAGCGGCGGGCAACCGGGTGCCCGTGATCGCCCATGTGGGGCACTTGCATACCGGGGAAGCGGCGGAGCTGGCCCGGCATGCCAAAAACGCGGGCGCGGATGCCGTGGCTTCCGTTCCGCCATACTATTTTCCGCTGGATGACGAGGCGTTGTACAATTATTTCCGTGCGGTGGCGGAGGCGGCTTCCCCCCTTCCGTTCTACGTCTACAATTTTCCCGACACCACGAACAACCGGATCCCGGCGCGACTGTTGCGTCGGTTGGCGCGGGAAATCCCCAATCTGAAAGGATTCAAGGACAGCAGCAAAAGCCTGGATCAATTCCGGGAGTATCTCGCCGAAACGCCGGAACTGGACGGACTGATCGGGTCGGACGCCCTGGCTTTGCAAGCGTTTCAGGCCGGGGGCAAAGGCATCGTGTCCACGGTGGCCAACGTGTTTCCGGCCGAGGTCGTGCGGCTGTATGAAGCTTTCAGGAACAACGACGCGGAACAGGCCGAGCGTTGTCAGGAGTTTCTGACGGAGGCCCGCCGCGCGCTCAAGCAGGGGCCGTATATCACCACCTACAAAGCGGCCTTGCAGCTATTGGGACAGGGATCTTTCGGAGGCGTCCGGCCGCCGCTCAGGCCCCTCGGCGAAGAGGAATGGCGGTCGCTGGAAAGCGCCCTTGCGCGCTTGCACAACTTGCCGGGGAAGGTGCGGACGTGATACTGGTCATCGATCTGGGAACGACGGGGGTTCGCTGCATCGCCTATTCCGACGAATGGCACAGCGTGGCGTCGAACTATTTGAACCTCAAGCACGAAACTCCCGATCCGGGCATGTTTGTCCAGGATCTGAAAGACATTCTGGAAAAAACGGTCACCGTGCTGGAAGCCACGTGGAAGCAAGTCGGAGCGCCCAGGGAAGCGTATCTGGCCATTACCAACCAGCGCGAATCCCTTGCGGTCTGGGATAAGCGGACGGGCGAGCCGCTCGCTCCCTCCCTGAACTGGCAGGACGTCCGGTACGGCCGCGTGCTGGACGAACTGAAAGCGGACGGACGTGAGGCGCAAATCCACGAGATGACGGGACTTCGGCTGTTCCCGTATTTTACCGCGGGCAAGATCGCCTGGATGCTGGATCACGATCCGGAGCTGCGAAAACGGTGCGAGAGCGGCGAAGTCGCGATGGGCACCCTCGACGCGTGGCTGGTCTGGTCGCTTACGGGAGGAACGGACGGCGGACGGCTGGTCACCGACGTGACCAATGCCAGCCGGACCTGTTTGATGGATTTGAATACGCTGTCATGGTCCGACCGGCTGCTGGAATGGTTCCGCGTGCCGCGGGCGGCGCTGCCGGACATCGTTCCGTCGGGCAGCCCGAACGCCTTCGGCGCGGTCCGGCACCCGCGGCTGCCCGCCGATATGCCCATCGTCGGGGTCATCGGAGACCAGCAGGCGTCCCTGCTGGGCCAATCCTGCGTCCAGCCGGGCTTCGCCAAAAACACCTACGGAACGGCCAGCGCCATCCTGATCAACGCGGATCGGGAGATCAAGACCGCCTGCCGGGATTTGCTCAGCACCGTTTTTTACCAGGTCGAGGGCGACCGGGCGAAATTCGCGCTGGAAGGGTCGACGGGAGCCACCGGCGGCATCATCGACTGGCTGAGAAACAGCCTGGGCTGTTCCTCCCTGGAAGAGGTCAACGCGCTGGCCGCCGGCGTGCCGGACAGCGAAGGGGTCTATTTTATCCCCGCGTTTTCCGGACTGTACGCTCCCTACTGGGATGTCGAAGTGCGGGGTTCCATCTACGGCCTGACCATGCATTCGACCAAGGCGCACATCGTCCGCGCCGCCTACGAGTCGATCGCGCTGCAAACCCTGGACGTGCTGAACACGGCGAAACAGCAGGCGCAGATCGATGTGCGGATGATCAGGGTCGACGGAGGGGCGTCGAAGAACGAATTCCTGATGCAGCTGCAGGCCGACATCCTGGGGATCCCCGTATGGCAGCTAGACGAGCAGGACATCACGTCCAGAGGGGCCGCCTATCTGGCGGGAATGGTCCTGGGACTTCTGGATCCGCAAAAAATCGAATCGCTGTATCAGGTGAAGAAAATCTACGAACCCGTCTGGAGCGACGAACGGAGGGCGGCGCTGTACGAGGGGTGGAAGGAGGCGATCGCCAAAGCCCGCCATCGCCCGGAATGATGCGAAACCGATTCCAAAAGAAGGGAAGATGCCGTTGTTACACCTTTTTGAAGCTCCCGAACGGATTGTGGCCGGCTGGGGAGTGATCTCCCGCCTCGGCGAGGAAGCCAAAACCGTGGGCAAAAATCTGCTTTTGCTTTGCAGCTCGCGAACCGCCGAATCGGAATGGATGAAGGGGATCGTCGGGCAGCTGGAACGGGAAGGGTTGACCGTTTCCGTCGAGGTCTGCGACGCCGGCGAGCCGACGGTGGACGCGGTGGAAAAACTGCTGCGGCGGGCGGAAAACCTCGACGCGGATGTCGTGATCGGCATCGGCGGCGGCAGCGTCCTGGACACCGCCAAAGCGGTGGCGGGCCTGAAATTTCCGGACCGCCGGCCCGTGATCGATTATTTCTACGGACAGCCGATTGAACGGCGGGGCGTGCCGTGGATCGCCGTGCCCACCACGTCCGGCACCGGCTCCGAAGCGACGCCGAACTCCGTGCTGTCCGACGGAGACAAGCTCAAGCAGAGCATCCGCGGCGACAGGAGCTGGATCGCCGCGCGGATCATTCTGGACCCCGAACTGACGGTGTCCTGCCCGCCGAACGTGACCGCCTGGAGCGGCATGGATGCGCTGACGCAGGCGATCGAATCGTACACCTCCGCGAAGGCCAACGCATTGACGGAACCGTACAGCTTGAAGGCGGCGGTCCTGATCGCGGGCAGCCTGGAAACCGCCTGTCGGGAGCCCGGACACCGCCAGGCGCGGACGGATATGGCGTATGGCAGCCTGCTGGCCGGCATCGCCCTGGCCAACGCCCGCCTGGGCATCGTGCACGGCGTCGCGCATTCGATCGGCCTTCATTTCCATGTGCCGCACGGATTGGTTTGCGGCACCCTGTTGCCGTGGGCCATCGACTTCAACCAGGACGTTGCGGGAGACAAATACGCCGCGTTGGCGCGGGCCATTGGCGCGGGAAGCTCGGCCCGGGATCTGGCGGACTGGGTCCGCGGGCTCAACCGCCGCCTGAACATTCCATCGTCCATCCGTGAGTTTGGCGTCAACAAGGAGGATGTCCCGCGCATCGTGGAGGAAAGCATGCCGTCCGGATCCCTGAAGGCCAATCCGAAACCGGTGAGCCGGGAAGAGCTGGCCGGTTTCCTGGAAGCCCAGTTGGGGCAAATGTGAGGAAGAAAGAGGCGTGGAAAATTGTTGGACAAAGATTCCGGCATTCCCCTGTATCTGCAGATCGTGGATGAGCTGAAGCGGCGGATCGCTTCCGGAGAGCTCAAGCCGGGCGACCAGATGCCCACGGAAGCGGAGCTGCAGCAAACCTACGGCGTCAGCCGGTTCACGGTCCGGCAAACGTTTTACAAGTTGCTGCAGGACGGGCTCATCGTCAAAAAGCGCGGCAAGGGCACCTTTGTCGCTTATCCCAAGATTGTGGAGAATTTGCCGCGTCTCGTCTCCTTTTCCGAAGAGATGGTGAAGCTGGGCAAAAAACCGTCGACGGAAGTGTTGTCGGTCGCGATTGTCGACACGCCTCGGGAAATCGGCCAGATCATGGGCCGGGCGGTGGACGAGAAGTCGCTGCGCATCGAGCGGCTGCGGAAAGCGGACGGCGTTCCCATGACCATCCTGATTCATTATATCCCGCAAAGCCTGGGAGTGGATCCGCGGGACGATTTCACCAAGTCGCTTTACGAGCTGTATCTGAACAAGTATCGGTTCAACATCGTCCGAGGAGACCAGATCATCGAAGCGGTGTCGGCCAGCGCGCAGCAAGCCAAACTGCTCCGGGTTCCGAAGAACAGCCCGCTGCTTCTCATTCGCAGAATCACGGTGGACAACAAGGAACAGCTGATCGAATACGTGGAAGGGTATTATCCCGCCGACAGGTACAGCTATCAAATCACGCTCTATCGCAAATAACGAAGATTGCCCGCAACAAGACATCCGATGGGAGGGGAACCATGGAACCGTTTGTGAAATTTACCGGCGCGAGCGGCCTGATGGAGCAGCCGGACAACGTCGTCATCCGCAAAATGAGCGACATGGCCGCCGCTTATGCCGATTCGCAAAAAGCCAGGCAATGGATTGAAAACGGAGATCCCGTCGTCTACGAGATGCTGGAAGCGCTCGTCCCGCAAGCGGCCGGCGAGCTCATGTTTTGCACCACCAGGATCAATCCCGGAACCGTCGGCCGCGAATATTTCATGACCAAAGGGCATTATCACGAAGATCCGACCACCGCCGAAATCTATTACACCGTTTCTGGCCGCGGCATCCTGCTGGCCGAGACCAAAGACCGGCGGCACGTCGCGCTTGAAATGAGGAAAGGATCCATCATTCACGTGGAGCCGGGATGGGCGCACCGCACCTATAACACGGGCGAGGAGCCGCTCGTGTTCCTGGCCGTGTATCCGGCCAACGCGGGACACGATTACCGGACGATTGAACAAGAAGGTTTCGCGCACACGGTCGTCAAGGGAGACAACGGCCCCGTTGTCGTCAAAACGTCAACCCTGCGGTGAGCCGGTCGGCAAGGCCGGGACCTTGAAGGGGGTGATAGGCCGGTGCCCTGACGGCGCCACAACCGTGAAGTCCATGTACGCGATCATCTGCTGCGTGAAAGGTGCTGTGTCAACGGCCAAAAAAATCCGGAGGGGAGTCATGGTCGAATGAAACAGTTCAAAATCGTTGCCGCCCTGACTTTGATCTTCTGCCTGCTTGCCGCTTGCGGCAGCAACAATTCGCAAAACGCGAGCTCGCCGTCTCCGTCGCAATCGGCTTCCGCCCAACCGTCCGACAACGCCGGGAACGACAACGCCGGAAACGGCAACGCCGCGGATGACCAGGTGTATCTGGTGGAAGGCATCCGGGGACTGTCCAACACGTACTACACCAACTGGATCAAAGGCGGCCAAAACTTCGCCAAAAGCGTGGGCATCGGCGAAGACCACTTCATCATCATGGAAAACCAGGGAAGCTCCGAAAAACAATTGTCGGACATCAAGGCGATCGTGGCCAGGACGAACGGCAACGTGGTGTTCAACCTCGACCCCAACGAAGCGAACGACGTCAAGGCGATCGCGGAATTTTTGGATCAGCACAACGTGCCGTTCGTGACGTGGTGGAACAAGCCCGACGACCTGTGGCCCTGGGATACGAAGTCCTGGGTGATGCACATCACGTTTGACAACTTCACGTCCGGCTACAAGACCGCCGAAATCGCCATGCAGAACATGAAAACGCCGTACAAAGGAAAAATCATCGCCATTCAGGGCCTGCTGGGCAACACGGCGGCCATCGAACGGTTCGAAGGCTTCAAGGCGGCGCTCGAAAAATACCCGGATGTGGAACTGGTCAGCGCGCAGCCGGCCGACTGGTCCGACACGAAAGCGTTCCAGCTGATGTCGAACGAGCTGGTGAAAACGCCGGACGTCGACGCGGTCTGGACGGCGAACGACTCCATGGCGCTCGGCGCGATTCAGGCTCTGAAAGCGGTGGGCCTGGCGGGGAAAATTCCGGTGACCGGGGTGGACGGCACTCCCCAAATGTTCGACGCCATCAAAAACGGAGAAGCGACCGCCACGGTGCTTTCGGACGCCTATCTGCAAGGCGGGCTCGGTCTGGCCATCGCGCTGGCGGCCAAGAAGGGCGAACTGAACGTAAATGAACTTCCCAAGGAAAAACGGGCCTGGATGGCGGAAGCCGAAGTCATCACCAAGGAAAACGTGGATCAATTCTACAACGACTTCTATGTGAACGAGCCGAATTACAGCTGGGATCAGGAACACTTCTTCGACCGGTTTATGGGTCCGGTGAAATAAAAAAATCGGGATGCAGCGGAGGCCCTCGACCGCAGGGCCCCGCTCTCCCGTCAAAAAAAAGGAAGCGTATTTAGTTCATTTTACTAATAAATACAAACATTCAGCAACGGCATATGGAGAAATTGGGCAAATATTGGGCGAATGAGGAGAATTGTTGATGAAAACCGCGGATGGGAACATCCTGAAACCGAAAAGCCCGGCCGGGCTGAAGCAGCTGCCCAGGACGTTCGGCCCGTTGGCGATTTTGATCGGGTTGGTCATTATCCTTTCGCTGCTCACGCCGCGTTTTTTGACCACGTCCAACTTGATCAACCTGATGCTGCTTTTTCCGATTCCGCTCATTTTGGCCATCGGCTCCCACTTTGTCATCCAGACGGGATCGATCGATCTTTCCGTGGAAGGCGTCATGGCGGTCGCCGGCGTCGTGACCGCGATGTTTGTCCATAATTCCCTCACCTCGCTGGACTGGGGGGTGGGCGGAATCGCGATGGGCGTTTTGGCCGGTGCGGCTTTGGGCGCTCTCAACGGGTTCATCTATGTGAAAGGAAGAATTCCGAGTTTCATTGTTTCGCTCGGATTGTCCCTGGCGTGCATCGGACTGGCGACCATCATGTACGGCGGAAATCCGATTTCCATCTATGATCGCGAGCTGCAAAACCTCATCATCGGCCGCACGCTGGGGGTGCCGACCATTTTTTGGTGGGGGCTCGCCTTTTTCCTGCTGATGCTGGTGGCGGAACGCTATCTGCCGCTCAGCAACCATATCCGCGCCATCGGCGGGAACGAACTGATCGCGCGGCAGGCGGGCGTGAACGTCAACCGGGTGAAACTTGCGGTGTTCATGCTGGCCGGCGCGTGCTACGGGCTCGGGGGCGCGCTGAACACGGTGCGGCTTACGATCGGAAGCTCGGACACGGTGTCCGGATTTCTGTTCTCCACCATCACCTCGGTCGTTGTCGGCGGCACGGCGCTGACCGGCGGGAGGGGTTCCGTGACGGGCGTGCTGATCGGCGTGCTGATCATCCAAATCATCAACAACGGCATGATTCTCCTGTCGCTGAATCCGTACCTGCAGGCGGCGGTGCAGGGCGCGATTCTGATCGCCGCCATCGCGGTCACCATTAACCGGCGCAAGGCTCAGTTCGTGAAGTAAAGGGGGGAGGCCGGTTGGCTCACGAAGTGCTGGTATCGATGCGCAACATCGTAAAAAGGTACCCGGGCACCGTCGCGCTGGACGGCGCGAACCTGGAAATCCGCCGCGGCGAGATCATCGGGCTGTTGGGGGAAAACGGCGCGGGCAAATCGACGATGATGAAAATTTTGGTCGGGTACGAGACCCCCGACGGCGGCGAGATGCTGGTCGGCGGCAAGAAGGTCCAGTTCCGCAGCACGCGCGAAGCCATGGCGTACAACATCGGCATGGTGTATCAGGACCAGGCGCTGTTGCCCAATTTGACCGTCTTGCAAAACCTGTTTCTCGGCTACGAGCATTTGTTCACCCGCGGCGGGTTCATCGACCACCGGAAAATGAAACAAACGGGCCGGGAAATTTTGGACATGATGCGGCTGCACTGTTCGCTGAGCGACGAGGTGGAAGCCCTGCCGCTCAGCACGCGCGAACTGCTGGAAATCGGACGGCTGCTGTGGCTGTCCGAAATATCCGGCCGTCCCCCCGTCATTGTGCTGGACGAACCGACCACCGTTCTGGATTCCAACGAAATCCGGCAGCTGTTCGACATCGTTCGGAGCATTCGCGACAAAGCGGGCATCATTTTCATTTCCCATCATTTGCAGGAAGTCCTGGATCTCGTCGACCGCGTGGTCGTTTTCCGCGACGGCCGCGACATCGCGTCGCTTCCGGCCCGCGATCTGACGGTGGCCAAAATCCAGGAAATGATGATCGGCCGGGAACTGAACACGGAGTACTATTTGGTGGACAAACAGCGGGAACCGTCGGAGCGGGTGGTGCTGGAGGTCAAACAGCTGACGGTTCACGGCAAATTTCAAGACATCTCCTTTCAGCTGCGCGAAGGGGAAATCGTCTCGCTGGTCGGCCTGGACGGTTCCGGCAAGGAGGAAGTGTGCAGGGCCATCTTCGGCGCCCTCAAACCGGATCAAGGGGACGTGCTGCTGTTCGGCAAACGGTTGAATCTGAAACGGCCGGATCTGGCCATCCGCGAAGGAATCGGGTACGTGCCCCAAAACCGGCGGGAAGAGGGCGCTTTTCAGCATTTGGACATCGCGGCGAACGTGACGGTGACGCTACTGGAAAAACTGGCGAAACTCATGTTTTTGCCCAGGAAAAAAGGACTGCAATTGGCCCGGGAGTGGATCGAGAAACTACGCGTACGGGCGTCTTCACCCCATATGCTCATCCGGCAGCTGAGCGGCGGCAACCAGCAAAAAGTCATTCTGGCCAAATGGCTGGCGTCGGACATCAAGGTGCTGATCCTGGACCACCCGACAAGGGGCATCGATGTCGGCGCCAAGGAAGAAATCTACCGGCTGCTGCGCAACCTGGCGGACCAGGGAGTGGCCATCCTGATGATGTGCGATTCCCTGGAAGAAGACATCGGGCTCAGCAATCGTCTTCTCGTGCTGAAGGACGGCCGGTTGACACAGGAAATCGACAGTCCGGCGGATCGCAAACCGAGCGTGCTCGAAGTGATCCGGGCGCTGTAACGCGAGATGGGAGGAGTGGCCTTGGCGCATATCCTGAAACAGGGAGCCGGCGCGTTGCTTGGCGGAACCGTGAAGCGTACGGCTCCTGTCGTGGTGCTGCTGATGATGATCGCCGTCGTGGGGATTTGGAATCCCGCGTTTTTTCAAGGCTCCAATCTGATCACCGTCCTGACGCTGGCCAGCCTGCTGCTCATGGCTTCTCTCGGCCAGACCTGGGTGATCCTGCTGGGCAGCATTGATTTGTCCGTCGGATACATGGCCTCGATGTGCAGCGTCATTTTTGCCCTGCTCGTCTCCGATTGGGGATACGGGGCGCTGCTTTTGATTGTGCTGATCGGCATCGCCGGCGGGCTGCTGAACGGCCTGGTCTATACGATGCTGAGAATTCCGTCGTTCATCGCCACGCTGGGCACGGGGGGGATTTTCCTCAGCTTGGCCTATGTCATTTCGAACGCGTCCACCGTCGCCGTCGCCGACGTGGGAAATCCGGTGATGCGGCTGCTCGGCCGCGAATTCCTTTACGTGCCCGTCTCGATTGGGCTGACCGTCTTGCTGTGGGCCGCCATGTTGGCTTACCAGAATTTTACTCCCGGCGGCAAAAAACTGTATTACATCGGAACGTCCGAACCCGCAGCCTGGCTGTCGGGCATCCGCATCAACCGCCATAAAATCCTGGCGTTCACCGTTTCGGGCATGACCGCGGCGCTGACGGGCGTGTTGCTGGTTTCCACCATTTACAACGGCAGCCCCAATCTCGGCGATCCCTATACGCTGAAGTCGATCGCCGTGGTGGTGATGGGCGGCACCGCCCTGACCGGCGGCGTGGGCGGATTGGGCCGGACGATGATCGGCGCGCTGATCATGGCGATTTTGAGCAACGGGATGAACGTGGTGGGCGTGAATGTCTATTTCCAAAACATCGTCACCGGCGCCGTCATCGTGCTGGCGGCGATGCTGTCGCTGGACCGCAGCAAGATCCCGATGCTGAAATAACCCCGGGGAGGCGTTGGGCATGGGGTACACGTACGGCATTCATACCTATATTTTCTCTCCGTATCTGAACCGGGATCTCGACGAGATTCTGGACAAAGCCAAGCGGTTCGGATTCGACGGCATTGAAGTCCCGTTCAATCTGGAGGAATACGTTCCGTGGGACCGGCTGCCGGCGGCGCTGAAGTCGGCGGGCCTGGACTGCACGACATGCGGGGGGCTGCCGAAGGACAGCGACATCATCAGCCCGGACCCCGCGGAGCGGCGCCGGGGCATCGAAGTGCTGAAACGGTTGATCGACCGCGCGTGCCAGTTGGGCAGCCCGATTCTCGGCGGCGTGTTGAGCTCCGCGTGGGGCAGGCTGACCGGTTCCGCACCGACGGCCAACGAATGGAAGCGCTCCGTGGAAGGATTGCAAATCGCGGGCGAATACGCCCGGCAAATGGGCGTGAAGCTGGCCATTGAGCCGGTAAACCGGTACGAAAGCCATCTGATCAACACCGTGCGGCAGGGCAGGCGGTTGGTGGAGGAAGTCGGCGACGAATGGGTCGGCTTGCTGCTGGACACCTACCACATGAACATCGAAGAAAAAGATTTGCCGGAAGCGGTGCGGATCGCGGGCAAACATCTGATGCACCTGCACGCGTGCGAGAACGACCGGGGCATTCCGGGTTCGGGCCACGTGGACTGGCCGGGAATCTTCAGGGCGCTGAGAGATATCGGGTTCAGCGGAAGGATCACCATCGAAAGCTTCGTTCCCGAGATGGAGGAGATTGCGAGGGAGACGGCGATCTGGCGGAAGGTGGCGCCGAGCGGCGACCACATCGCCCGGGAAGGTCTCCGGTATTTGAAACAGGTCGAGGCGCTGGTTGCCCCCGAAGCGTGACGTTCGCGTTTTGCGCATCGGCAAGAATAGCGAATTCGCATGAAAAACGGAGGTGAACCGTCTTGGCGCAAAAAATGAAAGTCGCGTTGCTGACCAAGGCCGGCGTGATCGAGATCGTCGAACGCGGCATCCCGGTTCCGGCGGACGACGAAGTGCTGATCCGCGTGCGGGCGGTCGGACTGTGCGGATCCGACGTGCATTATTACGAGCACGGCAAAATCGGTCCCTACGTGGTGGAAAAGCCGATCATTCTCGGCCATGAAGCTTCGGGCGACATCGCCGCGGCGGGGAAAAACGTCCGCCATCTGAAGGAAGGGCAGCGGGTGGCGATCGAGCCGGGCGTCACCTGCGGACGCTGCGCGCACTGCAAAGCCGGCAGGTACAATTTGTGCCCGCACGTGCGGTTTCTGGCCACCCCGCCCGTTGACGGGGCGTTCTGCGAATATATCGCGATGCGCTCCGATTTCGTGTTTCCCATTCCGGACCACCTGTCCTACGAAGCGGCGGCCATGGTAGAGCCCCTGTCCGTCGGCATTCACGCCGTGCGCAGAGGGCGCTTGCAACCGGGGCAAACGGTCGCCGTCTTCGGCATGGGCCCCGTCGGCATTCTGGCCGCCGTCGCTGCCAAAGCGTTCGGGGCCAAGCGCGTCATCGGAGTGGACCTGGAAGCGTTCCGGTTGGACGTGGCCTTGCGGATGGGGGCTACGGACGTCGTCAACATCCGGGAGCGGGATCCCGTCGAAGCGATCCGGGCCATGACGGACGGGATCGGCGTGGATCTGGCGGTCGAAACCGCGGGCAACCCCAAAGCGCTGCAGGCGGCCGTGGCCTCCGTGCGGCGCGGCGGGAGCGTCTCCGTCGTCGGACTGCCGCCGCAAAACGAAGCTCCGCTGAACGTGTCCCATGTGGTGGACAACGAAATCGACATTCGGGGCGTATTCCGGTACCGGAACACGTACCCGGCGGGGATCGACTTGCTGGCGGCGGGGCAAATCGACTTAAGTCCGATGTTCACCGACAAAATGAGCCTGGAAAACACGCCCGAGGCTTTTCGGAAAGCCATTCACGAGAAGAGCCGCACGGTCAAGATCGTCATTTATCCGTAATTTGGTCCGTACAAAACAACAGCCGGGGGAGGCTGGGAGCGATGAAGGCCGTCCTTTATCAAAAACCGATGGATTTTGCCGTGGTGGACGTGGCCAAACCGGAGATCGGGGATTACCAGGTGCTCATCAAAGTCCGCTCGTGCGGCGTGTGCCGAACCGACATCCACATCCATCACGGGGAGTTTATCGCCGGGTTTCCGCTGATCCCCGGACACGAGTTTGTCGGGGAAGTCGTGGAAGTCGGCAAGAACGTGGACAAAAGTCTCCTGGGACAACGGGTCGCCGCGGACAACACCGTGCTGTGCGGGCATTGCTATTACTGCCGGCGCAACGAACCGCTGTTCTGCGAAAATTTCTATTCCCTGGGCGTGAACGGTCCCGGCGGTTTCGCGGAATATGTGGCCGTCAACCACGACAAGGTGTTTCCGATCGGCGATCTGAGCTACGACGAAGCCGTGCTGATTGAACCGACGGCTTGCGCGGTGCACGGGCTGGATGTCATTGATGTCAAACCGGGGGACGATATCCTCCTGTTCGGCACGGGACCGACGGGCATCATTCTGGCCCAGCTGCTGAAACACGCCGGAGCGGCCAACGTGGTCGTCGTCGGATCCGACGCCCGGAAGCTGGAAGTGGTGAACGGATTGGGCATCTGGCAAACGGTGCAAATGGACCGCGCCGATTACGCCAAGCATGAAAAAGAACTGGCGGAACGGTTCCCGAAAGGGTTCGACATCGTGGTGGACGCCACCGGCGCGCGGGAAGTCATCCAGCACCTGCCCCGCTTCGCGAAATTCGGGGCCAAGATCGTCATTTACGGGGTCGCCGCGGAAGCGGACCGGATCACCCTCAGCCCGTACGAAATTTTCCGCAAGGAACTCAAAATTATCGGTTCCTTCGCGCAGACGCATTGCTTCGACCGGGCGATCAAGTTCATCCAAAACGGCATTGTCAACGTCAAGGGCATCATCACGCACCGTTTTACCCTGGACGAATTCGCCAAAGCCCTCGACCAGGTGGAAAACGGCCGGGGCCACATCAAAGTGGTCATCGACTGCCAGTGATCCGGTTTGGGGCAAGGTCGGCCGCAAGGTGCCGTATTTTCCGGCGGGACCGGAAAATGCGGCACCTTTTCGTTTGGCGCGGACGGTGTTCCCCGACGGCCGCGGGACACCCGGGAACCTCCGGCCGGGCCTGCCGGAAGGATTCGCCTGCGCGGCGCAGGCGGCCATCTAGCGGCGCAGGCGGTCAACTATGATATACTGGTCTCATGGCACACGAATGGATCGCGAATCTTTCGCAAATCAAAATCGAATTGGCCGGCCGTGACGAAAAGCTGGACGTGCTGTTCCGGCTGGTCGGGGACGTGGCGTTTGAGCCGCTGGGGCGCCCGTTCGAATCCCTGGTTCTGGCCGTCATCGGCCAGCAGCTGTCCACAAAGGCGGCCAGGACGATCGAAAAGCGGGTGCGGGATTTGTGCGGGGGCGGTGAAATCACTCCGGACTCCATCTTGTCCCTCGAATTTTCCCGCTTGAGGGAAGCGGGGGTGTCGGCCGCCAAAATCACGTGCATGTTGGACTTGGCGAGGAAAGTGAAAGACGGGCAAATCGATTTGGAAACGTTGGACGCGCTGGAAAACCGGCAAATCATCGACCTGCTGACCCAAGTGAAAGGGATCGGCAGGTGGACGGCCGAAATGTTCCTGATTTTCTCGCTGGGCAGGCCCAACGTGTTGTCCGCGGGAGATTTCGGTTTGAAACGGGCTGTCAAATGGCTGTACCAAATGGAAGACCGGTCCGACGGGAAATACGTGGAACAGCACGGCGACAGGTGGGATCCCTATCAGAGCGTCGTCTCCCTCCATCTGTGGAAGGCGATTGACCTGGGGTTCGCGGATTCGGGCAGGAGCGCGGAAGAACTGCTGTCCGGGCGTTGAAAGCCGCCCCTTTCCAGCCTTGTATTTTTCCGCCGGGGGAGCTAAACTGAAACCAGAATAAAACGTTCACGCGGGAGCTCGCGGCAGCGGGCTGAGAGTACGGCTGTTCCGCCGTTGACCGTTCGAACCTGTTGGGTAATGCCAGCGCAGGAAAGTGTCGTCACAGCATCTGGATCACCACGCACTTTGCCTTTCGCGGGCAGGGTGCGTTTCGTTTTGTGCGATTTTGATCCGGGGAAGGTGGAGAAACCGATGGACAAAGCCGAAATTGCCGCCTTGCTGGCCAAGGTGCGCGAAACCCGTCCGCTCGTGCACAACATCACCAACGTCGTGGTCACCAATTTCACCGCCAACGGCCTTCTGGCCCTCGGGGCGTCGCCCGTGATGGCCTACGCCAAACAGGAAGTCGCGGACATGGCGAAGCTGGCCGGCGCCCTGGTGCTGAACATCGGCACGCTGAACGAAACCGAGGTCGAAGCCATGCTGATCGCGGGCCGGGCGGCGAACGAAGCCGGGGTTCCCGTGGTGCTGGACCCGGTCGGAGCCGGCGCGACGGCCTACCGGACGGAGACGGCCCGGCGCATCCTGTCGGAGGTGCGCGTGTCGGTGCTCAGGGGCAACGCCGCGGAGGTGGCCAACGTCATCGGACGGGAATGGAAGATCAAGGGCGTGGACGCCGAAGAGGACGGCGACGGCGCGGCCGAGCTGGCCGTGGAAGCGGCGCGGCGGCTGGGCGTCACGGTGGTTGTGACCGGCAGGGAAGACGCGGCGACGGACGGAAACGCGGTGTATATGGTGAAAAACGGCCATCCCCTGCTCACCCGCGTCACCGGGACGGGGTGCCTCCTGTCGTCGGTCATCGGGGCGTTCGCCGCGGTGGAAAGGCGCTTCGCCAAAGCGGCGGCCGCCGCGCTCGCCGTCTACGGCGTGGCGGCGGAACTGGCGGCGCAGGGACGCGGCGCGGAAGGGCCGGGCAGTTTCCAGATCGCGTTTCTGGACCGGCTGGCCGGCGTGGGCGCAGCGGATGTGGAGCGGATGGCGAGAATCGAGGTGATGAATCCGTGAGCACGGCCAAGGATATCGGCGGCGGTTTGGTCGTTACGCCCAAGGCGCTGACGATCGCCGGATCGGACAGCGGCGGCGGGGCGGGCATCCAGGCCGACCTCAAGACGTTCCAGGAGCTGGACGTGTTCGGCATGTCGGTGCTGACCGCGGTCACGGCGCAAAACACCCTCGGCGTGCAGGGCGTCTGGCCGCTGTCCGCGGAAGCGGTGGCGCGGCAGATCGATTCCATCGCCGAAGACATGGGCACGGACGCGGTGAAGACCGGCATGCTGTTCAGCGCCGAAATCATCCGGACGGTGGTGGGCAAAATCCGCGAGCACCGCTGGGAGCGCGTCGTCGTCGACCCGGTGATGATCGCCAAGAGCAAGGTCCCCCTGCTGCAGGAAGAGGCGGTGGAGGCTTTGAAAAAGGAGCTTCTGCCCCTCGCTCTGGTGGTCACGCCGAACATTCCCGAGGCGGAGGCGCTCACGGGCATGGCGATCCGCACCCTGGACGACCGCAAGGAAGCCGCCCGGCGGATCGCGAACCTCGGCGCCCGGCACGTGGTGGTGAAAGGCGGGCATGAAGAAGAATCGGAGGAATCGGCGGACCTCCTGTACGACGGTCGCGCGTTCATCATGATCGCAACGCCCCGGATCCGCACTTCCAACACCCACGGCACCGGGTGCACCTTCGCCGCCGCCATCGCCGCCGAACTGGCCAAGGGGCGCGGCGTGGAGGATGCGGTGCGGACAGCCAAGCGTTTCGTCCACTGCGCCATCGAGGACGGGATCAGCATCGGGCACAGCGGCTACGGACCGACCAACCACTGGGCGTACCGGAAACGGCGCGCGGAACGGCCTGTCGAGGCGGCACGGCGGGCGGAACGGCCGGGCGGGTCGGAGCTGCGGGCGGAACGGCCGGGCGGGTCGGAGCTGCGCACGGAACGTCCGGGTAGGTCGGAGCTGCAAGCGGAACGGCCGGACGAGGCAGCGCGGCTGAATGAGACGGCACGGCGGTTGGAGCGGCAGGACGGAGTGACGCTGAGGGAGGAGCGCTGGCAGCCATGACGGGCGTGACGGCTTCGAAGCTGCGGCTGTATTTCGTCATGGGAAGCGCCAACTGCGCCGGAAGGGATCCGATGGAGGTCCTGTCGCAGGCAATCGACGGGGGCGTGACCATTTTCCAGTACCGGGAAAAAGGCCGCGGCGCCCTGCGGGGACGGGACGCCCTGGCCCTCGGGGAGCGCCTGCGGAAGCTGTGCCTCGACCGCGGCGTGCCGTTCATCGTGAACGACGACCTGGAGCTGGCGCTGGCCCTGGACGCGGACGGGCTGCACGTCGGCCAGGAGGACATGGCGGCGGAAACCGCGCGGGAGAAAATCGGCGGCAAATGGCTGGGCGTGTCGGTCAGCAGCCTGGACGAAGCGGTCCGGGCGGTCCGGGCGGGTGCCGATTATCTCGGCGCGGGTCCGATTTTCGACACGAAGACCAAAGAAGACGCCAAGCCGGGCACGGGCCCGATCCTGATCCGGCAAATCCGGGAAGCGGGCATCGGGCTGCCGGTGGTCGGCATCGGAGGCATTACGGCGGCCAACGCCGCGCAGGTGATGGAGGCGGGGGCAGACGGCGTGGCCGTCATCAGCGCCATCAGTCAGGCCGCGTCGCCGGCGGAAGCGGCGCGGGAACTGCTGCGGGCGGTCGGGCGGACGGGTAAGCAGAACCATCCTTGATATAATGCCAAAATGCATCATAATGAGACCCATAACGGGAAAACGGCTCCATTTAGTGCATTTTTGCATTAAAATCAGCCCATTTCGTTCAAAGCATCCCATTATAATGCAAAAATGCAATAAATCATCCACTTCTTCCGATTGGCCGGCACCCCGCCGCGAGGCGGGGTTGGTTTTTTTTAAAGAAATTTATCCCGTGATGATGGAAATATGAATCTTCTGCCAAATGGCGGCCCCTTTTTATAATCGAATTGTGAAAACGAAACACAGGTTTGGTCAGGGAGGTCAGAACATGAAAAAAAGGTTGGGAGTCGCCGTTTTGATCCTATTCGTTGTTCTTTCCACCGTCCTTGCGGCGTGCGGATCCGGCAAAAATGAAAACGCCACCAAAGGGAGCGAAGGCAGCGCTTCGCCCAGCGCCAGCGCGCCGGCCAGCAGCGGGACCGGCGGCGAGTCGGACGGGAAGAACGCCGAACCGTTCACCGTTTCGCTCCGGCACATCCAGATCGGCGAGGCGCAAAAATTCCGTAAGGCGATTCTGGATGACGTGGTCAAGAAAACGGAGGCGGAAGTGCCCGGCCTGAAGTTCGAGCTCGACGGCGTCGAGGACCAGGTCAACCGCTTCACGAAGCTGCCGGCCGAGATGGCCGCGGGCAATCCGCCGAAAATTTTCGACCTGTTCGGCGGCGCAGGCGACGCGCTGAAGTATGCCAAGGCCGGACGGCTGCTCGACGTGACGCCGATCATCCAGGAGCTCGGCATTTCCGACAAGTTTCTCAACCTGAGCCAGTTCACGCTGGACGGCAAAGTTTACGGTCTGCCGATCGGCGGCAGCACGGAAGGATTTTTCTACAGCATTCCGCTGTTCGAAAAGTACAACATCAAGGTGCCGGAAACCTGGGAGGAGCTGGAGGCGGCGGCGGAAACGCTCAAGCAGAACGGGATTACGCCCTTCGCCATGGGCTCCAAGGGCGCGTGGGTGCCGCTCATGATCGTCAACACGCTGATCGGCCGCTACGCCGGCCCCGAGGCGATCGACGGGTTCCCCGCCGGCACGCAGGCGTGGAACGCGCCGGAAGTGACGGCCGCGTTCGCGAAATATGAAGAATGGGTGAAAAAAGGATACTTCACCAAAGGCGAGCTCGGCCTCGAGTACGCCGACATGCTGAACCAGTTCGTGACGGGCAAGGCGGGCATGATGTTCGACGGCAGCTGGCGCGCGTCCGTGTTCAAGGATCCTTCCCAGGCGGGCGAACTGACCGGCAAGGTCGGATTTTTCCCGATGCCTCCCGTGCCCGGCGGCAAGGGCGACCAAACCTACGTCAACGGGAACTACAGCAATGGCTACGGTTTCTCCTCCGATTTGAACGAACGCGAGCTCACCGCGGTGAAGGCGTTCATTAAAAACATGTACAACGAGGAAATGCAGCTGCGGGGCCTTCTGGAAGACGGCGTGCTGCCGTCGATGAAGCTGTCCGGGGATGCGCTCGGCCAGGTGGAGGACCCGCTGGTCAAGCAAATCATGGAGACGATGCGGAAGGCCGGCGGCGCGTTCTCGCACTTCGACTCCACCGTCCAGTCGGAAGTTTACAAGGAATCCGAGTCGCAAATCCAGAAGCTGATCGCCGGCATGGCAACCGCCGCCGAGGTGGCCGAAGCGCTGCAGAAAGTCCAGCAGGCGGCCAACGCGAAACAATAAGTTGAACCGGCCTGACGGCGGCGCCGTCCGACACGGCCTCGGGCGGCGCCGTCTGTTCATGGAGGTGGCGCCAATATGAAACATCCGATGCGCAATCCGTGGATCTATACGCTGTTCACGGTGCCGACGCTGTTGTTGTACGGTCTGTTTTTCCTCTGGCCGATGCTGTCGTCCGCCTACTACGCGTTCACCGACTGGAACGGCCTCGAAAACTACCGCTTTGTCGGCTGGTCCAACTTTTCCGCCGCCTTCGGCGATCCGGACTTTCGCCGCGCCATCGTCAACAACCTCATTTTCATCGGATTTTCGGTCTTCGTGCAAATTCCGCTCATCGTGCTGTTTGCCCTGCTCATCGCCTCCGTCCGGCGGCTTCGGGGCTTTTACAAGACGACCGTGTTTGTGCCTTCCATCGTATCCACGTCCGTCATCGGCATTTTGTGGGGGTTCATCTACGAACCGGAGGTCGGGCCGCTCAACCGGCTGCTCGCGCTGTTTGGCCTGGGTCCGGTCTACTGGCTGGCGGAACCGAAGTGGGCGTTGCCGGCCGTGCTGATCGCGAACGCCTGGCAATGGATGGGGTTTTACATCGTGCTGGTGCTGGCCGCCATTCTGGCCATTCCGAAGGAGCTGAACGAGGCCGCGGTGGTGGACGGCGCCAACGGTTGGCAACGGGCGCTTAAAATTACGGTTCCGCTCATCCGGCCGCTCATCTCCGTCGTGGTCATGCTGTCCATCGCCGGCGGCATGCGCGTCGTTGACATCGTGCTGGTCATGACGAAGGGAGGTCCGGTCGGCGCGACGGAAGTCATGGCGTCGTACATGGTGAACGAGGCGATGGGCGTCGATCCGAACTACGGTTTCGGGACGGCGATTGCGCTTGTGATTTTCGCCTTTGCGCTGCTTCTGACGTCGCTGTATCAACTCACGTTCGGCCGGCGGATGGAAGGGGGCGAGTTCTGATGCTCCTCAAGCGGGCCGCGCCGCATGCGGTGCTCCTGGCGTATGTCGCCGCCGTCCTGTTTCCGTTCGTGTTCGTCCTGTTTTCTTCGCTGAAAGGGAGCAACGTGGAAATCGCCGCCAACCCGTTTGGCATCCCGAAAACATGGCATGTGGAAAATTACGCGGAAGCCTGGGTCAAGGCGAAAATCGGCGTCTACTTTTTCAACAGCGTCTATCTGTCGTTCACGTCCGCCCTGGCCGCCGCCCTGCTGGCCGCCGCCACGGCGTTCGCTATCGTCCGTATGCGATTCCCGCGCACCGGCCGATGGATCTACCAGACGGTGCTCATCGGCATGTTCATCCCGGGCAACGTGCTGTTTATCGCGCAATATTTGCTGGTCATGGAACTTGGCGTGCTGAATACGCACTGGGCGCTGTTTCTCCCCTATACGGCGGGCGCGCTGCCGCTCGGCGTGCTGCTGCTGGTGGCATTCATGAAGTCGCTGCCCGGCGAGCTGGAAGAAGCGGCGATTATCGACGGATTGAGTTCTGCGGGGGTATTTGCCAAAATAGTTTTACCGCTTACAATGCCGGCATTGGTCACCGTGTTCATCGTAAACTTTCTGGGCGCGTGGAACGAGTATTTGCTGGCGAACTTTTTCATCAGCAAGGACGCGCTGCGGACGCTGCCGACCGGGATGGTCGGATTCCGCGACGCGTTCCAGACGAACTACGCGCTCATCTGCACCGGAATTGTGTACAGCGTGGCGCCGGTGCTGATGCTGTACGGCTTTTTGCAGGAAAAAATCATCGAAGGGATGACCGTCGGCAGCGTCAAGGGGTAATCGGTCCGAAGGAGAACGGGTGCGATGTCGCTGAGGTCCAAGCTGTTCGGCGCGTTTCTGGTCCTGATCATCGTTCCGCTCGCCGTGCTGGCCGCCGCGCTTTATACGCTGGTGACCGGTCTGATCGAGGAGAAGCACTCCCGCCAGACCGAACTGACGCTTCGCGCGCTGAGCCAGTCGGTCGGCTTTATTTTCCGGGAAATGAACCAGGTGACCGACAGCACGATCGCAAGCGACGCCATCCAGGATGTGCTGAGCGATGCCTACAGCGGAGATGTGGAGGACATCGATTATCTCAACCTGAACGAAGTGCAGCAGAAGTTCCGGGAGCTGCTCGTCTATCACCCTTCGGTCAGCTACGCCCTGATGTACGCGCTGGACAACGGCCGGATCCATCGGATTTTCACGAAAGAGCAATTTCAGGCCATGCCGTACGAACGGTTCATCGGGACGGAGCTTTACCGGCGCGTGCTGGAGCGGGGAGGCCTGCCGCTGTGGGTGGGCCCCTACGAGTATCCGGAGCTGACCGGGTCGGAGCCGGTGTTCACGCAAATCCGCGTCGTGAAAGATATTGACACGCTTAGCGACAAGGGCATCTTGTTGGTGCAGATCAAAAATTCGGGGCTGGAGTCGGTGTTCCGCTATTTCCGCTACCGGCAGGACCAGCTCGCCACCCGGTTTTTCATTGTCAACGGGGACGGATTGGTGCTGTACGACAGCGGCGGCGCCCTGAACGGGCAGCGGCTGGGCGAGCTGACGGAACGGCCGCTGGCGCTGGACGCCGCATACCGGAGCGTGCGCAATCGGTTTGACGGGCAGGACAGCGTCATCTCCAGCATCGGACTGGACATCGAGGACTGGCGTCTGGTGTCCGTCACGTCCTGGCATGCCCTGTCCAGCGAAGTATTGCTGTATTCCCGCTGGGTGGCGGCCGTCCTGCTGTTGTGCTTCGTGTCGGCGCTGGTGTTCATCTGGTTCTTCGCCAACCGGATCGCCAGGGCGATCGTGCAGACCGTACGCGTCATGGGTCAGGTGGAGCGGGGCGATCTGACCGCCCGGCTGCCGCTTGCGGGCAACGACGAAACGTCGCTGCTCGCCCGGGGGTTCAACCGGCTGGTCAGCCGCCTCGCGGAACTGCTCGAGGAAGTGAAGCGGCAGCAGGAGCGCAAGACGCGCGCCGAACTGCAGGCGCTGCAGGCGCAGATCAAGCCGCATTTCCTGTTCAACGCGCTGGAGTCGATCAACGCGCTGGCCGTGCAGAACGAGGGACAGAAGGTCAGCCGGATGGTGACGCGGCTCGGCAGCATGCTGCGCATCAGCATCCTGCAGCGGGAAGAGATCACGGTGGCGCAGGAACTGGACCACGTGCTCAGTTATCTGGAAATTCAAAAATATCGCTTCGACGACCTGTTCCAGTTCGAGATCGACGTGCCGCCCGAACTCATGAACTGCCTCATGCCCAAGCTGACGCTGCAACCGCTGGTCGAAAACTGCATCCAGCACGGCTTTGAGGGGATCGGGTATATGGGTTTGATCCGCCTCACCGCGCGGGAGGAAGGGGAGCGGATCGTGTTTTACGTCGAGGACAACGGCATCGGCATCCCCCCGGAACGGCTGGCGGCGATCGAAGCCGGCCCGGACGACGACGCCGGGCACGGCGACGCGCCGGAGACTGGCGAGCGGCGCGGGCTCGGCGTCCGCAACGTGGCGGACCGCATCCGGATCCGCTACGGCAAACGCTACGGCCTGTTCATCTGCAGCGCGCCGGGGCGGGGCACCGTGATCAAGATCGTCGTTCCGAAGACGGCGGGAGGTGTGGACCGTGAAGCTGAAAGCCCTGCTCGTTGACGACGAAAAGCCGATTTTGCAAAACTTGCACGCGGTGCTGCCATGGGCGGATTTGGACATCGAGGTCGTCGGGCTGGCGCGGAACGGCGTGCAGGCGCTCGACATCGCGCGCCAGCACCGTCCTGACCTGATTTTGTGCGACATCCGCATGCCGATCATGGACGGGATCGAGTTTTTGCGGCGGCTGCGCGAGACGGACGAGGAAGCGGAAGTGGTCATGCTCACCGGGTACCAGGATTTCAACTACGCCCGCTCGGTCATTCCGTACGGGGTGCGCGACTACGTGCTGAAGCCGATCCGCTACGACGAGCTGACCGCGCTCATCGAGCGGCTTTCCCGCGCAATCCGCGAGCGGAGGCGGGCCCGGGACAGCGAGCAGTCGCGGCTGGACCAGGCGATGCACCTGGCGTATGAAAAAATGCTGCACGACCTCTTGACGGACAACGCTCCGGTGCCGCCGCAGCGGTGGATTGACGGGGAGGAGCCGGAACGGTGGCGATTCGTCATGATGCTGGCCGACATTGATGGCTACGCGCAGCGGTGCCGCGGCGTTCCGGAACGCGAGCGCAAAATGTGGCTGGTCGCGGCGCGCGACGCCATGCGGGACGCGCTGGCGGAGGAGGGGCTGCGGCATGCCGTCCTGCCGATGCGCGAGGGCGAGTGGTGCGTGCTGGTCGAGGTGGCGGGTTTATCGGGCGACGGAGACGGGATGGACGGGCTGCAAGATGCCGTGCCGCCCGGGTTGTCTGGCCTTGGCGGTGACGAGCTGCGCGAGCGCGCCGGGCATTGGGCGGCTTTGTTGCAGGAAGCGGTGGAAACCCATGCGGGCTTTCCCCTGACCGTCGGCATCCACCCGGCGGACATCACGATCCACGACCTGTCGCGGGTGCTTCGGTCGCTGCAGCGCACGGTGCATCTGGCCGCGGACCGGAACCGCTCGGTGCTCTGGAACGGCGGGACCGCGGGCGAGGAGGCGGGCCGGGAAGAGCTGTGGGGGCCGGTCGGCCAGCTGGTCGCCGCGCTGAAGCGGGTGGAGCGCGACCGGGTCGAGGAAGCGCTGCGCCTGCTGGCGGCGCGCCTGCAGGCAGAGTCGGCGCAGTCGCTGGCCCGGGCCGAGAAGGCGGCGCATTTCATCGCGCTGTACCTGCTGCGCGAGATGCGGGCGCTGGGCGCGCTGACCGCCGAACAGGAGGACGAAATCTGGCGCCTCGTGGAGCTGGCCGACCGGGTGAGCGACATGCTCGCGGCCGTGCGGCGCATCGTGGAGCTGAGCCTGGAGACGGCGGAACGCCAGAAAACCGGCGACCGGCTCATGCATATCGCGAAGGATTACATCGACCGGAACCTGTCCCGGGATCTGGGCGTCGACGAAGTGGCCGGACACCTCGGCATCAGCGCCAGCTATTTCAGCCTGCTGTTCAAGCAGCATTTCGGCGTCACGTTCCTCGAATACGTGACGGCGGAACGGGTGGAGCTGGCCAAGTCGCTCTTGCTGCTGACGGACAAGAGCATCGCGGACATCGGCCGTTCGGTCGGATATGCCGAGCGGAGATATTTCAACAAGGTGTTCCACAAGGTGGCCGGCGAACTGCCGTCGGCCTACCGGGAACGGATGAAATCGAAGGACCGGAGGGAGAGCGGGACGCATTGAGCAATGCGGAGGCGTGGCGGGAAAACGGCAGCGGTACCGGGAACGGGACCGGCGTCGGGATCGGGTTCGGGTCCGGCGCCGGGGTCGGGGCCGGGGCCGGGATCGACCTGGCCGGCTGGAGCCTGCGGGACAAGATCGGGCAAATGGTGATGGCCGGCTTCGACGGCAAGGCGCCGACGGAAGAGCTGTGCGCGCTGATCCGCGACCGCAAGCTCGGCGGGGTGATCTATTTCCGCCGGAACGCGGGAACCGCGGAAGAGGTCGCCCGGCTGTCGGCCGCGCTGCACGAGCTGGCCGCGGAGGCGACGAAGGCGCCGCTGTGGATCGCCGTCGATCAGGAAGGCGGCATGGTGGCTCGCTTCGACCGGGGCGTGACGGTCATGCCGGGCCAGATGACGCTCGGCGCGGCGCGGTCGGCGAAATGGGCGCGCGCGGCGGCGTACGCGTCCGGCGTCCAGCTCATGCGGCTGGGCGTCAACCTGAATTTCGCGCCCTGTCTGGATGTCAACAACAATCCGGCCAATCCGGTCATCGGCGTGCGCTCGTTTGGCGAACGGCCCGAGCTTGCGGCCGAACTCGGCGTCGCGGCCATCCGCGGGTACCGGGAGGCGGGGGTGGTCGCCTGCGCGAAGCATTTTCCGGGGCATGGGGACACCGTGGCCGATTCGCACCGGGAGCTTCCGGTCGTGCCGCACGACCGGCGGAGGCTGGAAGCGGTGGAGCTCATGCCGTTCCGCCTGGCCGTGGCCGCCGGCGCGGAGGCGATCATGACCGCGCATGTGAGGTTTCCGGCGCTGGAACCGGACGGCCTGCCGGCGACGCTGTCGCCGCGCATCCTGCGCGGCCTGCTGCGGGACGTATGGGGCTTTGACGGCGTGGTGTTCACGGACTGTCTGGAAATGAAGGCGATCGCCGGCACGGTGGGCGTTGCCCGGGGAGCGGTGATGGCGGTGAAGGCCGGCGCGGATGTGGTGCTGGTCAGCCATACGCCGGCGCTGCAGAAAGCCGCCCTCGACGCGCTGTACGAGGCGGTCGCCGACGGAGACATCCCGGAAGAGCGGATCGACGAGTCGGTGCGGCGCATCGTGGCGCTGAAAGCCAGACAGGCGGCGACGGCGTCGACCGGATCGGTTTTGGCCGGCCGCGGCGGAGCCGGGCCGGTCGATGCCGGCTTCGGCATGGAGGCGGCGGCGCTCGCCCGGGAAGTTTGCCGTCGCGGCGTGACGCTGGTGCGAAACGAACGCGGCGCGCTGCCCCTGCGGCGGGACGTGCCGACGATCGTCGTCTGGCCTGAGGTGCGGGAGGGAACGGAAGTGGAGGACGCCGTGGCCCGGGAGCTGACGCTGGGCCGGGCGCTCGCGCCGCATCTCGGCGATGTGAAGGAACTCGCGATCGGCGCCGTCCCCCGCGAAGACGAGGTGCGGGAAACACTGGCGGAAATCGGCCGGGCGCTGGAGGAGGCTCGCGGGCGCGCCGCCAACGGGGAGCCGGGAGACGGCCGGACATGCCTGCAGGTGGTGGTCGGGACGTACAACGCTTCCTTTGCGGAGAGACAAATCGAGCTGGTGCGCCGGCTGCTGGACCTCGAAGGGGTGACGGTGACGGCGGCGGCGCTCCGCAATCCGTACGATTTGCTCGCGTTTCCCGAGGTGCACGCCTACGTGGCCTGTTACGAGAACACCCCCCGCATGATGGAAGCGGCAGCCGAAGTGCTGGCCGGGAAGGGGCCGGCCCTGGGCCGCCTGCCGGTCACCCTGTCCGACCGGTATCCGTTCGGGCACGGAATGACGGAGGTTCCAAAAGGATGAGACGGTTCAACGATTTGTGGATCCGCAACGCCGACATCTATTTGCCCGACCGGGTGCTGGAGGGCGGTTCGGTGTACGTCTCCGGCGGGCGGATCGCGCGCATTTGCGGGCCGGAGGAGCCCCCGCCGGCGCCGGACGGCGCCGATGACGTGTGGGACGCCGGCGGCCTTGCCCTCGTGCCCGGTTTCGTCGACGTCCACGTGCACGGCGGCGGAGGGGCTGACGTGATGGAGGCGGCGGAAGACGGGGAAGCCATCGGGCGCATTGCGAGGTTTCACGCGGCGCACGGGACGACGTCCTGGCTCGCCACCACGATGACGGCGCCGCGGGACGAGCTCGCCCGGGCGGCCGAAGGCGTCGCGCGCGCGATGGAGCGTGGCGTCGCGGCGGGCGGCGCGGAGGTGCTCGGCATTCATCTGGAAGGGCCGTTTATCAATCCGCGGCGCGCCGGTGCGCAAAATCCGGCGCTCATCCGGCCGTTTGACCGGGAGGAAATGGAAGAGCTGCTGGAGCGCAGCCGCGGGTCGGTGCGCCTGGTGACGCTGGCGCCGGAATGCGGCGACGCGCTGCGCGGGATCGGCATGCTGCGCGAGCGCGGCGTCACGGTGTCCATCGGCCATTCCGAAGCCGACGCGGAGACGGTACGGCGGGCGATTGAAGCGGGGGCGTCGCACGTCACCCATCTGTTCAACGCCATGGGCCCGCTGCACCATCGCGAGCCGGGCATCGCCGGCACCGCGCTGCTCCGCGACGAATTGACGGTGGAGCTCATCTGCGACGGATTCCATGTGCATCCGGATGTGGTCCGGCTCGTGTTTGCGGCCAAACGGCGCGACCGGATCGCGCTGGTGACGGATGCGATTGCGGCGGCGGGCATGCCGGACGGAGACGGCTACCAGTTGGGCGGCCTGCCCGTGACGGTGAAGGAGGGCAAGGCGGTCCTGCGAGACGGCGGGAATTTGGCCGGCAGCTGCCTGACGATGGACCGGGCGCTAAAGCAGACGGTGGCGTTCACCGGCCTGACGCTGGCCGAGGTGCTTCCGGCGCTCACCATCAATCCCGCCCGGCAAATCGGCGCGGACGACCGCAAGGGTTCCATCGAGGTCGGCAAAGACGCCGATCTGGTCGCGCTCGGACCGGATTTGTCGGTGGTCCGCACGTATGTCAGGGGAGTGCGGGTTCATGGCTGACGAAGCGGTGCATGTGGGTATCGATGTCGGCGGAACCAACGTGGCGGCTGGCGCGGCGGACGCGGAAGGCCGCCTGATCGCCGCTGTCCGGCAGCGGACGGAAACCGCCGGCGGCGAGACGCTGGTGCGGCAGCTGTCGGAAATGGTGCGCGAGCTCCTGACGGTCCGCCTGCCGGAAGCGGGCTTTCCGCATGCGGCGGAGTCGGGCGCGCTGCGCGCGGTCGGCGTCGGCATCCCCGGGTTTCTGGACGTCCGGCGGGGCGTGGTCCGGCATGCGGCCAATCTCCGGCTGCGGGACTTTCCGCTCGCCGAACGGCTGGGCGCGCTGCTGGGCGTCCCCGTGATTGTGGACAACGACGTGCGGATGTACGCCTACGGCGAGGCCGCCGCCGGCGCGGCGGCGGGATGCGGCACGGCGCTCGTCGTCGCCGTGGGCACCGGGCTGGCATGCGCCGTTGTGCATCGCGGCCGTGTTTTGCAGGGCGGCGATCTGGCCGGCGAAATCGGGCATGTCAAAGTGGAAGGAAATCGCTATGCGTGCGGCTGCGGAATGAGAGGCTGCCTGGAGACGCTGGCGTCGGCGGGCGGCATCGTGCGGCAGGCGCAGGCGCTGATGCGGCGGAAGCGAAGCGTGCTCGCCGAGTGGTTTCCCGGACGTCCGCAGGACGAGGGGCGGACCATGACGGCGGAAGACGTAGCCCGGGCGGCGGACCTGGGCGACGCGGTGGCCGCCGAAGTGTTCGAGCGAACAGGACAAGCCTTGGGGAGCGCGCTCGCCGTCGCCGCCGCGCTGCTGGACCCGGACGTGATCGTGATCGGGGGCGGCGTGTCGCGCGCCGGCGAACGGCTCCTGTCTCCGTTGCGGCGGGCACTGCAGGACCGGGTGCATCCGCTGTGCGCCGAAAAAGTGAAGGTGACCGCGGCCCGATGGACGGACGAAGCGGGCGTGATCGGCAGCGCCCTCGCAGCAAGAGCAAGGGGTGAACATACGGCTTGAAGATCCACATTTTCGCGAACGAGGAACCATTGCACGAAGCAGCGGCGCAAACGATCGTCCGGCTGCTGAAGCAAAAGCCGGACGCGGTGCTCGGCCTGGCCACCGGCGGAACGCCGGTCGGCATCTACGAAAAGTTGACGGCGGCGGTTCGGCGGGGGGAGGTCAGCTTTGCGCGGGCCACCACGTTCAACCTCGACGAATACGTCGGCTTGCCGCCGGATCATCCGGAATCCTACCACAGTTACATGAATCGGCATCTGTTTCGCCACATCGACCTTCCGCCGGAGCGCGCGCACATCCCGGACGGCAACGCGGCGGACCTGGACCGCGAATGCGAACGGTATGAGCGCCTGCTCCAGGATGCCGGCCGGATCGACCTCATGCTGCTCGGCATCGGCCACAACGGGCACATCGGTTTCAACGAACCGGGACCGGCGCTGCACGGCAAAACGCACGTGGCCGTCCTGCACCCGAAAACGCGGGAGGCCAACGCCCGTTTTTTCCGCTCGCCGGATGAGGTGCCGACCCGGGCTGTCACCATGGGGCTGGGCGCCATCTTCCGATCCGTGACCATCCTGCTGGTCGTCAAGGGGGCGGACAAGGCGGACATCGTCCATCGGGCGCTGACCGGGCCGATCACGACGGAATGCCCGGCTTCCCTGCTGCAGCTTCACCCCGATCTGGTGGTGATGCTGGATGAAGGAGCGGCGGCGGGATTCCGGCGGACGGCGTCGGCCGGAACGGACGGGGCGTACACGATCCGCACGTGAACCGCACCCGTCACGGAAGCGCTTTGCCTTTCAAAGGCAGAGCGCTTTTTTTCATTTTGGATTTTTCTCGCCGTTTGTCCGACAGTTTTTTTGACCGGCTTATTGACCGGGGGCCGTCAAGTATGATAGTTTGATGATGCATTATATAATTCTTATAGGAATAATCAGAATTAAAATGCGAAAAAGGCACTTCAACGGCACAGACGAGGTGGAGAGGATTGCTGCTTCAAAACAACGGTCCGTTCACGCAGGAGCAGACGAATTTGCTGAATTTGCTGCTGCCCACGCTGACGGAAGCGCAGCGGATGTGGCTGAGCGGATATTTGGCCGCGGCGGGCGCGGTGCAGGGGGGGCCGCTGCCGGCGGCCACGGCTTTGGCGGGAGGCGCGCCTTGGCCCCAGGTGCCTGCGCCGGGAGCACCGGCGGGCGCCGCCGCCTCGGTGCCGGATAAACCGGCGGCCGCATCCGCCGGGACGAACGGTGCGGCTTCCGGCGCGGCGCCGCGGGAAGCGACGGTGCTGTTCGGCTCCCAGTCCGGCAACAGCCAGAAACTCGCCAAAACATTTGCCGCGAAGCTGGAAGAGCGGGGCTACAAAGTCACGCTGTCCGCGATGAACGCCTTCAAGACGGGGGAGCTGAAAAACGTCCGGAACCTGTTTGTCATCGTCAGCACCCACGGGGAAGGCGATCCGCCGGACAACGCCCGGTCGTTTTACGATTTTCTGCACGGCAAACGGGCCCCGAAGCTGGACGGGGTGCGTTTTTCCGTGCTGGCGCTCGGGGACAGCTCTTATGAATTTTTCTGCAAAACCGGCAAGGACTTCGACCAGCGGCTGGAGGAGCTGGGCGGCGTTCGGCTCGCTCCGCGCGTCGACTGCGACGTGGACTTCGAGGAGCCGGCGGCCGCGTGGATGGATTCGGCGCTGAAGGCGCTGGAGGAAGCGGCGGCGGCAGGCGCGCCGGCCGGCTCCGGGACGGATGCGCAGCAGCAAGGGAACGGCGCGGCTGCAGCGGCGGATGCCGGGCAGGCCGTAAACGGCCTTGCCGCGTCGGCGAGCGCTCCCCTGGCGCCTGCGGCGTTTTCGGCGGCCGCCGTGACCCCGGCCTTGGCGCTGGCGGGCGTGCAGGCTCCGGGATTCGTGCCCGTTGTCCCGGTATGGGGGGTGGCTCCTGCCGTCATCCCCGGATGGGGCGCGTATCCCGGGTGGACGGCGTACCCGGCGCCGACGGCGGTTCCCGGCGCGGCTGCGGGATTGGCGCCGTTTGCGGCTCCGCAAGCGGGATTCGGCCTGGTCAACGGCGCCGCGGCGGCTGCCCCGGCGGCACCGGCGGCGGGAATCGCTTCACCGGCCGCCGCCCCGGCGTCCTCTCCCGCGGTCGCGACGGAACCGGCCTATTCGAAGTCGAATCCTTTTCCCGCCGAAGTGATCGAGAACCTGAACCTCAACGGCCGCGGCTCGGACCGCGAAACCCGCCACCTCGAACTGTCGCTGGCCGGTTCCGGCCTGGAATATGAACCGGGCGACTGCCTGGCCGTCATTCCCGAGAATCGTCCGGAGCTCGTGGACGAACTGATCCGGGAAGCGGGCTGGAAAGCGGATGAGCCGGTGCCGGCGGACGGCAAGGGCGGAGAGCTGCCGCTGCGGGAAGCCCTTTTGAAGCAATTTGAAATCACCGTGCTGACCAAACCGCTGCTGGAAAAAGTGGCGGAAACCTTCGATGCCGGCAGCGTGCGCGGACTGCTTGAGGCCGGAAAAGAGCGGGAGCTGCGGGAATACCTGCAGGGACGGGACCTGCTCGATCTGATCCGTGACCACGGGCTGAAAGGCGTGCCCGCGCGGGAGCTGGTGCCGCTTTTGCGCAAAATCCCGGCCCGCAAATATTCCATCGCCAGCAGTCTGAAGGCGTTCCCGGACGAGGCGCACCTGACCGTCCGGGTGGTGCGGTACCACGCCCACGGCCGCGACCGGTACGGCGTCTGCTCCACCTGGCTCGCCGAACGGGTGCAGCCGGGCGACACGGTGCCGGTGTATGTGCACCACAATCCCAACTTCAAGCTGCCCGAGGATCCCGGCGCGCCGATCGTCATGATCGGGCCGGGAACGGGCGTGGCGCCGTTCCGGGCGTTTTTGCAGGAGCGGGAAGCGATCGGCGCCGGCGGAAAATCGTGGCTGTTTTACGGCGACCGGAGGTTCCTGACGGATTTTTTGTACCAGACGGAATGGCAGCGCTGGCTCAAGGACGGCGTGCTGACCCGGATGGACGTGGCTTTTTCCCGCGACACCGAACAGAAGGTGTACGTGCAGCACCGCATGCTCGCACAAAGCCGGGAGCTCTACCGCTGGCTGGAGGACGGGGCTTACGTGTACGTGTGCGGCGACGAGAAAAACATGGCGCCCGATGTCCATGCCGCGCTGCTCACGGTGCTGCAGAAGGAAGGCGGCCTGAGCGCGGAAGCGGCCGAGGAGCGCCTCGCCGAGCTGCAGCGGCAAAACCGGTATCAGCGCGACGTGTATTGATCACGTGAAGCAAGGGGGAACCCAGGATGGCACAGGACCGGCTGACCGCGTCGCAAAACCTTCCGCCCAGCGACGTGGAAACGATCAAGCTGGAGAGCAACTATTTGCGGGGAACGATTCCGGAAAGCCTGGAAAACCGCATCACGGGATCGGTTTCCACGATGGACGACCGGCTGCTGAAGTTTCACGGCACGTACCAGCAGGACAACCGGGATTTGCGCCTGGAACGGGAGCGGCAAAAACTCGAACCCTCCTACCAGTTCATGGTGCGCGTGCGGGCCCCCGGCGGCATCGTCACCCCCGAGCAATATCTCATTCTGGACGATCTGGCCCGGCGTTACGCGGGCGGCACCCTGCGCCTGACCACCCGGCAGTCGTTCCAGTTTCACGGCGTCCTGAAATGGAACCTGAAGCGGACGATCCGCGAGGTGAACGAGGCGCTGCTTACCACGCTGGCCGCCTGCGGCGACGTGAACCGCAACGTCATGTGCAACCCGAACCCGTACCAGTCGGAAATCCACAAAGAGGTGTACGAGTGGTCGAAGCGGCTGGCCGAGCACCTGATGCCGAGAACCCGGGCCTACTATGAGATCTGGCTGGACGGGGAAAAAGCGGTGGACAGCCGGGACGAGGACAGCGTGAAAAATCCGCGCATCCCGGCTCCGGGCGCCGGAAGCCTGGAGCGCAAGGGGAGCGGCTACAGCGAGGACGAAACGGAACCGATCTACGGCCCGACGTACCTTCCGCGGAAATTCAAGATCGGCATCGCCGTGCCGCCTTCGAACGACGTGGACGTTTTTTCGCAGGATCTCGGGTTTATCGCCATCGTGGAAAACGGGAAGCTTGCGGGCTTCAATGTGGCGGTCGGCGGCGGCATGGGGATGACCTATGGCGATCCGCTCACGTATCCGCAGCTCGCGCGGGTGATCGGGTTCCACCGTCCCGAGCAGATTCTTGAAGTGGCGGAAAAGGTCATCACGATCCAGCGGGACTACGGCAACCGCGCCATCCGCAAGTACGCCCGCCTGAAATATACGATCGACGACCGCAGCGTCGAATGGTTCCGGGACGAGCTGAACCGGCGCCTGGGATGGGAACTGGAGGCACCGCGGCCGTTCCGGTTCGAGCACAACGGCGACCGCTACGGTTGGGTGAAGGGCACGGACGGCAAGTGGCACCTGACGCTGTTCATCCAGAACGGGCGGATCCGGGACTGGGACGACTATCCGCTCATGACGGGCCTGCGGGAAATCGCCAAGGTCCACACCGGGGATTTTCGCCTGACGCCGAACCAGAACCTCATCATCGGCAATGTGTCTCCGCGCAACAAGCGCAAGATCGAGGCCCTGGTGGAAAAATACGGTCTGACCGACGGCCGGCACCATTCCGCCCTGCGGCGCAATTCCATCGCCTGCGTGGCCCTGCCCACGTGCGGCCTGGCGATGGCGGATGCGGAACGGTACCTGCCGGAGCTGCTGGATAAACTGGAAGTGCTCCTTGACGAAGCCGGCCTGCGCGAGGAGGAAATTACCATCCGCATGAGCGGCTGCCCCAACGGCTGCGCGCGGCCGGCGCTGGCAGAGATCGCCTTCACCGGCAAGGCGCCGGGCAAGTACAACCTGTACCTGGGCGGCAGCTTTGAAGGCGACCGGCTGAACGTGCTGTACAAGGAAAACATCGGCGAAACGGAAATTCTGGAGACGCTGGCGCCGATCTTCCGCCGCTACGCGGCGGAGCGGCAGCCGGGCGAGCGCTTCGGCGACTTCGTCATCCGCGCCGGCTACGTGCGGGAAGTCCGCGACGGCCGGGATCTGCACGCCGCCGGACAGGAGGCGCTGGCCGCCTTCGCCGCATCCGTCGGAAGCCGGCAGCAGCTTCCGTGACCGCTTCAGATTGAAAACTGACTTCCACGCGCGACCCGTCGTAACGATCGCCGTGGAAGTTTTTCGTTTGGGCTGACCAGACGCAATGATGTCTGGGAGGAGCTGCGCACAGGCACTTGGGCTTTGTGCGGATGCTCCCTGTATACCTGTGAAAGGCGGTTGTTCCGTCTCTCGGAGTTACGGCGCGCCTGGAACACATCTGAAAGACGGTTTTTTCGTCTCTCGGAGTCGCAGGAATGCCCGAAGCACATCTGAGAGACGATTTTTCCGCCTCTCGGAGTCGCAGGAATGCCCGAAGCACATCTGAGAGACGATTTTTCCGCTTCTCGGAGTCGTGGGAGCGCCCGCAACACAACTGAGAGACGATTTTTCCGTCTCTCGGTACGAGGCGGGTTGCCGACAGACATTTGAAAAAAACCCGGACACGAGCCGCCGTCCCCGCACGCCGCGCGGGCGTTTCGGCTCAAGTCCGGGTTTTCGTCTGCAAGTCGGTTTTCTGTCGACAGTCGTTCAGCGGGCGGCCGTCGCCGCTCAGTGTCCGCTCGTCAGCTCCGTCCAGTAGCGGTCGTACTCCTGCAGCATGTCGCCGACGTCCACGAGCCACTCCGTCCGGGCCAGATCTTCGTCGTTGGTGATGATCGTCTTGTTGGACAGATACTCTTCGCTGTGGAAGGGGCGGGCCTTCTCGTTCGGGTCGCCGTAACCGATGGACTCGAAGAACGCGGATCACCAGATAATACGTCAGAATATGTAATAAAATTTCTTAAATAAATATTGAAAAGGGAAATAAAATTACATACAATTAAAATGCAATTCGCTTTCAAACGTCCCGATTTTCAGACCAGAGAGAAGGAGGAGGGATATTGATCCGAAGTACGTATGACATCTGGTCCGCCTACCGTAAAAAAACATCCAAAACGATCATCGGCATCATGTCTGGGACTTCTTTGGACGGCGTGGATGCGGCGCTGGTGCGTTTGACCGCCCGGGAAGACGGATCGATCGAACGGATCAAGCTGATCGATTTCGTTTACATCCCTTATTCGAATGAAGTGAAGAATCTGTTGATCTCCCTGTGCTCCACGGAAAAGGAACAAGCCAAACTTGACCGATTGGTGGTGATCAGCTACGGCATCTCGGAATGGTTCGCCTACGCGGCGGAGCAGCTGTTGAAAAGGCAGGGCATGAGCAGCGCGGACGTCGATGTCATTTGCATGCACGGGCAGACGATATGGCATGAACCGTCACCTCGTGATTTTCCAACGCCGACGGGCCGCCGTCCGGTCAGAGCGACGCTGCAAATCGGGGAACCGGCCATCGTCCGGGAACGGACGGGCATTCCGGTCATTCACAACCTGAGAGCGGCCGATATCGCGGCGGGAGGAGAAGGGGCTCCGTTGGTGCCTTATTTGGATGCCCTGATCTTCGGAAGCCACGAGTGCGGGCGCATCGTCCAGAATATCGGCGGGATCGGCAACGCCACCGTCATTCCCGCGGGCGCTTCCGCCGATCAGGTTTTCGCTTACGATACCGGCCCGGGCAACATGGTGATGGATGCCCTGGTCCGGGAACATACACAAGGATCCGTTTCCTGTGACGAAGGGGGGGCGATCGCGGCGCGGGGGAAAGTCAGCGCGGCGCTGGTGGACAAATTTTTTGCCAAAGATTCGTACTTCGTGCGCAAACCGCCGAAAAGCACGGGCAGGGAAGTGTACGGTTCCGCTTTCGCCGCCGCATTCCGCGCGGAAGGAGAGCGCATGGGGCTTTCTTTCGAGGACATTCTGGCTTCCGCCACCGCCCTGACCGCACATACCATCGTGAAATCTTACGAGGATTTCGTTTTTCCGACATGCGAGATCAGACAAGTGATCGTGTCCGGAGGCGGAGCGCACAATGAAACCCTGATGTCCATGATCCGACAGCGATTGCCGTCGAATTGCACGCTGCACAAGAGCGAGGAATTTGGCATACCGGTCGACGCGAAGGAAGCGATCGCCTTTGCCGTTTTGGGCCACGAGTCGCTGATGGGAAGACCGGGCAATTTGATCACGGCGACGGGCGCGTCGCATCCCGCCATTCTCGGAAACATCACGTTATGAGGGGGAAGAATGAAATGTTCAGGAAAAGAGGCGCGATACTGCTTTCGATCATGCTGCTGTTCGGAACCGTGCTTGCCGCTTGTTCAAATTCGTCCTCAAGCCCGGGAAACAGCGGTGGCGGCAACAACGGGGAAGCCCGAAATACCGAAGAAAACCTGACGACCCCGGCTTCAAATGAACCCAGGGAACTGACGATCGCCCTCGATCAGGACCCGGTCGGTTTTGATCCGCACCTGGTGCCGGCTTTGTCCAGCAAGCGGGTGTACAACCTGGTTTACGATACGTTGACCAAGATGGATCCGGATATGAACGTGGTTCCGAATCTGGCCAGGGAATGGACCTTCGCACCCGACGGGAAAACGGTGACGTTCAAACTGCACGAAGGGGTAAAGTTCCACAACGGGCGCGCGATGACATCCGAGGATGTGAAGTACAGTTTCGAACGCATCCTCAATCCCGATACAGGAGCTTTGGCGGCGTCATTTTTCACCAGCGTCGAATCCATTGAAACCCCGGATGCGACGACCGTCGTGTTCAGGTTAAAAAATCCCGATTCCGCCCTGCTCGCGAATGTCGCGAGCCCTTACACGGCGATCGTTCCGAAGGAGGTCGCCGATCTGAATACGGAAATGGTCGGCACCGGTCCGTTCAAAGTGGTATCCGTTGACAGCACGACCATCAAACTTGAAAAGAACCCGGAATACTTCATGCCCGAATATCCGAAAGTCGATATCGTGACTTTTCGCATCATGAAGGACGAAGCCGAACGATTGGCGGCCATCCGCACAGGCCGTATCGATCTGACCACCGTGTCCGCGGATTCCGCCGAGTTGCTGAAAATTGACGGCAGCCTTTCGATCAAAAGCTATCAATCGATGGACTACGGTTACCTGGGGATCAACGTGAACAAAAAACCGTTTGACGACGTGCGCGTCCGGCAGGCGATCAGTTACGCGGTTGACCGCAGGGCGATTGTGGACGTGGTTTGGAAAGGAGAAGCGGAACTGACCGGACCGATTTCACCCGCCCAGAAGGCGTATGCGATCGATTTGACCGGGCTCATCGGGTATCAGCGGGATGTCGAAAAGGCCCGGCAGTTGCTGGCGGAAGCCGGATACGGGAACGGGTTCAAGACGGTCATCCAGACGGCCTCCACCTATCCGGACATGCTGGATTCGGCGCTAATCATCCAGCAGCAGCTGAAGGAAATCGGCATCGACGCGGAAGTCGAACAGCTGGAGTGGGCCAAATACATTGAAGTCTGGAAATCGAAAGACATGACGCTGCTTGTGGGGCGCAATACGGCGGGGAACGATCCCGACCGGTCTCTTCGGTTCTTTTTCTCCACGAAGGGCGGGGCGAACGTCTGGAATTACTCGAATCCGCAGTTCGACGCGCTCGTGCAACAGGCGCTTGAAACGACCGATCTGGAACAACGGAAAAGCCTTTATGCGGAAGCGCAAAAAATGGTGATCAGCGACGCCCCGAACCTGTTCCTGGCATCGCCGCGGTATTTCTATGCGGTGAGCGATCGTGTGGAAGGCTTTGAGCCGTCCGCAACGGAAGAATCCTACGCCATCATGAGAACCAGTGTAAAATGACGACATACATTTTAAAGCGTTTGCTCACTCTGTTTCCGATTTTATTCGGGATCTCCGTCGTTGTCTTTCTGATCTTGCATCTTGTTCCGGGAGATCCCGCTTTGATCATGCTGGGAACGGACGCGACCGATGAAGCGGTCCGGGCGCTTCGCGTGAGCATGGGCCTGGATAAACCGCTGCCCGTCCAATACGTGAATTGGATATCCGATATCCTGCGGGGCGATTTTGGTACTTCCATACGGACGGGAGAACCGATTCTTCCGGAGATCCTCGAGCGTTTCGCTGTAACCTTGCAGCTCACTTTGCTCGCGGCGGTCATCGGGTGGTCGCTTGCGGTGCCGATCGGGATTTTGTCGGCGGTGAAGATCGGTTCGGCTTTGGACCTGAGCGCCAGATTATTCGCCCTGCTGGGCATATCCGTTCCGAACTTCGCCATCGGCACGCTGCTTTTGCTGGTAATCTCCCTTTACTTCGGATGGTTTCCTCCGGTCGAATTCATTCATCTGTGGGAGAATCCGGCGCAATCGCTGCAAAAACTGATCCTGCCCGCCATTACGCTGGGTGTCGTCATGGCCGCAGGGGTGATGCGGATGACGCGATCCGCCTTTCTGGAAACGCTCAGCCAGGAATTCATCCGAACCGCCAGGGCGAAAGGAAATCCCGAATCCGTCGTATTATTCGGCCACGCGTTTCGCAACGCGGCGATACCGATTGTAACCGTGATGGGAATGCAGTTCGGTTACCTGCTCGGGGGTTCGGTCGTCGTGGAACGGTTGTTTTCGATTCCCGGTTTGGGCCAATACATCCTCGACGGCATCCAGCTGCGCGACTACCCCGTCGTTCAGGGCGGCGTGCTGTTCGTGGCGCTTGTCTTTGTTCTGGTCAATTTGATCGTCGATCTTGTTTACACCATGATCGACCCGCGGATCGAGTATTGATGCCGAAGGGGAACACCGAAGATGAGTAATTTTCGACACCGGTTTTGGCGAAACAAGACGGCGGTTATTTCCGGTGCGTGTTTGGTCTTCATATGCGTCATTGCTGCGCTTGCGCCCGTGATCGCGCCTGAGGACCCGACCCGGATGTTCAACGAACGGCGACTGGAAGGCAGCTCGTCCGATTTTTGGCTGGGTACCGACCAATTCGGCCGGGACCTGCTGAGCAGAGTGATTTATGGCGCTCAGGTTTCTCTGACGGTGGGAGTATCCTCCGTAGCGATCAGCGCGTTCTTCGGCGCGCTGTTCGGCCTTTTGGCCGGATACTTCGGCCGAATCGTCGATGCGGTCATCATGCGGATCATGGATGTCTTGTTCGCGTTCCCGGAGATATTGCTCGCGCTCGCCGTCGTGGCCGTGCTCGGTCCGGGGACGTACAAGACGATCGTGGCGATCGGCGTCGTCAACATCCCCGTATTCACGAGGACGGTAAGGGGGGCCGTGTTGTCGGTCAAAAACCTGGATTATGTCGAAAGCGCCAGAGCGATCGGTGCCCGGACCCCCCGCATTCTGTTCCGGGAAATCTTCCCCAATGTGAGCGCCCCGCTCCTCGTGCAATCGTCGATCGCCATATCGGGGGCGATCCTGACGGAATCGATCCTGAGCTTTCTCGGACTCGGCGTCCAGCCCCCCGATCCGTCGTGGGGAGGAATGATCGCGGAAGCGCGCAGGTTTATGGAATTGGCCCCCGGCATGGTCCTCTGGCCGTGCGCGGCGATGACCGTTACGATTCTGGCCTTCAATTTGTTCGGCGACGCCTTGCGCGATATTCTGGATCCGAAACATCAGGCGGGTAAATAGAGGTGGCGGAATGACGGATTCTGCGGCTGGGCATCGGTTGTTGGCCGCTTCGCTGGAGGAAGGCGTCGGGAATCGCGTATTTTCTGGCGGAGCGGCCGGATTGCAAATGGGCGATGCGCCTCCCGTCACGGCTGCCATCAACAGTTCGGAACAAGTCCTGTACGACTTGGCTTCCCTGACGAAGGTTGTCGCCACCCTGCCGCTCGTGCTCCTTAGCGTGCAGTCCGGGAAAATCGGTCTGGACACGCCGGTGGAGAACGTGCTTCCGGAATTGGTCCGTTCCGGTGGCGACAACCGGAAAAGCAAAATCACCGTCTTTCACTTGCTGACGCACAGCTCCGGTTTGCCGGCATGGCGGCCTTATTTTATCAGATTGAAAGGCAGGGACGCCTATCTCGAGGCGATCGGAAAAGAGCCGCTGCTCTGCGAACCGGGACTGCGCGTGGTTTACAGCGATCTGGGATTCATGCTTCTCGGCTTTATGCTTGAGCGAATCTGGGACAACGAACTGCAGCACATTGTGCGCGAGCGAATCCTTGCGCCGCTCGGGCTGAGAAACACCGATTACAACCCGGCGGAAACAAAACAGCGCGTCATTGCCCCTACCGAGGAAGGCAATCGGTTTGAACGAAAAATGGCCGAGGATTACGCGGAGCAATATGAGCAGCGCAGACTGCCGGAAGGCAGCTTCGAATTGAGAAAAGAACACATCGAGCGATTTGCGTGGCGGGAAACGACGATAAGAGGCGATGTTCACGATTGCAACGCTTTCCACGGATTGGGCGGTGTAAGCGGCCATGCGGGATTGTTCAGCAACCTGGGCGATTTGTTTCAATATATGCGCATTTGGCGGGACGGGAACTGGATCGCTCCCGAACTGGCGGAGTTGGCCTGTAGTCCGCAAAAGGTTTGCGGGTCCGTGCGCCGGGGGCTTGGCTGGGAAATGTACGACCGGTCGGTTTACGGACATACCGGGTTCACCGGTACATTTATCCTGTTCTCCAGGGAAAACGAGTGGACCTACATCGCGCTGACCAATCGGACTCGTCCCGATGTGGGGGACGGGATCCGGGAATGGAGAATGAAGCAGAAACACTGGTTGGTTACATCGCTGTTCAAATCCGGCAAGGAGTAATCCGCATGCTTCCAATGCTTGAAGTTTCCGATCTGCGAATCGATTTTCAAAGCGATGCCGGACGGTTTAACGCCGTAAACGGCATCAGCTTTCGACTTGAATCCGGGGAAATTCTGGGGCTCGTGGGAGAGTCCGGTTGCGGCAAGAGCGTGACCAGCCTGTCCATTCTTCGTTTGCTCGGCAAAAGCTCCCGAATTTCGGGAACGATACGTTTCGAAGGCAAAAACTTGTTGCGGCTGTCCGAGAAGGAGATCCGGAGCATCCGCGGCAACGAAATCGCGATGATCTTCCAGGAACCGATGACGGCGTTGAATCCTTTGCAAACCGTCGCCCAACAGGTAAGCGAACCGCTCGTGCGGCACAAAAAAATGTCCAAAGTCGAAGCGAAACGGGAAACGATCCGGCTTCTCCGGCAAGTCGGCATACCAAGACCCGACGAGATCGGCTCGTCGTACCCCCATCAATTGTCCGGCGGGATGCGGCAGCGTGTGATGATCGCGATGGCCCTGGCCTGCAGTCCAAAGCTTTTGATTGCCGATGAGCCGACAACGGCCCTGGATGTCACGATTCAGGCGCAAATTTTGCAGCTGTTGAAAACCATCTGCAAGGAGCGGGGCACCTCGGTTCTGCTGATTACCCATGATTTGGGCGTGGTGGCGGAAATGTGCGACCGGGTCATCGTCATGTATGCCGGGGAGATTGTGGAGGAAGCGGACGTGAGGTCGCTGTTCCGTTGTCCCAAACATCCGTACACGATCGGGCTTCTCAAATCCAAGCCCGATCTGGATTCCGACAAGGACCGGCTTGAGCCGATTCCCGGCAACGTGCCTTCCTTGGGCGAAATGCCGGAAGGTTGCCGTTTCTCTCCCAGATGCGACAAAGCGATGGAAATCTGTTCGGCTTCACCTCCGGTGACGGGTGACGGCGGGCATCGCTGCCGCTGTTGGCTGTACGCCGAAAGGGGGCTTGAAGGGTGAAACAGGCGCTTCTGGAAGTGAAAAATTTGGTAAAATATTACCCGGTCAGGAAAGGGCTGTTCGGAAAAGGCGATCCGGTGAAAGCGGTCGACGGCGTCAGCCTGACCGTATTCAAGGGGGAAACGTTAAGCATCGTCGGCGAATCCGGCTGCGGCAAATCGACGGTGGGACGCTGCCTGCTCAGGCTGGTCGAGCCCACCGCCGGGCAGGTGCTGTTCGAAGGAGAGGACCTGCTGCGCATGAACGCAGCGCGGCTGAGGGAAATACGCAAGGATCTCCAAATCATTTTTCAAAATCCGTACGCTTCGCTCAACCCCCGCAGGACGGTTCGGCAAATTTTGATGGAACCGCTTGTCGTTCACGGAATCGGCGACGCCGCGGAACGGAAGGAACGGGTCGAACGGATGATGGTCAAGGTCGGACTGTCGGCCAGCCAGTTGGATCGGTATCCGCATGAATTTTCCGGCGGTCAGCGCCAGCGAATCTGCATCGCCAGAGCGCTGATGCTGAATCCGAAGCTGATTGTCGCCGATGAGCCGGTTTCCGCGCTTGATGTTTCGATCCAGGCGCAAATTTTGAATTTGCTCAAGGATTTGCAGCAGGAATTTGGTCTGTCGTACGTGTTCATTTCCCATGACCTTAGCGTCGTAAAGCACGTTTCCGATCGCGTGGCGGTGATGTATCTCGGCAAAATCGTGGAAATCGCCGACAAAAATATCCTCTTCAACAACCCGCGGCATCCGTACACCCGTGTGCTGTTGTCATCGATTCCCGTGCCCGATCCCGATGTCAAAAGGGAAAGAGTGATGCTCGAAGGCGAACCGCCGAACCCGGCCCGTCCTCCGGCGGGCTGTGCGTTTCATCCCCGCTGCAGGATGTGTATCGAGGAGTGCAAAACGAAGACTCCGACATTGGCGGAGATCGAAGAAGGCCACCATGTTTCCTGTTTGTTGGCGGGAAAGGGGTAGTCACTATGGTCAGTGGCGGTTTGTTGGCTTTAAAGGAGATGCTGGAACAACTGAAGCCGTCCGAACGGAAAGTCGCGGAATACATCATGGCCAATCCCCACGAAATCGTGACGATTTCCATTCAAAAGCTGGCCGAATTAAGCGGAGTGTCCGAAGCGACAATCGTCCGGCTCTGTCAGCGGCTGAACATGAAAGGCTTCCAGGATCTCAAATTGCGGGTGGCGGGTGATCTTGCCTCTTCACAGCTGTCGGGCGGTTACGAGGAAATCCGGATGGAAGGACCGCTTGAACAGTTGATGCAGTCGATCAGCAACAATAACAAACAGTCCATTGACGACACCCTTACGGTGTTGTCGGCGGAAGAAGTGAGGAAAGCCGCCGATGCGTTATCGCATGCCCGCAGAATCGCCGTATTCGGGATGGGCGCCTCGTTCATCATCGCGGAAGACTTGCGGCAGAAGCTGGTGAGAATCGGCTGTTGGTGCGAAGCTTACCCGGATTTCCACGGACAGCTGACCGCGGCGGTCAATCTCGGTCCCGGCGACGTGGCGTTCGGCGTTTCCTACTCGGGCCAAACGGTCGAAATTGTGGAGTCGATAAAAGAAGCCAAACAGCAGGGGGCCACGATCATCACGCTGACCAAGTTCGGGAAGTTCCCCGTCAATGAGCTGGCGGACATCAAGCTGTTCGTCAGCTCAGCGGAGCAAAGCATCCGAAGCGGAGCCATGGCTTCCCGGATTGCGCAGTTGAACGTGATTGACATTCTGTTTATCACGATCGCAAGCAGCCGGAAGGACGAAGTCATTCCGCTTCTGGAAAAGACGAGACTTGCCGTCAACCGAACGAAGAAAAGTTGACGATGCCGGGGGAATCGCAACCCCCGCGAAATGACCGGAACTGGAGTTGAACCTTATGCCGTATAACCAATGGGAGACCGAACAAATCAACGGGGATTCGCTCGACCTGGATCGGATGTCTTCCCTCGAAATTGTCCGGTTGATGAACGAGGAAGATAAGACAGTAGCTTACGCGGTGGAAAAACAACTGCCCCGGATCGCGGAAGCGGTGGACTTGATCGTCGATTCGCTGGAAAACGGAGGAAAGCTCTATTACTTCGGCGCCGGCACAAGCGGAAGACTGGGCATATTGGACGCTTCGGAATGTCCGCCGACGTTTGGCACCGAACCGGAACTGGTCCAGGCTGTTATTGCGGGGGGACCGGAGGCCATCGTGCGCGCTGTCGAAGGTGCCGAGGACGATTACGAAATGGGCGTGCGGGATGTCATGGCGAGAGGGGTACGGAAAGGCGACGTGGTGGTCGGGATTGCCGCCAGCGGCAGAACGCCCTATGTGAAGGGAGCCATGCATCAGGCGCATCGGTCGGGGGCCCGCATCATTTCCCTTTCCTGCAACAGCCACTCGGAAATGAGCGGGATCGCCAACGTGACGATCAATGTCGTCGTGGGCCCCGAAATTTTGGCGGGCTCGACCCGCCTGAAAGCGGGAACGGCGCAGAAGATGGTCCTGAATATGCTGACTACGGCTTCCATGATCCGGCTCGGCAAAGTGTATCGGAATTTGATGGTGAATGTGCAGGCCACGAACAGCAAACTCAGGGAACGCGCCAAAAATATCATCATGGAAGTGACGAATGTCGGCTATGAGGAAGCGGAAAAGCTGATGGAAGCGTCCGGCGGCGATGTCAAACTCGCCATCATCATGAAGCTGAAAGGCGTCGATCTGGAAACGGCCAAACGTTGGATCCGACAGACAAACGGCAGGCTCAGGGATGTGCTGGAGCGTTCGGAAAGCGGCTGATTGCCTTACTATCGGCACCGGAAACACCCGCAGCGCCGGATCGCTACCGGCGGCGGCCGGCCGATTCCCGGATACTCCCGTGACCAGGACGGACATCGCGTGCCGGACGCCCGCATCAAAGCCTGCATTCGGCAGTTGCTTCAAGGCCCGCATCACGCCAGTGGCTAACGGAAGCTGACTAAGCAGTTGCGTCGCAAATACCGCCTGGTGATCAATAAGAAAAAAGTGTATCGGCTATGCAAGGAGTTGGGGGGTTTGCTTCCCCAGCGGCAGATCAAGCAGCCGGTGCCGCGAAAAGTGGCCCGCAATCGGGTGGTGACCGTTCCCAACCAGTTGTGGCAGACGGACATCAAGTATGGCTATGTTGGCGGGACTGGAACGGCATTTTTATGTGGCTAGCATCATCGATGTGTTTGACCGGCAGATTGTCGGGTATCACGTGGACAAAGTCTGCCACACCTGGCAGGTGGTCAAGGCGGTGCAGAAGGCGCTGCTGAAACGGAATGTGCATGGGCAACAGCATCCGCTGGTGATCCGGACGGACAATGGTCCGCAGTTTAAGAGCAAGGAGTTTTACGAGTTCTGTCAGCAAATGAACCTGAAGCATGAACGCATTCCGAACAAGCTGCCGAACAAGAATGCCTACATTGAATCGTTCCACAGCATCCTGGAACGGGAGTGCCTGAGGTGGAACTGTTTTGAAACGTTTGAGCAAGCCTTTGAAGAAGTAGACCGGTTTATCCGGTTTTACAACACCGAGCGGCTGCATGGAAGCCTGAAGGATTTACCCCCGACGGAATACCTGGAGTTGGTGACGGCTGGAGTGATCCAACCCCCGAGAATTGCAGCATGACTGTGAAACAAAGTGCTTTACTACGATAGTGTCCAAACTTAGGGGGTCAGACCGTTTTCCGTCTCTCGGGGTCGGGAGTGCGCCCTCAACACGCTTGAGAGACGGTTTTTCCGCCTCTCGGGGTCGGGAGTGTGCCCTCAACACGCCTGAGAGAAGGTTTTTCCGTCTCTCGGAGTCGGAGGAGCGCTCGCAACACACCTGAGAGACGGTTTTCCCGTCTCTCGGAGTCGCGGGGATACCTGAAACACGTCCGAGAGACGAATTTTCCGTCTCTCGGCGTCGCGGGACAGCCGTCTCTCGGTACGATGATGCCGGTTGCCGACAGATATGTGTGAAAAACCCGGACACGAGCCGCCGCCCCCGTGCGTCGCACGGGCGTTTCGGCTTCAGTCCGGGTTTTTCGTCTGCAAGTCGGTTTTTTGTCGGCTATCGGGCGGCGTGCGGTGTGCGGTGTGCGGCGTGTGGCGGGCGGCCGTCGCCGCTCAGTGTCCGCTCGTCAGCTCCGTCCAGTAGCGGTCGTACTCCTGCAGCATGTCACCGACGTCCACGAGCCACTCCGTCCGGGCCAGATCCTCGTCGCTGGTGAAGATCGTCTTGTTGGCCAGGTACTCCTCGCTGTGGAAGGGGCGGGCCTTCTCGTTCGGGTCGCCGTAGCCGATGGACTCGAAGTTTTTCGCGCTCACTTCGGGCTCGAACAGGTAGTTGATGAACTTCTCCGCGAGCTCCTTGTTCTTGGCCCCTTTCGGGATCGCGACGGTGTCCGCCCAGATGGTGGCGCCTTCCTTCGGCACGACGAATTCCACGTCGGGATTTTCCGCCTGCACGAACGCCGCGTCGCCCGACCACAGGGTGCCGATCCACACTTCTTCGGCGATGAACTTCTGCTTGATGTTGTCCGTGTCGAAGGCCAGCACGTTCGGCACCAGCGCCTTCAGGTCGTCCACGGCCTTCCGGAGCTCGTCCGGATTTTGCGTGCTGTTGGAGAAGCCGTTTTTGATCAGCGCCATGCCGATCACTTCCCGCGAGTCGTCCAGCAGCACGACCTTGCCTTTGTAGGCCGGGTTCCACAGGTCTTCCCAGCTGTCGATCACGTCCGTGACGTATTTTTTGTTGTAGGCGATGCCCGTCACGCCCCAGGTGTAGACGATGGAATACTCGCCGGTGGGGTCGAAGGGCGGCGCCGAGAACGTCGGCACGATGTTGGCCGCGTTCGGGATGTTATCCTTGTTCAGTTTCTCCAGCAGGCCGAGCTCGATCATGGTGCCGACCATGTAGTCGGACGGCTGGATGATGTCGTACTGGCTGTCGCCGGCCTGCAGTTTCGCCAGCAGCTCTTCGTTGCTGGAATAGGTGTTGTAGTTGATTTTGGCGTCAAACTGCTCTTCGAACGACTCCAGCACCTCTTCGTCAAAATTGTCCGTCCAGCTGAACACGTTCAGCGTCTGTTTGGCCCCCCCGCCGCATGCGGTCAGCACAAGCGCCAACACCATCACCAGGACCGTCGCCGTGAGCGGCTTTGCGACAAACGATGTTTTCCCCAACGGATCATCAGGTCTCCTTTCTTGTAGGTTGAGCGGCCCGGGCGGCTGTTTCGCCGCGCCGCCGCACCAGTTCCGCGCCCACAAGCAGCAGGACGGTGACGGCGACCATGAGCGCGGAAAGCGCGTTGACTTCCGGCGAAACGCCGCGTTTGACCAGGCCGTAGATGTACAAAGGAAGAGTGGTGGATTCCGGTCCGGCGACGAAAAACGTGATGACAAAATCGTCCAGCGACATCGTGAACGAAAGCAGCATCGCCGAAACGATCGCCGGAACGAGGAGCGGAAGCGTCACGCGGAAAAACGTCTGCCGCGGCGTCGCCCCGAGATCGGAAGCCGCCTCCTCCAGTTCCCGTCCGATGCCCGACAGCCGCGCGAGCACGAACAATACCACCACCGGCACGCAAAAGGTGACGTGCGCGGCGATGACCGTCCATTTGCCCAGCGGGATGTCCAGCCGGGAAAACAGGATGAGCAGCGCAAGCCCCATAAAAATATCCGGCATCAGCTGCGGCAGGTAAAACAGCCCGCTCCACAGGGCCTGCCGCTTGCGCCGGTGCAGCCAGACGGCGGCCGGCACGCCGAGCAGGGCGGCGATCAGGGTGGAAGCCGCGGCGATGGTCAGGCTGTTGCCGAGGGCTTCCAGCACGCGTTCGTTGCCAAGCAGCGACACGTACCATTTCCAGGTGAAGCCCGACCAGGCCGCGTTGATGCGGGAATCGTTGAATGAATAGGCGATAAGCACCACGAGCGGCGCGTGAAGCACGGCCAGCATGGCGACGGAGTACGCGGCGACGGCCCGGCGATACACCGTGCGGCTTGTCACGCCGCGGTTCCCGCGCTCCGGCCGGCCTGCCGTATCGCGGTCCGCACCGCTAAGATCCGTTCCGTTTCTCCCCATGTCACATCGGCTCCTTTCCGCCGGCCGTGCGGAAAGCCCGGTACATCAGGGCGATCATCGCCAGCGACGCGAGCGTCAGGATGACGGACATCGCCGAGCCGAACGGCCAGTTCCGCGCGGAGAGGAACTGGTTCTGGATGACGTTGCCGATCAGGGCGGACTGCGCGCCGCCCATCACCTCCGGCACGACGAACATGCCGGAGGAAGAGACGAACACCAGCGTGGCGCCCGTCAGCACCCCGGGCATCGTAAGTGGAAGCGTCACATGCCAAAAGGCGCGCAGCGGCGTCGCCCCGAGGTCGTAGGCCGCTTCCAGCTTGCGCCGGTCCAGCCGTTCCAGCGAGATGTACACGGGAAGCACCATAAAAGGCAAAAGGCCGTACACCATGCCGAGCAGGACGGCGCCGTCGTTGTACAGAAGCGGCAGCGGCTGCGAGATCAGGCCCAGCTTCATCAGCGCCGTGTTCACCACGCCCTGCGCGCGCAGCAAAATGACCCAGGCGTACGACCGGATCAGAAAGTTGATCAGGAACGGCAGGATGACGAGAAACAGCCACACCCGCTGGCTTCGGCGGCTCTGCCGGGAAATGTGGTAGGCGAGGGGATAGCCAAGCGCCAGGCAGAGCAGGGTGACGACCACCGCCACGATCAGCGAATCCAGCAGGATGCCCATGTACAGGGGGTCGGCCAGCCGCCGGTAATGTTCCAGGGTGTAACCCGGCAAAATTTCCCCGAGCGTACCGCGTTCCCGGAATGACAAAAGCACGACGAGAAAGGTCGGCACCCCAAAAAAAAGGATCATCCAGGCCAACGGGAAAAAAGCGAAAAAGCCGCCCCTTCTCAGCAACTAAGCGTCACCTCATGCTCCGGCGCCCAGCGGATCGCGACGCGCTCGCCTTTCCGCAGGGGCGGACGCGAGCCGGCGGTGTCGCAGGAAATGACGATGCGCCGGTCGCGGCCGGACGGATAGACCGACTCCGCGTCGTCGTACAAGGGCAGGACGCCGGAGACGAGCGGCTCGTCGGCGTCCACGCGGACAAACGTCTTGCGCAGGCCGCCCACGAACACGATGTCCTGCACCGTGCCGAAGGCGCCGCCATAATCTCCCGTGCCGTCCGCTGCCGGCCGTCCCGCCGCCGGAGCGCCCGGCACGGCCCCGGCCGCCGTGACGCCCGCAGCCGCGCCGTTCGCGGCCATGCCGACGGCGGATACGCCGCGTGCAACCGCGGCGACCGCCGGGCCGTTCGCGGCAGCGGCCCCCGCGCCTGCGCCGCCCATGGCGGCCCCCGCAGCCGCGGCTCCCGCGGCCGCGCCGACGGCCACCGGTTCAACCGCTGCCCGCGACGCGCGTTCTTCCTCCGCCAGCGCGCTTTCCGGCACGATGCGGATGTTTTCCGGCCGGACGGCGACGGTGGTCCCGCCTTTCCGGAACAGATTGTTTTCCCCGACGAACATGGCCACGAACAGGGTGCGCGGCCTCAGGTAAATTTCCTCCGGCGTGCCGACCTGCTCGATGACGCCGCGGTTCATGACCGCGATGCGGTCGGACATCGCCATCGCTTCTTCCTGGTCGTGGGTGACGTACACGAAAGTGATGCCCAGGTCGCGCTGCAGGTTTTTCAGTTCCACCTGGAGCTTCCGCCGAAGCTGGTAGTCCAGCGCGCTGAGCGGCTCGTCCAGCAGCAGGACCCGGGGCTTGTTGACGATGGCGCGCGCCACCGCCACCCGCTGCTGCTGTCCGCCGGACAGCTCGTGCGGCCTGCGGCGGCGGTATTCGGACAGGTTGGTGTATTCGAGCGCCTCTTCCAGACGGCGGTTCTGCTCGTCAAGGGGCAGCTTTTTCATCTTCATGCCGAAACGGATGTTGTCTTCCACCGTCATATGGGGAAAAAGCGCGTAATGCTGGAACACCATGTTCATGTCCCTGCGATAGGGCGGAAGATGCGTAATCGGCTTGCCGTCGAGCAGCACCTCGCCAGACGTGGGCGTCTCGAAACCGGCGATGATGCGCAGCAGCGTCGTTTTGCCGCATCCGCTCGGCCCCAGCAGGGTCAGGAACTCTCCCTCTTCGACTTCAAGCGACAAGGGCGAAATGACGACGCGGTCGCCAAACCGCTTTTCGACCGATTTCAGACGGATCATTGTGGTCATCGCCCCCTTGTCCCGTATCCGAAAATATCAAATTCCAGATTAATATACATGGAAAACGCCGATTCGTAAACAGGTGATTTTTGCGATTTCCACGCGGGTTTTCGAGGGGTTCCCGCACGGGTTCGCCGAAGGGGTATTGAAGGGGATTGAAGGTCCCGGTTCAGGTCCCATCGAATGAAGAAATCCGTTCGCGGGCTGCCGCGATCGTGGTCGCGATATGGTAATATGGGATAAAATGACCAGGAAAGATAAGAGGGAGGAAACACCATTGCTCATCGGCGCAATTGAAGCGGGAGGAACCAAATTCGTGTGCGGCGTCGGCACCGATGACGGACGCATTCTGGAGCGGACGCGCATTCCGACTGGGCGCCCGGAGGAGACGGTGGGCCGCGTCCTCGAATTTTTCCGTGGCAAATCCGTCCAAGCCGTCGGCATCGGGTCCTTCGGGCCCATCGACGTCAATCCGGCCAGTCCGCAATACGGGCATATCACGACGACCCCCAAGCCGGGGTGGTCCGGGTTTCCTTTGCTGGCGTCGATCCGCGATGCCCTCGGCGTTCCGGCGGGCTGGGACACGGACGTGAACGCGGCGGCGCTGGGCGAAGCGACATGGGGAGCGGCCAGGGGACTCGACAGTTGCGTCTATTTCACCATCGGTACGGGCGTCGGCATCGGAGTATATGCGGAAAAAAGGCTGCTGCACGGCCTGGTGCATCCGGAAGGCGGCCACATTCCCGTCCGGCGGCATCCGGAGGACGGTTTTGCGGGCGTGTGCCCTTATCACGGCGACTGTCTGGAGGGCATGGCGTCGGGGCCGGCCCTGGAGAAACGCTGGGGGAAACCGGGCGCCGAGCTTCCCGCCGATCATCCCGCCTGGGCCATCGAGGCCCATTACATCGCGCAGGCGGTGATGACGGCGGTCCTCATGCTGTCTCCGCAAAAGGTCATCCTCGGCGGCGGCGTCATGCACCAGACGCAGCTGTTTCCCGCCGTCCGCGAGGCGGTGAAACGCGGCCTGAACGGGTACGTCCGCGCGCCCGAGATTTTGGAGCGCATCGACGAATACATCGTGCCGCCGAGCCTGGGGGATGACGCGGGCCTGTGCGGGGCGCTGGCGCTCGGTCTGAAGGCTTTGGAACGGATGGCCTGATAATTTTATGAAAGAATAATGAAATAATCCTACTGGATTTCGATCAAATTGCGCAGGAAACTTGACAATACTTGAAAAACCGGAAATGATTATGGGAGAAGACGACCGATAATCGAGGAAGGGAAGTTTGGCCTGGTGGTCAGCGCGAGAAGCGAAGAGATCCTGAGGCTTTTGAGCGTCAAAACCCCGATGACGATCGAAGAGCTGGCGTTCCGCCTCTCCGTGTCCGAAGTGACCGTCAGGCGGGACCTGGCGGAACTGGAGGAGGAGGGGCTGGTCATCCGCCAGCGCGGCAGGGTCGCCCTGCCGGGGCTCGGGATCGAGCCGATGTTCGTCCAGCGGCAGAAGAAAAACGCCGATCTGAAAAAACGCATTGCCAGATACGCCGCCGGCCAGATCGCGGACGGGGAAGTCGTCGCCCTGGACGTGGGGACGACGTGCGCGGAGCTGGCCCGGGAGCTGCTCAAGCGGCGCAACATCACGGTGTTCACCGCTTCGTTCCAGGTGGCGTCCATCCTTTCCAGAAGCTCCCTCAGCGTGTATCTGATCGGCGGCTTCCTGCGCAAGTCGGAAATGTCGATGGTGGGGCCCATCGCCACCGAGACGATCAACAAATTCAATTTCGACCGCTTTTGTCTGGGATTGTCGGGCATCAGCAAGCAGGAAGGCCCGACGGATTACAACCTGGAAGACGTGGAGGTCAAAAAGGCGTTCATCCGGCGTTCGAAAAAAGTCGTGGCTCTCGTGGACAAGACGAAATTCGGCCAATCCGGGCTGGTGAAGGTGTGCGGGCTGGAGGAGATCCACGAGATCGTCACCAACCGGGAAACGGCGGAGGAATATCCGCTGGAGGACCTGGATTACGCCGGCAAGATCACCCTTGTCTGAACCGGCGCTGACGGGGACGTTTACCCGCGGCGGAACGGTTCGCGGACGCGTCCTCCCCCGAAGGAGCGTTACCTTCGGTGGGGGATTATTTTTTTGCCGAAAAAAATCATCCTAAAACCGCGGCGGCGGCGGGTTGACATGATCGAAAGGGGCTATTAAGATGAAAATGAAATGATAAAAACATGATAAAAACACGATCATAATTGAAAAGAGGTGATCGCATTTTCGGGAAACGAGGCGCGCTCCAAAGCGTCAGATAAAGAACGGCATCAAGAACAAGGAGATGGGAGAGACAACGGATGACTTGGCTGAAAGAGGTTATCGGAACGGAAAAGGCGATCATCGCCATGTGCCACTTGCTGCCTCTTCCCGGCGATCCGCATTACGACAAGGAAAAAGGCATGGATTACATCGTCGAGATGGCCAAACGGGATCTGCTCGCCCTCCAGGAGGGGGGAGTGGACGCCGTCATGTTTTCCAACGAGTTCAGCATGCCCTACCTGACGGACGTCAAAACGGAGACGGTGGCCGCCATGGCGCGGATCATCGGCGAACTGAAATCGCACATTAAGATTCCGTTCGGCGTGAACGTCCTGTGGGATGCCAAGAAGTCGCTGGATCTGGCGGCGGCCACGGGAGCCCTGTTTGTCCGGGAAATTTTCACGGGGGTCTATGCAAGCGATTTCGGCCTGTGGAACACGAACGTGGGGGAAACGGTCCGGCACCAGCACCGCATCGGCGCGGAAAACGTGAAACTGCTGTTCAACATCGTACCGGAAGCGGCGAAATATCTGGCCGAGCGCGACCTGGAGAGCATTGTCCGCTCCACCGTGTTCAACAACCGGCCGGACGCCCTGTGCGTATCCGGACTGACCGCCGGGCAGGAGACGAGTTCCAGCTTCCTGAAGATCGTGAAGTCCCTCGCGCCGGATACGGTGGTGCTGGCCAACACGGGCGTAAATGTGAACAACGTCGAAGAGCAGCTGTCCATCGCCGACGGCGCGGTCGTCGGCACGGCGTTCAAGATCGACGGCAAGTTCCAAAACCATGTGGATCCCGCTCGCGTGAAAGCGTTCATGGACAAGGTGAAGCGATTCAGAAGCGGGCTGGCGTGACGCGCGGCCGGCGAAAAAGCATGACCAGGGCGAAAAGGGTGAACCGACCGTGGAACGTTTTGTGCTGGGCATTGATATCGGCACCACCGCGACGAAGACCGTGCTCATTCATCCCGATGGGGAGATCGTATGCAGCGCGTCCAGACACGTCGATCTCCATTCTCCCCGGCCGGGATGGGCCGAGGAGGATCCGCGGCAGTGGTGGGACAACGTCCGGGCGCTCATCCCGGAACTCACGGAAAAGGCGAACATCGCGCCGGACCGGATCGCGGCGGTGGGCGTAAGCGGCATGGTTCCCACCCTCATCTGTCTCGATGAGCGGGGAGAGCCCCTCCGGATGTCGATCCAGCAAAACGACGCCCGGGCCGTGGAAGAAATCGAAGAGCTGAAGGCCAAGCTTCCGGAGGATTGGGTCCTGGAAACGACGGGGTCGGCCATCACCCAGCAGTCCATCGCGCCCAAGCTCATGTGGCTGAGCCGCCGCGAGCCCGACGTGATCCGGAAGACCGCGTCGATTTGCGGTTCCTACGACTATATCGCGCGGCGCCTGACCGGCTTCGGTTCGGCATTCGTCGAGGCCAACTGGGCCCTGGAAAGCGGGCTTTACGATTATCGCAACGGGGCCTGGAGCCGGAAAATCGCCGAAGCCGCAGGCATCCGGATGGACTGGCTGGGCGAAGTCCATCCGTCCCACCGGATCGTGGGCGCGGTCCGGGGGGATCACGGCACCGGCCTGAAGGACGGCACTCCGGTGATCGCCGGGTCCGCCGACCACGTGGCCAGCGCCTTCTCCGCCGGCCTGGTGGAGGACGGCGATCTGCTCATCAAACTGGGCGGCGCCGGCGACATTTTGCTGACCACGAACCAGCCCGCGGCGGACCGCCGGCTGTACCTGGACTTCCATCTCATTCCCGGCCGATACCTGATCAACGGCTGCATGGCCTCCAGCGGAAGCGTCATCCGCTGGTTCCAGCGGGAACTGGCCGGCGGCGCGCCCCTGGACCTGTTGGAACGGGAAGCGGAAGAGGCCGGCGCGGGCGCGGACGGGCTGGTGCTGTTGCCGTATTTCCTCGGGGAGAAGACGCCGCTGCAAGACCCGGAAGCGAGGGGCATGTTCGTGGGCCTGCACCTCGGGCACAAGCGGGGGCATCTGTACCGGGCCATTCTGGAAGGCATCGCCTTCGGGTTCAAGCACCACATCGACACGTTCCGCGACATGGGCTTTACGCCCCGCCGGGTGCGCATCACCAACGGCGGCTCCCGCTCGCGGCTGTGGCGGCAGATCGTGGCGGACATCACGGAATTGCCGCTCGAGTCCATTATCGACCATCCCGGGTCTTCTTTGGGCGTGGCTTTCGCGGCGGGAATCGGCGCGGGGCTGATCAAGGATTGGTCGGAGATCCGCAAGTTTTTGCGCGTCGAGGAAAGAATCGTTCCCGATTCGAGGCACCGGGAGCGTTACCGGACCCTGTACCGCGTGTACCGCGACATTTATCCCAACCTGCTGGAGCAGCAGCACATCCTGGCACGGCTCAGCCGCGGCGGGGACGGGGACGGCGGCGGAAACTAGGACGGAACATCCGGAACGGTTCAACGGAAAAAAGTTCCATTTCCTCAAATCAGCAGCCATCGGAAAGGGGGGTACGGACGAAGATGAGCGACAAAGGTCTTGCCGTGGTCACCGGGGCGGGCAGCGGCATCGGCCGGGCGATCGTCCGGCGGCTGGCGGAGGACGGATTCGCGGTGGCCGCGACGGACGTGAATGAAACCGCGGCCAAAGAAACCGCCGCCGATATCGTCTCCCGCGGCGGCCGCGCGGAGGCGTTCGTCCTGGACGTGACCGACCGCGGCTCCATCGAGCGCGCCCTGGAACAGGCCGTCGAACGGTTTGGCGATCTCAAGGTGTGGGTGTCCAACGCCGGAGTCTCCACCATGAACCATTTCATCGACCTCACCGAAGAAGAATGGGACTTCAACCTGAACGTCAACGCCAAGGGCGTGTTCCTGTGCGGTCAGGTGGCCGCGCGCCGGTTCATCCGCCAGGGAAACGGAGGAAAAATCATCCACACCGCTTCGCTGGCCGGCAAGCGGGGAGCCGTGCCGTTTTTGGCGCACTATGTGGCTTCCAAGTTCGCCGTCGTGGGACTGACCCAGGCGATGGCCCATGAACTGGCGAAATACCGGATCACGGTCAACGCGGTCTGTCCGGGTTATGTGGCCACGCCGATGCAGGAGCGGGAGCTTGCGTGGGAAGCGAAATTGCGGGAAACGACGCCGGACAAGGTCGTCGAGCTCATGCTCGGCGAAACGCCGCTGCGCCGGCTGGAGACGCCGGAAGATGTGGCGAAGGTCGTCTCGTTTCTCGCCGGCGAAGACGCGGATTTCATCACCGGCGAATCCATCGCCGTCAACGGCGGCGTGTACATGGATTGAGTCTGACACTCCAAAAGGGGGCTCTTGTGCATGAAGAAATCGGTGTTTCGGATGCTGGCCCTGATGTTGTCGGCGATGCTGGTCCTTGGCGCCTGCACCCGCGGAGGAAGCGACAGCGGGGCCGGTTCCGGCGGCGACGCGGGGAAAACGGAAACGGTCACCCTGAAGGTGATCATGGAAGAAGTGCCGGACACGGACATCGTACTGGGGATGCTGCATGAATTCCATCAGGCCCATTCCGGTATCCGGCTGGACATCGAAGCCCTGCCGTACGACCAGATGCGGGACAAGATCGTCGCGTCCTTCCTGGCTCCCAGGGCGACCTACGATCTGATCGTGGTGGACAACCCGTGGATGTACGACTTCGCTTCCGCGGGCTACCTGGAACCGTTGGACGACCGGATTCAGCAGGCCGGCGGCGCATACCATTACGAAGACTTCGCCAAACCGCTGCGCGACATCGCGGAAGTGGACGGCAAGGTTTACGCCATTCCTTTCTACAACTACGCGCTCGGCCTGATCTACCGCACGGACCTGTTCGAGGAAAAGGGCCTCCAGGTTCCCGCCACGCTGGACGAGCTGATGGAGGCCGCCAGACAGCTGAAATCGGACAATATGGCGGGCATCGCCATGACGCCCCAGCGCGGTTACAAAGTGTTCGAAGAGTGGGGGAACTGGCTGTTTGCCGCGGGCGGCGCCATCCAGGACGAAGCCGGCAACGTCGTCCTCGATTCGCCGCAGGCGCGGGATGCTCTTGCGAAGTATATCCAGACGTACAACGAGTCGGCGCCGGCAAACAGCCTGAACTGGGCGTTCGACGAGGCCCTGCGGGCGACGGCCGGCGGCCAGGCGGCGATGATGCTGTCGTACAACTGGATGCTGCCGACGCTGAACAACCCCGACGGCCCGGCGGGAGAGCTGGCCGGCAAGTTCGGCCTGGCCGAGGTACCCGGCGGCAAGGCGGTCCTCGGCGCCTGGTTCTGGGCCATTCCGGCCAACTCGAACAACAAGGACGCGGCTTGGACCTTCGTCCACTGGCTCACCTCGCCGGAACAGGACACGAAACGCGTCATTGCGGGCGGGGCCCCCGTGCGCGACAGCGTCATGGACGATCCGCAGGTTCATGAACAGGGATTCGGTCAGGAATACTACGCCACCGTCAAAGGAATCCTGAAAGACGCTTCGCCGCTGGGAGACGGTCCGGGCGCGGAAGAAATGATCCAGGCCGTCGGCCTTGAACTGAGCGCCGCCGTGTCCGGCCAGAAGAGCGTGGACCAGGCCGTCGCCGACGCGGCGAAGCAGGCCGGGGAGATCATGAGCAAGTGATGGACGACCGACGCGTCGATACCGCCCAACGCCCCTTTTCCAGGCTGTTCCCATATGAATGGAGGATGATGACCCCGCTTCTTGCGGTGATGGTCATCATCCTCGCCTATCCGATCGCGTATTCCGCCTGGCTGTCTTTCCGCAACGTGGATCTCACCAAGCCCGGGCGGGACGCGTTCGTCGGGTTCGACCAGTACGTGACGGTGCTGAAGCAGCCGCTGTACTGGACGGCGCTGACCAACACATTCATTTTCGTGGCGGTGGCGGTCACGCTGGAACTCGTCCTGGGATTGGCGCTGGCGGTGAGCCTGAAAAAGCAGAAGCGTTTCCGCAACCTCACCCGGGCGATCCTGCTGACGCCGATGTTCGTCACGCCCATCGCCGTGGGCCTGATGTTCCGGTTTTTGCTCAACAACCAGCTGGGACTGGTGCCGGTCATCCTGCAGAAGCTGGGGATCAGCATCGATTTCTTCAGCGCGGATCTGGCGCTTTTGTCCCTTGCCCTGATCGACGTATGGCAATGGACGCCGTTCATGATGCTGATGCTGCTGGCCGGGCTGGAGAACCTGCCGGAGGAGCCCCACGAAGCGGCCCACGTGGACGGCGCGAACGCCTGGCAGACGCTCATTCGCGTCACGGTGCCCATGATGAAGCCGATCATCCTGGTGGCGGTGCTGATCCGGGCGCTGGACGCGCTCAAGGTGTTCGAATACGTCTACGCCATCACGAGGGGCGGTCCGGGGGCTGCGACGGAGACGCTGCAGTTTTTTATCTACAAAATCGGGTTCGGATACTACCGCCTGTCGGAGGCGGCCGCCGTTTCATGGACCGTGGTCATCCTGGTCATGGCGGTACTGGTGCTGTCCCTGTGGCGCACGACAAGGGGTAGGAGCGCATGAGAGCGTATCGTGCCAAAAACAAGTTTTGGACGTGGGTGCGGGTGGCCTTTTTGTGGGCCGCCGTCCTTGCCGTCCTGTTTCCCTACACGTGGGTGGTGCTGTCTTCCTTCAAAAGCCCGGCGGATCTGACGAATCCGACGAAGCTCCTGTTTGCGCCGGTGCTGGACAACTGGGCGCGCGTGTTCGCGGGCGGCATCGTCAACAATTTCGGATTGAGCCTGCTCGTGGGGCTGGCCACCGTGCTGATCACCCTGCTGGCCGGCACCCCCGCCGCCTACGCCATCAGCCATTACGCCGTCGGCGGCCGGCTGGCCCGTTTCGGCATTTTGCTGGCGGAACTCATTCCTCCGTCGGTGCTGGTGTTGCCGCTGTTTCTGGTGTCGTACTATTTGAAGGTGAACGGGATGGTCATCCCCGTCATTGTGGCGCACCTGACCTTTGTGCTGCCGGTGGTCACGTGGTTTTTGATCAGCTTTTTTGACGATATTCCGAGGGATCTGGAACAGGCGGCCCTGATCGACGGCTGCACCCGATTCCAGGCGTTTCTGAAGGTCGTGCTGCCGCAGGTGCTGCCCGGTCTGGGCGCGGCCGCCATTTTCGGCTTCGTCCTGTCGTGGAACGACATGTTCTACGCGCTTATCCTGGGCGGCGAGACCGCCAAGACGCTGCCCGTGGCCATCGCCGGCTACAACACGTTCCGCGGCGTCCAGCTGGGCGACATGTCGGTGGCCATCCTCGTGTCCGTGCTGCCGACGCTGCTGTTGTCCTTTTTCATCCAGCGGCGCATGATCCGGGGGATCGGCGGCGGAGGCGTCAAGGGCTGACGGAGGAAGATCTTGGCGAAGACCTCGCCGGGAGCGCGGAGAAACAGAAGCGTGGATCATCCCGCTTGAACGGATGGGAGATGGAGATGGAGAAGGAACTGGAAGTCGCGACCCTCGCCGCCCGGCGCGCGGGAGAGGTTCTGAAAAACTGGGCGGAGCCGCTGGAAGAGGCCTGGAAAGGGCCCATCAATCCGGTGACCGCCGCCGACCGCGAATCGGAGCGGATCCTGATCGCCGCGTTGCGCGAAGCGTTTCCGGACGACGCCATCGTGGCGGAAGAAAGCGGCGCCGGCGCCGAGGGCGAAGCGGCGGGCCGACGGAGATGGTACGTGGATCCCCTCGACGGGACGGTCAATTTTTCCCGGGGAATCCCGCATTGGTGCGTGTCGGTGGCCCTGGCGGACGAAGAGGGCGTAACCCGGTGCACGGTCGTATACGCGCCGTTTTCCGGCGAGCTGTTCACGGCGGTGCGCGGCGGGGGAGCCCGTCTCAACGGCAGGCCCATCCGGGTCCGCGACACGCGGACGCTGGACCGGGCGCTGGCCGCGTCCGGTTTCCCCTATTCGTTCGAGAATCCGGAGCGAAACAATCTGCGCGAATGGACGGCGGTGACGCCGCGGCTCCTGTCGATCCGCTGCCTGGGGGCGGCGGCGCTGGATCTGTGCCAGGTGGCCTGCGGCCGGCTGGACGTGTTCTGGGAGATGGAACTGGAACGCTGGGATCTGGCGGCGGGGGCGCTCATCTGCGCCGAGGCGGGCGCGGTCGTCACCGACCTGGAAGGCCGGCCGCTCACCGGTCCGGGCACGTCGGTGCTGGCGGCCAATCCGCATCTGCATCCGCAGGTGCTGGCGCTGCTGCGGGGACGCGGGTAAGCCCGATGCCATGCCGGCATGCCGGGCCGCGCTTCGGGCGGCGACATGGTTTGCGGCCTTGCCCGCACGTTGACGGTGAATGGGTCTCGTTTTGGTTTACCGGCTCCGCTAGGGAGCCGGTTTTTTTTCGGCCGGCCGGGTTGTCCGACGCTTTACGGCCGGTTGAGGGACAGCCGTTCGGCGAGGGAAAGGGTTGCCTCGCGGGCCAGGTCCTTTTTTTGATCCCACAGGTGCGCCGGAATGGACACGCTGACGGCCGCCATCACCCGGCCGTCGGCCTGCCGCACGGGGGCGGCGACGCAATGGAACCCCATGACGCATTCCTGATCGTCGATGGCGTATCCCTGTTTGCGGACGGTTTCCAGATGTTTCAGCAGTTCGCCGCGCGAGGAGATGGTATAGGGGGTCAACTTTGGCAGAACCTCATCGGGATAAAGCCTGAGCAGCTCCTCCTCCGGCAGCCAGGCGAGCAGCACCTTGCCCAGCCCCGTCGCGTGGGCGGGAACCCGGACGCCCGGTCCGGCCACCATTTGCACGGGCGTGGGCGCCGTTTCCTTGGCCAGGTACAGCACTTCGTTGCCGTCCAGCGTGGCGAGCTGGATGGATTCGCCGAGGCGTTCCATGACCGGACGCGCTTCCTGGCTGAAGGCGGCGACCAGGTCGTATTGCCGGAAAAATGCGTTTCCCAAAAAGCCGCAGTAATTCCCGAGCGCATAGGTATCGTCGGGCAAACGCCGCAGCCAACCCAGTTGTTCCATCGTCCCGAGAAGGGAAAACATGGTGCTTTTGCTGATGCCGAGCTGTTTGCACAAATCGCTGAGCTTCAGCCTGGCCGGCTGCCGGGAAATGGCCTCCAGCACCCTGTGCGCCCTTTCCAGGGCCGGCACCCAGTATTTCCTGTCCATCCTTCAGCCTCGGTTTTTTCATTTTTTGTGAAAATCGGGCATCCTTATTCGTTGTGTGTCATTGTAACACCGGCCATTTTTCCCCGTCAACGACGGGAAGCTCCCGCCCGGGGCACGGTTCGGCCCGCCGGCCTGACCAAACCGGCAAAAGAGAGAAGCCGGGTTTCATGCAACCCGGCTGCTGTACCGTTCGGATCACCCATCAACGCCGATTGGCTTCGCGTCTGCGCTTCCGATCTTCCGGCGTCTCCCACTCTTGGGCGTACGGGCTCTTTTCCCATTCTTCGAGGTTCAACAGGCCGAGCCCCATCCCGTATCCGGGCTCGCTCGTGAGCGTGTTCACCATGAAGGCCAGCCATTTGCCGTCCGGACTTACGTTGGAATTGCTGGCCCGCCAGGGGAAGTTGTCGATCATGCGCGTCATTCTCACCATGCGGCCGGAACCGTCCAGTTTCAGCTTCCACAGGTCGATGGGCGGATACGAATCGTAGAAATCGCAGGAAGATTCCAGGCAAATATGCTCGCCATCGGGGAAAATCCCCTCGCATTCGTTGTGCGTGAACGGCTCGTTGATGTAGACCCGTCTTTCCAGCGTTTCCACGTTGATGCCGGAGACGATGGTCCGCCATCCTTTCCGTTGATCGTTTTCGCCAAAGGGATCGCGGTTGAAGGGTTCGTTGATGTATTCCGCCATGATCACTTCCGTGTCGTTGTGCCGGAAATCCTGGGGTTCCGGTTTCACGTACCCGTTGGTCCGGTAAATCACCTTGTCTTTCCCCAATTCGGGGCCGTCGGGTCCGTACACGATTTCCGTCACGTGCACTTCGAAGTCATCGCCGGAACCGATGCGCGGATCATGATGGCCGTTCATCGAGTAGGTGATGCGGTTGGCGATGGTGGACACGCCGCATCCTTCGAAAATCCGGCGTCCGAGCGGCTTCGGCGGTTTCTTCAGGTCTTTTTCCAGAATCCACAGTTCCGATTCCACGTGGCGGCTCGTCCATCTGTCCTTGAATTCCTTGGGACCGATGAGCAAATAGTCGCCGTTCGGCAGAAACAGCACGCGCAGGAAGGAGTGGTGGTCTCCCAGGTTTTTCGTGAGATTCCGGACCTTGCGGGTTTCCAGGTCGATTTCGCAGATGTCGCCGTAGTTTTTCTCGACAAAAGCGATCCGTTTTCCGTCCGGAGACCAGTAGGGCCGTTCGCCGTAATCCAGCAGCTTCTCGTGGAACGGCGGCGGGTTGTCCAGAACGTGCGGGCCGTCGAACCTTTCGTTGTTCCATCTGTAAATTCCGCCTTGGTGTCTCATGGATGAGCTCCTCCCTTGGATTGATCATTTTTATGTTGATCTGGGAAATGATCGTGAGGCTCACTGAAAGTTCTAAATAATGAACACTATTCATGATTTAGACCGAAATCATTATAACACGGCGGAAACAGGCGGTTCAATCCACAAATTGCGCCATGCGGCGCAAGATTTGAAAAATGTGCATTCCGCGATGGCTGGGCATGGCTTTGCTCGGTTGACAGGGTTCGGTCCAGAGTGGTACGATTTAACCAAAATCAAGAACATAGTTCATTATACTGAACTTTTGAAAGGAAGATCGGATTGGAAAAAGCCATTCACCATCCATGTCCCGGCGTGACCATCCAGGCGCCCATTACGCCGGAATTTGAGGAAATTCTGACGCCGGAGGCCGTGGAGTTCGTCGCCGAACTGCACCGGAAGTTCAATCCGACCCGAAAGGCCCTGCTCAGGGAGCGCGCCGAGCGGCAGAAACGCATCGACCAGGGAGAATGGCCCGGCTTTCTGCCGGAGACGGCGCACATTCGCAGCGGCGACTGGAAGATCAGAGGGATTCCCGCCGATCTGCAGGACCGCCGGGTGGAGATCACGGGGCCGTCGGGCGACCGGAAAATGGTCATCAACGCCCTCAACTCCGGCGCCAAAACGTACATGGCCGACTTCGAGGACGCCAACTCCCCGACCTGGGAAAACTCCGTGGGCGGACAGCTCAACCTGCGCGACGCGATCCGCCGGACGATCCGCTACACGAGCCCGGAAGGGAAGGAATACCGGCTCAATCCGGAGGTGGCCGTGCTGATCGCCCGTCCGCGCGGCTGGCATATGGTCGAAAAACACATGCTGGTGGACGGCGAACCCGTGTCGGCCAGCCTGTTCGACTTCGGCCTTTATTTCTTCCACAACGCGAAATATTTGCTTGAGCACGGCAGCGGGCCTTACTACTACCTGCCCAAGATGCAAAGCCACAAGGAAGCCCGCCTGTGGAACGACGTGTTCGTCCACGCGCAGCAGCGGCTGGGCGTTCCGCAAGGCTCCGTCAAGGCCACCGTGCTGATCGAGCACATTCTGGCCGCCTTTGAAATGGACGAAATCCTGTACGAGCTGCGCGACCACATCGCGGGGCTGAACTGCGGCCGGTGGGACTACATTTTCAGCTACATCAAAACCCTGCGCAACAAGCCGGACGTCATCCTTCCCGACCGCGGGCTGGTGACGATGACGGTGCCGTTCATGCGGGCGTATACACGGCTGGCCATCCAGACCTGCCACAAGCGCGGCGCGTCCTGCATCGGCGGCATGGCGGCGCAAATTCCCGTGAAAAACAACCCGAAGGCGAACGAGGAAGCGCTGGAAAAGGTAAGGCTGGACAAGGAACGGGAAGCTTCGGACGGGCACGACGGCACCTGGGTGGCGCACCCCGGCCTTGTGCCGGTCGCCATGGACGTGTTCAACCGTCTGATGCCGACACCGAACCAGATCCACAAGATTCCGGACGTCCAAATTACCGCGGAGGATTTGCTGCAGGTGCCCGAAGGACCCATCACGGAAGCGGGCCTGCGCATCAACATCAACGTGGGCGTGCGTTACATTGAAGCGTGGCTGCGCGGCGTCGGCGCCGTGCCGATCTTCAACCTGATGGAAGACGCGGCGACGGCGGAAATTTCGCGGACGCAGGTGTGGCAATGGGTTCGCCATCCCCGGGGCGTGCTGCAGGACGGCCGGAAGGTCACCAAGGAACTGGTGCTGCAGACGCTGGACGAGGAAATGGCGAAAATCCGGGCGGAAATCGGGGAAGAAGCCTACGCGCAAAGCCGCTTTGAACTGGCCCGGAGCTTCTTTGCCGATCTGTCCACGAAAGACGAGTACGAGGAATTCCTCACGGTACCGGGTTACGAATATCTGGATTGATCAAAGGCGCCCAAAATTTTTGCAAGTTGACGGGGTTCATCGAACCCCGTTTTTCATCGGATTTCCCGGCGGTCCGGAAGGAGCCGGCCATGAATGGCGGGAATCGCGGCATGCGGAGAACCGCGAATCGGGCTGCCGGGAAAGCCCGCTGGAAGATAATGAAATGGACGATTCCATGCAAGAACGTTAGGATAGGGATACGACGCATACCGGGGCAAAGGCGCCGGCGTTGGGAAAGTAAGACAGGACAGGGGGCGAAAAATTGGCCGGATTTGCCATCCTGATGACTTTTTTGTTTGCGGGCTATGTCATCCGCGAATGGACGGGCGTACCCTTGCCGGCCAACGTGATCGGCATGGTCCTGTTTACCGCGGCTTTGGCCCTCCGGCTGGTGAAGCTGGAAACGGTGGAGAAGGCCGCCGACCTTTTGCTTCGCCACTTGATGCTGTTCTTCGCGCCGGTCGTGGTCGGCGTCGTTTCGTTTTTTCCGCTCATCGGCAGGGAAGCGGCCGCGTTCGTGGGCGGTCTGGTGATCAGCGCCGTCGCGGTGCTGCTGGTGACGGGATGGACCACAAAGGCGCTGGCCAGGGAGTCGGCCGCCGCCTCCGGCGGGTATCCGCCGCCTGAAGCGAAAAATGCGGAAAGCGCGGCGGAAAACGGACGAGGCGGCATGACGGTTTGATGAAGGAGGTTGAAGGCGTTGTTGCCCGGATGGGTTTCCGAACCCGTTTTCGGCATGGCGCTGACGGTAATCGCTTACGTTGCATCGCTCCGGGTGCAGCGGCGCTATCCGTGGCTGCATCCGCTTTTTGTCACATCCGGCGGAATCATCCTGTTGCTCGTCGCGTTGCGGATTCCGTATGAGGCGTATGCAGTTGGCGGAAAAGTGCTGGAATTTTTCCTGGGCCCGGCCACCGTCGCTCTCGGCGTGCCGTTGTACCGTCAATTCCGGCGAATGAAGCGCAGCATGGCCGCCATCCTGGCGGGGGTGACGGCCGGATCGGCAACCGGTATCGTGATCGCCGGCCTGTCGGCTTCGCTGTTCGGCGCGTCCCAGGAATTGGTCCGATCGATGATGACCAAATCGGTCACGACGCCGATCGCTCTGGAGCTGGCCCGTGAGCTGGGGGGCGTACCGGAACTGGCGGCGGTGCTGACGGTGCTCACCGGCCTGTTCGGCAGCATGTTCGGTCCGGCGTTGCTCCGTCGTTGCGGCGTTCGCTCGGACCTTCCGATTGGCATCGCCATCGGTACCGCGGCGCACGGCATCGGTACGGCCCGCCTGCTGCGGGAATCCGAACCGCAGGGGGCCGCTTCCAGCCTGGCCATGGCGCTGGCGGGCGTGATCACGTCGGTGCTGGCGGCGCTGTTGCGAAACGGACTTTGATTGCGCATCGGACAATTTTTGCTTAACCGACCGATTTTGCATTTTCCCGGGACGATCACAAGTATTGTCTCTTTAAGCGAGGGCGGAATCCCCCTGATAATGAACCTTGCAAGCGCCACCAAAAATGGCGCGGCAAAATTCACCACATCAAAGGGGAATCAGGAGGGGAAGATGCAAATGAGGTCACGTCGTTGGAGCAAGTATCTGCTGGAGTCCTTGTGTCTGGCTTTGGTGCTGGGGCTGCTGGCGGCCTGTTCCGGAGGGAGCAAATCGTCCACCAGCTCCGGCCCGTCGCAGAGCCCGCAAAGCTCCAGCTCGGGCGGTGCGCAACCTTCGCCGTCCAAGCCGGCCGAACCGCTCAAGCTGCAGTTCATGGTTCCTTCGTATGCCGATGCGCCGGACATGAACAACGAGTATTGGTCCGAATGGCAAAAGCGGACCAATACGGAACTGGACGTGGAATGGGTGCCTTCGGGCGACTACAACACGAAATTCGACCTGGTGCTCTCCTCGGGCAACCTGCCGGAGATCATCGTCGCCACGCAGCTCACCCGTCCGACGCTCATCAAAGCCATCAAGCAGGGGGCGTTCTGGGATCTGACCGATTTCCTGGGGGATTTCAGCCAGTATCCCAATCTGAAGGAAAACACCTACCCGCTTGTCTGGAATTTCATGAAAGTGGACGGCAGAATTTACGGCTTGCCGCGGAACCGTCCGATGATCGACCTTGGCATCAAGATGCGGAAAGACTGGCTGGACAAATTCAACCTGCAAATTCCCACGACGATGGACGAGTTCAGGCAAGTTCTCAAGACCATCGTCAACGGCGACCCCGACGGAAACGGCATCAAGGATACGGAAGGCCTGATCGGACACGGCTTCCTGCTGCTGGACGGCGACTTCTCCCTGCTGGCCGCTTTCGGCGGGCTGGATCCGTACTACAACGAAGAAGGCGGCCTGATCAAGGAAACGATGACGCCCGCCTACGCGGATCTGGTCGAATGGCTCCGCGGGCTGTACGCCGACGGCAGCCTGCCGAAGGAATTCGCCGCCATCAAGATCTCCCAGGCGGAAGAATTGTACAAAACCGGCCGTGCCGTCTCCTACGTGAGGAACGTCTGGCGCGACTTCCAATTTGAACAGGAAATCAAAAAAGTGCAGCCGGATGCGGAAGTCATCACGCTGCCTCCCATGCAAGGGCCGGGCGGATACAGCGTCCACCTGTCGCCGCCGACCTTCGGTGCAATGTATATTTCCAAGAAAGTGCCCGAGGAAAAAGTGAAGCGGATCCTCGACTACATGGAAATGACCACGACCAAAGAATTTACCGATTTCAACTACTACGGCATCGAAGGCGTGCACCACACGGTCGTCGACGGGCAGCCGCAGCTCACCGAGCTCGGCGTGAAGCAGGTCACGGCCAACGCGAACCAGGTGTTCGCCATGGCGTTCAACAACGAGATGAAGGTGCTCAACCCGGCCGCGCCGAAGGCGTACAACGATGCCAAACTGAAATCGGTGGAAGTGTTCGCCGAAGTCGGCAAGCTGAATCCGTTCCAGATGATCAACTCCGACACCTGGACCAATATTTGGCCGGCTCATGAAAGCGAATGGCAATCGATGGTAGTCAAGGCCATCGTCGGCCAAATCTCGATGGACGAATACCGGGCCTACGTGGACAATCTCAACAACAAGCCCGAATTCAAGCAGGCCTACAAAGAGTTTGCCGAAGCGTATCAACAGTTCTTCGGAAGCTGATCGGCAACTGGAAATCTGATACGTTCTCGGGAAAGGGAACGGCTTCCGAAACGGGACACCCCGGTTTCGGCAGCCGTTTCCCTGTCCTCGGAAGGGAGATGAACGCGTGGCTTCCGACTGGTTGCGAACCCGCGGCAGAGGGGTCCACTTGACGATCCGGGACATCGACTGCCGGGATTTCGATGCGGAGCGACTGGCCAAAGACTTGCATGATCTTCATGTGAATGTGCTTTCCTTTTTCTGCGCAGGTTACGTCACCGTCCATCCGACTTCCCTGTCCCTGCGCATCAGTCCGTTTCTGAACGGCAGGGATCTGACCGGGGAAATCGTCGAAGCGCTGCATCGTTACGGCATCAAAGCCGTGGCCGCGATGGACCTGAGCCTCATTCCGGAAACGGTGGCGAACGAGCATCCGGACTGGCTGTCCGTGGACGCCAACGGCGAACCGTACCGGGCGAACCGGGATCTGGGGAACTTTTACATCGCCTGTCCCCACAGCGGATACCAGAACGAATATCTGGAATTGGTGCTCCGCGAACTCGTTTCCCGCTACGACCTGGACGGGATCAAGTTCGGCGGCGGCAGCTACGGATTTACGTCCTACGGCAACGGCATCTGCCATTGCTCCCGCTGCCGGGAAGCGTACCACGCGTTTTCCGGACGCGAAATTCCCCAGAAGGAAGACCCCGCGGATCCGGCCTGGGTGGAGTTCCAGCGCTGGAGACAGGAAGCCGTCGTGGAGCGGACGCGCTTTCTGTACCGTCTGGTGAAATCCCTGGATCCGGATCTTCCGGTCATGTGCAACAGCGTCTGTTTCGGCGATCCCGGCTGGACGATCCGGGGGGCGCTGGATATCGAGCGGATGGCGGAAAACATCGACGCCGTGCAGGTGGAGGCGCAAACCCGCATCCGCGTGGACGGGGATCACGGCGAATGGCAATTCCTGCTCTGGCCGTCCGAAGAAGCCAGTTTTCTGACCAACGTGAGCGATCATCAAATCTGGGTGCTGGCTTCCTACTTCCAGGCCTGGCCCTGGCGCCGAAACGCGGTGCCGCCGGCCGAGCAGAAGATCTACATGGCGCAAATGTACGCCAACGGCGGCAGCGCGATCGTCAATCTGTCGGGCGGTCCGCCGGCGGTCCACCAGGATCAGCGGGGATTTGCCGCCGTCCGGTCGCTGTTTGAATTTGTGGAACGGAACGCGGATTATTACGACGGAGACGCCTCCGCCGCGGACGTCGCCGTGGTGTATTCGCAAAAAACCCTGTTCAATTACGACAGGCAGGAGCCCGAACGGTACGTCGACTCGATCCGCGGCGTGGAGCAGGCGCTGGCCGAACACCATATTCCCTTCGACGTGATTTCCGACCGTCTGCTGATTCCGGAACGTCTGGCGAAATACCGGACGATCGTGTTGCCGTCCACCGCCTGCATGACGGAAGAAGCGGCGGAAAGCCTCCGGAAGTTCGTGGAAAACGGCGGCAGCGTCATCGCCACGTTTGAGACCTCGCTGTACGGTCCGGACGGCCGGAAACGGGACGATTTCCTCCTCGCGGATTTGCTGGGCGTCTCCCATGCGGACACCCTGCCGGTCACCGGCAAGCAGGGCGGCGTTTACAAACAGGCCTACATGAAGGTCCGGCTTCAAGACCATCCGCTGCTGGCGAATCTTGGCGACACCACGGTGATTCCCGCGGCGAACCGCTATTGCCGGGTGAACCTGCGCGGGGAGCAAGCGGCGGTTCCGCTGACCCTTTCGGCCGCTTTCCGCGTTTTTCCGGAAGGCATGTCCTACACCACGGACACGGATCCCGATGACCCCATGCTGATCGTGAAGGAACATCCTTCCGGCGGAAGAACGGTCTATTTTGCCGGTCAGCCGGACTTGGCGTTCATGCGGTTCGGATATCCCGATTGGGGCCTCTTGCTGGCCAATGCCGTCCGATGGGCGTCGGGCGGACGGGTGCCGCTGGAAGCGGAAGCGCCGTCCACCCTGCTCGTGACGCTTCGGAAACAGGACAATCGCCGTCTCGTCCATCTGGTGAACCTCAACGGTGGAAGGCGAATGTTCCGGCAAATGATTCCGGCCAGCGACGTGAAAATCCTCCTGCGAAACGAACCCGGTTTTCGGCCGCAGCGCGCGTTTCTGCTCTCGGATCTCGGCTCCCTTCCGTTGGCGGAAGAAAAAGACGGCGTTTCGGTCCGGATTCCCCGGGTGGAGGATTATGACGTGCTGGTGATCGAGGGCGATGCGGACAGCCGTTGATCCTTCTGTTTTACAAGGAGTTGGACATGATGAGGCTTCGGGTCCGGAAATGGGTGGGCCACTGGAAAAAGGAGGATCGGCGCAAGTACCTTTATAAACTTGTCATCATCGGATGCCTGGCGGTGACCATTCCGATCGTATTTGCCGGCTGGGTCTATTACACGATGTCGGTGGAGCGGGTACGCAACACGATCGCCGAGGAAAGCCAGTCCGCGCTGTTCAGCATCCGGGATCGGGCCGAGCTTGTGCTGCAGCGAATCGAGGAAGAATCGCTGCAGCTCGCCAACGATCCCCTGGTGAATGAACTGTTTTTCAGCATGGACGATAACGATGCGCGGAAAGAAATTCTGGTGCGCAAGAGTCTGCTGGACAAAATTTCCATCCTGAAAAACATGAACAGAGCGGCCAGGGAAATCTTCCTGTACGACGCGGAGGAACAACTGGTCATTTCCAACGATTACGGAGTGATCCCGCTCGCCGACTACCGGTATCGGAACGAAATCGAGCAATGGATGGCGGAAGGATACCGGGCCCAGTGGCTGGCCGTTCCCGATCACACCGGCAGCGGCCGCGACCTGTTCGTGCACGTGCGCATGCTCCCGGCCATCGGGGACCGGACGGCGCAAGGCATGCTGGTATACGAAATGGACGTCGACATGTTCCATCGGCTGACGGACGGCTTTTTGCTTCCGGATGACCAGGAACTGTTCATCATTCATTACCAGCATTGGACCGAGCTGGACCGCGACCTTCGGGACTGGCTGTTCAACCGCCAGGACGAGCTGCAGGGCATCCAGATGATCCGGACCGCGGAGCAAACTTCCGGACAGTTTTCGGCACAAGGGATCGACGGCAAGTCGGCGCAGTACTTCTATTTCAAAAACATTTACGGCAGGACCTACGTTTCCGTGGTTCCGGAACAGCTCATCACGCAGAGGTTGAGCTGGATTCGCGAAGTCACGGTGCTGGTGGTCTTCGTGTTCATCGGGGTCGGCATCGCGCTGGCGTTCGTGGCGTCCCGGCTCATGTATTCCCCGATCGACAAGCTGATCCAGTACAGCCGCTCGCTGCGCGTGGGACAGGTGGACGGGCGGGCCCGGGACGAGCTCGAATATCTCAGGGGTTGCCTGCAATATCTCAGCCACGAGGCGAACAAGCTGGGTTCCTATATCGAGCGGATCCAGCCGACCTTGCGGGAAAAATTTTTGCAACATGTGCTGGCCGGCGATTACGGCGTCCGGGAAACGCTGGCCCAGGAGTGCGGAAAGTTCGGCATTGCCCTGAAAGCGACCAACGTCGTCCTTGTGGCAGAAGTGTGGAACATCTACCGGGAAAAACGGTTTCTGCCCGAGGAAAGAGGAACGGTGGCCTTCGTGCTGGCCAACGTCATGCAGGAAATTCTCCAGAACGAAGCGCTGCAGGGATGGGTGATCCCGTTCCACGGGAAAGGCGTGGCCTGGCTGCAATTTGCCGGGGACACGCCGCATGAGGACCTGGAACGGCTCACGGAACGGTTCGCCCGTCTGGTCGTGGATGCGCTCAAGAAATATCTGGAGTTTGACGCCACGGTGGGCATCGGCCGGTTTTATCCGCACGTGGCGGACGTGCCGGTTTCCTGTCAGGAAGCGGAGCAGGCGCTGCAATACCGGATGTTCAGGGAAACGGAAAACGTCCTGTTCATCGATTGCCTGGAGCAGGAAAAAAAGCGGAAGCGCCAGCGTTACCCGCGGGAACTGGAAGAGGCGATCATCCAGGCGCTCGAACGGGGCGATTCCGACACGGCCGGGCTTCGTCTGCGGGATTTTTCCAACAACATCCGGAAGTCGCAGTCCTTTTCCTTCATTTATCAAAGCTACCATCTGCTGCTCTCTTCCATTATCATCGCCCTGGAAAAATATGGCGCTCCCACATGGGATTTGGCGGAGCACAATCTGTTCGGACAATTGAGAAACATCCGGACGCCGGAAGACGTCCAGGCGTGGTTTGCGGAAACGGTGTTTCCCCTGTACAAATCCATCGTCCGGGAGGCGTCCGAGCCGGAGAGGGATTCCGTCATCGCCTACGTTTGCCAGTACATCCGGGATCATTGCGAAAGCGACCTGTCCCTGGTTCATTGCGCGGAGCTGGTGGAGATGAGCCCTTCGCATCTGAGCCGGTTGTTCAAGAAGGAGACGGGCAAAAACTTCCTGGAGTTCGTCGTGGAGTGCAAGATGGACCTGGCCAAACGGCTTTTGCAGGAAACCGATATGCGCGTAGGCGACATTGCCGCTTACATCGGCTATTCCGAACGGAACCTGAACCGTCTGTTCCGGCGTTATGTCCACATGTCCCCCGGTAATTACCGGGCCAAATTTCGCGGTTCTTTGTATTCGGATCTGAAGGCGAGGGATATTTGATGCGCTCTGTCACTGCCGTGTCGGGCGGCGTGGCGCCGGTTGTTGCGAAACCCCCCTCCCTGTTACGGAGGATGTGGCGTTACAAGTGGCTTTACCTTCTGGCGCTGCCCGGATTTGCCTATTTTCTGGTCTTCAAGATTGTCCCGATGTGGGGACTGGTCCTCGCGTTCATGGACTACAATCCCTACGCCAAGCTGTGGGACAGCGAATGGCTCGGATGGAAGAACTTTGAGGAACTTTTCGCGGGCGACAAGTTTTTCATCATGCTTCGCAATACGCTGGCGATCAACATTCTGGCCCTGATTTTCATGTTCCCCGTCCCGATTCTGCTGGCCCTGATGCTCAATGAAGTGAGGCACGGGGTTTTCAAAAGGCTCAACCAATCCATCGTCTATTTGCCGCACTTTCTGTCCTGGGTGGTCGTGGCGAGCCTGACGTTCTTCCTGCTGTCCGCGGACATCGGCGTCGTCAACAAGATCCTGGTCTCCCTGGGATATGAATCGAAGACGTTCCTGACCAACCCGGATTATTTCTGGTTCATCATCACCGTCCAGAACATCTGGAAAGAAGCCGGCTGGGGAACGATCATCTTCCTGGCGGCCCTGGCGGGCGTCGATCCGCAGCTTTACGAGGCCGCGGTCATGGACGGCGCCTCCCGTTTCCGGCAAATCTGGCACATTACGCTGCCGGCCATCCGGTCCACGATCATCGTGCTGCTCATCCTGCGGCTCGGCAACATGGCCGACGTGGGATTCGAACAGATCCTGCTGATGATGAATCCGCTCGTGATCTCCGTCGCGGAAGTGTTCGACACCTATGCCTACAACGTGGGGATCCTGAGAGGACAGATCACCTTCGGCGTCGCGGTGGGCATGTTCAAGGGCGTGGTCGGTTTGGTGCTCGTTCTCGTTTCCAACTATATCGTCAAGAAAATGGGCCACGATGGCATCTATTGAGGAGGTGGGCCCGTGAGCTTCGTTTCGACCAAGCGCATGACGGTGTTCGACTATGTCAACTACACGCTGCTGGGGCTGTTTTCCCTGCTTTGTGTGCTGCCGTTCATCTACGTCTTCAGTGTGTCCTTCACGGACCCCCAGGTATACGTGCCGTTCAAGTTCTATTTCTTCCCGGATAAATGGTCGCTGGCCGCCTATGATTATGTCCTGCAGACCAACGCCTATATCAATGCGTTGAAAAGTACCGTGTTCATTACCGTGGTCGGTACGGCCCTCGGCATCGCGGTCTCGTTCACGTTCGCCTACGCCCTGACCAAGAAGTTCCTGCCGGGGCGCAACCTGATGCTGGGCATCGTCATTTTCGCCCTGCTCTTCCACGCGGGCATTCTGCCCAACTACCTGCTGGTCAAGGAGTTCGGGCTGCTCAATTCCCACTGGTCGCTGATCTGGATGGGGCTGACCAATTCCTGGAGCATGATTCTGATCAAAAGCTTCCTGGATTCCCTCCCGGCGGAGCTTGAGGACGCGGCCAAGATCGACGGGTGCACCGATTTCTCCGTGTTCTGGCGCATCATCATTCCCCTGTCGATGCCGGCCATTGCCGCCTTTACGCTGTTTTTCGCCGTGCAGCACTGGAATACGTATTTCAACGCGCTGATTTACCTGTCGGACTCGGAAAAGTGGACGCTGCAGGTGTTCGTCAAGTCGCTGGTCATCGATTCGGACTCCAACTCCCAGATCGTCGGCGCGGACTCCTGGCTCGTGCCGCAGGAAACGATCCGGATGGCGTCCATCATCCTGGCCATGGTCCCGATTCTGGTGGTCTATCCGTTCCTGCAGAAATATTTTGCCAAGGGCGTCATGCTGGGATCGATCAAGGGATAAGGGGTCTTTCCGGAAAGCGGGGATGAGCGGTGAATCTGATTTACGACCACACGGATCCCGTCGTCTCGTTCGGCGTCGAACAGATCAAAAGCAGTCTGAAACGAAAAGGCGTTTACTTCGTGGAGCGGTTTCTGGAGCACGGTGCGGTTCCGTTGCCGCAAAAGGGCATCGTGGTGCGGAAAACGGACGGGCGCGGCGGTGCCCCGGCGGAAGCGGAATCGTTCCGCATCCGGCGGAGCGGCGGGCGGATTCACATCGAGGGTCCGGATTCCCGCGGCTTGATGTACGGGTGCCTGGAGTGGGCGGAACGCCTTGCGCGCGGCAGGGATCTGCGGGACGGCGAAGAGGTGGTCCAAAAGCCGGCCCTGGCGATCCGCGGCATCAAGTTCAACCTGCCGTTTGTCCCGTTCGATGAGGGCGATCCGTTTGCATTGAACGAGGAAACCTGTCTGGATCCGGAGTACTGGAAATCCTTCATCGACATGATGGCCCTGAACCGCTACAATTGCCTGAGCCTGTGGTCCGAACACCCGTTCCACCTCATGGTCGTGTCGCCCAGGTATCGGGCGGCCAACCCATACAGCGACGCGGAAATCGAAAGGAACATCCGTTTTTTCCGGGAGATCTTCCGCCATGCGCAAAACCGCGGCATCGACATCATCCTTTTCACCTGGAACATCCGGCTGATCCCGGAGGTGGCCCGGGGGCTCGGCTTGCCGGAAAGCGTCGGCGATTACGGCAATATGCGCGATGTGTTCTATCACCGGGTCGGCAAGCCGCTCAACCGGTTCCGCATGCAGTCGGACATCATCCGGGACTATTTCCGGGAAATGGTGCTCCAGCTGCTCATTACCTATCCCGAGCTGAAGGGACTGGGGACGTCCGCCAGCGAATGGATGGACGGCGACGGGTACGAGCGGGAACAGTGGATTGTCGACACGTATGTGGAAGCGATTCGGCAATCGGGACGGGACATCTGGTTTATCCACCGCACCAACATGCAAAGCGCGGGCCGGGAAATCCGGGAGCTCGTGCAGCACCGGTTCGATCCGCAAAAATTTTTCATCAGCTGGAAGTATTCGAACGCCCACGGCTACTCCCACCCCCGCCCGCAATTTGAAACGCTCTGGAAAGCCTGGGAAGGCATCGATCTGGAAAAGACGCAGGTGCTGTACACGGTCCGCAACGATGATGTGTTCACCCTGCGGTGGGCGGATCCGGACTACGTGCGGGAGTATGTCCGGGGCATGATGAAGCCTTACGTCAAAGGATTCTATTGGGGTGCGGACGGCTATTTGTGGGGCCGGGATTTCCAGCACGTCGATCACGGCCACAAGACCTGGCGGTATGATTTCGAGCGCCATCTCCTGCAGTTCCAGCTGTGGGGACGGCTGTCCTACGACCCGGCGGCCGGTGATCCGGTGTGGATTCATCTGATGGAGGAGCAATACGGTCCCGACCATGCTCCGATGTTCCTGGATGGTCTGAAGCGCGCTTCCCGGATGGTGTGCGCCGTGAACCGGCTCTACTGGGAGGATTACGACTTCCAGTGGTATCCCGAAGGCTGCCTGTCCCAGACCACCGGGTTCAAGACGATTCTGAAGTTCGTGGACGGTGTGCCCATGCCCGGCGTCGGGGTCATGGGCATCGCCGAGTATGCGCGGGCGGAACGGGACGGGATTCTGGAGCAGGCGGCTGCCGCTTATGAAGAAACGCCCCCCGACATCATCCGGCTCCTGCGCCGGATGTCCGCCGAAACGGAGAAGATCGCGGACCGCATCGACGCTTCGCTGGGCGAGCTGCGGGGCAGCCACGCCGAGTGCACGCTGCTGGATCTGCGAGCCTATGTCGAATGGGGACGTTATTATGCCTGCAAATTTTCCGCTGCGCTGGAGCTGAACCGGTATCGGCTCAGCGGCGCGGAACGGCACCGGCGGCAGGCCGTCCGGCTGCTGGAAGACGCCGCCCGCCATTGGGAGATGCTCGGGCACTATTGGAGTCTGCACAATACTTCCTATTTTATGGCGAGGGTGAAGCGGACCTTCGGATATCCGCTTTATATGCAGGACGTGCGGAATGACATCGAGCTGGCGCGGCAATTTGAAGCCGGTGATGGAACCGGCCGCAAGAACATGAGGAAAAAGGCGCAGAAAGGGGACCCATCATAACCATGGCGAAATCCCAAGGGCAAAATCGGCTTGTGGTCGTCCGGTACGCGGACGATCCGGTGGCCGGTCACGAATCGGTGCTATGGGCGCTGGAATATTTGACGGAAGTGTGCCGCGGGAAAAGCATCGAAGTGACCGCGGAAGACGCCGCGGGCGCGCCGAAGATTTGGGTGTCGGGACCGGATCATGTCCCGGCGCAGGAGCTGAAGAGCAACGGCGCGACGTTGCCCGCGGAAGCGGAATCGTTCTGCCTCTTCTGGAACCGGAACGAACAAAGCCCCGCGCTGATCGCGGCGGGCCGCGACGAACGGGGCTTGCTCTATGCCCTGCTGGAAGTGGCGGATGCCGTCCGGCATGCGGCGGATCCGATGGCCGAACTGGCCCGGTTCCGGCTCTTGTCGGAAAAGCCGGCCGTTGCCGTGCGCGCCATCAACCGCCTGTTTGTCAGCGAAGCCGAGGACAAGGCCTGGTTCTACAACCGGACGTTCTGGGATGAATATTTGACCGAATTGGCCACGCACCGGATCAACCGGCTGCACTTGGCTTTGGGGATGGGTTACGATTACGGGCACGACCCGCTGGCTTCGGACAATTATTTCAGTTTCAGCTACCCGTTCCTGATCCGGGTGCCCGGTTACGACGTGCGCGTGGCAGGATTGCCGGACGAGGAAAGGGAGCGGAATCTGGAAACGCTCCGCTTCATCAGCCGGGAAGCCAAGCGCAGGGGGATCCATTTTCAGCTCGGCCTCTGGAACCACGCTCCCGATCTGGGCGCGCAGCAGTCCAGGTACCGCGTGGAAGGGATCCATCCGGGCAATCAAACCGCCTATTGCCGCGATGCCATCCGCCTGCTGCTTCAGGAGTGCCCGGACATTGACGGCGTGACGATCCGCACGCATTACGAAGGCGGGGTTCCGGAGCCGGCCGAGGAATTCTGGAGCGAACTCTTCCGCGGTGTCGGGGAGTGCGGCCGAAAGGTGCAAATCGACCTGCACGCCAAGGGGGTGGATTTCGACCGCATCGAAGCGGCCGTTGCCACGGGCCAGCCCGTCGTGGTTTCGCCGAAATACTGGGCGGAACACATGGGGCCGCCTTACCACCAGGCGGCCATCCGGGCAACCGAGCTGCCGGTGGAATCCACCGACCGGCCCGATCTGATGTCGATTACCGCCACGCATCGGCGGTTTACCCGTTACGGATATGCGGACTTTTTCCGGGCGGACCGCTCGTACGACGTGTTGTTCCGCATCTGGCCGGGAACCCAGCGGGTGCTGCTGTGGGGCGATCCCGCCATGGCCGCCGGCTACGGAAGACTGGGGAGTTTCTGCGGCGCTTCGGGGGTCGAGTGGTGCGAACCGCTGACGTTCAAAGGCCGGAAAGGTTCCGGCGTGCCGGGCGGGCGCGAATTGCACGCCGATCCGGCCCTCCGTGAGGCGGAAGGACACGAGTGGCGCAAATACAAGTACAGTTACCGCCTGTGGGGCCGGCTGCTCTACAATCCGGATGCGGACCCCGAAAGCTGGCGCCGCTGGCTGCGGGCCGAATTCGGGGAAGCCGCCCGCGCCTGCGAGGAAGCGCTGGCGCACGCCAGCCGCATCCTGCCGCTCCTCACCGCGGCGCATAACCCATCCGCGGCCAACAACGCGTTCTGGCCGGAAATGTACACCAACATGTCCATCGTCAAGCCGCCCCGGCCTTCGCCCTACGACTTCGATACGGTGGAACCGAAGACGTTCGGCTCGGTCCAGCCGCTCGATCCGGCGCTGTTCTACCGCATCGACGATTTCGTGCAGGATGTGCTGAAGGGCGAGCGCAGCGGGAAGTATTCGCCGCTGTTTGTGGCGGACCGGCTGGAAGCGCTGGCGGAAGCCGCCGAACGGCATCTGTCGGAAGCCGCCGCGAAGGTGGGCGATTCCGCATCGCCCTCCTACCGCCGCTGGGAGGCGGATGTGGCCATTCTGGCCGGGCTGGGACGCTTCTTCGCGGAAAAACTGCGCGCCGCCGTGGCCTACGCGTGGTTCGAACAGACGGGAGACGCGGAGTCGCTGGCCCAAGGGGTGGCGCATTACCGGAAGGCGAAGGAAAGCTGGGTCCGGTTGGCGGAGCGCGCCGACGGCGTCTACCGGGAAGACATCACGTTCGGATACGCCCGGCACATGCGCGGCCACTGGAAAAACCGGCTGGTGGAAATTGACGAGGATCTGCAGGCCATGGAGCGGCAGCTGGAAGAAGTCCGCCGGAACGCGTCCGGAGCCGGCGCCGGGGAAGGCGAAAAAAAATGGAATCCCGCCTTGCTGCAGCAGGATGCCGCAAAGCCCGCGATCCGGCACGAAGCGCCGGACAGCTTCAAGCCGGGGGAACCGGTCCGAATTGCCGTTACCCTGCCCGACGATGCCGCCGGCGTGCGCGTCACACTGTTCTACCGGCACGCCAATCAGGTGGAAAGCTACCGGCAGGCCGAGATGGCGCGGGAAGGACAGGAGTTTGCGGCCGTCATTCCCGGCGACTACACGGACTCCCTGTATCCGATCATTTACTTCTTCGAACTGCGCGACGGCCGGGGGAACGCCTGGATCGTCCCCGGACTGGATGATCAATTCTCCAATTCGCCGTATTATTTGATTGAGCAGAGAAAATAACGGTATTTTTGCAAGAATCAAAGGAGCGGAAGAGAAATGGAAGGAAGCCTGACACCCGAACGCGCCGTCGTCGGATTCATCGGTCTGGGCGTCATGGGAGCCAGCATGGCGCGGAATTTGCACCGTGCCGGATACAAGCTGCACGTGTACAACCGTTCGCGGGACAAGGCGGAGGAACTGATCCGGCTCGGCGCCGTCTGGCACGACTCGCCGGGCGACCTCGCGCCGCACGCCGATGTCATCATCACCATGGTCGGGTTTCCCCAGGACGTGGCGGAAGTCTACCTGGGGGAAAACGGCTTGCTGGCCCGCGCGAAACCGGGGACGCTGCTGATCGACATGACGACGTCCAGCCCCAACCTGGCGCAAATCATTTACCGGGAAGCGAAAAAGCGGTCCCTCCGTGCGCTGGACGCCCCCGTTTCCGGAGGGGACGTCGGAGCGAGGGAAGGCAGGCTTTCCATCATGGTCGGGGGGGAAGCGGCGGATTTTGAAGCCGCCCTCCCCGTATTCCAGGCCATGGGAACCATCATCGTCTATCACGGCGGTGCCGGCGCGGGGCAGAATGCGAAAATGTGCAACCAGATCGCCATCGCGTCCAACATGATGGGCGTCTGCGAAGCCATCGCGTACGCGCGGAAAGCCGGCCTCGACCCGGAAAAGGTGCTCCAGAGCATCTCGAGCGGGGCGGCCGGCAGCTGGTCGCTGAGCAACCTGGGGCCGCGGATCGTGCGGGGCGACTTCGAACCGGGCTTTTTCGTGAAACATTTCATCAAGGACATGAAAATCGCCCTCGAGACGGCCAACGAGATTGGACTTCAGGCACACGGGCTGAAGCTGGCCAGCGAACTCTATGAAAAACTGGCGGAGATGGGGGAAGCGGACAGAGGCACGCAGGCGCTGTACAAGTTGTATGAATGATACTTGACGGTGCCGGAAAATTTTCCCGGAATCCGCCTTGCCCCGCTCTCGCCGGTTGCCTTATGATGGATGCGGAATAGTTTATCGGATAAACAAAGATCCCGTCACCTTGATTCCAATTCTTGAGGCTGGGGTTGATTATGGAAAGAACGGCTGTTATCCGCAATCCCGCGCTGCGGGGCTTCAATCCGGACCCTTCCATCCTTCGCGTGGGGGACGACTATTACATCGCCACGTCCACGTTCGAATGGTTCCCCGGCGTGCAGATTCACCACTCCCGGGACCTTCGCCACTGGCGGCTGATCGCGCGTCCGCTGACCCGCAGGAGCCAGCTGGATATGCTCGGCGATCCCGACTCCGGGGGCATCTGGGCTCCCTGTCTGAGCTACTCGAACGGGACGTTCTACCTGGTGTACACCGATGTGAAAACCCACACCGGTCCTTTCAAGGATACCCACAACTATCTGGTGACCGCCAAGAACATCGAGGGGCCGTGGTCCGAACCGATCTACCTGAACAGCAGCGGCTTCGATCCGTCCCTGTTCCACGACGACGACGGGCGCAAATGGCTTGTCAACATGGTCTGGGATCACCGGAAAGGGAAAAACCATTTCGGCGGCATCCTGCTGCAAGAGTATTCGGAAAAGGAACAGCGGCTCGTCGGCCCGGTGTACAACATTTTCCGGGGCACGCCGCTGGGCCTGACCGAGGGACCGCACATTTACAAGAGAAACGGCTACTACTATCTCATGACCGCCGAGGGCGGCACCCGGTATGAGCACGCGGTGACCGTCGCGCGTTCGAAATCGCTGTTTGGTCCGTACGAAGTCGATCCGCAAAATCCGATGCTCACCTCTTTCGACAAACCGGAACTTCCCCTGCAGCGGGCGGGCCACGCCAGCCTGGTGGAAACGCAGAACGGCGAATGGTATCTCGCCCACCTGTGCGGTCGTCCGCTGAGGCCGTCGATGCGCTGCACCCTGGGCCGCGAAACGGCCCTGCAGCGCGTGGAGTGGACCGAAGACGGCTGGCTTCGCGTGGCCGGCGGGGGCAACGGGCCGCATCTCGAAGCGCCGGCGCCCGCGCTGCCGGAACACCCGTTTGAGCCGGAACCGGAAACGGACCATTTCGACGGGGATACGATCAGCATCCATTTCCAGGCGCTGCGGGAACCGATCAGCGAGGAATGGGCGTCTCTCAAGGAGCGGCCCGGCTACCTGCGGCTGAAGGGCAGGGAGTCGCCGGTGTCCCGGCACCGGCAAAGCCTCATCGCCCGCCGGCTGCAGGCCTTCGAGGCGGAAGTGGAAACGGCGGTGGAATTCGAGCCGGAGACGTACCAGCAAATGGCGGGCCTGATCTGCTACTACAACACGAAAAACTTCTATTATCTGTGCGTCAGCCGCGACGAGGACATGGGCAAGTGCGTCTACATCATGTCCCGGGACCAGGGAGAGTACGACGAACCGATGGCTCCCATGTGCATCGAAGGATGGGAACGTGTGCACCTCAAGGCGACGTTCCGTTACGACCGGCTCCGGTTCTGGGTTTCGAAGGACGGCAAGACGTGGATGCACGCGGGTCCGGAACTGGACGCCAGCATTTTGTCCGATGAATACGCGGAGATTACCCGGGGCAGATTGCGGATCGACCAGGGCTTTACCGGCGCCTTCGTCGGCATCTGCTCGCAGGACCTGAGCGGACGGGGAAGCTGGGCCGACTTCGACTATTTCACCTATCGCGAGACGGGCCGGGATTGACAAATCCCATGGACTGCTATAATTAGGAGGGGAACCGAATGGCAGAGAGACTCATGGATGCCGCCGTGCTCAACAAGCCGCTGGACATCGAAGTGAAGAAGGTTCCCGTACCCGTGCCGAAGGAAAACGAGGCGCTGGTCAAGGTCCGCTGCATCGGCATTTGCGGTTCGGACGTGCACTACTACGAGCACGGAAGAATCGGCCGTTTCGTGGTGGAGGCGCCTCTCATCCTGGGCCACGAGCTGGCGGGAGAAGTGGTGGAAGTCGGCGCGAAGGTGAAAAACGTCGCCGTCGGGGACCGCGTGGCGGTGGAGCCCGGCGTCACGTGCGGGACTTGCGCGTATTGCAAGTCGGGCCGGTACAACCTTTGCCCCGACGTGGTGTTCCTCGCGACCCCGCCGGTGGACGGCGCGTGGGCGGAATACGTGGCGATCCGCAGCGATTTCCTGTTCAAGCTGCCCGATGGGATGAGCTTTGAGGAGGGGGCGCTGCTGGAGCCGCTGTCGGTGGGCATTCACGCGATGAAGCGGGGCGGCGTAACTCCTGCCGACCGGGTGCTCGTGACCGGACTCGGACCGATCGGTCTCCTGGCGGCGCAGGCGGCGAGGCTGTTCGGCGTGACGGAAATTTACGGCACGGACGTGGTGCCGTTCCGCCGCGAGCTGGCGCTCGACATGGGCGTCACCGCCGCCATCGATCCTTCGCGGGAGAACGTCTCCGAGCGCCTTCTGGAGCTGACCGGCGGCGAAGGTGTGGACGTGATCATCGAGACGTCCGGCAACGCACGGGCCATCCGGGACGCGGTGCATACGGTCAAGCGGGGCGGCCGCATCGTGCAGGTGGGCTTGTCCGCCGAAGGCGAAGTGCCCATCGACATGAACCGGCTGGCGGACTTCGAGTTGAACGTGTACGGGGTGTTCCGCTACGCCAACACCTATCCCGCCGCCATCCAGGCGCTCAGCCGGTCGGACATCGATCTGGAGAAAGTGATCACCCACCGGTACGCCCTGAAGGACATCCGCGAAGCGGTGGAAATGGCGCGTACCCAGAAGGACAAAAGCATCAAAATCATGATTTATCCGCACGAAACGAACTGAAACTCAAGCTTTCCTTTATTAATTGGGCAGGGATTGTGAGAAGGTTGAAGCTGATTCTGGCTCCGGATTCGTTCAAGGAAAGCCTCACCGCCGTGGAAGCGGCGGAAGCGATGGAGCGCGGCGTTCGCCGCGCACTGCCTGATGCGGAGACGGTTCCGCTGCCCGTCGGCGACGGCGGAGAAGGCACGATGGATGTGCTCTTGCACGCCCTCGGGGGACAGGTTTACCGGGCGGAGGTCACCTTGCCGCTGGGGGAACGGGGGAAGGCCGAATACGCGGTGCTGGGCGACGGCCGGACGGCGGTCGTGGAGATGGCCCGGGCCAGCGGCCTCCATCTCGTTCCCCGCGATCGGCGCGACCCTTTGCGGACGACCACCTTCGGCACGGGGGAACTGATCCGCGAGGCGTTGTCGCATCCCATCGAGCGGCTCATCGTGACCATCGGCGGGAGCGCCACCAACGACGCGGGTGCCGGCCTGCTGCAGGCCCTCGGCGCATGCATCCTTGACGGCTCCGGGCAGCAGGTCGGCTTTGGCGGCGGAAGCCTCGGCGATGTGGAACAGGTTGACCTGTCTGCGCTCCATCCCCGGCTGCGCGAGATCGAGCTGCTCGTGGCGTGCGACGTCACCAATCCGCTGGCGGGTCCGCGCGGGGCCAGCCGCGTGTTCGGCCCGCAGAAGGGGGCGGACACGGAAACGGTGGAGCGGCTCGAGGCGAACCTTGCACGCTTCGCCGATGTCGTTCGCCGCGACACCGGACACACGCTGCACGACGAACCCGGAGCGGGCGCGGCCGGCGGGACGGGCGCCGCGCTGATGCTCTGCGGCGGGAGACTCGTTTCCGGCATCGATCTGGTGCTGGACACGCTGGGATTTGACGGGCGTTTGCGGGGCGTGGATTATGTGCTCACCGGGGAAGGAAAAATCGACGACCAGACGCCGGGTGGCAAGGTCATCGCGGGCATCGTCCGGCGGGCGCGCAAAGCCGGCGTTCCCGTCATCGCCTTCGCCGGCGCCGTTCGGCCCGGCTATGAGCCCCTGTACGGGGAAGGGCTCCTCGCCGTATTCGGCATCACGCCGCATCCTTGCAGCCTGGAACAGGCCCTGAGGGAAAGCGGCGCGAACCTGTCCGCCGCCGTGGAAAACGCCGTGCGGCTGCTCGCCCGATCCGGCACCGGGTCCTGAGCCATGGTATTTTCGTAGATTGCATAAATTGCACCGTCGGGTTTGATCGAAAATAGTCAGGTGTCGCAACCTGGCTATTTTTTTGTCGTTATAACGGTATTTCTGTTTAAAAAGAGTATTATACAGGGAATCAACCCGGGTGGTATACTTAATTGGACTATTTTGAAAGTTGAGAGAATTCGGGGGGTCCGATAATTCAAAAAACTTGAACCGGAAAGGGATGGGTAATCATGTTTCCCCAAAAAATGGTCCGATTGCTTCTCGCTTTTACGCTCGTGTTTTCGGTCCTTCCGGCCGCGTGGGCCCAAGCGGAGCAATCCGACCACTCCGGCCACTGGGCCGAGGCGATCATTGACAGGTGGCTGGAGGAAGGATTGCGGCTTTCCGGACGGAACGTTCCGGCCGAATGAGAGCGTTACCAGAGCCCAGGCCGCCCGTCTGGTCAACACCGCCTTCGGGTTCGCCGAAGCGGCGGAGATCGCTTACGACGACGTGCCGTCCAACGCATGGTACGCCAAAGACATCGCCATCGCCGTGAAGGCGGGCTACCTCAAGGGCTATTCCGAGCGCGAAATGCGTCCCGAACAGCCCATCACCCGCCAGGAAGCGGCAATGGTCCTCGCGCGCCTGCTCAACCTGTCTCCCGACGAAAGCGCAGCAGAAGCGTACAAAGATCCCATCCCCGCCTGGAGCAAGGGCAGCGTGGGCGCGGTGACGAAGGCCGGTTTCATGCAAGGATATCCCGACGGCACTTTCCGTCCGACACAAATCGTCAGCCGGGCAGAGGCGGTCGTCATTCTGGACCGCGTCATGGACCGGCTTGCCGTTCTGTTTGACAAGGCGGGCGTGTACGGTCCGGCGACCGGTACGGAGACGATCAGCGGCAACGTGGTCGTCGCTTCGGCGGATGTCACACTGCGCAACATGATCATCACCGGAGACCTGACCATCGCCGAATCCGTCGGCGACGGCGACGTGTATCTGAACGGGGTCACCGTCGAAGGGAGAACCATCATCCTGGGCGGCGGCGAAGACAGCATTCATATTCAAAATTCCCGCCTGGCCGTGGTGGAGGTCAACAAGGCTGACGGTCCCGTGCGCATCGTGGTCAGCGGCAACTCTTCCGTCGCCACCGTGACCGTGCAATCCGGAGCGAAGATCGAAACCTTCGAGCTCACGGGGGAAGGCGTGGCCAACCTCGTGATCGAGGCGCCGGAAGGGACTGAAATCGTCCTGGACGGCGAGTTCGCGAACGTCACCATCGCCAGCGAAAACGTCATGGTGGAAGTGACGGAAAACACCACCATCAAGGAAATGATGCTGGAAAAAGCCGCGGAAGTAAAAGGCCAGGGGAAGATCGAAAAAGCGGTGGTGCAGGCGAGCGGGGTCGTTTTCGAACAGCCGCCGGAAATCATTGAAACCGCTCCCGAAGTCGAGGCGCCGGTCATCGCGCCGCCTCAGCCCCAGCCGCCGCAACCTGCGCCGACTCCGTCCACTCCGCCTCCGCCGCCGGTGACGCCCTCCATCTCCGTATCCGGCGTAACGGTCGTGAACGCGACGACGGTGGAAGTGACCATGTCCCAGCTTCCGGGCGCGACGTTCACCTGGAACGGCAAGCCGGTGATCAGCTCCGTCTACAGCGGCGGCAAGTACGTGCTGACCGTGCCTTACATGACCTCGGGCGCATCCAACACGCTGGTCATCTCCGCGACCGGCTACCAAAACTATCAAAGAACGAACCTCGTCTGGACGGATCCGCTGACCTACGAAGAAGGCAAACTGGGCGATTGGGTGACGGACCGGACAGAACCGGGCGAATGGAGCGTTTCGGAGGACGGCTGGATTACGCTGGCCACCAAAGAAGAGCCCAACAACAACTGGTACGCCTGGCAGGGCCGGAAAGCGGCAATCGACATGCCCGTGACCAGCGACTGGAAAGTCGAGACGGAAATCCGACTGACGGAGGAACTGCTAAGCCGGGACGGCGTCAGAACGTCCGTGTGGCTGAACGTCGTCGATCCCGCCGGCAAAAACATCGACTGGGCGATCCTGCAATTCCGCCTGGACAGCGCGACCGGGACGAAAGGCTGGCAATGGTGGGACAGCAAAGGCCAAGGCTCGTGGATCGACATCCCGAATCTCCCGGCGGAAGCGGGTACCTACAAACTGGCCATTCACTTTTCGAACGGAATGGTGACCCAATACATCAACGGCGTAAAGGTGAACCAATATACGGTAGACGACGATCTGTCGTCGGTCAGGGAAGTCATCTTCAACTCCTACAGCTTCGGCAATGCCTACACTGTCAAGTGGAAAGTGCCCACAGTTCTTTATTATCAGAAGTTTCCGGCGGGCGCAAAAATCATCTCGAATGCGGATCAGCTCAAAGCGGCGATCGAGAACCAAAAGGACGGCGAAACGTGGGTCATTCTGGACGGGATCTACAACCTCGGACGTTTCGACAACATCGAGCGTGGCGGGCAAACGGGCTGGTATTTCCCGATCACGGCCAATGGCCTGACGATCATCGGGGAAAGCAAGGAAGGCACCGTCATCACCTCCGATGTGTACTCCCCGAATGGCGCGTGGGCTTCCCAGGATCACGTTTCCGTATGGGGCGACAACGTCACCATCCGCAATCTGACCATCAAGCCGAAGGCGGAGACCAACAAGGCCATCGAAGTAATGGGGAAAGACTTCCGGCTGATTGACGTGAACTTTTTCCGAAATGAAAAAAATCTTGAGGAATTTGCAGGTTCCCTGTTCTTTAACCCGCAAAATGAGGCCAAGGATATCGGAGACGCCCTGGTGGAAAACGTCCTGATTCACGACGCGTGGATTTCCGCCAGCCCGATGTTTGTGGAAAAGGGAACATTGACCCTGAAAAACACGACCATCGACTTCAGGGGCAGCGCCTACGCCAACGACGACAGGTATGGCGTCATCAGCAACAACAGCGTGATCCGGGTGGCGGATGGAAGCTCGTTCACCGTATGGGCAGACAGCACGCTCGCGAATTTGCAAACGCAGGTGCTGGATCGGGTGCCGGCGGGCACCACGGTCAAACTGGAACCCGGCACCTACTACGTGCCGACCGCTTTGAATGTGCCGGAAGGCGTCCACGTCGAATACAACGACGCACAAATCGTCGTCGGCACCGTGGCGGATACGGAAGCGGAACTGAAGGCGGCACTGGCAGACGGCAGCATTGACACCATTTACGTCCGGGGAACCATTCCGCTGTCGTCCACGCTGAAAATCACCCGGCCGATCCGGATCACAGGCACCGGCAGCGGAGCCACGATCACGAGAGCTGACAACTGGACCGTCATCGGCGATCCGACCTCGAAAGGCAACGCGATGCTGATCAGCGTGGAAAACGTCGCGGGAGAGGTCGTGCTGGAGAACCTCACCGTGACCGGCGCCAAACACAGGGACATTGACCCCGGGAAAAAAGACTACGGCAGCGGCATCAACGTCTACGAATCGGGCAATGTCACGCTGAAAGACGTCACGTCCACCAAAAACGAGGGAGCGGGCCTCATCGTGAACGGATCGAAGGTCGTTGCGAACAGTCTGACCACCAGCGAAAACGGCTGGTACGGCGTCAACGTCGCAAAAGGAAGCAACGTCACGGCGGAAACGTCCTTTGCCATCGACGCCGGCAGCATGCTGAACGAGGATCTGGAAATCGTGGCCGAAGGGGACGTGACAGTCGACGCACCCGGTTATACGGCGTTTGTCCAAGGCGCCCAAACGATTTACAGCCGAAAACCCGTGGTCATCAACCTTGCGAAAGACGTGACGGAGTTCCGGCTCGCGGTCAATGCATTCAAGGACGAACTCGGGCTTTCCGATCAAAGTCTGGCCCAATTCAATGAGATGCCGGCGGATCAGGGACGGCATCAAGCGGTCTGGTTCGCGATCAACTGGTTCATCCCCTATCAGAACAAAGAAGATTTCAGGGCCGTTTTCGAATATGTGGTAGACAAAGAGCACACCAAGATGCGGTTCATCAGCGCCGTGGACGGCGCGGCGGACGCGGAGGCCATGCAGGCGGCGCTCATGCAGTATGTTCCCGTCCTGCACGCGAAACGGCAGGATCTGATCGCCAGGCTGTACGCAATTGAACAAGACTCCTTGGCGGCCATGCTGGAAACCACGAATTACACCAAGGCGATGGCAAGAGTGACTGCCATAAAGGACGACGCCGACAAAATCAACAACCTGGCGGAGAATTTGCTGGTCGAGCGCAACAACCGGGAAAACAGCAAATTTTTCGGGGTGGAGGCCATCGCCGATGCGATTTTGAATGTTCTGGGTCCCGAGGACAGCGAGTAAGCGCGTCCCGGGCGCGGAAAAAGACAGCCGCAATAACAGCCGCTTCCGCCAAGCCATGCGGCGGAAGCGGCTGTGCCGTCACAGTTTCGAAAGATCCAACGGCTATGCCGGGGCGTGAGGTTTCATGATACCGGGGGCGACGTTACAACCTCGATGGTGGCGGCGTATTGGATGTGTCCTTCCGTCCAGTAGGCATCAATGACCAGCACATAGGTGCCCTCTTCCGACGGCAGCGTCACCTTGCCGTCCCGGGACGGAAGCGTCTCGGACCGTTCCCACAGGCTCGCATGAATGGTATGCGGGTCTTTTTTCGTAAAATGCAGGGTCATTTCCGCTCCCGGCCGCACGGGGTGGACCGGTTCATTTTCCACCATCTGGTCCGGTGCCGGAGCATCGGTGGTCGCCAGCCTTCCACCCGGGAAGCGCCATGTAAAGCCTCCCCGGAGCAGCGGAATCTTCCGCCCGTCCACCATGCCATATGCTTCGGGAAGCTCTTTCAAGGGAGGTTCCTTCGCGAGGTATGAGCACCTCTGGATGGAAACGGCCGCAAGAAACATGAGCAGCACGGACGGAATCAGAAACCGGCGGGTCACGGACAACGACCTTCCCTTCGTTGATCCTTGATTGCTCTGACGAGTCTGAACCGTGAAAAGTTTGATTCCGGATGAAGCCGGCTAAGAGGAAGGCTTGCATGAGCCGGTGAATGACTTGATGATTTCTGCGAAAGACTATATAGAGAATCCCGAAGATATTTTTCACCTAAAATATCCCAGGAAAAGGGGGAGCGGCATGGCAAGAGCGAAGACGTCCACCCGGACGCTGGCCGACATTCTTAACGCGCAGATCGCCAACTTGGCCGTGCTTTATTTCAAGCTGCACAGCTATCACTGGTACGTGAAGGGCGACAAGTTCTTCGAATTGCACGAGAAGTTCGAGCAGCTGTATAACGAAGCGGCGAAGCACATCGACGTGCTGGCGGAAAGGCTCCTGGCCCTCCAGGGAAAACCGGCAAGCACCATGCGGGATTTCCTGGCGCTGGCCTCCGTGGCGGAAGCCTCCGGCAATGAAACGGCGGAACAGATGGTGGGAACCATCCTGCAGGATTTCACCGCCATGAAGGCGGATCTGAAGGAAGGCATTCGGTTGGCCGAAAGCCAGGACGATTCTTCCACCGTGGACATTCTGACCGACATCCTGACCAGCCTGGACAAGCACATCTGGATGCTGTCCGCCTATCTGGGCAGGTAACCGGCTGTGAACCGCCGGGCGGACGATCGCGGGAAAGCCGCTGTCCGGCGGGCAACCGCCGGCACAGCCGGCGACCTCCGGACCGCGTCCATCGCCAAAATTGGGGGCCGACGATCCTGCGATCGTCGGCCCCCATTTTTACGAACATTGGTTCACTTGACCGAAAATGCAGGGTGTCATCGACGACGTCGCGTTCGACGTCACCTTCTTTAACGGATTTGCTATGTACGAGTCCGCTTCTTACGTATTGATGGCCCCTAAGGGAGCCGTTGCCAACACCTTTGTGGTCAGCAAAAAATGGATGGACACGCTGCCGGCCGATCTCCAGGAGCTCATTCTCACAACGGCGAAAGACATTGTCGAAAACCTGCAGTACGATTACTTGGGGCAGATACAGGACAAGAGCTGGGAGAACATGAAGGCCAACGGCGTGGAACAGCTCGAACCATCCGCCGAATTCCTGGCCGTCATGCGGCAAGCTAGCCAAACGGTTCACGACAAATACCTGGGCACCGACCCGCAGGCGAAGGAAATTTACAATGATCTGAAAGAGTGGGCCGAAAAGACGAAATGAAGATCGTCGGGCGCATCAACAATTCTCTGGTCGCGATTTCCGGACTGTTCCTGGCCGTCAGCGTCACGTTCTGCACCATCAACGCGCTGGGCAGGTATCTGTTCAACTTCTATTTTCCGTGGGCGGATGAATTCAACATTTTCCTGATCGTTTTTCTGGTGTTCCTGACCCAGCCGTGGCTGGAGACCCGGGATGACCAGCTGAAAATCGGCGTGCTGGACAACATGGTGAAAAACGGGACCGTGCTGCGCGTCATCTACGTGATCCGGGGAATCGTCACCATGGCGATTTTCGGCGTCCTGGTGAGATACGGCGTCCACGTCGTGGAAAACACCTATGCTTCCAAGGTGGTCACCTATATGCTGCAGATTCCGCGCTATACCCTGTATGCGGCGACGACCGCGATATTCTGCTGGATCATCCTGGTGTGGCTTGCGATCATTTTCCTGAACAAAGGGGCCAAGCTGGACCCATGATGGAGATCCTGATTCCTGTCATCTGCATTCTGGTGGGCTTGGCCATCCTGAACTTTCCTATCTATATCGCGATTCTGGCGGCCACGTTGTATCTGCAGGTTTTCGTCAACAAAATGCCGCTGCAAAATCTGTTTGTCGGATTTTTCGAATCGCTCACGATCCAATCGCTGATGGCCATTCCCTTTTTCATCCTGGCCGGGAACCTGATGGGCGTAAGCTCACTGGGCTCCAGGCTGATCAACCTGTTGGACGCGCTGCTGCATAGGATCAGAGGCGGCCTGGCCTTCTCGTGCCTGGGGGCCAACGCGTTTTTCGGCGCGATCTCGGGATCGGCTCCGGCGGCCACCGCCACGTTCGGCAGAATCATCTACAAAGCGCTGGAGCAGGAATATGGGGAAAAGCTGGCGACGGGCCTGATCACCTCGTCGGGCGCGCTTAGCACCATCATTCCTCCCAGCATCATCATGATCATCTTCGGGGTGGTCACGGAGACGTCCATCCCTCAGCTCTTTGCGAGCGGATTGATTCCCGGTTTCCCCGCGGTGCTGGTCGTCGGCGCCTATCTGTTCGTCAAAGGGAAGCGAATCGGCCAGGAGGCGGAAAACCGGCCACGCGAGACCTTAGGGAAGGCATTCCTGCGGGCGATTCCGGTCCTTGTGCTGCCCTTTGGCATCTTGGGCGCAATTTACGCCGGCGTAGCCACGCCGACGGAAGCCGCGGGTCTGTCCGTTCTGTATGCGGCGGTTTTGTCGATTCTGATCTTCCGGGAAGTCAAATTTTCGCAGATTGTCTCCGTGCTGAAAGATTCCGTCCGGACCACGGCGCAGATTTTCATCCTCATCGCGTCCAGCACGGTCTTCGCCCAGGCGGTGACCATCGCCCAGCTGCCGCGTTACATTACGGAGTATTTCAATTCTTATTCAACCGGGGAGTTTCTGCTGTTCCTGGTTATTCTGCTGCTCATCGCCGGGTGTTTCTTCGAGCCCGGAGCAGCCATCCTCATCCTGGCGCCGCTCTTGTATCCGACGGCGGTGAACCTGGGGATTCATCCGGTGCATCTCGGGATGATTTTCGTGTTCGCCATGTCCATCGGCATGTTTACGCCGCCGTTCGGGCTCAACATCTTTGTGGCCCAGAGCATCTTTCGGAAGCCTGTCGGCGTGATTTACTCGTCGCTTGTGCCGTATATTGTGCTGTACATCCTCGTGTTGTTCGTGATCGCGTTCATTCCCGAACTGAGCCTGGTGATTCCGCAAGCGTTGTTTTGAGCCGCGGAAAGTGTAATGGCAGGGTACTCCTGTAAAGGGACCCTGCCATTTTTTATGGGTGTCGGAATTGTCCGCACCGATATCCAGTGCAAATCTATTGATATTTTATCAATGTAGTATTGTCAACGGGGGCGCGCTCTCCGTTATTTGATTTTATGACTAGTAATTTTTTATGATTAGATGTGTTGAATTATTTTTAAATCTATTCCTAATATTAACAGCGTAATTCTTGTGATATTCGTCTACTATGAATCCTCTGTACAATTCCTCGGTTAATTTAGTTTTACCAATAACCATTAATGCGCGGCATGATAAGTTTCGAAAGTTTTCTGCCAATCTTCGATGTTCAGTTTCATCAAATCCATTCGTTAAGTCAATATTTCCATAGTCATTAAACACACAATCATACGGGGGATCTAAAAACATAAAATCATCAGGTGTTGCTAGTTCGAATATTTTACTGTAATCGACATTATATAGCTCTGCTCGTTGTAAAAGGTCGCTATGGGCTTTTGTAATTATTTTGGTGTTAAAATGTTTATAGCGACCAAAAGGAACATTGTATTCACCATTGTTGTTATAGCGAATCATTCCGGAGTATGAAGTTTTGTTGATAAAGAAGTAAACTACGCCCTCTATATATGTATCGTCAGGATAGTTATACAGATGACGCATCCGGTAATACAGCTCTTCATTCGGATTGGGAACTCTTTCATGAGGTTTTTGTAATTTTAGTTTTTCGTATTGTTGTTGATTTTTTTCATATAATTCTTGTAGTTTGTCCAATTGTTTTCTCATTAGCGGATATTGATCCCGCAATTGACGATAAAAGGTCATCAGTTTTTCATTAATGTCGTTTATGATCGCGTTATCGGGTTCTAAATAAAAGTAAACAGCTCCTCCTCCAAGGAAAGGCTCTATGTAACGTTTATAGTTCTTGGGAAAATAATGTAAAAAACGAGGAATTTCTCTGGATTTTCCGCCGCGATACTTGATTATTGGATTCATGAAAAATTCGCTCGCTTTCTACACTTTTTCTGTTTATTTAAAATAATCCTGATTCCGTGATCATCAACTGATGAAAATGCGAGAAAAAGCAGGCAAATACACCCCCGAAGGCGAATGACATAAACAAGATAACATTCACCTGCGGGGTGTCATATGAAAATCAAGTTCGTTCGC
>Ga0310826_100052_pt1 | contig 229418 bp, 197 predicted proteins | sample WT_ome_FD_201306 | JGI IMG/M metagenome (GOLD analysis project Ga0310826, IMG submission 201306) | Sorghum-adapted microbial communities enriched on wild type (WT) sorghum from Joint BioEnergy Institute, Emeryville, California, United... ... | reverse complement strand
CGCGGCGTACGGTCAGGCAACAACGGCTCCAACCGAGCCCACTCCGCATCCGTCAAATCATGACGACCAACCACAAAAGTGGTCTATCCCACCCGCCGTCAAAGATCCAGGAGACACGCCCTAGGCGGCACGCCACTGAAGGACTCGCCGACGACTCCTGCTCCGCTACCTCAGGTATCCGTAGTTGTCGCAGGTTCTGCGCTGGAGAATGCAGTCCTTGGTCATCCTGTTCATGGTGGCGATGTCCCACATAACGAAAGCATCGCCGTGCATGGACGATGCACTCCTGCCCTCGGGGTCGGACGAGAGGTAGTAGCCCTCCACGGTGCCCCGGGCCGGGTACTGGATATCGAAGGTCAGCGCCGGAATCTTCACCGGATGGCTGGGCGGGCAGGTGTCGGCGTAGCCGAACACGACGTGGTCCTTGTGGTTGGGGCTGTCCAGGTGCTTGCCGTCCCAACAGTCGGGGAACTGCAGGATGAAGTGCAGCGTGGCGTTCCCGCCACAGATTGGCCAGTTGCCGTTCGAGCTGCGGGCGATGCCGTCGATGTCGCCCGGGCCGTAATGTGCGCAGTAGAACTGGCCGTGCGCGCCCCGCGGCGTCGGCTCCCTTCTGGTGGGATCGCCGGCTATCAGGCGCAGACCGTTGGGCATGGGCATCTGCCCGGCCGAGTCGCGCATGAGCGATCGGTAGTAGACCCGGAAGCCCGTGGGCTCGACCGGCTCGCCGGTCCGGCTGTCGTAAAGGGTCGGTATCCAGTAGGACGAATGGTCCGCAGCCGGCTCGCACGTGGTCGCCGTAAACCTGAGCAGATCCTCGGCCGTCGTGTGCGCATTGACGGACCTGTTGCCAAAGAAGGAATGCATGTGTGAGGCCCCCGGCAGGCCAGGGGCGACGATGGGGTCGTCGGGCCGGGAGTGACTGTGCTGGCAGTCGGCTCGGAACTCCGGAAGGTTTCCCACACCGGGCGGCACGGGAGTGATCGTCAATGCCTCGTACGCCTCGACCTGGGCTCGCCATGCCGCCTGATCAATCGGAATCCATCCAGTTCGGGGAACCGTCCGCGAGGCGTCGGTCGAGGGCGTCGCCGCGGCCGTCCGGGCATCCTCGGACGATGTCACTGGCCCGGCTGACGCCTCTGGCCCGGTTGACGGCACGCTGTGGCCGGCGGCGTTGTCGGCGGTCGCCGACTCAGGGCCGGCGGCTGTGCCCGCGAAGTACACCACCGCGGACGCGACGACCAGAACGGCAGCCAAGCCGCCGGCGACCGCCCGCTTCTCGCGCACGAGCCATCGCAGGGCGCCGGGACGCGACCGCGGCTGCGGACGCGTCCCGATCGCGTCCGGCTTACCGACCGGGGGGTACGACACGAACTGCTCCCAACGATCAGAAGGCAGACCGACGAAGCGACGACGTGCTCGAGTAGGCGGTCATGGCCCGAGGTCGCTTCGGTGGAACGCCGGTAGCGGCTCCCGGGCCAGGTATGGCCGGGCGCGACCGGGTATACGTACGGCCCCCGTGGACGGTTCACGTGCTCGGCTCGTGTGGCGTCGCTCGATCGGCCATACGTTGAACCAACTGAGCCTCTCGTACGAAACCATGGACGTGTCAACCGATGCTCCAGGCCGGCGTTACGGCGCCACGGTGACGGCGGTTGCCATGGTCGCCGTTACCGTCGCCGTGGTCGTAACGGTCCAGTGGCTGCTCGACACCCCCAGCCAGTCCGAAGCCGCCCCAGCCGCCGGCAGCACGTTACCGGGGTCGCCCGGCGCGACTCCACCGGTGGGCGCCGCGCCGTCCGTGTCGCTGAGCCCGACCGACATCGCCTTCATCGAATTGATGATTCCGATGAATGAGCGGGCGCTCCCTCTGCTCGATCTCCTCGTCGACGGCTCCGTGGCCGCTGACCTGCGCGATGCGGCCGTGATGCTGCTGCGAAGCTACCCGGACGAGACTGCTCAGCTACGCGCGGCACTCGAGGCCGGCGGTGTCGCGGAGCAGGGTCTGCACGCCGGCATGGACATGCCCGGGTACGTAACCGTTGACCAGCTCGCCAGGGTTGAAGCGGGTTCGGACCGTGACACCGTGGCGCGTGAGGTGCTCTGCTGGCACTTGAACCAATCGTTGCGGGTTGCCCAGGCGGAGGTCGACAACGGCAGCGATCCGGCCGTGCGCACCGTGGCGCAGTCCATGGTGGAACTGCGCGCGACCACTGTCGCGGCCCTGCGCTGCCGGCAGGGCGGATGACCGGCGTGTGTGAACCGGATGGTCGTGGCTGCCGTACGTGGAATATCAACCAAGCCTTGGACACCGAGGACGTCAGATGAATCGCTTGTCCATCCCACGATACGTCACACGCTACTGGCCGTATCTGGCCATGACGGCCGCCGTCATCATCGTCGCGGGCACCGTCACGGCATCGGTCGTTCTTGTACGAGCCGGGTCCAACCAGAGCGCCCAGCCGTCGCCGTTCGATTCAGCGTTGGGCCAACCCACGAATCCGGCGGACACCGGTTCGATCGGGCCGACGGACGTCCCGGGTGCCGGCCTTCCGAGCACCGGTTCCTCACCGTCACCGGGCACGCCGACCAGGGCCGTCGGCGCACCGCTCGGCGGTTGGATTCCGGTCGACCAGGCCGAACTGGCCGCCAAGACCGCGCAGTTCTTCGCCCGGACTCCCCGCCCGGTCACCGGGAATCCGGTGGCGGTGCCTGAGTTCCACGCGTCGTGCAAGATCAGCCACCACGCCGACGACGACCCGATCGTGTTCCCGGGCCTGCCGGGCGCGTCCCACAACCACACCTTCTGGGGCAACACGACGACGAACGCGGCGACGACCACCGCATCGCTGTACGCCGCAACCGCCACGACGTGCAACCCGAGCGAGGACAAGTCGGCATATTGGATCCCTACTCTGTACCAGCATGGGAAGGTGGTCGACCCCATCGAGGTGACTGTCTACTATGGATCGCGGCTCAAGGATCCGAGCCGCACGCAACCGTTCCCGCCTGGCTTTCGCATGATCACGGGCGATGCGACGAAGCAGTCCGACCCGCACGGCAACCACTTCTGGTGCGCCGGCATCGGCGGGGAGATCGGGCGGACCGCGGATGGCGAGTTTCCGATCTGCGCGCCGACCGCCCATCTGGTGCGGCAGGTGACCTTCGCGGACTGCTGGGACGGCAAGCACCTCGACAGTCCGAACCACAAAGACCATGTGGCCAACGGGAACCACCTTGGCGAATGCCCGGCGTCCCACCCCATCCCGATTCCCAACATCTCGTTCGTCATCGGATACCCGCTGAGCGGGTACACCGAGGGAATCACGCTTTCGTCCGGCAACGCGGTGTCCATGCACGCCGACTTCTTCAACGGGTGGGATGAGGAGGCGCTCGCGGCGCGGGTGCGCAACTGCATCAACCAGGGTGTGAAGTGCAACGCGGCCGGCGGTTTCTAGCGCTGGATGGACGCCTGGTCCTTGCTTTCGGTGCGCCGCCTGCCGGGCGGCGGCGCACCGGCCACGACCTGGTGGTCGCGTGCCTTGTCGGTCGGGACCGTACAGGCCACGGCCGAACGGCCTGACCGGCCCGGTCGGCGTGGCCCGGACTCCGAGCGCCGCGCACTGAGGGGGCTGGCGGTTACGAGAGGGGGATCTTGAAGTCCGGTCCCCCCTCAGCTACGGCGAACGGTACGTAGCCGACGTCGACCGTCTCGACTTCCAGGTCGGAGAAGACCAGTGCGATGTTGTGGCCGTTGGTCTCGATGGTGGCCTCGTGAAACGGAAGGTCGAGGAACCGCGACCACCGCTCAGCCTCGGGCGAGTCGTTCAGCAGCTTCATCCCTGGGTACAGCACCTGGTACTCGACGCCCCACACATAGCCGTCGAGGTTGACGCCCTGCTCATAGTCGATGAGCCGCTCGTCGAGTGATCGCTTCCAGACCTCGGGCGGCACGGCGGAGGTGACCACGGCGCGGACGCAGTGCTTGAACCGATACCTGAGGTGCTTGGGTCGGATTTCTGTACGGGGGTCGGCAGCGACATAGATGAAGACGTCGTAGTCGCGCATGTAGTCGGCGAAGCCGTGGAACACGATGGCTTGGTCGAATACGTCGTCGAATGCGGCCTCGATCTCGTCGATGTCCATGCCCATTTCATCCCAGCGGTCCGGTCCGGCGAGTCGATGAGAGCCTTCGCTGCCGAGCATCGCGGCTCCAAGCCCCCGGGCCGCGATCGTTTAGAAACTCGCCTGTTGTGTAATGTGCGGTTGGGTGCACCGGTAACGATCACGCGCGCGCTCGTCACCAGGTAGCGGGCTGACCGCAACGATTGTGCACGGACAACCAACTGTCGGTTACACGGCCACATTGTGAGCCCTCCCGGTCCGGGAGGCGCTGCCCCGGCCACCCCACCGACGTGTCACCCCGCCCGGCTCGAACGACAGCCTGGCCAAACTGGAGGCGTGGGGGTCACCTCGCCGAGCCCAAGAATCCGTACGGCTACTGCAACCACGGCCCGAACGGCCTCACCTGCCCGGTGGGTGTCGCCCGCACCACCAGCTAGCCCGCGGTGAGCAGGCCTCTGCCGCGAAGGTAGCGTGCCAGTGCTGAGGCGGTACCCGAGGTCGAGGTTGATGCGGCCGAGCGGTTCATGCTCTCGGTGGCCAGTGGCGATGTGAGGGACGTCGCCGACATCGAAGCTGGCCTACGCGCGCTGTACCGCGCGTAGGCGGTCGCCCTACGAGGGCGGATACGTCCTGTATCGGACAGCAGCGATTCGACATTCGAGCGTAAGCCGTTTGCGCAATACGGCCGGTCGGCGCGTGGTCTTGCGCTGGCGACCTCGGCACCGCGCCAGGCCGGGCCGAGAAGTAATAGGGCTGCGCCGTACGGGTCACATTGACTACCGTTGTTGGCGTGAGCGATGCGTCCGCTGGGTTCTCAACGCCCGTCGACCCGGGGCGGCTGGCGTGGAATCCCCACATACCCGTCGGGCCCCCACCGCATCTTCTCCGGCCGACGCCTCCCGGTGGGCGTCCGCCAAGCGACCTGGGTGGGCCGGGCCAGCCCCCGCTCGTCATCGGCGACATCGTGGTCACGGAGAACAGCGTTCAGGTCCCGCAGGGCCGTTACCCCCTGCGCGGGACGACCTGGACGGCGCAGGACCTCACCCAGGAGAGCGAGGTCACCCCGACCTATGCGATCGTCCTCGGGATCCTCCTGTTGCCGCTCTGCCTGCTCGGGTTGCTATTCCTGCTGATCAGAGAGAAGCGGTACTTCGGATTCGTCGTCGTCACCGTGGCTGGCGAGGGCTTCTCTCATACCACCCACGTGGCGGTCGGGCCGACGACTGCCCAGCGGGTGTACGACCAGGTGGCCCGGGCCCGCGAGCTCGCCGCCTGATCCTGGGGTGAGGCGCCCGACGTTGGGGTGAAGCGCCCTGACGCTGGGGTGGCGCCCTGACGCTGGGGGTCTGCCCACTGCGGGCGGTCCGCCCCATGATCGGCGTGAGGCGGTCGTACGTTCCAGCGTGCGCGGTCGCCTCACCGTGATCAAACGGCGTGATCGGGGTGAGGCGTTCGTACGGCGTGACGGGCACGACTGCCTCACGGTGATCATGGGTCTCGCGCGAGGCGCCGCAGCGCCGGGCGCGTGGGGGTCCGGGGGCGTGGGCGGTTCAGGGTGGGCGGAGAGGTAACGGGTGAGTCGGAAGGTTGACACGCCGGCCGAAGCGGGGCGCCTGCCCGGGTTCGGCCGTGGGCGCGCTTACCGTGAAAGACGTGTCCGACCTGTCCGTGAACGCTCAGGCGCCGGGCGGCCACGACGACCCCGGGCCCGGTGGGGCCGCCCGCCCGGGATACCAGGGTGTGGTAGTGACGATCGGCGATGTGCTCGTCACTCCTGACTCGGTGCTGGTCCCGCGTGGGCGCTTCCCGCTCGCGGGGACGACGTGGACGGTACGGGACACGACCACGGTCGTAGCGAAGACGCCACGCTACGCGCGCGTGCTCGCTGCGGTCTTCGGGATCCTGCTCGTGCCCCTGCTGTTCCTGCGCATCAAGAAGCACCACTTGGCCGGCGCGGTGCAGGTGACCGTGGTGGGGGACGGCCTGTACCACACCGTCTCGTTCCCGCCCGGCCCCGAGAGCCGTGCCCATGTCGTGGGCCTAGTGAACCAGGCGCGGGCGCTGGCCGCCGAGGCGACGGTCGCGGAGGCGGCGGCCAGGAAGGCATCGGCAACCAAGCCATCGGCGGCCAAGACACCAGCTGCCAAGTCGTCGGCAGTCAGGTCATCGGCTGCCAAGTCCGCCGTGCAGGCAACGGCCGCGAACGCATCGGGGGCGACGTCACCCGCTACGGACGCATCGGCGGCAACGTCACCGGCCGGGAAGGAACTGACCCCGGCCACGGCCGCGCCAGCCGGGGCGAGCACCGAGCCGGCGGTCGCGGTCGGCGCCCAACCGGCCGAAGAGATGGCCGATCCCGAGCGCAGCGCAACCCCGGACCCGGTCGAGGCCGGCTGAGACGCCCACACCGGCTGGTCCGTCGAGACCGGTTGACCGGTCGGGACGGCTGAGAACTCCGGGATCGGCTGAGAGGCCGGGACTTCTACCCGAGGGCGGTCGCCACGATCTCGTCGATGTGCCGGGCGAGCTCGACATCCCGGTCGGTCACTCCGCCGGCCGAGTGGGTGGTGCAGACGAAGCGCAGGGTCCGCCACCGGATGTCGATGTCCGGGTGGTGATTCATCTCCTCCGCCACCTGCGCGACCCGGTTGACGACCTCGATCGCCGCCGGGAAGGTGGGCAGTTCGACGCTTCGCGCGATCGCGGTCGTGTCGCCCGACCAGCCGGTGAGCGTGGCGAGTCGGTCCGGCAGTTCGTCGGTGGACAGCAGCGTGGCCATGCCAGTCACCGTAGCCAGCCTTCGCGGCCGCCGGGCCCGGTCGGCGGAGCGAGAGCCTAGCGGTGAGCGAGGGCGCGCGGTGAGTGGCGGCGGCGCGCCCTCGCCCACCGGGCCCGCCCGTTTGTGACGGATGTCGCGCCTGGCCGGTGGCGCGCTGGCCGGCGGAGGCTTGCCGGTCCGTCCGGGCGGGGCGCGGCCGGCGTGCGCTGGCGGTGGCGCGAACGGCGGCCGCGGCGTGGCCGGCGACGCTAGGGTCGGCCGGCCGGGAGATGGTCGGTGGTGTTTCGGTTGGCTGGGGCGGCGCGGACACTGACCCGAACCCAGGTGCGCGTCCGGATCCGGGCAACCGGACGGGAGCGCTCAGACGGTCCGTTGTCCGCCCGGTGACCGTCGGTGGAGCGGTTGGGCGAAGGGCTGGTGCGGCGCAGTTGGGCCTCGACCACCGGCAGCAGGCTCGTGATTTCGTTGCGGGCGTGCCAGGCTTCCCGCCAGGGCAGGCGCGCCACCTCCAACGCCCGGACGGCCAGCCGGCGAGCGTCGCACGGGGCAGCCTGGGCGCACCAGCGGCAGGTTCCGTCGAGGCGAATGGAGTGGCGACTCATGATGCGCTGGGCGTTGCGCCACAGCAGGCGGTCGACGACGTCGTTCGGGCAGTCGCCCTCGGGCAGGTCGCCATCGATCGGAGTCGACCGTACGGTGACTACGCTCACGACGCCTCCCCTTGCCGGAAATACAACCTTCCGGGTGCTTCGTCGTGATCGTAGGAACGGCCGCGCTCTTATGGCCGCACAGCCGGTGCGACGCATAATGAGCCATGGTCGACGCTCCACCCGACAGCCCGTTGTTGTGCCGAATCCGGGACAGCGTCATCGGGGATGACCAGCTCATGTGGGGGCCGTTCGGGCCCCGACGCGTGGTCTATGCCGATTACACGGCCTCCGGTCGCAGCCTGGGCTTCATTGAGGATTTTATCCGCGACGAGGTATTGCCGCGCTATGCCAACACGCACACCGAGTCTTCCGGCACGGGCCTGCAGACCACGCGGTTGCGTGAGGATGCCCGCGACATCATCCGGACCGCCGTGGGTGGCGACGACGAGACGGTGGTCATCTTCACCGGCTCCGGCGCGACGGGCGCCATCGACAAGATGCTGCGCATCCTCGGCATCCGGCTGCCGACCGAACTCGACGACCGGTACGGCTTCTCCCGGCAGATTCCGGAGCGCGAGCGTCCGGTCGTGTTCATCGGTCCGTTCGAGCACCACTCCAACGACCTGCCTTGGCGGGAGTCCATCGCCGACGTCGTCGTCATTCCCGAGGACCACGACGGGTACATCGACGTGGTCCGGCTCGAAGAACAGCTGCGCCGGTACGCCGAGCGCCCCTTGAAGATCGGCTCGTTCTCGGCCGCCTCGAACGTCACCGGCATCATGTCGGACACCCACGCCATCTCCGACCTGCTGCACCGCTACGGGGCGCTGTCGTTCTGGGACTTCGCCGCGGCCGGACCGTACGTCGATATTGAGATGTATGGCAGAAGTACACGCTACCCGTTGGCGTACAAGGACGCGGTGTTCCTGTCGCCGCACAAGTTCGTGGGCGGGCCGGGCACTCCGGGGGTCCTGGTCGTGCGACGGGAGTTGCTGCGCAACCGGGTGCCCACGGTCCCCGGTGGCGGAACCGTGGACTACGTCAACGAGTTCGAGCACCACTACCTGACCGACCCGGCCCACCGCGAGGAGGGCGGGACGCCGGCCATCGTGGAGTCGATCCGGGCCGGCCTGGTCTTCGCGCTCAAGCGGGCGGTCGGCACCGACGTGATCCGCGCGCACGAGGAGTACTTCCTGCGTCGGGCCGTGCAGGCGTGGCAGGCGAACCCGTACATCACGCTCCTCGGCAACACCGAGGCGCGGCGCCTGTCCATCCTGTCCTTTGTGGTGCGTCGGCCCAACGGGCGGTACCTGCACCACAACTTCGTGGTGGCGGTGCTCAACGACCTGTTCGGCATCCAGGCGCGGGGCGGCTGTTCCTGTGCCGGCCCGTACGGTCACCGGTTGCTCGGCATCGACCTGGAGCGCTCGCACCGGTTCGAGCGGGAAATCATCAATGGATGTGAGGGAATCAAACCAGGCTGGGTTCGGGTCAGCTTCAACTACTTCATCTCCGAGACCACGTTCCAGTACATCGTGGACGCCGTCGATCTGGTGGCCCGCCACGGCTGGCTGCTGTTGCCGGAGTACCGGTTCAACCCCGCGACCGGCCTGTGGCGGCACCGGGCCGGCCTGGTCGAGCCGCCGCTGCGCCTGAGCCAGCTCAGCTTCGACGCCACCGGGGCGCTACGGTGGCCCTCTCGGCACGAGCGGGCCGACGAGTCGGCCCTGGCCGAGTACCTGGCGTACGCCCGGGACCTGTTCACCCGGCTGGCCGAGCAGGCGCCGTCGGAGAGCCCGGACACCGACCTGACCGGCCGCGTCTCGCCTGGGTTCGAGGAGTTGCGCTGGTTCGAGCTGCCCGAGGTGTGCCTGACCTGAGGGCCCGCGGTGTGCCTGACCTGAGGGCCCGCGGTGTGCCTGACGTGAGGGCCCGCGGTGTGCCTGACGTGAGGGCCCGCGGTGTGCCTGACGTGAGGGCCCGCGGTGTGCCTGACGTGAGGGCCCGCGGTGTGCCTGACGTGAGGGCGCGAGGTGTGCCTGACCTGAGGGCGCTCGCGGCCGGACGGGCGCTGGCCCAGATTGCGCGTGGATGGTTGGCTATGTGGTATGGCGTGGAATCCTCTTCGCCGCAGGCGAACGCCCGACGTGAATGACGCGCCGCCGGTCAGTGTTGTCACCCATATGCCGGCCCAATCCACCCCCGACACCCCGCGCACCCCGGAACCTCGTATGCCCACCGAGACCGAGGCGCTGGACGCCTACTCGACCGTCGTCTCGGCCGTCGCCGCCAAGGTGCTGCCGAGCGTCGCCGCCCTGACCGTACGTACCTCCCGAGGCGAAGGCGCCGGTTCCGGCGTCTCGTTCACCGAGGACGGTTTCCTCCTGACCAGCGCTCACGTGGTGGCCGGCGCCCACGCGGGGTTGGCCGAGTTCACCGACGGCACGCAGAGCCGCTTCGACGTCGTCGGGGCCGACCCTCTGTCGGACCTCGCGGTGTTACGGGTGCGCGACGGCGGCGCACCCCCGGCCACGCTCGGCGACGCCGACACCCTGCGGATCGGGCAGCTCGTCATCGCGGTGGGCAACCCGCTCGGGCTGGCCGGATCGGTGACCGCGGGCGTCATCAGCGCGTTGGGGCGTTCACTGCCGGTCGGTGACGGTCGCCGCGCCCGAATGATCGACGACGTGATCCAGACCGACGCCGCGCTCAACCCGGGCAACTCCGGCGGAGCGCTGGCCGACTCCAACGGCCGGGTCGTCGGCATCAACACGGCGGTGGCCGGCATCGGGCTCGGCCTGGCCGTGCCGATCAACTCGACGACACGATCGATCATCTCCGAGCTCATCTCCACCGGCCGGGTCCGGCGGGCCTGGCTGGGGATCGCCGGCGTACCCGTGATGCTGCCCCCGCCGATCGCCAGCAACCTGAAGCAGCGCCGCGGCCTGCGCCTGGTGGAGGTGATCCCGGGCAGCCCGGCGGCGAAGGCGGGCCTGTACATCGGCGACATCATGGTGAACGCGGGCGGCCGGCCCGTGCAGGGCGTACAGGACGTTCAGCGCCTCATGCTCGGCTCGGCCATCGGCGCCCGGCTGCCGCTGACGGTGCTGCGTCGGGGCGCCTTCGTCGACGTGATCGCCATCCCGGCCCCGCTCGACTGAGCGCGGTCCGGCCCGCGCGGCCGACCGCCCTGACACGGTCGACCGCCCTGACGCGGCCGCCCCTGATGTGGCCGCCCTTGACGTGGCCGCCGTTGGGCCCGGCCCGCGGAACCCGTCGCCGCACGGGACGCCCCGCGCGGGACGCCCGCGCCGCACGGGACGCCCCATCGCCGTGTGGGACGTCCCGTCGTCGCGCCGGGGAGGTCAGCGAGAGCCGAGGTGGGTGAGCAGGTCCTGGCGGGTGATCACCCCGGCCGGCTTGCCGTCGATGAGCACCATGGCCGCGGGAGCCTTCTCGAGCACCGCCACCGCCTCGGCCACCGGCTGCCCGCCGCCGATCATCGGCAGGGGCGGGCCCATGTGCCGCTCGATCATGTCGTGCAGGGCCGCCTGCCCGGTGAAGAGCGCGTCGAGCAGGTCCCGTTCCGAGACCGACCCGGCGACCTCGCCGGTCACCACCGGCGGCTCGGCCCGCAGCACCGGCAGCTGGGAGACGCTGTACTCCCGCATGAGGTCGATCGCCTCGCGGATGGTCTCGCTGGGGTGCACGTGCACCAGCGGGGGCAGCCCGCCCGGCTTGCCCGCGAGCACGTCGGCCACCGTGGCCTCGGCCGAGTCCGGGCGGAGGAAGCCGTACCGGGCCATCCAGTCATCATTGAAGATCTTGGAGAGGTATCCGCGGCCACCGTCGGGCAGCAGCACCACGATGACGTCGGATGCCGAGGCACGGCGGCCCACCTCGAGCGCCGCCGCGACGGCCAGGCCGCACGATCCCCCCACCAGCAGGCCCTCCTCGCGGGCCAGGCGGCGGGTCAGCGCGAAGGAGTCCTTGTCGGAGACCTCGATGATCTCGTCGCAGATCGTACGGTCGTAGGTCTCCGGCCAGAAGTCCTCGCCGACACCCTCCACAAGGTACGGTCGCCCTGTTCCTCCACTGTAGACAGATCCTTCGGGGTCGGCGCCGATCACCCGGACCCGCCCGCCGGAGACCTCCTTGAGGTAGCGCCCCACGCCGGAGATCGTGCCGCCGGTGCCCACGCCCGCCACGAAATGGGTGATCCGGCCCTCGGTCTGCTCCCAGATCTCCGGACCGGTTGTCTCGTAGTGTGACCGCGGGTTGGCCGGGTTGCGGTACTGGTCGGGCTTGTACGCGCCCGGAATCTCGGCCGCCAGGCGGTCGGAGACCCGGTAGTAGGAGCGGGGGTCCTCGGGCGCGACGTTGGTGGGGCAGACCACCACCTCGGCCCCGTAGGCGCGCAGGACGTTGCGCTTGTCCTCGCTCACCTTGTCGGGGCAGACGAAGATGCACCGGTAGCCGCGCTGCTGCGCGACCAGGGCGAGGCCCACACCGGTGTTGCCGCTGGTCGGCTCGACGATCGTGCCGCCGGGGCGCAGCAGGCCCGCCCGCTCGGCGTCCTCGATCATCCGCAGCGCGATCCGGTCCTTAACGCTCCCGCCCGGGTTGAGGTACTCGACCTTGGCCAGGACGGTCGCGGAGATACCCTCGGTGACCCGGTGCAGCCGGACCAAGGGGGTGTTGCCGATCAGTTCGACGACGTTGTCGACGTAGCGCATGCGCCGAACCTACCCCCGCATTCCCGCTCTCGGTGATCCAGGGCTCAGGACCGGAGGACCTCGGCGTCGATCACCGACGGGCCGCGGCCGCGGGACTTCTCCCACTCCAGGAACCGCTCGGTCTCCGACAGGACGGCCCCGGCGAGCCAGGTGGCCACGAATACGTCGTCGATCACGCCCATGGCCAGGAAGACCAGCTCGGGGAAGAGGTCGACGGGCGAAACGATGTAGAGCGCTGCGCCCGCCATCAGCAGCAGCCGAGGCCAGCCGTCGTACTCACCGCGGATCGACGCCATGATCATGCGGGGCAGGGCAGCCAGGCGACGGCCCAGGCCCGGCGTCCCGGGCCGAAAGGCGCGGATGAGGGCCAGCAGTGCGGCGCGCCGGCGTGGGCCTGGTGACATGCGCCAACGATAGCCGGCTTTTCCAATGGCCAGGTCTGGGTACGCTCGAAGATCCAGGGGCTGGCAACGGCGCGGTCCTGCGATGGGGAGGAGAGATGCGGCAGCGGCGGTACCGGACGCTCGCGGCGTACGTCGGCGGCGCCGCCACCATGGCGGGCGCCCTGGTCGCCGGACTGATCAGCGGTCAGGTGCTCTACGCCCGCCGGACCATCCCCGGAGCGCAGGCGCCGCCACCCCAGTGCGGTGGCCGGTACGGCCGGCAGTACGAGGGGGAGCCGATCAGGCTCGCCGTGCTCGGAGACTCCACCGCCGCCGGCTACGGGGTACACACCCGCGCGCAGACGCCGGGCGCCATGCTCGCCACCGCGATCGCCGACCACGCCCAGCGGCCGGTCCTGCTCATCTGCACCGCCGCAGTCGGCTCCCCGTCGGCCTGGCTGCCCGCGCAAGCGGAGAACGTCCTCGATGCCGGCGGGGCCGACATCGCCGTCATCTTCATCGGCGCCAACGACGTGACCGGGAGCGTCGACGCGGAGCAGGCGGTGGCGTTCCTGGCCGAAGCCGTGCGTGCGTTGCGGCGGGCCGGCAGCGAGGTCGTCGTGGCCACCTGCCCCGACCTGGGCACGATCCCGCCGATCATGCCGCCCCTGCGCTGGCTGGTGCGGCGGTGGAGTCGGCAGATGGCGCGGGCGCAGCGGAAGGTGGTCGAAGCCGAGGGCGCCCGTACGGTGCCCCTCGGCGAGCTGCTGGGCCCTGTGTTCGACGCCGATCCCGACACGCTCTTCGGGCCCGACCGCTATCACCCGTCGGCCGCGGGGTACCGGGCCGCGGTCGATGTGGTCCTGCCGACGGTGTTCGCGGTCCTCGACCGTACGGTCGCGAGCCGGAACGCCGACGCTGACGGGCGGGGCGCCGGGGGAGCCTCGGCCGCCGGAGACACTGCCCGGGCCGAGGGTGGTGCGCGTGCCGACGGCCGGACGGCGCCGGCTGGTATCCGGGGTGGTGCCCGGGCCGAGGACGCCACGAAAGGAGCAGACGCCGGCGTGGCTGGGCGAACGCCGGGCGGAGCCGTACCCTGCGTGTCACAGTCGCACTCGAGCGCGTAGACGCGCCGGGTGGCGCAACGGGGCACGGAGGTGGCCATGAACGCTCGCCGGGCGGTCCGGCGCCTCGCGAAGGGGGCGGGGATCGCGTTCCTCGCCGGCACGCTCGGCGGAGCTGCGCTGCTCGCCGCCGAGATCGTCGCGGCCCGCTCGCGTACCTACGCCAAGCCCGACCTGGGGCTCACCGTGCGCGGTATGGCCAGCGAGAAGGGCGGCGCCCCGCTGCGCCTGATGCTGCTCGGTGACGCCCTCGCCCTCGGCGTCGGGGTCGACACCGCGGAGCAGACCCTCGGCGGTCAGCTGATCCGCATGCTCAGCGACGCCGGGGCCAACGTGACGCTGTCCAGCGTGGCCGTTGCCGGTGCCCGCAGCGCCGACCTCGCCACCCAGGTAGCCCGGGCGCAGCTCGGGACCAAGCCAGACGTCGCGGTGATCCTCGTGGGGACCAACGACGCCACGCATCTGGTCCGCCCGGGCGAGGCGGCCGCCCATCTGGCCACGGCGGTCCGCCGGCTGCGCGACGGGGGGACCTCGGTGGTCGTGGGCACCTGCCCCGACCTGGGCGCGGTACGGGCTCTCGCCCCGCCGTTGCGGCAGCTCGCCGGCTGGTACGGGCGTCGGGTGGCCCGGGCTCAGGCCAGCGCGGCCCGGTCGGCCGGGGCGGCCGTGGTGGATCTCGGCGGCCAGGCCGGACCGGTGTTCCGGGCCGACGCGGGGATGCTGTGCCGTGACGGCTTCCACCCGTCCGCCGACGGGTACCGGGTCATCGCCCACGCGCTTTTCCCGGAGCTCGCCGCGGCCGCCGGGCTTCCGTCGTCGATCAACGACTGACCGTCGGTCGGGCCGCAGGCGGCTACAGGCGTTCGGCCGTGGCCTCGATGTCGGCGATGGCGGCGTGGATCTCCTCGTCGCTCGCCCCGGCCAGGGCGAGGTCGGCCACCATCACCTGGAGCTGATCGGGCAGGGACAGGTCGTTGTCCAACCGGGGTACGGGCTGCGCCGGCCGGCCTTCCAGACGGGCGCAGAGGTCGGCCAGACGCTGGACCAGCGCGTGTACCACCTCGGCCCGCGTTTCCCCCGACCCCGTCGTCTCGCCCCCCGACCCCGTCGTCTCGCCCCCAGACCCCGTTGATCTAGGGCTTGGAGTGGTGAGTTGATCTCCAGGCACCACTCTCTGCCCTAGATCAACGGCAGGGTCGGGGACCGGCCGGGCCGGTTGGGACCAGCGGTCCGGGCTCCAGTGCTCGACCCGGCGTATCAAACGACCAGCGGCCGCGCGGAGTCGCACGGCCGCTGGCGCAGGCTTGCTCTTGGGCACGAAGGTCACTCGGTGGGGGTCACTCCGAGCCGCGCAGGTAGCTGAGCAGGCGCAGCACCTCGAGGTAGACCCAGATCAGGCCGACCAGGATGCCGAAGGCGCACAGCCAGGCCATGTTCCTCGGCGCGCCCTGGGCCACCGCCTGCTCGATCTGGTTGAAGTCGAGGATGAAGGTCAGCGCGCCGATCACGATGATCCCGAGGCTGACCAGGATCGAGAACGAGCTGCCGTTGGAGAGCGGGCTGTCCGCCATGAAGAGGCCCATGAGGAGACGCACCAGCATCACGACCACGGCGGCGATGACCGCTCCGAGCATGAAGCGGGCGAACTTCGGCGTGGCGCGGATGACCTTGGCCTTGTAGAGCCCGGCCATCACGAAGAAGATCGCGAAGGTGCCGATGACCGCCTGCGTGACGATGCCGCGAGAGATGGCGTGGTAGAACTCGGAGACAGCCCCGAGGAAGACACCCTCGACGACCGCGTAGGCCATCATCAGCGGCGGGCTGACGAGCCGCTTGAACGAGATGACCAGGCCCAGGACCAGGCCGACGATGGCGCCGCCGATCCACGCCACGCCCAGCAGCTCGTTGGGCAGGACCACTGCGGTCGCCACACCAGCGAGGACGACCAGGCCCAGCAGGCTGACCGTCTTGACGACGACGTCGTCGATGGTCATGCGGTCCTGCTGCGCCACATACGTGGGCGGCTCCTGGTACGTCGGGTAGGGCGAGCCGTACCCGGCACCGTACCCGGGTGCGGGCGCAGTGTGGGTCTCCGGCGTCAGCCGGGTGAGCACCGGGTTGGAGCTACGCACGTACGCCTCCTGATTTGTTTTGTGTCAAAGAAGCAGTCAACAGCGTAACGCCGCCACGCGCACACGCGAAGAATGCGAAGCCCACCGCCTGGTGCTCCTGCGATGGCCGTCTCCACTTTCCGGGCGGTGGGTGTCGGCCGGTCCGACCGGGTTGGCTATGGTCCACGCGTGGCAGTCGACGGTGGACCGGACCGGGTCGCGGCGCCGCGCTGGCTCGCCGAGCACGCGCAGCGCTTTCGGGAGTCAGGAGCCGCGCCGGCCGTGCCCCGCCTGGCGGCCACGGTCGTCCTGCTCCGCGACCACCAGGGCCGGCTGGAGATCTACACCCAGCGCCGTGCGGCGACGATGGCGTTTGCGCCCGGTATGTACGCCTTTCCGGGTGGCAGCGTCTCCTCGGCCGACCTGGCTTCGGTGGATGGTGCGCCGGCTGATACCACCCCAGATGACCCGATCAGGGCTGGCGGCACCGAGCCGCCGACCGAGCCGAGTGCCGATGGCTCCCAACCGGGCTCCGATGGCTCGGTGATCGGCCGCATGGGGCTGCCTCCGGCGACCGCCCGGGCCGTTCTGCACGCCGCCGTCCGGGAAGTCGCCGAGGAGACCAACGTGACGCTGGACACAACCGCGCTCGCCCCGTGGGCCCGCTGGCTCACCCCGGAGTTCGAGCCGCGCCGCTTCGACACGTTCTTCTTCCTCGCGCCCCTGCCCGAGGGGCAGTCGCCCGTCGACCCGTCCGGGGAGGCCGACCACGCGCTGTGGGTGCCGCCGGCCGAGGCGCTGAGCCGCCTGCCGATGCTGCCGCCGACCCGGCAGGTCCTCACCGACCTGGCCGGCTTCGCCGACGTGGCCTCGGCGCTCGCGGCCGCCGCGCACCGTGACGTGTCCGAGCCCGTCCGGCCGGTCATCGAGGTCGATGAAGAGGGCGCCTGGCTCCGACTGCGGTGACCGAGCGCCGGCTGAGGTAGACCCGGCTTTGACCCTGGTCAACCAGGCCCGACGGCCGTGCAGCCAGCTTCGACTGCAGTGGGACATACCGGGCGTGGTCGTGGTGCGACCGGTCAGGCGTACTTGCCTCAGGGCACGCCGGGGCGTCGCCTCTCAGGTGCCCGGAGCGGGACTCGAACCCGCACGCCGAAGCAGCCGCTTTTAAGGCAGCCGTGTCTGCCATTCCACCACCCGGGCGGGCTACGAAGGTCGGTCTGCCTCGACGGGCCCGGGCGGTCGCGCGCCGTACGGTCGATCCCCGCGCCGCGGGGCTGGTCGCCGCCGGTTGCCCGATGGTCAGTCGCGGTGAGACAACCTTCGTCTGCTCAGAGTATCCGGTGAACGGGCGTCAGCCGATAGCGTGACGCACGTGGTGACGACGGGGGCTCTTCGGCGGCCGGTGACGAGGGCGAGACGCCTGGCCGCGCGACTATCCGCGAACGCTCGCACCGACCTCGGCGTGGGCCTGGTCTACCTCGCCCTGGCCGCCTGGATCGGGCACGGGCTCTGGCCCGATCCGGCCACCCGGGCCCTGGCCCACAACGTGGGCGACCAGACGTTGATCGAGTGGTTCCTGGCCCACGCGGTCCTGTTCTGGACGGGCGAGCTGGACCTGCACACGGTGCGCCTGAACTCGCCCGACGGGGTCAACCTGATGAGCAACGCCTCGCACATCCTGCACGGAATCCTGCTGGCGCCGGTGACCGTGCTGTTCGGGGCGAGCGTGTCGTTCGCGCTGCTGGTGCCGCTGAACCTCGCGGCGACCGCGACCGGGTGGTACCTGCTGTTCGCCCGGGGCCTGGGGCGCGATCGGGTGGCCGCGATGGTCGGCGGGCTGGTGACCGGGTTCGCGCCCGGGATGATCTCGCAGTCGAACAGCCACCTGCACATCAGCGCCCAGTGGCTGGTGCCGCCGATCGTGTGGTGTGTCATCCGGCTGGCCCACGCCCGCACCCCCCGCTCGGCTCTGACGGCGTCCCTGGGGCTGGCCGCGTTGGTCTGCGCCCAGGTCTTCCTCGGCGAGGAGGTGCTCTACCTCACCGCCCTGACCCTGGCGCTGTTCACGCTCGCCTACGCGGCGACCCGCCCGCGGTGGGCCCGGCGGGTAGCGCCAACCTTCCTCTCCGGGCTGGCGCTGGCCGCGTCGGTGAGCGGGCTGGCGCTCGTCTATCCACTGTGGATGCAGTTCGCCGGCCCACGGCACGTGCCGAACGCCCCGTTCGCCGCCGAGTACTTCTACGCGGATGTGTACAGCTATCTCGCCTATTCCCCGCTGTCGATCGTTGGGTCGCCGGACGCGGCACGGCTCGCCTCCAGCGAGGCCGAACTGAACGCCTTCCTGGGCGCGCCCCTCATCGTCCTGCTCGTCGCCCTGGTCGTGTGGCGCCGGCGTAGGCCCAGCGTGGTCGCCGCTGCCGTGGCGATGGTGGTGCTGGCCTACCTGTCGTTGGGTGTGACGGTGACGGTCGACGGCGAGCCGACCGGGTTCCCGAGCCTCTACCGGCTCATCGCCGACTTTCCCGTGATCGACGCGGCCCTGCCCACCCGGTACGCGCTCGCCCTGATCCCGCTCATCGCGGTGGTGCTGGTCGACGCGATCCAGGCCGCCCGGGCGGGGAGCCTGGCCACACTGCGGGAGGCGATGCGCCTCGGCGGTCCGACGCGCGTGGACCCGTGGATGCAGACGGCCGTCCCGTTGCTGGTCGCCGCCGCGCTGCTGCCGCTGTTCCCGAAGCCCTTGCCGGCCACGGACCGGGACCCGGTGCCGGCTTTCATCACCACCGGGGCGTGGCGGGAGTGCGTGCCCGAGGGCGGCGTGCTCGTCCCGGTCCCGTTGCCGACACCGTACGAACCCGACACCATGCGCTGGGCCGCCGCCGCCAACGCCGCCTTCGGCCTCCCCGAGGGGTTCTTCCTCGGCGCCTACGGCCCGAATGGCCGGGCGTCGGTCGGCACGTGGAAGCTGCCGACGTCGGCTCTGCTCGCCGACGTCGCCGTCACCGGCCAGGTGCCCGTGGTCACCGACGAGATGCGGGCGCAGGCCCGGGCGGACCTGGAGTTCTGGCGCGCGGACTGCGTGGCGCTGGCCCACGTCCGCCACGCCGCCGCCCTGAGGTCCACATTGGAGCAACTGCTCGGGCCGGGAACACCCATTGTGGACACCTGGACGTGGCGTATCACCCGCTGACCGTACGGTCCGGCGGCCACGTGGGCCGGCGACCGTACGGTCTGCTGCCTCAGCAAACCTTCCGCGCCGTGCGCCCTTCCGACGCCTCAGCGAACCGTCCGGGCCTCAGCGGGCGCCCACCGGTTCGCGCTCGGGCGCGGGCTCGTCCACGTGCGGCGTCACCTCGGTGAACTCCTCGCGCGGCCGGTGCAGGCCACCGAGCGAGACCACCTCCCGGCGCAGCACCAGGGCGAGCGTCCAGTCCACCAGCACGCGGACCTTGCGGTTGACGCTGGGGACCCGCAGCACGTGGTACGTCCGGTGCGCGAACCAGGCGGGCCAGCCGCGGACGCTGATGCCGTAGATCTGCGCCACGCCCTGGTACAGGCCGAGGCTCGCCACCGAGCCGACCGTGCGGTGCCGGTAGCGGCGCAGCGGCTTTCCGCGGAGCGTGGCCACGATGTTGTCGGCGAGCACCCGGGCCTGCCGGATCGCGTGCTGGGCGTTGGGCGCGCACATCGTGCCGGGCTTGTCGGCGGTGAGGTCCGGAACGGCGGCGCAGTCGCCCGCGCTCCACGCACCCGGGACCACCCGGCCCTGGGCGTCGACGACCTGCAGCGTCGGCAGGCAGGTGATGCGACCCTTGTCGTCGCGCGGGAAGTCCGTCCGCTCCAGCATGGGCGACGGCTTCACCCCGGCGGTCCACACGATGGTGTCGGCCTCGAAGGTGTCGCCGTCCGACAGCTTCACCACACCGTCCACACAGGACTGCAGTCGCGTCTCGAGGCGGACATCGATGCCTCGCTCCCGCAGCAGGTCGACCGTGTGGGCGCCCATCTTCTCGCCGACCTCGGGCAGGATCCGGTTGGTCGCCTCGACCAGCACCCAGCGAAGGTCGGACCGTGAGAGCCCTTCGTAGTAGCGCAGGGCCGTACGGACCATGTCCTCCATCTCGGCCAATGCCTCGATGCCGGCGTATCCGCCCCCGATGAAGACGAAGGTGAGGGCGCGCCGTCGGGTTGCCGGGTCCGCGGTGGTGACAGCCACATCGAGCCGTTCGAGAATGTGGTTGCGCAGCCAGGCGGCCTCGCCGATCGTCTTGAAGCCGACCGCCTGCTCGCGCAGTCCCGGAATCGGCAGCGACCGCGACACCGACCCCGGCGCCACCACGATGTGGTCGTAGCTGACCTCGACCGGTGGGCCCACGATGGGTTGCACCGTCGCCACCCGGTCCGTGTGCGAGATGTGGGTGACCTCGCCGGAGAGCACCCGGCAGCGTTTGAGTTCACGCCGCAGCGGCACGACCGTGTGCCGGGGCGAGATGTTGCCCGCTGCCGCCTCGGGCAGGAACGGCTGGTAGGTCATGTGCGGCTGGGGATCAACCACCGTGACCTCGGCCTCGCCGGCCCGGAGCTTGCGTGACAGACGCAGGGCGGCGTACAGGCCGACATGCCCCGCGCCAACAACGAGAATCCTCACTATTGCGAGGCTACTCCGGCGATGCCCGCCGCGTGCCGAAGTACGTCATCGAGCATGTGTGGCGTGAGTCGCCCGGTAAACGTGTTTTGTTGGCTGACGTGATAGCACCCGAGTAGCGTGGGCGCTTCCGGAAGATCGACGCGGGCGCCGTGGCGGAAGGCCGGGCGCGGGGACGGCGGTCGTACGCCGTAGACGGCCCGGAGCATCGGCCAGTACGAGTCCCAGGCGAAGGCGCCCAGGGCCACGACGACCCGCACGGTCGGTCGCAGCAGGGCGAACTCCCGGTGCAGCCAGGGGGCGCAGGTGTCCCGCTCGTCGGGGGTGGGGCGGTTCGCCGGCGGGGCGCAGCGCACCGAGGCGACGATGCGGGTGTGATACAGCTGCAGGCCGTCGTCGCGGCTGACGCTGGTGGCCTGATTGGCCAGACCGACCCGGTGCAGGCTGGCGAAGAGCACGTCCCCGGACCGGTCGCCGGTGAAGACCCGGCCCGTCCGGTTGCCGCCGTGGGCCGCCGGGGCGAGACCCAGGATCGCGATGCGCGCGTCGGTCGGCCCGAACCCCGGTACGGGGCGGCCCCAGTACGTCTGGTCGCGGAAGGCGGCCCGCCGGACGGCCGCGACCTCCTCCCGCCAGCTCACCAACCGGGGACAGGCGCGGCAGTCGCTGACCGCGGCGTCCAGGGCCGGCAGGTCGGGCGCGGCCGCGGCGATCCGGGCCACCTCGGCGGCGTCGCGGGCGCCGGCCGCCCGGTTGTCCTCGGCACCGGCCCGGCCGGCCTTGGGTACGCGGCCCACCGGTTGCGCACGACCCTCGGGCCCGGTGCTTACGTGTCGAGCGCGCGCAGACACAGCACGTACCCGGTACCTCCGCGCGGCACGGCGCGGTAGATGAACGTCGCGTCCTCGTAGGCCTGGCAGATCGTCGCGCTGCTGGCCTGCTCCTCGGTGAGGCGGTCGAGCCGCCCCTCGACCACGTACCTGGCGGCCGGGTCGGTGCAGGCCACGATCCGGCCCGCCGGGACCTCGCGGTCCTCGCCGACCGCCAGGAGCGGCAGGTCGGCCAGGCAGTCGCCGGCCGCCGCGTTCTTCGTTGGATCGGCGTAGAAGCGCTGGTACACCAGGTATCCGATCGCCGCGACCAGCAGGACCACGACCGTCCCGAACACCACCGTGCCCACGAGCCGCCGCCCGCGCCGGCCGCCCGGCACCGCCTGCGGCCCTGTCGGGCCGCTGGCCTGGGGCGAGCTGTCGTCCTGGGGTGTCGCCGGGGCCTCGGCCGGCGGAGCGGCGGGAGCCTCGGTGACCACGGACGCGGCCGGCACGGTGGACGACGCGGCCGGCACGGTGGACGACGCGGCCGGCACGGTGGACGACGCGGCCGGCACGGTGGACGACGCGGCCGGCACGGTGGGCGACGCGGCCGGCACGGTCGGCGCGGCGGGGGCCGCGGGCGTCGCGGGAGCCGGAACGACCGTCGCCGCGGGGGCGGCGGTCTTGGCCGCCGACGGGGCCTCGGTGGTCGGGGACGGGGGCGCCGCTGGCGGTGCGGACGGTGCCGCCGCGGGCGAGGTCGTCGGGGCCGGCTCTGCGGCCGGCGGTGTGGTCGGGGCCGGCGGTGTGGTCGGGGCCGGCGCAGCGGTCGGGGACGGCGTGACCGCGGGCGGGGGCGACACGATCACGGTCGGCTGCGGCGGCGGCGGATAGGCCGGCAGCGTGGGCGGTTTGGGCGCGGACGGTGCGGGGCCCGACGACGGGGCCGCGGCTGGCGCCTCGGCCGCCGAGGCGATCGGCTCGGGGCCAGGAGCGTCGGCGGGCGCGGGCGTCGGGGAAGCCTCGGTGGCGGGCCCCGCCGGGCTCACGCCAGGCGATGGCTGTTCGCTCGGGCGCGTCTCGTCCGACACGAAAAGATCCTTTCCGTCCGGTGGATGGCCCATACCGTACCGGCCGCTTCGCGGCCCCTCCGCCCCGCCCGGCCGGCCGTCGGGTCGACCAGGCGACACCCGTCCACGTATGGCCCCCGACCAACGGCACCCGCCCGCCAGACACCCGCCGACACGGGCGACCGTCACAGGACGCGTCCGGCGGCGCCGGTCGTCGGTACCGATACGCTTCCACCCGTGCAGACGGCGGGTGGCGCGGGGGTCACGATCCGGCGGGCGCGCACCTCCGACGTGCGCGGCATCCGTCGCCTGGTCGACCTGTACACCGCCGATCGTCGATTGCTGGCCAAGAGCCTGGTCACGCTCTACGAAGATGTGCCGGAGTTCTGGGTCGCCGACCACGACGGCCAGGTCGTGGGGTGCGGGGCAGTGCATGTCCTGTGGGAGGACCTGGCCGAGATCCGGACCGTGGCCGTCGATCCCCGGTGGCGGGGCCACCGGATCGGCCGTCGGCTGGTCGAGGCGCTGCTCGCCGCGGCGCGCGAGCTGGGCGTACGCCGGGTGTTCGTGTTGACCTTCGAGACGGAGTTCTTCGGCTCCTTCGGGTTCACCAAGATCACCGGTACGCCGGTACCGCCCGACGTGTACGAGGAGCTGCTGCGCTCCTACGACGAGGGCGTGGCCGAGTTCCTGGACCTGGAGCGCGTGAAGCCGAACACGCTGGGCAACACGCGCATGCTGCTTCATCTCTAGGGGAGGTTCCTCATGACCCGAGTGGCGGCCATCGACTGCGGGACGAACTCGGTCCGACTGCTTGTGGCCGACGTGCCCGCGGCCGGGGCCGGCCTCGTCGATGTCGTGCGGACCATGCAGATCGTTCGCCTGGGGCGGGGGGTCGACCGGACCGGGCGCCTCGACCCGGAAGCGATCGAGCGCGTACGGGTCGTGCTCGCCGACTACGCGCGCCAGATCGCCGAGCTGGGCGCGGAGAAGGTCCGGTTGGTGGCGACCAGCGCGACCCGCGATGCCAGCAACGCCAGCGATTTCCGGGACATGGTGCTGGCGACCCTGGGCGTGGCGCCGGAGGTGATCAGCGGCGACGAGGAGGCCCGGCTGTCGTTCCTCGGCGCCACCCGGGGCCTGCCCGCCGACGCCCAGCCGCCGTACCTGGTCGTCGACATTGGCGGCGGCTCCACCGAGTTCGTCCTCGGCGGTCCGGCCCCGTCGGGCGGCTCGGCCACTGTGGACCGAGCGGGCACTGTGGACGGAGCGGGCGGCGGTGACACGACCACTGTGGACGAAGCTGGCGGCACTGTGGACATACCAGCCCCTGCGGACGGACCGGCTGACGTGAACGAGCCGGTAGCCGCCAACGGAGCGGTGGCCGTGACCCACGCGGTGAGCGTCGACATCGGGTGCGTGCGGATGACCGAGCGGCACCTGCCGGACGACCCCCCGACCCCGGAGCAGGTCGCCGCGGCCGAGGCCGACATCGCCGCCGTCGTCGACCAGGCCCTGGCCGTCGTCCCCGGCCAGCAGGCCCGCACGCTCATCGGCCTGGCCGGCTCGGTCACCACGGTTGCCGCCCTCGCCCTGAACCTGCCCGCCTACGACCCGGCCCGGATCCACCACTCCCGTATCCCGTACGCCGACGTCGCCGCGGTCACCCACCGGGTGCTGAGCCTCACCCAGGCCGAGCGGCTCGCCCTGCCGCCTATGCATCCCGGGCGGGCCGACGTGATCGGGGCGGGCGCGCTCATCCTGCGCGTGGTGATGGAGAAGGTGGGCGCCGACGCGGTCGTGGTCAGCGAGCACGACATCCTCGACGGCATCGCCTACAGCCTGTGCGCCGCCTGACGGGGATCACTCGTCGGCCGGCGGGGCGACGCAGGGCCCCTCGGCCCACCAGGCGCCGATGCGCTCCCGGACCTCGTCGCCGAACGGGTTGACCCCCGGTCCCTCGGCGAGGGCGTGGGCCAGGTGCACGTGCAGACACTTGACGCGGGTGGGCATGCCCCCAGCCGACACCCCGGCGATCTCGGGGACCACCCCGATCTCCTCCCGTCGACGCAGGTACCGCTCGTGGGCCGCCTGGTATTGAGCCGCGAGCTCGGGATCCTCGGCCAGGCGGGCCGACATTTGCCGCATGAGGCCGGCGGACTCCAGCGCGCTCACCGCGCTGACCGCGCGCGGGCACGTGAGGTAGTACAGCGTCGGGAACGGGGAGCCGTCGGGCAGCCGGGGATTGGTCTCGACCACGTCGGGGAGGCCACACGGGCACCGGTGGGCGACCGCGCGGGCGCCCCGTGGCGGTCGTCCGAGCTGGGCCGCCACCACGTCGCGGTCGCGGGGGTCAAGAGCCATGGCGGTCCTCGGAGCAGGTGAAAGCGCGGGCGTACGCTCGGCGCGACGGAGCGCACCGGTCGGTCATGGCGTCGGGGGTTCGTCGGCGGTCTGCAGGCTGGTCCAGACCTGCTCGTACCACGGGGGCGGCGGTGCGTCGTCATCGGGCTGGTCGGCCGCCGTGGGATCGATGCCGACCACGTAGACGCGACTGCCGACCTCGGTCAGCAGCAGCCGCTGCAGGGCCTGGTCCTTGACGTACTCGTCGTCGTTCCAGCGGGCGACCTCGTCCGCGAGGCGCTGGATCCGCTCGCGCTGCTCGCGCTGGTCGGCCTCCAGCCGGGCGATCTCGGCCTGCTGGGCCAGGTACACGCGCAGCGGGTAGGCGTAGGCGAGCAGCAGGGCCACCAGGACCATGCCCAGGGCCGCGGCCCGGCCGGAGATGCGCAGCGGACCCCGCGGGGCACGCGTACGCCGGGCCGGCCCGCCCCGGCGCAGGCCCGGGGTGGTCGACTCGACCGGCGGCACGGTGAACCGTCCGGGCCGGCGGGGCGGGGCACTGGTGGCCCGAGCCCAGAGCCGGCGGGCGAGCCCACCCCGCAGCCGGCGCCCCGGGGCCGTCCCGGGCCGCGGGCCTCGGCGCGCCGGGCCCTGCCCGCTGGGCATCCGCCGCTGGTTCACCACTCGCTCACCTGTCCAACCCCGTTCGTCTGGGGCGTCGGCCTCGTTGATCTAGGACCTCGGCCCCGTTGATCTAGGGCATAGAGTGGTGGTTGGAGATCAACTCACCACTCCCAGCCCTAGATCAACAGCAGGGCTCGTCCAAAGTCAGGGCCGAGAGTACCGAGGGAAGGCGCTTGCGCCGGCGTAACGCGCCGCGTCGTCGAGCTCCTCCTCGATGCGCAGGAGCTGGTTGTACTTCGCCACGCGCTCGGAGCGGGCCGGAGCACCCGTCTTGATTTGCCCGCAGCCGGTGGCCACGGCCAGGTCGGCGATCGTGGTGTCCTCGGTCTCACCGGACCGGTGGCTCATCATGCAGCGGTACCCGGCCCGGTGGGCGAGATCGACCGCGTCCAGGGTCTCGGTGAGCGTGCCGATCTGGTTCACCTTGACCAGCACCGCGTTGGCCGCCTTCTCGGCGATGCCCCGGGCGATGCGCTCCGGGTTGGTGACGAACAGGTCGTCGCCCACGATCTGGATGCGCTCGCCCAGCGCCGCGGTCATGGCCTTCCAGCCGGCCCAGTCCTCCTCGGCCAGCGGGTCCTCAATGGACACGATCGGGTAGGCGTCGACCAGCCCGGAGTAGTAGGCGATCATCTCGTCGGCCGACTTGGTCGCGCCCTCGAAGGTGTACGCGCCGTCCTTGTAGAGCTCGGTCGCGGCCACGTCCAGGGCCAGCACGATGTCGGTGCCGAGCGTGTAGCCGGCCGCCTGCACCGCCTCGGCGATCAGGTCGAGCGCGGCCGCGTTCGCCGGCAGGTTGGGGGCGAAGCCGCCCTCGTCGCCCAGCCCGGTCGACAGGCCCTTCTTCTTGAGCACCGACTTGAGCGCGTGGTACACCTCCGCGCCGGCCCGCAGCGCCTCTCGGAAGGTGGGCGCCCCGATCGGCGCGATCATGAATTCCTGGATGTCTACATTGGAGTCGGCGTGGGCCCCGCCGTTCAGGATGTTCATCATGGGAACCGGCAGCACGTGGGCGTTGGGGCCGCCCAGGTACCGGAACAGGCTCAGGCCGGCCGACTCCGCGGCGGCCTTGGCGACGGCGAGCGAGACGCCGAGGATCGCGTTGGCGCCGATGCTGGACTTGTTGGGCGTGCCGTCGAGGTCACGCATCTTCTGGTCGATGATGCGCTGGTCGGTCGCGTCGTACCCGACGAGCTCCTCGGTGAGGCGGTCGCCGACGTTCGCCACCGCCTTCTCGACGCCCTTACCGAGGTAGCGCTGGGCGTCGCCGTCGCGCAGCTCGACCGCCTCGAACGCGCCGGTCGACGCGCCCGACGGCACCGCCGCCCGGGCCGTCGTCCCGTCGTCGAGCCCGACCTCGACCTCGACGGTGGGGTTGCCCCGTGAGTCGAGGATCTCCCGAGCAACGATCGCTTCAATGGTTGCCACGTGAACTCGCTCCTTGTGTGAGTTTCTCGCAAATTCCGCTCCGGCAAGCTGCGCGGAAGTGCTGGCCGTCGCCTCGTCGTGCGGTCCGCGGCACTGCGGGAGTTACGTCGGTGAGCCTAGCGCCCCTCGAGCAGCAGCGTGCGCAGGTGGCGGGGGGACGGGCTGCCGTGCGCCAGCAGGCGGTCGTGCCAGGCCCGCGGGCTCACGTCGGCGGGCCGCTCGGAGGCCAGCGCCGCCACCTCCTGGTAGCCCACGAAGTAGGTCGAGAGCTGGGTCGAGGTCAGCAGGGTCCGGCGCCACTTGCCGGCCGCCTCGCCCTCCTCCTGGAAACCGCGCCGCTGCATCAGCGCCATGGCCTCGCCCTCGGTCATGTCGTCGCAGTGCACGGCCTGGTCGATGATGGCGTTGATCGTCATCCGCAGCTGCATCTTGAGCTGCTGCAGGCGCACGGGCAGGCCGCCGAAGCCGTGCTCGACCATCAGCTGCTCGGCGTAGACGGCCCAGCCCTCGACGAACGGGCCCGAGCACACGATGGCGCGGACCCGGGTGGCGCCCCGGTACCGTCGGGCGTGCGCGAGCTGCAGGAAATGCCCCGGCATCGCCTCGTGCACGGTCAGGTTGCGCACCATGTGGTTGTTGTACTCGCGGTAGAACGACTCCACGCGCTCGCTCGACCACCCGGCCGGCGTGGGGGCGATGCAGTAGAAGGTCGGCAGGTCGCCCGGCTCGAGCGGGCCGGGCGGGTCGCAGTAGGCCACGCTCACGCCCCGCGCGAACTCCGGCATGGTCTGGATCACGCAGGGGTCCTCCACGAGGGACACCAGGTCGTGCTCCCGGACGAACGCCGTCGTCTCGTCCAGCGTGACGCGGGCGAGATCCACAATGGACGCGTCGTCGGGGTGCTCCTGGGCCAGCCGGTACAGCGCCTCGCGGACCGTGTCGTCGTCGGCCCGCCCGCCGATCAGCTCGGCGGCGGCCGCCCGGATCTGCTCGGTGACCCGGTCGAGGTTCTCCCAGGCGAGGCGGTTGATCTCCGTCGCCGTCAGCTCGGTGTCGAGCGTGTGCCAGAGCTTCGCCTCCCACCGGGGCCGGCCGAGCCGCGGGTCCCGGCCGGGATCGGCCGCCGCGGCCCGCTCGTCCAGCCAGGCGGCGAACGACTCCAGCGCCGCGGTCGCGGCCGCCGCTGCCGGCTCCACTGTGGACCACACCGAGGGCGCCTCGGCGCCGAGCCGGGGCAGCTCGTCGCGGACCAGGGCGGCCGTGCCCCGGAACTGGCCGGCCGCGGTCTCCAGGTGGATGCGCGGGCAGTCGCCCAGGACCGAGCGGGCGATCGCGAGCGCGTCGGGGATGGCGGCCAGCCGGGCCCCGAGCGCCTCCAGCCGCTGCTCCGCCGGCGCGTACGGCCGGGCGAGCAGCGCGAACAACAGGCTGCCCGGGTTGTGCACCAACGGATTCCACTCGTGCTCGCGCACCTCGGTGAGCAGGAACAGCTTCCGCTCGACCATGGACAGCAGCAGCTCGTGGTCGACCCGGTCGGCCAGCGACAGCCCGTCCGTGTCCACACCGGAGAGTGCGGCCGAGGCGTCGCGCAGCATCCGCACCTGCGCGACCACCCCGTCGGGCGACAGGTCGGGCAGCCGGTGATCGTACCGGTGGTCCCCGGCGTCGGCGGCGAGGTAGGGATCGGCGGCGAGCAGCTCGTCGACGATGCGCTCGGCCAGGTCGGTGTATTCAGCGGCCATGGGCGACGACGGCGGGCCGGATCACAGTCATGGACGTCAGGCTATCGGATCGTGGGCGCCGGCGGCGGGCGACGGGCCGGCGTCGGTGGGGCGAGTCGTCTCGGCTTCCCGGGTGGCCTCGGCTTCCCGGATGGCCTCGGCCCGGCGCAGCACCGCCCGCCGCAGCGCGGCCTCGGCGTCCAGCCCGCGCGCGGCTGCGGCGGCCACGAGCCCGAACAGCAGCTCGCCCAGGGCCTCCTCGTCGGCCGGGACGTCCTCGGGTCTGGGTGCCGATACCTCGATGCCGGCCGTCCGAGCGCGGGCCAGTACCTTCGCCGCCAGCGCCAGGGCCGGCTGGCTGAACGCGACGCCGTCCAGGGCCGAGGCCCTGGGCTTCTCCGCGCGCTTGATGCGCTCCCAGTTGGCGGTGATCTCGTCGAGCCCGGAGACCGGCACGCCCGCGAAGACGTGGGGGTTGCGCCGGATCATCTTCTCGGCCAGCGACTGCGCCACGTCGTCGATGGACCACGGCTCGTCGCCGTCCTGGGCGATCCGGGCGTGCAGGACAACCTGCAGGAGCACGTCCCCGAGCTCCTCCTTGAGCGCGGCGAGGTCGTGAGCCTGGATGGCGTCGTACGCCTCGTACGCCTCCTCGAGCAGGTACCGGGCCAGGCTGGCGTGGGTCTGCTCCCGTTTCCACGGGTCGCCGCCCGGCCCGACCAGGCGGTCGATGATCGCCACCACGTCGAGGAGCCGGGACCCCGGCCGGTGCTCGGACACGCCGTACGTCACTTCGCCGAGCGAACGTCACTCCGCCGAGCGGACGGCCCCCGTCCCCGGAGGTCCGAAGGGGACCGTGACGAGGGTGAACTGTCCCTGGATGCCCCCCTTGAGCAGGGGGTACACGATCGGCTGGTAGCGCGGGTGGACGAACACGTCGTACCGGTCGGCCGCGTCGATCAGGGCGTCGCGCAGCGCCAAGGCCTGGTGGTACTCGGGCCAGTTGAGCAGCTCGTCGCGGATCTGCTCGAAGGTGGCCAGATTGCCCTCGCTGGTGCCGGAGGCGCGCTCCACGGCCACGTAGTGGTCGTACACCGCGCTGATCTCGTCCTCGGTCGGCTCGCGGCCGGTCGCGTTCTCGAGGAGGGCGGCCCGGTAGGCCTCGGCCTCCGCGACCAGCCGGACGTACGGGTCGTCGACGTCGAGCTGGAGCGCGCTCGCGGCCCCCTGGTAGTTGGGTTCGTCGATGCGGACGCCCTGCTCCCGGGCGTACCGGCTGGCCACCTCGGTGAAGATCGTGAGCTGCACCACCTCCTGGCGGAGCTGGGCCACGATGGAGGCGGTCTCGGCGCTGGCGCCCGCGGTGGCCCCGCGGGCTTCGGCGACCGGCGTCACCGCCGCGTCGACCTGGCTGGTGCTGACCGAGACGTCACCGACCCGAAGCGCGTCGTCGGTGGAGCGGGCACAACCGGTGAGCACGAGCGCTCCGACCAGCGCCAGCGCGGTGATCTTCACCCTGACCGTACGCATGCCGTTAGCCTCTCATTCCTTCTCGTGGCCGGCGCGGCCGGGCCCTGGCCGGTCCCGGTCGGACGATCACGACCCGACGGATGTTCGTTGGTCGCGTCACGACGCGACGGATGTTCGTTGGTCGCGTCACGCGACGATGGTGGTCAAGAGCTCCTCGCACCACTGCAGCAGGGGGATGTCGCGCAGCGGCTCGCCCCCGACCCGCTTGGTCATGGGGCGCGGCACCGAGATCTGCTCGACCGTGTTCTTGTAGACCGCCTCGGGGTAGAGCCGCTTGAGCCGCAGCTGCTTGGACTCGGGCAGGGTGAGCGGCCCGAACCGGATGTGCCGGCCCTGCAGCGACACCTCGGTCAGCCCGAGCGAGCGGGCCAGCAGCCGGAACTTCGCGATGGCGATCAGGTTCCCGACCTGCTCCGGCGGTGGGCCGTACCGGTCGCGCAGCTCGGCCTCGACCTCGGCCAGCCGCTCCGGGCTCTTCGCCTCGGCGATCTTGCGGTACATCTCCAGGCGCAGGCGCTCCACGCCGAGGTATTCGTGCGGCAGGTGGGCGTCCACCGGCAGGTCGATCTTGACGTCGACCACCTCTTCGGGCGTCTCGCCCTTGAACTGCTGGACCGCCTCGCCGACCATGCGTACGTACAGGTCGAATCCGACCCCCTCGATGTGCCCGGACTGCTCGCCGCCGAGCAGGTTGCCGGCGCCGCGGATCTCCAGGTCCTTCATGGCCACGTACATGCCCGCGCCGAGTTCGCTGTGCTGGGCGATGGTGGCCAGCCGCTCGTGGGCCTGCTCGGTCAGGGGCTTGTCCGCCGGGTAGAGGAAGTACGCGTACGCCCGCTCCCGGCCGCGCCCGACCCGGCCCCGCAGCTGGTGCAGCTGGGCCAGGCCCAGCAGGTCGGCCCGCTCCACGATCAGCGTGTTCGCGTTGGGAATGTCGATCCCCGACTCGATGATCGTGGTGGAGACGAGCACGTCGTACTGCTTCTCCCAGAAGGCCACCATGACCTTCTCCAGCGCGTCCTCGCCCATCTGCCCGTGGGCCACGGCCACCCGGGCCTCGGGCACGAGTTCGCGCACCTTGCGCGCGGCCCGCTCGATCGTCTCCACCCGGTTGTGCACGTAGAAGACCTGGCCGTCGCGCAGCAGCTCGCGGTGGATCGCGGCGGCGATCTGCCGGTCGTTCTGGGCGCCCACGTAGGTCAGCACCGGGTGCCGCTCCTCGGGCGGAGTGGTGATCGTCGACATCTCCCGGATGCCGGTGAGCGCCATCTCCAGGGTGCGGGGGATCGGGGTCGCCGACATGGAGAGCACGTCGACGTACGCGCGGTGCTTCTTGAGTTCCTCCTTGTGCTCGACGCCGAAGCGCTGCTCCTCGTCGACGATGATCAGGCCCAGGTCCTTGAACCGGTTGGCCGCCTGCAGCAGGCGGTGCGTCCCGATGACGATGTCCACGCTCCCGTCGGCGATGCCGGCCAGCGTCTCCTCCGCCTCCTTGGCCGTCTGGAACCGCGACAACTGGCGGATCTGGATAGGGAACTGATTCATTCGCTCGGTGAACGTGTTGTAGTGCTGCTGGGCCAGCAGCGTGGTCGGCACCAGCACCGCCACCTGCTTGCCGTCCTGCACGGCCTTGAACGCCGCCCGCACCGCGATCTCGGTCTTGCCGAAGCCGACGTCGCCGGAGATCAGCCGGTCCATGGGGATCGGCCGCTCCATGTCGGTCTTGACCTCCTCGATGGCGGCGAGCTGGTCGGGGGTCTCCTGGTACGGGAAGGCGTCCTCGAGCTCCCGCTGCCACGGGGTGTCGGGTCCGAACGCGTGGCCTTTCGAGTTCTGCCGGACGGCGTAGAGCTTGATGAGCTCGGCCGCGATCTCCCGCACCGCCTTGCGCGCCCGAGCCTTGGCCTGCTTCCACTCGGCGCCGCCCATCTTGTGCAGCGTCGGGGTTTCCCCGCCGATGTAGCGGGAGAGCTGATCCAGCGAGTCGGTGGGCACGAAGAGCCGGTCGCCGGGCTGCCCGCGCTTGCTCGGGGCGTACTCGATGACCAGGTACTCGCGGTCGGCCCCGTTCACCTTCCGCTGAACCATCTCAATGTATCGCCCGATGCCGTGCTGCTCGTGCACCACGAAGTCGCCGGGGCGCAGCTCCAGGGGATCGATCTGGTTGCGGCGTCGGGCCGGCATCTTCGACAGGTCCCGGCCGGTGGCGCCCCGGCCGCCGCTGATGTCGTTGCCGGTGACGATGGCCAACCGGCCGGCCTCGTCGGCGAACCCGTGCTCGAGCGCGCCGATGGCGATGAGCACCTCGCCGGGTGCCGGCTCTTTGTCCACTGTGGAGACCATGCGCACGCCCAGGCCGGCCTCGCGCAGCACCTCGGCCGCCCGCTTGGCCGGTCCCGATCCGGCGAAGACGAGCGCCACCCGCCACCCGTCGCCCGACCACCGCTTCAGGTCGTCGGTGACCCGGCCCGTCTCGCCGTGGTAGAGCGGGACGGACTGGGCCGACAGCGTCAGGACCCGTCCGGCGTCCGGCGTGATGTCGGGTAGTACGTCCTCGTCGGGTCCACGCCACGGCTCGTCGTCGCGCAGCCGCGGTCGCTCGACCTCGGCCAGCCCGAACGGGCTGATCGACCACCACGGCTGGCCCAGCTCGGCCGCCACCGCCCGCACCTGGGCCAGGGAGCGGAAGGCGGCCGCGCCGAGATCCACCGGGGCTTCGCCCCCGCCGGCCGCCGCGGCCCAGCTCGCCTGCAGGAACTCTTCGCTGGTGCGGACCAGGTCGTGGGCACGGGCGCGGATCCGCTCGGGGTCGCACAGCAGCACCATGGCCCCGGCCGGCAGGCAGTGCAGCAGCAGCTCCATGCGGCTCGCGCCGTCCTCCGAGTCCAGTAGGGCCGGGGCGAGCGACTCCATGCCGTCGACCGGGATGCCGGCCGCGATCTTGTCGAGCATCTCGGCCAGCTCGGGGTGGCGGCGGGCCAGCTCCGCCGCCCGGGCCCGCACCTCGTCGGTGAGCAGCAGCTCCCGGCAGGGTGGCGCCCAGACTCGGTCCACTGTGGAGATCGTGCGCTGGTCAGCGACCGCGAAGGTACGAATCTCCTCGATCTCGTCGCCCCAGAACTCCACCCGCAGCGGGTGCTCCTCGGTGGGCGGGAAGACGTCGAGGATGCCGCCGCGCACCGCGAACTCGCCCCGCCGCGTCACCAGGTCGGTGCGGGCGTAGGCGATGTCGGTCAACTGCCGGACCACTGTCTCCAGCTCGATGGTCTGGCCGGTGGTCAGCTCGACCGGCTTGAGGTCGCCCAGGCCCTTCAGCTGCGGCTGGAGCACCGACCGGACGGGCGCCACGACCACCCGCAGGGGACGGCCCTCGGGGTGAGCCAGCCGGCGCAGCACCGCCAAGCGTCGGCCGACCGTGTCGCTGCGCGGGGACAGGCGCTCGTGCGGCAGGGTCTCCCAGGCCGGGTAGATCGCCACGGTGTCGGCGGGCAGCAGCTCGCCTAGGCCGGCGGCGAGCTCCTCTGCCTCGCGGGTCGTCGCGGTGACGGCGAGCACCGGGCGCCCGGCCCCGCCGTGCTCGGCGTCGGCGGCGAGCACCGCCGCCACGAAGACGCGCATGCTGGCCGGCGCCGTGATGTCCACCTGGTCGGCGTCGACCGCGTCGGGAGCGGCGAGCTCGCGGGCCCGGGCCAGGGCAGGGTCGGCCAAGGCCGCGGTGAGCAGGCCGTGCAGTCTCATGGGAATCTCCTGGCCTTATGGAATCGTGGGGCCCTGCTAGATCTTGTCGGTTGGATTGTGGATCTTGGCCACGCCGAAGTGCCCCCTGCCGGACTCGGACAGGGGGTGTAGGGCGGCTTTGAGTCTATCCCCGGTCCGGCGTACGCCTGCTCCGCGCAGCGCGGGGCGGGGGTGGTGCGATCGTCGCGGGCCCCGGGGAGGTGACGGGGCGCACATCAGGGGTCTCGGTCAGCGACCGACGAACTACGATGCGCAGGTGCGAGCGCCAGCGGGCTCAGCGCAGGCGGTGGGGATCGACATGGACGGTGCCCACCCTGAGGGGGCCCACACGCAGGGCGCGGACGACCGTCGGACAGCGCCGTCCCGTGAACCGGGGAGGACTGGCGTGGCGACGGACGAATCTGGCCTGACGAAGGAATCCGGCGTAACGGCTGAATCTGGCGTGACGACGACCCCCGCCCGGGCGGGCGAGCCCGGCACCGCGGGGGGCGATATCGACGCTCAGCTGCGGGCCGACATTCGCCGACTGGGCGTGCTGCTCGGGCAGACCCTGGCTCGCCAGGAGGGGCAGGAGCTGCTCGACCTGGTCGAAGAGGTCCGGGGTCTGGTCCGTACGGACGGGGCCGCGGCCGCCCGGCGGTTGGCCCAGCTCGACCTGGCCACGGCCACCCAGCTCGCCCGCGCCTTCTCGTTCTACTTCCACATCGCCAACATCACCGAGCAGGCCCACCGGGGTCGCGAGCTGCGGCGGGCCCGGGCCGAGGGCGGTGGCTGGCTGGACCGGACGGCCGCGCTCATCCGCGAGAGCGGGGTCGCCGTGAGCGAGATTGCGGCCGCGGCCGACCACCTGGGCGTCCGGCCGGTCTTCACGGCCCACCCCACCGAGGCGGCCCGCCGGTCGATCCTGGCCAAGCTGCGCGCCATCGCCGACGAGCTCGATGCCCAGGCCAGCCGCGAGGCGACCTACGGGCCGGACGAGCGCGAGCGGGCCCGCTCCGAGCAACGCCTGGCCGAGCTCATCGACGCGTTGTGGCAGACCGATGAGCTGCGGCTGGTCCGCCCCGACCCGCGGGACGAGGCGCGCAACGCGGTCTACTACCTGAGCGAGCTCGCCTCCGGGCCGGCGCCGCGGGTGCTGGCCGACCTGGCCGCGGTGCTGGCCGAGCTGGGCGTCGAGGTGCCGGTCACCGCCACCCCGCTCTCGTTCGGCACCTGGATCGGCGGCGACCGCGACGGCAACCCGTACGTCACCCCGGCCGTGACCCGGGACGTGCTGCTCATCCAGCACGAGCACGGCATCCGCCGGGCCGAGGAGATCGTGCGCGACCTCATCGACGAGCTGAGCCAGTCACGGCGGCTGCGGCCGGTGTCGCTGGACCTGGCGGTGTCGCTGGCTCGCGACCTCGACACGCTCGGCCTGGACGTGCCGGAGCGGTTCCGGCGGGTGAACGCCGAGGAGGTGTACCGCCTCAAGCTGCGCTGCATCCTGGCCAAGCTGGCCAACACGCGCACCCGGCTGGCCACCGACTCCCCGCACCGGCCCGGCCACGACTACCTCGGCGGGGCCGAGCTGGTGGCCGACCTCGAGCTGATGCGGACATCGCTGCTGCGCAACCGGGGAACGCTCGCGGCCGCGGGTCGCCTGGCCGACGCCATCCGGACCATCAGCGCGTTCGGGCTGCACCTGGCCACCATGGACGTCCGGGAGCACGCCGACGCGCACCACAAGGTGCTGGCCGAGCTCTATGCGCGGGTGGGCGAGGACGACTACGTCGACCTGGACCGCCGCAGCCGGACCGAGCTGTTGATCCGGGAGCTGAACAGCCGGCGGCCGCTGCGGTGGCCAGGGATGCGCCTGAGCGAGCCCAACCAGAAGACGTTCGACGTATTTGCGACCATCGCGTCGGTGCAGGACCGGTTCGGGCCCGAGACGATCGGGACGTACATCATCTCGATGACCCAGGGCATCGACGACGTTCTCGCCGCAGTGGTGCTGGCCCGGGAGGCGGGCCTGGTCGACCTGGTCGAGGGCACGGCCCGGATCGGGTTCGTGCCCCTGCTGGAGTCCCGGGCCGAGCTGGCCGCCGGCGGGGAGCTGCTCGACGCACTGCTCTCAGTGGACAGTTACCGCCGGCTGGTCGCGGCGCGGGGCGACGTGCAGGAGGTCATGCTGGGCTACTCCGACTCCAACAAGGAGTCCGGCATCACCACCTCCCAGTGGTCCATCCACCGGGCGCAGCGCGCGCTGCGCGACGTGGCGGCCAAGCACTCCGTACGGCTGCGGCTGTTCCACGGCCGGGGCGGCACGATCGGCCGCGGCGGCGGGCCCACCCACGAGGCGATCCTGGCCCAGCCGGGCGGCACGCTCGACGGCGAGATCAAGGTGACCGAGCAGGGCGAGGTCATCTCCGACAAGTACCTGCTGCCGGCCCTGGCCCGGGAGAACCTGGAGCTGACCGTGGCCGCCGTGCTGCGCAGCGCCGTGCTGCACACCGCCCCGCGGCTGCCCGCGGCCGACCTCGCGCGGTGGGACGCCGTGATGGACACGGTGTCCGACGCCGCCCACGCCGCCTACCGGTCCCTTGTGGACGATCCCGACCTGGCGCCGTACTACTGGGCGGTGACCCCGACCGAGCTGCTGTCGGCGCTGAACATCGGGTCGCGGCCGTCCCGCCGCCCCGACGCTGCGGCCGGGCTGGCCGGGCTGCGCGCGATCCCGTGGGTCTTCGGCTGGACCCAGACGCGGCAGATCGTGCCCGGGTGGTTCGGGGTCGGCAGCGGCCTGGCCGCGGCGCGGGCGGCCGGCCACGGGGACGAGATCGCCGCGATGTACGAGCGGTGGAACTTCTTCCGGACGTTCATCTCCAACGTGGAGATGACCCTGGCCAAGACCGACCTGGCCATCGCCGAGCGGTACGTGCGCGCCCTGGCGCCGGAGCGCCTGTGGCACATCTTCGACACGATCCGGGACGAGTACGAACGGACCGTGGCCGAGGTCCTCCGGGTGACGGGCGGCACCGAGCCGCTGCACACCCAGCCCGCCCTGGCCCGGACGTTGCGGGTGCGCAACACGTACCTGGAGCCGCTGCACCACCTGCAGGTCGAGCTGCTGTCGCAGTACCGCAGTCAGTCCACGGTGGACGAGAAGCTCGAGCGGGCCCTGCTGATCACGGTCAACGGGATCGCCGCCGGCATGCGCAACACCGGTTGATGCCCAGGACCGGGTGACGGGCACGCTCACCGATCCCGGCCGGTGACCGGCCGGCCGGAGTACGAGCGCGTACGGATGTCCGCCTGCGCGGATACCCACCGTACGCGGATGCCGGCTTGCGGGCAGGCGGGCTTTGCGTGGATTCCGGCGCGTGCGGCTACGGCGTGCGGGTCAGCCGCATCCGCAGGCGCCGCCGCAGCAGCCGCCGCCACCACCGCCTGCGGCCGGCGCCCCGCCGCCCGAGCGACCGGTGACCGCCACGGTCGAGAGCAGCTTCACCGTGTCGTCGTGGCCCTGCGGGCACAGGGCGGCCTCCGAGGCCTCCGCCATGGGGCGGCTCACCTCGAAGGTGTCGCCACAGGCGCGGCAGCGGTACTCGTAGCGCGGCATCGTGCTCCCCCTTTTGACCCGGGTAGGGACGATTGACCGGAAGGTCCGATTGGCTTGAGGCTCAAGCGTACGACCTACGGATTCAGCGTAGCGATACGTCGGCTCGACTCGGTTTCTCGATGACGGTGGCGTGGCTCGATGGCGGGTGGCATACCGTCGACGATGGCGTACCTCGACGACGGCAGCGCAGTTGTCGGGCGATCGGCACAGTCCGCCCAGAGTGGCGGCCCTGGAGACCGATCAGCGTCACGATCTGGTGCAAGCGGTTCACCGTCGCCTTCGCGGTCGCCCGGCTCGACCCTGCGTAGCCGTCTCAGTACCTTTGGTGGTCGAGCCTGATATCGGCGGCTCACCACCGGCTGAGGGGAAGGTGTCGTACTCGACCGGTCGCGGCCCGGCTGACACACTGGTGACCCTGGCCGAGAGCCGGCCGGCTGCGTTGACCGGAAGCGGAGTCACACAGGATGACAGGGTGGGCGCTGCCTGAGGATGTGCTGCGCGAGGCTCCCGCCCACGCGCCACGTCCGCGCGAACTCGCGGACCTGGAGCTTCTTCTTTCGGGCGCGTTGGCGCCGCTGTCCGGCCTGCCGACCCGGGCCGACCTCGAGTCGATCGCCCGGGTCGGACGCCTGGCCGACGGGACCCCTTGGCCGGTGCCCATCACGCTGAGCGTGCCCGCCTCGGTGGTGGCCGGGCTGGACCTCTCCAACCCGTTCCGCCGGGCGCTCGTGCTCACCGACTCCGAGGGGACGCCGCTGGCCGCCGTCGATGTGGTCGACATCTGGCCCGTCGCCGACGGGCGGCCGGCCCCCGGCCTGGCGGCCCGCGAGGGTCGGGTGGTCGCCGCCGAGACGAGCGGCTTCGTGGGCATCGGCGGCCCGCTGCGCCGTATCGGCGAGAGCCTGGGGGGCTCGTTCCGCGACCTTCGGCTCACACCGGCGGAGGTGCGCGAGACCATCCCGCCGAACAGCCGGGTGCTTGCGGTCTACGCCGACCGGCCGCTGCACCGGCCGCAGTTGGCCCAGATCTCCTACGCCGCGCGCACCATCGCCGGCCATGTGCTGGTGCTGATGCCGGTCGGCGAGCCCGGCCCGGACGGCCTGCCGCCGGAGGCGCTGGTGCGGACGGTACTGGCGGCGCGCGATCGACTGCCGGCGGCCACGCTCGTGGCGGTGCCGTTGATCCGGCGGGCCAACTACCCGGCCCGCCCCGGTCCCGCCCCCGACGTCGCCGACGCGCTGCTGCGGGCCCGCATCGCCGAGAACTTCGGCGCCACTCACCTGCTGGCCACCGGTCCGCAGATCGTCGGGTCCGGGCCGCGGCTGCTGCTGCCGCGTGAGCTCGCCTACGACGGGCGGGACGGGCAGTGGCGCGGTGCCGACGACATTCCGCCCCGCCACCGTCGGCGCGCCCTGTCGGTGGAGGAGATCAACGACATGCTCGACCGGGGGGCGACCCTGCCGGAGTGGCACACGCCCCCGGCGGTCGCGGCCCAGCTGGCGAAGGCCCGTCCGCGCCGGGCCGTGCGCGGCCTCGTCGTCTTCTTCACCGGCCTGCGCGGCTCCGGCAAGTCCACGCTCGCCCGGGGTGTGGCCGACGAGCTCAATGAGACCGGCGAGCGCACCGTCACCGTGATCGACAGCGGGGTGGCACGGCGGTTCCTGACCGCCGGGCTGGGCTCCTCGCGGGCCGACCAGGACGAGCTGGTGCGACGGATCGCCTTCGTGGCGGCCGAGGCGGCGCGGCACGGTGGGCTCGCCCTGTGCTGTCCGGTGGCGCCCTACGCGGCTGGTCGTACCGTCGCCCGCCGGCTGGCCCACGAGGCCGGGGTTGGATTCATTTTGGTACATGTCTCGACTCCCCGTGAGGTGTGCGAGCAGCGGGACCCGCGGGGTCGGGCCGCTCGCGAGGTCGCGGGCCAGGTGCCCGATCCCGAGGGGACCGACGACGTCTACGAGCCGCCGACCGACGCCGACCTCGTCATCGACAACTCGACGCTCGAGGTGGGCGAAGCCGTCAAGATCGTGCTCGACCACCTCGCCTCCGAGGGCTGGATCGAGGGCGTCTGACCGGCCCCGGCCATCGGCCGATCGTCCCGAGTGGACGCCGGCTCGGTCCGTCAGCGTCACGCGTCGTCCCCGTGGTCCGTTGAGCCCTTCGGGCGGCCCGATGCAGTGCTGAGGACCGCGCGCACGCTCGCGCCTCTTCGAGCGAGGCGTGGCGGTGACGAGAGGACACCACATGCGGGCGATCGTCTGGCTGCGGGTTGGCGTGGGCGTCGCCGTCGGCCTCGGGACTGGCGGTGCCATCCTCGCCGGAACGCCGCCTGTCTATGAGGCGTCGACATCGGTGCTCGTGGAGTCGATGGGCGCCGATGTCAACATGAGGACCGAAGCGGAGCTGGTCCGGGCCACGCAGACGGCCGAGGACGCCTTCGCACGACTGACGAAGGACCCGGCCCGGCCCCCGCCCGTGGGTCGGCTGGTGCAGGTGACGCCGGTCCCGGGGACGTCGCTGCTGGTCATCACGTTCCAGGCGAACACACCGGAACTCGCGCAGGCCGGGGCGATGGCGTTCGCGGAGGCGTACCTGCGCGCCCGGGGCGAGGCGGCCGAGGCCGCGGTCGACGAGCGGATCGCCGCCACCGAGGCCCGGTTGGAGGACGTCCGTCGGCAACTGGGCGGGCTGACCATGCTGATCGCGCAGCTGCCGCCGGACTCGCCCGAGATCGAGTCGCTGCGCGCCGGACAGGGCGCGCTGGCCGCCGAGGCCGCGTCGCTCACCGCCACGCTCCATGAACTACGGACGACCCCGGTCGATCCCGGCCGGATCGTCTCGGCCGCGTCCTTGCCCGGCGAGCCGGTATGGCCGGACCGGCGCTGGCTCGGCGTCGGCGGGGCCCTGGGCGGCCTCGCGGGAGCCCTCGCACACGTGGTGGCCCGGCGGTGGTCCCGGTGGGTCCGCCAGCCGGCCGACCTGCGCCGGCACCGTGCCGTCACGGTCCTGGCCGACCTCGAGATGTCAGCCCTGGCCGGGGCATCGTCCCCGCTCGCCGTCGTCCCGCCACCACGAGATTCCAACACCCCGGCCACGACGGCGTTCGATCGACTGCGCAACGAGATCGTGGCCGCGCTCGGCCCGGCCGACCATACGCTCCTGGTGACCGCCGCCGCCTCCGGGGCCGCGGCCCGGCTCGTGGCGGCCAACCTGGCCTCCGCCTTCGCCCGCGCGGACAACGACGTGGTCCTCGTCGGGGCTCACGGCCGCCCGCCGTCTCTGGCCTCCCTGTTCGACGTCGCCGACATTCCGGGTCTGACCGATGTCCTGGCCGGCCGGACCACCCTGCCCCGGATCGTGCAGTCGGTGGCCCGGCAGCCGCGGCTGCGCGTCGTCACACCCGGCGGGTGGGGCATCGGCACGACGGGAACGTTGCTGCAGTCGGAGGGCGCTCGGTCGGTGCTGCGGGCGCTGGCGCAGCGGATCCGGTACGTGATCGTCGACGCCCCGTCGACCGCCGCCGGCGCCGAGGCACAGAGCCTGGCCGCGGCCGCCGACGCGGCGCTGCTCGTCGTCGAGCTGGGGCGGACCCGGCACGCCCAGGTCGCCGACGCCGTGACCCAGTTGGCCCGGGTCGGGACCCGAGTGCTCGGGGTGGTGACCGTGCCCCGCCTGCCCGAATCGGCCGTCTCCCCGGAGCCTCAGGCCGCCGTCGCGCTGGATCCGGTGGTGACGCACGACGTCTGGCTCGGGGGCCGAGCGGAGGCGCTGGACGAGCCCACCACCAAGCTCGGCACCCTGCCGCGCTGGCCCCTGGCTCGCGAGCGGCCCGCGTCGCGGCCCCAGTCCGGTGCGCGGGGGTGATGTCGGGCCCGAGGGCTGATGTCAGGAAGGACGCCCTCTTGACGTTTTCTGCCTAGGAGGGCGTCCTTCCTGACAGCCTGACCGCTCGACCTGAGCAGATTGTCGGGGTCTCGGGCTACGGTCGATGCGGCGGGCCGCGGCGGCGTCGGGCGGGACCGCACCGAGCCGGCGCCCGACGCGGCTCGCCAGAGGCGGTACGGCCCGGGGAGGCGTCGATGGCAGGGCTGCTGGTCATCATGGGATCGGGCGAGACCACTCCGACCATGATAAAGCTGCATCGCTCAATATTTGAGCGGGTGGGTGAACGCCCCGCAGTCCTGCTGGACACGCCGTACGGCTTTCAATCCAATGCCGACGACATCACGGCCCGGGCGCTCGCGTACTTCGCCGACAGCGTCGGCCGCCGGGTGCAGGTGGCGTCGTGGCGCACGATTCCGCCCGAAGGGCTGGCCCGGGAGCGGACCCTGGCCACGATCGCGTCTGCCGGCTGGATCTTCTCCGGGCCCGGTTCGCCGACCTATGCCCTGCGCCAGTGGCGTCACACGCCCATCACCTCGTGCCTGGTCGACGTGCTGGCCCGCGACGGGGTCGTGGTGCTGGCGAGCGCCGCCGCCGTCACGGCGGGCTCGCACAGCGTTCCCGTCTACGAGATCTACAAGGCGGGCTTCGATCCCTACTGGGAGCCGGGGCTGGACCTGGTTGCGCGGGTGTGCGGCCTGCCCGCGGTCGTCATTCCGCACTACGACAACGCCGAGGGCGGGACCCACGACACGCGGTACTGCTACCTGGGCGAATCGCGGCTGGCCCGGCTCGAGGCCGAGCTGCCCGAGGAGGCGTTCATCCTCGGGGTGGACGAGCACACGGCCGTGCTGCTCGACCCGGACGCCCGTACGGCCACGGTGGCCGGCCGAGGTGGGATGACGATCCGTCGTCGCGGGGTCAGCGTGGTGTACGGATCGGGCCGCGTGGTCGGCTTCGACGATCTGGTCTCGGCCGCCACCAGCGGTACTGCGGCGGCGAGTGCCCCTACCGGGGTCAGCCGCCAGGAATCGTCTTCGGTTGATCGCTCTACTGTGGACTTAACCGCGGAACCGGCGTCCCTGCGGGCCGCGACGGACGAGCAGTCGGCCCGCTTCGATGCGGCGTTCGCCGCTGGCGACGTCGATGGCTGCGTCGAGGCGATCCTGGCGCTGGACCAGATTCGCCTCGACTGGGCGGCCGACACCACCCAGTCCGACGCGGCCGACCACGCGCGGGATGTCCAGCGCACGATGGTGGTACGGCTGGGCGAGCTGGCCCGCGCCGGAACGCGGGATCCGCGCGAACGCCTGGCCCCGCTCGTCCGGGACGTGCTGGCGATCCGGTCCCGAGCCCGGGCCCGGCGGGACTTCGCCCTGGCCGACGATCTCCGTATCGCCCTGGCCAGCGGCGGCATCGAGGTCCGGGACACCCCGAACGGGCCCGAGTGGAGCCTCTATAAACGTTGATCTAGGGCTTGGCGTGGTGAGTTGATCTCCAACTACCACTCCAAGCCCTAGATCAACAGGGCTATCGGGCCACGGGCGCGGGCCGCGGCCCCGCAGCGAGGGCTTTAGGAGGCGAGCGCCTTGGCCAGGTTGGTGTTGATCGCGTCCATGAACTCGTCGGTGGTGAGCCAGGGCGCGTCCGGAGCGATGAGCAGGGCGAGGTCCTTCGTCATCTGTCCACCCTCGACAGTGGAGATGCAGACCTGCTCCAGCTTCTGGGCGAACTCGATGACCGCCGGGGTGCCGTCGAGCTTGCCCCGGTGGGCCAGACCCCGGGTCCACGCGAAGATCGACGCGATGGGGTTCGTCGAGGTCTTCTGCCCCTTCTGCCATTGCCGGTAGTGCCGGGTCACGGTGCCGTGCGCCGCCTCGGCCTCGACCGTACGGCCGTCCGGGGTCATGAGCACCGACGTCATGAGGCCGAGCGAGCCGAAGCCCTGCGCCACGGTGTCCGACTGCACGTCACCGTCGTAGTTCTTGGCCGCCCAGACGAAGCCGCCCTCCCACTTGAGCGCGGCCGCGACCATGTCGTCGATCAGGCGGTGCTCGTAGGTGAGCCCGGCCGCCTCGAACTCCGTCTTGAACTCGTTCTCGAAGACCTCGGCGAAGATGTCCTTGAACCGGCCGTCGTACGCCTTGAGGATGGTGTTCTTCGTCGACAGGTAGACCGGGTACCCGCGGTCCAGGCCGTACCGGAAGCAGGCACGGGCGAAGTCCCGGATCGAGTCATCGAAGTTGTACATTCCCATGGCCACGCCGCTGCCCGGGAACTTCGCCACCTCGAGCTCGATCGGCTGGCCGCCGTCGGCCGGCTGGTAGGAGATGGTCACCGTGCCGGGGCCGGGCACCACGAAGTCCGTGGCCTTGTACTGGTCACCGTGGGCGTGGCGGCCGATGACGATCGGCTTGGTCCAGCCGGGGACGAGCCGCGGAATGTTCGAGATGATGATCGGCTCACGGAACACCACGCCGCCCAGGATGTTGCGGATCGTCCCGTTGGGCGACTTCCACATCTTCTTGAGGCCGAACTCCGCCACCCGGGCCTCGTCCGGGGTGATGGTGGCGCACTTGACGCCGACCCCGTGACGCTTGATGGCGTTGGCGGCGTCGACGGTCACCTGGTCGTCGGTGGCGTCCCGGTTCTGGATGCCGAGGTCGTAGTACTCCAGCTCGATGTCCAGGTAGGGCAGGATCAGCTGCTCCCGGATCTGCTTCCAGATGACCCGGGTCATCTCGTCGCCGTCGAGCTCTACGACCGGGTTGTTGACCTTGATCTTCACGCTGGCGCCTCCCGCCCGTACGTGCCCACCCAGGCCTTGATGTGCGGCCGGAGTGGGCGGGGTGCTCCGCAAACAGTACGAGCGTACTGGATAACGCCAGGGTCAGGGACCGGACCCCCACGAACCGCCGCCTGGGCCGGCCGGACGCGGGCCGAGCGGCGACTGCCGCCGGCCGGCCCGGGTGAGTTCCGGCTCACGGGGCGACCGCGGGGAAGGCCGCTGCTTGCCGCATGCGTTCACACTGGGGCCCTGACGCAGCCATGTTCCTTTGGAGAATCCATGCGCACACGCTCCGCTGTCACCGCGGCCGCGCTGTCCGTGGCCGGGCTGCTCGCCTTGGCCTGTACCTTTCCCCAGCCGCCCGGGTACGAGGTGGATCCGTCCGAGCCGGCTGTGACCACCGAGCCCGAGACGCCGACCCCGACGCCGACGCTGGGCTCGCTGGAGGGGGCGTTCGACTACGAGTCGATGGGCGCCTACGTGGACGAAGTCGTGGCCGGCTTCATGAACCCGTGGCTGAACGAGACCTGGCCGGGCATGCGGCCGCCGTACGTCCGTTACGTCGAGCGGGGCGAGACCGGCCCGCAGAACTGTGTCGACGCCGAGGGCGAGCCGGGTTACTACACCGAGTACTCCTACGAGTACTGCCCCGGGGACGAGACGGTGTACGTGGGCCAGGAGACGCTGTGGGAGTTCTACACGGAGACCGGCGACGCCGGCCCCGCGATGGGCATCGCCCACGAGTACGGCCACCACATCCAGTACATGCTCGGCGTCCCGGCTCCGCGCACGTTGGCGCAGAGCATCCGCTTCGAGAACCAGGCCGACTGCATCTCCGGCGTCTGGGCCCGATGGATGGGACAGCAGGGCTACCTCGAGACCGCGGAGAACTCGCCCAACGGCCGGTCCGATTTGGACGACATCAGGCTGATGCTCCCGATCATCGCCTCAGCCGAGAGCGATGACCGCGACCACGGCACGCTCGAGGAGCGTGCGCGGGCCTTCAGCGAGGGCTACCGGGACGGGCCGAGCGCCTGCGGTCTGGACTAGGGCTGTGGGCTGGGACTAGAGCTGGTCTGGGCCGAGGGCCGCGGTCTGGAGTAGGGACGGCGATTGCCGTACGCCCCGCAGCCCCTACCGGGTGCGTTTGGATGCAGCGCGCGGGTTGTCCCAGGGCGGCCGGCCCGGAACCGGCGCCCGCGAGGCGACAAAGTTCAGGACGCCCTCCCCCGACCCGGGGGAGGGCGTCCGTCCGTTCGCGCGGTGCCAGCGTCTACCGTCAGGCGGCCGCTGGCGGGGCGAGGCTGATCACGCCGTAGTCGTAGCCCTTCCGTCGGTAGACCACGCTCGGCCGCCCGGTCTCCTTGTCGAGGAACAGGTAGAAGTCGTGGCCGACCAGTTCCATCTGGAACAGGGCATCATCGACGGTCATCGGCTCGCTCGGGTGCTCCTTCGTACGCACGATGCGCCACGGCTGGTACTCCTCCTGGTCCTCGTCGACCGAGACGGTCGATTCGGCCTCTGGCCGCGCCGCCGGGGCGGGTACGGTCAGCGGCGCCACCTGGCTGGCCAACGGCGCGGTGGCTGCGGCCACCGAGATGGGCGCGTGGCGGCCGTGGTGGACCCGACGACGGTCGGCCGCCCGGCGCAGCCGCGATTCGAGCTTGTCAATGGCCTTCTCGAGGGCCGCGTAGAAGTCGGGCGCGGAGGCCTCTGCCCGCACCACCGGCCCTCGCGACACGCAGGTGATCTCGACGCGCTGGCAGTTGTCGGACTGACGGGGGTTGCGCTCGTGCAGCAGCTCGACGTCGATCTCGATGATCTTGTTGTCGAAGCGCTCGATCCGGCGCAGCTTGTCGGAGACATGGACCCGGAAGTGGTCCGGCACCTCAACGTTGCGGCCCTTGACGATGATGTCCATGCGCGACCTCCCGCAGCTCGGTGTGCCTCGGGCGGTCCCGGTGGTGCTTCGGTCCGCCGTGTTGCCGGCTGAACCGAACCCCACGGCCTCCGCGCGGGGCGGCGGCTCCGGCACCACCCGTACACAGACGCTATCCCCTGTTCGCCAGCGCGTCACCCGGATGTGGCCGACCAGTCACCCGATGGCGATCCGTTCGGATGATCAACGTGGGCGGGACGTCAGGCGGGACCCCGTGGGCGGGAAACATCAAGGGTGGCGAGGCCCGTGGCGTGGAAGCCCCAGGCGGCGGTAAGCCGGGGCGAGGTCGGACAGTAATCGATTACTGTCGTTGTCAATCAGCCGTGGCGGCGGGTGGCGGCGAGGGTCGCCGCGAACGTCACCGGTACGCCGGCCCCGTGCAACACCGCGGTGGCGGCCGCAAGCGTGGCTCCCGTGGTGAGCACATCATCGACGAGGACGACCGCCCCGGCGTCGGCCACGGCGGCCAGGGCCGACAGGCGGGCCGGTCGGGACCAGCGCACCGCGAACGCGGCCCGCGCCGCCGCGGCCCGCTGCTCCCGGTCGAGCCCGGCGGAGTCGGCCCGCGGGCGGGCGCGCAGGGGCGTGGCCACCACGGCGGGGACGCTGGCGGCCGCCAGTTCGCGCGCCGCCTGCCGGGCCAGCCGCAGCATGTGGTCTCCGTGGCGGGACCGGATCGCCGCCGGGGTCGCGGGGATCGGCACCAGGGCCACGGGTCCGGGCACGGGCCAGCCGGCCCGGACGACGGCGGCGAGTCGCTGTCCGAGCGGTCGTGCGAGGCTGCGCCGGCCCTGCTCCTTGTAGGCCAGGATGAGCGCTCGCAGGGGATCGTCGTAGTCGCCGCCGGTGACGCAAGCGGGCAGGCCGGCCGGGGCCGGGCGTGGGCGCCGGGACTCGACCGGCTGGACCAGGACGTCCGCACACCGGTCACAGACCGCCGGCCCGGCGGCCCCGCAGCCGGCACAGCCACCGGGGACGACCAGGTCGAGCAGGGTCGCGATTACCCCGGAGGCCCCCATGGTTCCGCCCGCGCGGATCAGCCGAAGAACGGGGCGGTGAGGTTCGGTTCGGGCGAGAACCGGTTGGAGAACCGGTAGACGCCCAGATCGGTGACCGCGAGCACCTCGGCCCGGGAGACCGTCCAGGCCGGCCAGGCCACGAGGTCGAAGACGCGCAGCGGCGGGATACCCAGGTCGGCGTAGACGTCCTGGGCGACCACACTGTCCGCGGTGACCCGCCACAGCGTCGGCTGGTCCCCGTCCCGCGTGCCCGCGACCAGCAGCCACGCGTCCGAGGTCCAGGTGACGGCGGTGGCGGTGAGCCGTCCCGCGAGCGGTTGCCGATTCGTGGAGCCCACGGTCACGGTGGTGCCGGTGACGATCAGCGGCGCCACGTACACCTCGCCGTCCGCGATGATCGCCACCCGGCGTCCGTCCGGCGACACCACGGCGTCGGTCACCCCGAGCAGCCGGTTGCTCGCGTCCGCGACCGCGCCGGTCGTGATGGACACCGAGACCAGGCGACCCTCGGGTCCCCCGGTCGGCACCAGCAGGAAGTCGCTGCCGGGCACGAACGAGGGGCGCCCCGGCTCGGCCCCGGCCGACGGCGGCAGGTCGATCGTGCGGGCCTCGCCGTACGCCACGATCTGCAGCGCGAAGCGACCGAACGCGTTCTCCAGGACGTAGGCGGCCACCGTGGGGTCGGACCTGATCGCGGCCGTGACCACGTCCCCGTCGGTCGGGGCCGCGACCAGCTCGGGTGCGAGAGCGGTGGCGCCGAGCGACTCGACGACTCCGTCGGTGATGTCGTACCGCTTCGGGTCGCGCCGGTACGTCCAGCTGTGCAGGAACGACCGGTAGGCGGTGGGATCCGCCGCCACTACGATGGGTTGGTCTTCTATAAATATCTCGATAGGTCTGTCTGTATCTCCGGTCGACAACGACCACTGCAGCTGGAACAGCAGGCGGCGGGCCGCCTCGGGATCGGTCGCCAGCGCGGCCGCGGCGGCCGAGAGGCGGACCTGCAGCGTGCCGTCCTCGGCCGCCTCCACCGGTTCGCTCGACGTGCCGACCGGCAGGGCGTGCACCCCGGGGGCCAGCCACGGCGACGGGCCGGCCGTGAGCCACGTCAGCCGCCGGCTCCACTTCTGGACGTCGCTGAGGGTCCGCGGCAGGTACCGCAGGTCCGGGACGAGGGTCGTGTAGCCGGTGTCCCAGAAGTAGATGGGCTGGATGTCGTAGTACTCGAGCAGCCCTTCGTCGGAGAGCAGCAGCTGTCCCTGGGGCCAGCCGTCGATCTGGCCGATCCGGAAGTTGAACTCCCCCTCCGGCGTCACGACCCAGAAGGTCAGCGTCCGGGTCTCCAACAGGGCGATCTCGTTGACCCGCCCCTGGTCGTTGAGCGACCCGATGAGCTCATAGGTCACGGTGACCGGAGTGCCCTGCCCACTGACCAGGACGCCCGCCGTGGGTTTGCCGACGAGCCGTACCAGCGACAACGGCTCCTCGGCCGGCGGGTCGACCCAGCTGGCCAGCGCGTCGCCCGTGAGATACCGCTTGACTCGTTCATTGGCCTGGGCGGACCCACCCGCCGACGCCTGCAGGAAGTAGCGCACCAGCTCCTCGAACGAGCCGGCCTCGTCGGGCTCGGGCGGTTGCCGGGCCGGGTTGGCCGAGCCCCCGGCCGCGGCGTCGCCCTCGTCGACCGGCTGGTCGGTGGCCCCGACCCCGCAGCCGGTCAGGCCCAGGGCGACGAGAACGGTGAGCGCGTACGGCACCAGCCGGAGAAGTCGCCTCATGTCCGGCGCACCTCACCAGATGTCACTCCACCAGACGGAACCCCACTGGACGTGACCCCACCAGACGTGGCCCCACCGGATGTCACCTCACCAGACGTCGTTTCACCGGCCGGCGGCGCTCCGGTGGTCGTCCCGCTGCGCCGGGCGGGCGGGTGCAGGGTCGGCCCGGTCGGCTCCGGCGGCTTGGCCGCCACCGCCGGCTCCGGCTCGGCGTCGCGCGGCGGCCGGAAGTCGGTGGGCACCAGACGGAGCGGGGAGGAGAGCAGGCGCGTGCCGGCGCGGGTGGGCAGGGTGAGCCGGAACTGGGCGCCCTGCCCGGGCGCGCCCCAGGCCTCCAGCCACCCACCGTGGAGCTTGGCGTCTTCGAGGCTGATGGACAGGCCGAGGCCGGTCCCGCCGGTCTGGCGGGCGCGGGACGGGTCAGCCCGCCAGAACCGGTTGAACACGAGCTTCTCCTCGCCCGGACGCAACCCGACCCCGTAGTCGCGGACGGTGATGGCGACCGCACCTTCTCGGGAGGCGAGTCGGACCTTCACGGGCTTGCCCTCGCCGTGCTCGATGGCGTTGCCGATGAGGTTGCGCAGGATCCGCTCCACCCGGCGTACGTCCACCTCAGCCACTACCGGCTCCGGTGGGAGATCGACGTGGATGCGTACGCCGGCCCGTTCGGCGACCGGGGTGAGGTGGTCCACGACGCGGGTCACCAGCGGGCCGAGGTTGGTCGGCTCGGCGTCGAGGGCGGCGAACCCGGCGTCGAACCGGCTGATCTCCAGCAGTTCGGTGAGCAGGTTCTCGAACCGGTCCAGCTCGGTCTGCAGCAGCTCGGCGCTGCGGGCCACGGCCGGGTCGAAGTCTTCCCGCGCATTGAAGATCATGTCGGCTGCCATGCGCACCGTGGTGAGCGGGGTGCGCAGCTCATGCGAGACGTCGGAGGTGAACCGGCGCTGCAGCCGGGACATCTCCTCCAGCCGCAGGATGTGCCGCTGCAGGGTCTCGGCCATCTGGTTGAACGAGGCGGCCAGGGCGGCCAGGTCGTCCTCGCCGGTGACCTCCATGCGTTGGTCGAGCAGGCCGTTGGACAACCGCTGGGCCGTCCGGGCCGCGAGGCGCACGGGACGTACCACCAGCCGGGTCACGAAGTAGACCACCAGGGCGACGACGGCGACCAGCGCGACGCTGGTGACCGTGATCGTGTTGACCACCAGCTGGGACTGCCGGGCCACGTCGGAGAACGGGAAGAAGTAGAACGCCTGGGCTTCGCCCCAGGTGGGGCGCAACTGCCGCCCGAACACCAGGTACAGCTGCGGCCCGTCGCCCCGGCCGAGGTCCAGCCACCGGCGTTGCGAGGCGAACCCTTCGTGCCGTACGTAATCCCGCAGGTCCTCGGGGACCGTGACCGCCGCCGGGATCGCGAGCTGTTCGGTGGGGCCCAGGCGCGGGTCGGGCTCGGGCAGGATCACCACCTGCACCCCCGCGTCTCGGGAGGCCTTGTCGGCGACCCACCGGAGGCTGGTCAGGGCGCTGGTGTCGCGGGGCGGCCCGCTCACGTTGCTGTCCAGCAGATCGACCGCGTACTGCGAGTTCTTCAGCACGGTGTCCTTGGCCGCGCCGTGCCGCGTGTCGACCAGGTTGTTGGTGATGAGCGTGCCGACCATGACCCCGAAGGTGGTCATGACCGCGCTGGTGGCCACGACCGTGATCGTGACCATCCGGACCTGCAGGGACCGCCGCCACGCCCGACGGGCGCCGGACAGCAGCGCGCGGACCCGGGCGGCCGGGCTCGGCGGTGTGCCAGGGGTAGTGGTCCGCGCCATAACCAGGCCGTCAGGCCGTGCCCGCCTTGTAGCCGACGCCGCGCACCGTGAGGATCACCTCCGGTCGCTCGGGGTCTGGTTCGATCTTGGCCCGGAGGCGCTGCACGTGGACGTTGACCAGACGGGTGTCGGCGGCGTGCCGGTAGCCCCACACCTGCTCGAGCAGGACCTCGCGGGTGAAGACCTGGCGGGGCTTGCGGGCCAGGGCCACCAGCAGGTCGAACTCGAGCGGGGTGAGCTTGACCTCCTCACCGTTGCGCAGCACCGTGTGGGCCGGCACATCGATGGTGATCTGGTTGTTGGGCGGCCCGATGGTGAGCACCTCGGGGGCGGCGTCCTCGCTGCGACGCAGCCGGGCCCGCATGCGGGCCACGAGCTCCTTGGGCTTGAAGGGCTTCACCACGTAGTCGTCGGCCCCCGACTCGAGGCCGAGGACCACGTCGACCGTGTCGCTCTTGGCGGTCAGCATCACGATGGGCACCCCGGCCTCCGCCCGGATCGCCCGACAGACGTCGATGCCGCTCATGCCGGGGAGCATCAGGTCGAGCAGGACGATGTCGGGGCGGGCTTCCCGAAACGCGGCCAGTGCGCGTTCGCCGTCGGCGACGAAGGAGGGGAGGAACCCTTCGCTGCGGAGGACAATGCCGAGCATCTCGGCGAGGGCCGGATCGTCGTCGACCACCAGCACACGCGCTCTCATGCCGCCAAATATCCCATCTTCGGGGCGAGGTGAGCAGCACCCGCCAGGCGCACCTAGCAACCACCGTCCCCGCCGCACGGCCCGCGGGGCCCACGGCGGGTGTGCCGAGCGTACCCGAGCACCGCAGGCATCGGCCATTCGCGATGTTACGGGAGGATATGGGCGGATCCGGCGGGCAGTCGGGGTCGAGCGGCGGGGACCGCCCGTGGCACCATGACGCGAGCCACAGAGCGTGGCCGGGACGCGAGCCACGGACGTGGCCCGTGAGCCCGTTCACCGAGGAACCCGTTGACCCGCCCCGGCCCCGTGGAGGTGCCGGAGTGGCCCGGAGGTGCTGTGTCCGATCTCACCCGGCCCGGGGTCGTCCCGCTGCGACCGCTGACCATCGGCGAGTTGCTCGACGGCGCGGTCGCGGTGCTGCGCACGCGGCCCGGGTGGCTCGTGGGACTCGGAGTGCTGCTGGCCGTGCTTGAGCAGGCCGTGCTCTTCCCGTTGCGGTCACTGGCTGACCTCGACATCACCCTGCTCCCCGGGACCGGCCGGGTGTCGGAGTACGGCTGGCTGGTGGTGACCGGGTTCGCCACCGAGGCGATGAGCATCGCGGTGCTGGCCGCCGTCGCCTCCGGCCGCGCGGGGTCGTTGCTGGTCGGCCGGTTCGCCCCTGCCGCCCCTCACATCCGGTGGGGCCGAGTCCTCGTCGTCGTGGTGGTGTCGGGCGCCATGGTCGCGGCGATTCTGGCCTGGTTTCCGGCGCTCGCCGAACTGCTGCGCGTCTTCGGACCCTTCGTCGCCTGGATGCTCGTCTTCGTCGTGTGGCCGGTGCCGTACGGGCTCATCGGTCTCGCCGCGCCGGCCCTGGTGGTCGAGCAGCGGTCGCCCGGTTCCGCACTGCTGCGGTCCGTGCGCCTGGCCAGCCGCAACGGGCTGCGGGCCGTGTGGATCCGTCTGCTCGGGTACGCGAGTTGGGCCCTGGTCCGGCTCGGCCTGATCCTCGCGGTCATCGGGCTGATCCAGCTGGTGCTGGGCGGTAACCTGCCGTCGTCCACCTGGGACAGACTCGTCCTCGCGGCAGCGGCCGCCGCCGTCAACGCCGTGGCCTACCCAGTGCTGGGTTGTCTGGATGTGATGCTCCTGCTGGAGGGCCGCATGCGCACGGAAGGGCTGGACATCGCGATGCGCTGGGCCCTGCGCCGCGGCGTGGCCCCCTCGTTGGAGGCGCCGCGCTGATGCTGGACAACCTGACCCGCACCTGGAACGAGGTGATCGCCCGGGTCGCCGAACCGCTGTACGGCGGAGTGGCGACGCTGTTCGTGCTCAGCATGCTGGCCGCGCTCATCGTCGGCGTCCTGTGGGCGTTTCTCCCGTCGTGGCTGGCGTCGAGCGGAAGGTCCTCGGGGTCCGGCTCCGGCCGAAAGCGGGACCGGTCGGAACAGGCAGGCCGCCGGAAGCGCGGGCGGCTTCGCCTCCGGTGGCGGCTGCGGTGGCGGCGTCGCCGTCGACCCGCCGTCGCCGAGGCGGAACCGGAGTCCCTGCGGGACGACCAGGTACCCGACCTGCCGGCCGAGGTTCTCGTGCTCGGCGCCGACGAGTTGGCCGCGGCCGGGCGGTACGCCGAGGCGGTGCGGGAGCGGCTGCGGGCCATGCTGCGCAGCCTCATCGAGCGCGATCTGTTGCCGGCGAGTCCAGGGTGGACGGTCATGGAACTGGTCCGGGTGGGCGGCCGGGTCCGGCCCGCGTTGGCCGAACCGCTCGAGGGGGCCGCCGCAGTCTTCTCGGAGGTCTGGTACGGCCTGCGGCCGGCCACGGCCGAAGACGACGCGGCCATGCGCCGTCACGCTGACGCGGTCGCGGCCGTGCTGGCGGTCGAACCTGCGGGGGCGTCGGCATGACGACGGCGACGACGTCCGTTTCGGCGCCCGGGGCGGCCCCCGTCCAGCGGCGGCCCCGCCTGCCCCGGTGGGCGCGGTTTGTGATCCCGCTCGGCGTGGTGGCCCTGTTCTGGGTCGCGACGCTGGGGTCCTACTTCTACCAGGAGCCGAACCTCTCCGACCCGGAGACCCTCTCGCCACTGGGTACCGGTCGCCACGGGTCGAGCCAGCTCGCGGAGATGCTGCAGGCGCGGGGCGTCACCATTGAGCGGGTCACGTCGAGCAAGGCGGCGATCGAGGCCGCTCACAACCGGGATGCGACCATCCTCGTGCCCGCGCCGGACCTGCTCAACGGGACGTTGGTCCTGGGTCTTCTCGGCGATCCCGGCCGGCACCGGGTCGTGCTGCTGGAACCCCGGTTGTTGGGATTGTTCACCAGCGGCGTGCCGGCCCAGGTGGTGCGCACCCGGTGGGCGCCCAAGGCGGTCGAACCGGACTGCAGCAAGCCGGAGGCCCACCGGGCCGGCCCGGCGACCGTCTTCCGCCTCCGGTACGGAGGGTCGGGCCTGGCCATCCGGTGCTACCAGGGCGGCCTGGTCGGCGACTACGTGGACGACGTCGAGGTCCTGCTCGTCGGCTCCACCAATCCCTTCCGCAACGACCGGATCGGGGAGCTCGGCAACGCCACGCTGGCGACCGAACTGCTGGCCCGGCACGATCTGGTGATCTGGGTCGACGTGCACGCTCGCGAGCGGCTGGATATCCCACCCTTCGAATTCGAGCTGCCCGACTACGCGCGGGGAGAGCTCGACCGTACGAACACCGGCTACGAGATCGTGGACGCGTTCCCGGTGCAGCTGTGGGTGACCATCGCGGTGCTGCTCGTGGCCGGCGTGTTGCTCGCCGTGGCTAAGGCGCGACGCCTGGGTCCGCCGGTGCCCGAGCCCTTGCCGGTGGTCGTTCCGGCGGCCGAGACGGTGACCGGTCGCGGGCGCCTGTATCGACGCATCCGGGCCAATCAGGCGAGCCTGGCCACGCTGCGGGCCAGCGCGGTGGCGCGACTGGCCCGCACGGTCGACCCGTTCGCCCGGGCCCCCGACCACGGGCTGGATGTCCCCGGTCCTCGCCGCGACGCGTTCGTCCGGACGATCGCCGCTCGGGCGCGCGTGCCCGAGCCCGTCGTCGCCACCGTCCTGTTCGGACCGTTGCCGGCCGACGACGCGGGCATGGTCGCCGCGGTGGCCGACCTCGATCGTCTCGTGGCGACGGTTCTGCAGCCGCCGGGCCCCCGCTCCGACAGCTCTTCCGCCCCGAACCGGCCCCCGGAACCAGGAGGATCACCGTGACCTACTCACCGCACCCCAACCCCCCGGCTGCGGGGACGGCCGCGCCCCCGGCGCCCCCGTCGTCGGACGCCAACGCCGCCCGCGACGCCCTGGGACGGGTTCGGTCCGAGATCGCGAAGGTGATCGTCGGTCAGGATGCGACCGTCACCGGGTTGGTGCTGGCGCTGATCTGTCGCGGGCACGTGCTGCTCGAGGGTGTCCCGGGCGTGGCCAAGACGCTGCTCGTCCGCACGCTGGCTGCGGCGCTCGCCCTGGATACCAAGCGGATGCAGTTCACGCCGGACCTGATGCCCAGCGACGTGACGGGCTCGGTCGTATTCGACTCCGGGGCCTCGACCTTCGAGTTCCGTCCCGGGCCGGTGTTCACCAACCTCTTCCTCGCCGACGAGATCAACCGGACGCCCCCGAAGACGCAGGCCTCGCTGCTGGAGGTCATGGAGGAGCGTCAGGTGACGGTGGAGGGCACGCCGCGCCCGCTGCCCGAGCCGTTCCTGGTGGCGGCCACGCAGAACCCGGTCGAGTACGAGGGCACGTATCCGCTGCCGGAGGCGCAGCTGGACCGGTTCCTGTTCAAGCTCACCGTGCCGTTGCCGACGCGCGACGAGGAGTTCGGGGTGCTGCGGGCCCATCACCACGGCTTCGACCCGCGGGATCTGCGCAGTGCCGGGGTGACGGCCGTGGCCAGTGCCCAGGACCTGGCGGCGGCCACGGCGGGCGCCCGGGCGGTTCAGGTCGCCGACGGTGTGCTGGCGTACATCGTCGATCTGTGCCGGGCCACCCGGACGGCGCCGTCGGTCGAGCTTGGGGCCTCGCCTCGGGGCGCCACCGGACTGCTCAACGCGGCCAAGGCGTTCGCGTGGCTCTCCGGTCGGGGCTACGTCACCCCCGATGACGTCAAGGCGGTGGCACGCCCCGTGCTGCGCCACCGCCTCCGGTTGCGCCACGAGGCGGAGCTGGAGGGCGTCACGGCCGACGCCGTGCTCGAGTCGCTGCTCGCCACCGTTCCCACACCCCGCTGATGATCACGTGGCGGGTCGCCGCGCTGTTCACCGTCGTCGGTGTCGCGGCCATCCTTGTTGTCGAGAGCCTCGATATTGGGTCGTGGTGGGCGTTGGCCGCCACGGTGGGCGTGGTCGGGCTGCTCGTCGGGCTGGACTGGCTGGTCGCCGCGCCCGCGAGCGAGGTCCAGCTGCGCCGGGAGGGCCCGACCCAGGTTCGGCTGGGCGAGTCGGTGACGGTGACGCTGTACGTCACCAACCGCTCGGTCCGGACGTTGCGGGGCGTGGTCCGGGACGCGTGGGTGCCGTCGGCGGGTGCGGCCGAGCCGTACGCCCACCCGGTGGTGCTCGACCCTGGCGAGACGGCCGCGCTGGCGACCGTACTGACGCCGACGCGGCGCGGTGACCGGCCGGCGGTGCGGGTGACGATCCGCTCGTACGGCCCGCTCAGCCTGGCGTTCCGCCAGACCACGCGGCGCCGCTCGGCCGAGATCACTCCACCGTGGACGGTGCGGGCGCTGCCCGAGTTCCCGTCACGTCGGCTGCTGCCCGAGAAGCTGTCCCGGCTGCGGATCATCGAGGGCCAGGTGGTGACCCGGGGCCGCGGCCAGGGCAGTGAGTTCGATTCGCTGCGGGAGTACGTGCTCGGCGACGATCCGCGGAGCATCGACTGGCGGGCGACCGCCCGGCGGCAGCACCTGATCAGCAAGCAGTGGCGGCCGGAGCGGGACCGCCGGGTGCTGTGCGTGCTCGACACCGGACGGACCAGCGCGGCCCGCATCGATACCGGCGACGGCCTGTTCCACGAGGAGCGGGAGGCGGCCGGGGTTCCCCGGCTCGACCTGGCCATCGACGCTACCCTGCTGCTGTCCAGCGTGGCGGCCCACGCCGGCGACAAGGTCGACGTGCTTGCGATCGACACATCTACTCACATCAATGTTTCCGTGAGTTCCAAGCGCCACCTGGACAAGCTGCACCGGGCGCTGGCGACGATCCAGCCTGCCCTGGTGGAGACCGACTTCGGCCGGGTGGTGTCCGAGGTCCTGGGCGCCGAACGCAAGCGCGCCCTCGTGGTCATCTTCACCACGCTCGACCCGGGCGCGCTCGGCGAAGGGCTGATTCCCGTGCTGCCGATCCTCGTGGCCCGGCACACGGTGATCGTGGCGGCCGTGCACGATCCGGCTCTTGACGCGCTCGCGGCCGGGCGGGGTAGCGCGGCGGCCATCCACACCGCCGCCGCGGCCGAGCGTGGCCTGGCCGAGCTGCGTCGGGTTCGCGCCGCGCTGACCCGGCATCGAGTGTCCGTTGTGGACGAACCAGCCCAGGCCTTCGCCTCGGCGGTGACCGACCACTACCTCGCGCTCAAGGCGGCCGGCCGCCTGTAGCGGCGGCTCGGGCGGCTAGACGGTGGGGGCGAGCGCTTCGCGCTCGTAGGCGGCGACATCGCCGGTCTCGCCGCGCTGCACCCCGGCTCGGCCGAGCAGGACCACATAGACGAGGAACGCGAGCCACACGACGGCCCCGATGAACAGCCGGATCGGTATGGGTACGGGCGCGGGCGTCACGAACGCCTCGATCAGGCCGCTCACCAGCAGCGCCACGCCCAGCCCCAGCGCCACGACCACCGCCTGGCGGCCCGTCTGCGCCACGGCCTGCGCCCGGGTGAGGTAGCGCCCGGGCGCGATCCAGGACCACCCGATTCGCAGACCGGCGCCGGCGGCGATGAAGATGCAGGTGAGCTCGAGCAGGCCGTGCACGGTGATCAGCCCGAAGAAGACGTCGGCCCGGCCGTTGCCGACCATGACCCCGCCCGCGATGCCCAGGTTCATCGCGTTGATCCACACCACGAACAGCGTGGGCACTACCAGCACGCCCCCAGCCAGGCAGATGGCGCTGACCAGGGTGTTGTTCAGCCAGACCATCGAGGCGAAGCTGTCCGGCGGGTTGTTGGAGTAGTAGGCCTCGAAGTCGTTGGTGACGTACTGCCGGACGGCGTCTTCGCCGAACAGCGAGATGGCGATCGACATGTCGTTGCTGACGATGGCCCCGAAGACGGTGGCCACGGCGATGAAGGCCAGCGCGCTGCCCACCCACCAGGGGGCCATGCGGTACGTCGTGACCGGGAACGTCACCGTGAAGAACCGGGCGACGGCGTCGAAGGAGAAACCGGACGACGGTGAGACCGCGGCGCGGGCCTGCAGCACCAGACGGGACAGCCAGGCGACGAGCGTCGGATCACCGGACCGACTGCGGACGACCGACAGGTGGGTGGCCGCGCGCCGGTACAGCATGATCAGCTCGTCGACCTCCTGCGGGCTGAGCCGCCGCTTCGGCCGGCCGAGCAGGTACCGCAGCCGGTTCCACTCGGCACCGTGCTCGGTCACGTAGGCGTCCAGGTCCACAGCCGCTCCCTGACGGTGGCATCGGGTATGCGTGGAAGGGTAGTCGTCGGCGACACTGATGCGGTGACCCTGGCACCCGCTTCCACGACCGCCGCGCCCGCCGCTCCCGCGACGCCACGGACCAATGACCGTACGCCGCCGGGTCAGGCCCACATCCTCACGGGCGAGGCGGTGCACCTGGACATCCGGGTGGCCGGGGTGGGCTCCCGCGCACTGGCCCGGCTGATCGACCTCATCGTTCAGTTCTTCCTTTTCTACGGGCTGATGTTTGCGGGCTCCATCGTGTTGGGGTTCTCCGGTCTGCTCAATGAGGCCCGCATGGTCGCCCTGATCATCGCCAGCAACATCCTGGTGTTCGTGGGCTACCCGGTGCTGATGGAGACCCTCACCCGGGGCCGGACCATTGGGAAGCTCGTCTTCGGGCTCCGGGTGGTCCGGGATGACGGTGGTCCCGTGACCTTCCGGCAGGCGTTGGCCCGCACCCTCGTGGCGCTGGCGGTGGAGTGGCCCGGTCTGGTGCTCGCGCCGGTGACCTGGCTGGTCACCATCGCAGTCATGATCGCCAGTCCGCGGAGCAAGCGGTTGGGCGATCACGCGGCCGGCACGATCGTGATTCACGAGCGCACGCCGACCGCCTGGGGCTGGATTCCGGCGATGCCCCCGCCCTTGGCCGCGTGGGCGGCCACCCTGGACCTCACGGGCCTGGACGACGACCTCGCGCTGGCGGTCCGGATGTTCCTCGCCCGCAACCGTCGCCTACGCGAGCCGGCCCGCAGCGCGCTGGGGGAGCGGCTGGTCCGGGAGGTCGCCGCCGTCACGAACCCTCCGCCGCCGCCCGGCACGCCCGCCTGGATGTACCTCGCCGCCGTGCACGCCGAACGCCATCGTCGGGCCATGCGGAACCTGGCGACTGCGCGGGCCCGCTCGGCCATGGTCTGGCCGGAGCTGCCGGCGCTGCTCGCGCCACCGCCGCCCAGCCCACCCGTCGCTGCGCGGCGTCCCGGCGCCCCGGTCGTACCGCCGCCACCGGGCGCCCCGCAGCCCGGCGTACCGGGCGTACCGCTACGGTCCAGCGTCCCGCCGCCCGACGCCGGCTGACCGGCACCACCGTCGGCCCAGGACCACCGGTCTGGGAGGTGCGGTCCGCAGCCGACGGAGCCGTCCACCGCGGCGGGTGACCTGGCCCGGGAGTGGATGATCTGCTCGGACCCGAGCGACTCAGCGGAAGCCGGTCACTCGGACCCGGGGGTACTCAGTAGCGGTAGTGGTCGGGCTTGTAGGGGCCCTCGACCGGCACGCCGAGGTACTCGGCCTGCGCCTTGGTCAGCGTGGTCAGCTTCACCCCGAGCGCGTCGAGGTGCAGCCGGGCGACCTTCTCGTCGAGGTGCTTGGGCAGCGTGTAGACGCCGATCGGGTACTGATCGTTCTTCGTAAACAGCTCGATCTGCGCGATCGTCTGGTTGGAGAACGAGTTGGACATCACGAACGACGGGTGCCCGGTGGCGTTGCCGAGGTTCAGCAGCCGCCCCTCCGACAGGATGATGACCGAGTGGCCGTCGTCGAAGATCCACTCGTCGACCTGCGGCTTGATGTTCACCTTGCGCACGTCGGGACGGCGGGCCAGGCCGGCCATGTCGATCTCGTTGTCGAAGTGGCCGATGTTGCCCACGATCGCCTGGTGCTTCATCCGGGCCATGTGGTCGGCCGTGATGACGTTGATGCAGCCCGTGGCGGTGATGAAGATGTCGGCCGTCGACACCACATCGTCCAATGTGGTCACCTGGTAGCCGTCCATCGCCGCCTGGAGGGCGCAGATCGGGTCGATCTCGGTGATGATGACGCGGGCCCCCTGGCCGCGCAGGGACTCGGCGCAGCCCTTGCCCACGTCGCCGTAGCCGCAGACCACCGCCACCTTGCCGCCGATGAGCACGTCGGTGGCCCGGTTGATGCCGTCGATGAGGGAGTGCCGGCACCCGTACTTGTTGTCGAACTTCGACTTGGTCACCGAGTCATTGACGTTGATCGCCGGGAAGAGCAGCCGCCCCTCGCGGGCCATCTCGTAGAGCCGGTGCACCCCGGTCGTGGTCTCCTCCGTCACGCCCTTGATGCCCGCGGCGATGCGCGTCCACCGCTGCGCGTCCTCGGCGAGCGACCGGCGCAGCAGCTCGAGGATGACCGCGTACTCCTGCGAGTCGTGCTCGGTGGGGACCGGGACGGCCCCGGCCTTCTCGAACTCGACGCCCTTGTGCACGAGCAGCGTGGCGTCACCACCGTCGTCGAGGATCATGTTCGGCCCGCCGCCGTCCGGCCAGAGCAGCGCCTGCTCGGTGCACCACCAGTACTCCTCGAGGGTCTCGCCCTTCCAGGCGTAGACCGGCACGCCGGCCGGGGCGTCGACCGTCCCGTTCGGACCGACGACCACCGCGGCGGCCGCGTGGTCCTGCGTGGAGAAGATGTTGCACGAGGCCCAGCGGACCTGGGCGCCCAGCGCCACCAGCGTCTCGATCAGCACCGCGGTCTGCACGGTCATGTGCAGCGAACCGCTGATCCGGGCACCGCGCAGCGGCTGCTGGTCGGCGTACTCGCGGCGCAGCGCCATCAGCCCTGGCATCTCGTGCTCGGCGAGCTGGATCTCCTTACGCCCGAACGGGGCCAAGGACAGGTCCTTGACCTTGTAGTCGCCCTCGGCGACGGTCTTCGGACGGGCGGGCAGCGTCGTGCTCATCGATGTACTCCTCCGGGGCCGCGCAGTGCGCTCAGATGAGGCCGCAACTGCTCACGATAACGCACGGGGTGGTGGCCATCAGTGGAGTATCCACTGCCGGCCGACCACCCCGTGCTCCCCCCGGTTTTTGGTTCCCCCGCGCGTGACTCGGACCTGTTGAGTCGCGATGAAACGCTGCGTGACTACAGGATTACTCTTCGCTGGCCCGGCTGTCAGCCAAACGCCGGAACTCGGTCCGGGCCCGCAGCGAAATCAGTCCCGCGGCGGCCCGAGCTCAGCTGCCGGGCCGGCTCAGTGGCCGGTTAGTCCTGGGCCGGCTCAGCGGCCGGGGGAGGCCTGGAACACCTCGGCCTCGCCGCTCACCTCGACCGCCGGCTCATCCGCGGTCAGGAACACGGCCCGGCCGGCCGGCAGCACCCGTTCGCTCGCTCCCGACCGCAGCGTTGCCTCGCCCCGTAGACAGACGACGATTCGCGGACCGTCACCCGGGAGGGTGAGCGCGGCCGCCTGTTCGGCCACCGCCCGCACCAGCCGGAACTCGCTCACCGGCGGCGACCACTCGGTCAGGCCGGGTTCCAGGGACGTGCCGGCGAACCTGGGCTCGGCGAGCACCTCGTAGCGAACGATGCGCATGAGCTCGGCCGGGTCCACACGCTTGGCGGTGAGGCCGGCGCGGAGCACGTTGTCACTGGCCCCCATGATCTCCACCCCGGCTCCGCCCAGGTAGGCGTGGACGTTGCCGGCCGGCATGAAGATCGCCTCGCCCGGGTTCAGCCGGACGTGGTTGAGCAGCAGGGCCACGACGACGCCGACGTCGTGCGGATACTGCTGCGCGAGCCGTCCGGCCAGCGGATCCCCGGCCGCGACCACGGCGTCCACCAGGGCGGCCCGCTCGGACTCGGGCCACTCCAGCAGCCGGGTCAGGGCCGACCGGAGCCGATCGGCCACCGAGGCGGAGCCGTCCCGCAGCGCCGCGACCACCGGCTCGAGCGCGGGGACGCTCAGCCCGGCCAGGTGGTCGGCCGCCTGGTCGGGGTCGCGGAACCCGCACAGCGCCTCGAACGGGGTGATCGCGACCAGCAGCTCGGGCTTCGGGTACGGATCGGTGTAGGTGCGTACCGTCCCGGGCTCCTGGCGCGCGAAGCCCTCCCGGGCCTGGTCGGCGTCGGGGTGCACCTGGATCGACAGCGGCGCATCGGCGGCGAGCAGCTTGAGCAGGTAGGGCAGGCGGTCGCCGAAGCGGGCGACCACCTCGCCGCCGAGCACGCCGCGCGGATCAGCGGCGATGAGGTCGGTCAGCGGTGTGCCGTTCGCGCGGGCCGGGGCGTCCGGGTGGGCGCCCAGCCACAGCTCCGCCTCCGGCGTCGGCGAGGGTGCGGTACGACCCTGCAGCTGCGCCAGGAAGGAGCGTGAGCCCCACGCGTACGGCCGGATCGGTCCGTCGAGTTCAATCATGGCTTTCGATTAGCGGGGATGGCTCCGCCGGTCGGCTCGCTCGTTCGAGCGGGCCGGAAGATGTCGGGCTCGATGTAGATCACCCGGGCGATCGGGACGGCCGCGCGGACGCGCGTCTCCGCCCCGTCGATGGCGGCCGCGATGTCGGCGGCCGTGGCGTCCTTCGCCACGCTGATCTTGGCCGCCACCAACAGCTCCTCCGGCCCCAGGTGCAACGTCTTCATGTGGATGATGCGGTCGATGGTGGTCCCGTCGACCAGCGCCTGCTCGATTGCCCGCACGTGCTCGTCCGTGGCCGACTCGCCGATGAGCAGGCTCTTGGTCTCCATGGCGAGGATCACCGCGACCGCGACCAGCAACAGACCGATGCCCACGGTGGCGATGCCGTCGAAGATCCCGTCGCCGGTGATGAGGGTCAGCACCACGCCGAAGAAGGCCAGGACGAGGCCCACGAGGGCGGCGAAGTCCTCCAGCAGCACGACCGGCAGCTCCGGCACCCGCGAGTGCCGGATGAACTGCGTCCACGTCGTCGCGCCGCGGATCTGGTTGCTCTCGTGGATCGCGGTGCGGAACGAGAAGGACTCCAGCACGATCGCGATGCCCAGCACGGTGACCGGCACCCACTGCCAGTCGTCGATCCCGTGGCGCTCCTGCAGCTTGTGGATGCCCTCGTAGAGCGCGAAGAGGCCACCCACGCTGAACAGCACGATCGAGACGATGAAGGCGTAGATGTACCGCTCGCGGCCGTACCCGAACGGGTGTTGCTTGGTCGCGGCCCGGCGCGCCCGCTTGCCGCCCACGAGCAGCAGCGCCTGGTTGCCCGAGTCGGCGACCGAGTGGATCGACTCGGCCAGCATGGCCGACGAACCGGTCAGCACGAAGGCACCGAACTTGGTGGCGGCGATGCCGAGGTTGGCAGCGAGCGCCGCGATGATCGCCTTCGTTCCCGAGGCCGCGCTCATCGCCGGGTGAACTCCTTCATCTCCTCGACGGCCGGAACCGCAGTCGGATCCAGCCCGTGGGCCAGCGCGAGGTAGACCGAGGCGAAGTCGGGCACGGCGATGAGGGACGCGAGCCGCTCGAGCGCCGAGCCGCCCTCCGCCGTGATCACTCCACAGCGGACACCCCGGCGGGCGGCCAGCTCAACCACGGCGTCGGCCCGGCGTTGCTCCACGACCGACGGCTCGCCAGCATCGGCAGACTCGTCGGCCAGGCCGCCGTCGCGGAGCAGGACCACACGCAGCCGGGTGGGCTCGGGCCCGGGGCCCGGGTCGGCGAAGATGTCCCGCTCGGACTCGACCAGCCCGCCGTAGACGCCGTCGAGCAGCCCCACGCGCCCGCGGCCGGCCTCGCCCAACGACCCGGTGACCACGGGGTAGCGGGCGTTGGCGGAGAGCATGTCCCCGACCCGCCGGGCGGCCACGGTCGCCAGCGGAGACGATCCCCACACGATCGGGATCGAGTTCGCCAAATCCAGGGCCAGCGCCTTGGCCGGGTTCACGAACGCGTCGGCGCTGGGCCGGCAGCGCTCCGCGTCGTCGTCCAGGCGCTTCGCCGTCTCCGCCAGGTCGGCCTCGGCGATGCGCACCAGGCCCAGGGCTCGGGCGGCGAGCAGGACCGGCACGGTCAGCGCCCACAGGCTGGCCCGGGCCGGGGCCCGCCGGGGCACGGCGACGAAGGGCGCCCGGGCCCGCTCGGCCACCGCCTGCAGCTCGGAGCCAGGTGGGCCGATCGCGACCAGCCGCGCTCCGCGCCGGGCGGCGGCCTCGGCGGCGGCCAGGGCCTCGGGGCTGCGTCCGGAGGCGGAGACGGCGATCACGGCGTCGGCCGCCCCGACCCAGCCCGGCACGCCCGCGCTGCGGTGGGCCAGCACCGGGACCGGGCACCGCGGGCCGGCCACGGTCTCCAGCAGGTCACAGGTCCGCGCCGCCGTACCCACGCCGGCGACCACGACGGCGCGCGGGCGGCCCTCGTCGGCGAGCGCGGACAGGTTGGCCTCGGCGGCCAGGGCCGTGGACTCCCGGACCTGCGCGCCGGCCGAGGCGAGCGCGCGCAGCATCCCGGACGGGTCGGCCTCGATCAGACGGTCGGGGTCGTTGAGCAGGTCCTCGTCGACCTCACGGTGGCCGCTCAGCCAGGCACCGCCGAACGGTTTCATGCCTCGGCACCCGATGGTTGAGAGACGCCGCCACGATCACCCGCGCCGACACCACCGGCGTCGGCCGGCCGCACCGCCTCGTCGAGGAGGAGCACCGGGATGCCGTCCCGGATCGGGAAGATCCGGCCGCACTCGGTGCAGGTCAGCGTCTGCGCGTCGGCGTCGTAGGTGAGCGGAGCGTGGTGCGTGTCCGGGCACGCCAGGATCTCCAACAGCTGCGGATCCAGCGCCACCCTTACCTCCCAGACCACCAGCGGGCGTACGCATCGCAGCTTACGCGGCTGCGCACACCGTACGCTCGCTCACCAGTTTCCCGTTCGTTCATCAGTTCACCCGCTCGCTCATGGCGGCACACCGTGGTCACGGCGGCGCAGCTCAGTGCTGCGTCGCGGCGCGCTCCTGGGCGAGCGTGGCCGCCTCGGGCCACACGTCCCGGGCGAGCAACTCGCGCAGGTACTGCGCGGTGTCCTTCCACCCCTCGACCGCCACGCAGGGCACGCCCATGGCCTTGACCGGGTAGTCGTTGCCACCCTCGTCGAGGCGGTCACCGATGAAGAGCACGTCGGCCGTGGTGATGCGCAGCCCTTCCAGGAGCTTGCCGATCCCGTACGCCTTGTCGATGCCCTTGCGGGTGACGTCCACCGAGGTCGACCCGCCGCTGCGCACCTCGAGGTCGGGCAGCCGAGCCGCCGCGTAGTCCCGCAGGGCGCGCTTCTTCACGCCGTCGGGGTCCCAGGCGTACTTGGCCTCGGGCGGCGCCTGCTGGCCGAGCGCGGAGAACGTAATCTGGCTGCCGCGGTCTTCGATGATCTCGCCCCAGGGGTTCGGTTCCCACAGCCCCAGCGCCTGGGCGCCGGTGGTGAGGACCTCGATGATCCGTCGCTTGTCGTCCTCGCTCAGGTCCTCGGCGTAAACCACCTGCCACTCGGCGCCGTTCCAGCGGTAGTAGCGGGTGCCGCAGGTGGGCATCAGGTGCAGCCGCCGCCGACGGGCGTCGTCGATGTCCAGGCGCTGCAGCACCTGGGTGTCGAACTGCTCGTACCGGCCGCCGGAGATGATGCACACCTCCACCCGATCGAGCAGACGACCGAGCAGATCGGCCATTTCCGGCTCAATCGGACTCTTGGACACAGCCAGGGTGTCGTCCAGGTCGAAGGCGAGGACTCGCAGCACGAAGATCAGGGTACCGGGTGGGGCGAACCGGGCTGGTCCGGCAGATCGGCGCCCCACCCTCGGATCGGTCCGCTAGGGTCGGTCTCGTTTCGTACCGTTAGTAGCCGTACGGTCACAGGTTCGGGCCTGGGGAGGCGATGGTGGCAGAGACGCACGCCCGGGCGGGCACACCAGCGCGGTCGGAGGACCTGGTGGACGTGCCCCACCTGGTCACCGCCTACTACACCGAGCATCCCGACCCCGGCGTGCCCGAGCACCGGGTGTCGTTCGGAACCTCCGGGCACCGGGGCTCCAGCCTGCGGTGCACGTTCAACGAGGACCATGTGCTCGCCATCAGCCAGGCGATCTGCGACCACCGGGTGGCCGCCGGCATCGACGGCCCGCTGTTCCTGGCCCGCGACACCCACGCGCTCTCCGAGCCGGCCATGGTCAGCGCGCTGGAGGTCTTCGCGGCCAACGGGGTTGAAGTGCTCATCGACAGCCGGGACGGCTACACGCCCACACCCGCGCTCTCTCACGCCGTGCTCACGCACAACCGGGGCCGCACCTCCGGGCGGGCCGACGGTGTCGTGATCTCGCCGTCGCACAACCCGCCGGCCGACGGCGGCTTCAAGTACAACCCGCCCGACGGCGGCCCGGCCGGGTCCGACATCACGGCGGCGATCGAGGCTCGGGCCAACGAGCTGTTGGCCGGTGGGCTGCGGGAGGTACGCCGGATCCCGATCGCCCGGGCCCGGACGGCCGAGACCACGGGCCGGTACGACTTTCTCGGGGCGTACGTCGACGACCTGCCCTCGGTCATCGACATCGAGGCCATCCGCCGGGCCGGCGTACGCATCGGGGCCGACCCCATGGGCGGCGCCTCGGTGGCCTACTGGGCCGAGATCGCGTCCCGGCACGGGCTGGACCTCACGGTCGTCAACGACCGCGTGGACCCCACGTGGTCGTTCATGACGCTCGACTGGGACGGCAAGATCCGCATGGACTGCTCGTCGCCGTACGCCATGGCCTCGCTCGTGGCCGCGATGACGCCGGCGACCGGCGACGGCCAGCGGGCCGCCTACCACGTGGCGACCGGCAACGACGCAGACGCCGACCGCCACGGCATCGTCACCCCCGACGAGGGGCTGATGAACCCCAACCACTTCCTCGCGGTGGCCATCGACTACCTGTTCCGGCACCGTCCGGAGTGGCCGGCGTCGGCGGCCGTCGGCAAGACGCTCGTCTCGTCGTCGATGATCGACCTGGTCGCCCAGGACCTGGGCCGCCGGCTGATCGAGGTACCGGTGGGCTTCAAGTGGTTCGTGCCGGGCCTGCTCGACGGGTCGGTGGCGTTCGGCGGGGAGGAGAGCGCCGGGGCGTCGTTCCTGCGCCGCGACGGCTCGGTCTGGACCACCGACAAGGACGGCATCATCGCCTGCCTGCTCGCCGCGGAGATCACCGCCGTCACCGAGCTGACGCCCAGCCGCCACTACGCCAACCTCGTCGCCCGCCACGGCGCCCCCGTCTACGCGCGGACCGACGCGCCGGCCGGGCGCGAGGAGCGGGCCATCCTGGCGAAGCTCTCGCCCGAGCAGGTGCGGGCCACTGAGCTGGCCGGTGAGCCGATCACGCTCACGCTCACGCACGCCCCGGGCAACGGCGCCGGCATCGGCGGGTTGAAGGTGGTCACCGCTTCGGGCTGGTTCGCGGCCCGCCCGTCGGGCACCGAGGACGTCTACAAGATCTACGCCGAGTCGTTCAAGGGCCCGGAGCACCTCGCCGCCATCCAGCAGGAGGCCAGCACGATCGTCTCCGCCGCCCTGGCACGCTGACCGCCTGGCGTTCTGCGGCCGCGGCCGGCTTGCGGGTGTCGTCATTCCGTCAATACCTGGGCCCCGGCCGGCATTGGCTCATGCGCGACAGCGGACCACCGCTGTTGGCTCACCGAGACGCATGCGTACCCTGGTCGCCTCGCCGGAGCAGAACCTGCAGGCAATTCCGCGCAGATCGCCGGAGCGGAACCTGTAGGAAATTCCGCACAGATCGCCGGAGCGGAACCTGCGAGTATTTCGTCAGCCGGCGAGCAACCATCGCGGCCCGCGCCGCCCTTTCAAGGGCAGTCATGCACCTACGCGGAAGGCAGACCCGATGGATCGACCGCCGGCGGACTTCGACGAGTACGTCCGGGCCCGGACACCCGCCCTCATCCGCACCGCGTACCTGCTGACCGGTGACCAGCATCGGGCTGAGGACCTGGTCCAGGACGCGTTGATCAAGACCTACCGCGCCTGGCGTCGCCTGCGGGACTCGAACCCGGATGCCTACACGCGCAAGGTCATGTACCACCTCAACATCAGCCGCTGGCGCCGCAGCCGCGGCGCGGAGATCACCACCAGCGACCCGCCCGACCTGGTTCACGGACCCGATGAGGCCGGCCGGTCGGTGAACCGGCTGGCCCTGCAGCGGGCGTTGGCTCAGCTCGCCCCGCGGCAGCGGGCCGTGATCGTGCTGCGGTTCTTCGAGGACGCCACCGAGACCGAGACGGCCGAGGTGCTGGGCATCAGCGTGGGCACGGTCAAGTCGACCACGTCCCGCGCCCTGGAGAAGCTCCGCGCCGTCGCCCCGTCTCTGCTGGACATGGAAGGAGTCCGCCGGTGACCCACAGGTTGCGCGCCGGCCTGACCGACCTCGCCGCTACAGCGACCCCCGTGGACCTGCGTGAACGCGTCTACCGCGGTGCCCGCCGGATCGCCCGCCGGAACCGGACCCTCGGGGCGATGGCCGGCCTCCTGCTGGTGGCCGGCGGCGCCGCCGGCTACGCGGCGCTGCGGCCCTCGCTCGGCGCCGGGCCTGCGCCGGGCACCTCGGTCAGCCCGACCGGACCGGAGCCGTCGGCGACCATCCCGGCCGTGGTCGACCTGTTCAACGCGACCTTCACCGTTCCGGCCTACCCGGGCCCGTGGGCGGTCCCCTGCCCGGCCGGCGAACGCACCTTCGCCGACGGCGTGGCCGACGTGCAGGCCGACGCGAAGCTGGTGATCGCCGAGGAGGTGCTGCGCGGCGACCTCGACGGCGCGCCGGGCGACGAGTTCGTGCTGCGGGTGCAGTGCGCCACCGAGGGGCCCAGCGACCTCAACCTGCTCGCGGTCAAGGTCAGCCCCGACGGTGCGGTCACCGCGCTGGGCTGGGTGAACGTCGACGCCGACGGCGGGTTGCTCATCCTGGACCAGGCCGAACCGGTCGAGATCCGGGACGGGTCGATCCGCGTGGTTGTGATCAGGCGCTACGACGCGGAGGCGCACCGCGACAAGCAGACGCGCACCTACGCCGCCCGGGACGGCCGGATGGTCCAGGTCGACGGACCCACGAGCTTTGCGCCCGCACCCACCGATCCCGCCGCGGTCGACCTGCGCAACATGACGCTCTACGTCCATACGAGTTGGTGGAGGGACGCCGCGACCACCAGCTACGGCGGGTTCGTCAAGCTGGTCGATGGCGAGGCGACCGCGCACTTCGAGAAGATCGTGAACAATACCGTGGCTGACCGCGTGGTCACCACCGTCACCGTGACCGACACCGCGTTGGTGTCGACCGGGGAGGGCCCGATCCCCGTCGGGGTGTTCGAGGTAGCGCCCGCCGACGGCCCGTCCCGGTGGGTCGTGGTCGCGTACCACCCATGGAACGGGTACGCCGCCCAGGAGGGGTTTAACGTGTTCGTCGGCGCCCCGGGCGAGAGGATCGAGTCGATCACGATCGAGCCGGAGCGGATCAGCGTCCATACGGCGAACCGGACTCGTACCTTCGAGTACAACCCTGACGTCGCCGGACCTCGGTGGGTCGAGGTCTGAGGCTGCGAGATGCTGAGGCTCCGAGGTTCGGTGGCGCCGAGGTCTGAGGCCTTCGGCGCCGCCGAGCCGTCCGGCGTCAGCGGACCAGGCGCAGGTGGCCGCGGCGGCGGTCCGGCGAGGGAGTCCGGCCGGCCGACGACGCAGCCCGGCGGGACGCGGGCGCGGGCTCCCGGACAGCCTCCGCGAGCGCGACCAGGTCGTCGGTGACGGGCGGGGGTGGGCTGAAGTCCCCTTCCGGACGCACCAGTTCCCAGCCCCGGGGCGCGGTCAACGTGCGGGCGTGCTGCTCGCACAGGTCGTACGTGTGCGGCTCCGGGAACGCGGCGAGGGGGCCCACAACCGCGGTGGAGTCGGCGTACACGTAGGTCAGGGTGGCCACCGCTGGCTGGGAGCACCCGTTGCGGGAACACCGTCGCACAGACCGCACGTGAGCCTGCCTTTCCGTCCTGACGGAGACAGAGGGGTGCCATCCGCTCACGAGTCAAGAACGTAGCCGGCGCGGACGGCTGGGAGCCGGTGGGCCACCGCGACACGCCGACGACACTCCCGGGGCCGGCAGACTGCCGGGGCCGGCAGACTGCCGGGGCCGGCAGACTCCCGGGCCGAGCGGCGTCGTTACAGGCTCACCCGGGACTGACCACGCTCAGTGTCGCCCCCCGAAGCTAGGCTGACGTCATGACCCAGGACTTCGGCTCCGGTGAGTGGACGATCCGGACGTTTGCGCCCGGTGGGGAGACCCGGGCCGCCAAGCCCGCCGGCGAGACCGCGGGCCGGGGTTCCGACCAGCCGCGCCGGACGCGCATGCGGAGCGTCCGCCGGCCGGCGCGCCCGCCGCGGCGAGACCGGCACGGCCGTGGCCTGCGTGGTCGGCTCGTTCCGGCCACGGTTCCCCTCGCGCGCACGCGGGCTGAGATCTTCGACGACCTCGTACTGGACACGGTGGAGGCGCTGGAGCGCCGCTACGCGAAGGAGCTGGCCGACGTCGAGTTCGCGGTGGAGGACGTGCCGCCCGAGCTCAACATCTACGACAGCGATGTGCTGGAGGACGGCGAGGTACCGCTCGCCCGGCTACAGCCGATTCGGTTCGGGGATTCCCAGCCACGGGCGCGGATCGTGCTCTACCGCCGTCCCCTGGAGTTGCGGGCCTCGCACCGCGAGGACCTCGCCGATCTCGTTCACGACGTGATCGTTGAGCAAGTGGCGAACCTGCTCGGCGTGGACCCGGACGACCTGGCGGACTGAGAACGCGACGACTTGGCGGACTGGCGGTGGCCTGTTGGCCGCGGCCGGCGTCCGGCCGGTGCCGGAGAGCCGGTGTCGGAGATCCGGCTAGCCAGGGTCGGAGAAGAGAAGAAACGTCTGGACCGTCGTTGTCTGGACCGTCGGTGGCGCCGTAGGCCTGAGGGTCTACGCGGGGGGAACTCAGGCCTTCCGACTACGTGCGCGAGGCTCAGGCCGCCTTGCGCTTGAGGCGGCGGCGCTCCCGCTCGGAGAGTCCGCCCCAGATGCCGAACCGCTCGTCGTGACCGAGGGCGTACTCCAGGCACTCGGCCTTGACCTCACACCGCGCGCAGATCCGCTTCGCCTCGCGGGTCGAGCCGCCCTTCTCCGGGAAGAACGCCTCGGGGTCGGTCTGCGAGCACAGCGCCCGCTCGTGCCACTCCGGTGCCGTCCCGAGCAGGTCCAGCACTATCAGTTTGCCGCTCTCCATTCCTGCCTCCTTGCTGTGTGCCGGCGTGCCGGCACAACCCCCCAAGCGAAAGGCGCATCATCCTGGTGGAGCTGCCCGTCGAGGCACGCTGCGTCCCGACGGAGAACTTCCCCGGTGGAATTACACGCATGTAATGCGTGGCCCGTCAAGTAGAACCGTGGGAATCACGGCGCTGACGTGTGTGGCGTGCGTGACTCCTGGGACAAGCAGTCACAGTTCGGACATACCCCCCGGATAGTGCGAGGCCGTTCGACCCGTCGGAGCCCCCTCCCGAACGGCCGAGCTGACTCTACCGACCCATCCGCCTCGCGAGTAACGGACAGAAGCTGAGCTACCCGGACTATGGTCCGCAAAGGGTACGTATAGTCAGCCGACCGGCCATCAGGCTTTCTCCGAGGGGCTGATGTCACATCCACAGGCGTCCACATGACGTCCACACGGGCATCCACAGGCGGATCCACAGCCGGCTGGGAGGGTGCACGATCCGTCATTGACACCTGACTGTGTGTGGTTCGGCGTCAGTCGGCCCCGGCACGTACGTTTCGTAACCGAATCACAACGCTCCGCGCCCTCAGTCGCCGCGATCCCAGTCGCTGCGCCCGCGTCGCCGCGACCCCACCCCCCGTGCCCCCGGGCTTTCATGATCGCCGTGAGGCAGGCATGCGGCAGAGACCGTACGACTGCCTCACCCCGATCACTGCTCACGATCACCGTGAGGCACTCGTGCGCTTGGCTCCCCACGATCGCCTCACGGCGATCATGGGCGCGGTGATCATGCGCACGGGGGAGGGGCGGTGCGGCGTGGGCGCGGGGTCGGCGAAGGCGGCGACGCTGAGCCTCGCGCCGGGGCCGGGGTCGATCGGGTCGCCGTGCCGTGCCGGATGACGGGCGGTGTGGTCAGCAGTGGGCCGGCCGGGCATCGGCCGGATCCGGGGCGCTCCGACGTCGGGACGCGGTCACCGGCGCGTACAGCGTGGTGCGCTCCTGGGCCGGGCGACCGGCGGCCGCGGCGATGGCCCGCAGCTGCTCGACCGTACGCGCGGAGCCGTGCTCCGAGCCCGCCATCCGCGAGATCGTCTCCTCCATGAGGGTTCCGCCGAGGTCGTTGCACCCGCCGTTGAGCATCTCCACGGTGCCGCGGTCACCTAGCTTGACCCACGAGCACTGAATGTTGTCGATCCTCCGGTGGAGGAGGAGCCGGGCCATCGCATGCACCACCCGGTTCTCGCGCCAGGTCGGCCCCGGGCGGGCCACGCCGGCCAGGTAGATCGGCGCGTTGTGGTGGACGAACGGCAGAGCCACGAACTCGGTGAACCCGCCCGTGCGGTCCTGGATGTCGGCGAGCACCCGCAGGTGGTGCAGCCAGTGACGTGGGTGGTCGACGTGCCCGTACATCATGGTCGCGCTCGAGCGGATACCCAGCTCGTGGGCGGTCGTCACTACCTCAATCCATGTCGATGCGGGCAGCTTGCCCTTGGTGAGCACCCACCGTACGTCGTCGTCGAGGATCTCCGCGGCCGTCCCGGGAATCGTGTCCAGCCCGGCGTCACGCAGCTCGGTCAGGAACTCCGCGATCGACACCCCGGCCTTGGCCGCCCCGGTCGCGATCTCCATGGGCGAGAAGGCGTGGACGTGGATGTCGGGCACGCGCTTCTTGACCGCCCGGACCAGGTCGGCGTACGCGGTCACCGGCAGGCGAGGGTCGATGCCGCCCTGCATGCAGACCTCGGTGGCGCCAGCGCGGAACGCCTCCTCGGCTCGGTCCGCCACCTGCTCGATCGACAGGCGGTAGGCGTCGGCGTCCCGCTCGCGCTGGGCGAAGGCACAGAACCGGCAGCCCACGTAGCAGACATTGGTGAAGTTGATGTTGCGGTTGACCACGTACGTGACGACGTCGCCCACGGTGTCCCGTCGCACGGTGTCGGCCAGCCGCACCAGCGCGTCCAGGGCCGGACCGTCCGCCTCGAACAGGGCCATCGCCGCGGACTCGTGCTCGGGCCGCAGCAGTGCTCCCGGCGACGACTCCGCCAGCCGCAGCGCCGCGGCCACCTCACTGTCCAGACGGGGTACGGGCGGTGCGGCGGTCGGACCACCGTGGCTCGTCGCCTGGGCGTGCCGGGCCACGGCGGCCCAGTCGCCGTAGACCGTGTCGAAATCGGAGCGCCGGTCGGTCGTCCGTCCGGTGGTGTCGATCGTGGCGTGCAGGTCCGTCCGTCCACTCTCGACAGTGGCGTCCGGCTCCTGCCAGGGGAGCCCCTGCGGCTGAGCATCGACGCGAGCCAGGCCGGTGACGGGGTCGGCCAGGGCACGCACGTGCGGGCCCAGCCGGGGGTCGATCCAGGGTGCCCCGTCGTACCAGGCCCGAACGTACTCGGGGTAGACCGTCAACCGTTCCGTTAGCGTGAACCCCTCGCTGGCGCACAGTCGGGCGAGTGCCTCGATCTGCGGCCAGGGCCGCTCCGGGTTGACGTGGTCGGGGGTGACCGGCGAGATACCTCCCCAATCGTCGATGCCAGCCCGCAGCAGCAACGCGACCTCACGGGCGCCGTGGTCGTCGTCGCCGACCGTGCCCTCGCCGACCAGCAGGTTCGGCGGGGCCTGGATGCGGGCCTTGGGCCCGAGGACGAGGCGGGCGACCGCGACCGTGGCGGCGAGGTCCTCCAGGGACGCGTCCGGGGCCGAGCGCATCGCCGTGTCGGGCTTGGCCCGGAAGTTCTGGATGATGATCTCCTGGAGGTGACCGTACTGGCGACCGATGCGCCGCAGCGCGTGCAGCGACTCCGCCCGCTCGGTCAGCGTCTCGCCGATCCCGATGAGGATGCCCGTGGTGAACGGGACGCCCACCCGCCCGGCGTCCTCGAGGACCCGCAGCCGCACGGCCGGTTCCTTGTCGGGCGAGCGGTAGTGCGGCATCCCCGGCGTGGACCACAACCGTTCGGAGGTGGTCTCCAGCATCATCCCCATGCTCGGCGCGACCGGCCGCAGCCGGTGCAGCTGCTCCCACGTAAGGACGCCGGGGTTGAGGTGGGGTAGCAGCCCGGTCTCCTCGAGCACCGCGATGGCGCAGGCCCGCAGGTAGTCCAGCGTGGAGGAGTACCCGCGCTCGTCGAGCCACTGCCGCGCCTGCGGCCAGCGGTCCTCCGGCTGGTCGCCGAGAGTGAACAGGGCCTCCTTGCAGCCCTGGGCGGCGCCGGCCCGCGCGATCGCCAGCACCTCGTCCCGGTCGAGGAACGGGGCGGGCAGCTTGCTGGGAATGGTGGCGAACGTGCAGTAGTGACACCGGTCACGGCACAGCCGGGTCAGCGGGATGAAGACCTTCCGCGAATAGGTCACCACCCCGGGGCGGCCAGCCGAGACGAGCCCGGCGTCCCGGACGGCGGCGGCCGCCGCGAGCAGCTCGTCGAGTGCCTCCCCGCGCGCAGCGAGCAGAACGGCGGTCTCCTCGACGTCGAGGGTGCGGCCCTCGGCCGCTCTCCGCAGGGCTCGGCGCAACGCGTTCGACGTCACCGACCCGGCGGGATTGGGCCCGCCTGCAAGATCTCCCACGGTGCGAAGCGTACGCCCGTGTTGACGAAGCGCACCTCTTACCGGTCGGGCGTGCCTCCTGTCGCCGGCGTATCACCCGGCGGGGCGGGCATGGCCATGGTGGAGGCCTCGGGGGTGACCGTCTCGGGGGTAGCCATCTCGCGGGTGGCGGTCTCGGGGATGGTGGACCCCGGCTCCGTGGGCTGAGCCGGCACCGGGGGAATGACCCGGGTCTGGTCGCTCGGGCTGCCCATCTGGATGGTGGCGTCGTCGCCCGCCGTCGGGTGGATCGGCTCGTAGCGGATCGGGACGGTCAGATCGGTCGCCTGGGTCGCGCCGTGCACGGTCGAGTAGTTGCCGGGCCGGGGATAGGTGGGCTGGCCGGGGTAGGGCTGCCCGTAAACGGGCGGAGCGTACCCGTACGGCGGGTGCGGCATCGGCGGGTACAGCGCCCGGTAGACGCGGAAGACCGCGATGGCCGCGATCGTGAGGAAAGCCAGCCAGACGGCTCGGCTGATCAGGCCGTTGACCGTCGACCGGACCGAGAACACGTCCTCGGCGAACGCCCCCAGGTACGTGATGACGCCGAAGAACCCGCTCACCGCGTACTCGGCCAAGGCCACCTGCAGGATCACCCGGGCCTGCGGCAGGACCGCGTGGACGTGCGTCGCGATCAGCATCGCGAGCAGGGGCAGGGCGATCGCCACGGGACCGGCGAACGTGTCGAAGACCACTTCGCTGCGGGCGCCGAACCGCGTGACCCAGCCGCTGACCACGAACAACAGGTCGCTCACACCGAGGAACAGCAGAGCGCCGTTGCCGGCGAGCAGCGCGCACACGGCGAGGTAGCGCATCCCATCGGTCACGCTGCGCGCCCGGGCGACACCGGCCCGTCCGGTATCGGTCGTGGCGCTCGATGCATCCGAATACTGTTCCGGGGGCAGAGTCACGACCAGCAGCGTAGTCGGCCCGGCAGCGGGGACGTTCGGCCACCGGGGCCGGCCGCCGTCACCGCCCCGTCACGTCCACCCGCCCCACGTTACGTCCACCCGCCGACCCGCCCGGCCATCCCACCCGCTCAGCCACCTACGTGCCCGGGCGCCCATACGCCCGTTCGGGCTGGGCAGACGTCGCCCCGCCGGCGCGGTCGGGGAGGATGGGCGTATGCGGGATCAAGCGCCAGCGGCCGAGCCTGGTACGGACGGCACCGGCAAACGGATCGTCGTGCTGGCCGGTGGGATCGGCGGCGCCCGGTTCCTGCTCGGCGTGCGGGCGCTCGCCCGGGCCAGCGGGTACGAGGTCACCGCCGTGGTGAACGTGGGCGACGACGTGACCCTTCACGGGCTGCGCATCTGCCCCGACCTCGACAGCGTGATGTACACGCTCGGGGGCGGGGCCGATCCAGGGCGGGGCTGGGGACGGGCCAACGAGACCTGGACGGTCAAGGAGGAGCTCGCCGCCTACGGCGCGGAGCCGACCTGGTTCGGCCTCGGCGACCGCGACGTGGCGACCCACCTGGTCCGCACGCGGATGCTGGGGGCCGGCTATCCGCTGTCGGCCGTGACGGAAGCGCTGTGCGCGCGCTGGCAACCCGGCGTCCGGATACTGCCGGCCAGCGACGACCGCGTGGAGACGCACGTCGTGGTCGACCGGGACGGCGGCGGGGAGGAGGCGCTGCACTTCCAGGAGTGGTGGGTGCGGTACCGCGGCGAGCGGACCGCGCGCCGCTTCGTCTTCGTGGGGGCCGAGTCGGCCTCGCCAGCCCCGGGCGTACTGGATGCCCTGGCCGCCGCTGACGTAGTCCTGCTCGCCCCGAGCAACCCGGTGGTGAGCATCGCGCCGATCCTGGCCGTGCCCGGGCTCCGCGATGCGCTCGGGTCGAACCGGGCCCCCGTCGTCGGTGTCTCGCCGATCATCGGCGGTGCACCCGTTCGGGGCATGGCGGACAAGTGCCTGGCGGCGCTCGGGGTCGAGTGCAGCGCGGCCGGGGTCGGTGGCCTCTACGGCGCCCGCGGGCGCGGGGGAGTGCTCGACGGGTGGCTGGTGGATCCGGTGGATGCGGCCACCGCCGTGGCGGGGGTCACCGTCCGGGCGGTTCCACTGTGGATGACCGACGAGCAGGCGACCGCGGAGATCGTGCGAGCGGCCCTGGATGTGGCCGGTGTCTGAGCCAGAGACGAGGCGGATCATGAACGGATCGCTGCAGATCCTGCCGGTGACGGGCATCGGGCGGATCGAGCCCGGCGACGATCTGGTGGCGATCATCGGGGAGGCGGCCCCCTGGCTGCAGGACGGTGACGTGGTCGTCGTCACCAGCAAGATCGTGTCAAAGGCCGAGGGCCGGCTGGTCGAGGTACCGGCGGAGGGCCCGGAGCGGGAGGCGGCCCGGGAGGCGGCACTGCAGGCGGAGACCGCGCGGGTGGTGGCCCGGCGGGGAGCTACCCGGATCGTCGCCACGCATCACGGCTTCGTCATGGCCGCGGCTGGTATCGATGCCTCCAATGTGGATCGCCATCGGCTGGTGCTGCTGCCGAAGGATCCTGACGCGTCGGCCCGGGCGATCCGGGCCGGGCTCGCCGAGCGGTACGGACGTACGGTGGCGGTGATCATCTCCGACACCATGGGGCGGCCGTGGCGACTGGGCCTCACCGATGCGGCGCTCGGGGTGGCCGGCCTCGCCCCGTTGCGCGATCACCGGGGCCAGGTCGACCCGTACGGCAACGAGCTGCAGCTCACGATCACGGCCGTGGCGGACGAGCTCGCCGCCGCCGCGGACCTCGTCAAGGGCAAGCTCGACGGGGTGCCGGTCGCGGTCGTCCGGGGCTACTCCGGCGTGGCGCCCATCGACGCGCCCGACGGCGACGGACCCGGAGCGGTGGCGCTCGTCCGGGACTCGGCCAGCGACCTGTTCTCCCTGGGGACGGCGGAGGCGCGGGCGGCCGGGATGGCCGAGGCGGCCCGGCTCCCCCTCTATGCCCCGTTCCCGGGCGAGGGGCCCAGCGGGGTCCTGCTCGCGGACGAGCCGCCGGATCCCCAGCTGTTTGCCGACGCCCTGGCCGACCTGCCGCTGGCACCGTCCACTGTGGTGCGCTTCGTGGTGACCCGAGGAGCGTCGACGATCATCGTTCGGTGCAGCGCGGCCCGGGAGCCGCGATCTCTGGTGGCGCTCGGCATGGACGTGCAGCGGCTGCGCAGCGCGCTTCATGCGGTCGGGCTGTTGACCTCGATCGTCTCGGTGGACTTCGAGATCGACGAGAACGACGCCGACACCGAGTCGGTTGCCATCGCGGTGGCCGCCCCTGACCGAGCCTGAATCGGTCAACGGGCCCGCTGGCGACCCGACTCCGTCTGTTAACGAAACAGTCACCTACTCGTTCGTCACGATGTCGTCGTTCATGATCTCGACATCGACTCAGCGACCTATATGACGTTAATCACCCTGCGGCGTGTCGGCTCGTCGGCTCGATCGTCCCGGGGTGATGGCTGGCCTGGCGGAGCCCTGCCACTGGTCGTTTTTCCAGGATTTGTCAGGGTTTACCCCGGCCCGACGGGTCGCCCGTCCGGCCGTGCCGAATACGTGAAACGTTCTCAATTGCGTCGTCGCGGAACCAACCCGCTCAGGCTCCTCGAAGCCTGCCCGACCGGGCGCTGTGACGCTGGCACCACTCTGGGTAAGGTTGCTGCGGTCGATGCGATGATGCGGTTGCGTTGAGGTGGGACATGCCGGTTACGGGACAACGGGTCGTCCGCCGGGCGTTGGGTCGACGGCTGATGAAGCTGCGGGTCGCCAGCGGCCGCAGCCGCCGGGACGTCGTCGAGGCAAAGCTGGGAATCTCAGAACCCACGCTGCACCGCATCGAGACAGGCAAGGTTCCGGTTACCGCGGCGAACGTGCGGGCGCTGTGCTGGCTGTACGGGGTCGACCAGAGCACGACCGACGCCCTGGCCGATCTCGCCGTGGGCACCTCGCATGAGGAATGGTGGGATTCGAGTAAGGCCATCCCCGACTGGTTCAAGCTCTACGTCGGCCTCGAGGTGAGCACCACCAGGATGTGCCTGTACGACGGGGAGATCGTGCCCGGGGAGCTGCAGACCGAGGAGTACGCGGTGGCGGTGTTCACCGCGGCCCAGCCGGATGATCCCGAGGCCGTGACACGCCACGTGACGGCCCGCATGGAGCGTCAGCGCACGCTGTTCGCGCGCACACCGCCGCCCACGTTGACCTACGTCCTCGGTGAGGGCGCACTCCTGCGGGCCGTCGGGGGAGACGTCGTGATGCAGGCCCAGGTGGCCCACCTCCGGAAGACGGCGGAACTGCCCAATGTGGAGATCCGGGTTCTACCGTTCTCAGTTGGTGCACATCCGGCAATGGCTGGCGCATTTCGCATTCTCGACTTCGATGACCCCGACGATCCGGACGTTGTGTACCTCGAATCTCATGTCGGGGCGCTGTATCTTGAGGAGCCATCCGAGCTTGCCGAGTACCGCCGCATCTTCGGGCTGCTCTACGATGCCTCGGTTCCCATCGCCGAGTACACGTAGGTGACCGTACGGGGTGACGGCGGGCGTAGCTGATGTGCGCCAGTCGACGAGGATGGACCGTCCCATGAGTGAGGCGAAGCCCGCCACCGCGGCACGTATCTACGACTACCACTTGGGTGGCACCCACAACTTTCCGGCCGACCGCGAGGCGGCCATGGCCATCGCGGCGATGTTTCCCCAGGTACCGCTGCTCGCCAAAGCCAACCGGGCATTTCTGCACCGGGCCCTCCGGTTCGTGATGGGCCAGGGCATCCGGCAGTTTCTGGACATCGGCTCCGGCATCCCCACGCAGGGCAACGTCCACGAGGTCGTCGACGCCGCCATCGACGATGGCCGCGTGGTCTATGTCGACATCGACCCGGTGGCGGTCGCGGAGAGCCTGGATCTGCTGGCGGGCCACCCGCGGGCGACCGCGGTGCAGGGCGACCTGCGCGATCCCCGGCCCATCCTCGACAACCCGCAGGTGCGGGCACTGATCGACTTCAATCAGCCGCTGGCGCTGCTGCTCGTCGCTGTGCTGCACTTCGTGCCGGACGAGTCCGCCTACGACGCCGTGGCGACGCTCGTCGGGGCGCTGCCGTCGGGCAGCTACCTGATCATCTCGCACGCGGTCGAACCCGAGGAGAACCAAATCGACGCGGCGGTGGTGGACCACACGAAGGCGATCTACAAGCAGCGGACGGCCACCCCCCTGACCCTGCGGACCCGGGCCGGGGTGAGTCGGTTCTTCGATGGTCTTGAGCTGGTCGAGCCCGGCCTGGTCTGGGTTCCGGAATGGCGGCCCGAGCCGACCGATCCCCAGGACTTCGTCGCCAACCCGGCCGGCTCGGCCGGTCTGGTCGGCGTCGCCCGTATTCCCTGAGTCGTCCGGCTCAGCGCACTCGACTCGGCCACGCCCAACCCAGCAACGCCGGACCCCGAAAGCGCGTGTCCCCAGATTCGCCTGACCCCAGAAACGCTTGACTCGCGCCGGCCAGGCCGGGTGGGGCGGGCCTGGCCGGCGCGAGGTGCATCGCTCAGTCGAGTCGTGGTGGACGAGTTTCAGTCGGTCAGGAGGACGTCGAACTCGCCCCGCTTCGCGCCGAACAGGAACGAGTCCCATTCCTCGACGGTGAACCGCACGACCCCGGCCTCGGGGTTCTTGCTGTTGCGAACCTCGATAAGGCCGTTGTGCCGGCGGGCTTCGACGCAGCTGCCGCCATTCCCGGCGGACCGGCTGGACATGATCCAGCCACCGTTGTCATTGCTCATGTCAGTCCTCCCTCGTGGTGGGACGGTGGATCGTGCCGCCGGTAACCGTTGCGCGACCGCAACGAGGGTGGGTTACCGGCTCTCCGGTGGGCTCCCCAGGGCGCTGGGACGTTTCCGCAGGTCAATGCGTCTGCGGCGGGAACAGTCACCGGTGTCTTCCTTTCATGATGAAAAGGTAGACCTGCTTCAGGGTAACTGAAACTCACCTCGTCGCACCATTGCACGATCGAACCATTGCACGGACACCTGTTGTCGCGATGAAACCTTGCACGCGACTGGGCCCGCTCTGCCTGCTCAGGGGGCATCCGGCGCCGGAACCCGGCATCCGGCGCCGTGTGGACCGTCCACCCGGGCCATGAGTACGGGAACGTCGACAAGATGCGTGAACGATGCGGACCGTCGTCGAGCACCGTGGAGGCGCTGGTCGGGTCGATGTCGACGGCCCACCTGAACGGACGCCGAGTGCGACGCGACCGCGGCGTCTGTCTTGCCTTAAATATTTCGGTCCGAAATAGACGGCTTCGCCAGGCTTCGGTTCAGGCAGCGGCCGGGAACGGCTCGGCCCGTTCGGTCGCCAGCCGCGCCGACAGTCGGGTCGGGTCGAGGTGACGGCACAGCACCACGGACGCGCCGGCGGCGAGCGGGGCCACGAGCCACACCACCGGGTCCGGGTGGGTATCGGCGTCGATGAGGACGCGCTCGGCGGTCGGGATGCTGCTGCGCCGGGCCTGCTCCAGCAGCGCGCGGTGGCGGGTGCCGTCGGCCAGGGCGACCTGATCCGGTGTGGCGGCCACGGGCGGAAGACGGTCACCGTGCGGGCGCATCTCGACGATGAAGTCCGTGGTCCCCGGCGGTGGGCCTGGACGGAAGGGCTGGCCGAGCGGGTCGAGCGCGAGCGCGTACACCTCGTCGGCCTCTGGCCCGGCGGCGTCCGGCGCCGAGGACGGCGCGGTGACGAAGGCGACGTCCGTCCGGCCGTCGCCCGTCAGGTCGACCGTGAGCCCCACGAGCCAGCACCCCAGCAGGACGGCCGCGGTCTGCCAGTGCGGCGGCAGGCGTACGGCGGCGGTCTGGCCGGGCCCCAGGCCGAGCCCGTCGACCAGCAGGTTCGCCGTCTTGGCCACCCAGTTGGCCAGCGTGGCCCCCGACAGTTCGGTCCGTTCGCCGGTCGCGTCGTCGTAGTAGGTGATCAGCGGCCGGTCGCGACGGGCGTCGACCAGGGCCGTGAACGCGTGCACCACCGTGGGGTGTCCTGAGCTCACGGGGCGGCCAGTGCTCACGAGATAGACAGTATCGGGGGCGCGCCGACGGGCTCGTGCGGCGTAGGCTCGCTGGATATGAGGGACTCCAGGGCGGTGGGTCGGTGACGGGACCGCGGGTCCTGGTCGACGCCACCAGCGTGCCGGCCGACCGGGGCGGAGTGGGCCGGTACGTGGACGGACTGCTCACGGCGTTGGGGCAGCGCGACCCGAGTCGCGGAGACCTGGACCTCGTGGTGGTGTGCCAGCGTACGGACGTCGAGCGGTACGAGCGGCTGCTGCCGGCCGCCGAGATCGTGAGCGCGCCCGCAGCCGTAGCGCACCGCCCGGCTCGCCTAGCCTGGGAGCAGACCGGCCTGCCGCTGCTGGCCCAGCAGTTGGGGGTGGACGTGCTCCACTCGCCGTACTACACCTGTCCGCTGCGCGCGGCCTGCCCGGTGACGGTGACCGTGCACGACGCCACGTTCTTCACCGAGCCGGAGCACTACGACAAGTCCCGCCGTACGTTCTTCCGCTCCGCCATCAAGACGTCGGTGCGCCGGGCCGAGCGCGTGATCGTCCCGAGCAAGGCGACCCGGGACGAGCTGATCCGCCTGCTCGACGCCGACCCGAATCGGGTGGACGTCGCCTACCACGGGGTCGACCCGATCGCCTTCCACGCGCCGAGCGAGGAGGAGAAGGCCCGGGTGCGGGCCCGCCTCGGACTGGGTGAGCGGAGCTACATCGCCTTCCTCGGGGCGAACGAGCCGCGCAAGAACGTGCCGAACCTGATTCGCGGCTGGATCCTGGCCGGCCAGGACCGCACGGACCCGCCGGCGCTCGTCATCGCCGGTGGCCAGGGCCACGATGACGAGATCGACCGCGCGGCGGCGTCGGTCCCGGAGCACCTGCGCCTGCTGCGCCCGGGCTACCTGCGCTTCGGCGACCTGCCCGGGTTCCTGGGCGGGGCGCTGGTGGCGGCCTATCCGTCCTACGGTGAGGGCTTCGGCCTGCCGGTGCTCGAGGCGATGGCCTGCGGCGCCCCGGTGCTCACCACCCCGCGGCTGTCGCTGCCCGAGGTGGGCGGGGACGCGGTGGCCTACACGGGTCCCGAACCGGAGGAGATCGCCCGTGACCTGGGCCGGTTGCTCGACGACGAGGCTCGCCGACGTGAGCTCGCCCTCGCCGGCCTGGCCCGGGCCAAGGAGTTCACGTGGGACGCGAGCGCTGATGCCCACGTGGCGGCCTGGACCCGGGCCGTTCGCTGAATACGCCCGCCGAGCCGGCGGGTCATGGGTCAGAGCAGGTGCGCGTGCGAGTCGCCGCGCCGCTTCAGCTCGTCGACGATGGCTTTGACCTCTTGGGCCTGCTTGCGGCTGCAGACCAGGAGGGCGTCGGGGGTGTCGACCACGATCGCGTCGCGCAGGCCCAGGGTGGCGATGACCCGGTCCGACTGGGCGACGACGACCGATCCGGTGGTGTCGTGGACCACGACCTGGTCGGGGTCGGCCATGATCACGTTCCCCGCCTCGTCGGTGCCCCCGAACTCCTCCTCGGCGCGGATCTCGCCGAGCGTGTGGAAGTCGCCCAGATCGGTCCAGCCGAAGTCGCCGGGGACGGTGGCCACCTTGCCGACGTCGGCGGCGCCCTCCATCACGGCGTGGTCGACCGAGATCCGCTGCAGGGTCGGCCAGACCTCACCGAGCACCCGGTCCTGGTCGGGGGTGCCCCAGGCCGCCGCGATCGTGGTCAGCCCGGCGTGCAGGTCGGGGCGCTGTCGGGCCAGCTCGTCGAGGAAGACCCTCACCCGCCAGACGAACATGCTTGCGTTCCACAGGTACTGGCCGGAACGCAGGTACTCCGCGGCCACGTCGGCCGTCGGTTTCTCCTTGAACTCGGCGACCTGCACGATCCCGTCGCCGATGTCGTCACCCATGCGCAGGTAGCCGTACCCGGTCTCAGGATGGGTCGGCTGGATGCCCACGGTCATGAGCAGTCCGCGCTCGGCGCCGGCGATGGCGGCCTTGATGGCGTTCTGGAACGCGCCGGGACGGCGGACCAGGTGGTCGGCGGCGAAGGAACCCATGATCGCTTCCGGATCCCGGCGGGCGATCACGGCGGCGGCCAGCCCGATGGCCGCGCACGAGTCGCGTGGCGACGGCTCAACCAGCAGGTTTTCTTCCGGCAAATCGGGCAATTGCCGAGCAACGGCGGCGGCGTGGGCCACCCCGGTCACCACGAACGTACGGTCCGGTGGGGACAGCGGGGTGAGCCGGGCCACGGTGGCCTGGAGTATGGATTGCCCAGGGTGGGCCAGTGCATGCAGGAACTTGGGATGGTTGGCCCGCGACAGCGGCCAGAGGCGGGTTCCGCTCCCCCCCGCCGGGACTACCGAGTAGAGGGTGCGTGAGCTCATTTGGTAATCATGCCCGATCTTTGCCAAGGCCGCAGGCGGCCGCGGGGCGGGGTGATCAGGCCGACTGAGGTGACGGACGGTACGGGATGCCGTCGGGGTGGGCGTCGACGGCTCGCCACAGGCCGGTGGTCTGCTCGTCCGAGCCGACCCGGCCCTCGCTGGTGCGCAGATTCTTCTCCAGGAACCGGCGCACCACGGTGGCGTCCACGGTGTCCGGGGTGCCGCCGTGCAGGGGCGGGTCGACGTGCAGGACCATGAGGTGCAGGTGAGGTACGCGGGGCAGCCCACGTCCGAGGGACGGCTGGAAGTACGGTAGCTCGAGGATGCGGGCGCCACGGGCGAGGTAGAAGCGCTGGCGTCGGGCCGGGTCGCCGGTGAGTTCCGAGCCGTGGTGGTGGTCGGGGTCCTCGACCTCGGCGAGGACCAGGCACGGGGCGTACGCGGTCCGCCACGATGCCGTCGCGGCGTCCAGGAGTCGCCCACCCACGCCGCCGCCCCGTATTCCGGGTCGGACGGCCAGCCAGGAGAGCATCATCACCCGTAGTCGGCGGTTCCAATGGCAGACGGCTCCGCCCATGACCCGTCCGGCGTCGTCGAGCGCGACCCAGATCGGGTGGCCCAGGATCAGCGTCGCCCGCAACTCGGCCAGCCGCGGCCGTTCGGCCGGGGGAAAGCTGGGCTCAAGAATCTCCCGGTGCAGCTGAGCGAGTCGGCTCCAGGACCGCGGGTTCCACCATCGCAGGCGTCCGACGTGGACTGACACCCATGCCTCCGACCGTTGTGCTGGCTGAACCGCCCGGTCGATCTCCCCGGCGGCGGGCGCTCGCGACCCGCTTGGGTTTGACGACCTGGTACTTCGCGGCGACAGCGGTCCCCACGACCGCCGCCAGTATGCAGATCGCGACCGCGAAGGCCAGCGAGACTTCGCCGCCGAAACCATAGCCAGCCTGGATCAGCTGCGCCAAACCGGAGACGCCGATGGCCGCGATGACGGCGAGGAGGGTGTCCAGTTGTCGGCGGTGGCGTCGTTCAGTGCGCTCCTCCATGTCGGCGGCCGCCTTGTCGATGACCGCCTGCAGGTCGTTGGAGAGCACCTGCTCGGCCCGCCGGTTGAACTCCTGCTCCAACAGGAGAAAATTGCCGGCATCGAGCATCCGGGTCAGCTGGGCGGCGACCGCGGGCGAGCGGACCAGCGCGGGCGACTTGATGAGTGCGATCACCGATCGACATTCAGTGACAAACGTCTGTAGTTCGATTCGCTTGGTTCGCAGCCGGTCAGCGGCCTGGCGCAGTCGCTCCAGGGCCTCCAGGCCGGTGCTCTCCATCACCGTCTCCAGCGCGTCCCGGTACCGGTTCACCTCCTGGGCTTGCCGGTCGAGCAGCTCCATCCATCGCCCGAAGAGCCCGGCCAGGCTGGCGACGAACTCGCTCACGGTGCACGTGGTCGACAATTCCCAGCGCGGGGCGCCGAGGGCAATGTGGACGGTGGTGTTGGCGGTGCGAATCGTCGTACGTCCCCGGCGGCCCCAGACGCTGCCGACCTCGACCCCGTCGGGGATCTCGTAGTGGCTCCACTCGGCGAGCGAGGTCACCATGTGCGGCACCGGGTTGTACAGCACCGCCACGCCGTACGTGTCGCGGAGCGTGTCCAGGTCCGTCAGGGCGCGGCGGAAGGTCGGCGCCCTGGCGTCCGGCGACGCAGTCTCAGGCGATACGGCGCCCGGTGACACGGTGTCGAGCGACACGGTGTCGGGTGGCTCGGTTCCCGGGGCGCTGGTGGCCGAGGCGGCCGTGACGGTCAGCAGGACCTGGAAACTGCCCTCGCTGGCGGTCTTCTCGGCCCCCATGACGCGGCACAGGTCATCAACCACCGCCATGGCCAGGGCGGACAGTCGCGGCCAGAGGAGGGTCGACGGGTGGTGTTCGCCGGAGGCGGCCGGTTCGCCATCACCATCGTCGCCCGAATCGAAGGTCACGACCATCGCGCCGTGCTCGGGCGCGGCGCGCAGTAGGGCGGCGTGCAGGTCGTGGGGGCCGACGTTGCGCAGTCGTCCGGTGAACCTCACGTAGTGATTGCCCAGATGCGACAGTCGGATCTCGGCGGCGAGTCTCGTCACCACCTCACCGGCCGCCACGTCCGGGTCGTCGGGGTTGCCCGCGGGAACGTGCAGGGCCACCGGCGGCAGCTCGAGTACGAAACCGTCGAAGCGACGTCCGCTGGGGTCGGTACCGTGCCAGACATCGTCGAGGACGAATCGCCGGTGAACCCTCGTCACTGCCACGCCACCCAGCCGTAGACGGCTGAGCTGGTCCAGCACCCGGTCCTGTCGGGCAATCTCGGCCTGACGGAACGCCGCATCCGGGCTGGTGAGGTCGGCCAGGTTGTCGACGAACGCCTGGTACGTCGACATGAGCGTGGTCGGGCCGGACGTACCGGCGGACGCCTCGGGGAGGCTCAAAGCAAATGGATAAATATATGTTATGGTCCCATCCTCGATGGACAGCCACGGCCGGTGCTCGGCCGCGATCAGGGCCTCGACGTCGTGGCGGTAGGCCCGGATCTCGCTCCAGTCCTGCCCGGCGGCCACGTCGGTGGTGTCCGTGTCCTCGTCGTAGAGGTCCAGCAGGGCCTGCTCGGCGTCGCGCACGGCGCGCAGGGTCTCGGCGAGACTGCCCTGACCGCTGAGGAAGCGCGCGAGGCCGCGGGCTGCGATGGCCGCGCCGCTGTCGTAGTGCCGGGACGCGGTGGTCCAGTCGACCACGTACTCGCCGTAGTATCGGGCCGCCTGCTTGGCCGGCGCGGAATCGTCGTCGACGGCGATCTCGGCGAGCACCTGACTGGCGGTGCGATGGGCGTTGACCGCGTGCTGATGGGCCTGCGTGTAGTACTCGGCTGCCCGGTCGACGAATCCACACGTCGTCGCGTTCTCTGCGTGGATTTCGCAGTAGAGGTTGTCCGCCAGGTCGAGCAGGGCTTCGCCGATCCGCCGCTCCCGGTCGTCGTGCCAGGGCTGCCGATCCGACCACAGGTCGCGCAGCCGCCGCAGCGTGTGCCACATCAGCTCGTAGTGGTATGAGACCTCCCACTCGCTGTCGCAGGCGGCGTGCAGGAACGTGACGAGTGCGACGAACCCGTACGGGTGGGGGCGCAGGCGCTCGATCGCTTCAGATAGCCTTGCGTCGATGTGCTGGGTGCGCTCCCGGATGGCGTGGTGGCACGTCGTGATCTCCACTGGCCCGTCGGCGTTCCACTTGAGGAGGTCCTCCAGCTCGGCGCACGGTGCCACGGTGCGCTCGGCCGGCGGGTGTCCGCCCGGGGCGAGCAGGGCGTTCAGCACCACGGGCAGCCGGTCGACGTCGCCCGCCGGCGGGAGCACCGCGAGGCGCCCACCCAGACTCATGACCCAACCCTCCGACGGCCCGGCGACAGCGCTCGCCAAGCCTACCGGCGGCCGGGCGGGTCACGGTCGTTCGTGTGGGTGGGTTTCCGGCCCTCAACGGGTGGAACCAGGGCCTTCTTCGGCTGGCGACGTCATTCGGCCGGCTACTCGGTGGACCACTGATACAGGTCACGGCGCTCGTCACGTGCCTGTCGACACATCTCGCGCAGCGCGAGCACACGCCCGAGGATTTCCCGGTCGAGGTCGGCTCGATCCGCGTATCGAATGATCTCGTCGTGACTCAGGGCGGCGAGAGCTTCGACGACATCGTCCGGTACGCGCACCAGCCACGGGCCCTCCCAGTCGCCGGCGGCGTGGTCGGGGAAGACCAGTTCATGATCACCAAACTCTGACCGGCCGTCGCCGGAGATCTCCACGACGAGGCGGTCCAGGCCGCGCGCCCATTCGGTGCTGTCAATGCATGGCCAGTCGGTGGCGGCGGGGCCGGCAATCGGGTCGAAACGTCGCAGATCGTCCCTGGTAGCGGCGAAGACGTCGACTCGGATGGTCCGGACATCACCGCTCATGTACTCCGATCGTAGGCGGGCCGGACGGTCGCCGAGGCCTCAATAGAGGTTTGCCGACGTATGTGTTTGTCGTTGCGGCGCAAGGGATCGGGCCCGCGCCGCCCGCCGTCGGCGGCGTCGGGCGCGGCCCGTCTCAGGTGCGCCGCGGTCCGCAGCCCGGGACCTCGCCGGTCACCGGGCGCTCGGTCGTGACCAGGCGGTACGTGACGTGCAGGAGGGTCGCGTCGGGCCCGCCCGGGGGTACGTCGACCTCGGCGTAGCCGACCCGACGGCGGTCGAAGCTGTGGCCCCGGACCGTGCACGTGGCCCCCTCGCCGGGCGGCACCCGGACGTCGAAGTCGACCGTGACGCCGGTGTCGTTGAGGTCGGAGATGGTGAGGTTGAGGACCTCGTACGGCGGCTCGGCGTACTGGCGGTACAGCTTCACCGCGATCGCCAGGCCGAGCACGATCACCAGCGCCCCCGCCACCCACATCAGGCGCCGCTGGCGTCGGTGGTAGGCCGGGTCCCGCCGCCGGCCGTAGCGGCCCTCGGGGAACCGGATCTCGGGCGCCCCCGCACGCCCGCCGGCGCGGGTCTGCTCGGTGGACGACATGCGGGCCTCCTCTCCGAAGACGTCCGGCCCCGGTTACCGGGCGGTTGTCATACGGGTGCGCTAAACATGGGCGGGTACGACTAGTCTCGCACCGTGCGCCCCGAGCCTGCCTGGAAGGGAGTTTCTTCGTGAGCGCGTCCGCGCAGCAGCTACGGCTGATGGCCGTGCACGCCCATCCTGATGACGAGTCCAGCAAGGGGGCGGCCACCATGTGCCGCTACCTGGCTGAGGGCGTGGATGTGCTCGTGGTCACGTGTACCGGCGGGGAGCGGGGCAGCATTCTCAACCCGGCCATGGACCGGCCCGGCGTTCTGGAGAACATGGCCAAGATCCGGCGCGAGGAGATGGAGCGGGCCCGGCAGATCCTCGGCGTGCGGCAGGAGTGGCTGGGGTTCGTCGACTCCGGGCTGCCCGAGGGCGACCCGTTGCCGCCCCTGCCCGAGGGGTGCTTCGGGCTGATGGACCCCGAGGTGGCCGCCGAGCCGCTGGTACGGCTGATGCGCGAGTTCCGCCCGCACGTCGTGCTGACGTACGACGAGAACGGGGGCTATCCGCATCCCGACCACATCATGTGCCACAAGATCAGCGTGATCGCCTTCGACGCGGCCGCCGACCCGGACCGGTACCCCGGCACGGGTGATCCCTGGCAGCCGTTGAAGCTCTACTACCACCAGGGCTGGTCGCGAGCGCGATTCACGGCTCTCCACGAAGCGATGCTCGCCGCCGGTCTCGAGTCGCCCTATACGGAGTGGCTCGAGCGGTGGGAGGCGGAGGAGGGCGACGACAAGGGCGACCGGATCACCACCCGCGTGGTCTGTGGCGAGTGGTTCGCCCGGCGTGACGAGGCCCTGCGCGCCCACGAGAGCCAGGTTGATCCCAACGGCTTCTGGTTCAAGGTCCCGCTGTCGATCCAGCAGGCCGTGTGGCCCACCGAGGACTACGAGCTGGCCCGGACCCTGGTGGACACCACGCTGCCGGAGGACGACCTGTTCGCCGGCATCCGCGCCCCCGTCGGGGTCGCCGGCTAGCCCTGACCGGCTGACCCGGCCAGGCCGCTCGCGGCCTGGCCGGAACGGCCTCGTCGGGGGTCTTGGCCGGGACGGCCCCACTGGGATGGGCGAGGCATGGGCGTAGCCTGGGGTAGGTTCCGAGGAGGCGCACCATGATCATCGCTGTGTCCGACGCGCGGCTCGCGCACGTCGTCGAGGTGGCCACCAACAACTTCGGTGACACCCGGCAGGGGAGTCTCGCTGGGCCGGTCGGTCTCGTGATCATCCTGCTGCTGGCGCTCGGCACGTTCCTGCTCATCCGCAACATGAACTCCCGCCTGCGCCGCCTGCCCGACCGCTTCCCGGCCCAGGCCGACGACGGGGCCGCGGGCGACGGGGCCGGTCGGACCGGGGCGGGCGGGACCTCGGCCGAGGCGGATGCCGGACGGGAGCGCGGTCGGTCCTGAGCGGGGCCGCCCGGACCGGGCCAGCGCCTTGATCATGACGGCCGGCCCGGACCGCCGTGATCATCCGGCGGGCCGGCGCCGCCTGACCACTGCGGGCAGCCGCCCGGCATGCGCGGGGCGAGCGCCATAGGGTGGGGGAGTGAACCGGCTCAGGAGTGCGACGTCGCCGTACCTGCTCCAGCACGCGGACAACCCCGTGCACTGGTGGCCGTGGGGGCCGGAGGCGTTCGCGGAGGCGCGACGCCGGGACGTGCCGGTGTTCATCTCGATCGGGTACGCGGCCTGCCATTGGTGCCACGTGATGGCCCACGAGTCGTTCGAGGACGAGGCGATCGCGGCCCTGCTCAACGATTCGGTTGTCTCGATCAAGGTCGACCGGGAGGAGCGGCCGGACGTCGACGCCGTCTACATGGCGGCCACCCAGGCCATGACCGGGCAGGGCGGCTGGCCCATGACCGTCTTCGCCACGCCGGACGGTGAGCCGTTCTTCTGCGGCACGTACTTCCCGCCCCAGCACTTCGCGGAGATCGTCCGAGCGGTGGCCAAGGCCTGGCGGGAGCAACGTCGGGAGGTCCTCGCTCAGGGGGCCCGGGTCGTGGAGGCGATCGCCCAGACCCAGGGGGTCGGCCTGAAGCGGGTCGAGGGGTCGGTCTCCGCCGAGGTGCTCGCCGCCGCCCGGGCCGGGCTGGCCAACGCGTACGACCCCATGTACGGGGGCTTTGGCGGGGCCCCCAAGTTCCCGCCGCACATGGCCCTGCTGTTTCTGCTCCGCCACTACCAGCGCACCGGGGATATGCAGGCTCTGGAGATCGCCCGGCACACGTGTGAGGCCATGGCCCGCGGCGGCCTGTACGACCAGCTCGGTGGCGGGTTCGCCCGGTACAGCGTCGACGCGCACTGGGTTGTGCCCCACTTCGAGAAGATGCTCTACGACAACGCGCTCCTGCTGCGCGTCTACACGCTGCTGTGGCGGCTGACCGGGGATCGCCTGGCGCTGCGTATCGCCACCGAGACGGCCCGGTTCCTGATACGGGACCTGTTCGACGGGCACGCCTTCGTGTCCTCTTTGGACGCCGATGCGGAGGGTCAGGAAGGGCTGACCTACGTGTGGACGCCGGCGCAGCTGGTCGCCGCGCTGGGGGAAGAGGACGGCCGGTTCGCCGCCGACCTGTTCGGGGTGACCGAGGAGGGCACCTTCGAGCACGGCACGAGCGTGCTGCGGCTGGCTCGCGACGTCGACGACGCCGACGACGCGGTGCGCGCCCGGTGGTCCGAGGTCCGGGCCACGCTGTGGCGTCACCGCCAGCAGCGGCCGCAGCCGGCGCGGGACGACAAGGTGGTGGCGGCCTGGTGCGGGCTGGCCATCACCGGGCTCGTCGAGTACGCGCTCACCATGACGTCCACCGACGTCGACGAGACGGCCGCCGCCACCGCGGCCGAGGCGGCCCGGCTGGCGCGGACCGCGGCGACGTTCCTGGTGGACGTGCACGTCGCCGGCGGCCGGATGCGGCGGGTCTCCCGGGACGGCGTGGTCGGGGAGCCGGTCGGTGTGCTCGATGACTACGGATGCGTGGCCGAGGCCCTCTGCGCCGTGCACCAGCTCACCGGTGAGGGGGAGTGGCTGGAGATGGCCGGGGCGCTGATCGACACGGCGGTCAGTCGCTTCGGCACCGGCGACGGCGGCTTCTACGACACGGCCGACGACGCGGAGCGCCTCGTCACTCGCCCGGCCGACCCGACCGACAACGCCACGCCGTCCGGGCTGTCATCGCTGGCGGCAGCCCTGGTGAGCTACGCAGCGCTCACCGGGAACGTCGACTACCGGCAGACGGCGGAGCGGGCGCTGGAGACGGTGACCGCGCTGATGGCCCGGCACCCGCGCTACGCCGGTTACGCGTGCGCGGTCGCCGAGGCGATGCTCTCCGGGCCGTACGAAATCGCGATCGTGGAGCCGGACGGGGCCTCCCCGTTGGCCGCGGCCGCCCGCCGGTACGCGCCCCCCGGGGCCGTCGTGGTGGTCGGGCGCACCGACCAGCCCGGCGTGCCCCTGCTGGCGGCGCGGCCCGCCGTGGACGGGCAGGCCACCGCGTACGTGTGCCGCGGCTTCGTCTGCGACCGCCCGGTGACCACCGAGGAAGACCTGGTGGCGCTGCTCGACGCCCAGTAGGTGGGGACCTCCCGGAAGCGGTGACGCCCACTACGTGGGCAGGGGCGTCCAGTATGCGGGAAGGGACACCCTGGCCGGCCCTGGCTCGTTGGTCTGCATGACCCGCACCCCATCGCGCGGGCAGAGGGGGAGTCATGGCTGGCCTCGCTGCGGCGCTGAACGCACCGTCAACCATCGACGCGATCGCCTGGGCCCTCGCCGCACGCGGTCCGGACGGGGCCGTGTGCCGGCTGACCGGGCCCGGCGGCGTGTGCTTGGACCTCGCCGTCCGGGCCGCGATGCCGGCGATTACCAAGGTCGTCGCGGCGGTCGAGAGCCCGGCCGCCCCAGCTGCTTCCGACGACCCGGACGCCTCGCCCGACCCGGCAGCAGACCCTGCGGACGGTGGCGGTGACGATGCCGGTGAGGCGGCGGGCGAGCCGGACGAGGCCGAACGGCCCGTGGCCGCCATCATCGTCGATGGGGTCGCCTCCGTCACCGCGCTCGACCGCGGCTACCTCGAGCGCGGTCCCGCTGGACTCGTCGACGGCGGGGAGCATCCCTACGCCGTGATCCTCGCGGATGCCGAGCGGGGTGAGCTGGTGCTGGCTCGCAACGGTGCCGGGCCCACGCTCTACTACGCCCGGCTCGACGACGGCTGGGTGGTCGCGTCCGAGCCCCGGGCGTTGATTCACGCCGGCGTCGCGCCCGAGCCCGACGTCGGGGTCATCCGACGGTTCGTCAAGTCGGGTACCTGCGACGACTCGGACCGGACGTTCTTCGCCAAGATCCGCCGTCTGTTGCCGGGCGAGGCCATCGTGCTGAGCACGGCCGTCTCCGGGCCGGTACGCCACCCGGTCCAGTACACACCGCCCGCACCGCTCCCCGTGGACGAGGCGATCTGGCGGGCCGGCTCGGGCGATCGCGTCGGGGTGCTGGTGACACCCGGCGTGGGCGGCGCCGCTGTGCTCGGGGCCGCGTTGCACCAACCGGAGCGGACGGGCCCACTGCCGGTCTTCACCGCGACCATGCCCGCCCTGTCCGGGCCGGCCGCCCAGGTGCCGGACGTCCTGCTGTCGCTGCCGCCCAGCGCAGTGCGGCACATCCCGGTGACCGCTCGCCTCGATCTATCCACACTGGACGCGTTTCTGGTCGATCTGGGGGAGCCCGTACCCGACCTCGGCGTCTATCTGCTGTGGACAGTGGCCCGGGAGCTCTCAGGCGGCATCGGCACCCTGATCGACGCCACCCCGGGGACCTTGGCGGCTCGGGAGAGGATCGCCGACCGGATGCTGTCGCACTACGGCGTGGTCGTGCCGGCCCCGCTGCGAGGCGTCGAGGCCGACGAGCAGACCCTGGCCGCCATCCTGCGGCGCGTGCTGCCGCCCCAGGTGGCGCGGCTGGCGCACAACGACGCCGCCGCCCTGCCCACCAGCGCGGAGGTCGTGCTCGCCCTGCGGGACGAGGTGGCCGCGGCGCTGGTGCCGCCGCGGCCGTGGTCGGACGCCAGCGCGAGCGTCACCGCCCTCCGCCGCCTGCATGCGGGTGAGCGCGTCGACGCCGACGCGCTACTGCGCGCCTTCCTGGTGGAGCGTTGGCTCGCCGGGCTGGGGCCGCAGGTCAAGGTGCCGGATCCCGCGCTCGTGCGGCCCACGACGGAGATGCCCGAGATTCCGGTCCGCGAACCGGGTGACGTCGTGGTCGACGGCGGTGTGTGGCGACGCACCCTCGTGCGTACCGCTCGGATCACGGCCGGCGACCCGCTACTGGCCAACGCGGCGTTCTACGTCACGAACCTGCTGACCGCCCGTAGCGACCTGCCGCTGGGGCCGTGGTTCGTGGTCATCTCAGGCAAGGCGGTGGCGGTGAGCCAGAACCGTGTCGAGCCCGTGGACGTGCTGCGCCCGAGCCGCCTCGCCACCGTCCTGGCTCGGCTGGCTCGACGGCACCGGCCGCAACTGGCCTCGCCCGCGACCATGCGGGTCGCGATCGACCACTGCGGGCTGTTCCCGATCCTCGGAACCGTCCTGTTTGGACGTCCACTGCCGAAGGACGCCGCGAACTACTCACCCCGCCCGGGGGCGGTGGCACCAGCCGACGTCGCGGTCGTGCGGCCGCCGTCGGATCCGGACGAGGTCGCCGAGAGCCTGGTGGCCGCGCTGCGGTTGGCCCTGACCCGCGAGCACTGGCGAACCCTGGCCGGCGTGGCGATCGCGTCCGCCGACGACGCCGGTTGCCGGGTGCTGGGTTTCGCCCCCGGTCCGGTGGCCGACGCCACGACCAATCCCCGCTCGCTGCTGTCGATGGCCTTGGCCGACAACCCCGCCGGGCAGGGTACGCAGCGGACTCCGATCGTGATCGTCGCCCAGCAGACGGTCGCGACCGTGGAGCGAGCCCTGCACGCCGATACCCCGGTTGGGGCGGTCGCCGCCCAGCGGTGACGCTACTCGCGGCCGAGTCCGGCCTTGCGGAGCGGCCGGTCAGGTCGTATACGAGTAGTCGTATACGACTGTATCATGAGGACATGCCGTTGCGTGCGACGGACAATGTCCTCGTCCTGCCCCTGTTGGGCCTGCTCCTGGAGCAACCCCGGCACCAGTACGCCCTGCTCGCCGAACTGCGCGCTCGCTACGGGTGGCGCGTGCGGACCGGCTCGCTGTACACGCTGGTCGGGTCGCTCCGGGACGTGGGCTGGATCGAACCACAAGACCGTGGCCGGAGCCCGGGCGGCGACAAGCCCGCGCCCACCGTCTTCCGTGTTACCCAGGCGGGTAAGGATGAGCTCGCTCAGCGGGTCGTGGCCGACCTGACCGACCCGGACCCCATGAACGCCCCGCGGTTCGTCATGGCGCTGGCCTACATCGGCATCCTTGACCGTACGACCGCCATCGCCGCACTCACCTCGCGCATCGAGGTGCTGCGGAAGCGTGTCGATGACTGGGAGCAGGCGATCACGGCATCGGGCCTCGCCCCGATCTACATGATCGAGACCGACTTCCTGGTCTCGCAGACCCGGCACGACATCGACTGGCTCGAGCGGTTCATCAGCCGCATCGCCGACTCGAACTATGTGTGGCCGACCGGCCCGAGAAAGCGCAGAAAGAGCTAGTGCACGTGGCGAGGGCCAGGTCGCCCCACATCAATGTCCGCCGTCGGGGGCGACGACGCGCGCGTAGACCGGGCGGATCAGGTCGACGACGGCGTGCCGACCGACGGCCAGGGGCAGCGGGTCGAGCTGATCGAGGATCGCGTCGGGCCGGCGCACCCCCGGCAGCCGCGCGGGCCGGCGGGCGCGCGGCCCGGCCTGCCAGAAGCCGCGAGGAGGCGGTGACGCGGTGACCGTCGGGGTGGCCGGTGGGATGCGCAGCCGGTCGAGTAGCTCGTCCCGGCCCCGGCCGCGCCACGCGAACATGGCGAACGGGTCGCGCTCGAACTCCGCCGCCAGCGCGTACCAGGCGGCGATGACGTGCAGGCACGGCTCCGGCCAGCTGCGGCAGGAGCAGGACAACGCCACCTCGTCGACCGACTGGGGAAGCAACGATAGTCCTGACTCGGCCAGGATCTCGTCCAGGCCGTCCGGCACCTCACCGGCGAGCAGCGTGGCCACGTGGATCGCCTGGGCCGACAGGACCTCCTCCACCTGACGCCACTGGGCGGCGGTGAAGGCCCGGACGGCGATCCGGACCCGGTGGGTGTCGGCGGTCTCCGGGTCGGCGTCGCGGACGGTGGCGACCGCCACGCTGGTCGCCACGATCAGGCTCTGGACTGCGCCCGCGCGGAAGAGCCGCCGGCCCCGCTGGAAATGCGACGCCAGACCGAGGGACTCGAGCACGGCCCGGAACGCACGGGTACGGTCAGGCATCGAAGCCCTCCGTGCGCAACGACACCGCCGCCATAAGGTCCTCAGTGGACAGAGAGGTGAGCCACGCCTCGCCGCTGCCGATCGCGGCCCGCGCGGTTGCCCGTTTGTCGGCCAGCATCTGGTGCACGCGCTCCTCGATCGTGCCCAGGCAGACGAAGGTGTGCACCTGCACGTCGCGGCGTTGACCGATCCGGTACGCCCGGTCGGTCGCCTGTTCCTCGACCGCCGGATTCCACCAGCGATCCAGATGGATCACATGATTGGCCGCGGTCAGGTTCAGGCCGGTTCCACCCGCCTTGAGCGAGACCAGCAGCACCTCCGGGCCCGACCCGGACTGGAAGCGACGAACGAGATCGTCCCGCGCGCCCTTGGGCGTGCCGCCGTGCAGTAGGTCGACCGCCACGCCGAGCCGCTGGTGCAGGTAGGGCCGCAGCATCTCGGCGAACGCCGCGAACTGGGTGAAGACGAGGGCCCGCTCACCGTCGGCGACCACGTTGGCGAGGATCTCCTCCAGCCGGGCGAGCTTGCCCGAGCGGTTCGGCAGGGGTGAGCCGTCGCGCAGCAGGTGAGCCGGGTGGTTGCACACCTGCTTGAGCTTGGTGAGCGCGGCGAGGATCAGGCCGTTGCGGGCGGGACCCGCGGGGGCCTCGGCCAGCCGCTCGAAGAGTTCCTGCGTCACCGCCCGGTAGAGGGTCGCCTGCTCGACCGTGAGGGTGCACCACACGATGCGCTCCCACCGGGCCGGCAGATCCCGGATGACCTGGTCGTCGGTCTTCAACCGCCGCAGCAGGTACGGCCGGGTGAGCCGGCGCAGCCGAGCCGCCGCCTCCTCGTCGCGGTAGCGTTCGATGGGTACGCCGAAGCGGGCCCGGAAGACGCCCGGCGGTCCCCAGAGCCCGGGATTGAGGAAGTCCATGATGGACCACAACTCGGCCAGGCGGTTCTCCACGGGCGTGCCGGTGAGGGCGATCCGGTGGCGAGCCGGGAAGCGGCGGATCGCCCGGGCGGTGAGGCTGGCGCTGTTCTTGATGTGCTGGGCCTCGTCGAGGACCACCCGATCCCAGCCAACCTCGGCCAGCCGGTCCACGTCCTTGGCCGCGGTGCCGTACGTGGTCAGCACGAGATCAGCTGAGGTGAGGTCGCCGGACCGCGACGATCCATGATGGACGGTCACGCGCAGGCCGGGCGTGAACCGCGCGATCTCGCTCTGCCAGTTGCCGAGCACGGACAGAGGGCAGACCACCAGCGTCGGTGGCCGTGCGCCCTGGTCCCGCAGCCAGGCCTCCAGCGCCAGCACCTGGATGGTCTTGCCCAGGCCCATGTCGTCGGCGAGCAGGGCCCCGACCCCGAGCCGGTCCATGAAGGCCAGCCACGACAGGCCGCGGCGCTGGTAGGGCCGCAGGGCGGCGGTCAGCGAGGCGGGCGGGTCGATCAGCTCCAGCCGCTCGGTCGTCCGTCCGGCCAACAGGTCGGCCAGCCATCCCTCGCCGTCCACCTGGTGGATCGGTAGCGGCGGTCCGGTGTCCGCGAGCTGGTGCACCAGGCGCAGCGCCTCGCCGGCGCTCAGCTGCCCCTCGCCCCCGCGTTGCAGGAACACCAGGCCGGCCCGCAGGCGATCGGGGTCGAGGTACACCCACCGACCGCGGAGGCGGACGAGAGGTACGGCGGCCTGCGCCAGCTCGGTCAGCTCCTCCGGGGTGAGCCGCTCGCCACCGAGGGACAGCTCCCAGCGGTAGTCGGCGATGGTGTCCAGGTCGGCCGTACGGTCCCGCACCACCGCGGCCGTCGTCTGTCGCGTTCGGACAGACAGGGTGAGACCGAGTTCGGGGCGACGCTGCCACCACGCCGGCAACAGGATGCCGAAGCCCGCCTCGATCAGCGCCGGAGCATCCCGCAGAAACCGGTGGGCGCCGGCCGTGTCGAGCGTCATCCCCACCGGCTGGTCGTCGCGCAGCGCGTCGTCGAGGTCCGGGTGAAGGCGACGGGCCCGGCCGAGTCCTTCGAGCAGTACCTCCCGCGGCTCGCGACTGGCGTAGCGCAGGAGCGGAGTGGCCCGGTCCGCCCACACGTCCTCGGCCGGGATGAGCACGCTCGGCTCGGCCACGGACTGGAGCAGGAACTCCAGTCGCCACGCCGCTGCCTCGTCGCCGCCGTCCCCCTCCACCAGGTTGGCCAGGCGGAAGCAGAGGCGGACCGGGAACGTCGCGGCGCTGTCCCGCCAGGCATCCAGGCGCCGACGCAGGCGATCCACCTCGGCGGCCGGAGCGTCGAAGCGGCCGTCTGCCCCGGTCAGGGCCGCGAGCCAGGCGGCCGTCGGCCCCGGGGCGGCGCCCGGCGGCCCAAGCGGCGCGTCCACGGCCCGCCGTACGTAAGCGTCTACTGTGGAGTCAACCAGCTCGAGCAGGGCGTCGGCCGCGGACGGAGCGTCCGGGCCGGCCGGCCTGGTAGCCAACGCCACGGCGGGCGTCGCCCGGACCAGATCGTCGAACCACGCCAGGTCCGGTCCGGTCGGCACCGAACGCCAGCACGCTCGGTACCGGCCGGTCGGAGCGGGCCGAGCCGCCACCGATATCGCGGGGACGAACCGGCCGCGGGCCACGAGGTCGAGGGCGAAGGCCCGTACGTCGGCCAGCCGGCTGACCGACGCACCCGCGATCACGCCGTCCAGTTCGGACAGAGCCTCCTCCGGGTCCACCTCGGCGGGCAGGCACACGGCCGGCACGGTCCACGGCGCGGGCGGGCCGATCATGCCCGCATCGCCCCCGGCCTCGGGCGACGGGAGCGGTGCACCCCGGAGCGTCGGGAGGTGGACGGTGATCGCGTCGACCGTTCCGGCGACCGGAGGTAGCCCGGCGAACGGGTGGCGCGGCGCACCGCCGTGGTGTGGGGCGGCCGGCCCGCGCGCGCCGGCATCCCGGTGCTCCGCCCGGGACCCAGGCTCCTCCGCCCACAGCGCCAGCCGGCCTCCGGCCGCGACCAGCCCGTGCACCACGATCACAAGGCCACCCTAACCGCGGGCGGCCGGGCCGACCCGACGCCGCATTGCGAGCGGTCCGGTGAGCGGCGGACCGCCTACAGGCGGTAGCGCAGGATGGCGCCCACGCCGTCGATCAGGTCGGAGTCGCGGTCGACCACGACGCCCTCCGCGCCGGCGAGGGCGGCCGCCCCGATGAGGGCGTCGTCGGCCGGTTCCCAGGCCGGTGAGTCGGTGCCGGTGTCCGTCTTGGCCGGTCCGAGCATCGTCGGGTTGTGCGGGTTGACCCACACGCCGGCCGGCGACGGGGTGGTGCTGAGCATGAGGGTGTCGATCCGCAGGTCACGTGCGGCCGCGCAGACCTGCTCCACGCCCCGCACACTGTCCCCACTGGACAGTCCGTTGTAGAACCGGTCGAGCGCCTCCGCCCGCCGCTCCTCCGCCGCGGCGCCGACGGCCGCCCTCGTGGCCGCGTCCAGGATCGGGTCGTGCACGGTCGGCTCGCGGCGCGCCCGGACGCGCGACTCGGGATGCGGCCGGACCGACGTCTCGTGCTCGACCTCGACCACGCGGCCGGCCAGAACCTTCGGCAGGCGTTCGCGCACGAGCTGGCGAGCCCGGATGTCCCCGGCCAGCACGACCACGTCCGCTGCGGTGCGTTCGACCGCCGCTCCGATGACCCGGGCCACGTCGGTGCTGTTGCGCTCCCAGTTCTCCTCGGCCGCCTTCTGGTACTTCGGCACCGACCACATCTGGTCCCGTTGTTTGGTCGAGACCTTGGTGATGAACTCGTCTTCCCCTCGGACCGTCACGACCGCGCCGTCCGAGCTACGCACCGAACCGCCCGTGCGATCGACGTCGGCCCGAACCCACCGGATGTCCTCGCCCGTCTCACCCAGTTCGGCCAGCGAGGACAGGGCGTTAGGAGCGTCCCGAGCGTCGGATGTGGCCAGAGCCGCGATGCTGCGCAGGAGGTCCGCGGCCCGGGGCAGCGCCGACCAGGTGGCCAGCTGCGGTCGGGGCGGGGCGACGGGCAGGCTGCGACTGAACGCCACCGAGCCGCCGGAGGCGAACACCACCAGCTGGTTGGGGCCCGGATGGGCAGGCGCCTCCTCGACTACCTCGTCAATCGCCTGCAGTGTCGCGTCGTCGGCACCATGCTCACCGAGCCACTCGCGCGCCTCGCGCCACCGCAGGTCGAGCTCGTGGCGGGCTTCCTGTGGGGTGCCGGTGGGATTCGCGACGGTCGCGTCCAGGTACACCGACGCCCACGGGCCCCCGCCGCCGTAGAGGGTCCTGATCGTCGACAGGCGCATGATCCCTATTCTCCGCCGCTGTCGCCCCGACGTGGTTGGGATCGTCGCTGTTCCATGTATCGCGGTATGCCGTGTTCGTCGTGGGGCAGAGGTCGAGTCGCGAGGCGCCCGGGTGGCGTCGTTCGGGAGTTGGCGCTGATGGCGCCGCGGGGCGATCGGCACCGAATGGGATTCCTCGGCCCGAGGCGGCCCGCATCTGTCCTGACCGGACCCTGATCGGCTAACGTTCGGGCCTGTGTGGAGCCGCCGTCGTCTCGTTATCGCCACCGGGACTGCTGTTGTTGCCGTCGCCGGCATCGTGCTCGCCGTCGTGCTGACCGGGGGTGACCGGAGCGAACCGGACAACACCCCCATTGTGGTACAGCCCGGAGCCCCGGGTGAGTCCGGACGTACGCTGTCGCCCGAGGAGTTGGCCAACCTGACCGTGCCGGCGCACAACGCCGCCGACGTCAAGTTCTTCGAGCGGATGATTCCGCACCACGCGCAGGCCCTGGAGATGGCCGCGTTGGTGCCCGAGCGGACGACCAATCCTGACATTCGCCTGCTCGCCGAGCGTATCGAGATATCTCAACGAGACGAGATCGTCCAGATGGAGGCGTGGCTGAAGGCTCGCGGCCTGCCGGTGCCGGCGCCACACGCCCACCATGCTGGCCACGACCAGCTCATGCCCGGCATGCTCAACGACGATCAGCTGCGACAGCTCGAGCAGGCGCGGGGCGCCGAGTTCGACCGGCTCTTCCTGGAGTTCATGATCTACCACCACCAGGGCGCCATCACGATGGCGGAGGAGCTCTACGCCCGCGGCGGTGGCTTGGAGCCGGAGAGCGACCGGTTCGCCCGGGAGATCATGGCTGACCAGGGCATCGAGATCAGCCGGATGCAGCAGATGCTGGCGCGGCTCTAGCGCCTGACGCGCCTGAGCTGAGCCGGTTTTGTTCTGCGAGCGTCGGTCGGAGCTGGTTCCGCGACGCTGGCTGTTCCCCGCGAGCAGGTCGGTCCCAGCTAAGTCGTGCCCGCAGCTTCGCTACTGACCGTGACCGAGATCCGGGCAGCCCACCACCGGCAGTGCTCGTCCTTTGCTCTGCACACTTATACGCAACAGGCTGCGAGCAGGCAACATGCATGTTGAAAAGATTAGCGATGGGATAGATTGCGTTACACACCGTCATCATGTCGCGGGCTGACGACGGTCGGTAGGGCGTCGAGCGCCGCCGCAAACGCTCCAGCGGTCGCCGGCGTTTTCGGGTGTCCCGTAGCCGCTCCTGTGTGGGCCGCAGGCGGTCTACTGCGGGCGCCCGGGCGTGGCTGGGGGTGCTTGGCCGTTCGGACAACGGTTGACCGTGACCGGAGCGGCGCTGGGCGTCAGAGGCAGTTACGGAACGTAGCTGTCGATGTAACATCGACAGCAGATTATTGCTCTATCTTTGCTCGTAGCGGCGTGTTGCGTATAGGTGAGCAGAGCAAAGTGCCGCGCGCGATGGGACGGGGGTAGGCGAGTTCCGGTTGCCGTGCGTCATCGGGGAGGCCAGCGTCCGGGCTCTGCGGCCGATACGGTCACCGCGGCCGCCGGTCCCCGGCACGGCGGCCGACGACCCCGGTACGGCGTCCGACGACCCCGGTACGGCGGCTGACACGGTCACCGCGACCGGCCGACACGGTCACCGCGCCCGAGCCGCACCGGCGCGGCGCCCGACCGCACCGGCACGGAAGCCGACCGCACGGTCACCGGGGCATGACACACGCTGAACCTCCGCCACCGACGGCCCGCCTCGAATGCGTGAGGCCCCTCGCCGCCTCGTAACCAGGCGCCGTGAGCAGGTCGCGGCGGTGGTCACGGATGCGGCGAGGGGCCTCACCGTTTCGTCAGGGCCGTGGTCGGACCGTCCGGTGTGGACTTACTTGAGGTTCACGCACTGGCCGCTGGCCGGTCCGTTCACCGTGTTGGCCACGCCGAGGTTGATCGGCGCCGGGGAGTTGCCGGTGCAGGCCAGCGGGCCACTGATGGAGTTGGCAGCCACGACCAGCTCCGCGCCCGGAGTGTTGTTGCCGGTCACCGATACCGGCCCCTTGATGGTCGAGCCGACCAGGGCGGCGCTGCCGGTCGTGCCGGAGAGGCTGACCGGGCCGTTCACCTGGGTGTCGTAGAGGTGGACGGCCTTCGCCGAGGCCGCCGACACCGGGCCGTTGATGCTGGAGTTGATGGCCAGCAGCGACGCCCCGGCCGGCACCGACACCGGACCGCGCACCGTGGCGCCGTCCAGGCAGGTGACGCCGCTGACGGTCAGCGGACCGTTGCGGACGCCGGTGATGGTCGTTTCGCAGGTCCGGAACAGCTGGTCGAAGCGGGCCCGGGCGACCGCGAAGCTCGGCGCCCAGGTGAACTTCGGCTGGTGCTGCGCGTTGAACTCGGCGAGCTGCACCTCGCCGGCCGCGGCGATCTCGGCCTCGCTCAGGTACTCGCTCGGGGTCAGACGGAACGCGTCGAAACCGCGAGCGATCTCGCTGCCGTAGATGTGGCCGTTGTACCAGTACGCCGACCAGAAACCGCCGAGCACGAGCGAGGTGGCGCTGATGGGGCCACGGTCGAAGTAGCCGATCTCCACCGGGTTCCACGGGTCGGTGAAGTCCATCAGCGAGATACCGCCCTGGTACCAGGCCTGGACCAGGATGTCCCGCCCGGGCACGGGGATGAGCGACCCGTTGTGGGCGACGCAGTTCTCCTGGTTGGTCATCGGCACCGGCAGCTTGTAGTAGCTGCGGAACTCCAGCTTGCCGTCGACGATCTCGTAGATGGCGTTGGCGCCCCACTGCGGCTGGTCGGTCGGCCGGCAGCGGGCCGAGGTACCGCCGCCCCACTCGTCGGTGAACACGACCTTCGTGCCGTCGTTGCTCAGCGTCGCCGAGTGCCAGTAGGCGAAGTTGGGGTCGGCCACCGCGTCCAGCCGGACCGGGTTGGCCGGGTCGGAGATGTCAATGAGCAGGCCGTTGCCCTCGCACGCACCCACCGCGAGCCCGAGGTCGGGGTAGGAGGTGATGTCGTGGCAGGCGTCGGTGACCGGGCTGGGCGACCAAGTGGTGCCCGACGGGTGCTGCGGGGTCGGCGGCTGGTTCTGCAGGCCGTCAATCCGTCCGGTCTCCGGGTCGGCGAAGAGCCGCACCTCGTTCACCACGGCGGCCGCCGCCGGGTCGGCCAGCGGCACCTTGATGACCTCGATGCGCCAACGCGACGGGTTCACGCCGGTGGCCGGGTTGTTGTTGCAGCCGGCCAGGTCGGAGGCCGGACGCACCGAGGTGGTGCCAGAGACGTACACGTACACGTGGTCCGGGTCGTCCGGGTCGGTGACCAGCGAGTGGGTGTGCGAGCCTCGGCAGGTCTGGATCGCGGCGACCTGGACCGGGTTGGTCACGTCGCTGACGTCGAAGATGCGCACGCCCTGGAACCGGACGCCGGTCGCCGCATTCGTACCGCAGTCGAGCCGGCCCCGGGTCTCCTCCACCGACATGAACAGCAGGTTTCCGTACACCGACATGTCGCCCTGCCCGCCGGGGCACACGACGCTGGTGACGACCTGCGGGTCGGTGGGGTCGGAGATGTCGATGATGTTGAACCCGTGGAAGTTTCCGACGTAGGCGTAGTTGCCGCCGAAGGCGATGTCGGAGTTGGCGAACGAAATCGAACCGATGTTGGTTGGGCTGTAGAAGCCTTCGGGCTTGTCGAGGTGGGCCAGCAACTCCATGTTCGAGCTGGCCATCCCGGCATCCAGCCAACCGGGGGTCAGGCTGGTGCGGGGATCCGGCTCGTCGGCGGCGGCCGGAGCCGCGGCGAGCCCGGTCGTTGCGACCGCGGCGGCGGCGCCGGCCAGGAGCCGGACCGAGAGCCGACGAGGACGACGATGTGCCATATCGGCGCCTTTCCGGGGGGTACGGATGTGGCGAAATGCGACGGACCATGCTGGTGCGTCGTAAGGGACGACGTTACCGTCCATCCGTTTCATGGAAAAGAGGTGCAGTTGCGCCGCAGTGGCATTCGGTGGGGCGTCGCGCACCGGTTGTGCCCGTGACGCACGCTGTGTCCGCCCCGGCCCGGACGCCACCGGTATATACGAGGGCGAACGCTCAGGCCGGCTCCGGGCGTCGGGGCTCGGGCAGCCGGGACAGGGCACCCTCCAGCTCGGTCCGCGTGCGGGGCAGCGCCGACGGGTGCTCCTGCTGCAGCCACGTCACCAGCCGCTCCCGTACGAGGCAGCGCAGGTCCCACAGCTTCGAACTGTCGGCCGCGCTCACCATGACCCGGGCCCGCACCAGGCCGCCGGTGGCGTCGGTGATGTGCAGGGCGAACGCGCGCCCGTCCCACAGGTCGCTGCCCTCGACCACGCGCCGCGCGGCCTCGCGCAGCAGGTCCACCGGCACGCTCCAGTCGACGTCGAGTTCGACGGTGCCGATGATGTCCGCGCTCGTTCGGGTCCAGTTCTGGAACGGGGTGGTGGTGAAGTACGACGACGGCAGGATCAGGCGTCGCTGGTCCCAGATGCGGACCACGACATAGCTCAGGGTGATCTCCTCGACCCGACCCCACTCGCCCTCGACGACCACGACGTCGTCCAGCCGCAGCGCGTCGCCGAAGGCCAGGTTGAGGCCGGCGAACAGGTTGCCCAGCGTGCTCTGCGCGGCGAGCCCGGCGATGACCCCGGCCACCCCGGCCGAGGCGAGCAGGCTCGCGCCGGCCGTGCGGGCCTGGGGAAACGTGACCAGGGCCGCTCCTACCGCGAGCACGGAGATGACCACGATCGTGACCCGGCGCAGGATGGAGACCTGCGTGTGCACCCGCCGGGCGGCGAGGTTGTCGGCCACGTCCACCCGGAATCGCTGCAGTGTGAACTCCTCGATGCGCAGCACCACCGTGGCCACGAGCCAGGCTACGGCGGCCACGACGGCGACGTTGAGAATCGACGCCACCGGCTGCTGCCACGACCCCAGCAGGGGCGGAACGGTGATCCGTACGACCACCACCAGCGCCACGACCTGTGCGGGCCGGTGCGTGCGCTCCAAAGCGGCCTGGGTGGTCGCCCGCTTCCGGGTCAGGCGACGGACCAGCGCATGTGAGACAGCAATAACAATAAATGTGACGACAATCGACGTCAGGGCGACCGTCCATGCGTCCAGGTCGGTCCGCGTCTCAGGCACCGCTGTCCTCCCTTCGCCGCCTCGGGGTCGACGGTCCGCTGGCCGGCTGGTCGGCCATCACGGCGGTCAGCCCGAACCGGGCCCGGACGATTGTCGGTCCGGCCGGGCGGAACATCGGGAGTGACACGACATCCGTTCGTCCGGTTTCCGGGATCTTCCTGTCTGTTCTCCGGGTCGGTGGGCGTCCGGTCCGGCCACGGGCGTTCGGTGCGGTCGGGGCGCGTCGCCCCTCGGTCGGCCGCATCCACGTCCCGGTCCGCCGTCCGCCGCCCGGCCCGCCGCTGCCTGGCCTGCGCCGGTCCGCTGGCCGCGTCCAGGTCGGCCTAGCCGCTCGCCGACCCCAGCCCGGGCCGCCAATCGCGTCCGTCTCGAGCCGGACGCTTTCGGCCGGCTGACCTCTCGCCCGACGCCGACCTGCCCGACCGGCCGACCCCTCGCTCGCCAGGTCGACCCTCGTCCGCCCCGTTGACTCGGGGGCCGGGCCGGGTGCGGGCACGCACAGGCCGACACGGGGTCCTACAGTCGTCACCGTGGTCCGATCCGCTTCCTCTCGGCGCGCCGCCGGTCGGTCGCTGGCGAAGGTGTTCGCGACCGACCCGGTGGAGGCGGTGCTGACCGTGCTGCGGGACGCGGGCCCCGACCGGGAGCTGCGGGCCGAGGAGATCAAGCGGGCTCTGGTCGAGCGCGGGGTGTCGGAGAGTCGCCTGCACGCCTGGCGACGGGTGCAGGAGCGTCTCGTGGCGCACGAGCGGGTGGGGGTCGGTGGCGACCGGTACCGCCGTACGTACCGGTGGCTTCCCGAACCGCCGCCGCCCACGCCGGACCAGGCGTTGGCGCTGCTGGCCGAGCACCGCCTGCCGGCCCAGCGGCGGGTCGAACTGGTGGAGGTCGTCCGGGCGGCGCTGGCCCGGCGCGCCGACGCGCCTCCGGCCGCCGACCCTGTGCGCATCGCCCAGCTCGAGCAGCGGGAGCGGGACGCCGTGCGAGCGCTGGCCGAGCTGGCCATTGAGATAGAGGAGCTGGTCACCAACGAGGCGTCGAGTCGGGCGATCGTGCACACCGTACGGTCGCTGACCAAGCTTGCCGATCTGCGGCCGATCGAACGGGCCGGGGAGATGACGCGGTTCGACCGCACTCGCCATGCGAGCGTCGGCGGTAGGATCGCCGACGGCGCGCCCGTGCTTGTCCTTCGCCCGGGTTACATATGGAACCGGGGCGATGAAGAGATTCTCATCGCCCGAGCGGTCGTTCAGGACAGGAGCCCATCGTGACCACCGCACTGGACTTCGGCACCTCCACGACCCTGGTCGCCGCGCCCGACGGCATCGTGCCGATCGGCACCGTCGACGCGGCCCTGCCGTCGGTCATCGGCTACGACGACGACGGCACGCTGGTGATCGGCGAGCAGGCGGAGTTGTTGTCGCCGACCCAGGCGGTTCGGTCGGTGAAGCGGTCGATCACCGAACGGCGGGACTTCGTGGCGGTCGACTTTCCGGCCGGGGTCCGCGACGTCCGCGTCGACGACCTGATCGGACACCTGCTGCACGAAGCCGTCCGGCGCGCGGCCAGCCGAGGCGTCGACCTGACCGCGCCGGGCGTACGCCTGGGCTGCCCGGCCATGTGGGACGGGCGCCAGCGGCGTCGGCTGCTCGACGCGGCCGCGCGGTCCGGCCTGTCGCTGACCCTGGAGAGTCTCGTCGATGAACCGGTGGCCGCCGGCATCGCCTGGCTGGCCGCCAACGCCCGCGTGGCCAACGACCCGTCCGGCTCGGCCTGGGAAGCCGATGCGCCGCTGCGGGTCGTGGTGTTCGACATGGGTGGCGGCACCCTCGACGTCGCCGTCCTCGACGTGCGCGGTGCCCACCACCGCGAGGTGTCGGTCCTGGCCGCGCTCGGAGCGCCGGAGGCGGGCGACGCGCTGGATGAGGCGATCGCGGACGACCTCGACTTCGCCCTCGCCCGGTACGGGGTGGACACCGACTCCCTGCCTCGCCCCGACCGGGCCCGGGAGTTGCTGCTCGACGCGGCCCGCCGGGTGAAGATCCGCCTCTCCACCGAGGAGGAGACCCCGGTTCCCCTGCACCGCGAGACATTTGGACGTGTAGAACTTTGGTACACCCGGGACCAGCTCAACGCGGTCTTCTCCCGGCAGATGGATCGGGCCGAGCAGTACGTGGCCGCGGCGTTGCGCGTCGCCCGGCTCACCGAACTCGTCGGCCGGTCCGCCCACGAGATTGCTCGGCTGCCGTTGGCCACGGTCGTGGCCGACGTCGACCTGGTGCTTCTCTCCGGGGGCATGAGCCAGGTGCCGTACGTGGCCGAGCGGTTGCGGCGGATCTTCCCCGAGACGACGCGCATCGAGTTCGCGGCCGCCCGACCGCACCACGCGGTGGCCATCGGACTGGCTCGGACCGAGGGCTACGGGCGGGTCAACATGTACCGGCCCGCCTTCGACGTCGCCCTCGAATGGGACGACGGGCGGGGTTTCCGGACTATTTACGAGGCGTTCACGCCGTTGGTCGAGGCGGTCCAGGTGGCCCGGGGCAGCGCCGACCTGCGCTACGTGCGGACGGGGCCGGAACTCGGGCTGCCGCGTCGGGGCACGGGCATCCTGCGAGTCAAGTCCTATTCGGACACTCGAGTGCGGGCGACCGTGGGCGGTGCCAAGTTGGACGGGTACGGCGTGACGTTGTCCGACGATTTCGAGTTCTCGATCTACCCGAACGGTCGCATCAAGATCGTGGACGGCGTCGGCACCCACGAGGGCCAGATAGAGGACTGGCACACGATCGGCTGATGGCGGACCGGTCGGGACCGGCTCAACCCAGCTCGGCTCGGGCCTCGCGGATCCAGGCCAGGACCCCGTGGGCACCACTGGCGACAGCGACCCGTTCGGCCTCGTCCAGCCGGGCCAGCGCCTCGGCCCGTCGGCCGGCCGCCTGCTCCCGTTGCGCCAGGGCGAGCAGGCCGGCCGCTTCGCCTACGGTGAACCCGATCCTGGTTCGGGTTATGTGGACCTATGAATGTCCTGATCGTACGTGCGGTCATCGATCGCCGCCCGGTTGGGCGGTCACGCGTGGGCCACCGCCGGCTCGGCGCTGTCGATGGCGTCCAGGTCGGCCGCCCGGACGATGAACAGCATCGAGGCCAGGGCGGCGAAGACCGAGGCCGCCATCACCGCGGCCATGGCGATCGCGGTCGCCCCCAGCGCCCCGACCAGAGGAGCGGTGAGCGCGCCGATCCCGAACTGCAGCGCCCCGGAGATCGCCGCGGCCGTCCCGGCCGCCTCACCGTGCCGCGACAGCGCCATCGCCCCGGCGTTCGGGTTGACCAGGCCGATCGCGCCCAGCGCCAGCCACAGCGGGGCCACCAGGCCGACCAGCCCGCCGAGGTGGGCAGCCGCGGTCGTGAGCAGTACGAGCAGGCCGGCGCACGCCACGAGCAGCGAGGTCAGCATGATCCGGCGCGGCGTGTACCGGTTGAGCAGCCGGACGTTGAGCTGGGCCGAACCGATCAGCCCCACCGCGCACACCCCGAAGACGACCGCGAACTCCTGCTCGGACAGGCCGTACTGCCCCTGCATCACGTACGACGATCCACCGACGTAGGCGAAGATCGTGGCCATGCCGAGGCTGAGCACGAGGGACAGGCCGACGAACGTACGGTCGCGCAGGATCGTCCGGTAGGAGCGCATCGTGGTGCGCAGGTCGGGCCGCTGGCGACGGTGGGGCGGAAGCGTCTCGGGCAGAGCCAGGGCCGCCATGAGCCCGATCGCCGTGCCGAGGATCGCCAGCGCCACGAAGATCCCGCGCCAGTCGGCCAGCCGCAGCACCTGGCTGCCCAGCGACGGCGCCAGGATCGGCGCCGCCCCCAGCACGAGGATGAGCCGGGAGAAGACTTTCGCCGCCGCCACCCCGCTCACCAGATCGCGGACGACCGCTGAGGCCACCACGGACGCCGCCGCGGTCCCCAGCCCCTGCAGGACCCGCAGCACCCCGAGCACGGCGACGTTGGGCGCGACCAGGCACAGCAGCGAGGCGACCACGTGCAACCCTAGGCCGTACAGCAGGGGCCGTCGCCGGCCGAACGCGTCCGCGAGCGGCCCGACAAGGAGCTGGCCCAAGGACAGGCCCAGCAGTGTGCCGGTGAGAGTGAGCTGGACCGACGTGGGATCGGCCCGCAGCTCCACGCCGATCGACGGGAACGCCGGCAGGTACATGTCGATGGTCAACGGCCCGATCGCGATGATCGATCCGAGGATGAGGATCATCTTGGCCATGGGGCGCGGGGCAGTCTGCGACGTCACAACGCTCTCCAAACGCACAACCTACCGCCGCATTCCCACGTGTCTCAGGAAATGAGCCGCGTCACAGACCCAGGTGCGACCATGGTTGGCGTGAGCGGGTTGTCGACGCTGGTGGAACTGGTAGGCCGCGGGGGTGTCGTGGTGCTCAGCGGCGCCGGTCTGTCCACCGAATCCGGCATTCCCGACTACCGCGGGCCGACGGGGCGGGCCCGGCGCGCGACGCCGATGACGTACGACCTGTTCGTGAACGACCCGGCGGCCCGGCAGCGGTACTGGGCCCGCAGCTTCCTCGGCTGGCGCCTCATGTCGCAGGCGGTGCCCAACGACGGTCACCGAGCCGTCGCCACGCTGCAGTCGCTCGGGCTGGTGGACGGGATCGTGACGCAGAACGTCGACGGGCTGCACCAGGCGGCCGGGGCCCGCGACGTGATCGAGCTGCACGGCGGGCTGGACCGGGTCATATGCCTCCACTGTGGACAAAGAACCGCCCGGGCCGAGCTCGATGAGCGTCTGCGGGAGGCGAATCCCACCTTCGCCGCCCTGGTGACCCGTGTGAACCCGGACGGCGACGTGGAGCTGCCAGCCGAGGCGGTGGCCAGCTTCCGTCCGGTCGACTGCGCCGACTGTGGCGGGCTGCTCAAGCCTGACGTCGTGTTCTTCGGGGAGACCGTGCCCCGCGAGCGCGTGCAGGCCTGCTTCGCCCTGGTCGAGGCGGCCCGGTCGTTGCTCGTGCTCGGCTCGTCGTTGTCGGTGATGTCGGGTCGGCGGTTTGTGGTTCGCGCCACAAACCTCGGCCTCCCGGTGGCGATCGTCAACCAGGGGCCCACGCGGGGCGATGCTTATGCGAGTTTCCGCCTCGATGCTCCGTTGGGACCGACCCTTCGGGCCGTGGTGGCGGCGCTCGCGCCGGCCGGCGCCATGACGCCGCTGTCCGTTGTCTGACGGATCTGTCGAGCCGGGCGGTGGCCGGGAGAGACTACCCCTCAGGCGAGCGTCCGGCCGACGCTCGCCGGTATCGTCCGAACGCAGGGAGGGTTCATGCCTGTCATCGCCGACCTCGACAAGGTGCTGGACAAGGCGTACGAGAACGCGACGCTCGAGGAGATCATCAACGCGCCGGTGGACGCGCTGTCCGGTGTCAGCGAGGGCGACGCCGGTCTGCTCAAGCAGGCCTTCAACATCAAGACCGTGGGTGACCTGGGCCGCAACAAGTACTTCCGGGTCGCCGCCGCGCTCGTCGCACTGGCCGATCAGGCCCGCTGACGCCGACCGAGGGCAAGGCCGGTGCGGGCGAGCCGCACCGGCCCGACTGGTGCCCCACCACGAATACCGGTTCGTCTGACTACAAAGGCTGGGTAGGCTTCGCGCCATGAAGATCGGCATTGTCGGGGCCACCGGGCAGGTCGGTGGCGTGATGCGCAGCGTGCTGGCCGAGCGGAAGTTCCCGGTGACGCAGCTGCGCTTGTTCGCCTCTGCCCGTTCGGCCGGGCGCACGTTGCCCTGGGGCGACGGCGAGGTCGTGGTCGAGGACGCGTGGACGGCGGACTACTCGGGACTCGACATCGTCCTCTTCTCCGCCGGCAAGGCCGTTTCCAAGGAGCTCGCCCCCAAGGTCGCGGCGGCCGGCGCTGTGGTCATCGACAACTCCTCGGCGTGGCGGCTGGACCCCGACGTGCCACTTGTGGTGGCCGAGGTGAACCCCCACGCCCTCCGCCACCGCCCGAAGGGCATCATCGCCAACCCGAACTGCACCACCATGGCGGCCATGCCGGTGCTGGCGCCGTTGCACCGGGAGGCGACGCTGGTGGGCCTGGTGGCCTCCACCTACCAGGCGGTCTCGGGGTCGGGCCTGGGCGGGGTGTCCGAACTGGACAGCCAGATCGCTGGGCTCGAGGGTCGGCGGACCGAACTGACCTACGGGGCCGAGAACGTACGGATCCCCGCCCCGAGCGTCTACGCCCGCCCGATCGCGTTCAACGTCCTGCCCCTGGCCGGGTCCTTTGTGGACGACGGGTCGGGTGAGACCGACGAGGAGCAGAAGCTCCGTAACGAAAGCCGAAAGATCCTCGAAATACCGGATCTGCCGGTCTCGGGCACCTGTGTCCGGGTCCCCGTCTTCACCGGGCACTCGCTGCAGATCAACGCCCGGTTCGCGCGGGAGATCACGGTGGAGCGGGCCAAGGAGCTGCTCGCCCAGGCTCCCGGGGTGGTGCTCGAGGACGTGCCGACCCCGCTGCTCGCCGCCGGCCGTGACCCGACCTACGTCGGCCGCATCCGCCGTGACGAGACCGTGGAACACGGTCTGGCCCTCTTCTGCTCCAGCGACAACCTGCGCAAGGGAGCCGCCCTCAACGCCGTCCAACTCGCCGAGCTTGTCGCCGCGGAGTGACGAGCTCCGAGGTACGAGGAGCGAGGAACGCAGCGGCTTGTGCGTTGTTGCGGCTGAGTGACGGGGCTCGTGTCAGGAAGGACGCCTTGTTGACGCCCAGTGCCTAGGAAGGGGTCCCTCCTGACGTCGGGTGTGCAGGAAGGCGTCCTTCCTGACACCAGGGCCCCGGGCGCGGGGCGTCAGCGGTTGGACGCGCGGACGGCGGCGCGGGCCGAATGGCGGGCTCGAAGGCGCGCTCGGGCGCGAACCTGGCTCGTCCGGACTACCCGGTTGGGTTTGGCCCGAGCACCCGAGCCCACGACAGCCGGGGCCGCAGCGGTCGGTACCTCCTCCGCCGGGCCGGAGGCGGTCGGGTTGGCGGTCGGCACCGGGGTCGGCGGGGCGATGGCCCGCATCGGGGCGGGCAGGCGCTGGTGGTGGTGCTGCGGCTCGGCGTAGAACGTCAGGCCGATCACGGCGGCGAGGGTGACCACGAAGCCGGTGGCCGCGAACCATTCGCGGCCCGGGGCGATCCGGTCGCCGAGGAAGAGCAGACCGATGATCGCGGCGGGCACGGCCGCGGCCGCGTCCATGGCTGCGACGGCCGCGGTCGTCGAGCCCCGCTGCATCGCCAGGCCGAGCAGGAGCTGCCCCACGAGCGAGTGGGCGATCAGCAGGTAGAGCAGGGGATTGGTGAGGAAGGCCTCCCCGCTGGTCGGGTTGGCCAGCGGACGGGCGGCGACCGCGGCGGCCGCGAAGGCGACGCCGGCGAGGGCCCCCAGGGCCACCGACCCCTTGGCCCCACGGAGCTTCGCCGCGAAGAACCCGACCACCGCGATGCCGCCCAGTACGATCACCAGGCCCAGCACGCCGGCCGGGCCGAGTGGGCGGGACGGATGCGGCTGCGCGGCGAAGACCAGGGCGCCCAGGCCGAGCAGCAGCGCGGCCAGCAGCGCGATCTCGGATCGGGGCAGCCGCCACTTCAGGAACAGCACCCCCAGGATCGCGGTGACGCCGAGCCCGGCCGCGACGGCGGCCTGGACCAGGAACAGGGGAAGCTCGCCGCGCGCGGCGAAGGCCAGGACGAAGCCGACCATCTGGAACAGGACGCCGAGCAGGTACACGCCCTGCCGGGCCAGCCGGACGAGGAGCTTCGGGTCGAGCGTCTCGTGGGCGGTCGTGCGGGCGGCGGCCACGGACTGCAGCATGTTCGCCAGACCGTACGCCGCGATCATGGCGCCCAGGAACACCCAGCCGGCGGACATCAGCGCATCGTAGAGCGAGCGGCGATCGGGCGCGCGGCGAACCCGACACCAGCGGCGGGCCCAGGCGGACAGGCGGTCATCTAGACACTCAGCCGATTGATGATCTCTTCGTGCAACTTACCGTTGGTAGCCACAGCGCTACCGCCGGTCGGTCCCGGGCGGCCGGTCAGGTCGGTGAACGTACCACCGGCCTCAGTCACGATCGGGATCAGCGCGGCCAGGTCCCACAACGACAACTCGGGCTCGACCATGATGTCGACCGCCCCCTCGGCGACGAGCATGTAGCCGTAGAAGTCGCCGTACGCCCGGCTGCGCCAGACCTTGCGGGTGATGTCGAGGATCGCGTCCAACCGGCCGGCCTGCTCCCATCCGGTCAGCGACGAGTAGCAGAACGAGGCGTCGGCCAGTCGGTCTACGCCGGAGACCCGGATCGGGGTCGCGGCGGCCTGGTGGCGACCCGCGTACGCCCCGAGGTTCTTCGCCGCCCACCACCGTCGGTTGAGCGCGGGCGCGGAGACCAGGCCCACCACGGGCTCGTTGCCGTCCATGAGCGCGATGAGCGTGGCCCAGATCGGCACCCCGCGCAGGAAGTTCTTCGTGCCGTCGATCGGGTCGATCACCCACTGACGCTGGTTGGGGCCGGCGGCGGCGAGAACGAAGCCGTACTCCTCGCCGAGCACCGCGTCGCGGGGGCGCGTGCGCGACAGCGTTGACCGCAGGGCCTTCTCCACCGCCGTGTCGGCGTCGGTGACCGGGGTGGAGTCGGGCTTTTCGGTCACCTTGAGATCCCGCGCCTTGAACCGCGCCAGCGCAATCGCGTCCGCGGTGTCGGCGAGCACGTGCGCCAGCGCCAGGTCGTCGGCGTAGCGGGTCACGAGCGGAAACCTATAGGACTTTACGCAAAGTTACGAGTAGCGGTCCTCGTCGTGGTGCTGTGATCGACCCGGCGACGGCGGTGCGCCCCGCCCCACGCCTGGTCAGCGGCGCCTGGCCATCGCCGAGGGCGGGTGGATCATCCCGGCACCGTCGCACTCTGCGTAACCGTGTGTGAGCAGACCGTACGGTCGCTCGTGGCCGCTCTGCTGCCTTATACGCAGCGCTGGCTGCGATGAGCCGGCCACGATCGTGCGCTGTCCTGATCATGACAGTCTCGGTGGTTGGGTTCGTGGGCGCAGCGCCGACGACCAGACGCGTGATCATGGAGAGAAATACCCCCTATAGGGGGTGTCGAATTCCAAGATCGCATCTGGATGGGCCTGGATACGCCGGCGAGGGCGGGGCCGGGTCAGTCGGCGGTGCTCAATCAGTCGGCCGGGGCGGCGCCGGAGCGGGAGAGCAGCAGACGCCGGAAGGACGCCACCCGCCTGGGGTCGGCGCCCCTGGCGGCGACCAGGGCGTCAAGGCCGCACGGCCGGGCCACCCGCCGCTCGTCGCCGCCCTCCGCTGCCGCGGCCTCGGCACCCGCCTCGCCCAGGTGGTCGCAGTTGGGCGGGCAGTCGGCGGTGGCGTCGACGAGCTCGGGGAAGCCGTGCAGCACGTTCTCGGGGTCGACGTGGGCGATGCCGAAGCTGCGTACGCCCGGGGTGTCGACGATCCAGCCGTGCTCCGGGCCGCCGTCGGGGCCCGCGGGCAACGGCAGGGCGACCGCGTTGGTCGAGGTGTGGCGGCCCTTGCCGATCGCGCTGACCGCTCCGACGGCCCGATCGGCGTTGGGGACCAGGCGGTTGACCAATGTGGACTTGCCGACCCCGGAGTGTCCGATGAGGACGGACCAGCGGTCGTGCAGCGCCTCCTGGAGAGCCGTGAGCGGACGGTCCGGCCAGCACAGCACGTGACGCAGATCCAGCTCGTCGTAGTACTCGAGCAGGGCGTCCGGCTTGGCCAGGTCGGCCTTGGTAAGGCACAGGAGCGGTTCGATGTCCGCGTCGTAGGCCGCGACCAGGCATCGGTCGATGAAGCCGGTGCGCGGCGGTGGGTCGGCGAGCGAGCAGACGATCACGAGCTGGTCGGCGTTGGCGACGATGACCCGCTCCTGGCCCTCTACGTCGTCGTCGGCCGAGCGGCGCAGGACAGACGTACGGTCTTCGATGCGTACGATCCGGGCCAGGGTTCCCTCGCGCCCGGAGATGTCGCCGACCACGCTGACCCGGTCCCCGACCACCACGCCGCGGCGGCCGAGCTCCCGGGCTCGCATCGCCGTCACCAGCCGGCCGTCCACCGAGCAGGTGTAGCGGCCTCGGTCGACGGCCACGACCACCCCGCTCACCGCTTCCTCGTGACGGGGGCGGATGCGCGTGCGCGGGCGGGACGTCCGTCCGGGCCGGACCCGGACGTCGTCCTCGTCGTAGTCGTGTCGGCGCTTCAGATGGCCGCCTCCGCCACAATGCTGCGCCACAGGGTGGGGAACTCGGGCATGGTCTTGGAGGTGCAGGCCACGTCGTCGAGCACCACACCGGGCACCACCAGCCCGATGACGGCCGCCGCATGAGCCATGCGGTGATCGGCGTACGTCTGGAACGGGGCTCCCTGCAGCGGGCGCGGACGGATCTGCAGACCGTCGGGCAACTCGGTCACGTCGGCCCCCAGCCGGCTGAGCTCGGTGGCCAGCGCGGCGACCCGGTCGGTCTCGTGGCCGCGGATGTGGGCCACCCCGTACAGCCGCGACGGGCGGTCGCCCAGTGCGGCCAAGGCGGCGAGCACGGGGGTGAGCTCGCTCACATCGGACAGGTCCACATCGATGCCGTGGATGGTGCCCGTGCCCGTGATCGTCAGGCCTTCCTCGGTGACCGTGATGGTCGCCCCCATCGCGGTGAGCAGGTCCCGCAGGTAGTCGCCCGGCTGGGTGGTCTCCCGGGGCCAGCCCGGCACCGTCACCTGGCCTCCGGTGACCATGGCGGCCGCCAGGAACGGAGCCGCGGCCGACAGGTCGGGTTCGATGGACCACTCCCGGCCGGCCAGCTTGCCGGGGGCCACGGCCCAGACGTCGGGCGTGGCGTCGTCGACCTCGGCTCCGGCCTGGCGCAGCATCGTGGTCGTCATCCGCAGGTGCGGCGCACTGGGTACCGGTGGACCTTCGTGCCGGACCACTGCGCCGTTACGGAAGGCCGGCGCAGCCAGCAGAAGAGCCGAGACGAACTGGCTCGACTTCGACGCGTCGATGGTCACCTCGCCGCCGGCCAGTTCGCCGGTGCCGTCGACGACCAGCGGCAGTCCGCCGGTGGGGCCGGCGGTCACCGCGACGCCGAGGTGGGCCAACGCGCGGACGAGCGGGGCGAGCGGCCGCTGCCGGGCCTGGGGATCTCCGTCGAACTCGACTCGGCCGTCGGCCAGCGCCGCGACCGGGGGCAGGAAGCGCATCACCGTGCCGGCCAGGCCGACGTCGATCTTCGCGGGTCCGCGCAGGGGCCGTGGGGCCACCACCCAGCGGGCCGAATCGGTGTCGTCGATCTCGGTGCCCAGGGCGCGTAGGCCGCCCGCCATCAGCGTGGTGTCGCGGGCCCGGAGAGGGCGCCGCAGGGCACCCGGTGCGTCGGCCAGGGCCGAGAGCACCAGGGCTCGGGCCGTCATCGACTTGGACCCGGGGAGCGTCACCGTCGCCCGTATCGGACCGGAGGCCGTCGGCGCGGGCCAGGCCACTGAGCCGGTGGTCGGCGCGGGCCCAGCTGCCGGGGCGGGCCCAGTCGGGGCCGCACCGTGGACGGGCGCGGGTCCGGGGCCGTTGGTGGGGTCCTGGGTGTCGGGCACGTGACCCATTCTGCCCCGTCTCAGGAGGGACGCCTTCCTGGGCACCAGACGCGATGTCAGGAAGGACGCCTTCCTAGGCATCAGACGTCAACAAGGCGTCCTTCCTGACAGGAGCCACCGCCTAGCGACGGGTACCGTCCGAGGCATGTGTGGGCGATACGCCTCGACACGCAGCGCCGCCGACCTGGCCGCGCTGTTCGAGGTCGAGGACATGACCGACGGTGAGCTGGTGCCGAGCTACAACGTGGCGCCGACCGATCCCGCGCCGATCGTGCGGGTGTCGGCTCGCCAGGGCCCGGTGCTGTGCGTGGCTCGGTGGGGGTTCCTGCCGTCGTGGTCGCGCAACCCGCGCGACGCGGCCCGAATGATCAACGCGCGGGCCGAGACCGTGGCGGGATCGCGTGTCTACGGTGAGGCGTTCGCCCAGCGGCGGTGTCTCGTGCCGGCGGACGGATGGTACGAGTGGCGCGTAACGAGTGGTTCGAGCGCTCAATCCGGTCGGTCCGCTCGCGCGGTGAAGCAGCCCTATTTCATGACTCGTCCCGACGTCGTGGTGTTCGGGGGCGTGTGGTCGGTCTGGGGCACCGGGCCGGCCGCCCGCATCACATTCAGCATCATCACAGTGCCGGCCGTGGGTGACCTGGCCACTGTGCACGACCGGATGCCGTTGATTCTTGAGCCGCACCGCTGGGCGGATTGGTTGCGCGGTTCCGATATGGCCGACCTGTTAACACCACCGTCATCGAACTACTGTGCCGGCATCGAGATACGCCCGGTCTCGGCCGCTGTGGGTGACGTACGCAAAGATGGACCAGAGTTGGTGCGTCCCGTCACCGTGACCGACACCGATCTATCCACTGTGGAGTTTGCACCGACGTTGTTCTGATGCGCGATCTTCGCGCATCAGCGTCGGTCAGTTGGGACGGATCTGTCCGTTTCTTCTCGCGCGTTTTGGCGAGATCTCAGCGAAACCCTTGTCTGGATCGGCTGGAGTGCGGTACAACACAACGCCGGCATGTGGCGGGCACTCCGCTGTTGCCGGCGCTGTTGTTGCGACCGCGTGCCAGTCGACATCGATGGATGCTTGGCGCGCGTCAGAGCCGAAACAGGTTCACTTCCTGGGCTGAGCCAGGAAGCAACCCACGGGGGAGGTGGGGTGTTTGACCAGGGCCCGGATGCCGCGCCCGCATGAAGTGGCAGCCGCTCGACGGGACCCGCGACTTCTGCGGGCTATCGAGGAGAGAGAAGAGGACCTGACCTGGCGGGTCCGTGGCGTATGCCAGTCCGTAGATCCTGAGGTCTTCTTCCCGGCGCCGAGCGAGCCGGCCGACGCGGCGGTGGCGCTGTGCCGCACCTGCGAAGTGCAGGGCCCGTGTCTGGCTTGGGCGCTTGAGGTCGGAGACTGTCACGGCGTCTGGGGGGCGACCACGCCTCGGGAGCGCCGGGCCATGCTGGTGGCGTGGCAGAGCGAAGAGGTGCAACGGCAGCTCGCCCAATCGTCGTCGCGGCCCGTGATGCTGCCAACTCCGCGCATTCGCACCGGATTCGGATCGAAGAATCAGAACACTCCCGTTCGGGAGTTGGCGCGGACCGCGTAATTCCCCATGCGTCGCCGGACCCGGAATCCGGGTCCCGGTCAACCCTGCGGTCGACCGTGCCGGCGCGACGTCCTGCGAAGCGGACTGAGACCGCCCGTGTCGGGACGGGGACCTCCCGCGGCGAGCCGGAGACCTCCCGTGTCAAGACGGGGAACGTCCGGGTCGCGACGGAGACCTTCCGGGTCGACACACCGCACGGCGAGGCCGAGGTCGTCCTCGACCAGCCCCGGCGGGCCGCCGGCGTGCTGGTCCTCGGTCACGGGGCATCCGGCAGCGTGGACGCACCCGACCTCATCGCGGTGCGCGACGCCGCCGTGGCCGCGGGCGTGGCGGTGGCGCGGGTGACGCAGCCGTACCGCTTACTGGGACGCCGGGTTCCGGCCCCGGCGGCGCAGCTCGACTCAGCCTTCAGCGCGGCCGTCGCTGAGGTTCGGCGGCGGGTCGGCGCGCGGCTGCCCGTGGTCGTGGGCGGTCGCTCGTCCGGTGCCCGGGTCGCCTGCCGTACGGCCGGTCAGGTCGGCGCCGTGGCGGTGCTCGCGCTCGCGTTTCCGCTGCACCCGCCTGGCCGGCCGGAGAAGAGCCGCGCCGCCGAACTCGACCCGGCCATGCCCACGCTCGTGATCAATGGGGACGCCGACCCGTTCGGCGTGCCGGAACCCGTCGGGGCGGTCGAGGTGGCCATCCGGCCGGGCGAACGGCACGACCTGCGACGCGACCCGGCCGCCGTCGCCACCCTGGCCGTCGACTGGCTCACCGCCCGGCTGCGCCGCTGACGGCGCCCGGCCACCGCTGAGGCGCCCGGCCACGCTGACGGTGCCCGGCCACGCTGACGGCGCCCGGCCACGTTGGCGGGGCTGGGAGACGCCGACGGGGCCAGAAAAACGATCACCGGGCGGGCCGATGACGGCGCCAGGAAAGATCGCCCATAAACCCGACAGTTACGTTCCCATCACTCGCAGCGGTCGTTGAGTCCGGCGAACCCGGGACCCCGGGATGCAGTCAGCCCCCAGGCCCTCCTGGTTCCCGGTGGCTCAGCGCCGCCAGCGTTCGAGTCCTCGGGGGCCAGGACGGGGCGGGCTACCCGAATGACGCCCGTGTGATCCGAGCCGATCGTGAACCGGAGCCGGACGGCGATTTCGGCGGTGGTCCCGGTCGACCGTCATCCCGGCCGACCGCGAACCGTCGCCAGCCGTGATCCGGAGCCGGCCAGGATCCCGGTCGGCGGTGGTCCCGGTCGGGTGTGATTCTCGGCCGACCCGGAATCCCGCTGCGACCAGCCGTGTTGTCACCCGTCGTAGGCGTTGGTGCGGGGAGGCGACGCGATGCTGGTTCCGGTGCACGATCACGACTCGGTCGGGGTCAGACCGCCCGCGGCGCGGCGTAGCGGCCGCGGACGTTCGTATTCCCAGGGCCCGGCGATCGCGGACGGCGTATCCTCCTCCAGACGGAGGAGGGTCTTGCAGGTGGACAGCGACCCGGGGGACAGCGCAACCCAGGCCCGTGCCGACGCGGGGACCGCGACGGCGGTGCCGAGCCGTACGGCCACAGCCGAGACGACGGCCGAGCGGCAGGCCCGCTTCGAGCGCGATGCCCTGCCGTTCCTCGACCAGCTCTACGCGGCGGCCATGCGGATGACCCGCAACCCGGCCGACGCCGAGGACCTTCTCCAGGAGACGTACCTCAAGGCCTACGCCGCCTTCCACCAGTTCGAGGAGGGCACGAACCTCAAGGCCTGGCTGTACCGGATCCTCACGAACACCTTCATCAACTCCTACCGGCGCCGGCAGCGTCAACCGGTGCAGGCCCCGACGGACGAGATCACCGACTGGCAGCTGGCCGAGGCGGAGTCGCACACGTCCAGCGGGCTGCGCTCGGCCGAGGCCGAGGCGCTGGACCGGCTGCCGGACAGCGACGTGAAGCAGGCCCTCCAGCGGTTGCCGGAGGAGTTCCGGCTCGCCGTCTACCTGGCCGACGTGGAGGGCTTCTCCTACAAGGAAATCGCCGAGATCATGTCGACCCCGATCGGCACGGTGATGTCACGACTGCACCGCGGCCGGCGCACGCTGCGCAAGCTGCTGGAGAACTACGCCGTGCAGCGGGGTCTGGCCCCGGCCGCCGCGGCGGGGCAGGATGGTGCCGGCGCCCGAGCGACCGGCGTCGACCTCATGCCCGACGAGGATGACATGGCCGCCGAAGCCGGCCAGGAGGTGTGAGACGGTGAGCTGCGGCAAGCCCCATGAGATCGACTGTGCCGAGATTCTGCAAGAGGTCTATCTCTTCCTCGACCTGGAGTGCTCTGACGAGCGGCGCGCGGCGATCCAGCATCACCTCGACGAGTGCCCGGGCTGCCTGCGTGAGTACGGCATTGAGCAGGAGGTACGGGCGATCGTGCAGCGCTGCTGCGGCGGGGACCGGGCACCCGAGGCCCTTCGACAACGCCTTCGCGCCAAGATCGCCGCGCTCGGCGTAGCCGCCTTGGAAGCGGGCTGACGGGCGGCTGCCCGTGATCGCCGCCCTCCCGCTTTCTCGTTGATCTTGGGCTCAGAGTGGTGTTGATCTAGGGCTTAGAGTGGTGGCTGAAGATCCACTGACCACTCCAAGCCCTAGATCCACGACGTCACTCAACGACGGCGAGCAGGTCGCCCTCCTGGACGACGTCGCCCTCGTTGACGGCGATGCGGCTCACGACCCCGCTGCTCTCGGCGACGACCGGAATCTCCATCTTCATCGACTCGAGAATCACCAGCGTGTCGCCCTCGGCCACCTGGTCCCCGGCCGACTTCACGACCTTCCAGACGTTCGCCACCATCTCGGCGCGGATCTCGGCCATCTCGCCTCCCAGCTCTTCCTTGAGCACGCCTCCCTGGCTGAGCGTAACTGATCACGGTCATGGGCTAGGCTGTTGGGCCATGGCGAAGAGGGCACGGAAGAAGAAGGCGCGCAAGAAGAGCGCGGCCAACCACGGCAAGCGTCCAAACTCCTGAGCTCGGCGCGGCCGGCGGCCTGGTCCGCCGGCCGACCCGGCCCAATGCCTTCGCCAACGAGTTCTGCGCAACGGCCTTTCGTCAGCGACTTTCGTCGTGGTCCCTCGTCAGCGAGCAGAGGTGGTTGACGAGCCCTCCCGCGAACGAGGTACTCGGCAAGCCCGCGGCCTCGACAAGCCCTGTTACTCGACGAGTTCCAGGGCGACCTGCAGGCCCGCCTCCCGGCGGACGTCGTCGGTGAGGTCGGGGCCGTCGAGGGCGGACCACGCCCCGTGGATGGCCATGATCGCCAGTGAGCGCCGCAGCCGGAGAGCCGGCGGAGCGTCCGGCGGGCACAGCAGGCGCTGAATCGCGGTGAGACGGTCGCGCAGCGTCGCCCCCGCCTGATGTTTCGCCATGGCCAGCTGGTCGCGCTCGAAGAATCGCAGGACCTTGAAGTGCCGACGGCGTTGCAGCAGGTCGGCGTACCGGCGGATGAACTCTCGGCGGGTCTCGAGCGTGGGCGGCTGCCCCTCGGCCCAGGCGATGAGCGCGTCCAGTTCGGCGAGCTGGTCCTCGAAGAGGCTCTGGACGATCTCGTCCTTGGTCCGGAAGTGGTAGTACAGGGCGGCCTTCGTGACCCCCAGGCGCTCGGCGATCTCACGGAGCGATGTCGCCTCGTAACCGCGTTCGCTGAACAGCTCCAGCGCGACCTGCTGGATGCGTGCCCGGGTGCTCGCGCCGTCGCCTGGCTCAGGACTCTTCATGCCGCTCCCTCGTCGACCTCAGGCCGCTGCTCCCCGACCGCCGACTTACTTGACGGCCGGTAAGTAGCTCGCTTATCGTGACACCCGTCAAGCCTACTTGCCGGCCGGCAAGTTAGTAAACACAGGGAGTTGGGGGTACGGCCATGTCGCAGGTCGTTGATGTCGCTCAGCCGCCCCGGGACGGCCCGGTGGGCGAGGCCACCGTCGAGGAACGCCGGGTCACCGCCGGCCCGCCCGGAGACCCGGCCAGTGAGGGCCGGTCGGAAGCTGTCGCCGGCCGGCGTCGGCGTGGGGGCACCGCTGGCGGACGCCGGCCCGAGGTGATGGCGGTCCTACCGCCGCTGCTGCTCGCGGTGATGCTCGCGATGCTCGACAACGTGATCGTCGGCACCGCGATGCCGCGGATCGTCGGCGAGCTGGGCGGGCTGGCCCACCTCTCGTGGGTGGTCACCGCCTACGTGCTCGGCACGACCGTCTCGACGCCGATCTGGGGCAAGCTGGGCGACCTGTACGGTCGTAAGCACATCTTCCTGGCCTCGATCGTCCTCTTCCTGGCCGGCTCGGCCCTGTGTGGGGCGGCCCAGACCATGGGTCAGCTCATCGGGTTCCGGGCGCTGCAGGGCCTGGGTGCCGGTGGTCTCCTGGTCGGGGCCATGGCGATCGTCGGTGACCTGGTGCCGCCGCGCGAACGGGGTCGCTACCAGGGCATGGTCGCCGGGGTCATGGCTCTGTCCATGGTGGCCGGTCCGCTGGTGGGCGGGTTCGTCACCGATCACCTGAGCTGGCGCTGGGCGTTCTATGTCAACATTCCCATCGGTGCGGTCGCGCTGATCTGGCTGGCCGCGCGGCTGCGCCTGCCGAAGCGGCGCACCGATCATGACATTGATGGGAATCGCATCGACTGGCTGGGTGCCGCCTTGCTCACCGTGGGCATCACCGCGCTGGTCCTGGTGACGACCTGGGGCGGGGTGGAGTACGCCTGGGGTTCGTGGCAGATCCTCGGCCTGGCCGGGCTCGCCGTCGCCACCCTCGTGGCCTTTGGATTCTTCGAGCGTCGCGTGGCCGAACCCGTACTTCCGCTCGACCTGTTCCGCGACCGCAACTTCACGGTGGTCTCGGGCATCAGCTTCCTGCTCGGGTTCGCCATGTTCGGGGCGATCACCTTCCTGCCGCTGTTCCAGCAGACGGTGCAGGGCGCGTCGGCGACCAACAGTGGCCTGCTTCTGCTGCCCATGATGGCCGCGATGCTCGTGGTGTCCGTTGTGGCTGGTCAGGTGATCACCCGCACCGGTCGCTACAAGGTGTTCCCCATCCTCGGCGGCGTGGGCATGGCTGTGGCCATGATTCTTCTGTCCTTTGTGGATGTCGGCACCACCAGGACGCAGCTCGCCCTGTTCATGGTCGCCCTAGGGGTGGGGATGGGCTGTCTCATGCAGACCACCATGTTGATCGCGCAGAACAGCGCGGCGCAGAAGGACCTCGGCGTGGCCAGCTCAACCTCGACCCTGTTCCGGTCGATCGGCGGGTCGTTCGGGGTGGCGCTGTTCGGCACGATCTTCGCGCGGCACTTCGAGTCGTCGGTGGCCCAGTCCCTGGGTCCGGAGGCGGCGGCCCAGCTCGCCCGGGGCGGTGGGCAGGTCGACCCGCAGGTCGTGGCGGAGCTGCCCGACCCCGTGCGGTTCGCCATCTTCGACGGGATCGCCTCGTCCATGGCCACCGTCTTCACCTGGGCCATCCCGTTCGCCGCCCTGGTCGCGGTCCTGGCTTTCTTCCTCCGCGAGGTCGCCCTGCGCGGCCACGACGACCTGGTTGTGGTTGACGCCGCCTAGATCCATCGACCGGTGGCCCCGCCCTCGATCGGCCCGAATCGGCGGCCGTACGGGGGCGGGCCGCCGCTGTGCTGCGGCGTCGCCGGCCGGGCGCCGTGACGAGCCGGGCTGATGAAGCGGTTGGAACGGGGGTCAGGGTGTGGCGGAGCGGCGGGCGCGGGCGTCGGCGAACTCCTTTAGAGCATCGGCGGCGGTGTGGTCGCCAAGTTCGCGCAGGGTGACGGCGAGATTCGTGGCGGCGCGGAGGGTGTCGGGGTGGTCGTCGCCGAGCACACGGCGGTAACCGGCGAAGGCCCACTCTTCCCACGTGCGCGCTGTCTCCCAGTCCCCGAGCTCGCTCAGGGTGGCGGCGAGGGCAAGGGCGCTGGAGAGGGTGTCGGGATGGTCGTCGCCGAGGATGCGGCGGCGGGTGGTGAGGGTCTGTTCGAGGAGGTTACGGGCGGCGGTGAGGTCGCCGAGGTCGCTCAGGGCGGTGGCGAGGTTGTGGGCGGTGGTGAGCGTTTGGGGGTGATCGTCGCCGAGGATGCGGCGGCGGGTGGTGAGGGTCTGTTCGAGGAGGGTATGGGCGGCGGTGAGCTCGCCGAGGTCGCTCAGGGTGGTGGCGAGGTTGTGGGTGATGCTGAGGGTGTAGGGGTGGTCGTCGCCGAGGACGCGGCGGCAGGTGGCGAGGGTCTGCTCGAGGAGGGTACGGGCGGTGGCGTGGTCGCCGAGCTCGTTCAGGGTGTTGGCGAGGTTGTTTGCGTCCACGAGCGTGTCGGGGTGGTCGTCGCCGAGGATACGGCGATCGACAGCGAGGACCTGCTCCTCCAGCTCTCGCGCTTTGTTCATTCAGGTCGCCGAGCGCCCTGACCATGACGGCGAGGTCGGTAGCGCCGACGCGGGTGTCGCGATGCTCGGCACCGAGAAGGTCACGCCAGCCGGAGTACAGCCGCTCGGCTAGTGCCTGGGCCGACAGGTAGTCACCCCGCCGGAACTGGTACCAGACGGCCTCGTGGCCAGACCACCGAAGATGAGGGTCAGCGCTGGTGGCGGGATCGAGGAAAAGGATGTGGGGAAGCAGTTTCTGCCAGGTCGGCCAGGAACGCGGGTCGCTCTCTTCATAGCGCTCGCTGGTTCCGACGACGAGGGCACGAGCAGCGGCGGCCGTCTCGTTGCGTTCGCCCTCGGTGAGGGTGTCGGCGATGACCGCCTGGGTGAGGCGGTGCAGCAGCAGACCCTCGGGACCGGGACGGGCGAGACCGAGCTCCCCGAGAACCCCGGCCGCCGCGAAGAGACGCGCGGCATCCGCGTCTCGCAACGCCGCGGGCCGCTGCTCGGGCGGCGGGTTGAGGAACCACTCGACCGGCACCGGCTCGGGCGCGAGCAGCGCGCACACCCGGACCATGGCCAGTGCCACGGCGTCGGTCTCGGCCAACCGCTGCAGGGACAGCGAGATCGACCCGGCCAGGGACACGGGGTACCCGGCGGCCCGGCCCTGCTCCAGCGCGCGCAGGGCGTGGTCGCTGAGCATCGTGAGGTACAGGCGCACGGATATTCCAGTGCTCGCGATGAGCCCGGCCGCTTGGGCGAGCGCGAGGGGGAGGTCGCCGAGGGCGTCGGCCAGCTCGTCGGCCTGTTGCTCGGTCATCCCGGTTTGGCCCCGCAGGAGGGCGATCGACTCGGCCCGGGTGAAGACGTCGACCTCGATGGCCGCCGCCACCCCGGCCCAGTTCCGGTGGCGCGAGGTGATGATCACGTGGCCCTCGCCGCCGGGGAGCCACTCGCGGAGGTCGTCGGGCCGGACGGCGTTGTCGAAGATCAGCAGCCAGCGGGAGCGACGCCGGAGGTGATCCTTGACCTTGGCCGCCGCTTCCGGGGTGGCCGTCCCGGCCGGCACGACGGACGCGGCCACTGCGAGGGTGGCGATCTGGTCGCCGATGAGCTCGGGCTGCTCGGCGTCGATCCACCAGACCAGGTCGTACTCGCCGGCGAACCGGTGGGCGTACTCGATCGCCAGTGACGTCTTACCCACCCCGCCCCAGCCGTGCAGGGCCTGCACCACCGCCCGGGAGCCGACGGTGAGCCGCTCCCGCAGGGAGATCAACAGGTCGTCGCGGCCCACGAAGTCGGGGTTGCGGGCGGGCACGGACCACACCGCAGGCAGCGCCCCACCAGGGACGCGGGGGCCGGGGTCTTCGCCGGGGGTGCGGGGCCGTACGGTCGGTCTGGCCGGAAGCGGGGGCATGGCGCCCAGCAGCGCCGCCCGCGCCGACTCGTCATCCCGATCGAAGAGATCGATCCAGATGTACTGCCGGTAGAGGTGGGGCACCTCGCACTCGGCCACCCGCAGCGGAACCAGCCCGGCGTTGCGCTGCGGCCGGGAGAGCCAGGCGTCGAGTTCCATCAAGGTGTACGAGCTCTCGGCGAAGTAGGCCGGCGAGTAGAGCGCCACCATGACGTCGCACTCCTGCAGGGCCCGGCGCATCTTCGCCAGGAAACTGTCACCACGGCGCCAGTCAAGATCGATTTCTACGTCGTATCCCGCCGCATTCAGCTGCCAGGCCACCCATTCCGCCCACGCACGGTCGCGGCCGGCGTGGGAGACGAAGACGCGCACCAGTCCATTGTGGCGGCGGACGCAAGTATGCCTAGGCTGGTGAGGTGTCGACGCTGCGGGACCTGGTGGAGGAATACACCACGCTGGGCCGGTTGGAGATCGAGCATCTCCACCGCCTGGCGGGGGACTGGCAGCTGATCGCCGACCTCTCGTTCGCCGACCTGCTGCTGTGGGTGGCGATCGACCGACCCCGGCCCGGCGGCGAACCCGTCAACGAGGGTCCCAACGGCACACCGTCGTTCATCTGTGTGGCCCAGGTGCGTCCGGTCACCGGCCCTACGGCCTACCAGGACGACCACGTGGGGCGGATCATCTCCGGCCCCGAGGCCGCTCACCTGGCTATCGCGCACTCCCAGGGCCGTATCTGGCGCGAGGGCGACCCGGTGTGGTACGGCGACACGCCCGCTCGGCACGAGGCGATCCCGGTCCGGCGCCGGGACGGGGTGGACGTGATCGCCGTCATCGGGCGGGACACGAACCTCTCCACGGCCCGGGCCCCGAGTCAGCTGGAGATGAACTACCTCAACACCGCCGATGACCTGGCCCAGATGGTCGCCGACGGGACGTTCCCCGGCCCACGGCACCCGGGCGAGACCACGAGCGCGCCCCGGGTCGGCGACGGATTGATCCGGCTGGACGCCAGCGGTCGGGTGTCGTACGCCAGCCCCAACGCGCAGTCGGCCTACCGCCGGCTGGGCCTGTCGACCCACCTGGTCGGGGAGGACCTGGCCGCGGTCACGGCGCGGGTCGTCGAGGACCCGGTCCTCGGCGCCCAGGCGGCCGAGCGCATCCGGGCGTCGCTGCGCGGCGAGGCGCCGCCGCGGCTGGAAGTGGACAGCCGGGGCGCCACCGTGCTGCAGCGGGCCCTGCCGCTCATGCCGGCCGGCGTGCCCATCGGCGCTCTGGTGCTGGTGCGGGACGTGACCGAGATCCGGCGTCGGGAGCGGGCTCTGCTCACCAAGGACGCGACCATCCGGGAGATCCACCACCGGGTGAAGAACAACCTGCAGACCGTGGCCGCGCTGCTGCGGCTGCAGGCCCGGCGGGTGACCTCGCCCGACGCCCGCACGGCGCTGGAGGAGTCGGTGCGTCGCGTCGCCTCGATCGCGATCGTCCACGAGACGCTGTCGACCTCGGTCGATGAGGAGGTGGCCTTCGACGCCATCGTCGACCGGATCGCCGCGGCCGCCGTGGACGTCGCCGCGCCCGAGATGAAGGTCCACCTGCGCCGGGCCTCCTCGTTCGGGGTGCTGCCAGCCGACATCGCCACCCCGCTGGCCATGGTGCTCAACGAGCTGCTGCTCAACGCGGTCGAGCACGGCTTCGCCGGCCGCAGCGGGGAGGACGGCGACGATCTGGGCGAGGTGGTGATCTCCGCGCACCGGTTCCGCCGGCAGCTGCACGTCACCGTGGCCGACAACGGCAAGGGCCTGCCCGAGGGCTTCAACCTGGAGTCCGTCGACCGGCTGGGGCTGCAAATCGTCCGCACCCTGGCCCAGGGCGAACTCCGCGGATCCATCGAGATGCGTCCCCGGGCCGGCGGCGGGACGGAAGCCGTACTCGTGGTCCCGCTCGGTCGCAGGTAGCATCGGCTCGTGCGCAGCGCCGACACCCGTCGTTTCGATGAGGCCGGGGAGCCGATCATCTGGCTCTTCGTGGCCCGTCGTCACGTCGACTACGGGCGTCTGCACAGCACCATGTGTCCGGTCGGCTGACCTCGACCCCCTGTCCGTTTCCGAGGCGGCCGAAGGCTTCCGCCCGCTCCCGACATCGACGTCGCGCGTGGTCGCGCTGTTCGCCCGCCTCCCGTTCGAGGAGGAGCCGGCATGACGTCGGTCGACAATCCGAGCCTCACGATCTCCAGCTCTCGATCCGCTGAGACCACCGGCGCCACGCAGCCCACCGAAGCCACCCCGTCTACCGGCACCGCCCCCTCCCCGGGCACCGCGCCGTCCCGGGGCACCGCGTCGGCGGGCCGGCCGGCTCGCGCCGCCCGGGCGGGTGCGGCGAGGCGACCCCGCGGCGAGGGCCAGTGGGCGCTGGGGCACCGTGAGCCGCTGAACGCCAACGAGCGCACCAAGAAAGACGACCACCCGCTCAACGTGCGGGCCCGTATCGAAAACATCTACGCCCATCGGGGCTTCGCCAGCATCGATCCGGCCGACCTCCGCGGCCGGTTCCGGTGGTGGGGCCTGTACACCCAGCGCAAGCCGGGCATCGACGGCGGCCGTACCGCGGTCCTGGAGCCCCACGAGCTGGAAGACGAGTACTTCATGCTGCGCGTCCGGATCGACGGCGGTCAGCTCGACCTGGCCCAGCTGCGGGCCGTGGCCGAGGTGTCGCAACGGTACGGCCGCGACACCGCCGACATCACCGACCGGCAGAACATTCAGCTGCACTGGGTCCGCATCGAGGACGTGCCGGCGATCTGGCAGCGGCTGGAGTCGGTCGGGTTGATCACTACCCAGGCCTGTGGGGACGCGCCCCGGGTCGTGGTGGGCAGCCCGGTCGCCGGGATCAGCGCGGACGAGGTGATCGACGCGACCCCGGCCATTCAGGAGATCGTGACCCGATACGTGGGCCAGAAGGAGTTCGCCAACCTGCCGCGCAAGTTCAAGTCGTCGGTCTCCTGGCTGCCGGACGTCCCGTACCAGTCCAACGACATCGCGTTCATCGGTGCGGTGCACCCCGAGCACGGCCCCGGCTTCGACCTGTGGGTCGGGGGCGGGCTGTCGACCAACCCGATGCTGGCCCAGCGGCTCGGCGCCTGGGTGCCCTTGGCCGAGGTGCCCGAGGTGTGGGCCGGCGTCGTCGGCGTGTTCCGCGACTACGGCTACCGCCGCCTGCGCAACCGGGCCCGGCTGAAGTTCCTCGTGGCGGACTGGGGCGTGGAGCGGTTCCGGGAGGTGCTCGAGCGCGAGTACCTGGGCCGGCCGCTGATCGACGGGCCGCCGCCGGAGCTGCCGCCCACGCCGATCGACCACATCGGGGTGCACCGGCAGGTCGACGGCCGCTACTACGTCGGCGTGGCGCCGGTCGCCGGCCGGGTCAGCGGCACCGTGCTGGCGCAGGTGGCCGATATCGCCGAGCGGTACGGCAGTGGACGGGTCCGCCTGACCCCTTACCAGAAGCTGCTCGTGCTCGACATTCAACAGTCCGATGTGGATGCCGTGGTGGCCGCGCTGCGGGAGATCGGGCTTGAAGCTTCGCCGTCGCCGTGGCGGCGGGGCACGATGGCCTGCACCGGCATCGAGTACTGCAAGCTCGCCATCGTGGAGACCAAGGCACGGGCGGCCCAGCTCGTGGCCACGCTGGAGGAGCGGCTGCCCGACCTGGACACCGAGATCACCGTGAACGTCAACGGCTGCCCGAACGCCTGCGCGCGCACCCAGGTGGCCGACATCGGCCTGAAGGGGCAGCTGGTGCCGGGACCCGACGGGGAGCTGGTCGAGGGCTTCCAGATCCACCTCGGGGGCGCGCTGACCACGCGGGCCGGCCAGGAGGCCGGATTCGGGCGCAAGCTGCGCGGGCTCAAGACGACCGCCGAGGAGCTGCCGGCGTACGTCGAGCGGGTCACCCGCCGCTACCTGGCCGGCCGCCAGGAAGGCGAGTCCTTCGCCCAGTGGGTCCTGCGGGCCGAGGAGGCTGAGCTGGTATGAGCCCGAGCCGGCGGGGCGCGTCGCTGGCGCCGCGGTGGCGTCGACGGGGGCGCGCCCGCGGGACGGGGACGGCATGAGCACCCGGGCCGAGCCCTTCTACTGCCCGTACTGCGGGGAGGAGGACCTGCGCCCGCACGGCGCGACGCACGGGGAGTGGGAGTGCCGGGCCTGCCGGCGGGTCTTCGCGCTGTCGATGCGGGGCCTGCTGCCGACCGGTCGGGCGTCCGGGCCGGCCGAGACGGCTGAGGGGGACCGCGGGTGACCACGCCCCCGATCGTGCTGGCCGCGCACGGCAGCCGGGACCCCGCCTCCTCGGCGACCATGCGTGCGCTGGCCGCCCGCGTCGGCCAGGTGTGGCCGGCTCCGGTGGTGGCGGCGTTCCTCGATTTCGACGAGCCGTCCATTCCGGACGCTCTGGCCGGCCTTCCGGACGAGCCGGCGCCCGTCGTGGTGCCGGCGCTGCTCACCAACGCCTACCACGGTCGGGTGGATCTGCCCGGGGTCCTCGCTCAGGTGCCCCGGCCGACCGTCCTCGCCGATGTGCTCGGGCCAGATCCGTTGCTGGTCACCGGAATGCGCCGCCGGTTGTCCGAACTGGACGACGATGCCTTCGATGCGCTGGTACTGGTCGCTGCCGGTACCTCGGACCCGGCCGCACGCTCCACTGTGGATCAGACAGCCCGGGAACTGGGGCGCCAACTTGACGTACCGTGCCTGGCCAGTTACGCATCGGCGTCTGCCCCTACGCCTGGTGAGGCCGTGCTCGCTCTGCGCGCCACTGGGGCCCGTCGGATACTTGGGGCGGCGTACTTTCTGGCCACCGGGCGGCTCTACACGGCCGCGGTGCGGTCGGCCGTCGAAGCCGGGGCGGTCGATGTGGCCGCTCCGCTCGGTCCGGCCGACGAACTCGTGCACCTCGTGGTAGCCCGGGCCATGACCGCGATCGATGGTCGGAATGCCGACAGGGCGGGCGTGGCCCTGGCGGGTGCGGCAACGAAAAAGGCCCCGGCGACAGCACCGGGGCGATTTTCGTGATCCTCGCTGCGGAGCAGCGAGTGCGGTTGTGGCTGCGCGGCAGCGGAGATCGGCTGTGTGTTTTTGTCTGACGGTCGTCGTGGGCAGCGGAAGCGACCGTACGCCTCTCCTAGAACGAGTGAGCGCGTACGCGCAGGCCGCGACGCTTGAGCGCGCGGCGCTCCTCTTCGCTCATTCCGCCCCACACGCCAGCGTCCTGACCGGTCTCGAGCGCCCACTGCAGGCAGTCGTCCACGACCGGGCAGCGCCGGCAGACCGCCTTGGCCTGCTCGACCTGCAGCAGGGCGGGTCCCGATGTCCCGATCGGGAAGAAGAGCTCAGGATCCTCGTCCCGGCAGGCGGCACGGTGACGCCAGTCCATGGCGGCAACACTCCTTGGTTCGCGGCACGGCACCGTTCGGGCACGCGTGCCTCTTCGGTTGGTGGGTGGTCCTTGCGTGGGCCCCGGGCCCGCGGCGCGCGCGTCCCCCAGGCGTATCCGTGGGTGTCGGCGCAACCTTGGGGGTGTCGGCGCAACCTTGCACGTACGACGCGCGTGAGCGGGCGAGGGGCCTCAAACTCGGTTCGCTTGTGAATGCTTTCACGAACTGTGGCGATGTCAAGGGGCAGTTCGGGGGATGGCCACTCCGCGTGACGGACGTCACGCATCGTTCGTCCGATTTGTCCGAACTATCCGATCGATCGGACAGCCACAGTCCGTGACTAATGTAATACCTTGTGTGGCTTCGCGCCGGCATTTCACCCTGCGTGTCGGGCATCGTACTGGATGACCCATCCGGGTCAGCCGGGGCGTGTGACTACGGAGCGTCACCAGTGGCACGAGTGGGTGACGTGTTTACCACCACTGTGTGATGTTGCCGGCACGCTGCGCGTGAATGATCAGCAGAATACGCGCAGTGCGTCCGGGACCGCGGTGAAGGTCACGTTGGTCCGTTCCCCCAGATACTCGCCATCGATCTGGAACGCGGTTGGCCGCATGGCGGTGAGTACGAAATTTGACAGATCATGACGTGTCAATGTATGCCGAGCGTGCAGGTTGGACAGACGTCCCGTGAGCATGCTCGTAGCGACGAGTGCCGTGCCGTGTACCTTCAGTGCACGCACCGCCATGAGGTCCAGTCCGGTGTCGAACCCGGCGTCCGGGCAGAGGCTGATTGGCTTGGGGCCCAGGTAGGTCCACGGTGTCGTGTTCTGGACGATGACCGTCCCGAGGCCCGTTTCCGGCCGCTCGCCGGGGACCTCGAGCGTGATCGCCGGTGCCCGCCGATCGGTGTCGAACAGGAACTGCGTCAGGGCCGAGCGGATGTAGAGCGCAGGGGTCGAGGTCTTGCCGCGGAACCGGGCGCGCTCGACCGCGCGGACCACCTGCGCATCCAGCCCGAATCCAGCGCAGAAGGTGAAGAACCGGCCGTCGGCTCGACCCAGCCCGACGGTGCGGGTGCGCTGGGCGTGCAGCGCCTCCAGCAGGGCTCCGGTCGCCTCGATGGCGTCGCTGGGGAGCCCGAGGGCCCGGGCGAAGACGTTGGTGGACCCACCGGGGACGACCGCGAGCACCGGCAGCTCGTCGGCCCGGAGGCGGCCCGGTTCGGGCTCCTCGTCGGTGCTGACCAGCGTGTCCGTGGCGTTGGCCGGTCGCGCCAAGGACCTGGTCGGAACCCGAGGTGTGGCGGTGAGCAGGCCGTTGACCACCTCGTTCACGGTGCCGTCGCCACCCAACGCCACCACCACGTCCAGCCGGTCGCGCACCGCCTGCCGGGCCAGCTCGGCGGCGTGACCTCGGCGTCGTGTCTCGCCGATTCGGATGTCCATCTCGGTCCGCAGCGCCCGAACCAGCACGTTGCGAGACCGCTCGCTCGTGGTGGTGGCTTTCGGGTTGACCACCAGGAGCGCGCGCATGGGCGGACTGTATCTGAGTCGCTTGGTCGGCGCGGGCGAAGGTCAGGACATCTCCGCCGTGCGCTGGTCGTTCGGGCCCGCCCGACCGGGGCCAACCCCTGTACGAGGGCCCTCAACCCCTGTGTGAGGGCCTGAACTCCGCTGAATGGGCCCGGCCGTGGGGATGGTGCCCAACCCCACACGTGTGGGCCGGAACGCGAGCGGCCGCCCCGAGTAGGGTTTCTCACGTGTCCGAGGCGAACCTGCCCAACCCCGTCACGTTGCGTATCGCCGTCTGGCTGCTCGCCGGCGAGGCGGTGGCGTTGGGCGCGCTCGCGTTGCTGCTGCTGATCAGCGACATCCGCGGCGGGGCCACCTCGCAGCAGGGGGCGGTCGGGGTCATCGGCTATGTGGCGGTGCTGGCCGCGGCCTTCGGCCTGCTGTCGTGGGCGCTGCGCGGCCGGCGGGCCTGGGCCCGGGGGCCAGCGATCGTCCTACACATGTTGATGCTGCCATTGGGCGTCGCCCTGCTGTCGAACGGGAACCTGCTCGGCGTGTTCGCGGTCGTCCTCAGCCTCGCCGGCTGCGTCGTGCTGCTGGCCCCGGCCACGCGCCTCGCTGTCGGCCGCGAGTAGCGATCGCGAATCGGGGCGCGCCGGCCCGCCTTTGGCCGTCGGGGCCGGTCAGCTTTGGTCGTCGGAACCCGGTCAGCGACGAGCCTTGCGCAAGTCGATCCAGGCGATGCCGTCCCCGATGCCGTGGCTCACGCCCGTGGCATGGGCGGTCAGCACCCGCCACGCGAACGACTGCTCCGCCGGCAGCGCCGCGCCCTCCTCGACCGGCGCGCTGACCCGGACGGCGAGCGCGTCGGCCAGGACCTCGTAGCGGCACACGAGCATCGCCGTCCCGGCCGAATCGCTGACGGGCAGGGACAGCAGCATCGCACAGGCCTCGTCCACCGCGATACGGAGATCTTCGATCTCGTCGAGGGTGAAGCTCAGCCGGGCGGCGAGCCCGGCCGTCGCCGCACGAACCACGGGGAGGAACGACGGCACGGCCGGTACGGTCAGCTCGACCACCCCGCCGACGGCGGGTGGCTCCCACTCCTGCGCCGCCGTACCGGGCTCCGTGCGGGGTGCCTGGGGCACCTGCTCGTTTCCCGTCATGATGGGACCGACTCTAGAGCGTGCCGTCGGTCCCGTCATCGCTCACACGCCGGCCCGCCCTAACCCCAACCCCCGGCGCCCGAGCGGCTGGTCGCGCCCGGCGGCCCACCCGACGGCGAGGTGGGTGGCGTCAGCGGTCGGATACTCCGAACGAATGACGGCCGGTACGTCGCGTGTGGACGTACCGGCCGTACGGTCACTTCCGGCCGCGCCGCGGCCGGTCGGCCGACCCGGTCCACCGCCGGATGGACACCAACCGGGGTGCACGACACCCAGGAAGGGTGACACCGGCGGGGAGGACAGGGCCGTGCCGACGCGGTGGGCTTACGCCTGCTTGGTCTCCCAGAAGATCTTGGAGATCTCCTCGATCTTCGCGAGCAGCTGCTCGGCGATGGCCGGGTCGGTCGACCCCTTGGCACCGCTCGCGCCCGCCAGCTTGGTCGCCTCGTTGAAGAGCTGGTGCAGCTGCGGGTACTTCTCGAAGTGGGCGGGCTTGAAGTAGTCCGTCCACAGCACCCACAGGTGGTGCTTCACGAGCTCGGCCCGGGCCTCCTTGATGATCAGGGCACGCGTGCGGAACTCGGGGTCGGTGTTGGCCTGGTACTTCTCGCAGATCGCCTTGATCGACTCAGCCTCGATCCGAGCCTGCGCCGGGTCGTAGACCCCGCACGGCAGGTCGCAGTGGGCGCTCGCCACGGTACGCGGCGTCAGCATACGGGGCAGTCGCATCGTCGGGTCCTTTCTCGACGGACTGGTGCGATGATCCTCAGCATCAACCTACTCCCGTCGCGGGAAATTTCTGCCCAGGAGTCTCAGATGTGGCGCGCCGTACTTGTCCACGGGCCGTCGATGGCGCCCACGCTGCGCCACGGTGACGCCGTGCTGGTGCGTGTCGGGGGTCGCCCCATCCTGCCGGGCGACATCGTGGTGGGCCGCTTCCACAGCCGCCCCGACCTACTGGTGATCAAACGGGCCGTGCGCCAAGAGGCCGGGGGTTGGTGGCTGGAAGGCGACAGCCCGGTGGTCGCCGACGACTCGCGGGCGTACGGGTTGGCCGATATCGAGGGACGGGTGGTGCTGCGTTACTGGCCCCGCCCCCGTCTGCTGTAGCACAGGCGTATTCTCGGCCAGTGCACCAGCCCGATCCTGTCTTTGAGCTGCACCGTGGCGGCAAGATGGCCATACAGTCCACGGTTGCCCTGTCCAGCCGCGACGATCTCGCTCTCGCGTACACGCCCGGCGTCGCCCGGGTGTGCGAGGCGATTGCCGACAACCCGGCGCTCACCCGCGAGTACACGTGGGTGAGGAACACGGTAGCGGTGGTGACGGACGGTTCGGCGGTGCTCGGGCTCGGAAACATCGGGCCCCGAGCGGCCATGCCCGTCATGGAGGGCAAGGCCGTGTTGTTCAAGCAGTTCGGAGGGGTGGACGCCGTGCCGATCTGCCTGGACACACAGGACACCGACGAAATCGTCCGTACGGTCACCGCTCTGGCGCCGAGCTTCGGCGGCATCAATCTGGAAGATATTTCCGCTCCTCGATGCTTTGAGATCGAGCGGCGCCTCGACGAGGCGTTGCCGATCCCGGTCTTCCACGACGACCAGCACGGCACCGCCATCGTGGTCCTGGCGGCGCTGACCAACGCGGCGACGCTGCTGGGGCGCAAACTGGGGGACCTGCGCATCGTCATCTGTGGAGCCGGAGCGGCCGGGGTAGCGGTCACCCGCATGCTCCTCGCCGGGGGTGCGGTCGACGTGACCGTGGTCGACTCCCGCGGGGTGCTCCACGCCGGCCGCGACGACCTGAACTCGGAAAAGCGGTCGCTGGTCGGGGTCACGAACCCCAGGGGTGTCACCGGCGGCATCGCTGACGCCCTGCGGGGAGCCGACGTCCTCATCGGCGTCTCGGGCGGCACTATCGATGAGTCGGCGCTGGCCGGTATGACGCCGGGCGGGGCGATCTTCGCCCTGGCCAACCCTCACCCCGAGGTGGACCCGACCGTGGCCAGCCGGTACGCGTCGGTGGTGGCGACCGGCCGTAGCGACTACCCCAACCAGATCAACAACGTGCTGGCCTTCCCTGGCGTGTTCCGCGGGGCGCTCGACGCGGGCGCCAGCTCGATCACCGATGCCATGAAGGTCGCGGCCGCCACGGCGATCGCCAGCGTGGTGGCCGACTCGATGACCGCCGACGCGATCGTGCCGTCTCCTTTGGACCCCCGAGTCGCCCCGGCCGTGGCCGCCGCAGTCGCCGAGGCCGCTCAGGCGGCCTGAGCGGCCCCGCTCAGGCCGCCTGAGCGGCGCCGAGGGTACCGAGCCAGGTCGTCCGATGGAGGCGGTCTGACCGCCCGGCCGGAGCCCACCCGGCACCCGGCCACCGCCGTCGCCGAGTTCGCGGTCCGCGCGATCCGCGCCCGGACCCGGCCACGGCGGGAGGGCGGTCGTCCGTCGCCGCTCGCGCGAGGGGCCCGCGTCAGCGGGTGTGGTCGAGGACGATCTTGCCGAAGACGGTTCCGCTGGCCAGCTTCTCGAAGGCCCGACGAGCATCGGAGAACGCGAATACTTCGTCAATGACCGGTTGGAGGCCCCGGTCCAGCAGGTCGAGCAGCGCCGCGAGCTCGGCCGAGGTACCCATCGACGAGCCCAGGATCTCCAGTTGCATGGCGAAGACCCGGCGCAGGTCCACCGTGGCCAGGTGCCCGGCCGTCGACCCGGACACCACGATGCGGCCGCCGGGTGCGGCGCACTTGAGTGAGTGGTCGAAGGTCGGCACCCCGACGGTCTCGATGACCAGGCCGACCCGTTCGGGCAGCCGGGCGCCGGGTTCCAACGCGGTGGCGCCGAGCGCCGCGACCCGTTCCCGCTTCCGGGGGTCGCGGCTGGTCACGTACACCCGCTTGCCGAGATGGACGGCGAGCATGACCGCCGCCGTGGCCACGCCGCCACCCGCCCCCTGGACGAGCACGGCCTCGACCTCGTTGACCCGCCCGCGCGACACGAGCATGTGGTAGGCGGTGAGCCAGGCCGTGGGCAGGCAGGCGGCGTCCAGCCGGGACACGTTGGCGGGCTTGGGGATGAGGTTGCTCCGCGGCACCGTGACGCGCTCGGCGAAGGTGCCCTGGTAGCGCTCGGACAGCAGGGAGTAGCCCCGCGGGTCGGCCTGGTCGGGCAGCACGGGGTACACGACGACCTCGGCGCCGGTCTCGTCCACGCCGACCGCGTCGCACCCGAGGATCATCGGCAGGCGGTCGGCGGGGAGCCCGACCCCGCGCAGCGACCACAGGTCATGGTGGTTGAGGGCGCTCGCGGTGACCTGTACGACCGTCCAGTCGTCGGCGGGTGGCTCCGGCTCCGGACGTTCCCCAACGGTCAAGCCGGCCAGCGGATCATCGGCGTTGATGGCGGAGGCGTAGACGGCGCGCATACCGCGACGTTACCCAGGCGAGATCGCCCAAGTGTCAGGAAGGCGTCCTTGTTGCACACTCCACGTCAGGAGGGCGTCCTTCCTGACACCGCTCGTCAGGAAGGCGTCCTTGTTGTGCACCAGGCGTCAACAGGGCGTCCTTCCTGACACCAGCCCCCTTATTCCTCGGATTCGTCGAGGCGGGCCAGCCAGGTGGCGAGGCGGTCCACGGCCGTCTCGAACTCGGGGTGCTCGTCGATGAAGTCACGCAGGCGCTCGGCGAGCCACTCGATCGACACGGTCTCGTCCCCGCGCCGTTCGACGAGCTCCTCCAGGCCTCGGTCGGTGAAGTACACGGGTGGCTCCTCCACGAGACTCCGGGGTCGTGGGCGTCGCGTGGCCGGGCGGGCTCACGCGGGCGCCCACGACCGCGAGGAGAGTCAGCGAGACAGGGCGGCCTCGACGAGCTCGGCCTGCTCGGCGTCGTGCACCTTGGTCGACCCGGTCGCCGGAGCCGCCGCCTCCGGCCGCGAGACGCGGCGGAGCCGGATGTCCGGCAGCTCCTCCAGGAAGTTCATGGCGATGTAGGTCCAGGCGCCCTGGTTGGCCGGCTCCTCCTGAACCCACACGAACTCCTTGGCGTTGGGGTACCGGGCCAGCTCGGCCTTGATCTGCTCGACCGGCAGCGGGTAGAGCTGCTCCAGCCGGATCAGGGCCGTGTCGGTGATCTTCCGCTGCTCACGCCCGGTGAACAGGTCGTAGTACACCTTGCCGGAGCACAGCAGCACCCGGTTGACCGCCGCCGGGTTGACGGTGGTGTCGCCGAGGACGGGCTGGAAGGTGCCGGAGGTGAAGTCCGACACCGCCGAGACCACGAGCCGGTGCCGCAGCAGCGACTTGGGTGTGAAGACGACCAGCGGCTTCTTCTTCGGCGACAGCGCCTGCCGACGCAGCAGGTGGAAGTAGTTCGCCGGCGTGGTCGGCACCGTCACCCGCATGTTGTCCTCGGCGCACAGCTGCAGGTAGCGCTCGATGCGGCCGGAGGTGTGGTCCGGCCCCTGCCCCTCGTGCGCGTGCGGCAGCAGCAGCACCAGCGACGACACCTGGCCCCACTTGACCTCGCCCGAGGAGACGAACTCGTCCACAATGGACTGTGCTCCGTTGGCGAAGTCGCCGAACTGGGCCTCCCAGCAGACCAGGGCGTCCGGGTTCTCCACCGAGTAGCCGTACTCGAAGCCCATGACGGCGAACTCGGACAGCAGCGAGTCGTGCACGAAGAACCGCCCGCCGTACTGCTCGAAGACCTTCAGCGGCAGGTAGTCCTCGCCGGTGATGGAGTCGACGATGGCCGCGTGACGCTGGACGAACGTGCCGCGCCGCGAGTCCTGCCCGGACAGCCGGACCGTGCGGCCCTCGCGTACGAGCGACCCGAACGCGATGATCTCGGCGAAGCCCCAGTCGATGTTGCCCTCGACCGCCATCTTGGCCCGGCGCTCCAGGATCTGGGCCACCCGCTTGTGCGGGGTGAACCCCTCGGGCAGCCGGACGTGGGCCTCGCCGATCTCGGCCAGCACGGAGGCCGGAATGGCGGTCTCCACCTCCGGCTCGGGCGTCGGCTTCGTCTGGGTGCGCCGAGGCGTCACCGGCGCCGCCGGAGCATCCCGGGTCGCCTTGAAGACCTGCTCCAGCTGCGACTGGTAGTCGCGCAGCAGCTCCTCGGCCTGCTCGAGGGTGATGTCACCGCGCCCGATGAGCTGCTCGGTGTACAGCTTCCGCACGGAGCGCTTGGCGTCGATGATCTGGTACATCTTCGGGTTGGTCATCGACGGGTCGTCGCCCTCGTTGTGGCCCCGGCGGCGGTAGCAGACCAGGTCCACCACCACGTCCTTGTGGAACGCCTGGCGGTACTCGAAGGCGAGCCGCGCCACGCGGACGACCGCCTCGGGGTCGTCGCCGTTGACGTGGAAGATCGGCGCCTGGATCATCCGGGCCACGTCGGTGCAGTACAGCGAGGAGCGGGACTGCTCCGGCGGGGTGGTGAAGCCGACCTGGTTGTTGACCACCACGTGCACGGTGCCGCCCGTGCGGTAGCCGCGCACCTGGGACAGGTTGAGGGTCTCGGCCACCACGCCCTGGCCGGCGAACGCGGCGTCCCCGTGCACCAGCAGCGGCAGCACCGTGTACCCGTGGAAGCCCAGGTCGAGCTTGTCCTGCTTGGCCCGCACGATGCCCTCGAGGACCGGGTCGACCGCCTCCAGGTGCGACGGGTTGGCGACCACACTGACGGTGGTCACGTGCTCACCGTCGGGCGTGGTGAACTTGCCGGTCATGCCGAGGTGGTACTTGACGTCGCCCGAGCCCATGGTGGTCTTCGGGTCGACGTTGCCCTCGAACTCCGAGAAGATCTTCTCGTACGGCTTGCCCACGATGTTGGCCAGCACGTTGAGCCGCCCGCGGTGGGCCATGCCGATGACCACCTCGTCCAGGCCGGCCTCTGCGGCCGCGCAGAGGACCTCGTCCAGCAGCGGGATCAGGCTCTCCCCGCCCTCCAGCGAGAACCGCTTCTGCCCGACGTACTTGGTTTGCAGGAAGGTCTCGAATGCCTCGGCCGCGTTGAGCCGCATGAGGATGTGCCGCTGCTGCTCGGGCGTCGGCTTGGTGTGCCGGCGCTCCACCCGGGCCTGGATCCAGGCCCGCTCCTCCGGGTCCTGGATGTGCATGTACTCGACGCCCACCCGGCGGCAGTACGAGTCGCGCAGCACGCCGAGCACCTCGCGCAGCTTCATCCGCTGCTGGCCGGCGAAGCCCCCGACCGGGAAGGTGCGGTCGAGGTCCCACAAGGTGAGCCCGTGCTCGCGCACGTCGAGGTCGGGGTGGCGGCGCAGCTTGTACTCCAGCGGGTCGGTGTCGGCCATGAGGTGGCCGCGCACCCGGTAGGCGTGGATCAGCTCGATGACCCGCGCCGCCTTGTCGATCTGCCCCTCCGAGGTGCGGGCCACGTCCCGGGTCCACCGCACCGGCTCGTAGGGAATCCGCAGAGACGTAAATATGTCGTCGTAGAAGTCGTGTTCGCCGAGCAGCAGCTCGTGCATCGTCCGGAGGAATTCGCCGGACTGGGCCCCCTGGATGATCCGGTGGTCGTAGGTGGACGTCAGCGTGATGACCTTGCTGATGGCCAGCTCGGCGAGCTGCTCGTCGCTCATCCCGGCGAACGGCGCCGGGTGCTCCATGGCGCCGACACCGACGATCGTGCCCTGGCCCTGCATCAGGCGCGGCATCGAGTGGACCGTGCCGATCCCGCCCGGGTTGGTCAGCGTGATCGTCGTGCCCGTCAGGTCATCGGTGGTCAGCTCATTCCGGCGGGCCCGCCGCACCAGGTCCTCGTACGCCTGCCAGAACTGGCGGAAGTCCATGGTGTCGGCGTTCTTGATGCTCGGCACGACCAGGCTGCGGGAGCCGTCCGGCCGGGTGAGGTCGATCGCGATGCCGAGGTTCACCGCCTCCGGGATGACCGTGGCCGGCTTGCCGTCGACCACGGCGTACGAGCTGTTCATCACCGGGTGCACCGCGACCGCGCGCACCAGAGCCCAGCCGATCAGGTGCGTGAAGCTGACCTTCCCGCCCCGGCCCCGGGCCAGGTGGTTGTTGATCACGATGCGGTTGTCCGAGAGCAGCTTCGCCGGCACGGCCCGCACGCTCGTCGCAGTGGGAACCTGCAGCGAGGCGTCCATGTTGGACACGATCCGGGCGGCGACCCCGCGGATGGGCTCGGTTCGCGCACCCGTGCGGGCGGCCGGGGCGGGCCGGGCCGGGGCGGCCGGTCCGGACGGTGGGGCGGCGGGCGCGCTAGGGGCCGCAGCGGTCGGCGCGGGCGGAGCCGTCGGGGCGGCCGCCGGAGCGGCTGGCGTCGTCGGAGCGGGTGCCGGAGCGGCCGGCGCGGGGGCGGCCGGGGCCGCGGCCGGCGTCGGCGGGGTGGTCGCCGTGGTGGTCGCTCCGTCCGGCCGAGGCCGTACCGGCTTCAGTTCGCCCGTGGCCGTCGTCCAGGACGGCCGGTAGTCGGTGAAGAAGTCGTGCCACGCTGCGTCCACACTCGCTGGATCGGCCAGGTACCGCTGGTACATGTCCTCGACGATCCACTCGTTAGGTCCGAAGCCCGCGAGCGGGTTGTCTTGCGGGTGCGTCGACTGGCTGGTCACGACAGCCGTGCCCTTCCGTGTGCGCGGCGCCGTCGCCGCGAGAGATTCCGTATGCGTGTTAAAGGCTACGCCGGACGGGACGGAAGGCGACGCGTGACCATCCGAGTCTCAGATCACGGGCCCGGGTCTCACGTCGCGGACGGCCCCGGGCCGCCCACGCTGTGTGACGAGTGGCCGGCGGGCCTACGAGATGTCCCGCCGACGGGTGATCAGCGTGCCGATCGCGCCGGCCACTACACCGTAGGCGGTCAGCACCAGCGCGCCGATCCACCACGCCAGACCCTCCTGGCCCGCGACGAAGCTCGGCGGTTCGGCGGCCACCATCACCAGCGAGGCCACCCCGGGGAAGGCCACGACGAGGTTCCAGACGGCGTCGCTGTGGATGAGATTGGCATAGATGAAACCGATCACGATGAGCGCCGCCGGCAGGTTGACCAGGTAGAGGCCGGCGGCCGTGAGGGTGGCGCCGAGCTGGTGGCGGATCAGCACCCCGAAGCCGACCCCGAGCATGGCCCACAGCAGGTACGCCAGCAGGTTCATGGCCACCGGGCGCCAGACCTGCATGTCCGCGAACGGCACCGAGTAGCCCCGGAGGCTGAAGTTCAGCACCCCGAAGCCCACGCTGACCGCGGTGGAGACCAGCCAGTACCCGGTGGCCAGCACCACGGCCGCGACCAGCTTGGCCACGATCACCCGCGTCCGACGCGGGGTGGCCAGGAAGGTCATGGTGGCGGTCTGGTGCGTGAACTCGTTGGTCACGACCAGGACGCCGAGGATCACGATGAACATCAGGCCGAGGAACTGGCCGGACGTGAACACGTTGGCCGCCTGCTCGGCCACGATCGCCGGGATGTCGGTCTGGCGGGCGAACTCCTCGAGCATCTGCTGCTGCTCGCGCGCCGACGGCCGTTGCCCGGGCGGGGCGTTGTCGAAGTCCGGCGGGTGCAGCCGCATCTGCTCGGCCATCTCCAGCCGCTGGTTGGCGTTGACGATGTGAACCAGCAGCATCAGCGCCGTGTTGATCAAGAGGAACGTCCCGATCAGCCACCAGGTACTGGTGGTGAAGATCTTGCGGAGCTCGGCGCGAACCAGCCGCGGGCGCCGGGGCGGCGTCGACGCGGCCTCCGCCGGCTGGGCCTCGGCGGGGGCGAGTGTGCTGCTGCCGCTCATGAGCCCTCCGCTCATCGGATCGCCGCCATGGATCGGGTGAGCTTGAGGAAGGCCTGCTCCAGGTCGGGGGCCTCGGTGGTGAGCTCGTGCAGCTCGGCTCGGGCGGCCAGCGCGGCCCGGCCCACGGTCGCCGCGTCGACGCCGCGGACGAGAAGCTGGTTCTCGCCGGGGTAGTCCAGGATTGCCCCGTAGCTGTGCAGCTCGACCGCGAGCTGGTCGACGTGGGGCGTGCGCACCCGGACGGCCCCGGGTTCGGCGATGCTGGCGATGATCTCCGAGACCGAGCCCTGGGCCACGAGCCGGCCGCCTGCGATGATGATCACATCGTCGGCCAGCTGCTGCATCTCGCCCAGCAAATGGCTGGAGACGAAGACCGTCCGGCCCTGGCTCGCGAAGGCCCGCAGGAACTCCCGCATCCACTTGATGCCCTCGGGATCGAGGCCATTGGCTGGCTCGTCGAGGATCAGCACCTTCGGGTCGCCGATCATGGCAGCCGCGATGCCCAGGCGCTGGCGCATACCGAGCGAGTAGCCCCGGAACTTGCGTCCCCCGGCCGGCGAGAGCCCGACCAGGTCGAGCACCTCGTCGGCCCGACGGTCCGGGTAGCCACCGGCCGCGCAGAGCACCCGCAGGTGGTTGCGCCCCGTCCGGCCCTTGTGGGCGCTGGATGCCTCCAGGACCGCGCCGACCACGTCGAGCGGGCGGGGCAGGTCCGCGTAGCGCACCCCGCCGATGGTGGCGGTGCCGGCCGTCGGGGTGACGAGGTTGAGCATCATGCGCAGCGTGGTGGTCTTGCCGGAGCCGTTGGGGCCGAGAAAGCCGGTGACCCGGCCCGGCTGGACCGTGAACGACAGGTCGTCCACGGCACGGACCTTGGGATACACCTTGGTGAGGTTTGATACGACCAGTTGGCCGTCCATGGCGCTCCTCTGGGCTCGGCTCGCGTGTTGCCTAACCGTAGCGGCTGGCCACCAGATACTCAGATCAGGCAAGAGGACTGTTTCGGTCGTCGTGCCGGAGACCGTCCCGCTCAGGTGACGGCCAGCCAGGTGGCCCGGGCCTGGGCGAGCAGGTCACCGTCAGGTCCCCACAGGCTGCTGCGCACGTACGCCTTCCGGCCGTCCTCGCCGGTCACCTGGCCCATGACCACGCAGCGCTGGCCGGGCGCCGGCGTCCGGACGATCCGGACCGCCAGGCGGCCGAGCACGTACGGCCGTCCCTCCAGCGGTATCGCCCACCCACCGGGGCAGTCCAGCGACGCCCACACCAGCTCTGGTGCCGTGGCCTCCGCCGCCGAGGACACCGGCACTGTGGACTCCGGCGCTGTGGGCTCCGGTCCCGAGGGCTCCGGCACCGTCCACGGGGTGGCGGTGCGGCCGTCGGGCAGCCGGCCCGGGAACAGGCGCAGCCCGTCGCCGGTGGCCCGCTGCGGGCCGCAGACGAAGCAGGTGGGGAACGGGTGGGTCACCAGCCCCGGGTAGTGCGCCGAGGCGGCCACCGCCTCGTCCCAGCCGACCGGTTCGACGATCTCGTCGGGGGCGATCGTCGCGGGGCGGACCTGGGCGACCAGCTCCTGGTCGTGAAAGATGTCGACGCCCGGATCGGCTGGCCGCGGGGTCAGCTCGACCTCCAGCGGCGGGGGCCGGCGCAGCGTCACCTCCACGGCGTCGCCCGGCAGCCCGGCGGCCAGCGCGAACCGTCCAGAGCAGTACCCGCCGTTGCCGGAGCCGGGCGGCCCGTTGTACCGCGCCCCGATGATCAACCCAGCCATGCCATGACCGTATCCCGTCGGGGCGGACGACCGTATCCCCTGCGTGGCCGCCCGACCGTACGGCCTCGGCAGCTGCCCGAATTGCCCATTCTGAGGGGCTTTGGTGGCAATGCGGACGCGGACGTGAACGGTCGCTGTTCAGCGAGTGGATCTCGCGCCGCGATCGCCGCCGAACGCTTCGCCGCCATTCAGCAACCGTTCACCTTCGGTTGGGTGCCGCCTCACGTCGGTCGCCTTTCATGACGCTCGTCGCCCTCCCATGAGGGCGGCGACCGGTGGATCTCCACACGACCGAGGAGCGGAGTAAGTGACCAAGAGACTGCGCGGCACCGGCCTCATCTCGGTGGCAGCAGCGCTGACGTTGACGATGGCCGCGTGTGGCGGCTCCGGTGACCCCTCGACCGAATCGACCAGCAGCGGCGAGGCGATCCGGGGTGAGGTGAAGCTTGACGGTTCGAGCACGGTGTTCCCCATAGCGGAGGCGGCGGCCGAGCTCTTCGAGGAGCGGTACCCGGACGCCATCGTCAGCGTCGGCACCTCCGGCACCGGCGGTGGCTTCGAGAAGTTCTGCCAGGGCGAGATTGACATCTCCAATGCCTCCCGGCCCGTCAACGACCGGGAGAAGGCGGCCTGCGCGGAGAACGACATCACCTTCGCGGAGATCACGGTCGGCATCGATGCGCTGACCGTGCTGGTCCACCCGGACAACCCGGTCGACTGCCTGACCATCGGGCAGCTGGCCGAGATCTATGGGCCCGACTCGACGATCACCAACTGGAACCAGATCACCGGCATCGACTTCGACGTCGAGCTGGTGGTCTACGGCCCGGGTGAGGACTCCGGCACCTTCGCCTACTTCACCGAGGCGATCAACGGTGAGGAGGGGCAGATCCGCGGCGCCGGCTACAACAACATCGGGGAGAACGACAATTCCGGCCTGCAGGGCGTGCAGGGTGCTCTGGGTGGCATCTTCTACGTCGGGTACACCTACTACGCCGAGAACCAGGGCTCGGTGAAGGCGCTGCAGATCGACGGCGGCGACGGCTGCGTGGCCCCGACGCCGGAGAACGCCCGCAACGGCAGCTACGCGCCTCTCTCGCGGGGGCTGTACATGTACCCGTCGGGCGCCAGCCTGGCCAAGCCTCAGGTTCGGGCCTTCCTCGAGTTCGTCATCAACGAGAACGAGGCGATCACCTCGGCGGTCAGCGCGATCGGGCTCACCCAGGCGCAAAAGACCGAGATGCTCGGCTTGATCGACTCGCTGGCCAGCTGATCGCCCGGCAGAGATCCGTAGGCCATGACCTCACCCACGATCACGGCCTCCGGCGCCGGCGCGGACACCCCGCGTCGGTCGCTGGAGGCTACCCGCCGTCGCCTCGGCGAGCAGGCCGTCAAGGCTTTTCTGCTCGTCTGTGCCGCCGTATCGGTGCTGGTCACCACCGGTATCGTGCTCTCCCTGCTGTTCGGGGCGTTGGGATTCTTCGACCATGTGTCGGTTCGGGAGTTCCTCACCGGCACCCGCTGGTCGCCCATGCGGGGCGAGTTCGGCGTCCTGCCGCTGGTCGTCGGCACGCTCAACGTGGTCTTCTGGGCGCTGCTGGTCGCGGTGCCGATCGGCTTGCTGTCGGCTATCTACCTATCTGAGTACGCGTCGCATGGCGTCCGTCGGGTCGTCAAGCCGACGTTGGAGGTGCTGGCCGGCATCCCCACGGTGGCGATCGGTCTGTTCGCCCTGTTCTTCCTACGGCCGCTGGCCGAGGACCTCTTTCCGTTCCTGGACTGGCCGTCCGTGCACTCCGTCGGCGTCGCCGGCGTGGCGGTCGGCCTGCTCATCATCCCCTTGGTGGCGTCGATCGCCGACGACGCCCTGCGGGCGGTCCCGCGCAGCCTGCGGGAGGGCGCGTACGCGCTCGGCGCCAGCAAGCTGAACGTGACCCTGCGGGTGGTCATCCCGGCCGCGATCTCCGGCATCATCGCCGGCATCGTGCTCGGGGTCTCGCGGGCCGTCGGCGAGACGATGGTCGTCCTGGTGGCGGCCGGGGCGTCGCCGAACCTGACGATCGACCCGACCGACTCGGTCCAGACGATGACCGCCTACATCGGCGTGACCGCCACGGGCGAGATCGCGTACGGCACGATTCAGTACGAATCGATATTTGCTGTTGGCGCTCTGCTGTTCCTCATGACGCTCGTCATGAACGCGACCGCGGTCCGTCTGGTCCGTCGGTTCCGGGAGGTGTACGACTGATGGCGCACCAGGTTCCGGGCGCGGCGCATCTGGCCGTCGCCGGGGCGCGGGCCGTGACGGCGGCGATGCTCAGCAGCCGCAGCCGGGGCGACAAGGTGGCCAACGCCGTCTTCCCCGCGGTCCTGCTGGCGGCGCTCGCGCTCGCCGTCGCCAGCCTCGGCGTGCTCATCGTCTGGTCGCTGGTCGAGGCGTGGCCCCGACTGGACTGGAACCTCATCACCAACGGCCCGTCGCGGATCCATCCGGAGACCGCCGGATTCCGTGTCGCGCTGTTGGGCAGCCTCTACCTCATCCTCGGTGTGATCGTGCTGATCGTGCCGTTAGGTGTGGGCGCCGCGATCTACCTGGAGGAGTACGCCGACCGGAGCAAGTGGTACAACCGGGCGATCGAGCTGAACATCCAGAACCTGGCCGGGGTGCCATCGATTGTCTTCGGCATTTTGGGATTGGCCTACATCGCCCGGTCCCCGCTCAGTCTCGGCTTCACCGCGGCTGCGGGCTCGATCACGCTGGCGATGCTCGTGCTGCCGACGGTCATCATCGCGGCCCGGGAGGCGATCCGGGCGGTGCCGTCGTCTATCCGGGAGGCGTCGCTCGCACTGGGGGCCACCCAGTGGCAGACCATCTGGCGGCAGGTCCTGCCGGCCGCGATCGCCGGTGTGCTCACCGGCGTGATCCTGGCCGTGTCGCGGGCCGTCGGCGAGGCGGCCCCGTTGCTGCTGGTGGGGGCGGCGGTGCGCGTATCCCGGGATCCCTCGTTCTTCGAAGGGGCCTACAGCGCGCTGCCGGTCCAGATCTACACCTACTCGACCCAGGCCCAGCACGAGGTCCAGCAACTGGCCGCGGCCGGCATCGTCGTGATGCTGGGCTTCGTGCTCCTCATGAACGCGACCGCTATCTATCTGCGCGACCGGTACGAGCAGAAGTGGTAGGCGGCCGATGACCAACCCCACACTCCCGACCACCGAGGGAACGCCCATGAGTCCGACGTCTGCTGCCCCGATGAGCTCGATGTCTGCTGCCCCGATCGTCCAGATTTCGACGGCGGCCCCCCGCCCGGCCGACGCGGCGCCGGCCAGCCGCGCGCCCACCATCATGAGCCTGGAGAACGTCAGCGTCTTCTACGGAACGTACGAGGCGGTCCGTAACATTACGGTGCCCATCCGGCAGCACCAGATCACCGCGATGATCGGGCCGTCGGGCTGTGGCAAGTCCACGATCCTGCGCTGTCTGAACCGGATGAACGACCTCATTCCGGGGGCGCGGGTGACCGGCCGGGTCACCTACCACGGCCAGGACCTGTACGCGCCGAAGGTCGACCCGATCGAGGTACGTCGTCGCATCGGCATGGTGTTCCAGAAGCCCAACCCGTTCCCCAAGTCCATCTACGACAACATCGCCTACGGCCCGCGGGTCACCGGCATGAAGGTCGACAACATGGACGACCTGGTGGAGAACGCGCTGCGGAAGGCAGCGTTGTGGGATGAGGTGAAGGACAAGCTCAGGTCCAACGCGCTCGCCCTCTCCGGCGGGCAGCAGCAGCGCCTGTGCATCGCCCGGACGATCGCGGTGCGGCCCGATGTGATCCTCATGGATGAGCCGTGCTCGGCGCTCGATCCGATCGCGACGGCCAAGATCGAGGATCTTATGTATGAGTTGGCCGCGGAGTACACGATCGTGATCGTCACCCACAACATGCAGCAGGCCGCGCGGGTGAGTCACTGGACAGCGTTCTTCAGCGCCGAGGTGGGCGAGAACGGGGTTCGCTACGGGCGCCTGGTCGAGTACGACGAAACCCGGAAGATCTTCACCAAGCCGAAGGAGAAGCGCACGGAGGACTACATCACGGGTCGCTTTGGCTAGTCCTGCGGTTGCTTGTCAGGAAGGACGCCCTCTTGACGCGTAGTGCACAAGAGGGCGTCCTTCCTGACCCTCCGCGCCGCCGGAGTAGTTATAAGCAGAACTTATATCCATAATTGTGAGTTCCACCTACTGTCGGAGGTCCGCGACCACCGACGTCGGTGCCGGACCGAACAGGGTCAGTCCGCCGAGTGCGGGGAAAGCGCCCGCCGGAAGCGGAGGACCAGAGGCGGGGGCGAGTGGCGCGCGTGAGCGACGCCGACGACGGGCGGATACCGTCGCCAGCGTCGCCGTCCAGCGTGGAGGGTGGCCGTGCTGGGCCCCGTCAGCTCCGTACGGTCTGGGCAATCCGCGGCCGACTCGAGCGTGCCGACGCCAGCGTCAGGCCGCCCACCACCAGGGTCCACAACTGGAGCGGGAAGACGGCGAGCCGTTCGGAGCCGCCGAGGCCGAGCACGCCGAACTGCCGCTGGAAGTGCAGCCACATGGCGGTCAGGGCGACCAGGCCCAGGACAAGGGTGAACCAGCGGGCCCGGCCCACGAGGCTGGTGCGGGGCGCGAACCCGGCAAGGAGCAGACCGAGGTTGCCCAGGATCAGGATGAGGAAGGCGCCCAGGACGTGCCCGTCCAGGTTCACGTCGGCCGGCCAGACTCCGGCGAACACGTAGCCCAGACCGGCCAGGACCAGCAGGACCTGCGCCGCACGGGATACGAAACCCTTCCCCCACAGGCGCGCGGTCAGCGCGACGCCGGCGGCCAGCAGGATGCCCTGCGCGATCATCGATGCGTTGACCAAGGTGTGCAGTGGCGAGCAGATGTAGCGCGGGAACTCCTCGTCGAACACTCCGCAGCTGGCCACGCCGAGGTCGCTGATGTTGTTGTGCGCCAGGCTGTACGGGGTCGTCCACGCCGCCTGACCGACCACATTGGCCACGAGAAACTGGGTAGCGCCGACGATCCAGGCGACTGCGCCGATGCGGGCGACGGTACCGGTGCCGGTGGGGGAGTCGACGGGGGCGTCCACGGAAGCCGGGACGCTGGCGCGGGTCGGTATGGACTCGTACGTCATGCCCGTCAGCCCACCACCGGACACGCCGGCGAGAAATCCGGCCAGCGGGAATCCGGCGACTGGGGTTAGCCCGAAGACCGCCATGATCGCCGTGAGCCACCCGTACGTTCTGGGATGCAGAATCGCCTCACCGCGATCATCATCGATGATCACCGTGAGACGTACGTACGCCCAACGCCGCATACCTGCCTCACCCCGATCATGAGGCGTAAGAAGCGACCGTGAGGCGTAGGAAGGACGCCTTCCTGACGTCAGGTGCACAACAAGGACGCCTTCCTGACATCGAGGTGCATGGGCTCCGGCTCGTGAAGGCCACCGCTGACGACCGCTTCCCTCCACGCCAGCGGCCCCGGTGGCCAAGCACCGGGGCCGCCCAGACGATGGCGTTGCGCGGCGCCGTCGTTACGGGGCCACGCCGATGAAGGAGAAGTTCGTCACCAGCGTCTCGGCGTCCACGCTGACGGACACCATGTACTTGTCGGTCATGCCGGCCAGGCTGTACTCGCCGTCGCCCCGCATGAGCTGGTTGCCCAGCATGAAGGTGATGCCGGCCTCGTTCAGCTCGTTGACCCACTCCTGGACGTACTCGACGCTCGGCGCGGTGAACTCGATCGTCCAGGTGCCGCCCTCACCCAGGATGTTCGGCCCGGAGAACTCGCTGGTGATCTGCACCCCCTCAGGCCGGGGTAGCGAGGCCGGCCAGGGGTAGGCGGGGTCGATCGAGATCTCCCCGGTCGCCTGCTGCGATGGCTCGTCGGTCGGCTGCTCCTGGTCCGCCTGGCTGGGGGCCACCTCCGGCTGCGAGTCTGAGTCATCCGACGAGCAGGCCGCGAGGCCGAGCGCGGCGGCGAGCCCGAGTGAGGCGATGGCCAGAGTAGTGCTCCGTTTCACGTTTCTTGTTCCTCCTGCTCCGAGCCGGGGCATACCGACCCATGATCGGGAACCAGCGGGGGCTCGGCCATAAGTAGGAATTGCGTACGGCTCCTACCATGATCGGCTGACATGCAGACCCCGCTCGCGGAGTGGCCGATCGTGCCACGGGTGGCCGAGACCGCCCAGATCACCGCCGGACTGACCCGGCTGCCGGTTCGGGTCCAGCTGATCGTCGGACCAGCGGGGATCGGCAAGACCACCCTGGCCGAGCAGGTCGTCGCCGCGATGTCGGACCGGGTCGTGGTTCCGGTGATCGCCCTGGCCGAGTTGAGCGGGGTACCGCTGGGGGCGTTCGCCCCGGCGTTGGCCCGGCTGGGGCTGCCCACCGATCCGGCGCGGGCCATACCCGAGCTACTGGCGGCGGTCGGTCGGGCCGCGGCCCGCCATCTGCTCGTCATCGACGACCTCCCGCGGCTCGACGACGTCTCGGCCGCCGCCGTCTACCAGCTCGTCCGGGCCTTCGGCGTCCCGACGTTGGCCACCGCGCGGCTGGGCGAGGCGATGCCGGGTCCGGCGGCCCGGTTGGTCAACGAGGGTCTGACCACCCGTCACGACCTGGCCGGGCTCCGCGCGGACCAGGTCGACCAGCTGCTGGAGACCCGGTACGGCGTCCGCCCGCGCTACGCCGACGTGGTCCGCCTGGCCGAGCGCACCGACGGCAACCCGCTCTACCTGCGGGTCCTGATCGAGGGCGCGGAACGGGTCGGCGCCGTCCACCGCGATGGCACGGTGGTGAGTGTCGGCGACGTCACGGTGCCGGCGGACCTGACCGAGGCCATGGCCGACCGGCTCGCCGTGCTCTCGGCCGACGAGCGGCGGCTGCTGCGGCTGGCGGCGCTGCTGCAGCCGGTTGACTGCGGCGTCCTGGCGGTCGATGCCGACCAGGCCTCGGCCGTGGCTCGCCTGGAGTCGCTGGGCCTGCTCGTACCGGAGCAGGGAAGCGGGCGCCTGCGGATCTCGCACCCTCTCGTCACCGAGGCGCTGCAGCGCGAGGCGGTGTCCGGACCCGAGGTCGAGGAGGCGGTGCGGCGACTGCGCATGCTGGACACGCCGCGCGACCGCCTGCTCGCCGTACGCCTGGCGCTCTCCGCTCCGGCGGCGCCGGCACCGGATGCCGCCGAACTGGTCTGGGCGGCGGGCTGCGCCTACGGCATGGGCGACTACACGGCCGCCGTCGAGTTCGCCCAGGCGGCCCTGGCCCGTGGAGTGGACCGGGCGGCCCGCTGCTCCGCATTGCTCACGGCGGCGAGCGCCTACTCCCTGCTCGGTGACGCCGAGGCGGCCGAGCGGACCTTCGCGGAGGCGGAGGCCATCGCCGTCGAGCCCGACGAGCTCGCGCTGCTCGCCGTGCGCCGGGGCGAGCATCTGTCCTACCGGCGCTTCGACCTGCCCGCCGCCCTGGAACAGGCCGAGCGGATCCGGGCCCGGATCGCTCCTTCGCAACAGTTGGATGAGTCGCTGGAGCAGTGGGGGGCCTCGTTGGCCGTGGTCGGGGGCATGCCGCTGCTCGGAAGGCTGGCATTCCGGATCAAGCCCGAGCTGACCATCCGGGCCGCGATTCTTGCCGTGGTGTCGAAGGCGGTGCGAGGCGACTCGGCCGCGGTGCGGGAGGCGGTCGCGGAGCTGTCGCGGATCCAGGCCCAGCTGGGACAGGTCGATCCGCTCGCCTCGGCCGCGCTGGGCTTCGCGCGGTTCGTCGAGCTCATCTGTGCCGGCCAGGTGGCGCAAGCGGCTGAGTACCTCGAGCAACGTCGCATCGACGCTGACGACGGCGTGGGCGTCTACACCTGCCTGCTGGCCAACCTGCGCCAGTGCGGGGGTCGCCTGGCCGAGGCGGAACGCCTAGCGTCGCTGGCCGTCGAACAGCTGCGCTGGCGGGACGGCCTGGGCTTTCTCGGCATCGCGTTGGGCTACCAGGCCAACATCGTCGCCAAGCGCGGTCGGGTGGACGAGGCGCGGCGGCTGCTCGCGGCGATGACCCGTGGGCAACGTACGTCCCGCGGCGCCTTCATCCAGTGCAGCGAGGCCGAGGCGTGGATTCTGGTGCACTCCGGGAAACCCGAGGCCGCCGTGCCGGTGGTGGAGAAGGCTGCGCTGGCCGGCGCCGAGGCGGGCTACCCGTTCCTGGCCGCGTTGGCCACCTGTGTGCTGATCCGGCTGGGTTTCGTGGAGCCGGCGGCCCGCATCCTGACGCGGATCTGCGCCGGGGTGCCGCCCACGCTGAAGCTGGCCACCAGCATCCGCGACCTCGCGGTCGCGCTGCGCGACCGGGACTGGAGCGCACTTCCGGCAACGATGAAGCGAGTCGTCGCCTGTGGGCAGGAACCGACGGTGCTCGATGCGATTGAGATCGCGCTGCGGATGCGGCCGCCCGTCGAGGTGACCCGCAAGCTGGCCGTCATCCAGGCCGATCTCGCTGGCGGCGTCGACGAGCCCCTGCTGCAGCGACGGGGCCGTACAACGGTGCTGACCCCGCGCGAGTACGAGGTCGCCCGCGCGGCCGCGGCCCGGGAGCGTAGCCGCGAGATCGCCGCGCGCCTGGGCGTATCGGTGCGCACTGTGGACACTCAGCTGCAGTCGGTCTACCGCAAGCTCGGCGTGTCCTCCCGGGACGAGCTGCGCGAGGTCATGGAGGACATCGCCGGGTGAGGCCGCCCGGGCCAACCCGAGCGTCGGATCGTCGGCCCGTTCGCCCGCCGGGCGACCGTGACCGCCCCTAGGGTGCGGGCATGCGGGCTCTCCGCGAGAGCGCCGACCGTACGCCACCGTCCCGCGAACGGTACGTCGACCTGCTGCGCGCCCTGGCGATCTGTGCCGTGGTGCTCGGTCACTGGTTGGTGAGCGCGATCATCGAGGACCCGCAGGGGCGACCGATCGGTCGTTCGGCGCTGGAGTCGTTGCCCTGGGCGTACCCGATCACCTGGATCGTCCAGGTGATGCCGGTGTTCTTCATCATCGGCGGGTACGCCAACGCCGCGTCGTTGGCGTCGCACCGCGGCCGCGGCGGCGACGGCGTGAGCTGGCTGCAGGATCGCGCGGCGCGCCTGGTCCGGCCGACCACCGTGCTCCTGACTGTCCTGGCCGTCGGTGCGGTGGCGGCGCGCGTTCTGCGGGTGGACCCCGAGTACATACGGATGGCGGTCTGGGTGGCCTCCATCCCGCTGTGGTTCCTGGCGGCGTACCTCGTCGTGGTCGCGGCGGCCCCGGTCATGCAGCGCCTGCACCAGCGGTACGGCCTGCGGGTGATCGCGGTGCTGGTGGTGCTGGTCGCGCTCGGCGACCTGGCTCGGCTGAACGGGCTAGAGCTGCTCGGTGCCGGCAACTTCCTGTTCGGCTGGCTGGCCGTCCATCAGGTCGGCATCGTCTGGCGCGACGGTCGGTTGCCGTTCCGGCCCCGCGTCTGGGTGCCGCTGCTGCTCGGCGGCCTGGCCGCGGCGCTGCTTCTCACCGTCGTGGGGCCCTATTCGATCAGCATGATCGATGTCGGCGGCCAACGCCCGCGCAACGCGACGCCCCCTACGCTGGCGCTGCTGGCCGTGGCCACCTTCCAGCTCGGCCTGCTGATGGCGGTCCGCGACCCGGCCGAGCGCTGGCTGCACCGCCGACGACCCTGGCTGGCCGTGGTGGCGGTCAACTCGGTCGTCTTCACCATCTTTCTCTGGCACATGAGCGCCGTGGTGCTGCTGGTTGGCGTGCTCGACACGCTCGGGGTGCTGCCGATGCCGGTGGTGGCCACGACCGAGTGGTGGCTGTGGCGGCTGCCGTGGCTGCTCCTGCTCACCGTGGTCCTCATCGGACTGGTCGCGCTCTTCGGCCCGATCGAGGCCCGGTCCCGCCGCATCCGGCGCCGACGGTCGCCGGAGTGGCTGAGCCGGATCGTGACCCGGCCGATGCTCCGGGCGGTGGCGACCGTGGCGGCGTACGCGGCGGTGATCGCCGGGTTGGTGAGCAACACCGTCGCCTCGCGGACGGGCGCGCACCTGGTCGGCCTGCCCACCGCCGGCCTGGCGTCCTATCTGGCCGGTGCCGCGATCCTGCACCGGTTGCGGTCCCTTCCCGCACCCGGGCGCGGCGATGAGCCAGCGCCCGGGACGGGCTAGGCGGCCGAGACAACCCACGGCCGAATCACGTCACCCACGCAGGATGTGGTGCAACTGGGCCCGGACGGACTCGATGACTGTCGATGCTACCCGGATGTCCTCAGCGGACGCGCGACCGAGACTGACCAGCCGAGCGACCTCGGCCGCCAGCTCGGCTGCCTGGCGTACCAACGTGGTCTTCGGGTCGGCTGCCGGCTCGCCCGCCGCCGCCTCCTCACTGCCGCGACCGAGAACGACCATGGGTGCGACCGCGCTGCGGGCGGCGTGCCCGGCCGCCCGCAGCTCCTGCTTGAGGTCGCGGACGGACCCGCGTACGCCCGCCTCGACCTGCTCGGCCAGCTCGGCCAGGTCGGCGACCGAGCTGGAGATCTCGGCCTCGAGCTGGGCGACCTCCGAAGCCCGGGCGGCGAGCTCGGCCCGTCCGGCGTCGGTGATGCTGTACACCTTCCGGCCGCCGGAGGCCGTGTGCGTCACCAGCCCGTCGGCCTCCAGCCGGGCCAGCCGGGGGTAGATGGTGCCGGCCGAGGGCGCGTAGAGGCCGTGGAACCGGTTCTCCAGCGACCGGATCAGCTCGTAGCCGTGCTTGGGGCCGTCAGCGAGCAGGCGCAGCAGGTACAGCCGCAGTCGCCCGTGGCTGAAGACCGCGCTCACGAGGTGCCCTCCGCGGGTTGGGCGGCCGGTTGTTCGTGATGCCCGTGATTGTGGGGTCGCGGCCCGTCCTCGGGGTGCGACGGTGGCCGGCCGGCCTCGGGAGCCGGCTCCTCGTCGGTCCCGCTCGGCGGTCCAACCAGCAGCGACACCGTGCCGGAGACCGCGGAGGCCCGCAGCCGGCCGGTGCCGGCGCCGATCTGTCCGGACGCGCTGTGCCGGCCCATGCTGTTGGTCGCCGGGACCTGGGCGAACGCGCTGGTGACCGAACCGCTGGCCGCCGCGAGGTCGACGCGCAGGTTGGCGTCCTCCGGCACCCGGACCGTGATCGAGCCCGACACGGTGTCCAAGTGGACGACGAAGGCCCACGGGTTGTCCAGATCGCAGGTGATCGCGCCCGAGATGGTCCGCGCGTACACCTGCTCGGCCGACGAGCCGGCCAGGCTGATCTCGCCGGAGACGGTCTGCATGGTCAGCTCGCCCGAGACGCCGACCGCCTCGATCGACCCGGAGACCGTCTTGGCCCGGACCTGGCCACCCAGGCCCATCATCGCGATCGATCCGCTGGTGACGTCCACCGTGGTGCCCTGGCGCAGGCCGGAGGCCACGACGTCGCCGTTGACGACGGTCAGGCTGGTGGCGGTGGTGGGGGGTACCGCGATGATCACCTCGGCCGACCAGTTGCGCCGGCCGCGCCACCACAGGCCCATTCCCCACGGCCCGGCGGGCACGTCGTGCCGGATGGAGAGGTTGCCGTTGGCCTGGGTCACCGTGAGGCCCTTGTGGCCGACCCGGCGTACGTCGACCCGGGCCGGCCCGTCGGTGCCGACCACGTGCACCTTGCCGTGGGCCAGCCACACGTCGAGCTGATTGACCGTCTCGTCCAGGGTCAGCCGGGTCGGGCTGGCGATGTGCCGGGTTCCCATCTCTCACGCCTCCGCCACCGTTGTGTCGCGATACATCTTAATCGGAGACGCGATACATGGCCAGGTTTGAGCCGTACGGTCGTGTGAGCCGTACGACCTGGCGGTACGAAAAGGCCACGGGAGTCCCGGGGGCCGTGGGTCCGGTGCGGGTCGTACGCCTGCTCAGGCCACGGGTGGTGCCGTGCCGACCACGGTGAGCCACCGCGCGGCGGCGTACCGTAGATCGGACGACTCACAGCCAATGCTCGTCGGAGGTTCAGCCTGTCTTCAGGCAGGCCATGGAGGATTCGACGCCATGGGAGTGCGTAGCGGGTTGGCCCGACACCCGGGCCCCGTCACCGCGAGTGTCGGCGATCGGGACGGGATCGGTCCGGGTCCGTCGGCGCCGTCGCGCGGCTCCGTACGGTCCACCCCGCCCGCGGCCTCGCCGCGGCCGGTCGGCCGCTCGGACGGGCCGCCCCGGCCGAAGCTGCTGGTCGTCGAGGACGACCCCAACATCGTCGAGCTGCTCTCGGCGAGCCTGCGGTTCGCGGGCTTCGACGTCTCCGCCGTGACCAACGGGGCCGAGGCCGTGACCGAGGCTCGGCGGTCCAACCCGGATCTCGTCGTGCTCGATGTCATGCTGCCCGACCTGGACGGCTTTGAGGTGATCCGGCGCATCCGCGACTCGGGGGTGCGGACGCCGGTGGTGTTCCTCACCGCTCGGGACGCCACCGAGGACAAGGTGCGCGGGCTGACCCTGGGCGGCGACGACTACGTCACCAAGCCGTTCAGCCTCGAGGAGCTCACCGCCCGCATCCGGGCCGTGCTGCGCCGCACCTCGGGTGAGCGGTCGGAGTCGTCGGTGCTGCGGTTCGCCGACCTCGAGCTGGACGAGGAGTCACACGAGGTGCGCCGCGGCGGCACGCTCGTCTCGCTGTCGCCGACCGAGTTCAAGCTGCTGCGGTACCTCATGCTCAACGCCGGCCGGGTGCTGTCCAAGGCCCAGATCCTCGACCACGTGTGGCAGTACGACTTCCGCGGCGACGACTCGATCGTGGAGTCGTACATCTCCTACCTGCGGCGCAAGGTCGACACACAGGAGCCGCGCCTGATCCACACGCTGCGCGGCGTCGGGTACGTCCTGCGCCTGCCCTCGTGACCGTACGGTTTGCGGACCCTCACCCCTCATGACCACGCCGCCACCACCCGCCTGGCCCGCCGGGTCGCCCGCCCCCAATCTCGGCCAGCGCCTGATCACCGCTGGGCAGGGCATGCTGGCCCGTACGCCGCTGCGGGTCCGGCTGGTCGCGGTCATGCTCGGCTTGGTCGCCATGGCGCTCGTCGTGATCGGTTCGGCCAGCGCGCTGTACCTGCGCGCCCACCTGGTGCAACGGGTGGACGGGCAGCTGGCCTACCAGCTCGAGGTGTACGGGCGGAACCTGGACCGGATCCCCTGCCAGCCGGCCGAGGTGCTGATCCCCAGCGACTTCCTGGTGGCCATCTGGCAGCCGTGTCAGGTGGTGGCGTACGACCGCAGCACCTACACGTCCCAGCAGATTCCTGATCTGTTCAGCCGACCCCCTCAGCTCGACCGGCCCTACACGGTGTCCTCTCTGGACGGTAGCCACCGGTGGCGGATCCTGGCCCGACAGGTGTCTCCGGGCGTGGTCTTCATCGTGGCCGAGGATCTGGCCAATGTGGACGGAGCCATCGATCGGCTCGCACTGGCCAACGTCCTCATCGGCACCGTGGTCCTGATCCTGCTGGCGCTGCTCGGTGTGTGGCTGGTGCGGATGAGCCTGCGTCCGCTCGACGCCATCGAACAGACTGCGGGGGCGATCGCCCGCGGCGACCTGTCCCGACGGGTGCCGGTGGGCGAGCCCACCACCGAGCTGGGTCGCCTCTCCTACGCGCTCAACGCGATGCTCAGCCAGATCGAGTCGGCCTTCCGGGCCCGGGCCGCGTCCGAAGTCCAGGCCGTCCGGTCCGAGCAGCGCATGCGGCAGTTCGTGGCCGACGCCTCGCACGAGCTGCGGACCCCGCTCACCTCGATCCGGGGCTTCGCCGAGCTGTACCGCCAGGGCGCGGCGGCCGACAAGGACGAGGTCGTGCGCCGCATCGAGGATGAGGCCGCACGGATGGGCCTGCTCGTCGAGGATCTGCTCCTGCTCGCCCGCCTCGACCAGGAGCGTCCCCTGCAGATCGAGCCGGTGCACCTCGTCGAGCTGATCAACGACGCCGCCGCGGCGGCCCGCGCCGTCGCGCCCGACCGTCCGGTCGAGGTGGAGCTGGGGGAGGCGGCGGGCGGCCTCGTGGTCGCGGGCGACCAGGCCCGGCTCCGGCAGGTCGTGGGCAACCTCGTGACCAACGCGCTGACCCACACCCCGCCGGGCACGCCGGTGACGCTGCGCCTGTACGCCGAAGGTGCCCCGCCGCACGGCGCGACCGCGTCCGCGGCTGCGCCCCCGCCCGGAGCCGCGACGCCACCCGGGGCTGCACCGGCGGCCGGGGGAGCGCCGGTCGGTCCGGACCCTCAGCGGTTCGCCATGATCGAGGTGGCCGACCGGGGTCCCGGCCTGACCCCGGAGCAGGCCGAGCAGGTCTTCGAGCGCTTCTACCGGGTCGACAAGGCCCGCACCCGCCGGGCCACCGGCGCTCCCGGCCTGCCGCACAGCGGGGCGGGGCTGGGCCTGGCGATCGTGGCCGCCCTGGTCTCCGCGCACCGGGGCACCGTCGACGTCGTCACCGCCCCCGGCCAGGGGGCTACGTTCCGCGTCCGCCTCCCGCTGGCCGGCCCGGAGCCGGCCGCCCCAGAGGTCGGCTGAGCAGGCGGGCGACCGGGCCGGGCGGCCGCTCATGACGGCTGGTCTGCTCGCGCCGTTCGGGCGCCCGTACCCCGGTCGGGGCACCGTGCTCTCCCGGCCCCGACGCTCTTCGGGCCAGGGCGAAATGTGCGATTCCCAGCGGGTTCTCAGGAGCCCGTCAGTCGGGCCGAAGGTCGAAGCGGCAATCTCAATGTCATGAGTGAGAACCCGACGAACCCGGCCGGCCCGGAGCCGGCCGCTTCGGCTGTCCCACCGAACAACCCGGTGGTTCCGGCCGAGGCATCTGGGGCGGCTGCGCCCGATCCCGTCCAGCCGAGCTCGTCGTCACCGGCGCCGGCTGGAGCCAGCTCGGTCCAACCGTCGCCCGGCTCGTCGGCGCCGCCTCCGAGCGGCCTCACCCCGGCCCCGGCGGTCGGCTCGTCGCCCGCGGCCGCTGCTCCGTCGGCCGCCCCGACGGCGCCGTCTGGTCCGGTGTCGACTGGTCCGGTGCCGACCGGTCCCGCGTCGAGTACCCCGGCCCCAGGCGGTCTCGCGTCGGGCCCGGCCGCGTCGTACCCGGCGCCGGCCGGCCCCGAACCCGTCACCGGTCCGGTTCCGCCCGCGGCCGGGACGCCACCGACGCGGGTGCCCCAGCCGCCGCCGGCCGTAACCCCGTACCCGGGGGACCCGTACCCGCCTCCGGCCCCGCCCGCCGGCGCCTACCCCTGGCCCGCGCCCGGCCCGACGCCGAGCGGCGGCCAGCCGGGGTGGGTCCGGCGCGGCGTGGTCGCCGGTGCGGCCGCGCTCGCGATCGCCCTGGTCGGCGGGGTGGCCGGCGGCTTCGTCGGGTACGCCATTCGCGGCGACAGCGGCAACCCGCTGCAACTGCCGGTGGCGAGCGGAAACAGCGACGCCGCCCCGGTGGTCGACCGGTCGTCCCTGGCGAGCATCGCGGCCGCGCTGCAGCCGGCGATCGTGCACATCACCACCGACCTGGGCGAGGGTTCCGGTGTGGTCATCACGTCCGACGGGCACATCGTCACGAACAACCACGTGATCGCCGGGGCCCGCCGCAACGCGGTGCGGGTGACCTTCAACAGCGGCCGGCAGGTTCCGGCCACGATCGTGGGCACCGACCCGCAGACCGACATCGCGGTCATCAAGGTCGAGGCGGAGAACCTCACGGTCGCGCCGTGGGGCGACAGCGACTCGGTTCAGGTCGGGGACACCGTGCTGGCCATCGGCAGCCCGCTCGGCCTGCAGGGCACGGTCACCGCGGGCATCGTGAGCGCCCTGAACCGCACGATCCGGGTGAGCGAGAGCCCGCGCTCCCAGTTCGACACCGGCTCGGCCACGGTGATCGGTGGCGCGATCCAGACGGATGCCCCGATCAACTCCGGCAACTCGGGCGGCGCCCTGGTGAACACGCGCGGGGAAGTGATCGGCATCAACACCGCCATCGCCACGGCCGGGCTGAACGGCAACATCGGGGTCGGGTTCGCCATCTCCTCCAACCGGGCCCGGAGCGTGGCCGAGGCGATCATGGCGGGGCAGGAGGTCAAGCACCCGTTCATCGGCGTCCAGATCACCGACGACGAGGACGGCGGGGCACTGATCCGCGAGGTTGTCGACGGCAGCCCGGCCCAGCAGGCGGGCCTGACGGCCGGCGACGTGGTGACGAAGGTGAATGGTCAGCCCATCCGCGGCACCGAGGACCTCATCGGGATCATCCAGTCCAGCACGGTGGGGGAGGAACTCACGCTGACCGTTCGCCGCAACGGCTCGGAGCGGACCGTCACCGTCACGGTCGGCGAGCAGTAGCTTCGCCCAGGCGGCCGGCGTCGGGCTCCCCACCGGCGCCGGCCGCGCTTACTCGACAACCAGATCTCTCCGGGTGAGGGAGGGCCTGACCAGCCGGTGGGGTAGGGGCCACGGGGGCCGGCTGGTCAGGCCCAGTCGCTTGTCCGGGGCCGATCGCTGGCTGTGGCTGATCCGAGGACAGGCCCGGTCGAAGGAGCACAGTCGTCAGGCCCAGCCCAGGGTGCGCTCGACCGCCTTGCGCCAGCGGGCGTACGCAGCTTCCCGGTCGGCCTCGGACACGGCCGGCTCCCAGGTCGCGGCGGCGCGCCACTGGGCACGCAGCGTGTCCAGGTCGGGCCAGTAACCGACCGCCAGCCCGGCCGCGTAGGCGGCTCCCAGGCAGGTGGTCTCGGTGATCTCCGGGCGGACCACGGGGACGCCCAGCGCGTCGGCCTGCACCTGGGGCAGGATCGGACTCACGGTCATCCCACCGTCGATCTTCAGGTGGGGCAGGGACAGGCCGGCGTCGGCGGCCATGGCGTCGGCCACCTCGCGGACCTGCCAGGCCACCGCCTCGAGCGCGGCCCGGGCCAGGTGCGCCTTGGTGACGTACGCGGTCAACCCGGCGATGATGCCGCGGGCGTCGGCGCGCCAGTGGGGCGCGAACAGGCCGGAGAACGCGGGCACGATCACTGCCCCGCCGCTGTCCGGGACCGACCCGGCGAGACCGTCCATATCGGACGCTGCCGTGATGATGCCCAGATTGTCCCGCAGCCACTGCACCAGCGAGCCGGCGACCGCGATCGATCCCTCCAGGGCGTACACGGGGGCCTGGCCGGCCAGCTGGTAGGCCACGGTCGTGATCAAGCCGGCCTGGCTCGGCGTCGGCGTGGGGCCGGTGTTCTGCAGCAGGAACGCGCCCGTGCCGTACGTACACTTCGCGTCCCCGCGGTCGAAGCACGCCTGCCCGAACAGGGCTGCCTGCTGGTCACCCAGCGCGGCCGCGACCGGTACGCCGTCCAGCTCACCGCGGGCGGTCCCGTACACCGTCGACGAGGGGGCGATCTCCGGCAGCATGGCTCGCGGCACCCGCAGGGCCTGGCACAGCTCGTCGTCCCAGCCGACCGTGGCCAGGTTCATGAGCAGGGTGCGGCTGGCGTTGGTCACGTCGGTGACGTGGCGGCCCGTGAGGTTCCAGATCAGCCACGTGTCGATCGTTCCGAAGATCACCTCGCCCGCCTCGGCCCGCGCCCGCAGCGACGGGTCGGCATCGAGCAGCCAGGCGATCTTGGGGCCGGAGAAGTAGGTGGCCAGCGGCAGCCCGGTCGCGGCCCGGAACCGGTCCTGGCCGCCGTCGGCGGCGAGCTCGGCCACGAGCTGGTCGGTCCGGGTGTCCTGCCACACGATCGCCGGGTGGACCGGCTGACCCGTACGCCGGTCCCACAGCACCGTGGTCTCGCGCTGGTTGGTGATGCCGATGGCGGCCAGGTCGCGCGGCCCGATTCCGGCTCGGGCCAGCGCGCCCGCGACCACGGCCTGCACGTTGTGCCAAATCTCCTGCGGGTCGTGCTCGACCCAGCCGGGGCGCGGGAAGTACTGGCGATGCTCGCGTTGATCGACGGCCACCACGCGGCCGTCCTCGGCGAAGACCATGCAGCGTGACGAGGTGGTGCCCTGGTCGATGGCGGCGATGTAGGTCACCGCATCAGTCTCCCTGGTCCGCGCCCCGGTCACGTGCCCGGAACGTGACTTTCGGGGCAGGGCAAGGTGGCATGGGTGCCCAGAAAGTGACTTTCTTGGGGGAGACGAGGGTCGTGTTCCGGGCGCGACCAGGTTTTTCGGGCGCAGATCTGTGTACAAGCGCGGATCTTCTTCGTATATCCGGACACCGACTGGTGTCATGGAAATCGTTATCGACGGTCCCTCGCTCAGATGGTCCTGACCTCGTACGCTGCATGCCGGCGTGTCGCCGAGGTAGGACCCGCGGCGCGGACGGGCCATCTGGCCTGATCCGCGGCGTCGGAGGGGGAGCATTCCAGTGACGATCATCGAAAGTCAGGTCAGCGTGTGGGAGGCGCTGGCCGGTCGGGCACCGGGCCGTCCGGTGGGGCCGGCTGACCCGGGCCTGTGGTCCGCGGTCGCCGACCGGATCAACCCGGCCAAGGCCCGGCCCGTCCTGCGCGCCGGCGTCGAGATGGTCGAGCTGGTCAGCGCCCGCGGTGTGCCGTACGTGATGCTGCGCTCGCCCGACCAGCGCACCCCGTGCTACGTCCGCCTGACGCCCGAGGAAGCCCGGCTCGCGCACCTCATGGACGGCACCCGCACGGTCGCCCGGCTCGTCGCGGAGTTCACCCACATCACCGGCCGGCTCGCGCCCGACCAGGTGCGCCGGGTCGTGGCCGACCTCGCCGGCAACCGGATGCTGGAGGAACTGCCGGTCGACGCGTTCGCTCCCCTGGAGCGCGTGCGGCGCCGACCGTGGCCGCTGCGACTGGGCCGGGCCCTCCTGCAGGTCGCCCAGGGCCGTCGCATGGTGGTGGCCAACATCGATCAATTGGTGACCTTCGTCTATAGGGCTGGTGGGCGGCTGCTGTTCACCCGCGTCGCCGCGTTTCTGCTCGGGGCGGTGGCGGTCGTGGGCCTGGCCGCGTTCGCTTACCAGTGGTGGGCCGGTGAGCAGTCGGTCTTCCTCACCTCCGGCTCGTACGTCACCGGCGCGCTCCTCCTGCTCGGCCTCAACATCCTGGCGCTCGCCTGCCACGAGCTTGGGCACGCGCTGGCCACCAAGCACGCCGGCCGCCGGGTCCCCAACGCCGGCTTCCTCATCTACTTCGGTATTCCGTCGGTTTTCGTCGATACCACCGACGTGTGGATGGCCGGGCGACGCGCGCGGCTGCTCGCCACCGCGGCCGGGCCGGCCGCCGGGCTCGTCCTCGCCGGAGCAAGCTCGCTGGTCGGCCTGGCCGTGCCGGCGGCCGCCCCGATCTGCTTCAAGCTCGCCTTCGCCTGGTATCTCAATGCACTGTTCAATCTAAATCCGTTCCTGGCCTTGGATGGCTACTACCTGCTGATGGACTGGCTGGAGATCCCGAATATGCGGGCACGGGGTCTCGCCTGGATTGCGGCGCGTGTCCGTCGGCGCCCGCCGTCCTGGAAGGAACTGGACCGGGAGGGCCGGCTCGTCGCCCTCTACGGCCTGCTCGCCATGGGCTGGCTGTTCATCGCGGCCAACATCGTCTACCGGCTGTACGTGGACCGGGTGGGCGGCCTCGTCACCGGGCTGTGGCGCTCGGGCTGGGCCGCGCGGCTGCTGCTGGTGGCGGTGGCGCTCGCCCTCATCTCGCCCATCGTCTACGTGCTGGTGGGCTGGACCGGTCACACTGCCCGGCGGCTGGTCCGTCGGTTCGGTGAGCGTCGGATCGAGCGGGACGAACCCCGGCGGCTGGCCGCGCTCCGCGACTCGACGCTGCGTGACCTGCCCGACCAGGCGCTGCAGACGCTGGCCACCCACGCCCGGTGGCGGCATCCCCGCACCGGCGAGCAGGTGGTGTTCGCCGGGGCCGCGCAGCCGTACGTCTTCGTGGTGGTCGACGGTGCGCTGGAGGGTCGGCGCCCCGGCGACCCGGTCGGCACGGTGCGGGAACGCGTCGGGGCTGGCGGGGTGGTGGGCCTCGCGGCCGCGCTCACCGGCGCGCCCGCGGAGCTGGCCTGGCACACCGCCGGGACCACGCTGCTGGCGATTCCATCGGCGGCGGTCGCGGCCGCCGTCGGCCCGGTGGCCGCCGGGGCGGGAATCTCCTTCGGCACGGCGGACGAGGCCGACCAACTCTTCGGCGAGACCCCCGGACTGGCCAGTCTGTCCAAGGAGGACAGACTAGGGCTGGCTCAGGTGGCCGTGCCCGTCGCGCTGGCGCCCGACGCGCCGGTCATGCTCAACGGCGGGGACACCGCCATCGTCGTGGCGTCCGGCATGGTCGTCACCCCCGACGGGCGGCAGCTGGGCCGGGGGACGATGTTCGGCCCGGTGGGGACGGACTTCTCGGGTGCCGTCGCCACCGCCCGGACGCCGGTGCGGGCGTTCACCATCCCGGCCGCCTCCGGCCTGCCCTTCCTGCTGGGGCAGCGGCTCGGCTCGCCCACGACCGAGGTCGTCACCGGAGGCGGGCCCGGGCCGTCCATCGGCGTTCACCCGCCGGCGGCCTACCCTCCACTCACGCCGCCGCCCGGCCCACCGCCCACAGTGGACGATTCCGCCGACGGGCGGTTCGAGCGGCGGCTGCGTTGGCTGCTGATCCTCGTGCTGCTGCTCGCGTTGCTGCTCACCGGCGGCAACGCGCTCGTATCCGCAAAGCCGTGGACCGAGATGCCCCGCGACCGGGCGTGGCTGCGCGTCGAGGCCGGCACCGTCACCGCCGTGGTCGGCGGGACCACTCATCGCCTGACCGCGGGCGACGACATCTATGTCGGCGAAGCCGATGCGGTGACCGTGGCCGCCCAGTCGCGCGCCACGCTGACCTACCACGGCGGCGCGTCGTCGCTGCTGTGCGCGGGCACCGAGCTGCGCCTCGGCGTCCTGACCCACGCAGGCCGACCGGTGGCGCCCGTGGCCGCCTACGAGCTGCGCCGCGGCCAGGCCGTCAACCACACCGCCAGCGTCACCCCCGCCTTCACCGACCTGTCGCTGACCGTGCAGACCGGGGACGGCACCGTTCGCAACGAGGGCGAGGCGGTGTACTCGGTGACGCCGTCGAGCGCCGTGGTCTCCACGGGCACGGTGTTCGTCGACGCGACCCGTCAACGCGAGGTGGGCGGAGCGCTCGGGTGCGGCGACGGCTCGTCGCTCGCCCCGGTGCCCACCACCACGGCGACCGCCACCCCGACGGCCACCGCCACCCCGTCGCCGAGCACCAGCCCGTCGCCGTCGGCGAGCCCCACCACGCCGACGACCTCCGCCACTCCGCCGAACCGGCCGCCGGTCATCAGGTGGTCGGTCGACCCGACCGGCGCGGTGATCACGCCGAAGATGGACGAGGATCCCTGCGATGGGCGGTCACCGATGGACGTCACGGCGGCCATCCGCGACGGTGGTGTGGGAGGCATCGACCAGGTTGTCCGGGTGACATGGAGTTGGACCGGGCTCATTACCAACGCGGTGACGCAGACCCAGCCCACCGGGCCGGGAGAGTGGTCGGTCACGATCGGGACCATCACGTACGACGGCAAGCCGATCGCGGGCGGCACGTTCACGGTGACGGCCACCGCGTTCGACCAGGACGGACAGTCGACGACCCTCACCAGCGGACCGGTGACGGTCACGCCCTGCGTCGATACCGAGCCACCGACCATCCTCGGTGTGGTTCCCAGCCCGCTCACCATCTACAGCTCGACCCGGTGCGGCAGCCTGCAGAGCACGCTCACGGTCCAAGCGACCGACAACAGTGGTCTTCCGCTGGCCGCGAGTGCGCGGTATCAGGTGGCCGGCACCTGGTACGACGCTGGGTTGACGAGGGTCGATCGTGACAACAAATGGACAGGCGTCGTTGGTCCGATCTCCTACCCCTTCAACACGAGAACACCCATCCCCATCGAGGTGTCCGTCCGGGACGCGGCCGGGAACATCCGGGAAAGCTTGACAGCAATTCATTACGATATCTGCATTATTATCTCGTGAATGGAGAGTGTGTCAGTGCTCTGTTGGTTTTGTGTGAAGGCGGCCCGGGCGATGTGTCGGTTCTGCGGGCGGGGGGTGTGTGAGGACCACGCCCGCTTCGGTCCGTACGTGCTGGAGGTCTACCGCAGCGTTGCCCGAGACCGGACCGAGGCGCTCGTCGTCGAGGATGCCGTCCACTGTGGAACGTGCCGTCCGCGGCCGCAGCCGGTCCCGATGCCCGAGCTGGGGTAGGCTGACCGGACAACGCTGTGGGGAGTGGGAAGATGAGTGACTTCGACGAGGTGCTGGAGCGCCTGGTGACCGACCCGGCGTTCCAGGCGGCGTTGCGCGCCGATCCAGAGGCGGCGCTGCGCGGCTACCGCCTCGACGCGGAAGAGCGGGCGCTGCTTCGGTCCCAGCTCGACCTCGGCGCCGGGGCCGATCACGCGGTAGAGGAGCGGGTCAGCAAGTCGGGCGTCTTCGGCCTGGTCGGCCCGGTCGTGAGCAGCTTCGGCTTGGGCGCGTCGGAAACATCGGCGTTGGGGGTCGCGCGGAGCGAGCCCGCCGGCGTGGCCAGCTTCGGGGTGGTGGACGCGGACGGTCAGGCGGTGTTCGGCACGCGGGCCTCGGGCGCCGGTGGCGGGTCCCTCGGGGCCGGCTCGCCCGCCGTCGGCTACGAGACGTGGGTCGATGCCGACGGGGACGGGCGCGGCGACCGGTACCAGGCGGTCGAGCGCGGTGACGGCGGCGTCGAGATCTACGTCGACCAGGACGGCGACGGTGTGGCCGACTTCGTCGGGTACGACGACAACCGGGACGGGCTGGTGGAGCGAGCCGACTACGACACCGACGGGGACGGTGTGTTCGACACTCGCCTGGTCGACGACAACGGCGATGGCTGGCTCGATCGCGAGGTTCCCTACCCCAGCCCGCCCAAGATGAGCTTCGGCACCACTGACGACGCACACGCCTGACGACGGGCGTTTGCCGCAGTACCGATCTCGGGCGGCGCGTGAGCCCGGGGCGGGGCGCGTATGGGCTACCCTGGCCGGCGTGTCCGAAGCGATCGTCGTGCGCGACATCCGTAAGTCCTACGGCCAGACCCGAGCCGTGGACGGCGTGTCGTTCGAGGTAGCCGAAGGCGAGTTCTTCGGCATCCTCGGACCCAACGGCGCCGGCAAGACCACGACGTTGGAGATCGTCGAAGGGTTGCGTAAGCCCGACGGGGGCGAGGTCCGGTTGCTCGGGGAATCGCCGTGGCCGCGCCAGACGTCGCTGCTCCCGCGGATCGGCGTGCAGCTGCAGGCGTCGAGCTTCTTCGAGCGTCTGACGGCGCGCGAGCAGATCCGTACGTGGGCGTCTCTCTATGGCGTGAGTGCTCGACGAGCCGACGAGATGCTCGAGCTGGTCGGGCTGTCCGACAAGGCGAGCACCCGCATCGAAAAACTCTCGGGTGGTCAGGCCCAGCGGCTCTCCATCGCCTGTGCGCTCGCGCACGACCCCGAGGTGGTGTTCCTCGACGAGCCGACCTCCGGCCTGGACCCGCAGGCTCGGCGTAACCTCTGGGACCTGCTGCGGGAAATCAACCGCCAGGGGCGCACCGTCGTGCTCACCACGCACTACCTCGACGAGGCCGAAGCGCTGTGCGAGCGCGTGGCCATCATGGACCGTGGCAAGATCCTGCAGATCGGGCCACCCGCCGCCCTGGTCCGTGGGCTGAATGCGCCCACCCGCATCTCCGTGGAGAGCGGAACGATCGCGCCGCACGACGCTCGGGCGCTCGCCGGCGACGCCGAGATCAGCGACGACGGGGTCTCGCTCACCATCGCCACCCGCGACCCCGCTCGCGTACTGGCCGCGCTCGCCGAACGCTCCGCGCTGCGCGGACTGTCGGTCCGGGGCGCCACCCTCGAGGACGTCTTCCTCAACCTGACCGGACGGGAGTACCGGGACGATGACTGACCAGCCTGATGCGCCCTCCCGCGCGACCCGTGCCAAGGCCGGTGCTTCCGACACCCCCCTGGCTCTGACGGTGACGGGGTGGCGCAGCCTCTCGCGGGCCATGGCCCTGGGGTTCCTCCGTGACCGGACGGCCCTGTTCTTCACGATCCTGTTCCCGTTGATGTTCCTCGTCGTCTTCGGGCTGCTGTTCCGTGACGAGAGCGGCAGCCGGGCCGCGATCATCCAGGTCGGCCCGGTGGCGGTGCTCGACGAGATGCCGGAGCCGGCCCGCGCCCAGCTCGACCAGGTGCTCCAGATCGAGCGATCCGATGATCTTGAGGCGGCGCTGAACGAGGTCCGGACCGGCGGCGTCGACGCGGTCGTGGCGCAGCAGGGGTCCCGGCTGGTCGTCCACTACTCCATGGCGGACCAGGTCGGCGCCGGCACCGTGCAGGCCATCCTGCGCGAGGTCGTGCAGAGCGCGAACCTGGCCGCGAGCCCCACCCCGCCGCGGTTCACGCTCGAGGCCCAGCCGGTCGAGGACGAGTCGCTCAAGCCCATCCAGTACCTGACCCCGGGCCTGCTCGGCTGGGCGGTCGCCACCGGGGCCATGTTCGGGGCGGCGCTGACGCTCGTGACCTGGCGCCAGAAGAAGGTGCTGCGCCGGTTGCGCCTGGCCCCGGTGAGTACGCCGATCGTCTCCGGCGCCCGCATCGGGGTGAGCATCGTCGTCGCGCTCGTCCAGGGCGCCATCTTCGTTGGTGTGGCGTCGCTGCCGTTCTTCGGGCTCCGGCTGTCGGCGTACTGGTGGATGTCCATACCCCTGCTCATCGCCGGCACGCTCGCCTTCCTGGCGATCGGCCAGCTCGCGGGCTCGTTCACGAAGACGCCCGAGGCGGCCAGCGCGGTGGCCAACCTGATCGTGCTGCCCATGGCGTTCCTCTCCGGCGCCTTCTTCCCGCTGCAGAACGCGCCCGGTTGGCTCACCACGATCTCCTCGGTGCTGCCGCTGCGGCACCTCGTCGAAGGGCTGCTCGACGTGATGGTGCGGGGCCAGGGCCCGAGCGCGGTGCTGCCGGAGATCGGGATCCTGCTCGGCTTCGCCGTCGTGGTGGGCGCGGTCGCCGTGGCGCTGTTCCGGTGGGACGACGCCTGACCCGGGACGGGTCAGGCGGTTCCGGCGGCGTCGACCGGGCGGAAGCCGTCGCGGGTGAGGGCCTCGCTGACCGGTGACGAGGCGAGGTACTCCAGGAACATCCGGGCGACGCCCGCGTTGGGGGCGTCCGGTGGTACGGCCGCGACGAAGTCGGCCAGGACGGTCGAGGACTCGAGGACCTCGATCGTCATGACCTCCTCGCCGGCCGCGACGGCGTCGGATCGGTAGACCAGAGCCACGTCGGCGCTGCCCTCGGTGACGAGGCGCAGCGCCGACCGTACGTCCGGTTCGAACTGCGCGGTGGCCACGGTGACCTCGGCGGCGGCGAGTACCTGCTCGGCGACCGCGCCGCAGGGCTCGGCCGGGTCACACAGCGCCACCCGCACCTCGGGTCGGGCCAGGTCGGCCAGGCCGCGGATGGTCAGCGGGTTGTCCGGGTCGACGGCCAGCACGAGCTGACCGCGGGCGAAGTGCACGAACTCGGTGAGCCCGGCCGACTGGAGCGTGGCCGGGTCCTCGGCCGCGACGAGGTCGGGCGGCGGGGTCTGGGCGGCCCGCTCGGCGATGCGGGAGTCGGGCTCGAAGACGGTCACGATCCGGACGGCCGGATAGGTCGACGTGAACGCGTGCGCCATGCCCGTGATGGCGTCGGTCAAGGACGGCGGGGCCACGATGGTCAGCTCGCCCGCGGGAATCGGCCGGCCGCCCCCGCTGCAGCCGGCGAGGGCCACACAGAACACCAGGGCCAAGGCCGCTCGCCACCACGATCGCACCCGGCCACACTAGCCGGGATCCCGCCGACCTCCCGACCGGCCGGGGTCGGCCGACCACTCCTCCCGGTCGGCTCACGCGCCGTTCTCGCCTGGCAGGATCGGGGCATGCCTGTCACCCCTGTCGATGCTCTCGCGGAGACCGTGGCTCCCCTCCTGGACGGGCGTCGGGTGATCGTCGGGATCGCCGGCCCGCCCGGCGCCGGAAAGTCCACCCTCGCCGCCGACCTCGTCCGTCGGCTGGCCGACCGGCGCGCGGTGGTCGTCCCGCTGGACGGCTTCCACCTGGCGAACGAGGAGCTGGCCCGGCTCGGCCTGGCGCACGTGAAAGGGGCGCCGGAGACGTTCGACGCCTGGGGGTTCGTACACCTGCTGCGCCGCCTGCGGGCGCGGGACGAGCTCGTCTACGCGCCGACGTTCAAGCGGGAGTTGGAGGAGGCCATCAACTCCGCCATTCCGGTGCCGGTAGAGGCCGAGCTCGTGGTCGTCGAGGGCAACTACCTGTTGCTGCCCGAGTCCCCATGGTCGCTCGGCCGTCCGCTCTTCGACCTCGCGGTCTACCTCGACGTGCCGGCCGCCGTCCGGGTGCCGCGGCTGCTGGCCCGCGCCCGGGAGGGCGGCCGGGACGAGGCGGCGGCCCATGACTGGGTGTTCCGCAACGACGAGGCGAACGCCCGCCGGATCGCCGCCAGCCGCGACCGGGCCGACGTGGTGCTGACCGGCTGACCGGTGCTACCGGCGCTCGTCGGGCAGGATGACGGTGATCGCCCAGCTCACGACCGAGACGATGATCGTGCCCCAGAAGGCGTTCCAGAAGCCGGAGACCTCGAACGGCAGCCCCAGCTGCCCGGCCAGCCAGCCCACGAGCAGGAACAGCAGCGCATTGACGACGAGGGCGATCAGCCACAGCGTGACCAGGTAGAACAGGCAGCCGAGCACCTTGATGATCGGCTTGAGCACGGCGTTGACGACCCCGAAGATGATCGCCACGCCGAACAGCGTCAGCGCCTTGGACCAGCCAGTGGCAGTGACGTTGATCCCGGGCAGCGCGGTCGCCACCCAGAGCCCGACCGCCGTCGCGGCCGTGCGGACGAGGAACCGCAGCATGGCGCTCAGGACAGGTACCTCCCTGACGTACTCGATCCGCACCTGTCGCACCAGCCTATTGTCACCACGGCCGGCCCAACCATTTTCGCCCGGGTTGTGGCCGTACGGTGAGGGTTAGCAGGAAAGTCCGGCCATCGGGGAGGCGTGACGCGCCCCACTTTCCCAGCAATCACTCAGCGCACCCTCAGCCACGACTGGACATGAGCGGGAACCATGACAGTGCCGGGTGCGTTGAAAGTGACTGGACGCCGGGGACGCGGGCGCTGAATTGTAGCGCTGGTCACCAAGTTGTGACCGCATTTCCAGGACCAAGCGGAATCCGGGACGGGCGAGATCTGTTGTGTCAGTGGCACTGCCGGGGGGCGGTGCGGCGCCCCGGACCGGGCCGACACGCGGCGAGGGGCATGCGATGCGCCTCAACCACGCGAACGGAAGACGTGGTGGGGCACAGAGGAGGGTGGCGACGTGGAGCAGATTACGACAGACCTGCGCACCGACGAGGTGGCCGAGGAGCGCGACCTGGTCGGTGTGTACCTGCACGAGATCTCCAAGACGCCCCTGCTCGACGCGGCGCAGGAGGTTGAGCTGGCCAAGGCCATCGAAGCTGGTCTCTACGCTGAGCGTCTGCTGGACAAGGACGACCCGATCGAGGGCGCCAAGATTCCGGAGGGCGTCACCGAGGCCGAGCTGCGCCGCCTCGTGGCCGAGGGCGAGTACGCCAAGGACCTGTTCATCCGGGCCAACCTGCGGCTCGTGGTGTCGATCGCGCGCCGCTACGTCCGGTCCGGAATGCCGATGCTGGACCTGATCCAGGAGGGCAACACCGGTCTGGTGCGTGCCGTGGAGAAGTTTGACTATGTGCGCGGGTACAAGTTTTCGACCTACGCCACGTGGTGGATTCGCCAGGCGATCAGCCGGGCGATCGCGCAGCAGGAGCGGACCGTACGGCTGCCGGTTCACCTCGTCGAGGACGTGAACCGAATGCGCAACGTGGCGCGCCAGCTGACCCGCGAGAGCGGCACCGAGCCCGAGCCGGAGCAGATCGCGGCCGCGATGGACGTCCCGGCCGAGCGCGTGCGCGAGCTCATGCGCTGGTCGCAGGACACCGTGTCGCTGGACACGCCGGTCGGCGACGACGGCGACACGAACCTGGGCGACCTGGTGGCCGACTCGGACGTGCCGTCGCCGGAGGACGTGGTGCTCGCGGCGATGGAGCGCACCCGTATCGAGAGCCTGCTCAACCACCTCGACGACCGGTCGGCCGGCATCATGCGGGCCCGGTACGGCCTCGAGGACGGCCGGGAGCACTCGCTCACCGAGGTGGCGACTCGGTTCTCGCTGTCGCGGGAGCGCATCCGTCAGCTGGAGATCCAGGCGCTCGGCCGGCTCCGGGAGCTGGCGCGGGCCGAGGGCCTGCGGGCGGCCTGAGCCAGCGACGACAGGTCGGCCCGGCTCGCGCAGACGAACATGCCCCGGGTGGGTTCAATCCCACCCGGGGCTATCCGTCTGTCTGGAGCTGATTCGGTGTCGACGGCCCGGTGTCTCGGCGTGTCTTGCGGCCGGATCCGGTCCGCCCTCGTGCCGGATACGGCGGTCGGCGGGCCGCGCTAGCGCCCGAGATCCGGGTCCGGGGGCGGCGGCTGGCCCATGAGCGGGCGCGGCGGGACCTCGGGCGGGGACGCGAGGTCGGGCGGAGGTTGGCCCATGACCGGGCGGGGCGAGCCGGGCGGCCGGCCATCCTCCGGCGGGGCCACCGTGGTGATCGCCGTGGCGGTGCCCACCGCCTTGCCCGCGGCCGTGGCGGCGGCCGGGCGACGCCGACCGGTGAAGACGATGGTGGCCAGGCTCAGCACGGCCGCCGCGCTGATGCCGGCGGCCAGGATGAGCGCGGGCCCGGCCCCACCCGGGGAGGACGATCCGATCACGACCGGTTGCGCCGGCTCGGCCCGGCGGGCCGCGACCAGCTCGTCCGCCTCGCCCGGTTTGACCAGATGTCCGACCGCGGTGCCCTTGGGCTGGGCGAAGCCCCAGTCCAGCAGGGCGGCGTTCTGCTGCCAGCCGCGGGCGGGCATGACCTCCGCCCCGAGGACGGCGGCCACGAGCCGCCGGCCGTCGCGTTCGGCGGCTCCCACAAAGCTGTGCCGGGCAATGTCGGTAAAACCGGACTTTCCGCCCAGCGATCCCGGCAGCTCGAGGTACTCCCAGTTGTCGTGCTGGATCTGCAGGCCCGATGCCAGCTGGTGGTCGTGGGTCCGCACCCAGCGCCGGAACGGTTCATGCTCGTAAGCGGCGCGGAAGATCAGCACCTGGTCGTAGGCGCTGCTCACCTGGCCCGGCCCGTCCAGACCGGACGGGGTGGCCGCGTACGTGTCCCAGGCGCCCAGGCTCCGGGCGAATGCGTTCATGTCGGCCACGGTGCCCGCCACGCCCCGCTCGCCGCCGGCGATGCGGGCCAGGGCGTTGGCCGCGTCGTTGCCGGAGCGCAGCAGCAGCCCGAGGAACAGGTCCTCCACCGTGTAGACCTGGCCGGCCTGCAGCGGCACGGTCTTGCTGTCCCACTCCTCCCCGAAGTCGAGGTCCTCGGGGGTGACCATCACGGCGTCGGCGGGATTGAGCTTGGGCAGCACGGTCGCCGCGAGCAGAACCTTCTGCACACTTGCCGGAGCGATCATGCGGTGGGCCCCGCAGGCCCCGATCACCTCGCCCGTGTCGAGGTCGGCCACCACCCAGGAGGTCGCCGTGAGGATCTCGGGCAACGGCGGTGCCCCCGGGGCCACGACCAGGCCGGTGCCGGCCAGGGCGTCACCGCCGAGCGTGACCGGGGCCGGCTTGCGCTCGGGCGGCGGGGCCGGCGGTGGTGGGGCGACGCCGCGCACGTCACTGACGGCGCAGGGTTGCTGCTCCGCCACGGCGCTGGCGGCGGCCGGGCTGGCGAGGCTGGCGAGCAAGGAGCAAGTGAACAGGCACACCGCGAGGGTTCCCAGACTTCGTACGCTCCACGTGCGCCAGCTCACAGCGCTGAGACTAGTGGCTCTCCGCGATCTGGTTCGCCTGGACCTGACAAACGTCAGGCCTCGGCCCCTTCGGGGAGCGCGGCGTCGGCCGGCTCGCGATCGTCCGCGGCGGGAGCCGCTGGGGCCGGGGACGCTGACGCTGGCCGTGGGGCCGGGGACACTGGTGCCGGCGGTTCGGCCGCGGCCCCAGCCGTGGGTGACCCGGCCGCCGGCGGTTCATCGCTCGGGGAGACCTCGGCCGATGGAGATCCGGCCGGCGCCGGATGGGACAGCCACCCGATCACCTCAGCGCTGGTGAGCGGAGTGGAGTACAGGTACCCCTGGCCGTACGGGCAGCCCATCTGGACCAGCAGGTCGCGGGCGGCCGGGCTCTCCACGCCCTCGGCGACCACCTGAAGGTCCAGCTTGTGCGCCATCGAGACGATGCCCTCGACCACGGTGCGCTGCCGCTCAGAGAGCACGAGCGAGTCCACGAAGGACTTGTCCATCTTGATGGCGCCGATCGGCGTCTGCTCTAGATACGACAGCGACGAGAAGCCGGTGCCGAAGTCGTCGATGGCCAGCCGGACGCCCCGGTCCCGCAGCTCGGCGAGCTCGCCCCAGGCGTGGTCGGCCCCGCGATCGAGCGCGCTCTCGGTGAGCTCGAGCATGAGCCGGTCGGCCGGCAGCCCGGCCGCGCCGAGCGCCTCGTCGACCCGCTGGGCGAAGCCGGGCCGGTGCAGCTGGCGGGGCGAGACGTTGACGCTGATGTACACGTCCGAGCGGGGCCACCCGGCCGCCTCGGCCACGGCCGTGCGCAGCACGAGGCCGCCGATCGCCTCGATCAGGCCGGTCTCCTCGGCCACCGCGATGAACTCGACCGGGGACACCAGCCCGCGGCTCGGGTGCTCCCAGCGCACCAGCGCCTCGAAGCCCACCGTCCGCCCGGTTCGCAGCTCGACGATGGGCTGGTAGGCCAGCCGGAACGCGCCCTCGTCGATGGCCCGGACCAGCGCCTCCCGCAGCCGCAGGCGCTCGATGAGCAACGCGTGCCGGTCCGAGTCGTACCGGCACCACTCGCCCGGGCCGGCCTCCTTGGCCGCGCGCAGCGCCATCCCGGCCCGGCGCACCATCTCCTCGCCCCCGTCGTTCGGCTCGTCGGTGGCCGGGGGGTCGGGGGGTACGGCCACGCCGACGCAGGCGCTGAGCCGGACCAAGCGTTCTCCCACCGGCACGGGCTCGGTCGTGGCGGCCACCACCTCCCTGGTCAGGGCGGTGAGGTCCCGGGGCCCGGCGACCAGGATGGCGAACTCGTCACCCCCGAACCGGGCCACGACGTCGTCCGGCCCGACCAGCCGGCGCAGCCGCTCGGCCAGCGTGACCAGCACGACGTCCCCGAACGACGGGCCGGCGTCCTCGTTGATCTGCCGGAAGTCGTCGATGTCGACGAGGAGTACGGCCGACCACGGTGGTTGCCCCCGCTCGGTGAGCCGCCACATGAGGTGCGAGCGGCTGGCCAGGCCGGTCAGCGTGTCCAGCGACGCCTGGTAGACGAGGGTGCGGCTGTGGGTGTGACCGGCGGCGGCGACGCGGGCCAGCGCCACGAGCGTGAGCGCAGCCCCGGTGGCCGCCAGCACGACCCCGTCCCGGATACCCCCGGTGAGCGCCTGCCCGAGCATGACGACCGGCGCCACCAGGGCCGCGACCGCGGCCACCCAGAACCCCCGTAGGGCCGGGGAGGCTCCCCGCGTCGCCGGCTCGGTCAGGCCGGCCATCGACGGGTGCAGCGCCGCCCAGCCCAGGCAGGCGGCCGCGACGCTGCCGGCCACCGGCGACACGCCGGCCAGCGACTGGGTCACGTTCGCGACGCCGAGGGCGGCGGCCGTGTCGGCCACCAGGGCGGCCGCGGTGCCGGCGACCAGCGACGCCGCCGACGAGTTGAATGCCGACGAGTCGGATGTCGACGGGTTTGCCCGGCCGACGATCAGCAGCCGGACGGCCACGATGAGCAGCAGGGCGTCGCCGATCGGGGCGCTGGCGGGCCCCGACCACCACCAGGCCTGGTCGGCCGGGCGGAGCAGCGCGCTGCCGAGCACCAGCAGCAGGACGGCGATGAGGGTGTCGAGAAGGGTCACGTCTCCGTGCCCGTCGCCCGGAGGCCGGCGCATTCGCAGCAGCCCGGCCGCGAGGGCCACGAAGCCGGCCAGGCGGATCAGCCCGCCGGTCGTGGGCGGCGCCCATTCCGCGATCGGCCAGGCGACCAGGGCGACCGCCACGGCCACCCAGGGCCAGCGCTGCGCCGGGTCATGCAGCCGGATTCCGGTGGCGACGGCCCCGGCCGCAACCAGGGCCAGCACCACCTGGGCCGGGCCCGACCATGCCCCGCCCGCGAGCACAAACAGGGTCGCCAGCACCACCGCCGTCCAGTAGCCGAACACCAGACGGCGGAGATCGGCGAGCGTGGCCGGCCATCGACCGGAAGCACCGGCGTCGGCGGTGGTCTGTGCCCGGCTGGGTCGTAGCCACGGTGGGATGAGCGATCTCATGAGCGCAGTGACCGCCACCGAACTCGTGCGGCGGTTACGCGCACGGTGGGGCGGGAGCGCGGTGGTGACGGACGGGGCGGCGCACCGAACTTACGCGTGCGACGGGCTGGCACACTACGGCACCGTACCGGTCCGGGCCGGGCTGTCGGAATCGGCGGAGTAGGTACGAACCGTCGTACATGCGCGTCCGCCGTAGATCCCGCGCCGGTGACCACGCTGCTCGCCCGGCGGCGCCCCGGCGGCCGGAGCCGCCACAGCGACCAGCGCGCCTGGTCAGGGCGGGTCGGTGGCGGCATTCCGTGGAGCCGAGCCTGCGGTGGTCGCCGGCCGGGACGCATCGTCGGACCGGGTCACCGTCCATCCGGGACAGTGACGGGCGGGCCGGAGGTGATCCAGGCGTGGGCTGGTCGCTCAGTTGTTGGGTTGGTCGCCAGGTCGGGTCTGCTCGGCGAGGAACCGCTCGAGCTCGGCCCCCAGCTCCTCTGCGGTCGGCAGCCGGCTACCGTCGGCGAGCAGGCTGTTGGCCTGCTGACCCCGCACGAAGGCGTCGTACTGTGCCTCGAGGGAGCGCACCACCGAGGCCGCCTCCTCGGCCTGCGCGATCTGCTGGTCGATCTCGGCCCGGGCCAGCTCGGCCGCGCGGCGCAGCTCCTCCGTGGGCAGCAGCAGCCCGGTCGCCTTCATCACGGCCGTGAGCAGCTTCTCGGCCGCCGCCGGGTACTCGCTCTGGGCCAGGTAGTGGGGGACGTGAACGGCGAAGCCGAGGGCGTCCCGGCCCGCCTGGCCGAGGCGGTACTCGAGCAGGTGCCCCGCTCCGCCCGGCACCTGCACCCGGCGCAGCCACGGCTCATACCCGGCGATCAGCTCCCGCCGGGTCGCGTGGGCGGTGATGCCGGTCGGTCGGGTGTGCGGGACGGCCATGGGGATCGCGTTGAAGCCGATCACCATCCGGACGCCGAGCTGCTCGACCAGTCCCATCACGGCCCGGGTGAACCGTTCCCAGTACAGGTCCGGCTCCGGCCCGGCGAGGAGCAGGAACGGGGTGTTCGCGCTGTCGTGCAGCAGGTAGAGATTGAGCGAGGGCTCCTCGTAGCTCTCCCAGTGATCTTCGAAGAAGATCATGACTGGCCGGCGGGACCGGTAGTCGAGCAGGGCATCGACATCAAACGTGGCGATCACCCGGTTGGGCAGCGAGGAGAGCAGGTGCTCACGCGCCAGACGGCTCGCCGCGCCCGCGTCCACGAACCCGGTCAGCGCCTGGATCAGCACGGGGCGCCCCAGGTCGGGTACGTCGTCGACGAGTCGGTACAGGTCCTTGGGCTCCGGCACCATGAGGTCCTCGCTCACTCCCGTGACACTCACTGCTTACGGTGAGAGCACCGCGTCTCCCGTCGGGGACCGGTGTCCCGGCAAGCACTACGCATCATTAGTACCCCATATCGAGACGTCAGCCACGCCGGGCCGGTGGACGATGGGCGCCCTGGCCGGCCCGAGATCCACGGTCGTGTCCGTCTCGTTACCGGCTGTTGCGCCAGGCGGAACAGGGCGGCCACGGCTCCGTCCGCCCGGAAGCTGACCGTCGTATGGAATGAACCGTCGAGCCGGCTGCGCTTGTTCCAAGCGTGCCGCTTCTTGAGCGGGCCGCGTTCGCGGGCCGGACGGTCTGGAGCGAGGTCGGTGGGTTCGCTCCTGAGTAGACGGTGTCGCCGGCCGGCGTACGTGGGGCGGCTCGCCGGCGTACGAACTGTGGCCGGCCTCGGGCTCGGGCCTCGTCAGGCCGGGGCGGCCGCCAGCAGGGGACCGGGCGCGGGCCGGCCGTCGAGCGTCGTGGGATCCAGGCTCCAAGCGGCGGCGATGCGCAGTACGTCGGCCTCGCCTACCAGCAGGCCGGCCTCGTCGTCCACCTCCGCCGGCAGCCCGGCCGCCCGCTCGGCGTCGTCGGGTTCCCCGCGCCAGTCGAGCAGCTCGCCGTCCCGACCCAGCCAGTCGAAGGAACGCAACAACGCCCCGTCATGCACGCGTCGCCAGCGGTGCCGTTGCGTCGAGCGGTCGGTCGCGAAGTACTGGACCTCGGTGTGCAGCGCGGCCGACAGACCCAGGATGTCCACGCCGGATCCCGGTCGGGCCAGCCAGCGGCCGACGACCAGCACCCAGACGGCGTCGGCGGCCCCGGGCAGGGGCGGCGTCAGCATCACCCGATCGTCGGTGAAGTAGGCGACGTCAATGCCCGTCCGCCACGGCACGGTGCCCAGGTCATGCAGGCCCAGGGCGGCGCGGACCTGCCCGGGCTCTGCGTTCCGCACTGCGAGCCACGCCTGCTTGCCGCCGAACCCCACCATCGGACCGCCGGGGCCGGGCTCCACCCCCACCATGCCCCGACCGTACCGGACTGCTCATCCCGGCCGCCGAGAACGCAGGCGGCCGCCCGCGCCGCCTCATGCCGTCGTGGGATGGCACCGGCTGGTGATCTCAGGCGACCCGCGACTGCGACGCCCGGCCGTTGGCTGACCGTCGCTTGTTGCGACGAGGGCGTTGCTCCCGGCGATAGGGTTCCAACACGGTGTTGAGAACCCGCTCCAGGAACTTGCGCTCCTCCGGCGGAATGGGTGAACGATCGCTCAGCAGGCGGCCAACCTCGTAGCCCAGCTCGTGCATGGGCGCGGCCGCCTCGCCCGACCCCAGCCGGCCCGGGTACGCCGCGCGCACCATCTCCGTGGTACTGCGGCCGAGAATCGGGGCCACCCGCTCCAAGGAACGCACGGTGGGCCGCTGCGACCCACCCAACCACCGCAGCACGACCGAAGGATCCAGCTCGGCCTTGCGCGCGAACTGGGTCGGCGTCGAGAATCCCGCGCTCCGGATCGCAGCGCGCAGGTACTCCGCGAAGTCGTGCGATTGAGCGTGGTGCACGGAATCCGACTCTATCGGACGAGAGAGCACACGCAACTCGGTGGACGGTGGAGATCCTCACGACGTCGGTGCCCCGCGACCGGTGGTCCGGCGGGCGGGCCGGTGGTGGGCGAGCGCGGCGTGGTGGTCGGTCTCCCCGTCGGGCCGCGGGTCGGCGTGCACCACTGCGGCGGCCAGCCGGGGAACATCATGGATGAGCCGATGCTCGGCGTCGACGGCGATCGCATGCCCCTGCACCACGGTGAGGTCGGCGTCCACGACGATCTCGCACTCGGCACGCAGCCGGTGACCGATCCACCGCAGCCGGACCGAGCCGACGTCCAGCACACCGGGGGTCGACCGCAGGGTCGCCTCGACAGCGTCCACAAGGGACGGATCGACCGCGTCCATGAGCCGCCGGTACACCTCCCGCGCGGCCTGGACGCCGATCACGGCGATGGCCAGCGTGATCGCCAACCCCACGGCCGGGTCGGCCCAGTTCCAGCCGAGGGCGACGCCGCCGGCGCTGAGCAGCACCGCCAGCGAGGTGAACCCGTCGGCCCGGGCGTGCAGCCCGTCGGCCACGAGCGCGGCCGAGCCGATGCGCCGACCCACCCTGATCCGCAGTTGCGCCACCGCCTCGTTGCCGAGGAAGCCGATGATCGCCGCCGCCGCCACGACCCCGAGGTACTGGATCTCCGCCGGGTGGCGCAGCCGGTCGATGGCGGCCCACCCGGTGGCCACGGCCGAGGCGGCGATGACGCCGACGATGATGATGCCGGCGAGATCCTCGGCCCGCCCGAAGCCGTACGTGTAGCGGCGGGTGGCGGGCAGGCGGCCCACCAGGAAGGCGAGCGCCAGGGGCAGCGCGGTCAGCGCGTCGGCGACGTTGTGCAGGGTGTCGCCGAGCAGCGCCACCGACCCGGACGCGACCACGACGAGGGCCTGCAGCAGGGCGGTCGCGCCGAGCATCGCCAGGGAGACCCACAGGGCGCGCATGCCTTCCCGGCTGCTCTCCAGCTCGGTGTCTACTGTGGACGAGTGGTCGTGTCGGTGCGGCGCCACCAGGTGCCGGATCCGGGCGAGCAGTCCGTGGCCGTGGCCGTCACCGTGTGAGTGACCGCTGCCGGGTGAGTGGGCGTTGTCGTGTGAGTGGGCGTCGTCGTGTGAATGGTCGTTGTCGTGCGTACGGTCTTCGTCGTGTGAGTGGTGGTGATCGCGCTCATGGGCATGGTCGTGGTCCTGATGGTCGAGCCCATCAGGACCACGGTGGCCGTGCTGAGGTTGGCCGTGTTGATGGTGACCGTGCCGATGGTCACCGTGCTCATGCTCGCCGGTCCGGTCCACTCCGCGATCGTCTCACGGGGCCACGCCTTCAGCCGGCTCACGCCACGGTGAAGGTCCGTACGGTCACCACCTCGTCGACCCCGACCACCCGGTCCAGTTGGTCGGGCAGCCAGACCCAGGCGAGGCGGACCGTCGCGTCGTCGGACCAGGCGATCCCGGCCGGGTAGTACCGGGAGAAGGTGAGCGACCGGTTGCCGCCGTACACCTCGACCGCGATGCCGCCCCACGGACCGGAAGCCATGGCGGTGGACGGCACGGACTGGACGATCTCCCGCAACCGCAGGGCCGGGCCGGCGAGGTCGATGACCGCGAATCCAGCCTCGTAGGGTTCCTCGGCGATCGGGCCGGTCCGGTAGGCCAGGGCGAGCCGGCCCCCATCCGGGGAGAGACGGATCTGATCGACGTACCGACAGTCGGCGATCAGGGTGGTCACATCCAGCACGGTCACGACGCCCGTGTCGAAGTCCAGGACCTGCGCCTGGCAGCCGTAGCTGTCCCCGACCGCCGCGATCAGACCGGCCCGGACATTGACGTCCCGGCTGTCCACGTGGGCCGGGAGGGCATCGAGGTCCGCGACCGTTCGCTCGGAGCCGTCGGCCAGGTTGTGCGCGATGAGCCGTCGGCCCGTCGTGGGTTCCCTGGTCGCTCCGTCATACGGGACGCGGATGAGGTAGACCTCCGTCTCGGACGCCCCGGCGAGGACGGTCTGCGCGCATTCCTCGGGCACCTCCCGCGAGAGCAGCCGCGTGCCGTCGGCGTCGTACACCCGCAGGTACTCCATGAGGCCGCGGTCGCACCGGTCGTCCCCGGGCTGCGGATCGGACGGGCTGTCCCACTCCAGGGCCACGATGCGCCCGTCGCTCAGGACGGCCAGGCCACGGTTCGGCGGGCCGGGCAGGTCGAGCGGCACCACCTCGCCGTCCGCGGTGACCTCGTGAGGGCCGGCCTGGACCACCCCCACCGATCCGGGCGGGTAGCCGAAGTTGGGCTGGGCGGGGTCGGGCCCCGCCGGAAGCGCGGCCTCGCCGGCGCCCTCCACCATCCCGACGATCCAGGTCTGGCCCTCGAGCAGCAACCGCTGCGCCGGCGCGGCGGCCACGGACGGCGTCGGGTCGACGGCGGTGGGGGAGCCGAGCGGGCCGGCGAGCAGCCGAGGCGTCGCGATGCTGGCTGCCGCAAGTACCCCGACCCCGGCCACGACGGCGAAGGATCTCTGTCGTTGCCGGGCGCGATGTCGTTGGCGCACCTCGTCGAGGCTGGGCGGGGCGGCTGGGACGCCGGCGGCGGCGCGACGCAGGACGTCGGCGAGGTGGTCGGGGACAGGAATGTCTTCAGTGGACTGTCGGGTCACGGGGCCTCCTCGGTCAGGCGGGCACGGAGCGTGGCCAGGGCGCGAGCCAGGCGGCTCTTCACGGTGCCCTCGGCGATGTCGAGCACGGCGGCGGTCTGGGCCGTGGACAGGTCGAGCAGGACTCGACACACCACGACCGCGCGGCTGCGGGTGTCGAGGTGACGCAGGGCCGCCAGCACGGTGACGGCCTCGATGTCCACCGGCAGGGTCGCCGGATCCAGGTCCGCGGGCAGCGGATGCTCCCGGCGGCGCCGACGCCACCGCGAGGTGGCCCAGTTGAGGCCGACGCGGTACGCCCACCCGCCGGGGTTGTCCACTCTGGACACCTGCGACCACCGGGCGTACGCCCGCGCCATCGCCTCGGCCGTGGCGTCCCGGGCCAGGTCGGCGTCGCCCAGCGTCACCGCGAGCGCCCGGTACACCCGGTCGGCCTGGGCCCGGTAGAAGTCCTCGAAACTCTCGACGCCGGCCGACGGGTTCGACGCGTCGACCGTGGCCGTGCTGGCTGGCTCCACGGTGGGTACACGCCGGGCGGCCACGATCGGTTCCCGGGGTCGGCGGAAATCAGGCCCGCTGCGCCGCGGCGAGCGCCCGTTGCCGCAGCAGGGTGCGCTCGCGCTCGGTCGGGGCGAGCTCGGCCGCCTGCTCGAGCACCTGAGCCGCCTCGGCGTGCCGACCCAGGCGGGTCAGCACGTCCGCGCGCACCGCACCGTACAGGTGGTAGCGCCGCATCCGGGGATCGTCGGCGATCGCATCGAGCGCCTCCAGGGCCGCCGCCGCGCCATCGGCGTGCAGAAGGGCGACCGCGCGGTTGAGCTCCACCACGGGCGAGGGCGCCACCTGAGCCAGGGCCTCGTAGAGCGCCGCGATCGCCTCCCAGTCGGTGTCGGCGAAGCTCGGGGCGCGGGCGTGGACGGCCGCGATCGCCGCCTGCAGCGTGTAGGGGCCGAGGGGGCGGCCCAGCCGCGTCGCCCGGTTCAGGGCGGCCAGCCCGTGGGCGATGAGCGTACGGTCCCAGCGCGACCGGTCCTGGTCGGCCAGCAGGATCGGTTCGCCGTCCGGACCGACCCGGGCCGCGAAGCGGGAGGCTTGCAGCTCCATGAGCGCGACCAGGCCGTGGACCTCAGGCTCCTTGGGCAGCCAGGCGGTCAGCCGTCGCCCCAGGCGCATGGCCTCCTCGGCCAGATCCCGCCGGACCCACGACTCGCCGGAGGTGGCCGCATACCCCTCGGTGAACAGGAGGTAGACGACCTCGAGCACCGCGGCCAGCCGGGCTGGAAGTTCGGCGTCCGACGGCAGCGCGAACGGTACGTGCGCCTCGGCCAGGGTCCGCTTGGCCCGGGAGATGCGCTGTCCGATGGTGGCCGGCGGCACGAGGAACGCCCGGGCGATCTCCTCGGTGGACAGGCCGGCCACCATCCGCAGCGTCAGTGCGGCCCGCGACTCGCGGGACAGCACCGGATGGCAGGCGATGAACACCAGGGCGAGCGTGTCGTCGTCCGGCGTGTCGGCCCCCGGCTCGGGGAGCGGCGCGGTGAGCCCCGTCGTGTCGGAGGCATCCATCGCGATGTGCGCCTCCGTCGCCATCTGGGCGTACCGGTCGGACCGCGCCTGCTCCCGCCGGATCAGGTCGACCGCCCGCCGCCGGCCCACGGTCATGAGCCAGGCGGCCGGGTTGTCCGGGATGCCCTCGTCGGGCCACTGGCGCAGGGCGGCGGCGAACGCCTCCTGCGCCAGGTCCTCGGCCAGACCCACGTCGTGGACGAGGCGGGTCAACGCCGCCACGAGGTGAGCGGACTCGCGACGCCAGACCGCCTCGACCGTACGACGAATGTCCATCGACCTTCGGCCCGCTCGTCAGGCCTCGCCCCGCTGGGCGCGTACCTGCTCGACCATGCGGGCCTCCCGCTCCTTCAATTCCGGGGTCAGCGCCTCACCGAAGTCCTCGTCCTCGATGTACGGCCGGATCTCCAGCTCGCCGTACGCGCCCGACGGGTCGGTCGGGCACTGCCGGGCCCACTCGATGGCCTCCTCCAGCGAGCTGACCTGCCAGATCCAGTATCCGCCGATGATCTCCTTGGCCTCGGTGAACGGGCCGTCCACCACCGAGGTCGTGCCGCCCCGGAAGACGATCTTGGCCCCGTGGGCGGTGGGCTTGAGCCCGGCTCCGTCGAGCATGATGCCGGCCTTGACCAGGCGCTCGTTGTAGGCGGTCATCGCCTCGAGCAGCTCGGTCGTCGGGGTCCTGCCCTCGTCGGCGGGGGTTCCCTTGACGATGACCATGACCTTCACGGTGTCCTCCTTCGTTCGGTGGTCTCGCTCTGTTCGGCGGTTGGTCTCACCCAACACCCCTTCGTCGAACCGGCGACCCCGTTCTTCGACATCTCGCCAAGATCTTTTCTCGGTTGGTCAAGATTTTTTCCGGGAGCCCGGCTTCGGCTGGGGCGGCTCGGGCTCGGATGGGGATACCAGGGCTCGTCGGGATGCGGGGGCTCGGTGCACCACGGGGTATCCAACGAGCCGGGCGCTGTGCCAGGCTGGGGCATGCGTGTCGAGACGATCGCCATCTATCCCGTGAAGGGCTGCCGCCGGGTCGAGGTGGAGGAGGCGGTGGTGCAGCCCTGGGGGTTGGCGGCCGACCGCCGGTGGGTGGTGGTCGATGCCGGTACGGACCGGGCGATCACGCTGCGTGACACCACCCGCCTGACCCAGATTCTTCCCGTGTCCGACGGTGATGGTCTGGTGCTGCGGGCGCCGGGCCGGCCCGACCTCGCCGTCGCGGCGCCGGTCGACGGTCCGCTCCGCCCGATCACGGTCGCGTCCTTCACGGGCCCGGCGCGAGTCGCCGACGCGGCGGCGCACGAGTGGCTCAGCGAGGCGTTGGCGCGCGACGTACGCCTCGTCTGGCTCGACGACCCCACCCGGCGTCCGGTCGACGCGCGCTACTCGCGACCCGACGACCGGGTCGCCTATGCCGATGGATTCCCGGTGTCTCTGGCGAACGCCGCGTCGCTGGCCGCGCTGAACGACCTCATTCTGGCGGCCGACCCGGCGCAGGAGCCCGTGCCCATGACTCGGTTCCGCGCGAACATCGTCCTGTCGGGCGCCCCGGCCTGGGCCGAGGACGAGTGGATCGGGCGACGCCTGCGCATCGGCGACGCCGTCTTTCGGGCGGTCAAGCCCAACGATCGGTGCGTCGTGACCACCATCGATGCCGAGACCGGTGAGAAGGGGCCCGAGCCGCTGCGGACCCTCGGCCGGCACCGCAACGTCGACCAGGAACTGCTCTTCGCCACCTACCTGATCCCGGACACCCCGGGGAGGATCGCCGTCGGCGACCCCATCACAGTGCTGTAACCGCCGGCACGTATCCCCATTGTCAGGAAGGACGCCTTGTTGTGCGCCAAGTGCCAGGAAGGCGTCCTTCCTGGCACCCGACGTCAGCAGGGCGTCCTTGTTGTGCATCAGGCGTCAAGAGGGCGTCCTTCCTGACACGGCTCACCTATGGCGTTAGGAAGGGGTTGGTCACCTCAACACCGTCGTAGATCGCCCCGTGGGCGAGATCCTCGGTGAGGATCCGTTGGCACCCGGCCCGCCGTGCGGCCGCGACCATGAGCGCGTCCCAGTGCGAGAGTTGCCATGTCCGGCCGGCCTCGACGGCGGCGAGCACGAGGGACGAGTCAACGTTGACGCACACGAGCTTGGCCATCTCCTCGAGAACCGCTGCGGCGGTGGCGGCCGGCAGCGGCACGGCCAGCTTGCGGGTGGCCGCGACGTAGAACTCGTTCATGACCTGGGTCGACACCGCCGCGTCGGGTGTGGTGCTCAGGACCTGCTGGGCGATGGCCTGCTTGCGCGGATCGGCGACATCGAATGCATAGACAAATATATTTGTGTCGAGAAATGACCTGCTACTCATACAGGTCGTCCCTGCGCCACGTGCGACCGCCATCACCGCTGGACGCCGTGCTGCCCTGAGCGAGGCCGACGATGCGCAGAAGGGCGGGTGACACGTGGTCAACGCCCGCGAACGTCTCCAGGAAGTCGCGGACCACGGCGTTCACCGTTGTCCCCCGCTCGGCAGCCCGGACCCGCGCCCGGCGGAGCAGGTCGTCATCGATGCTGAGCGTCAGGTTGGCCACGGGATCAGTGTAGCACGGGTTACGTGTTCCACTGATCCCGGTTGGCGCTTGCGTACGAGCTACAGGGCGGCGGCGACCTCGTCGAGGGCCTGGTCGATCACGCTGCGGACGCCGAGGCTCTCGCCGCCCATCTCGACCGCGTACGCCAGGCCGAGCAGGGAGATCTCCGGCGGGAAACGCTCCGCGTCGGTGAGGTTCATGGTCAGCAGCGGGCAGCACAGCAGGGAGGCCTTCAGCTGCTCGCGCCACCGGTCCGACAGCCACCCGCGCCGGGCCAGCTCCACGACGACCGGCGTGAGCGTGTGCCGGACCTTGCTCTCGAAGAACATCCGGCGCACCGGGATCAGCCGGTGGTCGTGCTCGACGACGATCGTCCCCGACTCCAGCCGCCCCGAGATCGTCAGCCGTCGGTGCATCTCGTCGGGGAAGTACATCCACATCGCGAACACGTTGTGGAACAACGGCTTGGTCAGGTCCAGCAGCGGATCGTGCCGGCCCGCGAAGGCAGGGTCGAAGTAGACCAGCCGGTACGGTTGGCTCTGCAGGAACACGTTCCCGTTGTGCGCGTCACCGTGGCCGACGATCGACGGTCCCGACGGGCTCGGCGTTAGCAGCTCGATGCTGCGGGTCACCAGCTCGCCCAGGCTGGTCGCGTACTCCTGGCCGTTGATGCGCCACCGCAGACCCATCAGCTCGTTGACGGACAGCGTCCCCATCGGCAGCTTGACCGTGGTGGTGTCGCCGTAGAACTGCTGGTACCGGGGCCCGGTCAGGCGGTGGTAGAAGAGCTGGTGGACCGCCGCCGTGGCCCGGGCCGGGTCGTCGTTGCGCAGGGTGGCCACGTAGATCTCGGCGAGCTGGCGATCGGACTCGTGCTGGGCGGCGGTGAGGTCATCCAGCAGCGTGGCGTCCCCGTTCTCGATCTGCCAGGCGACGTCGAAGACCGACGGGTCCTCCACCACCTCGTAGACCAGCAGCTGCCGGCCAGCCTCTGTGGAGGCGTAGACCGGCTGGATCACCGGGTAGCCGGCCTCGGCGAGGGAGGCAGCGTTGTAGTACTCGCCGATGACCGAGTCCGGTTCGGTGTGCGTCTTGAAGAACAGCCGCTTCCCGTCGGCGAGCGTGAGGAAGCCGTTGAAGGAGTTCAACGACACGGCCAGCGGCCGCAGCTCGACCGTGGCCACGTCCAACGCCAGCGTCTTCCGCATGAACTCGAGCAGCATCTGCTCGGCCCGGGCGCGGTCGGTGAACTGCGTCCGCTGGATCTCGGACAGGACGTCGGACATCGACGTTTGCCACCCTGTCAGCGAGCGCCGCGCCGGGCCGAGACCCGGTCGAGGACGTGGCGCGCCGCCGCCGCGTGGGCGGGGAAGCCCTCGTACTCGGCGAGCGTGACCGCCACCTGCCCGATCGCGGCCGCCCCCTCGTCGCTGACGTAGGCGAAGCCCGAACGCTTCATGAAGTCGAGGACGCCCACGCAGGACCCGCTGCGGGCCATGCGGCCGGTGGGCAGGATCGCGTTCACGCCGATCACGAAGTTTCCGAACGGGATAGACGTGTTCTCCCCGAGCAGCACCTCGCCCGCGTGCACGATCCGGGGCAGCACCTCGAACGGCCGGTCGACGATCACCCGCAGGTGCTCGGGGGCCCACTCGTTGACGAAGTCAATCGATTCGTCCAGCGACGATGTGTGCACGATGCCGCCGTACCCGGCCAGCACGGTCTCCACGAACGACCGCCGCTGCTCGGGCAGTTCGGCCAGCAGGCCCGGGATGACCTTCTGCACGGCCGCGGCCAGATCCTCGACGTGGGTGACGAGCAGCGCGGCCGAGTCGGGGCCGTGCTCGGCCTCCACGAGCAGCTCCCGGGCGACCAGCTCGGGGTCGGCGGTGCCGTCGCAGAGCACGATCGACTCGCTCGGGCCGGCCGGCGGGCCCGGGTCGATCTCGGCCGAGAGCATGCGCTTGGCGGCCGACACGTATTGGTTGCCGGGACCGATGATCTTCTCGACCGGTCGTATGGTCTCGGTGCCGTACGTCAGGGCGGCCACGGCCTGCGCCCCACCGACCTTGTAGATGGTGGTGACGCCGCACATCTTGGCGGCGACGAGCGAGGCGGCATCGACGGTGGCGTTCTCCCCGGGCGGGGTGCAGACCGCGATGTCCGGGACGCCGGCGATCACGGCCGGGGTGCACAGCATCGTCATGACCGACGGGAACGATCCCTTGCCGCGCGGCACGTAGAGGCCGACCGAGGCGATTGGGGTCCAGCGCTCGCCGGCGATGACGCCCGGCCGCACCTCGTGCATCCACGACGCCTGGGGGAGCTGAGCCCGGTGGTGCTCGCGGATGTTGGTGATGGCGATCTCCAGGGCCTCGGCCACCCGCGGGTCCAGCTCGCGCTCGGCGGCGGCGAACTCCTCGTCGCTGACCCGGATCGTCTCCGGCGTCAGCGTCACGCCGTCGAGCCGCTGCGTGTGCTCGATCAGGGCGGCGTCGCCCCGCGTACGGACGTCCTCGATGATCTCGCGGACGGCGCCCTCGACGTTGCTGTAGTTCGCCCGGACCCGGCGGACCAGAGCCGTCCGCTCCTGCGGCGTCAGCTCGGCCAGCCGATAATTATTGATCTTCACTTCACTCATGGTTCACTTCCTGCCCCTGCGCCGGTCGCCAACAGCCCGGCGTAAACCTCCATCACCCGAGCCATCTCAGCTTCGGTGCCGATTCCCATGCGGAACATCCCGGCCAGCGCGGGCGCCGACATCGGCCGGACGAGGATCCGCTCGGCCCGCAGGGCCGAAACGACGGCGGCGCAGTCGCGCGGCCGCACCAGGACGAAGTTGGCCGCCCCCGGCCAGATCGGCACCCCGTGCTGCTCGAAGAACGCGACGGTGGCCGGCTTGACCACGTCCATCAGCGTCTTGACGTAGACCTGAACCTCGTCGATGTGCGCCAGTTGGGCCCGGGCCGCCACCGCTGCGAGCGCGTTGACGTCGAACGGCTTGCGAATCTTGGTCAGCTGCGTGATGACCGTCTCGTGGGCCACGATGTAGCCCAGCCGCAGCCCAGCCAGGGCGAAGGCCTTGGAGAACGTGCGCAGGACGATGAGATTGGGGTACGTCGCCAGCAGCGGCACCACCGTGGCCCCGGTGAACTCGAAGTACGCCTCATCCACGATGACCGGCGTCGTGGGATAGTCTCGCGCCACTTCCTCGATGAAGGCGACATCGACGGGCGTTCCGGTCGGGTTGTTGGGGTTGATGAGCACGATGAGGTCGGGTCGCTCGGCCAGCGCGGCGCGGAACGCCTCGTAGGGGAAGGTCAGGTCCGGACCGTACGGCACGCCGCGCGTGCGCACCTCGAGCAGGTCGGCGGTGATCCCGAACATGGGGAACTCGGGCCGCGCCACCAGCATGGTGTCGCCGGGGCCTAGGAACGCCCGCAGGCACACGTCGATCGCCTGGTCGGAGCCGTTGGTGGCGAGGACCTGCTCCTCGGAGACCCCGCAGTAGGCGGCGATCGCCGCGCGCAGGCCGGCCTCGTCGGGGTAGGCGTGCACCCCGTGGTCGCGGACGTGGCGGGCGAGGGCGTCGGCGACCGCGGGCGAGACGGGGCGCGTGGCCTCGTTCAGGTCCAGTCGGATGTACTCGCCGCGGTCAAGCCCGGCCGACGGCAGGGGGTACGCGGCGGCCGCGAGGACACCGGGACGGAAACGCAGGTCGGGCTGGCCGGTGGTCATGCCGGCTCACCTCCCGCCCCGCAGGTCGCGGTAGCAGACGTCGGCCAACCCGCTGCTGGTCAGGTCCTCGTACGTGATGGCCCCCGTGGCCACGCCCACGGTGAAGCAGCCGGCCCGGCGGGCGGACTCCAGGCCGACCACCGAGTCCTCGATGGCGGCGCAGTCGGCCGGCGGCAGGCCGAGGCGGGCGGCGGCGGCCAGATACGGGTCGGGGGCGGGCTTGCGGGCCAGCCCGGGCTGGTCGTTGCCCACGACCGCGTCGAAGCCGGCGAGCAGGTCGCAGGCGGCCAGCATGCGCTCGATGTCGGCGGCCGGGTTGTTGGAGACCACCACGCGGCCGAGGCCGGCGTCGCGAGCCGCATCGATGATCTCACGTACGCCGTCGTGTACGACGGGCACCGCGTGCAGTCGGACCTCGGTGTGCCGCTGCACGATCTCGGCCAGATCGCTCGGCTTCAGGGCCAGTCCGAGCTCAGCGGTGATCTTGGCCCAGAAGTCGTCCAGAGCGAGCGCGAACCACCGGCGTACGAGTTCCCGGGGTACCTCGACCGGCCGGCCCGCGTAGGGGGACAGCAGGTCGGAGGCGATCTGGTAGTCCTGGGTCAGGCTGTCGATGAGCACACCGTCCATGTCGAACAGCAGCGCCCGCGTGCCGGCCGGGACCTCCAAGCGCCCCGCCACTGTTACCCGTCCGGTCATGGCCGTCTGCTCATCCTCGGCGGGCTCGGCTGGAGCGGCCGCCGTTGGCCCGGCTGCGCGTGGCCGGCACGGTCACGGCGAGGTCCTCGGCGTCGCCGGTCCCGTCCCAGGCGTCGGCCGCGGGGGCGCCGGCCGCGGGGGCGCCGGCCGCGTCCGCCGTGTCGGCTGGACGCACGGTCGGGTACTCGGCCGTGTCGACGACAGACCACTGCTCGCGGTGGCCGCCGTCGGTGTAGACGACGTTGAGCGGCGTGACCCAGGCGTCAGACGCCCCGGCCGCGATGACCGCGGGGAGGGCCTTGTTGATGTCCTTCTTCTCGATGGTCACCACCGCGTGGAACAGACGCTTGGTGCTGCCCTCGCTGACCGTCACGACCCGGCGGCCGTCGCCGAGGATCGCCTCGAGGTCGATGCGCCGCGGCGCCACGACCGACAGCTGGACGTAGTCGTTGGCCCGCTGGGCGGCGCGGATCAGGTGGGCGATCGCGTCGATCTTCTCCCGCTTCCAGGCGTCGTAGCGGTACGCCTCGCGGTTGGCGAAGAACTGGGTGGTGGAGCGGAACACCTCGGCGATGACCCGCAGGCCGTTGGCCCGCAGCGACGCGCCGGTCTCCGTGCCCTCGATGATGGCGTCGGAGAAGTAGGCCGCCTTGGCCTCGGTGGCGCCCCAGGAGAACTCCGTCTGCGCGTCGATACCGTGCTTGTCCAGCCAGAGGCTGGAGACCCGGGTGAGCTCGGTGGAGATGGTGAACGGCCTACCGGCCGCGCGACGCGCCTCGCACTCCGCCCGCAGGCTTTCGATGTCGGTGACGGTCGACTTCTCCGGAACGGCCAGCACCCAGCGGATCGGCTGGGAGGTCTGCCGCGAGTACTGCAGCTCGGCCAGCAGCGACACGTGCTGGTCGACGTCCTGCTCCACGATCCAGTCTAATCCGGACAGTCCCGCGTCCAGGCGACCGCTGCGGACGTAGATCGGGATCTCCTGGGGTTTGAGCAGCACCGGCCGGATCTCGGGATCGTTGGACGCGAGCCACAGCGACCTCGCCGCTCCCGTGAAATGGAGTCCAACGCGCTCGAAGATTGCGAGGGTCGGGGCCTCCAGACTGCCCTTGGGTATCCCCAAGGTGATGGATCGGGAGCTGTTCATGGTAGTGAAATATGTCCAATCTCATTCAAACGGCGTCGCGAGCATCTCGCGGACCGTCTCCACGAGCGCCTCGCGCGGCACCACCCTCTGGCCGACCGATCCGGCCCGGCGGTACGCCTCGTTGTCCGTGATGTCCCGGCGGGCCGCATCGCCCACCCGAAGGTCCTTGACCGCCACGGCACCCTGCTTGGCCTCGTTGCGACCGATGAGCACCGCGACCGCCATGTCGCGGGCGTTGGCGTAGGCAAGCTGGCGGGTCAACGCGCCCATGGCCTCGCCGACGTAGAGCTCCGTGGGGATACCGGCCGCGCGCAGGTCGTGCGCCGCCCGGCTCGCCTCCGCCTCGGGGACGCCCCGCATCACCAGCACGATCACCTTGGCGCCGGCCCGCTCGACGCTGTCGGCCAGGCCCAGGTTGCGCAGCCCGGTGACGATACGGTCGATGCCGATCGATGCGCCCGTGGCTGGGATCGACTCGTCCCGGAAGCGGCTGACCAGGCCGTTGTAGCGACCGCCGCCCATGACGGAGCCGACGCGAGCGTTGGGGAGCGAGCACTCGAACACCGGGCCCGTGTAGTACTCCAGACCCCGGGTCAGCGACGGGTCCAGCCGCGCCGCCGACTCGGAGACGGACAGGGCATTCAGGTGCTCGAGCAGCTGCTCGACCTCCTGGAAGGCCTCGGTCTTCGTGTCACTCGGCGCGATCAGCTTGTCGAGCGCGGCGAGCACCTCGGCCCGGGTGTCGGCCGTGGTCTTGATGAAGCCGAGGATCTGGTTGATCCGCTTGCTGTCCAAGCCGACGCCGGGAATTCGAGATCCCCATTCGTCGATGCGTTCCTTGCCCAGCTCCTGGATCAGCTGCTCCTCGGTCAGCTTGTCACGCTTGTCGATGACCCGCATGACGTGCTTGGCCCGGTCGGGTTCCGTGATCCCGATGCCGGCGAGGAACGCGTCGACCAGCCGACGGCTGCTGATGCGGACGAAGTAGCAGTTGTTGGCGTTCGGATCGTCGGTGAGCCCGACCGCCTGCATGGCGTCGCTCATCGCCGCGATGATCTCGGCGTCGGCGGCGACCGAGCTGGTTCCGGCCACGTCGATGTCGAACTGGGTGAACTGCCGGAACCGCCCCTGCTCGGGCTGTGGGTCGTCCGCCCGGAAGACCGGGCCGATGTGGTAGCGCCGGAAGGGAAGCTTGATCTCGTTCGGGTGGTACTGGGCGATGATGCGAGCGAAGGGGACGGTCAGGTCGAAGCGCAGACCGGCCCGCTGCTTCTCGGGCGTGTCCAGGAAGAAGATCTGCTTGTCGGCTTCCTCGCCACCGGTGCCCAGCAGCGTGCTGCGCTGCTCGAGAATCGGCGTATCGATCGGTACATATCCGTACCGCTCGTAGACTGCGCGGATCTTCTCGATGACGTAGTTCCGCAGGTGCATCTCGTCGGGGAGAATGTCCCGGAACCCGCGCAGGGTCTGCGGCACCACCAAGCCAGTCATGCCTGTCTCCCTTGGTCGGAACCCGCCGAGAAGTCACACAGCCGCAAGAGGAAAAGAAGTGCCGAGACGGGGAATCGAACCCCGACTTCCTGATCCACAATCAGGCGCTCTAGCCGTTGAGCTATCCCGGCAACGTTCGGAGCGGTCGCGCCGATGCATTCATCGACGACAGTGGCGCGAACTGCACAAGCCAGCCTTCACCCCTGGCGTCCCTACGGACGCAGAGTGCGACAAGGCTGGCTAAATATGGCTGTGATGGCCGACCAAGAGCTGAGCGTACGGACGGATGAGGAGGCTGTCGACGACAGCGCCCTTCACGACCGCAAGCTCCGTTCCGCTCATAGCGGGACCGATGCTAGTCGTCGGGCGCAGGCAATGTCAACTGACGACGGCGTCGGTCACTCCGGCGGACCGCAGGAGTCCGCCCGGGCTCGGAGCGGGACGAGATCGCTTCGGGCCCCCCGGGGTTCCCGGGGCGGCTGATCTCGCCACGCGGGCAGCGCACGGGCCGCCGCCGCGCCGGGCGGGTCGTGGGGCCGGTGAGAGTCGAACTCACACTGTGACGGACCTAAACCGTCTCCCTCTGCCGTTGGGGTACGGCCCCGACAGCGCCAACCGGCACCCTCCCGGCGTCACGCTCCCCACGCTCGCTGGGCATCGCCCGAGCGCTCCGGTCCGCCGAGAGCCCGGTCGCCCGGGAGTACCTCGGCGTCGCCCGGCCAACTGGGCGGAGCTCCGAAGGCTTCGGCGTACCTCCGGAGGTATCGGCGTACCCCGAAGGGCGCCGCCGTTCCGGCCCCGCCGCCGCGGGCAGCGCGGACGCTCCGGCGATTCTATCGAGTAGTGACGCCGGTTGCGTTTCGCCAGCCCGCGGGCGGGGGACCGTTGTACGACAGATGCCGATTCATTCGTGGTCAGGGGCCGCTCGCGCCCGTGACCGTTGAGCCCGCTGGCCGCCTAGTCGTCGATGCCGAGCTCGCGGCGGAGCTTGGCGACGTGACCCGTGGCCTTGACGTTGTAGAAGACGCGCTCGATCCGTCCGTCGGGGCCGATGACGAAGGTCGACCGGATGACGCCCATGACCGTACGACCGTAGTTCTGCTTGGCGCCGTAGGCGCCGTACGCGCTCAGAACGGCCTTGTCGGGGTCGGAGACCAGCGGGAAGGTGAGGTGCTCCCGCTCCCGGAACGCGGCGAGCTTCGCGGGTGGATCGGGGGAGATGCCGACCACGGTCAGCCCGTGGGCCTTCAGCGACTGCAGGCTGTCCCGGAAGTCGCAGGCCTGAGTGGTGCAGCCCGGCGTCATGGCGGCCGGGTACGCGTAGAGGATCACCCGCTGGCCGGCCAGGTCGCGAAGCTGCAGGGTCTCGCCGCTGTCGGTGGTGAGGGCGAAGTCAGGGGCCGGGTCGCCGGGCTGCAGGCGGATCGGCTCGGTCGTGCTTGTCATACCCGAACCCTAGCCTCAGCGGTCGGTGGGTGATCTCTCGGCGGCGCTGTTATTGCAACTACCTTGCAACAAGGTGGGGGTGGCAATAGTCTGGCGCCAACCCCTCAAGGAGGACGTATGTCCGAGTTAGCACTGCATATCTCCAACGGGATCATCAACGGACCTGTCTCGGCCGCGTTCGGTGCGGTGGCGATCGCCGGGCTCGCGATCGCGCTCGCCCGCGGCCGGGCCGACCTCGACGACCGGCTCGCCCCCATGGCTGGTCTGGTGGCGGCGTTCATCTTCGCCGCCCAGATGCTCAACTTCGCGGTGCTGCCGGGCGTCTCCGGCCACCTGCTCGGTGGCGCCCTGGCGGCCATGCTGGTCGGGCCGTGGATCGGCACCGCTTGCGTGGCGACGGTGCTGGTCATCCAGGCCCTGCTCTTCGCCGACGGCGGCATCACCGCGCTCGGCCTGAACGTCACCAACATGGCGCTGCTCGGCACCGCCGCCGGCTACCTGCTGGTCGCGGCTCTGCTGCGCGTGCTGCCGAAGACGTTGACCGGCCTGGGCATCACCGCCTTCGTCGCCTCGGTGGTGAGCGTGAGCGTGGCCGCGCAGGGCTTCGTGCTGCAGTACCTGCTCGGGGGCACGACCGAGTTCTCTGGCGGCATCGGCGCGCTGGCCGTGGCCATGGCCGGTCCGCACGCGCTCATCGGCATCGGCGAGGGCATCATCGCCGCGGCGACCGTGGTGACCGTGGCGAAGGTGCGCCCCGACCTGGTCTACGCGCTGCGGCGGTTCCGCTCCGCCCCGGCGCCGGCGGCCGAGGCCGCGGTTCCGGCCGGAGGAGCGGCATGAGCAGGACGAGGCTGGGCTGGTTCCTCGGCGGAGGGCTGCTCGTGGCCCTGGTCCTCGCGGGCGTGGTGAGCAACTTCGCCTCGAGCCACCCCGACGGACTGGAGTCGGTGATTCACCAGGGCTGCGAGCTCAACGAAGACGGTGAGATCGTCGGCGGCGAGTGCGTGGCCCAGCAGGCCCAGGACCACGAGTTGGCCGACTCGCCGTTCGCCGACTACGGGTTGGCCGGCGTGGACAACGCCATCCTGGGCACGGCCGTCTCCGGCGTGCTCGGCGTGCTGGTCACCTTCGCCGTGGGGGCCGGTCTCTTCTGGCTCGTGCGGCGACGCGGCCGGGACGGTGCGACCGCCGTGTCGGGCTCGGCCAGTGGGCCGGCCGCAGCGACCAGCTCGGGCGACGCGGCGGGTCGCTGATGGGCGCCGGCCACGCTCACGTCCTCTACCTCGACCACGACTCCCCGGTCCACCGGGCGGCGCCCCACGTCAAGATTGCATCGATGGTGCTCTTCACCGTCGTGGTGGTGCTGACGCCGCGGGAGGAGCTGTGGGCGTTCGCCGGCTATACGGTCCTGATCGCAGTCGTGATGGGGCTGGCCCGGGTTCGCCCGGGCTGGCTCCTCACCCGATCGCTCATCGAGCTGCCGTTCGTCGTCTTCGCGCTGATCCTGCCGTTCGTCGGCACCGGTGAGACCGTCCGGGTGCTCGGGCTGACCCTGTCCGTCGAGGGCCTGTACGGCGCGTGGAACATCCTGGCCAAGGGCACGCTCGGGGTGTGGGCCTCGCTGCTGCTGGCCGCGACCACCACCCCCCGGGACCTTCTGCTGGGCCTGGACCGGTTGCGCTGCCCGCAGCTCCTCACGCAGATCGCCACGTTCATGCTGCGGTACCTCGTGGTGATCCTGGAGGAGGCGCGGCGGATGCGCATCGCGCGGCTGTCCCGGGGGTACGACCAGCGATTCCTGTGGCAGGTCAAGGCGTTCGGGATCGGGATCGGGTCGCTGTTCCTGCGCTCGTACGAGCGGGGCGAGCGGGTCTACCTCGCCATGATCTCCCGGGGATACACCGGAAGGCTGCCGGCCGGGCACGCCGCGCCCGCCGGTGCCCTGCAGTGGGGCGCGGCCGCGCTGCTGCCGTTGGCGGCCTGCGCCATCGCCGTGGCTACAGTTCTGACATGACCGACGCCCGCCTCGCCGACGAGGTCCCGTCGCTGCGCGTGCGGGACGTCCACTACACCTATCCCGACGGCCAGGTAGCGCTGCGCGGCGTCAACCTCACGATCAACCGCGGCGAACGGGTGGCGCTGCTCGGCCCCAACGGCGCCGGCAAGACCACGCTGGTGCTGCACCTCAACGGAATCCTCCATAGTGGAGGCCATACCCACCACAGTGGAGGTCATGGCCGCGCTCACCACGGTGGACAGTCCGGCCGGGTCGAGGTGGCCGGGCTGGCCGTCGACCCGACCGATCGCAAGACGTTGGCCGAAATCCGCCAACGCGTCGGCATCGTGTTCCAGGACCCCGACGACCAGCTCTTCATGCCGACCGTGGCCGAGGACGTCGCCTTCGGCCCGGCCAACCTCGGCTTGCGCGGCGCCGAGCTGGCCCAACGCGTCGACGAGGCGTTGGCCGCCGTCGGCATGTCCGAGCACCGGGACCGCGCGCCGCATCACCTGTCCTTCGGCCAGCGCCGGCGCGTCGCGGTGGCCACGGTGCTCGCCATGCGTCCGGAGATCCTGGTGCTCGACGAGCCATCGTCCAATCTGGACCCGGCCAGCCGCCGTGAGCTGGCGGAGATCCTGCTGAGCCTGCCCGTGACGATGCTCATGGTCACCCACGACCTGCCGTACGCCCTGCAGCTGTGCCCGCGGTCGGTGATCCTCGACAACGGCGTGATCGTGGCCGACGGCGACACCCGGTCTCTGCTCGCCGACGCCGAGCTGTTGGCGCGACACCGGTTGGAGCTGCCGTACGGCTTCTCCGTCACCGCTCGGTGACCAGCCCGCGCCCCCGACGGGGCCGTCACCCGACGGCGGCGATGAGCGCCCCCACCGTGGGCTGGGCCAACCGCATCCCGTTGACGTAGATCGCGGGAGCCTGCACGACGCCGCGCTCGGTCGCCCGGGCGTCCACCACCCCGATCCAGTCGTAGTACTTCTGGTCGCGGACGCAGGCGGCGAACGACGGCATGTTGAGGCCGGCGGGCCCGGCGATATCCAGCAGTTCGTTGTCCGACAGGCCCACTCGCCCCGGCCCTGGCTGGTTGGCGTAGAGCGCGTCGGCGAACGCCCGGAGCTTGCCCACGTCGGCGGCGCAGGCTACCGCGTTCGCGGCCCGGGTGGCGCCCTCGGTCGGGTTGAGGCCCTCGCCGACCGGATGCCACACCAGCCGGATGCGGTTCTCGGCCAGGAGCGCGTCGATGGTCGGCTGGATCGCGGCATCGACGGCGCGGCTGTGTGGGCTCAGGAAGTCCAGGTACACCTCGACGAGCACCGGTCCCGACCCGCCCACGGCCAGCCCGGCGTGGGTACCACCGTCGTCGACCACGGCGGCCGGCGTCTCGTAGGGCGGGGGCGGCGGTGGCTGCATGAGGTACCAGCCGAGCCCGGCGACCGCGGCGAGCCCGGCCAGCGTGCCCACGATCGCCCACATCACCGGCGACTGCCGCAGCCGTTCCTGGCCCGGCTCCGGGAGCAGCGCCGACTTCCTGTGCCACGGACGGCCCAGGTACCGGCGATTGACGTACGTACCCATTCCGGGCATACCGTATCCAACCCCTCGTCGGTCACGGGCCCGATTGACGGCCGGGTCCCCCGCCCGCCGACACACCCCGTGCCTTTGTCCGCTGGTGCCGTCTGCGCCGCCGTTGGCTTCGCCTGTGCCGCCGTTGGCTTCGCCTGCGCCGCCGTTGGCTTCGCCGGCGCCGTCGTCGGCGCCCGTCGACGCTGCTCACCGCGTGATCTTGGAGTTCTCGCCCCCCTATAGGGGGTGTTAATTTCCAAGATCACGGATTCTGGTGGTCGGCCCGCGCGTGATGCGTCAGACGGAGCAGAGCCGTCTCGACCGAGGAGGCGGGACCCTGGCAGACGCGCGCGCCGTCGACTGGCCATGATGACTCGATGACGTCGATCCGCCCCCTGAACCGCCGTCACCCCGTCATGCGTGCTACCAGCGTGCTCTTGGAAGACCGTCACCAGATCCGGGACGAGCATCGTCATCAGATCACCGATGCGCGTGGTTCCGCCGTCCGAGGGAGCGGGGCCGGGCGACGCCGGGTAGTCGGGGCCGTCCTCGCGGCGATCATCGGCCTGCTCGCCGTCCTGGGACCCGCAGGTCCGGCTTACGCCCACGCCGTCCTGGAGAGCACGAACCCGGAGGCGGATTCCCTGCTCCAGGTGGCGCCCACCGAGGTCGTCCTGACCTTCTCGGAGCCGGTCAGCCCGGTGCCCGACCGGGTACGGGTCATCGCGCCGGACGGCAGTCGGGTGGACCGCAACGACGCGCGCTCCTCGGGCCAGCAGGTGATCATTTCGCTGGAGCCGCTCACCCAGCCCGGCACCTACCTGGTGAGCTTCCGGGTGATCTCGGCGGACAGTCACCCGGTCTTCGGCACGTTCAGCTTCTCCTACAAGGAGGTCTCGCCGGGGGGTCCGCCGGAGGCCGCGGACGTGGCGCCCACGGGGTTCGTGGTAGCCGCGCTGCCGGTGGCCCGGTGGATCGGGTACGCGGGGCTGGTCCTGTTCGTCGGGGCGGCCCTGGTGCTCACCCTGTTGTGGCCGCGGCGCCTGAGCCGGCGCGGGCCGCTGCGGATGGCCCGGATCGGGGCGGGCCTGGTGGCGCTCGGCACCGTCCTGGCGCTGGCGCTGCAGGTGCCGTACGTCGCCGGCGGCGGGTTGGGGGACGTGACCGGCTCGGACGTGCGCGAGGTGCTCGGTAGCCAGTACGGCGCGGCGCACCTGGTGCGACTGGGCGTGGTGGGGGCGGCGTTGGTGCTGCTCCAGGCCATCGCGAAGGGTCGGGCCTGGAACGCCGACAAGACCCTGCTCGCCGTGCTCGGTGCGATCGGCGTGGGGACCTGGTCGGTCTCCGGCCACGCGGCCGCGACCCAGGTCCCGACCGTGAGCATCGCCGCCGACATGGTGCACCTGGCCGCCATGAGCATCTGGCTCGGCGGGCTGATCATGCTCGCCCTGTTCCTGCTTCCCCGGGGCAGCGCGAGCGAGCTCGCCGCCATCGTGCCCGTGTGGTCGCGGTGGGCGACGTACGCCGTCGGGGCGCTCGTGCTCACCGGCATCGCGCAGAGCCTGCTCGAGGTGAACCCGCTCAGCACCCTGTTCAGCACGACGTACGGCTGGGTGCTGGTCGCCAAGGTGGCTCTGGTCGGTGTGGTGCTCGGGGTGGCGCTGCTGTCGCGGCGCCTGGTCCCGCGGATCGCCGAGCCAACGGAGGACGAGGCGCCGGAGGACGAGGCGTCGGAGGACGAGGCGTCGGCGGGGAAGTCCCGGGGCGGCGCTTCCCCGGCGGTCCGGCGGCTGCGGACCCTGGTCGTGGTCGAGGCGGCGATCGCTTTGGTGATCATCGCCGTCACCTCGGTACTGGTTCAGCTCACGCCCGCGCGCACGGCCGCAGCCGACGAGGTCGGGGGCCCGCGCAGCGTGGTGCTGCGGGAGGCGACGTTCACGCTCGACGTGTTGCTCGATCCCGGTCGGGTCGGGGTGAACCAGGTGCACCTGTACGCGCGAACGCCCGACGGGCTGCCTCGCAGCGTGGTGGAGTGGCGGATCGTGGCGTCGCAGCCGTCCACCGGCATCGAAGGGGTGGAGGCCGCCGTCCTGGCGATCACCGACGATCACGCGATCGGCACGATCGACCTGCCGGCGACCGGGGAGTGGACTTTCCGGTTCGAGCTGCGGTTCGACGAGTTCACCAACGGCATCGTCGAGACACCCCTGACGGTCGGGAACTGACCACCCCATGTCAGGAGGGACGCCCTCCTAGGCGCTGGGCGTCAAGAGGGCGTCCTTCCTGGCACGGCCGCGGTCGGCGTCCGCCGGGAGCGTCACCAGCAGGAGGAGCATCAGCCAGACCAGCCAGTTGCTCAGGATCAGGCGGACCAGGCCGGTTCCGGTGTGGGAGGCCGCGCTGATCGCGACGATCGGGTAGGTCAGCAGCGCCACGAAGCCCAGCGCCCACGGGTTGCGCAGCCCGGAGCGCACCGAGCTCGGGTTGCCGGCCAGAGCGGTGTCCACGATCGCCAGCAGTGCCGGCACCCACCAGAAGATGTGGTGCACCCAGGTCACCGGGCTGACCAGGCTCGCCACGAAGCCGGTGAGCGCCATCCCGGTCAGCTCGTCGCCGTTCAGGGCCGCGAGGCGGGCGCGCCACAGGCCGTACGCCAGCACCGGCAGGCACAGGGCTCCCCAGAGCCAGGTCGGGTAGGGGTCGGGCTGGTAGAGGCGGGCCAGCACGCCGCTGATCGACTGGTTGGTGAAGAACCACAGGTGGCCCACGCCGTCGCCGCCCCAGACGGTGGTGGTCCAGTAGCGCAGGGAGTCGCTCGGGGCGGCGAGGTGGGCGGCCAGCGTGACCGCGGCCGCCGTGCCGCCCGCGACGATCGCGCCCCGGATGCGCCGGCTGATCAGCAGGTAGACGATGAACAGCCCCGGCACCAGCTTGATCGCGGTGGCCAGGCCGATCCCGACGCCGAGGAAGCGGCTGCGTCGGGGGGCGAGCACCGCGAGGTCGAAGACCACCAGAGCCCACAACAGCGGGTTGATCTGGCCGAAGTCGAACCCGATCCAGACCGCGCCCACCCCGGCGGTGACCGGCAGCGCCACCGCGAAGAGGAACGGTCGCGACCAGCCGTGGCGCCGGGCGACCGGGCCGGTGAGCCACCACACCGCCAGGGCGGTGCAGACGACGCTGAGCACGACGGAGGCGGCGATGGTGGCCGACTCGCTCAGGTACGCCAGCGGGCGCAGCAGGAAGGCCCCCACGGGCGGGTAGGTGAAGCCGAGCTTCTCCTGCCAGGGGTCGGGCTGCGAGTAGTCGTAGAGCGGGTTGCCGTCGGCCCACCACCGCACGGCGCTGCGGTAGACCTTCAGGTCGAAGAACCCGTTCTCCAGCCGGACCTTCGTCAGCAGGAAGATCAACGCGCCGAGCGCGGCCGCGATGCCGAGCACGGGTGCGAGCCATCGCGGCGGCGAGCCGGCGGGTCGATCCGCGGGCCCCTGCCCGCCCTCGGAACGCGGCGTCGACACGGCCTCACCGTAACCGGTCGCCGTGGTCGGCACGGGCTGCGGGTGCAGGCTAGTGTCGCTGACGTGAACGATCACTTGGTGTGGGTCGACTGTGAGATGACGGGGCTGGACGTCGACCGCGATGTACTCATTGAGGTCGCGGCGCTCGTGACCGACTCAGAGCTGAACGTTCTGGGCTCCGGCGTCGACGTCGTGATCCACGCCGACGAGGCGGCTCTGGCGGCGATGGTGCCGGTGGTGCGGGAGATGCACGACCGGTCCGGGCTCACCGACGCGGTCCGCGCCTCCACCGTGACGGTCGCCGAGGCCGAGCAGATGCTCATGGACTACGTCACCGAGTACGTGAAGGAGCCGCGGACCGCCCCGCTGTGCGGCAACTCCATCGCCACCGACCGGGGCTTTCTGGCCCGGTACATGCCGCGCTTCGACCAGCACCTGCACTACCGCATGATCGACGTCTCCTCGATCAAGGAGCTGTGCCGGCGCTGGTACCCGCGGGCGTACTTCGGGCAGCCGGCCAAGGGCCTGGCCCACCGTGCGCTCGCCGACATTCACGAGAGCATCCGGGAGTTGGAGTACTACCGGCACGCGATCTTCGTGCCCCAGCCCGGTCCCGACGTCGACGCGGCCAAGGCCATCGGCGCTGAGATCGCCGCCCGGCGCCCGATCCCGCAGTCCACCTCAGAGGCTTAGCACCGGACCGGATCGGGAGTCGGGCGGCGACGGGTGGAGCAGCGCGCCCGGCGCCCGATCCCGCAGTCCACCTCAGAGGCTTAGCACCGGACCGGATCGGGAGTCGGGCGGCGAAGGGTGCAGCAGCGCGCCCGGCGTCCGATCCCGCAGTCGACGTCCGAGGACTAGCTGGTCAGGCGCCGGGGGAGGCGGTCGGCGACGCCGTGGCCGACGGGGTGGCCGACGCCGGCGGTACGTAGGGGATGGCCGAGCCGAGGACGTACTCCTCCCAGGAGATGTTCCAGTCGGTGAAGCCGTTGCCCCACGCCAGCGGCACCTCGGTGCCCCGCGTGATCACGGGATCGCCCACGTAGACGTTCTCGTAGATCCAGCGGGCGTTCTCGGTCGACATGTTGATGCAGCCGTGGGAGACGTTGGTGTTGCCCTGCTGGGCTACCGACCAGGGCGCTGCGTGGATGAACTCGCCGCCGGTGGTGAGCCGCTCGGCGTACTGCACGTCGACCACGTAGCCCTCGCCCACCCCGAGCTCGCGCCGGGTGTCGAAGGTGTACTCGGCGTGCTTGCTCATGATCACGGTGGTGCCGTACGACGACGGGGTGCTGGGCTTGCCCAGGCTCACCGGGATGGTCTTGATCACCTGGCCGTTGCGGATGAAGACCATCTGCTTGGTCGCGTTGTCGACCTCCATGATCTGGGCCTCGCCGATGGTGAAGTCCAGCGTCAGGTCGTTGCCGCCGTACACGCCCTCGATGCCCCAGGGCATGCCCCCGGTGGCGATGCGCGCGTGGACCGTGGTGCCGGGCAGCCAGTACTCCTTGGGCCGGTAGTGCACCTCGGTACCGGGGTCGTGGTACGAGCTGGACATCCAGTGCCAGATGCCCTCCTGGGGCGGGTTGGTCTCCACGAACATGCGCCGCTGAATGGCGGCCCGGGCCGACTCGGGCACGGCCGTGTCGAACCGGATCACGATCGGCATGCCCACGCCGTAGGTGATGTTGTCGCCGTTGAAGCTGTGGATCCGTACGGTCTGCGCGGGCGGGTCCATCGTGGTGAAGGTCGTGGTGACCTGGGCCGACGTCCCGTCCGCCTTGGTGGCGGTGACCGTGGCGGTGTACTGCGTCGAGTAGGCCAGCTGCTGGCCCGGCACCCAGGACCGGCCGTCGGGATGCATGGCGCCGGCGATCGGGGCTCCGGCCGCGTCGGTGAGCGTCACTTCGGCGCTGCTCGCCCCCTCGAGGGTGAACTCCACCTCGGCCGAGGTCGGCACCCCGGTGGCCCCGTCGAGCGGGCCGATCAGGTTGATCTTGGGCGGGTCCGGTGTCTCCCCGGGGTCCCGCCAGGTCGCGTCGGACGAGCAGGCGAACCCGCCGAAGGCCACCGCGACGATGATCAGGACGGGTAGGACCGCTCTCCGTAGCGCGCGCATAGACCCATCCTGCGCGGAGCGTGCAAGGGGCGCCAACCCAAGTCCGGTGTGGGTTACGGGTGGTGGCCGCCCCGGATGAGCACATTCCGCCGAGGGAGTGGCCCGCCCGGGGTGTGGCGGAGTTCGCCAGGGCCGTGCGGCCCCTCGGGGACCGGACGTCGCCGCCGGTAGGCTCGCGGTGTGGGCGGGCAACAGGCAGGCCAACGGTGGCGACGGCTGCTGACGCCAGGGTGGATCGCGGCGCACGGCTTGGCGATCGTGTTCGTGGTCGCCTGCCTGCTGCTGGGGCGGTGGCAGATCGGCCGCGCCGCCGAGGGCAACCTCCTGTCCTACGGGTATGCCATCCAGTGGCCGGCCTTCGCCGTCTTCGCGGTCTGGGTCTGGGTCATCGAGATGCGCAAGGCCCTGCGCGAAACCGGGGAGTCCAGCACCGACGCCGGGTCGGCCCCCGACGGTGTCGAAGCGGTCGCCGACCAGACCGTACGGTCACAGCCGCCCCGGTCGCGCCCGCGCCGGCCTCGCAACGAGGCCGCCTACGACGACTCGGACGACCCGGCGCTGGCCGCCTACAACCACTACCTGGCGTGGCTGAACGCGAATCCGCATGCCTCGCCCGCTGACTACCCTGGACCGCCTGCGCGTAAGGAGTTCACTTCGTGAATGCTGCTCTGACCCGGTACCGGGTGATGGCCTACATCACCGGTGTGATGCTGATCGTGCTGCTGACCGGTACCGCGATCAGATTGACCACGGGCGATGACACCCTGGTGGCGATCGTCGGGCCGGCGCACGGCTTCCTCTACATGGTCTACCTGGTGACTGCCTTCGATCTCGCCGTGCGGGCCAAGTGGCGGTTCGTGCGCACGGTGCTGGTGCTGCTGGCGGGAACCGTGCCGTTCCTGTCGTTCGTGGCCGAGCGGGCGGTGGTCCGCTGGGTCCGGGCCGAGCAGAGCCAGAACGTGCCCAGCGAGCGGGCCACGGCCACGTCGGGGTCCTGACCGCCACCCGGGTCGCTACCGCCCGGGTTGGCCCGGGCGGTACCTCGATGGGCTGACCCGTACGGGTGCCGATCCGGGCAACCGTCGGACGAGCCCGCCTGAGCCGACCACGATGGGCCCTATGCGACGCGTGGTTGTGCTCGCCGTGGCGACCGGCCTCAGCCTGGTCGCGTGCGGCCGGGACGTTCAGACGCCCCACCCGGTCGAGCTTGAGGCGCAAGCCTGGGCGGCCGAGGCGCCGCCCGCGGCGACGTTACGCGTCACACCCGAACTGGGAGCGGTCAATCTCCCTATATCAACGGAGATCGGCGTCAGTGTGGTCGACGGTACGGTGACCGACGTCCGGCTGGTGCGGGCCGGCACCGCCGAACCCCTGCCGGGGCGACTTCGCGACGACGGCTCCTCCTGGGTGCCGGCGGTGCCCCTGGAGTACGGGGCGACGTATGAGGCGACCGTGACCGCCACCGGCCGCGACGGCACACCGGTCACACAGACCACCACATTCACCACGATGGCCCGCCCCGGCGCAATCACCGGTACCGGGCTGTACCTGTTCGACGGGCAGACCGTCGGCGTGGCCACGCCCGTCACCGTCGAGTTCAACCGGGAGATCCCGCCGTCCGAGCGTCCCGAAATCCAGAAGCGTCTCTTCGTGGAGACGAATCCGCCGCAGCCCGGCGTGTGGTCGTGGGCGGAGAACGGCCGGCAGGTCTGGTACCGGGCCCCGGACTACTGGAAGCCGGGCACCACGATCAGCGTACGGGCCGCGCTCGCCGGCGTGCCCATGGGCAACGGCACCTACGGCGACGCCGACCGCAGCGCCACCGTCACGGTTGGACAGAAGACTTTCCTGTACGTCGACAACGCCAGCAAGCAGATGCAGGTTTACATCGACGACCAACTGGTGCGGGTGATGCCGGTGAGCCTGGGCAAGCCGAGCACGCCGTCGTCGTCGGGGTTCATGGTGCTGATGAGCAAGGAACCACAGGCGACATTCGACACCCGCGGCGAACCCAACGGCGGCTACGTCGTCGACGTGCAGTGGGCGATGCGGCTCACGTGGGGCGGCGAGTACATCCACTCCGCGCCGTGGTCGGTCGGAGACCAGGGGGTTCGCAACGTCTCGCACGGCTGCATCAACCTCTCGCCGGCCAACGCGTCGTGGCTGTTCAACGTGACTCATGTGGGCGACCCGATCATCGTGCGCGGCACCGAGGTCACGCTCGATCACGGCAACGGCTGGACCGCCTGGGACCGCCCGTGGTCGGAGTACATCAAGGGGTCGGCCCTGCCGGTGCCGGAGGAACTGGCCAACGCGCCGGCCGTGGACCCGGTCCTCGGCGTGCCCCCGGCCCCGGCCCCGGTGCCTCCGGTGAACCCGCCGACGACGTCGGCTCCGTCCACCCAGGACCCGGCCGCCCGCCCGACCGACTGACGCGCTCGCACAGTGGCCCGCCGACCGATGGACGCACCGGCCGGCGGGCTTACTGACGCCTGTGACGCGCTGACCGGCTGACGGGGCGGCCCACGGGGCGCGGTGACGACCCCGGCCGTGGCCGGCGGACCGCCGCCCGGCGCTGGTGAGCGGAACGAGAACGCGCCGTAATGCCCCGGAAACGCCGGCTCCCTACTCCCCGCTCATGGCGGACGTCTTCGACCAGTACCCGATGGCGGACGCCTGGGACGAGATGTTCGAGCGGCCGGGCCAGCCCCGCCCGGCGTAGCGGGCCCTGTTCGCGGCGCTGCAGCCCTTGTCGGTGGCCGACCTGCGGTCGCGGGCCGACCAGTTGGCCCGGGTCTTCACCGACCGGGGCGTGACCTTCGCCTACGCGGGCGAGGAACGACCGTTCCCGCTCGGCCTGATTCCGCGCATCATCGATGCCGCCGAGTGGGACCTCGTGACGGCCATGCTGGCCGGGCTGGCCGAGTCGACGATGAGCCGCGACGACGGGTGGCGGTTCCTCGTGCTGGGGCGCAACCTGGAGCGGGTCGACATGACGGCCCGGCTGCTGTCGATCCAGTCGGCCACGGGCGACACCGGTGGATCCGACCAGTGGCGCACCGTGCTGCGGGCCTGCGGGGCCGACGAGTCGTTCCTGCGCACCCACGGCGGCCACGTGGTGGCCCAGAAGGTGGCCGAGTTCCTGTTGCTGGACCGGCTGTTCCCGCGGTCGGCCCTGCACGCGCTGACCGAGGCCCAGGAGTGCCTGCAGGCGGCCTGGGCCCACGAGGAGGTGTGAGCGGTGGCGACCCAGGACGCACGCTGGCGGCTGCGGATCAAGCACGTCACCGGGTTCACGTACGCGGGCACCGCCTACGCCTCGTACAACGAGGCGCGGATGACGCCGCTGGCCGAGCCGGGGCAGACCACCCTGTTCAGCCAGCTCGAGTGCACCCCGGGCGCCGTGACCTGGCGGTACCGGGACTACTGGGGTACCCAGGTGACCGTCTTCGACCTGCAGCGTCCGCACCAGCAGCTCACGGTGACGGCGAGCAGCCTCGTCGAGACGGCCCGGCGTCCGCCTGAGCCATCGTCCGGGCCGGACGCGGGCTGGGCCGATCTGCGGGCTGAGTCCACGATGGACACGTACCTCGAGTTCCTCACTCCGACCGAGCTGACCACTGTGGACGATGAGTTGGTCGCGGCGGCCACGGACATCGCGGGCCGCAGTACTCCGGCCGAGGCAGCCGTGACGATCGCCGAGTGGGTACGGGAGCGGGTGGAGTACGTGCCGGGCTCGACCGGCGTACGGACCAGCGCCCGCGAGGCGTGGGCCCTGCGCAAGGGCGTGTGCCAGGACATCGCCCAGCTCACCGCGGGCATGCTGCGCTCGGTGGGCATCCCGGCCCGCTACGTCTCCGGCTACCTGTACCCCCGCACCGACGCCGCGATCGGGGACACCGTGGCCGGGCAGTCGCACGCCTGGGTCGAGTGGTGGACGGGCGCCTGGGTCGGCTACGACCCCACCAACGGCACGTCGGTGGACAACCGGCACGTCGTCGTGGCCCGCGGGCGCGACTACACGGACGTGACACCGCTCAAGGGGGTCTACCACGGGGCGCCGTCGTCCGACCTCGGCGTGACCGTCGAGATCACCCGTCTCGCTTGAGCCACTTCGGCCGCGTTGGCCCCCGGCTGATCGGGGCCAGGTCAAGCCTTGCTGCTTGCCACGAGGCATGGCTATGGTGACACATAATTATTGATCCCTTTGAGGGAGGCGTCGTGGCCGGTATGCGAACCCATGTTGAGGCGTCGTTTGAGATGGCTCGGCGCTACATGGACGAGTCGAGGTTGATGCTTCCGGGGATCGAGAGAATCATCGGCTCGCCCGAGAGCCGGGCGGCGTTGTGGTGCGGGTCCTTCGCCCCTGACTGGTGGGGGACCAAGGAAAAGATCGATAAACTGCATATCCTGTCCACGGTCAAGACGGTCGTCGAGTTCCTGGAGAAGATCCCGCTCGCCCCGAAAGCGTTGCTCGACCAGATCCTCAGGGTGATAGCTGAGCTCGAGAATCTGCCGCCGCTGCCGCAGGCTGACTACGCTCACTTCCAGCCGTTCACCCTTCGGTACGCCGACTGGCTACGGGAGCACGGCTACGTCGACAAGCCGGAATCGGTGGCATTCTGGCTGGGCATCGCCTGCCACACCGTCGAGGACCTGAGCTACCACATGGAGGGTCCGGACTTTCCCTATACCGATGTGCAGCCGCCGGCTGTCGAGCCCTACACCAAGGACGGTAACAAAACAGAGAAAGCCAATCGCCAACTCGTGCTCGGCCAGGATCCCAGCCTGCGGGTCGACCCGCCGTGGCAGACCGCGGCCCTGGACTTCCAGACGTGGCTGGCGAAGCTGATGCGCTGGAGCGATCCGGAGTCGACGCACGACGCGATCGATGCATATCTGGTTCAGTGGAGCGCGTGGAACGAGACGGTCAACCAGGAGCTGGAGCGGTTCTTCGCGACCGACCGGGCGGCGCGGTACCACGAGATGTTCCAGGTGTACCAGGCTATCCAGAAGGACCTGGCCCCCGAAGAGGTCTTCACCGTCTACGTCAAGGCGCACACGGCGTTCTGGACCCTCGAGCAACTGTGGTTCGGCGGCGTCGGCACGTGGTACCGGGGTCTCCCCGAATCGGAGCGCGTCCTCATCGACGAGGCCCTTGCCCCGATTCCGTGGTTCGGCGCTCTCTTTCAGGGTGACCAGCTCAGCCGCGTCCCGGAGCAGGTATACGACTACTTCTACGGTGGCCTGCTCAACGAGGCGGCGACTAGCATCGTGCATGTCCGGCGCTGGTACGCGTACCTGCACGGCTCGTACGTGTACCAGTCCGAGATTCCCTTCGTGAGCCCGTATCCCTACGACTTTGACGAAGTCAGGTTCGCGGTTCGCCAGCCGATCCGGTACGTGCCCTACCTCGGTACCCGGGACACCACGATCCTGTCGTCGCGCCCGGAGAACAACGCCGGCTACGAGCCACTGCTCGCGGTCGGGCGTACGCGGTCCGGCTCCGACGTGCGGGGACTGCTGCGGTTCGAGCTGACCAACAACGTCGATGCCACCCGGAACCTCTCGCCGCAGGCGATCGAGGAGGCCACCCTGTGGCTCTACCTCGCGAACCCGCAACACGTGTCGCAGTCCGGGCGGCGGCTGGCTGTCTACCAGGTCAAGCGCGCCTGGTCAGAGGGGGCGACGAGCACCGACGGGGTGAACGGCTTCGCCGGCGCCAAACCGAAGGACGCGAACGACGCCACGTGGGTCACGCCCTGGGCCAAGCCGGGCTGTGACGACCCGAAGACCGACCGGGCGGAGTCGCCGGCCACGCAGACGACCATCACACCGGTCAGTGCGCCGTGGGAGGCGCGCATGGGCCAGGAGATGGACCACGGCGTCTGGCACCATCCCTACGCCGCCGGCGCCCGGTTCACCGTCGCGGGCCGGAACTACATGATCGGCCAGGATCTGCACAGCCTCCGCGCGTACACGCAGGAGCTGCTGCCCGGAGGGAAGCTGGCGACCCGCGAGGCGTACGGCAAGGAGTGGCACAACCGCTACCCGGTCCTGGTGCCCTACCAGCGGGAGGGGCACACGTATGTGTTTGCGCACGGCCCGGACAGCGACAACCGGTGGTTCATCGCCGAACTGCTGCCGGATGGGACCGTGCAGGAACCCGAGACCGACCACGGCAACTGGAATCACTACTACGGGTCATGCTGCCTGGTCAAGATCGGCGAGCGGACGTTCGTGTCCGGCCAGGACCTGAGTTCCCACCGATGGTTCATTCAGGAGCTGCTCCCCGGCGGGAAGCTGGACCGGTACGAGACGGACCACCAGAATTGGAACAACCCCTACCCGGTTCTGCGCTCCTACAACGCCCCGGACGGGACCGCGTACCTCTTCGGGCACAACCCGGACTCCCGGCGGTGGTTCATCTCGCGGTTCTCTCCTGACGGCAAGATCATCGATCCGGAGACCGACCACGGCTTCTTCGCCGAGCCCTGCGCCGCCGCCTGCGTGCTTCCGCTCGGGGAGCGGAACTTCCTGTTCCGGCAGGACCTGCAGTCGCACCGCTGGTTCCTCCAGGAACTGCTGCCGGACGGCAAGCTCGCGGCGCGGTACTGCGATACCGGTGAGTGGCACAACCCCTATGCCGTCGTGGCCGAGTACTCGGCGGACGGCCGAGTCTTCCTCTTCGGCCACAATCCGTCCAGCGGCAACAACTGGTTCATCCAGGAGGTCGGCGCGACCGGCGTGTGGGTCCGGTTCGACGTCTCGGCGCTGGTGAAGCGATGGGTCGCCCCGGCCGGCACCCCCACGGAGCCCAACCACGGCGTGTTGCTGGTCGAGCAGGACACCAGCGGCGACGAGCCGCTGCGGTTCTACTCCGCCCAGGCGTGGAGCTCGGAGTACGGCGAGCTCGGCGCGGGCGAGCGCGTGGCCCGGCGCCCGCTCCTGGTGGTGAAACCCGCGACCGGCGGCGCGTGAACCGCGAGGCCTGATCGGGGCGCGCCCGGTTGGCGTTCGGCTGGACGCCTCCGTTCCGGCGGGCGCCCGATCACTCCGAGGCGGAGGGCACCGGCGTATCGGTGCTGACGGAGACGGTCAGGTCGCCGTCGCGGGCGTCGACCACGGCCGTCGACCCGGGCGGCAGCTCCCCGGCGAGCAGCATCGACGACAGGTTGTTGTCCACGTCCCGCTGGATGGCCCGGCGCATCGGGCGAGCCCCGAACTCCGGCTGGTACCCGCGGTCGGCGATCCAGTCGATGGCAGCCGGAGTGAAGGTCACCGTGACGTTCTGGGCGTGCAGCCGGCGCCGGGTCTGTTCCAGCAGCAGCTCGACGATCTGGCGCAGGTGCTCCCGCTCCAGCCGCCGGAACGTGATGATCGCGTCGATGCGGTTGAGGAACTCCGGCCGGAACACGGTGCGCAGGTCGTCCATGAGCTCGTCGGAGATGCCGGCCCCGGCCTCGATCGGCTCGCCGCCGAAACCGATGGGCATCCGGCCCTGGCCGATGATGTCCGAGCCCACGTTGCTGGTCATGATGAGCACGGCGTTGCGGAACGACACCGTCCGGCCCTGGCTGTCGGTGAGCCGGCCATCCTCGAGCACCTGCAGGAGGATGTTGAACACGTCCGGGTGGGCCTTCTCGATCTCATCGAGGAGGATGACCGTGTACGGCCGGCGACGGACGGTCTCGGTGAGCTGGCCCGCCTCGGTGTAGCCCACGTAGCCCGGCGGGGCTCCGACCAGGCGGGACACCGTGAAGGACTCCGAATATTCGGACATGTCCAACCGGACCATGCGGTCCTCGTCGCCGAAGAGGGCCTCCGCCAGCGCCCGGGCCAGCTCGGTCTTGCCCACGCCGGTGGGGCCGAGGAAGAGGAAGCTGCCCACGGGCCGGTTGGGGTCGGCGAGCCCGGCCCGCGACCGGCGTACGGCCTCCGCCACCGCGGTGACCGCCTCGTCCTGGCCGATGACCCGGCGCCGCAGGTGCTCCTCCAGGTGCAGCAGCCGTTCCCGCTCCTCCTGGGTGAGCTGGGCCACCGGGATGCCGGTGGCCCGGGAGACCACCTCGGCGATTTCGGCCACGCCTACCACGGGCACGCCGTTGCCGTTGCCGTCGGCCGTGCGGTCCAGCCGGGCTCGGACCGCGGCGATCTGGTCGCGCAGGGCGGTGGCCCGCTCGTACTGCTCGTCGGCGACGGCCTGCTCCTTCTCGCGCAGCAGGGCCTCGAGCCGCTGCTCCAGCTCGCGGCGGCCCGCCTCGGGCGTGCCCATGCGCAGCCGGGCCCGGGCCCCGGCCAGGTCGACCAGGTCGATCGCCTTGTCGGGCAGGAAGCGGTCGGTGATGTAGCGGTCGGACATCTCGGCCGCGGCCACGAGCGCCTCGTCGGTGAACCGGACCTGGTGGTGGGCCTCGTAGCCGTCCCGCAGCCCGCGCAGGATCGCCACCGTGTCGTCCACAGTCGGCTCGGGCACCAGGATGGGCTGGAACCGCCGGGCCAGTGCGCCGTCCTTCTCGATGGTGCGGCGGTACTCGTCCACTGTGGTCGCCCCGATGACGTGCACGTCGCCGCGCGCCAGGGCCGGCTTGAGCAGGTTGCTCGCGTCCATGCCGCCGTCGCTGCCGCCAGCCCCGGCCCCGACGAGCGTGTGCACCTCGTCGAGGAAGATGAGCAGCTCGCTGCTGTGCGCGCGGACCTCGTCGAGTACCCGCTTGACCCGTTCCTCGAAGTCGCCGCGGTAGCGGGTGCCGGCGACCAGGCCGGCCAGGTCGAGCTGGATGACCCGCTTGCCCTGCAGGGTCTGCGGCACGTCGCCCTCGACGATGCGCTCGGCGATGCCCTCGACGATGGCGGTCTTGCCGACGCCGGCCTCGCCGATCAACACCGGGTTGTTCTTGGTGCGCCGGGACAACACCTCGACGGCCTGCTCGATCTGCTCCTCGCGACCGACGACTGGCTCCAGCTTGCCGTCGCGGGCCATCGCGGTCAGGTCATGGCCGAACTGGTCCAGCGCCGAGGTCCCCGTGGTCTTCGGGGCGGCGCCGACGGGGCCGGGCGTCCCCGCCTCCTTGGCCCGTTGCAGCGACTCGGCGTCCACGCGCGCCCGGCTCAGCATCCGACCGGCGGGCGAGTCGGGGTTGCTGGCCAGCGCCATGAGCAGGTGCTCGGGGCCGATATAGGAGGAGCCCGCCGCGCGCGACAGTTGGTGCGCCTGCAGCAGCGCCCGCTTGGTGCCTGGGGTGAGCGTCAGTCCCTCGTCGGGCCGACGCGGCGGGGCGCCGCTGGGCCGACGCGGTTCCCGATTGAGCTGGGCCAGCAGGATGTCCGGGTCGCCGCCGGCCTTGTAGACGAGCGAGCGCAGCGCGTGCCGCTGCAGCCCGGCCCACAGCAGGTGATTGGTGTCGATGTCCGCTGCGCCGAGGTCGCTGGCCCGCCGGGCCGCGTCGACGAGCAGATCCCGGGCCTGAGCGGAGAGCAGCTTGCTGATGTCGACCCGGTACACGGGCCGCCGGGTCTCCGGCAACCGCAGCAGGCGGGCGATGAGCTCCTCCCAGGACGCGGGCTCGCCCGCGGCGTCGCTTGCCATGCCAGCATGGTGGCCGGGCTCCGCCGACGGCGGCGGGGTTTTCCGCGACCGGCCACCCGTGCGGGGAGGCTTTGCTAGCGTCACGCGAGGGCGGCGCCGGCGACGGGGCCGGGCCGCGCGGTGAACGGGGGGTGCATGCCGGTGGGGAGCCCACGGGTCGAGGGAGTTGAGCCGCCGGAGCGCGATGCGGTGGACCGCGAGCAGTCGGATGAGGCGATCCGGAACGAGCTGCGCACCGTCGAGGAGGAGCTCGAGGCGTTGCGCGCACAGGCCCGGGCGCTGCGGAGCCCGCTCGGCGGGCGCGACACCGGACCCATGGACCTGGCGGAGAACGCCGCGCAGCTCCAGCTCGCCGAGGAGCAGGAGGCCCTCATCGAGGTGCTCGAGAACCGCCGCGAGACCCTGGTGCGCAAGCTCGAAGCCCGGGCGTAGCCGGCACTGTCCGTAGTGGACGGACGGTGGGGCGCATACCCCGGTGGGTGGACGCGGGAGCGGCAGGCCGCTCACCTTCGGCCAAACCGGGACGCGTGGGGCCGAACGCCGATAGCGTGACCTCAGCCCAGCAGCTGCGTCGCTCGGGGGGACACATGCGTGCTTCGGGGAAAGGGTCCGCTGACCGGCCGCGCGAGGGTCGGGCCGCCGCCCACAGCCCACGCCGGCCGGGTCCGGAAGGGATCGGCCCCGACGAAGGGGGCCCGGGCGAGACGGGCCTCGACGAGCGGGGGTCCGACGAACGGGCTCCCGATGAAAGACGTCGCGACGACCGCCTCCTGGATGAAGGGGTCCGCGACGACAGGGTCCTCGAGGAGGCGGGCCGGCCGGAGGGCAGCTCGCGATACCGAGGGGTCGCGCAGGTCGCGCCGCGGCGCCGCCGACGGCTGTGGCCGATCCCGCTGGCCCTGCTCGGTCTGGCCGCGCTCGCCGCGGCCGCCTACCTGGCCTGGTCGGTGGCCCCCGACCGTACGCAGCTGCCGGCGGACTACGCGGCCACCCGCGACATCACCGGCACCGCGAACGCCCTGCTGAACCAGCCGGCGTTGGCGGCTGGCGACGCCGGCGGCGCCCTGGTCAGCGGCGTGCCGGTCACCGGGCAGCGGACGGTCCGGGTGGTGAGCACGAGCGGCCGGGCCGCCCAGGTGCAGGAGGAGCGCACCTTGACCATGGGCGGCCAGCCGATCGGCAGCGGCTCCGCCACGTACGCCGTGGACCGCCTGTCCCTGGAGCCGGAGACCGACGTGCCCGAGGACTGGACGGTCGACCCGCACCAGGGGCTGACGGTGGCGTTCCCGGTCGACGCGGAGCGGCGCGACTACACCATCTGGGTTCCGGATCTGCAGACCACGGCGCCGCTGCGGTTCGTCCGCGAGGAACCGCGCGAGGGTGTGAATACCTACGTCTATGAGGCCGCGGTGCCGGAGACCCCCATCCAGAACCCGGCTGTCCTGTCGGCCCTGCCGGCGGGCCTGTCCCGGTCGGCCCTGCAGGGCCTGCTGCCCGCGCTGCCGGTCTCCGAGGAGCAGCGCGCCGTCCTGGCTCAGGCGGTGCGCGGCCTCCCCGACGAGGTGCCGGTCCGGTACACGTACCAGGGCACGGCGACCTACTGGGTGGAGCCGACCACCGGCACCATCGTCGACATCCAGCAGCAGGTGATCCGGACCGGTACGGTCGGCGGCCCCGGCGGCGCGGTGCTCGCCACGCTGCCGGTGTACAACGTGGACACCCGGTTCGACGACGCCAGCGTGGCGGCGGCCGTCCGCGAGGCGACCGATCGGCGTGAGGCGCTCACCGCCGTCAGCTCGACCTGGCCCTGGGTCCTGCTCGCGCTCGGCGTGGTGGCCCTGGTGGTCGCCCTGATCGGCCTGCTGGCTCGGCGTCGTTCCCCCCGGCGCCCGGCCCCGCCGCCGGCCTACCGACCGACCGAGCGGACGACCCGGGTGGACCTCGACACGGCCAAGCGCGAGGCCGCACGGCGAGCCGACCAGCCGCAACCGCCGTACGTCGGTCAGACCCCGCACACCGGCCCCTACCGGGAGAGCGCCCACCGCGAAGGGCTCGACCGGGAAGAGCCTCACCGGGAAGGGCCTCAGCACGAGGCACCGGCCGGTCAGGCGACGGGCCAGCCGGACGTCGAGCACGGTCGCACCCAGTCGCACGGGCCGGGGCCCCACGGGCCGGGCCGGCCGCCGCCGGGCACGCCCGAGCCGTGAGCCGGCCGGGCGGCCCGGGCCCGGTGCCCGGGTGAGCCATGGTCGGGTGGTGGCCCCCTGAGGGTCGGGCGGTGGCCCCATGAGCTCGAGGGCCGGCGCAGCGTGGCGCCGGCCCTCGATTCCGTTCCGGCGGCGCCGGATCGTGACGGCCGATGGGGGCCACCACATATCTCCTCTGTGGCACCCGCGAACGTGTCTCCCATGTCGCGCGCCCGCGACGTATCTCGTACGGCGCGCCTGCGGACGCGTCCAGGTTGGCGGACGCGTCCGCAGGCGTAGGTGTCCCGCCGGCCGGGCGATCAGAACCCCGCGTCGGCGTCCTCGGGTCCGCCTCGGCGGTTCCCGCCCTCCGGCCAGCCCGACTCGGGCTGGGGCGGCCACTGGTCGGCCACGGCGAACTGGAGGTCGCCGCTCGGGTCGACCACGACGTCGAGCTCCTTGTCCTGGAGCACGGCGGCGGCGTGCGGGTCCAGGAAGAGGCGGGCGCCGGCCGAGTCGACGATCTGGTCGCCCTCGAACGGCTGCGCCGCCAGGCTCAGCACCAGCCCGTCACCGGTCTCGTCGGCCGAGATCCGCAGGCCCGCTCCGGGTGGGACCGCGTCCTGGGAGGTGATGTCGCGGATGGCCGTGGCGGCGTTGGCGGTCAGCGTGAGCATGTGTTGACTCCCCCGTCTGTCAGAAACCTGCTCGTCGGGTCCCACCGTCACCCCCCGGTCCACCCACCCGCAACCGGTTCCGGCATTCCGCCGTTCATTCACTCAGCAGATTCATGGGCGATGGTCGGAACATACGCCGAACGCGGTGCGTTCGTCCCTCCAACAAGACTCACATTCGGGAGCTGACATCCATGGCGACCACTACCGACTACGATGCGCCGCGCGGCCACGTGACCGATGTGGACTCGGACAGCATCGAGGAGCTGAAGGCTCGCCGCACAACGGCGAACGCGTACGTCGACGTTGATGAGGACAGCCTGGACAGCTTCGAGCTGCCCGGCGTCGAACTCGCCGCCGATGAGGAGCTGACCGTCACGGTCGTCCCGATGCGGTCGGACGAGTTCCGGTGCTCGCGCTGCTTCCTGGTGCACCACCGCAGCCAGCGGGTGGTGGCGAGCGACGGCTCGGACATCTGCCGCGAGTGCGCCTGACCGACCGGGGAGGTCGGTCGACCTCCCCGGTGATCGTCCGCCCGCCCGTGTCCCCAGAAGGTGACCCATTGGGCCGGCCCGGGCCCAGGAAGTGACTATCTGGGCTGGCACGGTCGTGGCCAGGGCCCAGAAGGTGACTTCCTGGCCTGGCTGGGTGGTGGCCAAGGCCCGAGAGTGACTTTCTGGGCGAGGGCAGTGCCTTTCTGGGCGGGGGACGTCGTGTGCGGGGTACCGTCCTGGGGCGGGGACGTCCAGGTGATCATGGCCGCATCCGCGCGACGCGGCCATAGTTGATCTTGATGACCGCGGTGGTCCTCGACTGCGCCCAAATCCGGTACCGTTGCCGGCTGTGAGCCTGGCACAGCGATTGAAGAACAGGGCCCGTCGGTTCCTCGAGCGGCCCGGGACCGTGGTCAGCCTGCGGCGCTACGAGGAGCTGCTTCCCCGGATCGAGGCGCTCGAGCCGGAGCTGCAGGAGCTCACCGACGAGGAGCTGACCGCACGGGCCGGTGAGGCGGAGGAGCTGGTCGAGATCTGCGCCGTGGGCCGGGAGGCGGCCCGCCGCGCGCTGGGCGAGCGACCGTACGACGTGCAGCTGCTCGGCGCGCTCGCCATGCTCGACGGCCACGTGGCCGAGATGGCCACCGGTGAGGGCAAGACGCTCACCGCCACGATCGCCGCCTACGGCCACGTCCGGCTCGGCAACGGGCCGGTGCACGTGATTACGGTCAACGACTACCTGGCCCGCCGCGACGCGGACTGGATGCGCCCCGTCTACACGCTGCTGGGGCTGACCGTGGGTTCGGTCACCGAGGCCGACACCCGGGAGGAGCGGGCCGAGGCGTACGCGTGTGACGTCACGTACGTCTCGATCAACGAGGCCGGCTTCGACTTCCTGCGCGACCAGCTCGTGACCGACATCGACGACCGGGTGCAGCAGCCGCTCGGCACGGCGATCGTCGACGAGGCCGACTCGATCCTCATCGACGAGGCCAAGGTGCCGATGGTGCTCGCGGGCGCGATCACCACCGAGCTGGACCCGGTGCACGCGGCCGACGCGGTGGTGCGCGGGTTGGTGGCCCACCGGGACTATGAGATCTCCGAGGACGGCCGCACGATCTCGCTGACCAACCGCGGGCTCAAGACCGTCGAGGCGAAGCTCGGCGGGATCAACCTCTACGACGAGAAGCACCTGGCCGACCTGGCCGCGGTCAACGTGGCGCTCTACGCGCACTACCTGCTCGAACGGGACGTGGACTACATCGTGCGCAACGGCACGGTCGAGCTGGTCGACGAGATGCGCGGCCGGGTGGCTCAGCGCCGACGCTGGCCGGACGGTCTGCACGCCGCGGTCGAGGCGAAGGAGGGGCTGAGCCCCAGCGCCGAGGGTGAGGTGCTCGGGACCATCACCGTCCAGGCGTACATCGGGCTCTACCAGACTCTGTGCGGCATGACCGCGACGGCCGTGCACGTGGGTGACCAGCTGCGCGAGTACTACAAGCTCGAGGTCGCGGTCATCCCGTCGAACACGCCGTGCATCCGGGAGGACGAGCCGACCCGGATCTACGCCACGCGGGCCGAGCGGGACGAGGCCATGGTGGCCCTGATCAAGGAGTGCCACGAGAAGGGCCGGCCGGTGCTCATCGGCACGCTCGACGTCAAGGCGTCGGAGGAGCTCGCCGCGCAGCTGGCCGAGGCGGGCGTGCCGTGCACGGTGCTCAACGCCAAGAACGACGCCGAGGAGGCGGCGATCATCGCCGAGGCCGGGACGTACGGGGCGGTGACCGTCTCCACCCAGATGGCCGGCCGCGGCGTGGACATCCGGCTCGGCGGCAGCGACCAGAGCGACTGGGAGCGCGTGGCCGAGCTCAGCGGGCTCCTGGTGATCGGGGCCGGCATGCACGAGAGCCGCCGGGTGGACGACCAGCTCCGGGGCCGGGCCGGCCGCCAGGGCGACCCCGGCGGGTCGGTCTTCTTCGTCAGCCTCGAGGACGAGCTGATCGTGCGCAACGCCGGCAACGAGATCCCGCCGTCGCCGCGCATGACCCCTGACGGCCTCGTCGAGGACGAGCGGGTGGACTGGGCGGTCGCCCACGCCCAGCGGGTGGCCGAGGGCGTCAACTACGAGATCCACCGCAACACCTGGCGGTACAGCGTCGTCATCGAGCAGCAGCGCAAGGCGCTGGCCGAGCGGCGGGAGCGGGTGCTCACCACCAACGTCACCGCCGAGATGCTGGCCGAGTACTTCCCCGAGAAGTGCGAGCAGATGGACCCCGATCTGCTCAACCGGGTGTCGCGAACCATCGCCCTCTATCACATCGACCGGCTCTGGGCCGAGCACCTGGCGATGCTCTCCGAGGTCCGCGAGGGTGTCCACCTGCGCTCCCTGGCCCGGGTGGATCCGCTCGACGAGTTCCACCGCACGGCGGTGCCGGCGTTCAACGAGCTGATCCCCGAGATCGAGCGGCGGACGGTGGAGACGTTCGAGTCGCTCGCCGTCGACGAGGACTGGCAGCCGGAGCAGGCCAAGCTGATCCGGCCCAGCGCGACGTGGACGTACCTGGTGCACGACGCGCCGTTCGGCTCGGAGATGGAGCGGCTCTTCTCCGCCGCCACCAAGGCGGCCCGCAAGCGCCGCTGACGCTGGCTGCCCGGGGTCCCGGCCCTCGGCGTGGTGCCGGGGTCCCGGCTGGCCGGCCGCGATCCGGCTCGCGGTCGTGAGCTCGGCGTATTCGGGTGAGCCGATTTCTGGCGGTTCCGGCCGTCGCTCCTTCGCGCGGCAATAATGCCAAGATCGCCAGCGTTGGTGCCGTGTATCGTAGATCGGCTGGGCGCAGGTGGAGGAGGTGAAGATCATGCCGCGCGAGAAGGGACGCAAGCTGATTGCGTCCAACCGCCGGGCGCACCACGACTACACCATCGTGGACAAGTACGAGGCCGGCATCCAGCTCATGGGTACCGAGGTGAAGTCGCTGCGCGCCGGGCGAGCCTCCCTTGTGGACTCGTTCGCCCAGGAGAAGGACGGCGAGATCTTCCTCTACAACCTGCACATCCCTGAGTACGCCCTGGGGACGTGGACCAACCACGAGCCCCGGCGGACGCGCAAGCTGCTGCTGCACCGGGACCAGATCCGCCGCCTCATCGGGAAGACCCGGGAGAGCGGCCTGACCCTGGTGCCGCTGTCGCTGTACTTCTCCAACGGCTGGGCCAAGGTCGAGCTGGGGCTGGCCCGAGGCAAGAAGTCGTACGACAAGCGGCAGGCGCTGGCCAAGCGGGACGCCGAGCGGGAGATGGCCCGGGCCGTGGGTCGCCGCGGCAAGGGCATGGACTAGCCGCCGGTGGCTTCTGTCCGGGATGCCCCCTTCTGGGGCGTATGGTGCGAGCAGTCCCGGGAAGTCCGGTTCGGTTGGGGCCGGTCGACTCGGGTGCGGTGACGCGCGCGGGCGGAATGAACCCGGTTGCGGACGGCGTTAAGCTTCTTGATGTCGTCGGCTGCGGGCCGGCGATTCACCGTCGCCGGAGACTCCGGCGACCGACGAGGGGGTGACAGGTTTCGACTGCGGACGTGGAGATAGGGGAAGCGAGCCGAGGGAGCCGACGTCGACTCGTGAATCGGTCGTCGGGAAAAAATAAGCGCCAAGGTTAATCGCGCTCAGCTCGCTCTCGCCGCCTGATCTGGCGAGTAGCAGCCGTCGGACCGGACACGCCCACGGTTCGGTATCCGGCGTCATCTAGTGGGCTGGCCAATCTGGTCCTGTCGCGGGGCTGGTGCGGCGAGATCAATCGCGACTGGGTCACCACCGACTCGCTCACGTGTCCGGTGGGGCCGAGACAAAGAGAGTGAGCTGCGCTCGGAGAAGCCCTGTCAAAGCGCCGGAGGACCCGGGTTCGATTCCCGGCACCTCCACTCGCACCAGGCGGCTCGGTGCTCCGGCACCGGGCCGCCTTCGTCGTCTGTGGACGCTGTCCGGCGTTCCCACCCCTGCCCAGGAATGGGCTGTCGGGGCATGGTGTCCCGAGCGTGCCCTCGGGGTCAGATCGGTTGGACGGGCGGGATATTGATGCCGTCGAGCGCGTGGTGACAGGGGCAGTCGGCGTCGAGGGGGAGCTCGGCCACCACCGAGAGCAAGAGGCCCCGCAACCGCTCGGTGTTCTCGCCGAAGACGCGGAACACCTCCTCCTGCGTCACGCTCGGCTGACCCGCCACGCCGGCGTCGTAGTCCGTAACCAAGGCGATGGCCGTGTAGCAGATGGCCAGCTCCCGGGCGAGCACCGCCTCCGGATGGCCGGTCATGTTGACGATCGTGCCGCCGATGCTCGCGTACCACCGCGACTCGGCCTTGGTCGAGAACCGCGGGCCCTCGATGACCACCATCGTGCCGCCATCGACAATTTCGATCCCCGACTTCTGCGCCACCGACCGTACGGTCGCCCGCCCGGTGGGGCAGTACGGGTCGGCGAAGCTCACGTGCACCGCGCCGTTGTTGTAGAAGGTCTGCTGGCGGCCGGAGGTGCGGTCGACAAGCTGGTCGGGCAGCACGAACGTGCCCGGGCCGAGGTCGGGCAGCAGCCCGCCCACCGCGCACGGGGCAAGGATCTGCCGTACGCCGAGCTCGCGCAGGGCCCACAGGTTGGCGCGGTAGGGGATGCGGTGCGGCGGGTATCGGTGGTCCTTGCCGTGGCGGGGGAGGAACGCCACGCGGCGCCCGTCGACCTCGGCAACCGTGATCGGGTCGGAGGGCTGACCGTACGGCGTCTCGATCACATGCTCGGTGCCCTTGAGCAGTGAGTAGAGCCCGGAACCCCCGATGACCCCGATGTCGGCCCGCGCCGACGCGCCCGTCTCCCGCGCCTCAGTCGTCACGGGGCCGACTCTAACCCCGTCGTTTTGCGCGGGCTATCGTGCGTTGCATGATGTTGCCCCGGGATGCGGCTTCGGCAGGAATGAAGGGACGGGCGATGCAGTCGCTGGTCGGCCAGTTGCTCGTCGCGACGCCTATGCTGCGTGACCCGAACTTCGAGCGAACGGTCGTTCTGCTGGTCGCGCACGAGCACAGCGGAGCGATCGGGGTTGTCCTCAACCGGGCCACCGAGGTGCCGGTGCGGGAGGTGCTCGGAAGCTGGGGCGGCATCGCCTCCGAGCCGTCGGTGGTGTTCGAGGGCGGCCCCGTGCAGCCCGAAGCCGCGATCTGCCTGGCCCGGGTCAAGTCCGCCACGACCGAGCTGAAGGGCTTCAGCCGGGTACAGGGCACCGTCGGCACGGTCGACCTCACCCGGGACCCCGACACCATGCGGGACCAGCTGCTGTCCGTGCGGGTCTTCGCCGGGTACGCGGGCTGGGGCCCGGGGCAGCTGGAGGACGAGATCGCCACGGGCGCCTGGCTCACGTACGCGTCGCTGCCGGGCGACCCGTTCACCGAGCGTCCGGACGACCTGTGGGCGATGGTCCTGCGCCGGCAGGGTGGCCTCCAGGCCGCCATCGCCATCTACCCGCCGGACCCGACGCTCAACTGACCCGCGCGACACGCCCGGCACGTCGAGGGGGGTATCCCCGTGAGGGTCCCCCGAGGGGCTGTGTAATATTGCGCGGGTGCCCCGATCGGAGGGGCAACAAGGGGCCGTGGCGCAGCTGGTAGCGCACCACACTGGCAGTGTGGGGGTCAGGGGTTCGAGTCCCCTCGGCTCCACCCGGAACAAACGCCCTGGTCAGACCTAGGAGAGGTGACCGGGGCGTTCGTCGTTTCGCGGGTGTCTCGTCCCGGCCCGTGCCCAATCCGTGCCCGATGGCCGCTGGCGTCCTTGCGCCCGTCACTCGGGTGCCTGGTCGAGTAGGGGCATCGAGAGCGTCGGGCGATAGTGCCCGTCGCGTTCGCCGGCCGGCAGGTCTTTGTTGGTCGTCGGATGTTCGTAGTGGTTGCCGTCGCCGGGGCGCTGAAGGTCTCTGTTGGCGAACTCGCCGGCATCCCACCCCACCGCATCAACCTGACCGGCCCCTGGTGGGCGTCCTGGCAGACCTTCAAGGACGGCGCGGAGGTCATCACCGCCCAGGAGGTCCAGTTCACGCAGCAAGCCGAACTCATCCAGGTGCACACCACCACCCGGGGCATCCCGGTCGAGGAGGGCGGCTACCACTGGCGCGGCGAGCTGCGCCTGTGGGACAACGAGATCCTGATGGGCTGGTATGCCGCTAACGATGGCTCAGTACGGTCTAAGGGGACGATGTACTTCGTCCTGCATCCGCACGGTCTGAGCGTGGCCGGCCGGTGGGTCGGCCTCAGCTATGACGGTGACATCGTGACGGGGTGGGGTGGCATCGCCAAGACCGAAGACGAGGCCCGAGCCATCATCGACCAGCTGAAGGAGCGTCGTGGACCCCAGCACGGACGACCTCTGCGAGGTCACCATCACCGCCTCCGACGCCGACTGGCTCGCCGACTTCGTCCGCGACCTGGTCGAGCGCCAGCTGTTTGCCGCCATCACCGGTGAGCAGAAGGGCGACCGCCTTGTAGCTCTGCGCCGAGAACACACACCGCCAGCTCGAAGTACACCACCAGCCGAGCAGGCAACAGCCGGCTGCGCCGTTCCACCCGTCGGGTCGCCGCCAACACAGAGCCCACGACAGACGGTTAAGAAGCGACGTCAGCACCCCGATCGCAACCCGATCCGATAGACGCACGGCCGCCTCACCTGACCCGCACGCGGCATACCAACAACAATGACTGATTTGCCCCTAAGTTGCCTGTACTCGGGATAGTCAATAAAGGTGGATGCTCAACGGTGGACGTGAACCCGCATACCGCTTGTCGGTAAGGGCATTGTTTTCGCACTTATGCCTAGTTTACGTAGTAAACGTCAAACGGCGTGGCGCGTTGAGGGTTCCTCGACTGATAGGTAAGACTTGACCATCCCGTGACCGCTTCCAGTTGCGACCAAGGTCTCGCTATCCATGTACTTATCCAAACTTTCCATCAAGAACTTTCGATCGTGTTATGAGACCGAGTTGATCTTTCAGCCGTCGTTGACACTACTTGTGGGTGAGAACGCATCCGGCAAGTCCAACGTCATCCAAGCGCTTCAGCTTGCGACCTCGCCGCTCAGCGGTCGGCCCAGCCGGTTCTTTGAGGTTGATGACGTGTCGCGTGGGCGCGAGGACCAAGCCATCGAACTAGACATGGAGTATGCCGATGTGACGGATTCTCAGAAAGGACTGTACCTTCCGGCGCTCGATCTTGACAGTGGTGTTGTCCACTATGGTGTGCGCTTCGCGGTGGACGAACGCGGTAGCCGCTTTTCTCGCCCCACCTACGTGGCTGGTCCTGCCCGTGGCCCAGACTCTGAGCCGGAGCCGCGCGACAAGATACGGCACGTCTACCTGGCTCCCCTGCGTGATGCGGAACGCGAGCTAAACTCCAGCGACGGACGGCGCCTGACGCAAATCATCGAGTACATGTTCGCGAGCCACGAGCGCGAAGAGTTCGTTGAGTTTGCCAACGAAAAGCTGAAGGCAGTCGGCGCTCATGAGATACCGCGCAAGGTAATGGAAGGCGTGCAGGAACACCTCACTCAACTGACGGAACCAGTGCGGGCGCAGACCGCCGAACTTCAGTCTGTTGAACACGGGCTTCGGCGCCTCGCCCGCAGCCTGCGTATGAAGATGGCGGAGAGCGGGGTGGAGCTTGGAGACCTGGCCGATTCGGGCCTGGGGTACGCTAACCTGCTCTATATCGCGACGGTGATCCTGGAACTGCACAACGCCAAGGACGTCGAACTGACGCTCTTCCTTGTCGAGGAACCGGAAGCACACCTGCATCCGCAGCTGCAGGCTGTGTTGCTGCAGTACTTGCAGCAACAGGCCGAAGCGTCAATAAAAGACGATTCAGCTGCGCCTGCTGGTCGCATCCAGGTAATCTGCACGACACACTCACCGAACCTGGCGAGCAGCGTAGGCATTGAGAACGTCGTTGTACTGCGTACGCGTGCCTTGCCGAGACTCCCGACTAGGACCGACGAGGACGTAGACGACACTGGATCAGCAGGCGCCGCTCCGGAGCGCGCCCAGAGGCGGCAGACGGTAGCCATCCCAGTCGCGAGTCTTGGCCTGGACCCGGTAGACATGGGCAAGATCAGTCGGTATCTAGACGTAACCAAAGCAGCGCTGCTGTTCGCCCGCCGCGTCATGCTGGTGGAAGGTATAGCCGAAGCGCTCTTGGCGCAAACCTTCGTTCGAAAGTGCCTGTACGCTGAAGACCAGCGAAAGCGTCGCGATTTCAGCGCCGTCACGGTCATTAGCGTCGACGGCATTGACTTCGCGCCCTACATTCAGCTCTTACTGACACCCGTTGCCAGCTGCAGCATCCTCGACAAGCTGGTTGTCGTGACAGACGGCGATCCCGATCTCCCCGAAATCAAGAAGGTCAAAGCAGCCAAGAAGGCCAAAAAAAACAAGCCTTCTACAGGTGAAGATGTAGCGTCTGAGGCCGGCGTGGAAGACACAGGTGCGGGTGACCGCGGACAGGAAGTTGCCGCCGACGGTGAATCGGCTGAGGACGATGACGATTTTGCTTTGTCCGTAATCGCTCAGAATCGAGCGGCGGACTTGCGAGCGGTCGCAGCTCGCATTGGTGCCAGCGGACGCCTTAAGGTCTTCTGCTCTAAGTATACTTTCGAAGCTGACCTGCTGCGGTACAAAGAAAACGAACCTGTGCTTCAGGCAGCCTACTTGCGGCAGAGGCCCAAGTCGAAGGCCAAGTGGACGGCCATTAGCACGGCGGATGAGCCAGCTCGGGCGTTCTACGTGCAACTGCGTACGAACTCAAAGCTGATTAGCAAAGGCGAGTTCGCATATGACATCGTGGCTGCGATCGAGGGAGGCAAGGTATTCACCTGCCCAGACTACTTCGCCGATGCGATTGCCGAAGTTCTGGATGATGCTACGGGTACGTTGTGATCGGTGACGACCTTACTGAGGCTCAGCGGGCTTTCGTTGAAGGTCCGGCTGATACATTCGTTCAGGCATGCCCGGGAGCCGGCAAGACGCGTGCGATCGTCCGTCGCTACTTGCGGCGGATCGCCGAAGAGCCACGCAAGGGAATAGCACTCGTCTCCTTCACGAAAGTAGCCATCGACGAGGTGCGAAAGCGGTGTGGAGCGACCCTGGACGCGCTAGAACCCCCCAACTTCGTCGGTACGTTCGACGCCTTCATCAACCGCTACTTTACGACGCCTCTGTACGCACGGGCGTACGGACGGGCACTGACCTATGTGGAGTCATGGGAAGCGCTGTCTGCTGGTTGGATAGGTCGGGGCCACTACACTGACCAGGTTAGCCTGGAATGGTTTGACTTCGATCAGGATGGTAACGCCACGTTTGTCCCTGAGCGTGTCGACGGCAAGTATCGTGCGGGGCTTATTAGAGAAATACAGGACAACCTGCAGGCCTACTGCAACCGCGCAGCGATGCGGCGACGAACTCTGATCGTTGAACGGGGTGTTGCTAGCGCGTCGGCTTCTCGCTGGTTTGCACGCAAACACATTTGCGAACACCCAACTAGAACACTTCTCGCCAATCATCTTGCGGCCCGGTTCGCCGAGGTGATCGTAGACGAGGCACAGGATTGTGGTGCGGACGAATTGGCCATACTGGAGTTCCTGCGCGAGGCGGGTGTTTTTACAACGCTCGTGGCGGATTTGGATCAGGCTATCTATGAGTTCCGGCGGGCTACACCAAGACAGCTTGAAGTCTTCGTTCAGAGTCTCACCCGCGGTCAAACGCTCGACGGGAACTTCCGTAGCTCGCCGGCCATTTGTGCCCTAAACTGCAGCTTGCGGAGCAGTGCATACATGGAGAACGCGGTCGGTCGTCATGCTGCGGTAGCCACCCCCGTCCAGCTTGTTTCCTACGATAAGTTGAGCGAGTTGCCAATCAAGCTAAGTGCAGTCGTCGCTGCTAATGGGCTAAGAAATCAAGACATGGTGGTGCTCGCACACGCTGCTAGTCACGCTTTACAGGCGGCGGGTGCTGGCAAAACCAGCGATGTCGGTAACCGGAGAATCGTACTTATTGCGAATGCAGCTCAGCGAGTGTTGTCTCAGAGTTCCGACGCACGCGTGCGCGTCGGAGCAATCCAGGATGTCGAGCGCATTCTGGTCGGCCTGATAGACGATGAACAGCCCGGCTACGCAACGCTTGATGCGCTGTGCGAGGTTTATGGGCTCGATCGAAGGTGGTTGAGGGATGCCGCCACGCGTGTGCTCATGGCCGCTCATCCCGCAGATCATGACAGCAGCACGTACACGGCTCGAATACGCGCCGTGGTGTCAAGTATTGCGTTCCCACCGCATCTTAAACTTCGTCGCGTCAATCAGTACCTAGCAACGCCGCCAGCGGTTGCGTGGCGCGCGCTCGAGAAGCCGCAACAAAGACCATGGTTTACATGGGGTACAATCCATTCTGTCAAGGGGCAAGAGTTTCCAGGCGTGGCGCTGATCATTCCGGAAGGACTTCGCAAAGACGATAAAGGCCGTACCGTGATCGATCACTGGCGCGACTCTCTCAATTCAGAGGCGCGGCGCGTCTTGTACGTCGGCGCCTCTCGGGCGCAGCGGCTGCTTGTCCTAGCTGTTCACTCAAAACACAGTGGCCAGGTTGTGAGCATTCTCGGCCGCGATGCGGTTCCCTTCGAGATCTTTCGCTGATCGTGCATGCTATTTGGCGGCCCTTGGCGCCTAAGCGGGGCAACTCGTCACGCTGTCTGTGGTCGCGGTCGGGTGACTGTGATGTGTGTCGCGATGTCATCGTCGATGGTAGTCCATGTTGCAGAACCCGCAGGCGAGGCGTTTGACCTGTTTGATGGCCCTTCCCAGTTAGCCGGGCATGGTGGGGCGGCGCGCCTTCGTTGAGGGGGCCCGTCCCTGCTTGATCATCGCTGTGTCTCACGCAGCATGATCGACAGGAACGGGCCTTGGAGCAGGGTACGACGTTGCTACTTGGGCTGCCCGGAGTGGCAGTCTCGCGTGTCGAACGCCGCCAGGACGGCACTCGGGTGGTTCATCTGGTCACCGCTGCCGAGTACGCCGGGGTGTGTCCCGGTTGCGGGGTCTTGTCGGCTCTTCACCGTTAACCGGGCAGCCGCTGCTTGATCTTGGCTGGCGCTCGGCGTTGGCGCCGGGTGCAGATCAACCTTACGCGGTGGCGGTGGTTGAGGCGGTTGCGGAACCCGCAGGCTCGGCG